>Ga0209051_1000032_pt1 | contig 383445 bp, 380 predicted proteins | sample AraplaCvi_mMS_r2_2_FD_184286 | JGI IMG/M metagenome (GOLD analysis project Ga0209051, IMG submission 184286) | Arabidopsis root microbial communities from North Carolina, USA - plate scrape MF_Cvi_mMS_r2 (SPAdes) (version 2) | ecosystem: Host-associated > Plants > Roots > Endosphere | place...
TTGTAGTTCAGCAGCGAGAAATAGATCGTCATCGCAAGTGGGACGATCATCCATGCAAAGAGGAGCAGCACGGAGGGCGCAATCATCAGGCGCGCTGCGGAGCGGGTATGCAAGGTTGCCATGGCAAGGAGCGATCTTGTCTTTAAGGGGGGACAGCTGGAAAGCAGCCCAAGTAAAGGAGGTCGCCGATGCGCGGGCATCGGCGACCAAGAGGGTGGGATGTCAAGGGCCCACCGCTCTGGGAGGATCTTATTTAGCGTAACCGGCTTTGGTCATTTCGCGGATGGCCAGCTGCTGTGCGCTCTGCAGGGCCTGGTCGATCGAAATCTGGCCGGCAAGGGCTGCCGAGAACTGCTGGCCCACGGCCGTACCGATACCCTGGAATTCCGGGATCGCCACGAACTGGATGCCGACATAGGGGACCGGCTTGACGGTCGGCTTGGTCGGATCGGCCGAGTTGATCGAGTCGAGCGTCATCTTCGCGAACGAAGCCGCCTTCTGGTAGTCCGCATTCGCATAGAGCGACTTGCGGGTGCCCGGAGGTGCATTCAGCCAACCTTCCTTCTCGGCGACGAGGTTGCTGTATTCCTTGCTGGTTGCCCAGGCGACGAACTTCTCAGCCGCTTCGGCCTTCTGGGTACCTGCCGGGATGGCCAGGCTCCAGGCCCAGAGCCAGTTGCCGCGCTTGCCGAGGCCCTTGTCCGGGGCGAGCGCGAAGCCGACCTTGTCGGCGACCTGCGACTGCTTCGGATCGGCGACGAAGGAAGCGGCAACCGTTGCGTCGATCCACATGCCGCACTTACCGGTCTGGAACAGCGCCAGGTTCTCGTTGAAGCCGTTGGAGGAAGCGCCCGGAGGGCCGGCATCCTTCATCAGCTTGACGTAGAAATCGAGCGTGTCCTTCCATTCCGGCTGATCGAACTGCGGCTTCCACTTCTCGTCGAACCAGCGGGCGCCGAAGGAATTGGACATGGCCGTCAGGAAGGCCATGTTCTCGCCCCAGCCGGCCTTGCCACGCAGGCAGATGCCGTAGACTTCCTTGTCCTTGTTGGTGATCTTGCGGGCAGCGTCGGCAATGAAGTCCCAGGTCGGCGCGTCGGGCATTTTCAGGCCGGCAGCGTCGAACAGGTCCTTGCGGTACATGACCATCGAGCTTTCACCATAGAACGGCGCAGCATAGAGCTTGCGGTCCACAGTCAGGCCGCTGCGGATTGCCGGCAGCAGGTCGTCGACGTCGTAGTTGGCGCCGAGATTGTCGAGCGGCAGCAACCAGTCCTGTTTCGCCCAGATCGGAACTTCATAGGTGCCGATCGTCAGCACGTCGTACTGGCCGCCCTTGGTCGCGATGTCGGTCGTGACCTTCTGGCGCAGCACGTTCTCTTCGAGGGTTACCCATTCAAGGTCGATGCCGGGATTCTTCGCCTTGAAATCATCCGTCAGCTTCTGCATCCGGATCATGTCGCCGTTGTTCACGGTCGCGATCGTCAGCGTTTCAGCCAGAGCGGCGGAGCTGAGTGCTACGGTAATAAAGGCGCCGAGCGCGCCTGCCAAATAATGTCTCATGGATCCTCCCAAGATAACTCACCCCGAAACGTCAGCCATTCCTCCAAAGATGAGCGTGGGGATGCAATTTAAATGGCCAGTGGCAGCAAACTAGCGCTTGAGGAGCTAAAAACCGATACTATTATGCAAATCTCCGACCGTAAACGATTCTGATCCCCTGCAATTGTATTAGCGTGGCATTGCCCTGACTCAGGGTCGCGACGGCCTGCATGGCTGATTTTAGGAATCCAACGCACCAACTGGGCAAATGTGGAAACGAACCACATATTCGTGGACGCAAAATTCTCCTCCGTTTTATTCGGATGCGGAAACGCTGCCATATTTGAGAGGGAGCCGGATGAAGTCCGCGCGGTCAATCGACTTTTCGCCCGGCTGCCTCCTGGGGAGATCTTTCCTTCCTAGCGACGCCATTCCGATTGAGTTCCGCGCCTTGGTGATCGGGCGTCTAAAGTAATCGGGGACCAACTCGCTCTCGGCTTTACCGGCTTCAAGTTCGGGGTTCCATGGGGTCGCGGCGCGGAATGAGGCATGGGCAAGATCGCAACATCCACATCCTTCAGCGTCGTCGGCTCCATCGGCCGATCCACGAATGGTCAAGTCGCGGGTATCAGCGCGTCGAGTTTTCAAATGCCTCCGGAATTGGTCAACAGGCTCGGAGCACGCCGGATCCATGTTGCGTGGCGTTCGTAACCAGCAACGATTTGCAGCACACTACGATCGGCACGCGCCCTTCCGATCAGCTGTATGCCCATCGCACGACCGCTTTCATCGAAGCCAGCTGGCACCGCTGCAATAGGATGTCCTGATAGGCTGCCAGGGATGACAATTTCCATCCACCGATGGTAGGTATCCATTTTGGAGTCACCAACTGTTCTAGGCCAATCAAGTTCTGCCGGAAACGCGAAAATCTGCGCAGTTGGCAAAGCGAGGATATCGAAACGGGAGAACAGTGATTGCAGATATCGCACCCAATCGCTCCTCGCCACGCTTGCACGGTGAATGTCGCGCGCCGTCAATACCATCCCACGTTCGAGCTCCCAGCGGGCTTCCGGTTTCAGGAGTTCCGCAGACTTATCGTCGAGGACAAGAGGCTGCAACCATTGCGACACGGTCCATTGCCGAAGGGTCAGCCACGCGTCCCAAAGGCGACTTGCGTCGAATTCAGGTGTCAGGTCCTCAACGACGGCGCCCTGATTGACGAGAGCATCAAGTCCGTTGCGAGCAAGCTGAAGGACGCCCCGCTCGGTGGCGTAATATCCGCCCCAATCTCCGACCCAGCCAATGCGCAGACCGTTCACGTCGCGTTCCAGATCTTCGGCGAAGCCGGTCGGCTCGGGGGGGAGGGAAAGGGGAGCCTCAGGCGAATATCCCGCAATGACGTCAAGAAAACGCGCCAGATCCCGCGCGCTGCGCGCCATTGGCCCATTTGTCGAAAGCTGGTGCAAAAACAGGTCGGCACTTGGTGCACTCGGCACCCGCCCGAAAGACGGCCGGAAACCAAAAATGTTGTTCCAGCCGGCAGGGTTGCGCAAGCTCCCCATCATGTCGCTTCCATCGGCAAGTGGAACCATGTTGAGGGCGAGGGCGACGGCCGCGCCGCCGGACGAGCCGCCAGCGCTCAAGCCTGTATCATATGCGTTGCGCGTCACGCCGAAAATCGGGTTGTAGGTGTGAGAACCGAGACCGAATTCGGGCGTGTTCGTTTTCCCGATGACAATTGCACCAGCATCGCGGATCCTTCTGACCGTGAGCCCATCTTCTGACGGCACATTGTTCGCCTGGAGGAGGGAGCCATAGGTGGTCCGGATGCCTGCGGTTGCCGACAGATCTTTTATCGCAATAGGAAGGCCATGCATCCAGCCGCGGTTCTCACCGCGAGCCAGCGCCACGTCGGCTTCCCGCGCTTCTGCGAGCAGCTCGCCCTGCGGCCTTAGAGACACGATTGCATTTACAGCGGGGTTAAGGCGGTCAACCCGATCGAGATGCTCTCGCATCACATCTTCGCAGCTTGCTTTGCGGCTTTTGATCTGTTCAGCCAGATCCGTTGCATCGGCGTAAGTTGGAAGCATCCTCAAGCTCCAACCGTTTGGTACAGATCGGAATCCGCATGCCGGAAGATACTGTCGTATACGGCCAGGGGTGCGAAATCGTAGATGAGGACCCGGACGATCTTCTTACCGATTCGTCCGGAGCCGTTGATCGCGATTGTCGTCTTCCTAGGGCGCATACTCATAAACCGAGCATCTTAGACGGCCCGAATCTCGGAGACGACCTCATCGAACAGCCTAAAATACGCCCGTTCGAGTTCATCGGGGGATAAGGAGAAAGCCGCTGCCGAACGAGGAAGGGCCAGTTCTTGGGCGGCCGCCTTTCCGTCGTCCAGACAGGTAGGATGGAGATCAGCAGTGGTCTCAAGATCACCAGCGTTGCGCATGCCGTAGTCGGCAGCCCATAAGCAATAGATTAAGCGATCAAGAGCGATCAGCGACGAATAATCCTCCGCAGTCATTTTCTCGATAACGCGCCCGCCTGCGTTCAAAAGCCATGTCTCATTATCCTCGTCGTCCTCGTCGGACATTGATTATCCCCATTGGCTAAATATCTCTGCCTTCCCGGAAACGTGATTCTGCATTGAGATGAGCCAACACGATCTGAGCGACTTCGAGTGGAGCATAATTGAACCGCTCCTACCCAACAAGCCGCGTGGCGTCCCGCGCGTTGACGATCGGCGCGTGATCAACGGTATTTTGTGGCGGTTCCGGACAGGCTTGCCCTGGGCAGAAGTTCCGGATCGATATGGTCCGTATACAACGTGCTACAACCGTTTCGTTCGATGGCGCAAAGCGGGTGTCTGGGATCATGTTCTGGGCGAGATTTCCAAGGATTTCGATGGCGATATCGTCATGATCGACAGTTCCTGTGTTCGCGTTCATCAACATGCGGCCACGGGAAAAAAGGGGATCAAGACGACGGCTGCATGGGACGTTCCCGTGGCGGCTTGACCACCAAAATCCACGCTGTTGTCGATGTTGATGGCCGACCGATCCGCCTCGCTCTCACCGCCGGCCAAGCCCACGACGGTTGCATGGCGGAACCGTTGTTACAGACAATCTCCAAGGGGACGATCCTGCTGGCAGACAAGGCCTACGATACCAACGCCATAAGGGCTTTTGCAAAGCAACGGCAAGCGTGGGCCAATATTCCTGCCAAGAGCAATCGCAAGCAAAGCTTCCCCTTCAGCCCATGGGTTTACCGACAGCGAAATCTCGTTGAGCGTTTCTTCAGTAAACTCAAACAGTTCAGAGGCATAGCAACACGCTACGACAAAGAACCGATGAACTTTCTCGCTGCAGTCAAGCTCGCGGCAGCAAGAATTTGGATCAGATCGTTATGAGTCTACGGCCTAGCTCGCAAAGGTTTGACTCCTGTCTCGTTCCATCAGATGTGATGAGAATAGTTGCCCCTGGGCCTGCGGGTCTATTGAGCAAGACCGAACATTGGTTCGCATTTCGGCAGCTAGTGAAGAGGGTAAAGTCGTATGTCCTTCTTCTTTCGTTAAGGTGGCTCGCCCTACACAGGTCTTTCGATAGGCCGAGTCGATCCTCGCCAAGCGGACCGACTGAAGTTGACTACGGGGATGGCAATTGACTGGTGACGGGCTACAAGCTGGAACATACGTTTACCTGCCGTCCATCAGTCACGGCTGATGACCTTGGGTCATGCCCAGTTCGAGGCACTGTTTGCAGGCATCGGCTGGCGTCGAGGCGGCTGTCGAGGCGAGATTCGGGAGGCCATCAAACAGATGCGGCACGTTGACTCTGGCGGCAAAACCCGACGGCGAAGCGACACCGGCTTTGATAAGATTCCACATCAGCCCTGCGACGAACTACAGTGCAAATGCCGCGCGGTCGTCGCGCGACTATTATGATGGCCCAACCGGCGTAGCCACCTTGTCGTTTCGATTAGATTCTTCGACTTCTATCAATACGCCGTTAGCGTCTTTGGGATGAGCGAAGAGAACTGGCAAGCCGTGGGCGCCGATACGTGGATTTCCAGAAGCCAGGAGCCGAAGACCGGCGGCAACCATCTTGTCTCCGGCTTCTAAGATGTCGGATACCTCGAAGCACAGATGATGGACGCCCCCTAGCGGATTCTTTTCGAGAAACGACGCAATCGGCGAATTGTCGCCCAACGGATGGAGCAGCTCAATCTTGGTGTTGGGAAGTTCGATGAAGACCACGGTCACACCGTGTTCTGCCAATGCTTGGGGAGGGGATATGTTTGCGCCTAATCGCTCGTATAGTGCACAGGCGGCAGCGAGATCCGGAACCGCGATGGCAACGTGATTTAATGCGCCGAGCATTATTTTTCCTCAACGGTTTCGGAGGCGACCCTGCATGATGTCCAGGACCGCGCGCGCGGCTTCCAACACGTTCGTCCCAGGTCCAAACACCGCTGCAACCCCGTGGTAGATCAAAAACTGGTAATCCTGGCGTGGAATGACACCGCCCACAACAACGATCACATCTTTCGCCCCTTTAGCTCGAAGAGCCTCAACAAGTTGGGGGGCAAGCGTCTTGTGACCCGCCGCAAGAGACGACATACCGACGACGTGAACGCCCTCGGCGATTGCAAGGGCAGCAGCTTCGTCGGGTGTCTGGAACAACGGGCCGGCGAGGACCTCGAAACCAAGGTCGCCGAATGCAGACGCTACGATCTTCGCACCGCGATCGTGTCCGTCTTGCCCCAGCTTAGCCACCATGATCTTCGGTTGCCGGGCAATCGTTTCCTTTAGTTGAACGATCCGCTCCACCAGGTTGGCATATTCCGGATCGTCGCGGTAGGCGTCACCATACACGTTCGTGACCACAACCGGAATCGCTGCGTGGTCACTGAAGACCGACCGCATGGCATCTGAAATCTCTCCGACGGTGGCGCGCGCTTTCGCTGCGTCGACGGCAGCGGCGAGAAGGTTGCCTTTTCCTGACGCGGCAATGGTCTTCAGCGCGCCAAGCGCATTCTCAACTGCCTTCGGATCGCGCCGGCGTTTGATATCGTCGAGCCGTCTGATTTGCGCCTTACGCACCGCCGCATTGTCGATTGCCAGAATTTCCAGATGGTCCTCGGTTTCGAGCCGGTATTTGTTGACGCCGACAATGACCTCTTCGCCCTTGTCGACCGCCGCCTGGCGGCGGGTCGCGGCCTCCTCGATCAGCCGTTTCGGCAAGCCCTCGTTGACGGCCTTGGTCATGCCGCCGAGCGCCTCGACTTCCCCGATCAGCGCCCAGGCCTTGTCGGCAAGCTCCTTCGTCAGGCTCTCGACGTAATAGGAGCCGGCCAAGGGATCGACCACCTTGGTGACGCCGGTCTCGTGCTGGAGGATCAGCTGGGTGTTGCGGGCGATGCGGGCGGAGAATTCCGTCGGCAGCGCGATCGCCTCGTCCAACGCATTAGTGTGCAGCGACTGCGTGCCGCCGAGCACGGCCGACATCGCCTCGAAGGCAGTGCGGATGATGTTGTTGTAGGGATCCTGCTCTTGCAGCGAGACGCCGGAGGTCTGGCAATGGGTGCGCAACATCAGCGAGGATGCCTTCTTCGGCTCGAACTCCTCCATAATCCGGGTCCAGAGCAGCCGGGCGGCGCGCAGTTTTGCCGCCTCCATGAAGAAGTTCATGCCGATTGCGAAGAAGAAGGAGAGCCTGCCGGCGAAATCGTCGACATCGAGGCCCTTGGCGATCGCCGCCCTGACATATTCGCGGCCGTCGGCCAGCGTGAAGGCGAGTTCCTGCACCAGCGTCGCTCCGGCCTCCTGCATATGGTAGCCGGAGATCGAGATCGAGTTGAATTTCGGCATCTCCCTTGCCGTATATTCGATGATGTCGGCAACGATCCGCATCGAGGGTTCGGGCGGATAAATATAGGTGTTGCGGACCATGAACTCCTTGAGGATGTCGTTCTGGATAGTTCCCGACAGGTCGGATCTCGAAACACCCTGTTCCTCACCGGCGACGATGAAGGAGGCGAGGATCGGGATGACGGCGCCATTCATGGTCATGGAGACGGAAATCTTCTCTAGCGGAATGCCGTCGAACAGGATCTTCATGTCTTCGACGCTATCGATCGCCACACCCGCCTTGCCGACATCGCCTTCGACGCGGGGATGATCGCTGTCATAGCCGCGATGGGTGGCAAGATCGAAGGCGACCGAGACACCCTGTTGGCCGGCGGCCAAATTCTTCCGGTAGAAGGCGTTCGACGCTTCCGCCGTCGAGAAACCGGCATATTGGCGGACCGTCCACGGCCGGCCGGCATACATGGTCGCCCGCGGGCCGCGGGTGAACGGCGCAAAGCCCGGCAGGCTGTTCAGATGATCTACGCTTTGAAGATCCTCTTGAGTGTAGAGCGGCTTCACCGCAATACCCTCGGCGGTCTGCCAGGTCAGACGCTCAGGTGATGCTTTGAGCTCCCGTTCCGCTAGCGAGTGCCAATCAGAGAGGTTCTTGATGTCGCTCATCACTCGAATTCCATGATGATTTGGTCCACCGCAAGACTTTGCCCGGCAGAAGCGGCGATCGATTTTACGACCCGGCGCTTCTCGGCGCGAAGCGTATTTTCCATTTTCATGGCTTCGACCGTCGCAAGCGCCTGGCCAGCTTCGATGGTATCACCTACGGCGACCATCACAGCCGTCAAGACACCGGGCATTGGGCAAAGAAGCATCCTTGAGGTATCTGGCGGAAGCTTCTGCGGCATGAGGCGCGCGAGCTCAGCGTGCCGTGGCGTTCGGATGTGTGCCTTCAGATCGATGCCCTGCCACCGCAGACGAAGGGCAGAACCCTGTACATTGATCTTCACGCTGATCGGAGTGTCATCAATGATGGCATTGATCAGCGTGGCACCAGGCTTAAAGTCGGTGCGAACATTAAGTGAGGCTCCATCGGCCATGCGGACGCTGTACCCGTTACCATCAGGCTCGACGGATGCGGCAATTTCGGTTTGGTTGAAACGAACTACCCAGTCCGATTCGACGAGCCGCCGGTGATTTCCAATGGTGCCGGAGATTTGGGTCGCGCGGGTCTGAAGCTCGTAGTTCACAACCACTGCGGCTGCAGCAAGCGCTTGAGCAGCGCGCTCATCGGGCTCGACTCCGGTAAAACCATCGGGAAATTCTTCTGCGATATAAGCTGTCGTCAACCGGCCATCCCTGAAGCGCGGCTGCTGCATCACCGCCGAAAGGAACGGCAGGTTATGCCCGATGCCTTCGACCTCGAAATCATCTAGCGCACGCGCCATCGCATCGATCGCGGAGAGACGATTAGGTGCCCAAGCGCAAAGCTTTGCGACCATCGGGTCGTAGTACATCGAGATCTCACCGCCTTCGTAAACGCCGGTGTCATTTCGAACAATCGAGCCGTTTTCACCCTTGCCTTCGCGCGGCGGTCGATAACGCGTCAGGCGGCCAATCGACGGCAGGAAGTTCCGGTACGGATCTTCAGCGTAAAGGCGGCTCTCAATTGCCCACCCTGTGAGAGAGACGTCAGACTGGCTGAAGCCTAACTTTTCACCGTTCGCCACCCTGATCATCTGCTCAACGAGATCCAGACCGGTCACGAGTTCAGTAACGGGGTGTTCGACCTGGAGACGGGTATTCATTTCGAGGAAGTAGAATTTGTTTTCTTTGCCGTCGACGATGAATTCGACGGTGCCTGCCGAGTGGTAGCCAACCGCTTTCGCAAGCGCCACGGCCTGCTGTCCCATCGCTTGACGCGTCTCCTCGTCAAGAAAAGGAGACGGAGCCTCCTCGATTACCTTCTGATTGCGGCGCTGGATCGAGCATTCGCGTTCCCCGAGGTAGAGAACATTGCCGTGCTTGTCGCCGAGAACCTGTATCTCGATATGGCGCGGTTCAGTGACGAACTTCTCGATAAAGATACGGTCGTCGCCGAACGAGCTTTTAGCTTCGTTTTTCGATGCCTGATAGCCCTCTCTTGCTTCTTCGGCATTCCAGGCGATGCGCATTCCCTTACCGCCGCCGCCGGCAGATGCCTTGATCATCACGGGGTAGCCGACCTGATCAGAAATCCGTACTGCCTCGTCGGCATCGGCAATCAGCCCCATATGGCCCGGAACTGTGTTCACTCCCGCTTTAGCCGCAAGCTTCTTCGAAGTGATCTTGTCGCCCATGGCTTCGATGGCTTCGACCGGGGGACCAATGAAGGTAATGCCGGCTTTGTCGAGCGCCGCAGCGAATACCGGATTTTCGGACAGGAAACCGTAGCCCGGATGAACTGCGTCCGCTCCTGATTTGAGTATCGCATCAAGGATCTTTTCGATGACGATATAAGATTGGGAAGAGGGGGCCGGCCCAATGTGTAGCGCTTCATCGGCCTGGCGGACGTGCAGACTGTCACGATCTGCGTCCGAGTACACTGCTACGGTAGCAATCCCCATCTTCTTTGCAGTCCGAATGACACGGCACGCAATTTCACCTCGGTTAGCGATCAGAATTTTTTTAAGCATCGGTGCTCTCGAACCTGCGGTGTTGGGTTGAGGAAGTCCATTCCAGGGTAGTGAAGTTTGTATTCTCGGATCGAATGCCGAATCCGTTCGCAAGGAAGAACGTTGTCGACCCTGGGGCGGAGGGGACGGTCGCCCTGATTTTACGTCCGCTCTCAGTCGCGCTGGCGATCGGACTTGAGAGGATAGACCCTCCAATCCCCCGGTGCTGATAGGCCGGCAGCAGATACATCTGGTCGATGAGGATCAAATCGTCGCTGACCGTGGCAGTCAGGCAGCCCACGTCTTCTCCGTCGACCCTGACGATCTGGCAGTTGTGCGGAAAATCGTCGTCCATGCCGGGACGAGGAACAAACCGCCTGCCGGAAGTCTGATAGCAGCTTCTGAGAAGGCGCTCTTCCAAAGCCAGTACAAAGGCCTCATCGGCGGCGACTGCTTTGCGCATCTGTGCCGGTAAACTTTCGTTTCTCATAACGGTATCGTGTCGTGTTTGCGCCATGGGGTTTCAACCTTCTTGCTACGCAGCGAGGCGAAAGCTCTAGCAATACGCTTGCGAGACGAGTGGGGCATAATGACCTCGTCGATGAAGCCGCGCTCGGCCGCCACGAAGGGGTTCGCAAAGCGTTCCTCGTAGTCTTTTGTCCGGGCAGCGATTTTCGTCGGATCACCCAGCTCGGAGCGGTAAAGGATTTCGGTCGCACCCTTGGCGCCCATCACCGCAATTTCAGCGGTCGGCCATGCATAGTTGATGTCGGCTCCGATATGCTTGGAGGCCATAACGTCGTATGCGCCGCCGTACGCCTTTCGCGTGATCAAGGTCACCATGGGTACGGTCGCCTGGCTGTAGGCAAAAAGGAGCTTTGCGCCGTGCTTGATCACGCCGTTGTACTCTTGGGACGTACCCGGCAGGAATCCCGGCACGTCCACGAGGGTGAGTATCGGGATGTTGAAGGCATCGCAGAAGCGAACGAATTTTGCGGCCTTCCTTGACGAGTCGATGTCTAGGCAGCCAGCCAGCACCATCGGCTGGTTGGCGACAACACCGACCGATTGTCCTTCGATGCGAATGAAGCCAGTCAAGATGTTGCGCGCGAAAGCCTCCTGAAGCTCAAAGAACTGACCTTCGTCTGCAATCGCCAGTACGAGCTCGCGCATATCGTACGGCTTGTTCGATGTATCCGGTATAAGGGAATCCAGCCTCTCCTCCAACCGGCCCGGATCGTCAACGAATGGGCGCACTGGCGCTTGCTGGCGATTGTTGAGCGGCAGGTAGTCGAACAGAAGGCGGATGTTCTCCAACGCCTCGATGTCGTTTTCGAACGCCCCGTCTGCGACCGATGATTTCGTGGTATGAGTTCTTGCGCCCCCGAGCTCCTCTGCCGTGACGATCTCGTTCGTAACTGTTTTGACGACGTCTGGACCGGTAACAAACATGTAGGAGCTGTCGCGAACCATGAAGATGAAGTCTGTCATGGCAGGGGAATAGACAGCGCCGCCCGCGCATGGCCCCATGATGACCGATATCTGCGGGACAATCCCTGACGCTTCGACATTTCGCTTGAAGACATCAGCGTAACCTGCAAGCGAGGCGACGCCTTCTTGAATGCGCGCGCCGCCAGAGTCGTTCAATCCGATCACGGGCGCACCGTTCTTGAGAGCCATGTCCATGATTTTGCAAATCTTCTGAGCATGGGTTTCGGACAGAGAGCCGCCGAGGACGGTGAAATCCTGGGAGAAAATATAGACTTGGCGGCCATTGATGGTCCCCCATCCGGTCACGACACCATCGCCCGCAATTTTCTGATCCGACATACCGAAGTCCACGGCTCGGTGTGTCACATACATGTCGAACTCTTCGAATGACCCAGCGTCCAGGAGTACTTCAATGCGCTCTCGCGCTGTCAGCTTGCCCTTGGCATGTTGCGCGTGGATGCGCTTCTCGCCACCGCCCAAACGGGCCTCGGCTCTCCGGGCTTCAAGCTGTTCAATCACAGTTCTCATGGCAAAGTTCCATTCATGTTTTGATCCTTTGGGCGTCACCGCGGGCTGTTGCTGGCGGCAACGCGACGAGGTGAGGACCCGATCCCAGGATCAGTGCGCCTAGCGGCTGATCGACCGCGACAGCTCGTCGACAACGCGAAGCAGAACGTCTGCTCCGGCTATCATATGCTCTGGTGCAGCCCATTCTCGCTCGTTGTGGCTTATCCCGTCCCGGCAAGGGATAAAGATCATGCCGGTCGGGCACATATCTGCCATGAACTTGGCGTCGTGAGTTGCGCCCGAGGCGATCTCAATGGCGCGCAATCCGAGTTCCTCTGCATGTTTTGCCACAGAGGACTTAACTTCCGTTGCGAACCGAACCGGCGGCGAGCACAAAGTCGTTACAGCCGACATCCAGCAAGATCCGTCGAACTGAGAAGCTGCCTCTTTGATGCGCTCATGTAACAAGAGTAGAAACTCTTGATCCGGATGTCGTAGATCGACGGTGAAAACGACCTTCGACGGTACTGTGTTAGGGGTCCCCGGTGACACCGTCAGACGCCCGACCGTAAACCGAATGCTGTCTTCGGGATCAAGCATCATCGTTCTTATGGCCGCTATGAAGTCGAGAGCTGTCAGAAGAGCATCCTTGCGACGCGCCCGAGGAGTGGTGCCGGCATGAGCCTCTTCTCCGATGACAGTTATCGTCAGCTGCGCGATGCCCTGGATGCCTGTCACAACGCCTATTGGCGTGTCGCTTGCCTCGAGCACAGGCCCCTGCTCGATATGCGCCTCGACATAACCAAGGCTCGGGCTTCCCAGATCGACAGCTTCAAGCGGTCCAAGCTTCGCGATACTGCGAGAAAGCTCGTCGCCCACTGCTTTTGCGTCCTGATCGACAGCCGCCAGCGCCAGGTCAAGGGCAAGTTTTCCAGCGTGTACGGCGGAACCCATCGTCGTAGGTGAAAAACGGGCGCCCTCTTCATTATTCCAGATAACCAGCTCTATGGGAGCTGGCGATGACATTTGATTATCGTCAAGGCTCTCAAGAACCTCCAACCCGGCTATGACGCCGTAAACGCCGTCATAATTGCCTCCGGGAATCTGAGTGTCGAGGTGAGAGCCCATTCTAAGGGGCAGGGAATGCTTGTCGGTGCCTTCACGGCGGATGAAAATGTTGCCGATCGGGTCGATCGCGCATGCGTAGCCTCTCTCGCGTGCGAGATCGAGAAGAGCCAGACGAGCACCAGTTTCCTCGTCGCTCAACGCGGGCCGAATGACGCCACCGTTTCCAGTGGCGCCAAAGCTTGCCATCAATCGATGTCGATCAAGCAGACGTTCGCCATTGATATGTAGTGCCGCCATTGCGCTCTCTAAGGGTTAGATTTTGATGACAATTTTGCCGACGTGCGACTTCGAGACGAACTCAGCATGCGCATCTCGGAGTGACTGGAGCGGGTAGGACTTCGCAACGATGGGCTTGATTTCGCCGCGCTCGATGTAACCGACGAGGGCCTCGAAAGTCGATCGCTGCGGGTTGCCAACGCCCCACATCTGAAGGTCCTTGTAGATGAGGTCGCGAAGGTCGATTTCGGGGTTTGGACCGGCAATCGCACCCGCCGAGACGTAGCGCCCAGCTCTTCGCAGCGCGCGCAGCATGTGGAGCACAGGAGCGCCGCCTGTGACATCTGCTACCGCATCCAGACCCCGCCAGCCGACGAGCTTTTCGATTTCCTCGCCGAGGTTCTCGCATTCGCGGGGAATGAATTCGTCCGCGCCCAGTTCTCGGATCGCGGCTTCCTTGCTGCGACCCGCAACAGCGATCACCCTCGCGCCCCGACGTTTGGCAAGTTGCACGTTGGCCGATCCAACGCCGCCGGACGCGCCAGTAATCAGGACGGTCTCGCCAGCCTGCAGATCAATTCGGACCAGCATTTCCTCCCCGGTGGAATACGAGCACGCGAAGCTGGCCAGCTCGACGTCGCTGAGGTCGGATTTAATGGCCCAGGCGTTCTCCGAGACGATCTTGGTATATTCCGCATAGCCCCCATCAGCCTCGCTGCCGAAATAGACCACGCCTTGTGAATACTTCGGCAGGGAAGCGTCGCGAATGCAAGGATCTACCATGACGCGCTCGCCTACGCGCTTTCGGTCGACGTTCTTACCGGCTGCAACGATGACGCCGACTGCGTCAGCACCCTGAATCCGAGGGAAGACGAGGGTCTCTCTGTTCCACGTTCGAAGTTCCTGCGCATCGACGCCTTCAACGCCAATCTCAGCGGTAAGGGCGGTCTTAACATTGGGCGAATACCACCCGGTACGGGTGTTAATGTCCGTGTTATTGACGCCGCACGCTGCGACCTTAATGAGAACCTCATCGTCGTTCACAGTTGGAGTCGGAACACTCTTGTAAACGAGCTTGTCCAAACCCCCATGCCCCGTAAGAACCATTGCGTTCATCGTGGCTGCCGATACTACAGCGTCAGTCATAGTCATCCATCCCGCGTTGTTTTTGTCCAGCGTGGTTATGTTCAAACCGCGCGTGTTGCTTCAGCCCAATAGGGCTGGCGGAGTTCTCTCTTGAGAACTTTGCCGAATGCGCTCTTCGGAAGCGATTGAACGAAATCGATCGATTTCGGCTTCTTATAAGACGCCATGTGTTCGCGTGCGAAAGCAATCAACTCTTCCGCCGAAGCTGTTTGTCCCGGCTGCAGTACAATCACGGCCTTGACCGACTCTCCCCACTGCTCGTCAGGTACTCCGATGACACAGACCTCGGCGACCGCCTTATGTTGGAGCAGGACTTCCTCGACCTCGCGGGGATAGATATTTGCTCCCCCGGAAATGATCATGTCTTTGATGCGGTCGGTGATGAACAGGTACCCAAGCTCGTCGAGGTATCCAACGTCCCCCGTGTGCAGCCAGCCGTTCTTCAGAGTCTCAGCCGTGGCATCCGGCCGGTTCCAGTACCCAGGCATGACGAGGTCAGAGCGGACGACAACTTCGCCAGGCGTGCCGCTGGGGACAACTTTGCCATCGCCATCAACCACTCGAACCATAACACCTGGCATCTCGCGACCGGCCGAGCTGAGGCGGGCGTAGGCCTTCGGATCGTCAAGGCGATGCTCAGATTTGTGAAGGCCTGTACAGGTCATTGGCGCTTCGCCCTGACCGTATATTTGGCTGAAAACGGAGCCGAACGTCTCGAGCGCTTTCTTCAGAACCTCACGGTACATCGGACCACCGCCGTAGATGACGTTCTTAAGGCTGGACAAGTCGTAGCGAGACGCAGCATTCGACTGCAGAAGCATCTGGACCATCGTTGGAGCCAGGAAGCTTCCGCTCACCTTAAGCTTCTGGATCAATTCGAAAACCTTTTCAGGATCGAAGCTGGCGGTGAGTGGGAACGTCTGAGCTGCACCTGCTGCGATGTGGGCGAGGCCGACGCTCGCTGTGCCGTGTGCGATGGGCGCGAGATGCAGCATCACGTCAAACTCGTTGGTGTCGGCCAACAATGTCTGACGAAACTGCTGCACCATTGTCAGCAGGTTTCGGTGGGTTTCCATCGCGCCCTTCGACTTACCAGTCGTTCCGGACGTGTAGAACAGCCATGCGAGGGAATCTGGCTCTATCGTGATTTGCGGAAGCTCCGCAGATCCATTCGTCAGGAAAGTTTCATAATCGACAGCACCCGAATTGCCGCCACCGATGGCGATCCAGTGCTCGCCGCCGTACACTTCTGCGCGTACGGAGGACAGCGTTTCCGCATATTCCGGGCTGAAGATGACAAACCGGGCGCCGGAATCGTTGAGCGCGTACAGGTGGTCTGAAACGTGGCTTTTCGGATTGAGTGGGACAGCCGCCATCCCAGCATTCATTGCAGCCAGATACGCTTCATATGCCTCGAAGCGATTGGCAGACAAAATCGCAACGCGGTCGCCTTGCTTGCCTAAAGCGAGAAGAGCATTGGCGAGCTGGTTGATGCGACGAGCGCCATCGCGGTAGCTGATGGAATCGTTCGGGTTGAGCCACAGGGGGCGATCCGGGTATCGCTGTGCTGAGCGATGTACGAGATGAGCAACGTGCATGGCAATTCACCGGTTAGAGGGAAACTGGGGAGGACGCTTCTCCAGGAAGGCTTCCATCCCTTCGCGGGCGTCCGGCTCCATGAAGTTGAGACCTTCATAGGCCACCGACAGATCGAAGATCGGAGCCGCTTGCCGGAGCCAGTGGTTAAGGCAGCGCTTTGTCCACTGCACGGCCCGTTGCGGCTTCTTGCCGAGCCGATCGGCAAGGTCATAGGCGGTCGGGAGCAATTCAGTGAGCGGCTTGCACATCGACACGAGGCCAATGCGCTCCGCCTCGCGCCCATCGAGCAGATCGGCCGTTAGGAGATAGAGCTTTGCCTTGGGAATCCCGCAGAACAAAGGCCACATCATTACGGCATGGTCTCCGGACGCGACACCAATGTTAACATGCGCGTCGGTAATGCGTGCGTCTTCCGCGATGATCGAGATGTCTGCAGTTAGCGCGACCGCAAGACCGGCGCCGGCGGCCGGGCCATTGATTGCCGAGATGATCGGCTTATCGAGGTTGATCATATTGTAGACGATCTCGAGAGCGCCTTCGCCCATCGAGATGATCGGCTCGATCTTTCCGAGCTTCTCGATTTCCTCGGTCAGATCGCCGCCAGCGCAGAACGCTCTACCCGCGCCGGTGATAACGGCCACGCGGACCGTCGGGTCGTTCTTGATCGTGAGCCAAACCTGCGCGAGCTCACGGTGCAGCACGTTATTGGCAGCATTGAGCTTTGCCGGTCGGTTGATCGTGATCCCCAGGACGCCGTTTTCACGGCGTTCGAAGAGGAGAAGCTGATAGTCTTCGTACCGCATCACAGGACACCCGCACGTGACATTTCATCGACGTATGTCGACAGCGTCTTCCGCAGACGGTTGGTCATATCCTCGATTTGTTCAGCGCTGATGATGAGGGGAGGGCAAACGACAGACCACTCGCCGTACCGGCCACCGTTCTGCCGGCGGGAATACAGCATGAGGCCATTCTCAACGCCAATCTGTCGAATGCGATCGCTGGCAAAGAGCTCGCCGGAGAAGACTTCCTTGGTCTCTTTATTGCGCACGTATTCAATTGCCATCATCAGGCCTTGACCGCGAACGTCGCCAACTATCGGCGATTCATCTTTGATTTCGGTCAGCCGTTGGCGCAAAAGGTCGCCCAGAGGTCCAGCATTGGCAATCAGGTTGCGCTCTGTCATCTCTGATAAAACCGCCAGCGCGCCAGCGCATGTGATCGGATTCGCGTTGTAGGTATGGGACAGATTGAATCCTGTCAGACCCGCGAGCTCATCGACCATTGCTGCCGGTGCGAGCACTGCACCGATCGGCGTATAAGCTGCTCCAAGCCCCTTTGCGGTGATGACAATATCCGGACGGCAGTCAGGATAGTGATGAGCGGCCAGAAATGAGCCGGTTCTGCACGCACTGACAATTTCATCAAATACAAGATAAACCCCGTGCTTGTCGCAGATCCGCCTGACTTCGGTGAAGAAGGAGCGGTGAGGAACGTTTGCGCCCGTCGATTGGCCACCTACTGGCTCCATCATGAAAGCCAGCACATTCTCGGGACCCAATTCGACGATTTTCGCCTCAAGTGCGGCTGCCGATCCGCGTGCACCGTCCTCAGAAGTGTTTCCGAACGGAGGGCGGTAGCTTAGAGGCGCCGGAATCTTCTCTCCGAACACTGCCATCGGTCCCCATACAGCCGCGGCATCCTCGTCACCGGTCCAACCGATCGTCGCCAGCGTACCGCCGTGATAGGACGGCATCAGCGTGATGACCTTGGTCTTCTGCTTGCGGCCTTTCGCATAGGCGTATTGTCGCAAGAACTTGATCCCCTGCTCGACAGCCTCGGAGCCACCGGACGAAAGGTGGACGCGTTCGAAGCCAGGTCCCGCCAAAGAAGCAATCTTCTCAGTGAGCGCGAGATTGGGGAGGTGACGAGTCGTGCGGACGTACGAGAAAGTGTGCTTGACACCTTGGTCATACATTGCCTGGAGCACACGCTTGTTGCCCTGTCCCAGCGAGGCAGTCATCGCGCCCGAGATCACGTCGATATACTGACGATCCGTGTCGTCGAAGACGTAGATATTGTCGCCGCGGACGATGGTGGGCAAACCCTTAGTGTTGGCCGCTGAGTAAAAAAGGTCCTGCGGCCCGCCCACTGCCGGACGGACATTCGATTGGTCTGCCATTTCGTTACCCTCTTATGTTTGGTTTTTGCCGAGCTCTATTTCGACTTGCGGCGGCGCACAGCCGGGGCAGTGATACAAAGCAGCTCGAAAAGGAGGTTCGCACCATTGAGCGCGGTAATGCCCTGCGGATCGAGGGGAGGTGAAACTTCGCACATGTCCGCACCAACGATGTTTAGACCCTGCAGGCCGCGCAGCACCGCCTGGGCGTCGCGCATCGTCAAACCGCCGGGCTCGGGAGAGCCGGTGCCAGGGACGAAGGCGCTATCAAGAGCATCGATATCGAACGTGATGTAGCAAGGGCCTTCACCGACCACGCGACGAATCTCGTCGATGACGCCTTGACGGCCGAGCTGTTCGAATTCGTCGAAGTCAATGACCCGCATCCCATTTTCAGCATTGAAGTCGCGATCCTGCTGACTGAAACGCGTGCCTCGCAGGCCAACCGTGACGGTTCTCTTGGGATCGATGAGCCCTTCCTGGACACCACGCGTCAGGAGAGTGCCATGATTGTACCGGTCACCGTAAAGCTCCTCACTGGTATCGGGATGGGCGTCGAACTGGACGAAGCCGATTGGTCCGTCACGGACAATACCGCGCAGCACGAAATAGCTCACGGCATGATCGCCACCGCAGGCGACGGGCGTAATGCCTCGGCTGGCGAGCTCAGCGAAGAACGCCGACGTGTCTTCTACAGCGCTTTGCGGATTGAGGGGGTTGAATGGCGCATCGCCCATGTCCGCCACCGAGCACTGATCAAACGGCGATTCTCCCCCGCTCGATGGAAAACGGCGAATGAGCCTGGACATCTCGCGAACTTGCGAGGGACCGTGGCGAGTGCCGCCACGGTTTGTTGGAAAATCGAACGGAACCCCGACCATCCCGATGTCAACACCGACACCATCAGCCACGTAGGGCAAACGCATGAATGTCGAGATGCCTGAGAAGCGCGCGACGACCAGGGAGTCGACAGGCTTTGCGGTCTTGATGTCTTCAATCATGAAACTCATCCTTGGTTTTATAGTTACGAACCTTGGATGAAGCTTCTAGCTAAGCCTATCAGAAAGCCACGAACTTTAGTTCGCAGTTTTCTTTGGGGCTCCTGAACTGGCTATGGCATGGCTTTTCGTCAACTGTCGCACAAACAGATCGATCATTTTAACGTCCTGGTTCTTCGTTCGCGTGACAGCGACGACCGCGCTCGTACGCGCATCCTGCCCCTCCGGTCCTATGTAGCGCATTTCCCCGCTCGCTACATAACGCGCGGCAACATGCTCAGGTATATAGCCAATGTTTCTCCCGGAGAGCACAAGCGCGAGCTGAGCCTGAGCACCAAGCCCAATATCGCCGTCATAACCTGACGCGAGGGCGCCAAGGAAGTTCCCTGGTTCAAGGTGGCCGCGACTGGAATATTGGAACTGCAATATCTGTTCGGCTTCGATCTTTGGAATCGGGACTTTGAAAAGTTCATGGTCCTGTGCGCAGCATAACCGGAGCGTCTCGCTGAAAAGCGCGAAGGTTTCCAATCCCCTCGTCTTCGTACGGTCGACAGCCACTGTAATGCCAACATGCGCTGAGCCGTCCGCGACCCGCGACAACACTTGGAAGCCTGCCATCACCTCGATCTTCAATCGAACGCGTCTTCCATGATCTCGGAGGAAGACACCTATCGCAGGAGCGATCCGGCATTCGGGATTGGTCATGATATCGTCTTCGATCGCGAGTGAAAGATCGCCCGCCAGGCCCTCGCCGACATCGGAGAGATCCGTCTTAAATTCCTCGACGGCGGCGAAAAGTCTCTTCGCGGATCGGTAAACCTGATGACCCTCGGGAAGGACGCGAAATCCCCCCGGCCCACGCTCGCAGAGGCGGATACCCAACCGAATCTCTAACGACTTTAGGTTCTCACTGAGGACCGATTGAGAAATATTTAATTGGCCCTGGGCGCCGGCGAAACTTCCCTGATCGACGATAACGACGAAGACGCGCAGTAGTCTCAGATCAACATCACTAAGTTGTCGCAGCTTAGACATGAGTATCCCCTTCGGTGATAGTCGAGTTTCTTATTATAGCTAATTTCTCCCTAGTTGTTTCTTGTTTTTGTTGGAAGAAGTTGTATCGTTTTAGGGCGTGGCCCGCCTCTTTTCTTTGATTGCTGACCTTCGCGCCTAACGGCTGTTGGCCAAGAAGCGGTATCGGCTCTTGAAGTTTCAACTGGCATCTTTTTTGTATGCGAGGGGTTTGTCAAACCCTCTCCGTTCTCCGGCGAGTGCCGAACAAAGGTTCGACGATGGCGGATTGAATTTTGATCGCCGGTCTCTGATTGTTCCCGAATAAGTAAAACGAAAGGGTGAACAATGACAAAACTTACAAAATCCATCATTGGCTTGATTGCGGCTTCAGCCGTTTCGCTTACGGCGATAGCCGCTGTCGCCCAGGACAGCATTACCATCGCCGAATGGGGCGGGGCCTCACAGGCGGCCGATCGTGCGGCCTTCTTTGAGCCCTTCACAAAGGCCACCGGCATCGCGGTCACAGACGACGTCTGGCAGGGCGATATGGCTACAATTGCCACCCAGGTTCAAACCAACAGCTACAAATGGTCGCTGGTGCGCGGTGAAACCGCTCTCGTCAAGCGTGGCTGTGACGACGGCATCCTTGAGAAACTCGATCCGGCGGTCGTCGGCAAAGCCGACCAATATCTTTCGGGCGGTTGGAACGAGTGTGCGGTTGCCTATTCAACGTTCTCCAGCAACATCGCCTATAATGCCGACAAGTTCAAAAACGGGCCGAAGCCGGAGACGGTTGCCGACTTCTTTGATCTCAAGAAGTTCCCCGGAAAGCGCGCGGTTCGCCGCAACCAAACCTACTTCATCGAGCTCGGTCTGTTGGCGGATGGCGTTAAGGCCGCTGATCTTTACAAGATTCTCCGTACGCCGGAGGGGATCGAACGGTCCTTCAAGAAGTGGGACACGATCAAGGACCAGATCGTCTGGTGGGAGTCCGGGTCGCAGCCTGCCCAGCTCCTCGCCGATGGTGAGGCGGTCATGAGTACCTGCTGGGGAAATCGTATCGTCGCGGCACAGAAGGAGGGTAAGAACCTTCAGCTTGTCTGGGACGGCGCGGGCGTAGACTATGATTGGTTCATGATGCCGAAGGGCTCCCCCGACAAAGAAAAGTCGATGAAGTTCCTGCAGTTCATCCTGGAGCCGAAGAACGCGGCTTACATCTCCGCCGTCGCCCCGTTCGGTCCGGTTCTGAAGAAGGCCATTCCCTTCGTGAAAGCGGAGGACGCCCAGAACCTTCCGACCAATCCGAAGAATGCGAAGAATTCCTTTGCATTTGACTCCGATTTCTACGCCGAGAATGACGCAGAGCTGACCACTCGACTCGCAAACTGGCTCCAGAAGTGACTGTGTAAAACCACGAACTTCAGTAAAATAGGTACGACGGTGTACGCGGCCTCGTCGCGGTCGCGTCCATCCCCGTGACTCCTAGAAGAGAAAAGCTGGCTAGCCGTATTGGACAGAGCGCAGCAGGGTTTTGCTATGAGTACTCTCGAATTCCGACATGACGTCGCAAGTGCGGCAATTGACAAGCGTTCGCTCGAACGATCGCTGCACAAAGCAGGCAGACGGCATCGGCTCACGTCGATCGCGCTGGTTGCGCCCCTGGCCTGCTTCACGTTCGTGTTCTTCGTCATACCCATCCTCGCCTTCTTCACCTTCTCTGTGGCGAATACCGAAGTTCCGCGTGGGCTGCCGCTGACATCGCAAGCAATTACAAGTTGGTCCGGCGAGGGGCTGCCACCGCAAGCGGTAATGGAGGCCCTGGCCGGGGATCTTGCGGACGCCGCAAACAGAACAGCAGTCATCGGCGCCGCGCGGCGACTAAATTACGACGTTTCGGGCTTTCATGGGCTAATTACCAAGACAGTGACGGAGCTCACTCGGCCAGCCGAAGCAGCAACGTCACCGACGCCTGACGCCAGCGTCCCTGACGGATTTTCCATCTTCGGAACGAGCGACACTTCTGCCGCGACTACCTCAGAACTGCCGGCAAATATCACCGATCGCCTGAAAGCTATTGATAGCCGTTGGGGCGAGGTGCGATACTGGAAAGCAATCGAGCGCGGCACGTGGCGGATGACGCCACTCTATCTTCTGACCGCTCTGGACTTGCGTATCGGTGATGATGGTTCGATTGAAAGCGTTTCGCCCGATCACCAAATCTATCAGGCGCTGATCTTCCGGACCTTTGGCGTCAGTGCTGCCGTCACCCTAATCGCTGTCATTCTCGGCTTTCCCCTGGCACTGTTCATCAAGCGTCAACCTCCCAACCGCGCAAGCCTGATTTTGTTCTTGGTACTTGTCCCTCTTTGGACATCAATCCTGGTCCGCACGACCGCTTGGCTTGTCCTACTTCAGGGAGAGGGTCTTCTGAACGATGTCATCCTGTGGCTTCACTTGTCAGACACACGACTTCCCCTGATCCACAACAGGATCGGTGTTTTGGTGGCGATGGTCCACATCTGTTTGCCGTTCATGATCCTCCCCCTGTACAGCGTTATGAAAGGCATCCCGGCTTCGTATACTCGCGCAGCCGCGTCCCTGGGGGCTTCGCCAGCACGCGTGTTCTTCAAAGTGTACCTACCGCTGGTGTTCCCCGGATTATCAGCTGGAGCACTGCTGGTATTTATCATGTGCCTTGGCTTTTACGTCACTCCAGCTCTCGTAGGCGGTCCACGCGATCAGATGCTCAGCTACTTCATCGCCATGGCAGTCAACCGCGATCTGAACTGGGGCTTGGCATCGGCATTGAGCATCGTTCTCATTGTGATTGTTGCGCTGGCGCTGCTGCTGCTGAAGCGGTTCTCCGCCACAGCATTGGCGAAGTGAGGGGAGAGGACAAATGACTACCACCGCTTTGGAACGAGCTGCGTCTTATCTGGTCGCCGTGATCGCGATCGCCGTCTTATTTTTCTTGATAATCCCGCTGGTCGTGGCGGTTCCGCTGTCCTTCAACGCCGAGCCATATTTTTCTTATCCGATGCCGGGCTTTTCGCTGCGTTGGTATCAGGAAATTTTCGGCGACACCGTTCGAGGTGCGGAGTGGCGTAACGCGTTCTTCAACAGCACCGTAATTGGTGTCAGCGCCAGCATACTGGCGACTGCTCTTGGAACAAGCGCAAGCTTGGGGATTGCACGAGGCGACCTTCCCTTCAAGCAAAGCTTGCAGGCGATGATGCTTTCGCCGTTGGTCATTCCCGTCGTCGTCTATGCAACCGGCGCTGTCTACTTCTTCGCGCGTGTCTCGCTGATCGGGACATATCCGGGTCTCATCATTGCGCACGCTCTTTTGGGAACGCCATATGTGATGATTACCGTGACGGCCTCCCTTTCCGGCTTTGACGCCAATCTTACCCGAGCCGGTCTAAGCCTCGGAGCATCTCCGCTTCGCGTTTTTCGGAAAATCTCGTTACCATTGATCGGACCAGGTGTGGCATCGGGTGCTTTGTTTGCATTCGTAACCTCCTGGGACGAAATCATCGTAACGCTGTTCCTGGCCTTCCCAAATCAACAGACGATACCGCGTCGGCTCTGGGCCGGTGTGAACGAACAGTTGAGCCCCGTCGTCATCGCCGCGTCCACGCTGCTCTTTATCGTAACGCTTTGCCTTCTGATCGCGACAGAGACGCTTCGGCGCCGCAACGCGCGTCTATCTGGCACTCTAGCTTGAGGTATTGGATATGTCTCTGAAATCAGACCCTTTCGTCCGCTTCGTGAACGTGCACAAAGCCTATGACGTCAACACGATGGTCGTTAAGAACCTCAACCTTGCAGTATCTGCTGGCGAGTTCTTGACCTTGCTTGGGCCGTCCGGTTCCGGGAAGACGACAACCCTGATGATGCTCGCAGGCTTCGAGGAGCCGACCAGTGGCGAGATCATTCTTGATGGCAAGTCGCTCAATGGCATTCCGGCCTACAAACGCGGCGTCGGCATGGTCTTTCAGAACTATGCCCTTTTTCCGCATATGACAGTAGGCGAAAACTTGGCATTTCCGCTGCAGGCCCGGGGCATGGCCCGTCCGGAGCAACAGCAGCGTATCCTGCGCGCTCTCGACATGGTCAAGCTTTCCAGCTTTGTGGATCGCCGCCCCGGTCAGTTGTCCGGCGGCCAACAGCAGCGTGTCGCGCTGGCGCGAGCACTGGTGTTCGACCCGAGCCTCGTTCTGATGGATGAACCGTTGGGTGCTTTGGACAAGCAACTTCGCGATCACATGCAGTTGGAAATCAAGCATCTTCACCAACGGATCGGAGTGACGGTGGTATATGTCACTCATGATCAGACTGAAGCGCTCGTGATGTCTAACCGGGTCGCAGTTTTCAACGAAGGGAAAATCCAGCAGATCGCTGCCCCCTCCGAGATCTACGAGAATCCGACGACCGACTTTGTGGCTCAGTTCATCGGCGAGAACAATCGCATGGCGGGCAAGGTCTCTGAGGTTCGCGGCGGAGAGAGCCTGATCGTTCTCGGGGATGGAAGCATGGTCCGATCGCAAGCCGACGGAGCCGTTGCCGGCGAGAGCAGGAAGCTCTCGGTTCGCCCTGAAGCCATATTGGTGGGTCAGGAGGCGACCGATCTGCCGAACAATTACTGCGCAAAAGTCAAGGAGATCATCTATCTGGGCGACCATGTACGTCTGATTATCCCCTTCGGAGGCGCCGACGAATTGGCGATCAAGCTCACCCACCGGCGGGCCGCGGCGATTTCCGTTGGCGACGAGGTGAAGTTCGGTTGGAAGCCTGACCAATGTAGAGCGCTTCTTTGAGGGGCGCCCCAATGGGCTCGCCAACCGTCCCGGATATGCCGATGCTTGGGTCCACCGATCTCGATACATTTATGGGGGTCAGATCGGCTGAACTGAATAACGACCTGGACTGCGATATCGCGATCTTCGGTGCGCCTTGCGCAACCCCTTATGGAGGCGCGCCAGAATATAGCGAAGCCAACCTCGGCGCGCCTCAGGCTCTACGAGACGGCATCAAAATGTGGGCGGCAGCGAAAGACCGTTTTGATTGGGATCTTGGGGAGCGGCCCTTCATCGGGCGCGAGGATCGGGTCGTCGACCTTGGCGACTTAGAGACTGATCCAGCCAATCCAATTGAAAACCGTAGGCTTATCCGATCAACGGCTGAGCAAATTCTGTCGCGGGGCGCTGTGCCATTCGCTTTGGGTGGGGACGATTCGATCCCGATCCCGATGTTGGAAGCCCTTCAGCCAAAGCGCTCGGTGCATGTGCTGCAAATGGATGCGCACATAGATTGGCGCGATGAAGTTGCCGGCGAGAAATACGGACTTTCTTCGGTGATGCGGCGAGCATCTGAGATGCCGTGGATCAAGGGCATCGTTCAGGTTGGCGCGAGAGGCCTGAGTTCTGCAGGCTATGAAGAGATTCAGACTGCAAGACGGTGGGGAGCCGAGATCTTTCCCGCCAAGGATATCATTGAGAACGGCATAGATGAAGTTGTCAGACGGATCCCAAGGGGTGCGGCCGTGCATGTAAATCTCGACCTGGACGCGTTGGATCCCTCCATCATGCCCGGCGTGTTCGTTCACGCCCCGGGCGGACTTCTCTACTGGCATGTGGCGAAGCTGTTGATGGCTGTCGCTGACCGTGCGGACATTTGCAGCGTGGCGACGGTGGAGTTCGCGCCTGAAAGGGATGTCAATGGGATTGGCGCGCTCACGGCGGCACGTATTTCATCGCTTGTCATGGGCTCGATTCTTCGCTCGAAGTACGTCCGGAAAGAGAAATGGTGGGAGACGTCTGGGAAGGTGTCGCTGTTCTATCCGCACTTTCGATAAAGCGTTGAAGCAGTCAGCGTGGCAGCGCGACCCTAATTCTGGAAACAATAGGAGCCAAAACTTCGCTTAAAAAGCTGGCAGCATGGGGCTGTCTGGTGCAGTGACGGGAGAGATCGGCAAAGCCGACGCCGAAGGAGCAACCGCCCCGGAAACTCTCAGGCAAAAGGACCTCGCTGCATGATATGCATCTGGAAAGGGAGCTGGATTAAACCAGCTACGCCGACGGGATAATAATCTCAGGCAAAGAGACAGATGGGGCCGTTTTCGGAGGTTCCTTGTCTCATCAACGAGCATTGTCGTCTGCACTATATCTCGCCCCGCATGCGGTGGCGACGGTCGCTGAAATCTTCAAGATAGGCGTCGGTCCGTCATCCTCGCATACTGTCGGACCGATGGTCGCGGCGCGCCGGTTCGTCGACAAGTCAGTCACGCACGAGATCGACCGAATTCTGGTTACAGCGTTCGGGTCATTGGCCTGGACAGGTCACGGCCATGCCACTGACAAAGCAATCATCTTAGGGCTGGCGGGACATGAACCCGCCAGTCTGGATCCCGACCAAGTTCCACAGATATTGTACGCGATATCGCAGGCTCAAACATTGGTACTCTCTGGCGGTCATGCAATAGTGTTCGTACCGCTGGAAGACATCAAGTTCGATAGGAAAACGCGGTACAGCCGTCACTCAAATGCCCTGCGGTTCCAGGCGTTCCGATTTGGGAATGTTCTGGCGGATGAGATGTTTTACTCGATTGGGGGCGGCATCGTTGTCAACGATCACGACGACCTTTCGAACGCCCCGATTCCAACCGTACCTTTTCCGTTCGCGAGCGCCGCGGAGCTTCTCGATCATTGCGAGCAACATCAGAAATCCGTGGCCAATCTTGTTCTTGCCAATGAGGGAGCCGCAATGGGTGAAGCGGCCGCCATTGGCTACATTGATAAGATCGTTCAAACCATGATGGATTGTGTCGACAGAGGCCTGCATCATACCGGCAATCTTCCGGGGCCGCTGAAGGTAGCCAGGCGTGCAAAGGCTTTGCATGATCGATTGGTGGGCGAGCTTGGAAGTCAGCGGCTCGCATCAGCGCACCAGACGCTCGAATTTGTCTCAGCATATGCGATGGCGGTGAACGAAGAGAATGCTGCGGGCGGACGGGTCGTCACAGCCCCGACGAACGGTGCGGCCGGGGTTATTCCAGCGGTATTGCGCTACTACCGTGATTTCCATCCAGAAGCCTCGGTGGAAGGCATGCGGACATTTCTGTTCACAGCCACTGCCATCGGAAGCTTGAGGGTAATGCCTCGATTTCCGGTGCTGAAGTCGGATGTCAGGGAGAGGTCGGCTCGGCCGCGAGCATGGCGGCTGCGGGGCTGGCGGCGGCGTGGGGTGCAACGCCCCGACAGGTTGAAAATGCGGCCGAGATCGCGATGGAGCATCATCTTGGCATGACATGCGACCCGATCGGAGGTCTGGTGCAAATACCTTGCATTGAGCGCAATGCATTCGGCGCAGTCAAGGCCATCAACGCCGCCCTGTTGGCCATGCGTGGAGATGGATCTCATTATGTATCGCTTGATCAGGTGATTGAAACGATGCGCCAGACCGGCCGCGACATGAAAACAAAATATAAGGAGACCTCACGTGGTGGTCTCGCAATCAATGTCCCGAACTGCTGAGGAGAAAGTCATGGACAACCAGCAATCGATAGCCGCAGAGCAACAAGCCGACCCGATCTTCGAAGCAATTGAACGGGAGTTCAGTCGTCAGAACGAGCAAATTGAACTCATAGCATCCGAGAATATCGTTTCCAGCGCGGTGTTGAGGGCGCAAGGCTCGGTTCTGACGAACAAATATGCCGAAGGCTATCCCGGAAAGCGATACTATGGAGGCTGCGAATACGTTGATGAAGTCGAATCTCTCGCGATAGAGCGCGCCAAGCAGCTCTTCGGTTGTGCATTTGCGAATGTTCAGCCTCATTCCGGTGCCCAGGCGAATACGGCGGTCTTTTTCGCGTTGATGCAGCCTGGCGATACGTTCCTCGGCATGTCGCTTGCGCACGGCGGCCATTTGACTCACGGCGCTAGCGTAACGCTTTCAGGGAAATGGTTCCGCCCAGTCCACTATGGCGTGCGAGAGCAAGACCACGTCATCGATATGGATAGCGTCCGCACACTGGCAAGGGAGCAGCAACCGAAGGTCATCATAGCGGGCGGATCGGCCTATCCCCGAACGATCGACTTTGCAGGCTTCAGAGAAATTGCTGATGAAGTTGGCGCCAAATTGATGGTTGATATGGCTCATTTCGCAGGCTTGGTTGCTGGTGGCGTCTATCCGTCGCCGTTTCCTCATGCGCACGTAGTCACGACGACGACGCACAAGACCTTGCGCGGTCCGCGCGGAGGGATGATTTTGACCGATGACGCTGACTTGGCCAAACGCCTGAATTCGTCAGTCTTTCCCGGATTGCAGGGGGGACCGTTGATGCACGTCGTCGCCGCAAAGGCCGTTGCGTTAGGAGAAGCGCTTCAGCCGGAATTCAAAACCTACGCCCGCGCGGTTGTAGACAATGCTCGATCCCTTACCAATGCACTGGTTGATGGCGGCTTGTCCATCGTCTCAGGCGGAACCGACAGCCATCTGATCCTGGTCGACCTCCGTGCCAAGAACGTTACCGGCAAGGATGCGGAAGCTACACTCGAACGCGCCGGCCTGACCTGTAACAAAAACGGGATTCCCTTCGATCCCCAAAAACCCGCCATCACGTCGGGAATTCGTCTGGGCACGCCAGCTGGTACCACGCGTGGCTTTGGCTCGGCTGAGTTTGCGCAAATTGGCCGGTGGATCGTCGAAGTTTTGGACGGATTGGCCGTTCATGGCGTCGAGGGAAATGATGCGACGGAACGCTCTGTGCGGACTCAGGTCTCTAGACTTTGTGCCGCCTTCCCACTTTCGGAACGCTTTCGCTCTTAAAATGGCGGGCGCCGCTCGACGGCGCCTAGTCACACGGTCTTGCCGAGTGACGAACAAGAGGGAGGCGAGCACCCGCCTCCCTCTTATTATATTATCGCTGGTCGATGGGCTTCGCTTGGGATCAAGGTTGCCTCTGTAGGCCAAAGATTGACTTGATCTCAACATAGTCTTCGAAGCCGTACTTACCTTGCTCTCGGCCATTACCGGACTGCTTATAGCCGCCGAAGGGCGCAGACGCATCCATTGGCGCGTTGTTAACATGGACCATGCCGGCTCTGATCCGGCGCGCCACTCTTTCCGCCTTCTTCAGGTCGTGACAAGACACATTCGCAGACAAGCCATAGGGAGTATCGTTTGCGATCTGGATCGCGTCATCTTCGTCCTGAAATCCAATTATGGACAAGACCGGCCCGAATATCTCCTCTTTCGCGATCTGCATCTCAGGTTTGACGTTTCCGAAAACAGTTGCCTGGACGAAATAGCCACGGTCCAGGCCAGACGGCCGGCCAATTCCGCCGGCAGCCAGGGTGGCGCCTTCTTCCACGCCAGAAGCGATGAGCTCCTGTACCTTCTTGAATTGAACAGCGTTTGCGAGAGGTCCCATTTGAGTCTCAGGCGAGGTTGGATTGCCGACGATGATTTTGTTAGCAACAGAGGACGCTATCGCAACGGCCTCATCCATGCGCTCAGCCGGCACCAGGAGGCGCGTCGGCGCAATGCAGGTCTGGCCTGAATTGCTGAAGCAACGGCGCGCGCAGCGCGCCACCGACTCTTCGAAATTGACATCGCCAAATACAATATGCGGCGATTTTCCACCCAGCTCTTGCGAGACCCGCTTTACGGTCTCTGCCGCATTCTTCGCGACCAGGATACCTGCCCGAGTAGAGCCGGTAAACGAAACCATGTCGATCCCCGGATGCCGGGTCATCGCGTCCCCAACGCCGGGACCATCGCCATTGATGAGATTGAACACACCTGCCGGATAGCCTGCTTCTTCGACCATCTCCGCAATGATCAATGCCGATAGAGGGGAGATCTCGCTCGGCTTCAACACAACCGTACAACCGACGGCGAGGGCTGGCGCGAGCTTTGCCATAACCTGGTTCGCCGGCCAGTTCCAAGGCGTGATCAGGCCGCAGACACCGATTGGCTCCCGTACCACTCTGGTCGACTTCAGCTCCTCGGAGAAGTCGTAGGTTGCAAGAACATCGCGGGCTTCGACAAGATGATCGAGGCCCGCAGGCGCCTGTGCAGTTCTCGCCCAATCGATGGGTGACCCCATTTCAGTGCTGATTGCAACCGCTAGATCCTCCTGGCGGCGGGTATAGGCCGCAATCAGGTGGTCAAGTAGCCTCAGCCGCTCGGAAACGCTCGTCAGAGAATAGGTTTCAAACGCTTTCCGCGCTGCAGCCACAGCACGGTCGACATCGACTTTGGACCCAAGAGATATAACCGCAATCTGCTCTTCAGTTGCCGGATTGATAACAGCAAAGTCCCTGGCGACAGCTGGCGCAACCCAATCACCGTCAATGAAAAACTCCAGCTCGTGGCTCATGTTCGCTCCTCTGTTGGTTACCCATTTCTATTCCAGCGCCGGCGACAACGGTATTGGCAAAACCCCAACTTTATATCGGAAAAGCCGCGAGGAACTGGGCAGGATTTGACAGGCCTGGTATCGCTTGCCGGCCACCAAGTTGTCCGGGATAGCGGAAGAGGTGCCGCCATCCTTGTCGGTGGCAAACAATTCCCTGTGCGACGTCGGTGGCTCTTCCGAATATTGTTTTTGTCAGTGGCGATGGTTGCGGGGAGAGCCCGAGATTAGAGTTCGTGTTGATCAAGTGGTGCCTCACGGGCGCCTGCAATGATTGCAAACGGAGATGCACCTACGATGAAAGCCGCTGTTCTTTATAACTGCAACGAGGATCAGGTCATTGAGGAAGTGACGATCGGCAATCCGGGCGACAGAGAAGTCTTGGTTCGAATCGTAGCAAGCGGCGTGTGCCACAGCGATCTGAGCTACGCCAAGGGTAAGATGCGTGCTGTCCCGCTGTTGCCGATCATACTTGGTCACGAAGCTGCAGGAATTGTCGAGCAGGTCGGCTCGTCAGTTTCTAAGGTCAAGAAGGGCGACCATGTTATTCTATCGTGGGCTCCGAACTGCGGTCAGTGCTACTACTGCCACAAATCACTTCCCACGATGTGCGACACCTATGGCGATGCGGCCGTGGCCGGCACGTTGTGGAATGGAGCGCGCCGCCTCGGGACGCCCGAGAAGCCTATCCATCATTTCACGTGCTTGTCCAGCTTTGCGGAATTGGCTGTCGTTCCGGAGGCTGCCTGCTCGACCATTGAGCGGGACGTTCCCTTTGAAGTTGCTGCTCTTGTGGGCTGTGCAGTCACCACCGGTTTCGGCGCAGTGGTCAATGACGCCCGGGCACAGCCGGGTGACGTTGTCGGCGTGATCGGAGTTGGGGGTGTCGGTATCAATGCTATTCATGCCGCGGCGATCGCCGGTGCGGAGGCCGTCGTTGCCGTTGATATCAAACCTGAAAAAGAGGCGGTCGCACGACAGTTTGGCGCAACCCACTTCATCAATTCCGCGACACAGGATGTCGCCGCTGAATTGAAGGCGCTCACGCGGGGCAGGGGTGCCGACAGCATGATTGATTGCACCGGGCGTCCCGCCGCGATCTCACTTGCCTATGAAAGTGCTCGGCCCGGTGGTTCCGTGATTTCTGTCGGTATTGCTGCGAAAGGCGAAATGGTCTGCCTGCCCGCGTCGACATTGCCCAACAGTCAAAAGCGCATCATCGGCAGCAATTACGGTGGTGGTGTGCCGGAGCGTGATTTTGATCGGATCCTGGCCCTTTACCGCGCCGGGCGCTTCAAGCTCGATGAGCAGATCGGCAAACGGGTTCCACTTGAGCAGATCAACGACGCATTCCGTTGGTTGGAACAGGGCGTGCTGGCGCGCACTTTGATCTGCTTCGATCACTGATCGGAGCAGCCTACCGCACCGTGCCGCCAATGCCGTCATCGACACGACGCCATCGGGCGTTGTGGTCGTATGCGCGCCGGTGGGGAGCAGAATGCTCGAAGTGAGCCCGCAGCTCTTTTCGGCAGCTTGCTCGTCGGCGCGTTCCCTTCGCTTCTTTAACCAGTTTCCAGCACCTTTGCGGTCGCGTGTCGCAGCGGTTAGATGCGATGTGCGACCCGGGAGCCTCCGAAACTACGGCCTCTGAAGCTGTGGTGTCGTCCTCACGGCATCCGTCAGCTTGAGCCGCAAGAATCAGCGATAGGCGACGTGGACCTCGATCTCGCGCACCAACTGATGCTCCGAGCGCAAGCCAAAAAGGTAGCCGATGAAAAGCGCCTTGAACATCAAGGTCGAACCGAGCGCAGCGTGGCCGTTGTCGGCGCAGGAAAGCCGGCAACACCCTCATGAATGAAGGAAAATCGATCACCGTATCGATCTTGCGAAGCAGGTGATCCTTCGGAACCTTCGGAACCAGTTGCTCGAGCGTTACCGAGAGCCGTCCGTTCGGGAGCCGGTTTCTTCAACATCCCCACTGAATCACAAACCCCCGGACCAAGCCAGGGGTTTGTCAGCAGTCCGAGGCCGGCTGACGCCGGCCTTCGCTTGGGAGGACGCTTCTTTTCAGTCAATCAATGACAGGCAATTTGGACGCAACGGTCTTTTGGAAGTTATGCAAGGCGGCTTCCCAGTGAGGCGAGAACCTGCTCGGGACCTTCAATTCTTCCCTGATGCGGGCCATTGCCTGCACCTCGCGCCAAGGGCCATCGTCCTCGTCGAGAACCTGCTTCCAATAGATCGTGTTTTCGTCACGCAGCTTCTTGTACTCAGGCGAAGTAGCGGCATCCCCGATGAAATAAGTGCGTGAGGTGTAATGCGTCAGCTCAGGGCCGCGTGGAAGCTGCAGCGACGCAGACACGTAGCTCGGCGTACAAGTCAGGATCGTGCTCGGAAAGATGAACAGGATCACGGTTTGGGCAATTCCCGTCTCTTCCATGTTGGGGAAGAAGGGCAGGGCGTTTCCATCGGCTGCCTTTGTTGCGTAACGCTTCTGCGATTCAGCCAGCGAGCGCCGCGATGAGAACCCGGAATACACTGTGCCTCCGATTTCCGACGTGTAGTCTTTGCTGTGGTCGAATGCCTTGTGAACAAAGGGCAAGTGGTAGTCTTCGATGCCGCCCTCAAGCACGATTTTCCAGTTGACTTGATAGTCACGGCTTCCACGACCGGTTGCCGGGTCTGCGGGCTTGACGAGAGAGAAGTCAAAAGTGCCTTCCACGCGCTCGCGCACCGGCTTAAGGTATTCGTCGAGGTCAACGGCCTTGCCGTCGATGTTTGCGAAAATGATATCGAAATACTGGCTGCTCCGGACCTCAATGAGCGACAGTTCCGATAGATCAAAGTTCTCAGCATTGTTCTGGTTCACGCCGGCGATCGAGGGAGTGGCCATGAGATTGCCCTCAAGCCCATAGGTCCAGCAGTGATAAGAACACCGGATCGTCTTGACGTTACCCTTGTCCTTGACAAGTTTCATGCCACGATGCCTGCAGATGTTGTGATAACACTTGATGCTGCCGTCCCTGACCCGGACCAGAATAAGTTCATAACCTGCAACGCTTACGGGAACGACATCGCCGATGTTTGGGATGTCGCTGGCAAAGCCAACCCCGACCCAACCCGAAGCAAAAATATGCTTGCGTTCGGCTTCATAAAAGGAGGGATCGTAATATGCGCGTCCGGGCAGCCCCTGGGCGAAACTGATCGGCCGGTCAAGTTTTTCTACGTCTCCATGCGACAGTGTATTGGACTCCAAATCACGCGTATCATGAACGTTCATAGCGATCCTCCGGGGAATTGTTTGCACTTAGCAGCCGGGTCACCAACTGCCCTGCCTGCGCGCCGCCCCCAATACTAGGCCCGCCCACCTGGAGCGACCATCGATAATTGGAGAACTTTGTTTCGGCAATTTTCTGCAGCGTCGAGACTTGTTGCCTGTTTAAGTGCCTACATCCGGTCTATTCAACATAGGATAGGAGCTGGCGAACGGATACTATGGAGGCGTTGATGATCGACCAGGTGAAAATGAAGGCGCTCGTCAGGACCGTTGACGGCCTGCAGATGCGACATGAAGTTGCCGTACCCCATCCTAAGACTGGTGAGGTACTTATCAAAGTCCTAGCGTTTACTCTTGCACAAGAGGAGGCTCTCCCGCTTCCGATCGGTGCCAAGGGCGAAAGAATCGTCGGGCGCGGAGTTGCGGGAAAGATTATCGCCGTGGGACCCGATGTCCCGGCGTGGCGTCTGGGGGATCTTGTGATTATCGATCCTGGTCTTGGAAGCAAAGAAGGCACTGATGGCCTGATGGGCGTAGATCGAGATGGAGGAGCATGCGAATACATCGTTACGACAGCATTTGACGCCTGTACGGTGAGTAGCGCTCTCGGACTCGAAACCGTTTCGCTCCTGGCTTCCTATTACAGCCTGGCAGATCGCGTTTTGACCTGGGCGCGCCTTTATCCCGACGAAAGCATTCTGATACTCGGGGCCGAGCAGGGGTCTGGGCCTGCCGCTGTCGAGCTTGCCGTCAAGAAGCGCGCGAAGGTCTATGCAGAGGGTCAAAACTGGTCTCATGGGTCACTCGCCGCTCTCGGGGCGGAGCCAATCGCAACTCCTGGCGATCTGAGTGGAATGAAAGTCAACGTGATCGCAGATTTCCGCCAGAAATGCAGTTGGAAGGACTGTCTTTCACATCTTCTATCGGACGGGGTCTATGTATCATATGAGGGCGACATCGTTCGCCACTCCGCCGATCCGGTGTCGGCCCTGGTAGATCCAGACATTTTCACTACCGAGACGCTTGAGCATCTCGCACGCGCTGCGGAGCTGGGAAGAATCACGCCGAAAGCAGCGCGAGCGTTGAGCTTTGATGAGGTCGCAACGAGGTCCAAGGACTTGTTCGTGCCACAGCAGCTCGGACCGACGATCGTAACGATGCCCGTCGAAGGATCGTGACGGGTCGTTTCGAGGAGACGCCAGACTAGATGATTGGGCAGCGTGTCCATTCGTCTAGCCTACGCTTATCAGGCAGCCGGCGGGGTCCAAAACACATCAGCATGACAATCTTCGCGTCTCAGCCCGAGCTCGAGCAAAGCGGACCTGCATGTCTCGATCATGACTGGAGGACCGCAAAGATATGCCTTCATACCAATGCAGCTGGTGATATCTCGCTTAATGGCGTCGGCCAGAAAGCCTCTGCGGCGCTGAGTGGCGTCATGTGCTGCAGATAGCACGATCTGGGGAGTGGATTGCCCAATAGCTTCCAAAAGCAGCGACAGCTCCTTCTCCAAATAGATATCTTCGTCCGAGCGAACGCCGAAAAAGATATGCGCCGTTGTTTTGGCTTCATCTCTGTGCATTGCCCGGACCATCGACATGATCGGAGCGAGACCCGAGCCGCCCGCGCAGAATATGACCGGTCCAGCATGCTGTTTACGAAGATAGGCCATTCCTCTTGGCCCTCGTACAGCCGCCCTGTCTCCAACCTTTATGTTATCATAGATATGCGGGCTGACCGCCCCTCCAGGGACGGCCCTGATATGAAACTCGAGAGTGGTCGAGCCTGGCTCATTGGCAAAAGAATAGCTTCGCGCTGGCAGTCCCTCGAACTGCACATCTGCATATTGGCCGGCGGCGAATTTGAACGCAGTTTTTTCCAAGCTCGCCATTCGCACAATCGCGATATCATGAGTGACGTGCTCCACTGACTCAACCGTCGCATGGACCTCCTGATACGGAGCTTGCGGAAGCTCATCGCGGTCAAGCAGTGAGACTTCGCAATCACTCTGAGGTACCGACCGGCATCCCAGGACGAACCCCTGCAGGCGCTCCTCTTCATCGAGAGCAACATCCAAGTAGGGCTTCATTTCAACGCGGCCCGATATCAACGCGCATTTGCATTCGCCGCAGACGCCGCTTCGGCAATCAAATGGAAAGGCGTGCCCCGTTCTCAGGGCGGCCTCAAGGATGGTCTCGTCCTCCTCGCACACCAGGTCCTGACTGTATTGCTGTACAACCAACTTAAAGGGCATTTCTTCAGTCCGTTCTCGATCACCGGCTGGGAGGAGCTATTCGGGCCATTAGAAATCGCGATCCTGACTGCAACCGCAATATAAACATTGCGAACCAATGTTCAGAAAGCACGATAATGGGGTCAGATGACCGCGCGCGAGAGCCGGTGGCGAATGGAAGGCGTCGCCTTGGCTTCCCTTGAAACAACGATTGGCATGAACGGGGAGAGAACAATCAGGCAGCCCGCGCTCCGTTCGAGAGGACGAGTGTTTTCGTGATCCGCTTTTCGCGGCCTGCTGTCCGAGGAATTCGCCGTAGAATGCGATATGGTGTTGCCGTTGCGCCTGCGAAGGGTAAACGGCTCGGCCGCCAACCGCTCGATTTGAAGAAGGTCGATGCGGCAATGATACTTATCGGCGCTGGAACGTCGCGGATTGAAGCTGCAAAGCAGCTCAATCTCGGCCGCTCTGCAATCTATCGGGAAATACGCAGGCTCGGGTGAGCCGATCTTCGGGAGTGAGAACTGCATGATTGTTCAGGCCTGTCTCAACGGCGCACGCGCCAGCGACTTCCATACGCGGCTTCCGCTTAAGCCGGAAGACATGGCGCGAGATAGCGCACTCTCCGTCGCCGCAGGGGCGGCCGAGCTTCACCTCCATCCACGTGGAACCGATGGAAATGAAAGTCTCGTGGCCGTGGACGACACGATTCTGGCCGTTCGTCGCACTTGTCCCGGCACGCTTATTGGCGTTTCGACGGGAGCGTGGATCGAGAACGACGAAAATCGAACCCGCGCCTGCATTGCCCAATGGAGGGTGCTGCCGGACTACGCCTCAGTGAACCTGTCAGAGCATGATGCACCTGCCGTTATGGAATTACTTCGGCATCGTGGGGTCGGAATTGAAGCCGGGCTTGCCTCGATCTCCGACGCTGAGCGTTTTGTAAAGCTCCCCAACCACGGTCAAGTTTTGCGTGTTCTGATAGAAATCGAAGAGCAGGTTCTGGGAGCGGCACTTAAGGTCGCGGATGACATTGCCGCTGTGCTTGATCGTGCTGGCCTGCGGCTCCCCATTCTCCTGCATGGGTTTGACGCTACCGTATGGCCCTTCGTCGAAGTTGCACTCCAACGTCGCTGGTCCACCCGGGTCGGTTTCGAAGACGGCAAACACCTCAAGGATGGGACCATCGCGACCGATAACGCTGCCCTTGTCGCAAACGCCGTCAACATTTTCCGTGGAATGTCTGCTAACTGATCCGTGCCAGTCGCCAGCGCTCCTACCCAGATGCGAAAATTCAAACGTGCCCCGTTTTCTCGTTTTTGATTTTAGTTCCATTGCCGTTGTTCAGCGTACTGTCAACGCTATGCCCTCAATGGGTGCTGAATCATGTGCGGCTTGGAACGCCGAATATTGTTTCTGCAAGTGACGATAGTGTCGCTGGTTTGCTGTCGATAGCTTCGCCTCATCCTGAGTTCAGGGTTGGTCCGCGTTCGCGCGCTCGATAGAGGAGGCTAAACGTGACATTCGAAAATCACGATCCCCGTTCCCACAACAGGTTCTCGCTGCCGGATGTCGAAGCTGATGCAATCCAGCGCGCGGATCGCGATCATTACACCCACGCCTGGCCAAGCTTCCGTTCGGCAAGCGAGACGGATTCCCTAGTGGTGACAGGGGGAGACGGTGCGTATGTTTATGACGCGTCGGGACGCCGCTATCTGGACGGGATGGGCGGACTTTGGTGCGTCAACATGGGGTATGGGAGAGACGAGATCTGTGATGCGATCGCAGAACAAGCCCGGAAACTCCCCTATTACAATCCCACGGACGGGCTTGCGAACGTCCCTGCTGTCAAGCTTTCGCAGAAGCTTGCATCGCTTGCTCCGGGCGAGCTCAATCACGTCTTTTACACCTGCGGTGGATCGACAGCCAACGACTCTGCTCTTCGGCTCATCCAGTTTTACCAGAGCGTGCGCGGAAAGCCGAACAAGACGTTTATCCTGACGCGGAACAGAGCCTATCATGGCAGCACGATCATGACAGCTTCGATGGGGGGCAATCCGCCGGACAGGAGTCCTCATCTCCGCTTCGTTACCGACACTATCCGGCAGGTCTCCTGCCCCAACATGTACCGCCGGCCGGATGGCATGAGTGAATCCGAATTTTGCGACCTTCTTGTTGAAGAGCTTCGCACGACAATCCTTGAGCTGGGTCCCGATAACATCGCCGCCTTTTTCGCTGAGCCGATCCTGGGTTCAGGTGGTGTGATCGTCCCGCCGGAAGGCTACAACTTGCGCACGTGGCAGCTGTGTAAAGAGTACGACATTCTTTACGTAGCAGACGAGGTTATCACCGCGTTCGGCCGCTTGGGTCACTTCTTCGCGTCGAAGGAAAAATACGGCGTCGAGCCCGACATCATCACCTTCGCCAAGGGTATCACGTCTGGGTATCAGCCATTTGGCGGCTTTCTGTTTTCCGACACCATCCACCAAACCCTGGTGAAAGCCGAGCCACAAGCAGCCTTCATCAATGGTTACACCTACTCGGGCCATCCCGTTGCATGCGCTGCTGCACTTGCCAATATTGCCCTCATGGAAAAGGAGAACATTTGCGACCACGTCCGCAAGGAAGGTGCTTATTTCGAACTGAAGATGCGCGAGCTCGCTGACCTTGAAATCGTCGGCGATGTGCGAGGCAGTCATTTTATGATGTGCATCGAAAGTGTCAGAGATCGATCCACCAAGGAGCCCTTTGATGCGAGCGTGCGAGCAGGTGATCTTGTTGCCAAACACTGCGGCGACTTAGGGGTGATCGTGCGTCCATTGGGCAGCATGAATATCATTTCTCCGCCTTTGATCATGACGCACGGCCAAATTGACGAATTCGCTCGACTGATGCGCCAGGCGATTGTGCTGACCCAGCAAGAGCTCGCCGCGGCGGGCGCAATGAAAACCTCCGCGGCTCTTCACGGGTAATCGTGCTGAAATGGATATCGTTTATTCCGACAAGCACCTGCTACATAGGGATCGCGTGGAGCCATCCGGTAGCCAATTCATGCCGGTGAGCGAAGTACCTGATCGAGTTGATCGGATTCTCGCGGAGCTTGGAAAACGGAAGCTCGACAAGGGAATTGTCGCGCCGAAGAACTTCGGAATGGAATTCATCTATGAAATCCATTCCCTGGAATACACAGACTTCTTACAAAAAGCATGGGCCTTGTGGGAAAACAGCGGCAGGAGCAATCCGGCGCTTCCAAATTTTTGGCGTCGTCGGGATCCACGCGTCAATCGAGGGAGTGAGATCGAGGCATTGCTCGATTATTACTCGGGCGACCCTGGTGTCTGCCTTGTGGAAGGAAGTTGGTCTGCGATACACGCATCAGCCGAGTGCGCGTTAACCGCCGCAAGCATGGCGTCTGAGACTGGTGGTTCGGCTATTGGCCTTTGCCGACCGCCAGGTCACCACGCCGGTTATGACGTCATGCGCGGGTCATGCTATCTGAACAACGCAGCGCTGGCTGCAAAGCGCCTGCGGTGGGGAGGCGCTCGCCGGTGTGCTGTTATCGACCTCGACTATCACCATGGCAACGGCACTCAAGAGATTTTTTATCGATCATCCGACATCCTGACGTGCAGCATCCATGCCGATCCAGCGACGGACTATCCATACTATTGCGGGTATGGCGATGAAATTGGTGAAGGTGACGGGGAAAATTTCAACGCAAATTTTGTACTGTCACGCGGCGTAACATCGGTGGATTGGTTCAACGCTCTTGAGGCAGCGGTCGTCAAGATGCGATCCTTCGGTCCTGATGCGCTCGTCGTTGCTCTTGGTGTCGACACCTATAGAGAAGAGAAGAAGGCAGGTTGTTTCTTCCAACTGGACGGCGACGACTACTTTCGTATGGGCGCCAAGTTGGCGCGGCTGAATTTACCAACTGTCGTCACCCTGGAAGGGGGCTACAACCTTGATGCCATTGGCGTCAATGTCGTCAACTTCGTGGAAGGCTTCAACGATGTTCATCGGGGCGCCTGACCACCCCAGAGTGCTCACGCTGATCCAGTAATCCGGAGCAGGATAGCATCGTCCACCAAGATTGCAGCGCCACCCCGAGAGGGCTGGCAGCTGCGCGACTTTCTCCTGACGAACCAGAAAGAGTTCACGATGAAGAATTACAGTATTGCCCTTATTCCGGGGGACGGCATTGGTCCTCAGGTTATCGAAGCCGCATGGGAAATTCTGAGCGGCGCAGCCGCCATTGAAGGCTTCACCCTCAACGCGACAACATTTCCTTGGTCTTGCGAGTTCTACAAACAAACTGGTGAGATGATGCCAAAGGACGGTGTGAAAACCTTACGCCAGTTCGACGCAATCCTGCTCGGCGCTGTCGGTTGGCCTGCAACGGTACCCGACTCGGTTTCGCTGCATGGGCTCCTCTTGCCTATTCGGAAAGCCTTCACGCAATATGCAAACGTTCGAGCTCATCGCATGCTCCCGGGCGTGGAGGGGCCGCTGAGGAAAGCGAACTTTGATATCCTCTGCATCCGCGAAAATACCGAAGGCGAGTATTCCGGGGCAGGCGGGCGCATTCATCAGGGTACACCCGACGAGATCGCAACCGAAACCTCGATCTTTACTCGGCGTGGAATTGAGCGTGTGCTGCGTTATGGTTTTGAACAAGCTCTCAACCGAAGCCGCCGGCTCGCGTCAGTCACGAAATCAAATGCACAAAAATATTCGATGGTTATGTGGGACGAGATCACCCACGAGCTTGCTGCCGAGTATCCGGATGTGAAAGTGACCAGCTATCATGTGGACGCTATCGCTGCTCGAATGGTGATGGCGCCGGAAACATTGGACGTTGTCGTCGCTTCCAACCTCTTCGGCGATATCCTTACTGATCTGGGCGCGGCAATTCAGGGTGGCCTCGGATTCGCTCCTTCGGCAAATATCAATCCCGAGCGGACCGCTCCATCGATGTTCGAACCGGTTCATGGTTCCGCGCCCGATATCGCGCATCTCGGGGTCGCCAATCCAATCGCAACGATCTGGTCTGGCGCGATGATGCTCGAACATCTCGGAGAACGGCAGGCGGCAAATCGGGTCATGGCGGCTTTGGAGGCGACGACACGCAGCGCCGTAGGAACCGTGCCGGGGAAAGACAAAACGGAAGCGATCGCGACAGCTGTATTCGCCGCGCTTCGAGATGTTGGTGTGGCGCATGGCGATGCCGAAGCGCGAACGCTTCCCACTAGTTCAATTCTAATACCGTGATGCAAACTGGTACGAAATTCGCGCGGTCTCGAAATGCTCGAGCCAAACCGGGAACCGGGCGGGCCGGTGGACGACGCCATTTTGCCCTATACCCTGACAGTGGCCGAAAGAGCTACCTGGCCGGATAATCCAAAAACCTCACATTATTAAGGCCGCATCGGGGTGGTCAAATTTCAAAGGGAGTAAACACATGGGCTCGTGGAGCGATTTTCGCCGGGACAGTATCCTGATTAACGGCCAATGGCTGTCGGCAGATAGCGGTGGCGTGCTTGACGTTGTCGATCCTGCTACAGGGGAAATCATTGGCACTGTCCCAAATGCCGGTATCTCCGAGACCAGGCGGGCGGTCCAGTCCGCGTCGACTGCATTTGAAAAGTTCAGTCGGACCACCGCGACCGAACGCGCCAAACTGCTTCGTGATTTGTCGACCGCCATTCTCGACAATCAAGATGCTCTAGCCGAACTCCTTACCCGTGAACAGGGTAAGCCATTGACTGAGGCCAAGGGCGAAGTGGCGACGAGCGCCGCTTATATCTTATGGTTCGCCGAGGAGGCGCGTCGGGTTTATGGAGATACTATACCTTCCCCGTGGGCCGACCGCCGGATCATGGTGACGAAAAGCCCGATAGGCGTCATCGGTGCCATCACGCCGTGGAATTTTCCATCCTCGATGCTGGCCCGTAAAATCGGGCCTGCATTGGCAGCTGGTTGCACTGTCGTCGCTAAACCAGCGAGCCAGACGCCTTACTCGGCACTCGCCTGGGGCGTCCTTGCTGAACAGGTTGGTATTCCAGCGGGCGTCATCAACATTATCACAGGCAGCGCCCGTGAAATTGGTGGAGAGTTGACATCCAACCCCCTGGTCAGAAAAATCACGTTCACGGGATCGACGAATGTTGGCAAGCTCCTGTTGAAGCAAGCAGCTGAAACGGTCAAAAAGGTCTCGATGGAACTCGGCGGCAATGCGCCATTCTTGATCTTCGACGACGCCGATCTTGACCGTGCCGTTTCCGGGGCGATAACGGCGAAGTTCAGGAATGCCGGACAGACTTGCGTCTGCACCAACCGTCTCTATGTCCAAGCCGGGATCTACGACCGCTTCCTTGAAGCCTTCTCCAACGCCACGGAGACGCTAGTCGTCGGCGCGGGGCTTGAGCAGGGTGCTACCCTCGGTCCACTGATCGATGAGGCCGCCGTCGCCAAAGTTGAGGAATTCATGACTGATGCTCTCGGGAAGGGGGCGCGTGTCGTCACGGGCGGCAAGCGGCATCCGAAGGGCGCCCGATTCTATGAAGCCACCGTGCTTGCCGACGCCAACGCCACGATGAACTTCGCTCGCAACGAGATCTTCGGCCCAATTGCGCCTGTCTTCAAGTTCGAGACCGAAGACGAGGCCGTACGCCTGGCCAACGACACCGAGTTCGGTCTAGCCGCATACTTCTATACTGAGGATCTGGGCCGGGCGTTCAGGGTCTCAGAGCGCCTTCAATACGGCCTCGTCGGCATCAACGAAGGCTTGATTACCACCGAAGTTGCTCCATTCGGAGGCTTCAAGGAATCGGGGGTCGGCAAGGAAGGATCCAAGTACGGCATCGATGACTATCTCGATGTGAAATATGTCTGTGTCGGCGGGCTAGGTCTCTAGTCGGACGGCATGGCTCACCGGCGATATCGAATTGCACTGATTCCTGGTGACGGCTCGCAGTCAAAGTGACTAATGGAGCGTGGCTAGCATCACCCAGATCGTGAAGACACTACTTGACGGATTTGGATTTTGCTTGCTGGTACAGGCGGTCGCAGAGTTGAACTCTGGCCGCCTGACCTAAACGTTGGGCACCCGTGCCCTTCCTAGCCGCTACCATCTCTCATCGCGACAAGAACGTCGTTCACCTGCCTAACACACACAGCATTGTGCCCGTCTTCTCCATTGGTCACGGCGAGCTAAGTGGCCACGAATGCGGCCCTCGGCGATGCTTGCTTGGTATGAGATAGAGCTGATCCATAGCTGTCGAGCTATAGTGACCTGCCACTGAACTTTCATCCTCGCCTCGGAGACTTCCATGCCGCCGTATTTGGCCTTCCAGTTGTAAAACGTCGCTTCTGAAATCCCGTACTTGCGGCAGAGGTCGGCCGCCTTCGCACCAGCCTCCTGCTCCTTCAGCACCGCAATAATCTGCTCTTCCGTAAATCGCTGCTTCTTCATTCGTCCGTCCTTCAATGGGCCGGACTCTTATCCATTCTGGAGGAAATTCGCAGTGGCAGGTCAATAGCAGAAGGGTGTTCCGAGCGCCGCCTAAACGGCGCGTGGCGGGTCGGAGAAGCTTTGGAGGCCGGATCGTAAGGCTCAATACTGGCGCAATCTCAACCGAGGTCGCTCCATTCGGCGGGGTGAAACAATCCGGGATTGGCCGCGAAGGCGGCCAGATCGTGAATTGAAGAGTTCCTTGAGGTCAAAGCCTTCCACGTGGGTGGCCTGAACTAGACCAGCCTCCCAGTAATCACCCGGCACGCGACTTCGATTGCCGGCGGCCCGCATTGTCGATGATTGGTATCCAAGTCGGCGAGCCTTATGAATACATGGCGCACGGGGTGGATCCCGTGCGCCATCTTGTTAAGCCGCTCTAAGGCTTCTTGTGTGCGACGAAGCTGAACCATAGCTGTCGAGCTTGAATTGACTCAGAAGGATGTTCAGAGCACTCGCCTCGGCGGCGAGTCCGTGGCTGGCTGCCGTCTGCTCCTCGACCATGGCGGCGTTCTGTTGTGTGCCTTGGTCGATGGTATTGATCGCCTGGCTGATCTCCTGGAGGCCAATGGCCTGCTCGCGGGATGCCCCAACTATAGCCGATACATGCCGGTCGATCTCCAGAACTTCTGAGACGATTGTCGCAAGGGCATTGCCGGCGTGACCGACAAGCTCCACCCCTGATTGGACTTGTCCGGAGGAGGCGTTAATGAGCGTCTTGATCTCTTTGGCAGCGTTAGCTGAGCGCTGCGCGAGTTCTCGGACCTCTTGCGCGACAACGGCGAACCCTTTGCCTGCTTCCCCAGCTCTCGCAGCTTCGACGCCAGCATTCAAAGCTAAAAGGTTGGTTTGAAACGCGATCTCGTCGATCACGCCAATAATCTTAGAGATCTCTGCTGAAGAATGGGCGATCGCTTCCATTGCATTCACCGCGTCGCCTACGACCGCCCCGGAATGCTCCGCATTGCTCTTTGCTCGTTCCACCAGACGCCCAACTTCTTCCGCGCGCCGTGCCGCATCTTTAACAGTGCGAGTGATCTCTTCGAGCGCAGCTGCGGTCTCCTCAACGGAGGCGGCCTGCTGCTCAGTTCTGCGGGCAAGGTCATCCGCGGAGTATCGGACCTCATTTGCGCCCGCGTCAATCGCTCCAGCGTTTTGGCCAACCTTCTTTAGAGCTGACTCAAGCTTGTCGATAGACGCATTGAAATCCTTGCGAAGCCGATCAAGATCTGGAACGAACGTCGGCTCGATCCGGTAGATCAAGTTTCCTTTGGCAAGCTGTGAAAGCCCCTGAGCGAGCTCAATGACGGCAAAGTTCAGATCGGCCGCCTCCTGCTCAGCGCGTCGGCTACGGTCTAGCCGCTCGGCATCGGATAGCTTCTGACTGGCATCATCCTCGTGTTCGAGCCTCAGACGTTCCAAGCCGTTGGACCGAAAAACAGCGACAGCATCTGCCATCGAACCGATCTGATCTCGACGGCCTTGGCCTAGGATAGCGACTTGGAAATTGCCCTTCGCCAACTCTGCCATAGCAGCGGTCATTCTCGTGATCGGATTGATAACCAGTCGACCCAGCAGGTAGGCGAGCAGTGCGATGATTGCCACAACCGCAAGGAGTGCGGCAACCCCTGCTGCCGTCCGGGACGCCGAAAGCGCAGCGAAAGCCGCCTTGCTGTCAATGACAAAAACCAGATACCACTGCGTTGAAGGTAGCCCGGCGATTGGAACAAAGGAGATAAGCTTCTTCTCTCCCCCCACATCCACTTCCGTCAACTTCGACGAAATGGACGTGGCGTTAATGGGGAGCAAATCTTCTAGGTTTTTGGCAATGAGTTTCGCGTCGGGATGAATGAGGATCTTTCCGTTCTTGTTGATCAAAAACGCATAACCGTTGCTTCCTGCATCGACCTTGTTGATGATCTCGACAAGGGAACTTGGTGAAAAGTCAGCTGAAATAACACCAAGCAGCTGGCCGTCGTTCATAACGGGCGCAGTCGCCGACAGGCTTAGCTGCCGGAACTGCGATGTGAAGAAAATGCATCCGAACAAAGCTTGAATTTACGTAGTAAATAAGAACTTTCTGCCGAAATCCTTTTACCGAAATCCATTTCGGCATTTGGCAGCTACCGCGACGGCCATTCAAACCCGCCTTCGACCAGACTGCGAACGGTCTGCGCTTTTGGTAGTACTGAATTTAGGTTTGCTTCTTTTATCTACCGCGCCGAGCCCCAGGAGATTAAGTTCGTCAGCGAGGAAGATTCAGCTCGGATTTTGCCTGAGCATTTCTGGGTGAAAGGAGTAGCCAATCTTGACCGGTGAAAAGACAACCGCGGTTCGAATCTACGAGACGGGCGGACCGGACGTTATGAAATGGGAACAGTTTGAACTGCCACGGCAAGGCGAAAACGATGTCTTGATAAAGCATACCGCCATCGGCTTGAATTTCATTGATGTTGTCCAGCGTAGCGGTGTTTCTCCGCTGCAGTTGCCTTCCGGCCTCGGCTACGAAGCGGCCGGTCTCGTGGAGCAAACCGGCTCAGCTGTGACCGGTTTCGCTGCTGGAGATGCAGTGGTCTATATCAATGCAGGCCCAGGTGCCTATGCCCTAAAGCGTGTCGTAGCTGAGGATAAGCTAGCAAAAATTCCCCATACCCTAGATCCACAGCATGCTGCAGCAGTTCTTTTTAAGGGGCTGACGGCACAATATCTCCTCAACAAAACCGTCAGGATTGGTGAAGGGGACATCATTCTCGTTCATGCCGCTGCTGGTGGGGTAGGGTCCCTTCTTTGCAAATGGGGACGTAAGCTCGGCGCTACCGTACTCGGAACCGCTAGTACTGCCGAAAAATGCCGTATCGCAATGGCGAACGGATGCCATCACGCCGTGAACTACACGGTGGAGGGATGGCCAGAGCGTCTACTTGACCTTAATGGCGGGCGCGCTCCGAATGTAGTCTACGACTCCATCGGCCAAGCAACGTTCATGCAGTCCCTCGACCTCGCAGCGACATTTGGTACGGTGGTTGTGTTCGGCATGGCTTCAGGTCCCGCACCGGCGATAGAACCTGAACTGCTCAACAAGAAGGGTTGCTTATACCTGACCCGGCCTTCCGTTTTTGCACATAATTCGACGCCTGAGCTCTTCAGGAGGAATGTGGCTGAGCTGCTACGGGCGATTGACAACGGCATTGTGCCGGTCGAGGTAGGCCGTCGCTATAATCTCAGAGATGTTGGTGTCGCTCATCGTGATGCCGAAGCGCGAACGCTTCCGGCTGGATCAATTCTCATCCCTTGATGCGAACTAGCAGGAAATCCCGTTTGATGAGGCGCTGTTATTGGCCTCCTCGCCAACGGGGATGTAACACTTCACGAGCGGGGTATGCAGCCCCAGAGCCACAAGTCACTTCGTTCGTCGTTAATTGCCGATCCAGAGGAAAACCTGCAACTGAATGATGTTTCAGTTGCCGTGGAGTATAGGGCTATTGGCCCTTATCTACCTTCTGTCGGTGCTTCTATCTTGAGTTTCTTTTCGCGCGCCGCACGCAGCCGGGCGAAGTCGTCGCCGGCATGGTGGGAGGAGCGGGTCAGCGGGCTGGAGGCGACCATCAGGAAGCCCTTGCTGTAGGCGACCGTTTCGTAGGACTTGAACTCGTCCGGGGTGACGAAGCTTTCGACCTTGTGGTGCTTGCGGGTCGGCTGCAGGTATTGGCCGATCGTCAGGAAATCGACATCGGCGGTGCGCAGGTCGTCCATCAGTTGCAGCACCTCGTTGCGCTCCTCGCCGAGGCCGACCATGATGCCCGATTTGGTGAACATGGTGGGATCGAGTTCCTTCACCCGCTGCAGCAGCCGGATGGAATGGAAGTAGCGGGCGCCAGGGCGGACCGTCAGATAGTTGCCGGGGACCGTTTCCACATTGTGGTTGAAGACATCGGGCTTGGCGGCGACGACGCGCTCCAAGGCGCCCGGCTTCTTCAGGAAGTCCGGCGTCAGGATTTCGATCGTCGTTGCCGGCGAAGCGGCGCGGATCGCCCAGATCACCTTTTCGAAATGTTCGGCGCCGCCGTCCTCGAGATCGTCACGGTCGACCGAGGTGATGACGACGTGGCTGAGGCCCATTTCCTTGACCGCCTTGGCGACGTTCTTCGGCTCGGCCATATCGAGCGCGTTCGGTTTGCCGGTGGCGACATTGCAGAAGGCGCAGGGCGGGTACAGATCTCGCCCATGATCATGAAGGTCGCGTGCTTCTTGTCCCAGCACTCGCCGATATTCGGGCAGCCGGCCTCCTCGCAGACGGTGACGAGCTTGTGCTCCTTCACGATCGCCCGCGTCTCGGCATAACCTTTGGAGGTCGGCGCCTTGACGCGAATCCAGTCCGGCTTGCGCATGACTTCGGTATCAGGCCGATGCGCCTTCTCGGGATGGCGCACGCGCTTGGCGTGGGGATTGATCGTGTCGAGAATGGTCACCATTATGGTCTACTTGTCATTCCTCCCGGTGCTACAGTTATTAGGCTGCCTGTGCATAACTTTCGACCGGCGGGCACGAGCAGATCAGGTTGCGGTCGCCGTAGACATTGTCGACGCGGTTGACCGGGGACCAGTATTTGTCGACGCGGAAGGCGCCGGGCGGGAAGCAGGCCTGTTGGCGGCTATAGGGACGGTCCCATTCGCCGACCAGGTCTTCGACCGTGTGCGGAGCGTTCTTTAGCGGGTTGTTGACCTTGTCCATGCGGCCGTCTTCGATGGCGCGGGCTTCCTGGCGGATCGCGAGCATCGCCTCGCAGAAGCGGTCGAGTTCGGCCTTGGTCTCGCTTTCCGTCGGCTCGATCATCAGCGTCCCGGCAACCGGCCAGCTCATGGTCGGCGCATGGAAGCCACAGTCGATCAGCCGCTTGGCGACGTCGTCGACCGTGACGCCCGAGCTGTCGACCAGCGGACGAGTGTCGATGATGCATTCATGCGCGACGCGGCCGGTTTTCGACTTGTAGAGCACGTCGTAAGCGCCCTTCAGCCGGGTGGCGATGTAGTTGGCGTTGAGGATCGCCACCTTGGTTGCCTGGGTCAGGCCTTCGCCGCCCATCATCAGGCAGTAGCTCCAGGAGATGGGCAGGATCGAGGCCGAGCCGAAGGCCGCGGCCGAAACCGCGCCGGGACGGCCGTCGGTCTCGGGATGGCCGGGCAGGTGGGGCGCCAGATGCGCCTTGACGCCGATCGGGCCCATGCCGGGGCCGCCGCCGCCATGCGGGATGCAGAAGGTCTTGTGCAGGTTGAGGTGCGACACGTCGGAGCCGATGTCACCGGGGCGGGACAGGCCGACCATGGCGTTCATGTTGGCGCCGTCGAGATAGACCTGGCCGCCATGGGTATGCACCAGATCGCAGATTTCCTTGACGGTCTCCTCGAAGACGCCGTGCGTCGAGGGGTAGGTGATCATGCAGCAGGAGAGGTTTGCCGCATGCTCCTCAGCTTTGGCGCGGAAATCGTCGAGATCGATGTCGCCGTTCTCGCGCACCTTGACGACCACAACCTTCATGCCGACCATCTGGGCCGAGGCCGGGTTGGTGCCATGCGCCGAGGTCGGGATCAGGCAGACGTCACGATGGCCCTCGCCGTTGGCGATATGGAAGTTGCGGATCGTCAAAAGGCCGGCATATTCGCCTTGCGCGCCGGAATTCGGCTGCATGGAGAAAGCGTCGTAGCCGGTGACGGCGCAGAGCTTTTCGATCAGGTCGTCGATCATTTCGCGATAGCCGAGTGCCTGGTCTGCCGGCACGAAGGGATGGATATCGGAAAATTCAGGCCAGGTGATCGGCAGCATTTCCGCCGTCGCATTGAGCTTCATCGTGCAGGAGCCGAGCGGGATCATCGAGCGGTCGAGCGCCAGATCCCTGTCGGAGAGCCGGCGGATGTAGCGGGTCATTTCGCTTTCGGCACGGTTCATGTGGAAGATCGGATGGGTTAGGTAATCGCTTGTTCTGAGCAGGCCCTTCGGCAACCGGTAGGAAGGATCGAAATCGGCAACCTGGAAATTGCCGCCGAAGGCGCGCCAGACGGCTTCAAGAGTCGCCGGCCGCGTGCGCTCGTCAAGGCTCATGCCGATCTGGGTTTCGCCGACCTTGCGCAGATTGACCCCTTCGGCGACGGCTGCGCGCAGGATGAGGCCCTGCATGTGGCCGACATCGACGGTGATCGTGTCGAAGAAGCTTTCGGGTTCAACCTTATAGCCAAGCTTTTCCAGGCCCTTGGCCATCAGCACGGCCTTCTGGTGCACTTGCTGGGCAATCGCCTTGATGCCCTTGGGGCCATGGAAGACCGCATACATCGAGGCCATGACGGCCAGCAGCACCTGGGCGGTGCAGATGTTCGACGTCGCCTTCTCGCGGCGGATATGCTGTTCGCGGGTCTGCAGCGACAGGCGATAGGCGCGGTTGCCGCGGGCATCGACGGAAACGCCGACCAGACGGCCGGGCATGGAGCGCTTGACGGCGTCTTTGACCGCCATATAGGCCGCATGCGGGCCGCCGTAGCCGACCGGGACGCCGAAGCGCTGCGAGGATCCGACGGCGATATCGGCACCCATTTCGCCGGGTGATTTCAGCAGCGTCAGCGCCAAAATGTCGGCGGCGACGATCGCTATGGCGCCGGCCTGATGCAGGCGGGCGATCAGGCCGGTGAAATCATTGATGTGACCATGGGTGCCGGGATACTGGAAGATCGCCCCGAAAACATCGACCGGATCGAGATCGGTGAAGGGATTGCCGACGATGACGCTCCAGCCGAGCGGTTCGGCGCGCGTGCGGATGAGGGCGATGGTCTGCGGATGGCAGTCGGCATCGACGAAGAAAGCCTTGGCCTTCGACTTGGAGACGCGCTCGGCCATCGCCATGCCTTCGGCAGCAGCGGTCGCCTCGTCGAGCAGCGAGGCGTTGGCGACGTCGAGGCCCGTGAGGTCACAAACCATCGTCTGGTAGTTGAGGAGCGCTTCCAAACGGCCCTGGCTGATCTCCGGCTGGTAAGGCGTATAGGCCGTGTACCAGGCGGGGTTTTCCAGGATATTGCGCTGGATGACCGGCGGCGTGATGGTGCCGTAGTAACCCTGGCCGATCAGCGAGACCAGCACCTTGTTCTTGTTGGCGGTCTCGCGCAGCTTGTCGAGCGCCTCGCGCTCGGTCATCGGCGCGCCCCAGACGAGCGGCGCCTTCTGGCGGATGGCGGGCGGCAGCGTCGCATCGATCAAGCCGTCGAGGCTGTTGTAACCGATCACCTTCAGCATGTCGGTCATCTCGGCCGGCGAGGGGCCGATGTGACGGCGATTGGCAAAATCGTAGGGCTGATAGTCGGTGAACTGGAATTCGGTCGGCGTCGTCATTACGCGGTGAGCTCCTTGTAGGCCGCCTCGTCGAGCAGGCCGTCGGCATCCGCGGGATTGGCAAGCTTCAACTTGAAGAACCAGCCGGACCCTTGAGGATCGGAATTGACCAGCGACGGATCGGCAACGATGGCCGGATTGACCTCGGTGATCTCGCCGTCAAGCGGACAATAGACGTCTGAGGCCGCCTTGACGGATTCGACGGTCGCGGCATTGCCGTTCTTGGAGAAGGTCGCGCCGACTTCCGGCAGTTCGACGAAAACCAGGTCGCCGAGCTGATCGACGGCATAATTGGTGATGCCAACCGTCGCAACGCCGCCTTCGATCTGCAGCCACTCGTGTTCTTCGGTAAATTTCAGCATTGTTCGTCCTCTCTGGAAAAGGTTTAGCGTTTGTAGGTCGGTGTGACGAAGGGCAGGGCGCTGACGGTGATCGGCAGATATTTGCCGCGCACCTCGGCGTAGACGAGCGTGCCGGCCGCAGCATGTGAGACCGGTACGTAGCCCATGGCGACGGGGCCCTCGACGCTAGGACCGAAGCCGCCCGAGGTGACTTCACCGATTTCGAGCTTGCCCTCGGCATCGGCGTAGAGCTTGGCATGGCCGCGCACCGGCGCCTTTCCCTCAGGCTTCAGGCCGACGCGGCGGCGGGCGGCGCCATTTTCGAGCTCGTAGAGAATGCGGCCAGAGCCCGGGAATCCGCCGGCGCGGGCGCCGCCCGCGCGCCGCGCCTTCTGCATCGCCCATTCCAGCGCCGCCTCAACCGGCGAGGTGGTGGTGTCGATATCGTTGCCGTAGAGGCAGAGGGCGGCTTCCAGGCGCAACGAGTCGCGGGCGCCAAGGCCGATCGGCATGCAGTGACGATTCTCGAGCAGCGTCCTGGCGACCTGTTCCGCGTGTATCGTCGGAATGGAGATCTCAAAATCGTCCTCGCCGGAATAACCTGAGCGCGAGGCAATGCAGTGTGCATCATGCAGGAGAGCGTCGCGCACATCCATGAATTTCATGTCGGTTACGTTCGGCCACAAAGGGGCCAAGACCTCCTCGGCTCGCGGCCCCTGAAGCGCAAGCAGCGCACGGTCGTTTAGAACAGTCACGTCGCAATCCGTCAGATGTGTCCTCATATGGGCGAGATCTGCTTCCTTGCAGGCGGCATTGACGACGACAAGCAGGTGGTCACCCCGATTGGTGATCATCAGATCGTCGAGGATACCGCCGTTCACGTTGGTGAAGAAGCCATAGCGTTGACGTCCTTCCTTCAAGCCCAGGATATCGACTGGTACGAGCTTTTCCAGCGCGACAGCTAGCTGCGTCTTCGAACTTGCCGGATTTGGCGCGGACGACGACCTGCCCCATATGTGATACGTCGAAAAGCCCCGCTCCAGTGCGGGTATGCAGGTGCTCTTTCAGCACGCCGGCCGGAAATTGAACCGGCATGTCATAGCCTGCGAACGGCACCATCTTCGCGCCGAGCGAAAGATGAAGCGTATAAAGCGGTGTCTTTCTAACAGTGGTTCGATCGTTCAAGGACGCCTCCGGGGCTTGGCGCCGCGGCGCCGACTCAGATTTGGGCGCATGGCTGCGCTTGTATTCGCCCCCTCTGTCCTTGACGCCTGAGATTGTTATCCCTTCGGCGAACCTTCGCATAAGCAAGGTTTCTTTCCAGATGTCAGAGCAGCGGAAGGTCCCTGATGCCTGAGAGTTTCCGGGGCGGTTGCTCCTTCGACGTCGACCTTAGATCGATCTCTCCCATCCGCTGATGCCTAAGCGGACTTGTCCGCCAGCCAGGGAAGGGTATTTGCCGCCGATGGAATGTCAATATCTGGACTTGCGAACCTTTGTTCGCTGTTGCGCAACGCGCCGCCTCCAAAGCTAGCGTCCACTGCCTCCAGTTAGATCCACAATTTGCGATCCTCATTGGGTACGGCAGAACTTTTGTTCTGAAAATAGCGATAGAGACGCCAGTCGTTGCGCCGCAAGATATCGGTGAAGCAGGAGGCAAAAAGGGGAATGCGATGAGACAACATGTTTACATACATGCATTGAGTGTTTTCTTCACGTTTTTCGCGACGATCTTAGGAGCGATGTCTGTCAAGGCAGAGGTCATCGATGGTTACGCGAAAATATCCGATGACTTGACGATCCATTACCAAACCGCTGGCACCGGCAAGATAGCGATTGTGTTCATCCCTGGCTGGACAATGTCGACCAAGGTGTTCGAACATCAGCTTTCGCATTTCGAGAACTCTTCCGAATTCACCGCCATCTCTTATGACCCGCGGGCGCAGGGTCTCAGCTCGATGACCGTAGGAGGCCATTACTACGAACAGCGCGCACGTGACCTCAATGCTCTGCTAGATCATTTGAAGATTGAGCGCTTCGTTCTTGTCCCATGGTCGGCAGGCGGAGGCGACGCACTGGAGTATCTGCGTGTCTTCGGCGACGAAAAGGCGGCTGGGCTCCTCCTTCTAGACACGGCTCCGAAAGTCCGCACAACCGACTACACAAAGGAGTGGGCTTGGTACGGAACAAAAGACGAGGGCGATCAGGACGGATATTTCCGACTGTGGTCTTATGATCTGTTGGTCAACCGTGACAAATTCAATGACGAGTTTATCCAATGGATGCTTGAAGATCCTTCCGCGAAAAACACGCGCTTTGTGAAAGATATTACCAATCGCACACCCGATTCGATCGGCGCGTTAATCAACACAAGTTACTGGTTCCTCGATAATACAAAGCAAGTCGAAGCACTAAATGGTGTGGTGCCTCTTCTGTTCGTCACACGTACCGGTGGAATGACCTCGCAACGCAGTGGGCCAAAAAACATGCGCCAGCGGCCAAAGTCGTTTCGTTCGGAAAGCACATGATGTTTTGGGAGCATCCTGAAAAGTTCAATTCGGAGTTGGACGGCTTCCTGAAGACCGTACACTAATATTCGCTTTCTGCTGCCCAAAGTTACCATCCCGATGGCATGCCTGCTCATCAACTATCTACTAAACGAGGAGCGTACGCTGCTTGCTCGGCAATGCGACGGAAAAGCCGGGCGGACCGATTTCGCGGAAGAAGTTTCGCAGGATTTCGATGAACAGCCTTACAAACAGCGGCTTGGCGGTGCCGTAAAGATCAAGCGTGATCAAAGGTTGGAGGAGGTAGATCGTCCAGGATCGGGCGGCGCGCCATCGCAGGACCATCCGAGGTGGCGCCTCCGATCGGCCGCATGTTGAGGATCGACATGCCGAAGCCGGACGCGACTGCCGAGCGGACAGTTTCGTAGGACCGCGTGCGGAACCGCACCTGCGGGCGCTTGGCAAAAATGTCGAAGAGGGTGAGCAGCTAGGTCGCGGTTTGCGGCATGTCGAGCAGGACGAATGGTCTGGTTGCGATATCGGCCAATGAAACGGCCTCGCGCGTGGCCAGCGGATCGTCCGCGGGTGATCGAGCCGGTGTGGATTGCGCCGATGTCGTAGAGGATCGCCACATCGATGAGGCCCTCCGTGAGCCAAGCCTGCAACTGAACCTGATCACCCTCGAGTAGGTCGATTTCGACATCACCGACCTGATCGACATAAGATCGCAGCATCTCGGGCATGAAGAGCGCGCCAAACGGCTCGAAGCAGCCGATGCGCAGGACCTGGGGCACGCGGTTCGAAAGATCTCCGATCGAGCGGCTGAACTCGGTGGCGGCAGACAGCATGACGCGGGCGGCGCTGACGAAGCGTTCGCCGGCCGGCGTGGTTTGCACGCCGCGTGCCGGGCGACGCTCGAAGATGCGCGCGCCCATCTCACCGTCGGCCAGTGCGATGGCCGCCAGAACGGAGGATTGCGAGATAGTGAGGCTTTTGGACGCAGACTGGACGCTGCCCAGACGCGCAACTTCGCAAACGTAGCGCAACTGTCGGATGGTCAGATTCATCGCCTTCGGTTTCCATGAAATGTAATAAGTAATATGAGAGAATACATTTTATGTCGGCTGGTGAAAGCGCCAATGTGGACTCCAGCAGATGAACTTGCCGCAAAGAGCAGGTCGGGAACGTGAGGCAGGAATTTCATTAATGCCGTTAAGGAACCCTCTTGAAGGGGCGGGAGAGCTTTGCCTGCTCGATGCCGCAACTCTGGCAAACGCGTATCGCGATCGCAGCCTTTCACCGGTGGAAGTCGCGAAGGCAACGCTTGCACGCGCCGCGACGATCAACGCGGATTTCAACGCCTTCACCTTCTTGGACGCCAAGGGCGCCCTGACCGCTGCCGAGGCATCGGCGAAACGCTGGGCGGCCGGAGAGCCACTCTCACACGTTGACGGCGTGCCGACGACGCTCAAGGACATCGTGTGGGTGGAGGGCTGGAGCGTTCGGTATGGCAGTGCCACCACACCCCCGCAGCCCTTTGCCGAAGATGCGCCCTCAGCGTTCCCTTTCCGCCTGCCGAGAGAAGGCACGCCGCCGAGAGCTTGTCGTCACGGCCCCGGTGTCGGGTTTTTGAAGGTCGATGACAGGATCGAGGAAGTTCCCAACCGGCGAAGTGAAGTTTGACGAATCCGTATAGTTGGGGATGCGGTGTCGTGTGTGTTTCGGCGTGCAAAATGTTCAATGCCGTTTGCCAGCGTCGTGCCCGGAAAGAACTTAGACAGCATGAGTTTAGGCGCTAGGTCGGTGACCTTTGAGGAAGCTGCAGCTTGCCCAACGTTCCGTCCTCTCGAAACCGAATTCCCGAAACCATGAAGCTGCCGCTGCTGCCGCCCGAATATAGGGTTACGCCGTAACGGAAAGTGGCATACGTTTTCCCCGGCTTTCGGACGTGACGATGTCTCCAGGCACGATTCCAAAGATGGACCGGGCAAGCGCCGGTCGTTCCCCTTCGAGTTCGGTCTCCCATCGTTCAAGCTCTGTTTCGACATGGCGGAACGCGTCGCGTGCCGCTTGGAAGGGACGTTCCTCCCCAAAGGATTTCTCCCAGGGCCTCCTTCTGGATTGCGTAAGCGGCGTGGCTCATCATCTCGTGAATCCGTTCTGCCTCTTGCAGGGCGCGATGCCGATCCGCATAGGGCGTGATTGCCACCCTCGAAATTACCGGCGAGAGCACACCTTGTTGGAAGCGGACAAGAAGTCGACGGGCATCACTCCCGCAGGCTGATCCTGTTGGTCGAATGCCGCTCGAGCGGCTCTTCCTCACGGGCAGAAGTCTTCCGCCAAAAACTGCTCGCGCATATCAGGCGTACCGGTTAGCCTCTCGAAGCCCGCAGGTCGCGGTTCACCATGAACTCACTCTTATATTGTTTTTTATCTAGTCCCTGCGCGGCTGACCTTTGCGTATTTCGCCAAAGACGTTTGCGGTCAGCGCTACTTTCCCGATGAGGTCTACGTGATACGCTGTTTCCTGTCTTAACCGCTCTTAGTCGCACTCAGAAACCGAGAGAGCTGAATAGCGGTCGAGCAAGCACATAGGGCGGTGTTTCTGTGCGCTTGGATCAAGGGAGTGATCCCAGCATCGGAATGATCAACTCATTCGCGCTAAGTTTCAAAACGACGTCCGACCATAGGTCGCCGAAAAGTCGGTGAACCAGGGGGGCCGTATCAGGGAGGATTACCGGAAATGAACCTCAAGGTTGGAAGTATGCTGTTGGGAGGCCTTTCTACGGCTTTGCTGATGGCGAACGTGGTGTCGGCGAAGGACCTCGTATTCGGGCTGATACCGAATACGATGGCTTACCCGTATGACGTCGTGCTTGTGAACGGCTTCAAGGAAAGGGCGGAGGCCAACGGCGTCAAGGTTATTCTGCTCGATCCGAAGATGAGCATGGAAACGCAGGCGAACCAGTTCGACGATCTCCTTCTGCAGAAGGTTGATGGCATAGCGTTCATGCCGAACGACTCAGTCACGGTCCAGACCCTTGTCGACAAGGTCGCCGACGCGGGCATTCCCATCGTGGCCTCTGCTGTTCCGGTTGGCGACCCCAATACAAATCCGGTCGACTACGTCTATCCAAACCTCACAGCGCTTGTGACCACAAACGATATCGACGCCGGGCATGTTGCTGGCGTCTACGCTGCGGCCGTGTTACCCAAAGACAGGGAAGCGCAGATCGCGGTAGTCGAAGGAGCGCCGGGGTTCTCCGTCGTAAAACAACGGCAGCAGGGATTCGAAGCGGCGCTGAACGAGGCTGGGATCAAGTTCAAGATTGTTTCGTCTCAACCATCTGACTGGACTCCTTCATCGGGCGAACGGATCTGCCAGAATGCGTTGACAGCAAATCCGGACTTGGACATGTTCTTCAGTCATGCTGACGACATGGCCATCGGTTGCGCGAAGGCTATTGAAGCCTCCAATTCGAAAGCTCTTCTTATCGCCACGGGCGGCGGTTCCGACCTCGGCGACAACTCCCTGACAGCCGGCGAAATGGATGCCTCGGTGTGCACGCAGCCGAAACTGATCGGCGAACTGTCGTTCGACGCGCTTTTCAAGGCTGTGAGCAATCCGGCGGAGGCCAAGAAGGCCCAATACATCGCATATAAGCTCTTCCCGCTGACCAAAGACAATGTGAAGGACTGCCCGCGCTGGTAGCCAATTGCGACCTGCCTCGTACTTCCTAACAGTCGAAGTTTGAAGGCATGCAGAGCGCGTCAGACCGCTTTCTGCATGCCTTTTCGCTGGCGCCGGTCGGAACTGCCTGGCTGTGCCCAATTACAAGAGTATCGCGCACCCGCCACGGCGGCATGCCTCGCGATCAAATGCCAATGAAAGTCTTGATGGAGGACGTCGATATGCGGATTTTATTTACGGGGGGTAGCGGCAAGGCGGGCCGACACGTGGTGGATTACCTTGCGGAGGCGGGGCACAAAGTCGTGAACGTTGATCGCGCCCCACTGCGCCATCCCAAGGTTCGCGATATGCTGGTCGACCTGACGGATCTGGGTCAGGTTTTCTCGGTCATGCAGACATATGCCGACGACCACGAAATCGACGACGGCATCGGTCATCGTGGCTTTGACGCGATCGTTCACTTCGCGGCGTCGGTACCCGCGGGACATATACCCGTTGACGCCGAGACTTTTCGGGTAAACGTCATGTCCACCTTCAACGTGCTGGAAGTGGCAGCCAAGATGAAGGTGCCAAAGGTCATTATCGCATCCTCCGAGACGACCTATGGCATTTGCCTGACTGACGGCATCGTGGATCCGAAATGGCTCCCGCTCGAGGAGGATTATCCGATCGATCCGGTCGATGCCTACGGGCTTTCAAAGCGCGTGAACGAGGTCACTGCGGAGGGGTTCCAAAGAAGAACAGGAGCTGACGTCTATGCTTTGCGGATCGGGAACGTGATGGAGCCTTCGGATTATGCCCGATTCCCCGGTTTCGCGGAAAACCCAGGAGCCCGGCGGAGGCTGACGTTTTCTTACGTGGATGCCCGTGACCTAGGGCAGATCGTTGACCTTTGCCTGCGCAAAGACGGACTTGGCTATCAGCTCTTCAACGCCAGCAACGATTCCAATTCAGTCCCTCAGCCCAATTCGGAGCTCCTTGCTCGCTTCTTCCCAAATGTCCCTCTCAGGCGGCCAGTGGGCGAGAACGAGGGCCTGCTGTCGAACCGGAAGATCCGGGAACTGCTCGGCTTCAAAGAGCAACACAATTGGCGTAAGTATGTGAATGATTGATCCTGTAAGGGAGGCGATGGATGCCAGTCTCCCGTCGTTGAGTCCTAGTGAGACGCCAAGCCGTCAAGCCTCGCTCCAACACGGAAGTCGATTCGCTAGAGCGGGATGATTTTACGTCCGTTCATATCCGGCTTCCTTGAAGTAGTTTAGGCACTCTTTAGGGGAGACGGTTTGGAGGATAGCTGCAAGTGCGTCGTCAATGGTGTTGCGGGTTCTGGCCTGTACCTGTCGCAGCCGGTGTTTGATCTTGGCGAAGAGCTTCTCGATCGGATTGAGATCTGGGGAGTATTGCGGCAGAAAGAATAACCGGGCGCCGGCCCTGCGGATGGCGGCCCGGATCGCCTTGGCTTTATGCGAGCCGAGATTGTCCATCACGACGATATCGCCAGGTTTGAGCTCTGGCACCAGCACCTTTTCGACATAGATGAGGAAGCGTTCGGCGTTGATGGGGCCATCGATGATCCATGGTGCGCTGACGCGGTCGGTTCGAAGCGCGGCGATGAAGGTCATCGTATTCCAATGGCCGAAAGGATCTTTGCCCAAGAGCCGCTCGCCACGCGGCGCCCAGCCTCTGAGCGGCGCCATGGTCGTCTTCGTCCAGGTTTCGTCGATGAAGAGAAGGCGGGCCGGATCGATGCGATGGCGATGCTTCAGCCAGCGCGCCCGCCTAGCGGCGACGTCGGGTCGCTCCCGTTCGCTGGCGACCAGCGTCTTTTTTTATAACTCAGCCCTTCATCCTGCACGAGGGCCCAGACGGACCGGTAATCCACGTCCAGACCCCGCTCCGCCAATTCCGCTACCAGCCCGCGCAGCGTGGACGCACTCGCGCGGCAGCGTTCGACAAGCCATTCCCGGTGGCCACCACAGATCGCCCGCGGCTTGTGGCCGCCCATCTGGCCGGGTGCTGCGCTGCCCGTTGCGTGGAACCGCCGTACCCAATCGATCGCGGTGCTGATGCCAATGCCGAAGCTTTTGGCTGCAGCCCGGCACGACAGCCCCTCCTGCGTCACCGCCCCGACAACACGATCTCGCAGATCATTCGAAAAAGGTTTCGCCATCCAGACCGGCCTCCTTACCGGCCAGAAGGATGAATCTGATTTGTGTCCAAAAGCGAATCCCAATTGCGATTCCACCTAAAATCATCCCGCTCTAGGTGTGGAGCCTCAACAGGTTGTCCTCGGTCAGACCGAGTCTGCTGATCGGTGTATTATATTTTAGGCTGCCATGGGGTCGATGCCAATTGTAGCGATGGAGCCATTTCGGGAGTTGGTCGGCTCGCATGTCCGAGGTGGGGTATGCGACGGCATAGGCCCATTCCCGAAGCGCAGTCTGAATGAAGCGTTCGACCTTGCCATTGGTTTTTGGCGTACAGGGTCTTGTTCGGACGTGCTTGAGGCCAAGTTCGCGGCAGGCGCGGGCAAATTCGCCTGAGGCATAGCAGGGACCGTTATCGGTCATGACGCGCTCGACGGTAATGCCGAGGGTATTATAGTAGGTCAGTGCCGCCTTGAGAAAGGCGACCGCGCTGTCCTTCTTTTCGTCTGGCAATATCTGCAATAAGGCAACGCACGAGGCGTCATCGATGGCGACGTGAACTTACTCCCAGCCAGCGCCCCAGCCTTTGCCCCTGCGCGAACTTTGGCGGGTTCGATCACCCGTGATGCGGTGGCCAACCTGGCTGAAGCGGCGAAGTTTCTTGATGTCGATATGGATCATTTCGCCGGGCCGCTCGCGCTCATAGCGTCGCACCGGTTCGGCCGGCTCGATATCCTTCAGCCTAGAAAGACCGGCGCGCTTGAGCACCCGGCTCACCGTTGCCGCCGACACGCCCGTCTGCTTGGCGATGTGCTTGCCCGTCAGCCGCTGTCGGCGCAACACTGCAATCTCGCCGGCAATGTTGGCCGCGGTTCGTCTGGGGCTTGTCCGCGGCCGCGACGACCGGTCCGCCATGCCGGCGGCGCCATCCGCCAGAAAGCGCGCCGTCCAACGAGCGACCACCTTCGACGTCACCCCATATGTCCGCGCAGCATCAGCTTTGGAACAAGCGCCATCAATAACGGCGCGCGCCATCTCCTCTCGACGCCGCGGTGTCAAACGGGCATTCTTGTGCATTTTCATTCGGTCCTCCGAGAATCATTGAAGCTTTGACAACCTCAGCTTTCTCGACCAGGGCCGAATGGACAACCTCCTGAAAGCTCACATCTAGGCTGCCACTTCAGTGGAACCGAGGCGGTCGCGGATTGCGACCGTCTTGGTCGGTCTCGTATAGTCCGACGTCTGCTCGCTCGAGGTGAAGAGCGATTTCGCGACGGAAACGCCGACACTTTCCGACGTGACAGGGTGTGCTGCGGAGAGTGAACGTAATTGCCTATATTTTCGCCTCAATCGCTCGGCAGCCGCGAGTGCTCCCTCCGAAGTGTCGGGCAAGATCACTCCGATTTCCGCGCCGATGCCGGGGCTGTTTTCCGCATCTTCGTCGCGACCGGCCAAGCCGTGAAGGCCCTGGCATGTGGTGCCTTTCAATCGAAGCGATGAAATCGAAACGGCGCTGCCTTCCGAAAGCGACGTCACCCGCTCGGATGTGCTGGTGAAGGCCGGCAACCAGATCGACGCGAAGGATAGTCGCGTCTGTTATTCGGCTGCGAACGATGCCCAATAACTAAGAACGCAGGCCGGTGCTCCCGAGGTCGCGAAAAAAAAGAGGGATAGCGTTGGCGTAATTGGTTCGCCCACGTAGCCGATGTGAGATGGCATGCTTGGCCAGGATGTTCCATAAATCAGCGTTATCTCACACGATTGAGATTACGCTCATCGGTTCAGATACATTCAAAAGCAACTAAAAGAAACGGCGGTCTAAAGCGCTATGGCATTTGTCATTCATTTGCATTATCATTCCACCGAAATGTGGAGATAGCTATGGCTGCAAATGCACTTGTACAAACTCGTATTGATGCCGAGGTTCGGGATCGTGCCTCCGCAGTGCTTGGAAATATGGGGCTTACGGTATCGGACGCGGTTCGGATCTTACTCACCCGGACGGCCAATGAGGGTGCGCTGCCGCTGGAGCTTCTTTCAGGCAGTGAGGCCCATGACGCTTGGTTTCGCACCAAGGTACTTGAAGCCCTGAACGATACTCGACCGGACGTTTCGGATGATGAAGTCGAGGCACATTTTGCTGAACGTCGAGCGGCAGCCCGCCTTAACGCGGGTGCTCGCAAATCGTGAAGCTTACCTGGTCGGCGTTCGCGCTATCGGATCGCGATGCCATCTTCACATACATTGAAGCAGAAAATGCCTCAGCCGCCATTCTGGTCGATGAACGGATCGTTGCTGCCGTCCGTCGGTTGGTAGATTTTCCCGCGAGCGGTCGTGTTTGCAGAATTGCTGGCACCCGCGAACTGGTAATTAACGGCACGCCGTACGTCGCGGCGTATGCAATTACCGAAACAGCGGTCCGCATTCTTCGCGTCCTTCATGGCGCGCAGGAATGGCCAGACTCTTTGCCAACGAGCTAGGCTTTGCTCTCGATGCTGAGAATCAAAGGGTTGTTGGTTCGAACTGTTTCAAGGCGAGCAGTGCACGTTTCATCTCCATTAGTCGTCGCTTGATCGGACCGTCTTCACAAGTTGTCATCGTCCAGCCGACGCTGATTGCCGAGATCGAATTCCGAGGCTGGACCGACGACGGCGATCTGCGTCACGCATCCTACAAAGGCTTGCGCGAAGTTCAGGACAATGCGGCCGTTTATGAGTTGGATTGAGTGGGGGGCAGAAGCCCAAACGAGCATATTTTTTTCTGCCGCTGCTCTTGAATCTGAAATTCTCGAAAACCAAATCGATTGCCGCCAGCCGCTGAATGTAGGGCTGGCCTTGCTGGGAGCGCCGTCTTTCGGCGCTTCCGTACCCATGTTGCTTCAAGGAGGATATGGCTATGGCAACATCTTACGACTATGCGCCTCTCTATCGTTCTAGCGTCGGCTTCGACCGGGTTTTCAATCTTCTGGAAAACGCCCAGCGCGCCCGGTCGATCAGCGACTGGCCGCCCTATGACATCGTCAAGACCGGTGACGACAGCTACCAGATTTCGATCGCGGTGGCGGGCTTCACCCTGGACGAACTCGACATTACCTTCCAATCCAATCTACTGACGGTCACCGGCAAGAAGCAGGAAGCGGCCACCGACGGCTACCTGCATCGCGGCATTGCCGGCCGGCCGTTCGAGCACCGGTTCGAACTTGCCGACCATGTCAGGGTGAACGGGGCGGACCTCAGCAATGGACTCTTGTCGATCGATCTGGTTCGGGAGATCCCCGAGGCACTGAAGCCGCGCAAGATCGCGATCGAGAGCGCCGGGGCAGTCGCTCCCGCGCAGATCGAAGCGCAGAAGGCCGCTTGACACCGCATTGACCTCAGAACAAGGGCGCCGTGGCTACGGCGCCCATCAACATTCCGGGTTGGAAAGGAGAGAGCAATGAAACCCGATATGTTTAGGCAGCCTGTTTCCATTCTTGTCGGCCTTGGCTTCCCAGCAGAGGTTCGCAGCGTCATGGATGCCTACCGGCATCTTTCCGAGTGTTCGACGTCACTCAGGGACAGCGCGCATGCGATTGCGCTGAAGGCCTGCAGTGCGGCACTGCGTGGCGAGATTGAAGCAGAAACCGCGCGTGGCCTGTTTGCGGCTTTCGCCGAGAAACACGATCTGCTGGCGCCGGAAATGAACGTGATCGCCGCGTCACGCCTGCAGCGTGACCGCGATCCACACGTACAGTGAGGTGGTCCGATGACGCATGACATGTTGGAGCAGGCGACCAGCAACGCGATGGCGATGGGACCAGCGGTCTTGCTTCAGGGTATGGAGCTTCAGCGGCCAATCGATGTGGTGAGAGCGGCGGCTCTTTCCGTCGATGATAAGCGAACGATCCTCGCGGCCTGGGCCTCCGACTTTTACGCTATCGATTCGATGCCGGCTCTCCGGCAGGTGCCGGGAATACCAGAGCCGATTTCGATCGATGAGGTACAGTCCGCGCTGAAAGAACTCGATCGGCGCTACGGTATCTGACGGACCGCGCGTTCAAGCAGCCTGCTTCGACGACTTGGCGAGCGGCTGAGGCGTTGAGCCCGGTGACCTGCTTGGTCTTGGCGCGGATCTCCAGCGCAATCTCGGTGGCGATTTCCATGCCCTTCAAATTCGCGGTGGCTCCTGGCGTTCGGCCGCTCCGAGACGCATTGGAGCGTTGACGAATACGACGTAGTAAAGCAGGACTTCTCGTCCCATCAGATCTAGTTCCGGCATATCCGGGCAAGACTTGCCGCTAAATTCTGGACTGTGCGGGGGTTATGCCTGTCTTTTTCGAGGATCGCCTCGTACGAATTTTGCGCGCGGGCGTCACCAATGATGCTGGTGCATCGGCGAGTGTCTCGCGGGCAGCTGAGGTCAAGGTGGTGGCAACGAAATCCGCCTCCCGAAGCGTAGGCGGTTGCTCTTCCTCCTGATTTTCCACCCAAAGGACCGCGCCGACCCGAATGGCCGGGTATATGCGCTTGAACCGACGAACAAGTATGGTGGCGTGCCTTGCGGAGTCCTCGTTGAGGAAGCAAACTACTATGGCGTTCGATTGCTTCGGAACGAGGCTCATGGCACGGCGATTGGGGATGTCAGAATGCCTCGCTGCGACCACCTCGGCTCCCTGTACCTGAAGAATCTGGGCAAGCATCGCAGCCGACGCGTCGTCGAGCGGGCCCCTGCCTCCGACGCAAAAGACGGTGTTGCCCCGTCCATCAGGTAGTTCGCTTTCATCCCCATTTCCTTCCTTGAGGGGGGTGCTGGGCCGACCTGCCGCTTCCGTCTCCTTCTGTTCGTCTTCCTCTTCCTGCTCTTCTTCCTCCGCGATTTCCCCGAGGTTCGAGACCAGTGTGATGGCGGTCCCGAACACCTGTTCCATCTGCTCCGCGGTCAAGACGCCTCGACGCCTGTCCTTCTCCGCGAGTAGAAGGGCGGGAATGGCAACCTTGCCATAGTAATCCTCCAGATAATCCTCCTCGAGGAACTCCTCAGCGTAATCGGTCGCCTCATCGGGATCGCCGGCAAGAAGCCGCTGGTACAGCCGCTCCTTGGGATCGAGCACCGGGTCACTACCAAAAACGACCTCAAGGAACTTGAACTGCGGGACATACCGGCCCAACACTGCAAGACACACGGTCAGCGGGGTGGACAGCACAAGACCGACTGGTCCCCACAGCCATGCCCAAAAAATCGCCGCGACGATGATTGCGAGCGGAGAGAGGCCGGTACGAGAACCATAGAGCCAGGGCTCGATGACGTTGTTGCTGGTCAATTCCAGCACGACGAAAATGGCCGCAACCCAGAGAACAAGACTCCAGCCAGGGTCTACTGCAAAGGCCAGGAACAGCGGCAAAACTGTTGCGATGACAGGCCCGATATAGGGGACAAAACGAAGGACGATGGCCAGCATCCCCCAGAGCGCTGGATTTGGAATGCCGACCGCCCACAGTCCGAGAGCCAATGGAACGCCGTAAGCGCAGTTCACCACCAACTGCATAAGAAGATACCGTGCGACGCGGCTTCCCGCCTCCTGGATGGCTTCTGTTGTGCGATGCAGATCGCCATAGCCAACGAGCCGGATAAAGCGATCGCGAAGCTCTTCTTTGGAGCGCTGACTGCGTGCTCGTCGGCGACTTTTTCGGAGACAGCGTCTCCATCATCTCCGATGAAGTCAATCTTCCAGCCGGTAGCTTCGTCCTGGATCCTCGCATCAGCCAGAGCATGTCAACCCGTCTTCCTGCTCTTGAGATCTCCCTCGACCGACTTGCGAAGTGCCTGCATGATGTCCACTACGTTCGAACCAGGAGCGGCTTCCACCTTCCTGCCCTTGGCGGCTTTCTTCGGCTTGAGGAGCTTCTTCCTCTCCTCGATAAGCCGCAGCAGGCTTTCCTGGATCGGGTCGCTGACCATGTTGGGTGACCATCGCGCGGTCTTCTTCTTGATGAGCTGCTGAACGAGCGGAACGAGATCCGGATCTGCTTTCTCGTCGATATCCTCGAAGTAATTCTCCTCCGGTCGAACCTCGTCGCCGAAACGCAGCGTCCAGAGAACGATGCCTTCGCCGCGCGGTTCCAGGACGACCGCGCGCTCTCGGCGGCCCATCACGAGCTTCGACACGCCGAAAACCTTGTCGGCCTTCATGGCATCCCTGATCACCGCAAATGCCTCGTTGCCGACGGCATCGTCCGGCATCAGGTAATGCGGCTTCTCAAGGTAGATCCACTCGATGCTGTCGGCCGGGACGAATTTGTCGATGTCGATCGTCTTCACAGTGTCGAGCGCGACTGCGTCGAGATCGTCCTCGGTAAGGATAACGTAGTCGTTCTCCCCGCGAGCGTAGCCCTTGGCTTCGTTGTCGTCCCTGACGGGCTTGCCCGTGACGGAATCGATGTACCGGGAGACGACGCGGTTGCCCGTCTCCTTGTTGAGGGTATGGAAGCGAACCTTCTCGCTTTCGCTCGTAGCCGGGGTCATAGCCACGGGGCAGGTAACCAGGGAGAGTTTGAGATAACCTTTCCAGTAATATTTCGGAGCCATGACCTATTTCCCTAGCTGGCTTTGCGCTGCGGGGCAGCCTTTGAAGCGGCGGACTTCGCTGCCGCCCCGCGCGCGGCGCGCTGCCTCCCGTTGCCAGTGTTGGCGTTGGCGGCAGTGCGTTTCGGTTTGTCCGCAGCGGCCTTCATCATGCCTGCGCTCTCGCGGAGCGCGGCCAGCAGATCATTGGGCTTCGAGACCTCGACCTTCTTCGGCTTCGGAAGCGACTTGCCTTCCAGCTTCGCCTTCACCAAATCTGCAAGGGCGGCTTCGTAGCGGTCGTCGAAGGTCGCCGGATCGAACTCGCCCTTCTTGGTGCTGATGATGTGCTTAGCCAGATCGAGCATCTCGCCCTGGATCTTGAGCTTGGGCATCTCCTCGAAAGCCTTTTCGGAGGAACGAACCTCGTAGTCGAAGTTGAGTGTGCTGGCGATCAGGCCCTTGCCGTGCGGCCGTATCAGCACCGTACGCATTCGACGGAATAGGACGGTGCGGGCGATGGCCGCGACCATCGACTTCTTCATCGCATCGCGGAGAGCCGCGAACGCGTCTCCGCCCATCTTGTCGGGAGTGAGGTAGTACGGCTTGTCGAAGTAGACGTCGTCGACGTCGGAGCACGGGATGAACGCCTCAATCTCGAGCGTTTTGTTGCTCTCAGGGATCGCGGCGGAAACTTCCTCAGGATCGATGATGATGTACTGGCCGTTCTCGATCTCGAAGCCCTTGGTCTGGGCTTCCTTCGGCACCGGATCCTCGGTCTCGCTGTCTATGAAGATGCGGTTGACGCGGTTGCCCGTGGCTTTGTTGATGGTGTTGAAGGTGATGCGGTCGCTCGTCGAGGCTGCCGTGTAGAGAGCGACGCCGCAGCTTACCTCGCCGAACTTCAGAAAGCCTTTCCACTGCGCACGCTGTCCTGACGGCATGACAAATACTCCGAATCATTAATCCGCGACTCAAAGACGTGTCAGGGTGATTCGTTCCGACTCAAAACGAATCATTTTTCAGTACTTTACGGAATTTCTCTCCCAAATTGATTCCGCCGTCTCCGCTGGTCGAATTGCGCCCGTTAGTAGTGGAAAGCGGTGGAGGTTTGTTCAGTTCTAGAGCCACAGCAAGTTGGTTCCTCCAGCACGATGCCGGGCACCGCTTAGGGAATTCCGCAGCTGCTCCAAGCGCAGATCATCATCCACGTTCTCCCGGGAACCACCCGGACGCGTTGTGAGTTTCTAGTGCGGACGCTCATTCGAAGAGAAGCCCGATGGCGCAGACAACGACATCACACGGCCGCGCACAGGATCGAACCCGCGTGGCCGGCGGCCAGGATCACGAGGTCAAGTACGAAGCAACGAAGGAAGGCGCCTCGCGGGATGCCATCAAGATGGCCGCGAAGAGCGCTGGAAACTCACGGAAGAAGGTCGAGGCCGAGATTGATCGCCGTTAGGCGGCCGAGCGGTGTTGTGCTGTCAGCAAACGAGGCAGTCGCCGTGGGTGTCCTGCCATACCGGGGTCTGGAATCGAGGCGACGCCGCTGTGGCGTAAACGAAGCAGTCATAGCCGCGCAGGCCTGCCGTCTCCACGTCTGGGGTAACGCATGTCCAAGTGTTTACAGGAAGACCATCTGCTGATGTCGAAAGCGGTCCGTGAATGGTATCGGCACTACGAGGTGGAATGGGACGATCAAGCGTCCTCGTTTTTGTGTGATGCCGCCATCGAACTCTACAACGAGGGTTGTCGCTCGGTAGAGGAGATGGCGACCGTTTTGATCGACACTTACGTCGGGCTGGCCGCTACGCGCGTGAACGCGCCATCTTCAAGCTCGATGCATTGAACTCAAACAATTCGCACTGCATTTGATCCGACCGTTTTCTCCCAGTCGTAAACATATCCCCCTTGGTCGATTACCGAGCAGCTTATTCCAGTTGCGAGTCAGAACGCCAGCCGGGCGAGCGGGCGTCGGCACGCTTCGGGAACTTGTCGCCCGTGGCAGTGGCCGGCTGACGAAGGTCGCGTGCGCGTGTGAGCGTCGTGATCGGGGCGAGCCGCTTCGGCCTTATCCATGAGCAAACCGGCCACACAGACCTAGCTCCAGGGTATGAAGCCTGCCGAAGCTTTTAGGTTGTCTTGCCATCTAGAGCGTTTAGAAGTCGGAAGGAAAACATGGGCGGTACCAGTGGGAGAAACCATGGACGAGAACGACGTAAAGAGCGAGCAGCGCTACCGACTTCTGGTCGAAGCGATCACCGACTACGCGATCTACATGCTCGACCGGGGCGGCTTTGTGACGAGCTGGAACCCTGGCGCCGAGCGGCTGAAGGGGTATACGGAACAGGAAATCGTCGGGCGCCACTTCTCAACCTTCTACACGGCCGAGGATCGTGCCGCAGACCTTCCTGCAAGGGCGCTCCAAATCGCTGAGCAGGAAGGCCGCTTCGAGCGCGAAGGGTGGCGTCTGAGAAAAGATGGTTCCCGCTTCTGGGCGAATGTCATCATCGATCCTATCAGGAACGCCGACGGCGAGCTCATTGGATTTGCAAAAATCACCCGAGACATCAGCGAGAAGCGCGCCGCCCAGGAGGCGATCTTCCAAGCTCAAAAAATGGAAGCCGTGGGACAATTGACCGGTGGACTTGCCCACGACTTTAACAACCTCCTGACGGCGATCCTCGGAAGCCTGGAGATCGCGAGGAAAAGGGCGATCCGGCCAGACGTCGCAGACCTTATCGAAAATGCCATCCAAGGTGCGCAGCGTGGGGCTACCCTTACACAGAGGTTGCTCGCTTTCTCGCGCCGCCAGGAGCTTCGGCTCGTCCCCGTCGACGTCGGCGCTCTGGTTACAGGGATGGCGGAGCTCATGCGTCGAACGATCGGACCGGAAGTGGTTATCACCACGCAATTTCCGTCGGAACCGTCGCTTGTACGTACGGACGCAAACCAGCTTGAGGGTGCGCTGCTCAATTTGGTCGTCAACGCGCGTGACGCCATGCCGGACGGAGGCGAAATCGTCATCGCCGCCGAGCGGAAGGCTATCGAGGTGGGGGAGGCTGGGTTGCTTCCCGCCGGGCACTATCTCTGTCTCTCCGTGAAGGATCAGGGGGAAGGGATGGACGCCGAGACGCTGGCTAATGCCACGACGCCTTTTTTTACCACGAAAGGCGTCGGCAAAGGCACTGGCCTTGGCTTGCCGATGGTGCACGGGCTCATGGCTCAATCCGGCGGTCAACTCATTCTGAAATCGGCCCCGGGCGAGGGCACGACCGCCGAGCTTTGGCTCCCGGTTACAGTTGATGCCGTCATCCCGGTGCTTGCCGAAGAAGTTCCTATCGATCCCGCCCCAACCGCCATGACAGTTCTAGTCGTCGACGATGATCCGCTCGTTCTCATGAACACTGTGCTGTTGCTGGAAGATCTGGGAATGGAAACGATCCAGGCGTCTTCCGCCGAGGAAGCACTCGCAATCCTTGGCTCTGGACAGCTTCCCGATGTGGTGGTCACGGATCATGCAATGCCGAAGATGACGGGCGCGCGCCTTTGTGAGGAGATCCGCGTGCGGTTTCCCACGCTCCCAGTCGTTCTAGCGACAGGCTATGCCGAGTTGCCTGAGGGCTCTGGCGAGATTGGCGAGGTTGTTAGGCTGTCAAAACCGTTCAGCCAGAAGCAGTTGTCGCGGGCGCTGGCAGAGGCCTGTCAGGGCAGACGCTGTTTTTGATCGATATCAGGGCGGGCGGGCGGATGCGTTGCGATGCTGCGACTTGGCTTGAAGCGCAAGCGTCGCGCGACTTATCTGGAAGCGAGTATGTCGACGCTACTCTTGTCAGACGCTCCACTCCTCCCAAGGGGCATCTCAGGGAATAGCGGCACTCCTCTTCCCAATCGCTGTTCGGTTATTTTCGAAAAGCTTGCCGCACGTACTCCCGCGGCAGGCTTTGTTCGCGTTGCCTTTCGCCCTTGACCGGAGTCGAAGCAAATCCATACTTGTACCCAGTCCGCGTTGGCTTCGATTGGATCCGAGGCATAAAACGGTGTTACGTGAACTAATCAGAGAATGGCAATGTGGCTTCGCTTAACCAAGGACCGCCGAGATATCTCCATAGATCGAGGCCCGCAATCGTGATGTCGCAGGGATGGAAATTGCCGGCGAGTTCGCGGTGAAGCTTGTTCGCTTCGGCGACGGAGACCTTGTTCTGGATCGTGATGTGCGGCCGCCACGTCTGCATGTCCTGCGAGCCCAACCAGTGGACGAAATCGCTGCGTAGGGCATCGCGGATCGAGTTCAGCTCAGTGCTTTCAATTGTGAATGCCACGCCGGCTCCGAGATGACGGACGCCGGTAGCGCGGGCCGAAATCGCGCGCGTCTCCTTCGCAACAAATTGAAGGCTTTCGACGATCCTCCCAACATATTCGCCCGGCAGCCGGTGGAACATCGTCATATGAGCCCGCAGGAAATTCCGATCTTGGGGAAAATGTTTTTGACGTAGCAGATCAAAGGGAATGAGATCATGCTCCGCAATTCGGGCTGTCAGGATCATGGGATGGCGTGTCTTCAAGTCGGCGGTCCGGGCTCATCAAGTAAAGTCAAATCAGTCACAAAAGCGTCTGCTGGGCGGGAACCGACATTGTCGGTGCTTTCGTTTCTCCCCGCCGCAGAAGCTCCATCTCGGCGCTGAAGCGAATGTCCGCGTCGCGGTCCCTTGTGAAGGCAGTGAGTGTCTCCATAGATAGGCGATCCCAGCTTTTGCCGCGATCAGGACCAGCCGGAACCCGCGGTAACAAGCCCGGCTCAGAACTCCAAAAGAGGAGCTCATCCAACGAAGCGGCATTTAGCTCGTCACGCAGATGATGGGCCGTGACATAGGCGTCGGGCATGGCTCGATGGGCGGGAAGACCGATCTCATGGATCAGACCTTCGGGCCTGCGCTGATAACGCAGCATCTGGTTGGAAAACCTTGGAAGCTCCGGCCAGACACGCAAAGCGCATTTCCATGTGCAGATCCAGGGCGTAACACCGGCCAGTCTTGGCGTGCAGTATCGCTGCTCGAAGGCGGCACGGTGTGCGGCAAGCGCCGCGATCGGGTGCGGTGGCCGCAAGATGCTGGGCGCTACCTCTTTCCAGAACGGTGCGCTTCCGACTTCATAATCCTGGATATGATGGATCGCCATGGTGTCGGCCGAAATCGGCCGGCCCGGATTCACGAGTGCCGAGCCACGCTCCTCCGAAACTTCCCACCGCCCATCTTCGTCCTGAACGACGTCCTGCCACCCGATCTCACAGACATCGCTCGGCCCGTTGCCGGCGGTTTCAAGGTCGATAACGCGAATACAGGATGGCAACATTCGGCTTTCAATGCTTGATTTGCTCCAGGTCCTTCTGCTCAGAAACTGAGGCCGAGTTGCGGTTGTTCCCCCTTTTCTGAATCTTTGTCATTGGTCAGCGACGACAGCGTCACACCAAGAAGCCGGACTGGTCGCTTGAACGGATAGACACCGGCCAGAAGGACATTGGCCGCGCCGAGGATGTCCTCAACACCTGCAAAGGGGATAGCAGTTGTTTTGCTCCGGGTGGCCTGGGTGAAGTCGGAGTACTTTATTTTCACGGTTACCGTCTTGCCGCTGAACCCCTTGGCTTCGCAGTAGGACCAAACCTTTTCCGCAAGCGGCTCGAGCTCCTGTGTCGCCACATCAAGGTCGTCGATGTCGACGGCAAATGTATCTTCCGCGCCGACCGATTTACGCACCCGGTCGGGCCGGACCTGCCGCTCATCGATGCCCCGAGCAATACCATAGAAGTACGGGCCCGACTTTCCGAAATGCTCGACAAGGAACTGCAGGGACTTTGCCTTCAAATCCACACCGGTCTCGATACCGAGCCGGTGCATCTTCTCCGCCGTAGCCGGGCCGACGCCATGAAATTTCTTGACCGCAAGTTGCTCGACGAACGCCGGGCCGTTCTTCGGCGTGATGACCGCTTGGCCGTTCGGCTTGTTGAGGTCGGACGCCATCTTGGCGAGGAACTTGTTGTACGAGATGCCGGCCGAAGCATTCAGCCCAGTCACAGCCTTGATCCTGGCACGGATTTCCCGCGCGATCTCGGTGGCAACCGACATGCCCTTGAGGTTTTCGGTGACGTCGAGATAAGCCTCGTCGAGCGACAGCGGTTCAATGAACGGCGTATACTCTGCAAAAATCTCGCGGATCTGCTGCGAGACCGCGCGATAGACTTCGAACCTGGGCTTCACGAAGATCAGATCCGGGCACTTCCGCGCCGCCGTGATCGACGGCATTGCCGAGCGAACGCCGAACTCTCGCGCCTCGTAGCTTGCTGCTGCAACGACGCCGCGGGCAGCCGCTCCGCCGACAGCGAGTGGCTTGCCACGAAGCTCCGGATTGTCGCGCTGCTCGACCGATGCGTAGAAGGCATCCATGTCGACATGGATGATTTTCCTGATGGTTGAGATGGTGGTGAGATCCATGGCGATTGAGCGTCACTGGCGAAAACGAAACAGGAACATATCATCTTCCGACATGGCATCCAAGTGCTGGCCATGTTCGGAGGACCTCCAGAGGGAAACTCCACGCTTCTTCAGGCGTTTGATCACGAATTAGATTAGATAGGAGATTGACCCATGGCCGACGACAGCACCACGACCATCACAGCCGTTTTCAAAACACGAGAGGCTGCCGATCTCGCGGTAGAACATCTCGTCCAGCAGCACGGTATTGCTCGACCGGACATCTTTATCCAGTCGACCTCGGCTAAGAATACCGCTGGCTCTGCTCCATCAGGCGGCGATGTCTCTCACGATGGTGGTGCGCGCGGCGATGCTCCGCTGGAGGGCGAGATCGAAGTTTCAGCCGATATCAATTCCAGCATGATCCCTGCGGTCCAGCAGACATTCGGGGACGTCGGCGCAATCCGGGTCTCCGGACGCTGATCCCGGAGATCCCCGATGGCCGACGCGCTCTCCACCTACCGTTCTCAACGTGATTTCCAAAAAACCAAAGGAGCCGAGCGGCGACGGCGGAGCCGGCCGAATATCAGAAAAATCGCGATGGCGGCAGCTGACGCTGAATGAGCTGCGGGAGCGAGACGGCAGGCAAGGTCTCTGAAACGCGCAAGCGCAGAAATCAAGAAGGTGTCGAGGGAAGGCAGGACTGGCAGAGGTAGATCCCGACTTGCGAGGGCCATTCTTTAAGTCTCGCAACAACACGGATGGAGGAATGACATGTACATCGATGGCGCATGCCAATGCGGAAAGATCGCCTATGAAGCCGAGGTGGATCCGCAGGACGTCGCGATCTGCCACTGCACCGACTGCCAGAGATTGACTGGCACCGCGTACAGGGCAACCGTCAGCACACAACGCGGCCAGTTCCAGATCACGTCCGGTGAGCCCAAGCTTTATGTTAAGACCGCCGACAATGGTCGTCGGCGGCTGCAGTTCTTCTGTGCCGATTGCGGATCGCCCGTCTACACGACTGGAGAGCAGGAAGATGCCGAGCAGGTTGGGATCAGACTGGGAACGGTGAACCAGCGTAAGGATCTGAAGCCCCGCTCGCAGATCTGGTGTTCGTCGGCGTTGGCATGGGCCCTGGATATTACTAAACTTCCAGGTCGACCGGGCGATTGAGCGTCCCCTTAGAAGACGTAAGTGAACCGATTTTCGACGTGCGCATCTTTGTCGAGAAATTCGCGATCGGATACTTTCTTCTGCGGGATCCGCGAGGAATGCCTTTCACCTGAGGTGCACGCGGAACTTCCTGACTCCGCGATCGTTTTCCGCTGACCAAAATCATTAGGAGGATTGCAAATGGCAACGACGTCCCAAGGCAGAGCGCAGGATCGCGCCAAGGTCGCAGCCGGACAAGATCATGAAGTCCGTTACGAAGCGAAGAAGGAAGGTGTTTCCAAGGACACGGTCAAGAAAGCCGTGAAGAGCGCAGGGAATTCTCGCAAGAAGGTCGAAGCGGAAATCGGCCGCCGGTAGGCCGTGAAGCTCGCCACCTATAACGTCAACGGCGTAAACGGCCGGCTTGAAGTCCTCCATGGTTGGATGAGGCCGAGTCGGACGTCGTCTGTCTGCAGGACTGACGTGCGCGGGTGGGACACACCATCGGCCATGCCCCCGTCTGGATAAGGTTGCAGGACGAGCCGCTGAATTAGCGGAAGGCGAAGTGAACGAAGCCGGCCGGAAGGCCAGTGATTACAGTAGAGTGTCTTCCACCGGTTCGCCAGACTTCGACACGATCGAAGATCCATAGGGCTCACGCGCCAGAATGATCAGCGCATCATTCGGTAGCGGGCAGGCTAGATCCTTGGCCTCATCCCAGGGCGCCCGCATCCACGTGTCGGTCTCTTCCTTCGACAGCAACAGCACCGGCATGGCGTTCTCATGGATCGGCTTCACGAGATCGTTGGGATCCGTAGTCAGGAAGCCGTAGAGGTCATCGGTCGTCAGTCCGTCCCGAACCTTCCGCACGCTTTTCCATCGCGGCACATGGATGCCAGCGAAGAACATCAACGACTTTGCTTCATCGCGGGCAAACCAGGCATTGGGCACATTGCCTCCCTCCTGTTTGCTCCCGGGGTCCGGCTCGGCGAAGCTGGTGACAGGAACAAGGCACCGATGCTCCACACCGAACCATCGCGTCCAGTGCGGGAAATTGAGCTTGCGCACATTGGTCGTGCCGCGGTCGGCCTCCATGCGGACCAGCTCCTCAAGATCGAAAGCCTTGCCCTTGACCGCCAGTTTCTCGGCCCTGGCTTTGGCCGCCTTCTCAAGGGCGAAGCGCGGCGAGGGCAGTCCCCAGCGCGCATGGACCAGTTGCTTCTTTCCCTCAGTGGTATTGCGGATGATCGGCCCCATCTGGTCGGGGTTCATCTGGTAGGCCGGCATCAGGTTGATCAGGCTTTCGGCGTCCTGGGCCCATTTGGCGACCCAGTCCCTGTCTTCCATGCGATAAAGGTTGCACATGCTAGATATGTTCTCCGCCAAGCTCGAATGGACGACAATCTAGCTCACGGCGCCAATTTCGCTAGTCGAGCCGGAAGACGTCGGCATTGTCCTGGCGTTCGCGCAAACCCTTGTATGACGGGTGGCGAAGTTTGCCGTCTGTCGTCCATGCGCGAAACTCGATCTCGGCAATCAACGTCGGTTCGACCCAGACGATACCGGCACTTCCGGAATAGGGCAGGGGTGGCTGCTTTCGCTTCCAGCGCAGCGTGTCCATCATCTTTCGCAATCTGATGACCTCGGCTTGCCTGAAGCCCGTGCCGACACTCCCGACGTGGACGAGATCGGCTCCGCGATAGGCAGCAAGCGCCAACGAGCCGAAGCCGGCAGGCGAGGCAGATGACATCTCATAGCCGACGATGAAGAAAGCCTCGCTCTGGACGCATTTGATCTTAACCCAATCCCCGGTCCGGCCCGAGCGATAGGGACGATCGAGGTGTTTGCCGACGATGCCTTCCAGGCCGAGGCGGCAGACATGCTCCAGCAGGACGGCTGGTTCGGTGTCGAATGTTTCCGACAACCTGATTGCGCCCCTTTTCCGTTCAACGTGTTATCGAGGAGATGTCGGCGCGATCGGTATTCGACACCGCGCAGATCGTGCCCGTCGAAATAGCTTAAATCGAAGGCGAAGAAGATGGCGTCGGAGGCCCGGTTGCCGGCTTGTTTGCCGGATGCGCCCAACGATTGCTGCAGCAGCCCGAAATCCGGCCGGCCCTCTTCATTAAGCACGACCGCCTCGCCATCGATGATCATCGTCGCCGGTCCGAGCGCTCGGGCGGCCTCTACGATCGCCGGAAAGCGGTGCGTCCAGTCATGGCCGCCGCGGGTGAGAATCCTTATCCCTTGAGGCTCGATGTGAACAGCGAGGCGATAGCCATCCCATTTCAGCTCCCAGCTCCACTCGTTTCCCTTTGGGGGACGGGACTTCAGTTGCGCCAGCGCAGGTTCGACGCGGTCTGGCATGGGATCGAACAGGAGCTGTGGTTGGGCTGGATTTCGCTTCCTGCGGGGCCGGGAACGGATCGGGGCCTGGGCGTCACGAAGGAGGGGTTTTGGTCTAGGAGGCTTCGTCATGCCGACAGTTCAGCAGAAAAATCTTAAGGCTACTGTGACGATGTCGACTTGTCCTCGCAATTCACAAAGGGATTAGCGCTCGCAACCGCTCGGAAAAAACCTTCAGCCGCTACCCACCTGATTCTCCTGAGTATTCTTCTGGTTCCTAATGTTCAGGGTAATATTCCCATCCTCCGGTTGCTTGACTCTTCAAGTCGTCGGGAACAGATAGAGAACATTCGCATTTGGATCGACATGATGTTGGCCGCCAATACGACCTTGAAGGGAGCCGTGAACGATGACTGCTGCCCGCGAACGGGTGATTTCCGATCTGCGCGAGCGCATCGCTTCGCTTGAGGGCGTGTCAGGCAGAAAGGCTGGCTGTCTTTCCTTCGGTGTGCCGGAAATCGATGCGGTCCTGCCGGGAGGTGGTCTGGCCTATGGCGCCTTGCACGAATTTGCCGGTGGCGGGGCGGGTACCGTCGATGGTGCGGCGGCAGCCCTGTGTGCGGCGGGGATAGCAGCGCGGACGAAAGGCCCGATCGTCTGGTGCCTGACCCGTCCGGATCTCTTCTTTCCGGCACTCGCTCAGGTCGGCCTCCATGCCGATAGGGTAATCTTTGTCGAGTCGGACAAGGAGGAAGACGTCCTGGCCAACATGGAGGAAGGATTGTCCTTCGGCGGCCTCGGCGCCGTGGTCGGCGAACTTGTCCGATTGCCAATGGTCGGCTCGCGCCGGCTGCAGCTGGCGGCCGAGCGAACCGGGACCATGGCGCTCGCGGTCCGACGATGGCGGCGACAGACTGAGGCCAATGATTTTGGCCAGCCGACGGCTTCAACCACGCGATGGCGGGTGAGCGTGATGCCATCGGAAGAGCTGCCGGTACCCGGTGTGGGAAGGGCTCAATGGTTTCTGGAATTGATGCGCGTGAAAGCGGGTGAGTGTGCTGAGTTTCTCGTGAGGGCGTGCGATGACAAGGGTCGTCTCGATCTATCTTCCGGATCTGCCGACGGATCGTATTCGTCGCGCCGATCCGTCTATTCCGCCTGAACAGCCAATCGCCGTGATCGCCAGGAGCGGCTCGAAGCGATGGGTGTCGGCAAGCGACGCGGCCGCCAGACAAGCCGGCGTTCATGTCGGCATGCCGGCTGCCAAAGCGCAGGCGCTGTTCCGCGGCCTGATGCTGGTCGATGCGGATCCTGCGGCGGATGCTGCAGCACTCGAGCGGATCACGCTCTGGGCACTTACGCTCTATTCCCCGATCGTCGCGGTTGACGGGATTGACGGCATTATCATGGATACCGAAGGCGCCGATCACCTGCAGGGTGGCGAGCTGCCGATGGTGACGAAGATCGCCAACCAGTTCCTGGCCAGGAAGCTTACTGCCCGTGTCGCGGTTGCCGACACCTGGGGCGCGGCGCGTGCGTGCGCGCGCGCCATCAGTCGGGATACGGTCATCGTGCCGATCGGTGAGACCGCGCGCGCCGTCGAGAAGCTGCCGATATCGCTGCTGCGCCTTCCTGGCAAAGTCGCCACCGATCTGCGCACGCTCGGCTTCCAGACAATCGGCGAATTGGCCAATACGCCGCGCGCGCCGCTGACGCTTCGTTTCGGTCCGGAGATCGGCCGGCGGATCGACCAGATGTTCGGCCGCTTGTCGGAACCGATCGAGCCGATCCGCACTGCCGAACTGATCGAGGTCAGCCGCGTCTTTGCCGAGCCGATCGGCGCGGCCGAAACCATCAACAAATATGTCGGCCGCCTGGTCGTGCACCTGATCGAGGAACTGCAAAAGCGCGGTCTTGGCGTTCGCCGGGCGGATCTAATCGTCGAGAAGGTGGATGGGACCCGGCAGGCAATCCGCGCCGGCACAGCAAAACCGGTGCGCGATGTCGCTTGGCTGACAAAGCTGTTTCGTGATCGGACGGAAAAGATCGAGCCCGGCTTTGGGATCGAGAAGCTCATCCTGGTTGCGGTAATGGCCGAGCCGCTGCAGGAGCGCCAGAAATCCTCGTCGCTGGTCGAGGAGGAAGTCAAGGACGTCACACCGTTGATCGACATCTATGGAAACCGTGGCCAGCGTGTTTATCGGGTGGCGCCCGTTGCCTCCGACGTGCCCGAGCGCTCCGTCCAGCGCATCAGCGCCGCGGCCGATCCGATCGAGGTCACCTGGGTCGGCCATTGGCGCCGGCCGGTCCGGCTGCTGGCCCGACCGGAACTGATCGAGGCGATTGCGCTGCTGCCGGATCGCCCGCCGGTCTCCATCACCTGGCGCGGCAAACGCCTGAAGGTCAAGCGGGCCGATGGTCCGGAACGGGTTTTTGGCGAATGGTGGCAGCGCGACGCCGAGATGGAGGCGGTACGGGATTATTTCATAATCGAAGACGAGGCCGGCGAACGTCTCTGGGTGTTTCGCTCCGGTGATGGCATCGATCCTAAAACCGGAAGCCATCGCTGGTTCATCCACGGGATCTTCGCATGAGCTATGCCGAGCTGCAGGTCACCACCCATTTTTCCTTCCTTCGCGGTGCAAGCTCGGCGCAGGAACTGTTCGAGACTGCCAAGGCCCTCGGCATCGAAGCCCTCGGCGTCGTCGATCGCAATTCGCTGGCCGGAATTGTCCGGGCGCTTGAGGCATCGCGGGCCACGGGTTTGCGCCTCGTCGTCGGTTGCCGGCTCGATCTGGCTGATGGCATGTCCGTGCTGGTCTATCCCACAGGTCGCGCCGCCTACTCCAGGCTCACCCGGCTGATTACGCTCGGCAAGTCGCGCGGCGGCAAGAACAACTGCATCCTGCACTGGGACGACGTCATCGCCTATGCCGAAGGCATGATCGGTATTCTGGTGCCGGATCTGCCGGACGACACCTGCGCGGTGCAGCTGCGCAAGATGGCCGAGGTGTTTGGCGATCGGGGCTATGTGTCGCTTTGCCTGCGGCGCCGACAGAACGACCAGCTGCGGCTGCATGAAATTTCCAATCTCGCGGCGCGGTTCAAGGTGAGGACGGTCGTCACAAATGACGTCCTCTTCCATGAGCCAGGCCGCCGGCAGTTGCAGGACATTGTCACCTGTATTCGCACCCGCACGACGATCGACGAGGTCGGCTTCGAGCGTGAGCGCCATGCCGATCGATACCTGAAGCCGCCGGAAGAAATGCAGCGCCTGTTTCCGCGCTACCGCGAGGCGCTCGCTCGGACTATGGAGATCGTCGCGAGAGCCAAGTTTTCGCTTGAGGAGCTCACCTATCAATATCCGGAGGAGGCGGTCGTGCCGGGCAAGGATGCCCAGGCCTCGCTCGAGCATTATCTCTGGCAATGCATTCCCGACCGTTATCCGGAGGGTCTGCCCCCTGACGTTCTGAAGACCGTGCGCCACGAGCTCGATCTCATCCGCACCATGAAATACGCGCCCTACTTTCTCACGGTCTTCTCGATCGTGCGTTATGCGCGTAGCCAGGGCATTCTCTGCCAGGGCAGGGGATCGGCGGCCAACAGCGCCGTGTGCTACATTCTCGGCATCACCTCGATCGATCCCTCGACCAACGATCTGCTGTTCGAACGCTTCGTCAGCCAGGAGCGTGACGAGCCGCCTGACATCGATGTCGACTTCGAACACGAGCGGCGCGAGGAGGTCATTCAATGGATCTACAAGACCTACACGAAAGACAAGGCGGCGCTTTGCGCTACAGTCACGCGGTACCGGGCAAAGGGGGCGATCCGCGATGTCGGCAAGGCGCTTGGCCTGCCCGAAGATGTGATCAAGGCGCTGTCCTCTGGCATGTGGTCCTGGTCGGAGGAGGTGCCGGATCGAAATATCCGCGAACTCAACCTCAATCCCGACGACCGCCGTCTGGCGCTGACCGTGAAACTGGCGCAGCAGCTGATGGGCGCGCCTCGCCACCTCGGTCAGCATCCCGGCGGTTTCGTGCTCACCCACGACCGGCTGGACGATCTCGTGCCGATCGAGCCGGCGACGATGAAGGACCGCCAGATCATCGAATGGGACAAGGACGATGTCGAGGCGCTGAAGTTCATGAAGGTCGATGTGCTGGCATTGGGCATGCTGACCTGCATGGCCAAAGCCTTCGATCTCATTCGCGAGCACAAGGGCGAGGACCTTGATCTGTCGAAAATTGAACAGGAGGATGCGGCCACATATGCGATGATCCGTAAGGCTGACACGCTCGGCACATTCCAGATAGAAAGCCGCGCGCAGATGGCGATGCTGCCGCGCCTGAAACCCCGCACCTTCTACGATCTCGTCGTGCAGGTGGCGATCGTACGGCCCGGTCCGATCCAGGGCGACATGGTGCATCCCTATCTTCGCCGGCGTGAAGGCAAGGAGGCTGTTGAGTACCCCACACCTGAGCTTGAGGCGGTGCTCGGCAAGACGCTCGGCGTGCCGCTGTTTCAGGAGAGTGCCATGCGGGTGGCGATGGTCTGCGCCGGCTTTACCGGCGGCGAGGCCGACCAGTTGCGCAAGTCGATGGCCACCTTCAAGTTCACTGGCGGCGTCTCGCGCTTCAAGGACAAGCTTGTCTCCGGCATGGTGAAGAACGGTTACTCGCCGGAATTTGCTGAAAAGACCTTTTCCCAGCTCGAAGGCTTTGGCTCCTACGGTTTTCCCGAGAGCCATGCAGCCTCCTTCGCGCTGATCGCCTACGCTTCGAACTACATCAAGTGCCATTGTCCGGATGTCTTTTGTGCGGCCCTTTTGAACAGTCAGCCGATGGGTTTTTACGCGCCCGCCCAGATTGTCGGCGATGCGATCAAACACGGCGTTGAGGTGAGGCCAGTCTGCGTCAACCGCTCGCGCTGGGACTGCACGCTGGAAAGGATCGGAAGTACCGATCGTCATGCGGTCCGGCTTGGGTTTCGGCAGGTAAGAGGACTGGCGGTTGCGGATGCAGCTCGGATCGTGATGATGCGCATGAACAGCCCTTTTGCTTCGGTGGATGACATGTGGCGTCGGTCCAGTGTGCCAACGGAGGCTCTTGTCCAGCTGGCGGAGGCCGATGCCTTTCTACCATCACTTAAACTCGAACGCCGCGACGCGCTTTGGGCGATCAAGGCATTGCGTGATGAACCCTTGCCCTTGTTTGCCGCCGCAACTGAGCGCGAGATGGCAGCGATTGCCGAGCAGCAGGAGCCTGAAGTGGCTCTTCGGCAAATGACAGAGGGGCACAACGTCATCGAGGATTACAGCCATATCGGCCTCACGCTGAGACAGCATCCGGTCGCATTCCTGCGCAGCGACCTGTCGACCCGGAATATCATAACCTGTGCCGAGGCGATGAATTCCAGGGACGGGCGATGGGTCTATACAGCCGGGCTTGTCCTGGTGCGGCAGAAGCCGGGATCAGCCAAGGGTGTCATGTTCATCACCATCGAGGACGAAACGGGCGCCGCCAACACCGTCGTCTGGCCGTCGCTGTTCGAGAAGAGGCGGCGGGTGGTGCTCGGATCCTCGATGATGGCGATCAATGGCCGAATCCAGCGGGAAGGGGAGGTCGTGCATCTCGTGGCACAGCAACTGTTCGACCTGTCAGCGGACCTCGTCGGCCTGGCTGATCGGGATAGCGAGTTCAAGCTGCCAGCCGGGCGGGGCGACGAGTTTGCCCAGGGCGGCGGCGGGCCAGATTCACGCGACAGGCCAAAGCCGATTGTCCCGCGCGACATGTTCACGCCTGATCTTCATATCGATACGTTGAAGGTGAAAGCGCGGAATTTTCAGTGAGACGCGGTTGGAAGATTGTTGGTTGGAGGTTCGAACCCTTCAAGGCGTGGGTGCTATCGCCGATGGTCGGTTGGACAGGCTTTTACCGGACCATAGTCTCCCGGCCCACTAGCTACGCTGAAAGCGATGGGCTGCCCCGCCAGACAGGGCTATCGATACGCCAGACCCATGCGCGAAGCAGATGTCGGACACTATTTATTCGGTCTCAAACAGGCCCTGGAAGCCTAAGCGACCTCGACATGGGCTGCGACCTCGCAGTCTCGCCTGCAATTCTCATCGAGCATTTGCATCCAGGCGTGCCGTGGGATTTTGCGCAAAGTGCGCCAGTGGTCTATCGGCACATGTCCTTACAGGGAGTTGATTTTTGGTACCGAGCGATGCATCTATCCATCGAACGAGGGGAACGAAAATCGTCGCGCGGACATCGCTCACAAGCCTGCTGTTTCTGGTGCTGGTGGCGATTTTGCCTCTCGCCGCGATCCTGTTTTACAATCTTTATTCGATCCGTGTCGACAAGGAGCGCGAAGTTCACGCCGAGGCGTTCCGCATTGGACAAATGGCCGCCCTCGAAATGCAACGGGTTCTTGGCGGGCCTTCAGGACACCCTTCAAACGATCGCCGCAGCGCCAGCGGTATATGGCCATCAACAGGTTGTTGAAGTCACGTGCAGCACCCCCAGTGAACTGTCCAACAGCTTCGAGCCGTTCCGCTTAACGCAGGCGCTGCTGATGGGTCGATCTGCCACCCAACATGATGGAACGCATATCATTCCACATAGTTCCGTATAATACTAATAGGGACTGGAACTTCCAGACCGCTTACGCGTTAAGGCAGCCAGCATTCAGTTCGGAACCACATGGCGGACAATCAATCAAAAGAGGATGCGCGGCTAGCTGGGGATCGGCTGCTGGCGGAGCACGCGTCCGACGACCCGTTCGCGGCGGCATTTAAACATACACGCATGCCGATGATCATCACCGACCCCTCCCAGCACGACAACCCCATCATCTTCTCGAATGCCGCGTTCTCGAAGCTCACGGGCTACACGCCCGAGGAGCTCGTGGGGAAGAATTGCCGGCTTCTCCAGGGTCCGGACACCGATTCCTCCGCGGTCGCGAAACTTCGCCAAGCCATCAATTCTGAGGACAGTATTTCGGTCGATCTGCTGAATTACAGGAAAGACGGTAGTACATTCTGGAACGCGCTCTATGTAAGCCCGGCCCGGGACACTTCGGGCAGGGTGAAGTACTACTTTGCGTCGCAGCTCGACTTCACCCACATCAAAAATCGGGAAATCGAGCTCGCCGAGGCAAGGGGTAACGCCGAGGCAGAAGTCCTTAGCCGAACGCGGGAACTCGAGAGTGCTCTCGAATCTAAAACGCTGCTGGTCCACGAAGTCGATCATCGTGTGAAGAACAATCTTCTGACCGTCGCCTCGCTGCTGAAGCTGAAAACCAGGACCTCGACAAGCGATTCCGCAAAGCAGGTTTTGGATTCGGTGCTCGAACGCATCGAAGCGCTTAGCATGGTTCAGCGAAAGCTGTTCACCACCGACGATGTGGGCAATTTCGACGTTGCCGAGTTCGCCCGTGAACTCGCAGTCGATTTGGTGAGCGCCAGCGGCAGGCAAGATATCAAGCTCGACCTCGACCTATCGCCCGTTCTCGTTCCAGCTCCCAAGGCATCGCCGCTTGCTCTGATTGTCAACGAGTTGATCGGCGACGCGATGCGTCGAGGTCTACGCGACGGCGGCGGATTGATTTCCGTGATGGTAAAGCGTCTCAACGGCCATTTCGTGGTCGAAGTCTCGGACGACGTGGAGCCGGTCCCAGTCGACCCGGACGAGGATAGCTATAGCAAACTCATTCTCCAAGCCTCGGCTAAGCAACTCGGGGCGAGCGTCGAGACGAGCAGAACCGAGAAACGGACGACTGTGCGGGTCGAATTATTGGTGAAGTGAGGAGGGATAGTTGAACGTGTTAATCGTGGAAGACGAAGTGTTGCTATCGCTGGAGCTGGAAAACGAGCTCGCCAACGCGGGCCATACGGTCGTCGGAGAAGCAATGTCTAGTCAGGAGGCTATCGGTATCGTCAATGCGCGTCGCCCTGATCTCGCATTCGTCGATATTCATCTCCAGGACGGGCCGACCGGTGTCGATGTTGGCCGACATCTCGCCGGTGAAGGAATCCCCTTCGTCTTCATGACCGGAAACCTGAAGCGGGTGCCGGAGGACTTTGCGGGAGCTATCGGAGTCATTGAGAAGCCTTACTCGGTTAACGGGTTCCGCAACGCTCTTGCTTATTTAACGCGGAAAATTTCTGGCGACATAACGAAGGAACCTGCGCCGCCGAGCTTGATCGTCCCTGCGGCCACCGAACAAGCCGACTGAAGGTCGGCGTTTGTTGCTGGCGCCTATACTCTAGGTCGGTCATAAAACCATGTTCAGACGCTCGGAGTCGGCCATTGACCTTTACGATCAATCCCAGACCTCCGAACGGCTCGCACTGGGGAAGTCATGCGAACCATGACTCCAATTTGCGCCCTCACGCCTGACGCTCGGAAGTCACTGGGACCGCAGTGGCTTCAATGCCTAGCTCCACTTCGAAAGCTCATCAACAGTTAGTTTGAGGCCGTCGGCGGCGGGCTGTTCAGGCACCAACGTCTCTTCACTCTCAAAGTCCGCTGCGCCACAGGCGGAAACCACGGCAGCTAAAACGCATTCAGGGCGGAAGATCAAAAAGATCGAAGGGTCCGATCTGCAGCTATCGGCCCGTGCAGGCCTCGTCATAGGCTCCATCCTCCTGACGGTTGGGCTGGCATACCCCTGTTGGCGAATCATGCTGGCGGCCGCCGAAGGCGGGCCGCCAGGTAGAGGCCGATCAGCTCTTGATGGCGATGCGCTTGACTTGCGACTGCGCCTTCTCGGACTTCGGCAGGGTCACGGTCAGCACGCCGTTCTTGAAGCGGGCATCAACCTGATCATCCTTGACCTCGACGCCGAGCGGAATGCGGCGCTCGAAGCGGCCATAATAACGCTCGGTGAACTGCCGATCCTTATCTTCGGTCTCGGAGCGCTTTTCACCCTTCAGCGTCAGAACGCCGTCATTGAGCAGGACCTCGATGTCCCTCTCTTCAAGGCCCGGCACCTCGGCGGTCACCTTGATTTCTTTGTCGGTGTCGGCGATCTCGACGCTCGGCCAGCCGGCACTTAATGCAAAGCCGCTGCCGAGAGACGGCAGGCTGGTACCGAAGCCGCGGAAGACGTCGTCGAACAAACGGTTTACCTCGCGATGCAGCGACAGGAAGGGATCCCGATCATCGTCGCGCAGGACATTCGGAACCTGGTTGCCATTGTTGCGGCCCCAGGGAATTAGATCACGAACACTCATGGTTTTCTCCTTTCTGTTGATTCAAAGAGCAAAGCTTCTCCGCTGGCGCCGGACGATGCGCCCGGCGCCGTCTTTGCTGACCGTGCTGTTGTTCGAGTTTATGCCGCCTGTTTGTCGGCCGCGATCTGTTTCGGCTCGGCCTCCGGCAGAGCCATGTCAGTCGCAATCGCGATGTGGCGCGGTTTCATCGCCTCCGGGATTTCGCGCTTGAGATCGATGGTCAGCAAGCCATCGGCGAGGCCGGCGCCGACGACCTTGACGTGATCGGCAAGCTCGAACCGGCGCTGGAACGAGCGACCGGCAATGCCGCGATGCAGATATTGCATGTCTTCAGCATGCGTCTTCTGGCCGGAAACGAAGAGTATGTTCTGCTCCTGCGTGATCGTCAGTTCGTCCTGCGTGAACCCCGCCACCGCCATGGCGATGCGGTATTCGTCCTCACGGGACTTGACGATATCGTAAGGCGGCCAGTTGTCCATCGTCTCGACACGGCTTGCGGCCTCAAGCGCGTTCAAAATTCGGTCGAAACCGATGCTCGACCGGAAGAGGGGAGAGAAATCGAGGTTTGTCCTCATGCCATATCCTCCTTGTAAGCAACATGGATACAGGGAGACGCCAAGAGCACATGGCGCCTCCTGGACTATTCGATCCCCATTGGGCAATCGAACAATAGTAATATTGTTCAGCCGGTTGCGCGTTCAAGAGCAATATGGGATTGCCCGATAAAAATTGGAATCTTTTCTTTCCGTTACTAAATGCGGTGAGCAGATACGGAGAAACAAGAAAGGAGCAATTGATATGACAATGACTTCTAACGACGTCATCGCTGTTCTTGGCCTGTCGATGCAACGCTGGTGGCCGCGGTCGTAGCGACGAAATCGCCACAGGCTTAACTCGCTGAGGCTTTTGCCTGGGCCAACAACGACGAGGCCATGCTTGGCGAAGGGCGACCTCTGCCGGTTGGCAAGATCGCCGCCCTAATTGAACTGTTGGTTTCGGATGAAGAAGAATTTGAATAGCTAAGGGCGGGACGGCGCTGTCTGGTCCTGATCGCGCGTAAACATACCCTATGTGGTGGTGAGCACGCGAACTTCGCCGCGGCGATCGATGACCTCAACCACAACCTGTTGACCCGAACCGCGAATAGCGACGTCGGCCGAGCCCTTACCCACCTGCAGGCGGCCTAGGATGACCTCATTCAGGAAACCCGGTAGTCGCGGTTCGTTAAGGCTGATGAGCTGGCCATTGGGTTCGAAATCGAGACCGAGGCATGATTGCAGCAACAGCAGAGGGGCAGCCGCGGCCCATGCCTGCGGCGAGCAGGCGACCGGATAGAAGGTCGGCCCCTGCGCCCGCTGAGGGGACATGCCGCAAAAAAGCTCGGGTAGCCGCCTCAGATCGATATAGGTCGATGCCGCAAACAGACCTGCGAAGATCCGCGCCGCCTCGCCGCGATAGCCATAGCGTGCAAGACCGCTCGCAATCATGGCATTATCATGCGGCCAGATCGAGCCGTTGTGATAGCTCATGGGATTATAGCGCGGTTCGGACGAGGCAATTGTGCGGATGCCCCAGCCACAGAAGGAGGAGGCACTCATCAGCGTGCGGGCGACCATTGCGGCTCGCTCCGGATACGCGATGCCGGTAAATAGAGCATGGCCGGCGTTCGAGGAGCGCACCCGGCAGGGGCGCTTGTCTCCGTCGAGCGCCAATACGTAAGTGCCGAGTTCCTCATCAAAGAAACTAATGTCGAACGCGCGGCGTAGACCTTCCGCCCTTGCCAGAAGTTTAGCTGCCCGTTCCGGCCGGGCAAGCCGCCGGAAGATCTCGGCCGCCGCCTGCCAGGCGCCGTAGACATAGGCTTGGACCTCGGCGATCGCGATCGGCCCCTTCGCCAATGTACCGTCGGCATGGAACACGGAGTCGTAGCTGTCCTTCCAGGCCTGATTGATCAGCCCTTCTTCGGTCAGCCGTCCATATTCGACGAAACCATCGCCGTCGCGATCGCCGTGCTCATCGATCCAGGTCAGGGCCGCCTCGATATGCGGCAGGAGCCGCTCGATGGCGGCGAGATCTCCGGTCCGTTTGAGATACTCGCCGGCCAGCATCGCGAAGAGTGGGGTGGAATCGATGCTGCCGTAATAGCGGCGGAAAGGAACCTCGCCGAGTTCGGCCATTTCGCCATAGCGCATCTCATGCAGGATCTTTCCGGGCTCGGCATCCGAGGCTGGATTGAACTCAGTCGCCTGATTGGCGGCCAGATGACCAAGGACGCCGCGCGCGATCTGCGGGTCGAGCCACAGCGTCTCCAGCGCAGTGATCAGCGCATCGCGACCAAAGACGGTGCTGAACCAGGGAATGCCGGCATAGGGATATGGCCCTTCCGGCTTGTCGGTCATCAGCATGTAGAGATCGGAGATGCTGCGTCGCGCGACTTCGTTGAAGATTTCGTTCGACGTTGCGATCGACGCGGCCCGCGAGCAAGATGAGCGCAGTGCGCGGCGGGCGTCCCGCAGAGCAAGGAAAAAGGAAAGATGGTTTGGTGAGCGCGCTTCAGTTTGATCGCAGCCGATTTCGATGAACAGCGAGCGGGTCTCGTGCGGCGCCAAGTGAAAATCATAAACAGCGAGATTGCTACCCAATCTACTTGGGGCAGGGTCGAAGGATAGGCGCGTCGACCGTTTTCGTTCGTCGAGGCCACGATAGGAAAGAAGTGTGCTATCCGCCTCGACGACGGCTGGGAGACAGTGTCCCTTCCTGGCTCTGACGGTTCCTCGGACCTCGAACAGATCTGCAAAATCGGCCTCAAATGCGATCTCGATACGGACTTGCTGAAGCCTTTCGTCATAGTTCTTCGCTGTTATCCGCTCATAGCAGCGGCTATTCCAGAGGAATCGGGTCCGGCGGAGGTGGATAAGGTCGTGGGTAAGCGCAAGCTTGCCCTTGTCATCGAAGAGATCTGGATTGGTGAGATCGCAAGTTAGGGTCGCGTTGTCGTCTCGGAGCGTCGACGACAGCAGCATCGGCCGCTGGCCGTTGAGCTTGAGGGAGAGGTGCGAGAGAAATCGCGTATCTAGGTGAAACAAGCCTTCCGGGCTGCCCGGGCCCGAAAGCGCATCGCCATTATGGTCAAAGACGGCGAAGGTGTCGCCGTGCTTCAAGGTGCGCGGCCGCCGTTCCTGCATCGAAGCGGTGGCCGGAATGAAAAATTGAGCAACGGACGACGACTGCGTTGATGTTGCCGGCGTCCCGTTGCTGTCTGTTGGCGCGATCGACATGACTCTCCCTATGCAACGACCTGAAGGTCAGGAGCCGTCCCATTGGACCGGCGCATGCGAGCGGCGTCGGTGCGCACCCCTGGCAGAGTCCGATAGATATCGAGGTAGTCGGACGCCATGCGAGTTGCAGAGAAGCGCTTTTCAAAGGTCTCGCGCACCTTGCGACGATCCATGCGCAAGGCCCACTCGACATTTTCCACTGCCTCCGTCACTGAATCGACGATTATGCCGGAGAGCCCGGGGTCGATCACTTCAGGAACCGAACCGCAATTGAAGGCGATAACGGGTGTCCCGCACGCCATGGCTTCGATCATGACCAGCCCAAAGGGCTCAGGCCAGTCGATCGGGAAGAGCAACGCCCCCGCATTGCCGAGAAAATCCGCCTTCTGATGTTCGTTGATCTCGCCGATGAACTCGACGTTTGGATGGCTCTTGACCATCGGCTCGATCACATTTTCCCAGTACGCCTTGTCCGCCTTGTCGATCTTGGCGGCCATCTTGAGCGGCATCCCGACCTTTGCCGCGATCTGGATTGCCCGATCGGGACGCTTTTCCGGCGAGATGCGGCCCAGGAAGGCCAGATAGTTGCCTTTCGGCTGTGCTGTGAAGGGTAGGCCATCAGTGGCAAGCCCGTGGTAGACCGTTCCGGCCCAGTTGACGGGCGGCATGGAACGACGCTGGTCGTTGGAGATAGACACCAGCGGAATATCTGGGAAGGCCTCGTAGAAGGGCCGAAGGTCGGGAAGGTCCAGCCGCCCGTGCAGCGTCGTAACGGTGCGATTGGCAAAATCCCGGATCAGCGGGAAATGCAGGAGATCGATGTGGAAGTGCAGGACGTCGAACTCCTGCGCCCGCCGGCGAACCTCCTCAAGCATCACTACCTGGTGCGGCAGGTGGTCCTTGACGGCGGGATTGAGGCGTAACGCCACGTCCGAGCTCGCCACCAGGCCGGCGCCGGTGATGGAATCGCCGCTGGCAAAAAGCGTCACGTCGTGGCCCTGGGCGACAAGTTCTTCGGTGAGATAGGAAACAATGCGCTCGGTTCCCCCATAAAGCTTGGGCGGAACACTTTCGGCGAGCGGAGCGATCTGTGCGATCTTCATCGGCAAAACCTCCTCAGTTGAGCAAAGAGTCGACGGCAAAAATCATGACAGCGTCATCAAAGGCGCGCGGCAGTTCATGGCAGTCTGGATATCGAATGGCTGGCGGCGGCGGCGCCTCCTTTCCGATAGCTGCATAGGCCGAGGCCGCCAAACCGGCGTGTTTGCGGTCTCCGGCTATGGGTATTTCGGACGTAAAGCTCCTGCTCTTCAGATTGCTCATCGTGGTGGTCCAACCTTTTCAGTGCTTCGATGATCTCATCGTAGCTGACGGCTTTATCCGTGCCGGGATAAAGACGAAGGGCCGGAATGGACTCGATTGCGAAGATGTCCGATGCCCACGATGCGAGAATGGCACGCTTCTCGTCTTGGCCGATATCATCGGCGGCAAGCACGTCACGCGGATGATCGAAATGTTTGCCCGGATGAAGCAGATGCGCGGTGTTGATCGCTGCCGTGGCTTTCGAATTGCTGATGTTTTCCTTTCTCATAGCTTGGCTCCATTGATCTTGAGCGATGGAACGTTGTTTGACCCTCAGTAGGAGGCCCGCTCCCGGCGGATGGCGCGGGCCTCTTCGATTGCCTTAGAAATCCATGCCTGCGCCGGCGGGCATGGCAGGAGAGGTTTCCTTCTTGGGCTTCTCGGCAATCATGGCCTCGGTCGTGACCAGAAGGCCGGCAACAGAGGCGGCATCCTGGAGCGCGGTCCGGACGACCTTGGCCGGATCAATGACTCCTTGCGTAAAGAGGTCGCCGTATTCACCAGTCTGGGCGTTCCATCCGTACGAGAAGTCGGCTTTCTCGCGCAGCTTGCCGACGATGACAGACCCTTCTGCCCCAGCGTTCTCAGCGATCTGACGCACGGGTGCTTCGATCGCGCGGCGAACGATATCAATCCCAACGCGCTGATCGTCGTTGGCAGTCGGCAGACCGTCCAGTGCCTTTACCGCCCGCAGCAACGCCACGCCACCACCTGGAAGGATACCTTCTTCAACGGCTGCGCGGGTTGCGTGAAGCGCGTCGTCGACGCGGTCCTTCTTCTCCTTCACTTCGACTTCCGTCGAGCCGCCGACGCGGATGACAGCAACGCCGCCGGCGAGCTTGGCAAGACGTTCCTGCAGCTTCTCACGATCGTAGTCCGAAGTGGTCTCCTCGATCTGGGTGCGGATCTGCGCAACGCGGCCATCGATCTCGGCCTTGGAGCCGACTCCGTCGATAATGGTCGTGTTTTCCTTGTCGATTGCCACCTTCTTTGCACGGCCAAGCATATTGAGGGTGACGTTTTCGAGCTTGATGCCGAGGTCTTCGGAAATGACCGTACCGCCCGTCAGAATGGCGATGTCTTCGAGCATGGCCTTGCGGCGGTCGCCGAAGCCAGGAGCCTTGACGGCAGCGATCTTGAGGCCGCCGCGCAGCTTGTTGACGACGAGCGTAGCAAGAGCTTCACCTTCGACGTCTTCCGCAATGATCAGCAGCGGCTTACCCGACTGGACGACCGCTTCGAGCACCGGGAGCATGGACTGCAGGTTGGAGAGCTTCTTTTCGTGGATAAGGATATAAGGATCCTCGAACTCGACCCGCATCCTGTCCTGGTTGGTGACGAAATAGGGCGAGAGATAGCCGCGGTCGAACTGCATGCCTTCGACGACTTCGAGTTCGGTTTCGGCGGTCTTGGCCTCCTCGACGGTGATCACACCTTCGTTGCCGACCTTCTCCATCGCTTCTGCGAGATAACGGCCGATCTCCTCATCGCCATTGGCCGAGATGGTGCCGACCTGGGCGATCTCGGAATTGTTGGAGATCTTGCGGGCGTTGGTCTTCAGCTCCTTGACGACAGCGTCGACGGCAAGATCGATACCACGCTTCAGGTCCATCGGGTTCATGCCGGAGGCCACCGCCTTGGCGCCTTCCTTGACGATCGCCTGAGCGAGAACAGTTGCAGTGGTGGTGCCGTCACCGGCGAGATCGTTGGTTTTCGATGCCACTTCACGTAGCATCTGGGCGCCCATGTTTTCGAACTTGTCTTCCAGTTCGATTTCCTTCGCGACCGAAACGCCGTCCTTGGTGATGCGCGGCGCGCCGAAGGACTTGTCGATCACCACGTTGCGGCCTTTCGGGCCGAGCGTCACCTTCACGGCATTGGCGAGTACGTCGACCCCACGTAGCATGCGTTCACGGGCATCGGTGTTGAATTTAACTTCTTTCGCAGCCATTTTTTCACTCCTTCATTAGGCAGCTAGTTTGACTGATAGATAGGGCGCCTCAGGCGGCCTTCTTCTGCTCGGCCTGTGCTTCGATGATGCCCATGACATCGCTTTCCTTCATGATCAGCAGGTCTTCGCCGTTGATCTTGATCTCGGTGCCGGACCACTTGCCGAACAAGATGCGGTCGCCTGCTTTGACGTCGAGCGCCTGGATCTGGCCGGCCTCGTTGCGTGCGCCGGGACCGATGGCGACGACCTCGCCCTCCTGCGGCTTTTCCTTGGCGGTATCAGGGATGATGATGCCGCCTTTGGTCTTTTCCTGGGATTCGACCCGGCGGACGAGAATGCGATCATGAAGCGGTCGGAACGACATGTTTTCCTCCATTGGACAAAAAAGATGACGCAAAATCCCCCGGACCGGGTGACCAATCCGGGCGGATGCGAGCCTCACTCGAGCGTTCGCGGGCAAAATTTATTTTCGTGATTTTTCGATTTCAAGAGGGTTAGATAGAAAAATTAGCACTCAAGTGAAGCGGCTGCTAACATGCTGTAAAGGAACAGAAAGCCGATATTCTACGTTTGAAACGTGTTGATGGCGGCAAAGTTTTGCATCACCATCATCGTGTCACAAAACGGAGATGAAGGATGCAATTCTCAACGGATCTTGAACGGCAACTGAACGGCTACGGCTTGACGACCGCCCATATTCTCTATCGCATTCCGGACTTTGAATCCGTTCTGCAGACCTATGTCTGGCAGGACTACGATCTCGCCCCCGATTTTCCCGAAATGCGCAGGTTCCTGGATTTCTGGCAAACAAGCCTCGATGGTCCGCTGCATTCTGTCCGCTACACGCACCACCGCCTGATCGGCCCCAACGAGTGGCGCCGTGTCAATGGGGAATTCAAGCTGCACTGAGGCTTGAATCCGCATTTTCCCCTTCCTAGCTCACCCGGTGATCGGGGCTTGATGAGCCCGGTCGATTTCCACGTCTGGAAGGAGTGAGACCATATGGAAGAGAACATTAAATTCATCAAGGATGCCAGTATCGCGGAGAAGGAAGAGATCATCGTCGATTTTGCGCGATGGCTCGAGACCGCCTCGCAGGAGGCTCTCGTCCATGGTGAGGGACGTTTCGCTGTGATGTCGGCCAATATGGCACAAGCGATCCGGGTAAACGCCGACGAACTCGCACGCGATACTCCCGAAACGACCGAGCGGGTATTGCAGCAAGCATCCGCGATCATCTCGAAGTTCAAGGCTGCTTATCCGCATCGGGTTCTCAGTCGATCAGTCCACTAATCGAGCAGGTCACGGGTTCGGTGAAAATTTTTCCACAGCAGATCTTGAATCGGAAAATCGCCAAAACCAAATCGTTAGCCGCCAGCCGCTTAAGACAGGGCTGGCATTGCCGGGAGCGCCGCTTTTGGCACTCCCGTACCCATGTTGCTTCAAGGAGGATATGGCTATGGCAACATCTTACGATTACGCACCTCTCTACCGCTCGAGCGTTGGGTTCGACCGGATCTTCAATCTCCTGGAAAATGCGCAGCGGGCCCGCTCGACCAACGACTGGCCGCCCTATGACATCGTCAAAACGGATGACGACACCTACCGGATCTCGATCGCCGTGGCTGGCTTTGGCCAGGACGAGCTCGATCTCACCTTCCAATCCAACCTGCTGACTGTCACCGGCAAGAAGCAGGAATGGCCCACGGATGGCTACCTGCATCGCGGCATCGCCGGTCGCCCGTTCGAACACCGCTTCGAACTTGCCGACCATGTCCGGGTAAATAGAGCGGATCTCAGCAACGGTCTCCTGTCGATCGAGCTCGTCCGTGAGATCCCCGAGGCCTTGAAACCCCGGAAGATCTCGATCCAGAGTACGCCTGCGTTGACGTCGACCGCCCCGGCGCAGATCGAAGCGCAGAAGGCGGCCTGATCTCTAAATTCGTGCATTAGGCAAAGGGCGCCATCGCGATGGCGCCCGTCAACATTCCGGGTTGCGAAGGAGAGAGCAATGAAACCCGATATGTTCAGACACCCTGTCACCATTCTTGTCGGCCTTGGCTTCCCTGCGGAAGTTCGCAACGTGCTGGACGCTTGCCGACACCTTGCTGAGTGGCCGGTGTCACTAAGAGACACGGCACACGCTGTTGCCCTGAAGGCATGCCAAGCGGCGCTTCGTGGCGAAATCGAAGCGGAGACGGCGCGCGGCTTGTTTGCGGCCTTTGCGGACAAGCATGATCTGCTGGCGGCTGATGCCGATGTCATCGTCGCATCTCACCGCCGCCAGGACAGAGGTCCACGCGTTCGGTGAGGCCGCGATGTTACCCGACATGTTCGACGAGGTCGCCTGCAACGCGACGGCGATGGGACCATTGTTCCGGGCCATCGACTAGACTCCAGGCGATGTTTTCGAGCGCCGGCATTGTCTGACAAGCGGACTTCCACGCAGTCGATTCGAACCCGGCATTCCGTCACAGTCCAGGAACGCCCGAACCGCTCACGATCGATGAGATCAGTGCCGCTCTCCGCGACCTCGACCGTGACTGCACGGACTGACGCGCGGTGAAATCTGCAGGCGTCGCCTTATGGACGTGGACAATCGACAACGATCCATTTTGATCGATGCGTTGGCGTGCGATCACCGGCTCCAATGTCTCTTTGTTCGTGGACGCGCCTGAAGAAGGCACTTGTTTGTCACGTCAGGCCGTTGCGCCGGTCACGGCTTTCAACTGCGCGATTGGGCGAGTCAAGAGCCGCTTTTTAGTGGGGCTATGATTTAGCCGAGTGTGGCGTTCTCCGTCTAAGGCGCGGCTGCTGTCATGGCGGATGACCAAGCCGTCCCCGCCTCCGCTCGGTGGTGCCGACGCAGCACTCCGCAGCCGTCCGGCCGCCGGCGCAATCCCTCCCAGCCGCAACTTCCCTTCGATTAGATGCCAGCGCGAATCGATCCGTGCCTCGCTCTACTGAAGCCCCCAATCGGCGCAGGTTCTGGCCATTCAGCCGTTACAATGAAAATGGCAACTGCGCGACGGTATATTTCGGCCGCCACCACCTGTTTCGGATCTTGAATTTTGAGCCTGGTTTCGCCAATTGATCGGCGTCAAATCGCTTTTCTTTGGAGAATCCGAGCACATGACCACAACTGTCGAACAGATTGCTGAACGCCACGTCTTTGAGGCCGATGTTGCCCGCCTTTTGCATATGATGGTCCACTCCGTTTACTCGGACAAGGGCGTTTTCCTGCGTGAATTGATCTCGAATGGCGCCGATGCCTGCGAGAAGCTGCGCTACGAGGCGATCGAGACGCCTTCGCTGCTGGCGAACGATGCCGAGAGCCGCATCACGTTGCGGCTTGACGAAGAGAGCAGGCAGCTTGTCGTGGAGGACAACGGCATCGGTATGCGACGTGACGAGATGATCGAGGCGCTCGGTACGATCGCGAGGTCGGGGACGCGGGCGTTCATGGAGCGGATTGCAGATAACAAGGCCGCTGAAGGCGCACAACTAATCGGACAGTTCGGCGTCGGCTTCTATTCCTGCTTTATGGTAGCCGAGCATGTCGATGTGATTTCCCGTCGCGCCGGCTCAGAGGAGGCCTGGAAATGGTCCTCGGACGGGAAGGGAAGCTATAATGTCGAGGCGGCAAATCTCGTCGAAGCGCCACCTCGCGGTACGCGCATCGTCCTGCATTTGATGGAAGATGCCAAGACATACACTTCAAGGTGGAACGTCGAACGAATCGTCAAAGAACAATCCGGTCACGTCCCGGTGGCGATCCGTATTGTCGACAAACCCGGCGGCGAGCCGGTCCAGATAACGGACGGGACTGCGCTGTGGACCAGATCGAAGAGCGAAGTCAGCAAGGAAGACTATACCGACTTCTACCGCGGCGTATCTGGGCAATACGACGAACCAGCCCTGACCGTGCACTTTCGTGCCGAGGGGCGACACGAATACACAGCCCTGGCGTTTGTACCGGGAACGCAGCCGTTCGACATGTTTGATCCCGAACGCAAAGGAAGGATGAAGCTTTACGTCAAGCGGGTCTTCATCACCGACGATGCGGAACTGATGCCCAGATATCTGCGCTTCGTCCGAGGACTTATCGACACGGCGGACCTGCCGCTCAACGTTTCTCGCGAGATGATCCAGGAGAGCCCCGTTCTGGCGGCAATCCGCAAGGGTGTCACGAATAGGGTTATCACAGCCGTCGAGAAACTCGCTGACGGCGAGCCGAACACCTATCTCAAGTTCTGGGAGAATTTCGGACCCGTCTTGAAGGAGGGCATCTACGAGGATTACGAGCGGCGTGCACAATTGATGGCACTTGCACGATTTCGCACGTCGACATCGCCGGAAGGGCACCGTTCACTTGCCGAATACGTCGAAGACGCCAAAGAAGGCCAGGACGCCATCTACTATCTTGCGGGTGGCAGCCTGGATCAGTTGAAGGCGTCGCCCCAGCTCGAAGGTTTCCGGGCGCGAGGGGTCGAAGTGCTGCTGCTAACCGACTCAGTCGACAGCTTCTGGGTGGTGAACGCGCCGGAATTCGAAGGAAAGGCGTTCAAATCGATCACGCAGGGAACTGCGGATCTGGCGCAATTTCCAAGGCTCGATAATCAAACGCCGCCGGAGCAGGACAGCCCCGGTTTGGCGACATTTATTGGCTTTGCAAGAGAAAAACTGGCCGGTCAAGTCGCCGATGTTCGGGCCTCCGAGCGCTTGACGGAGAGCGCCGTCTGCCTGGTTGCGCCGGAGGACGGCTATGACATGCAGATGGAAAAGATCCTGCAAAACGCAGGTCGTCTCCAGGGAGCAACCAAACCGATCCTCGAAATCAACTTGGCACATCCCGTGATTAAGGCCATCGCGGCCGTCGAGGACGATGCGTCTTTTCAAGAGGACGCAACGTTCCTGTTGCTCGACCAAGCGCGCATTCTCGACGGCGAACGACCACAAGATCCCCGAAAATTCGCGCAACGGCTGGCGAGGGTTTTCGAGAGGTCAGTTCGGTCGTAGGGTTAGGCTGTCACGCTTTGATTACCGCTCGACGTGGCGATCGTGCTGGCCAGCTAAAACCCTGCTCGGCTTCTGGGCGCCAGTTGCTGCGACGCGAACTGAATAGAGTGAGCAGGTGGCGGCGATGAAGAGGCGATTGCGGGCCGCCGAAGGTGAGGCTTGCAACGGTCTGGGGGAGACGGATCCGTCTCGTCGAAACAATGGACGCCATCGGCTGCGCTCGACCAGAGATTTCCGTTGACATTAGTGGCGGATGCCATCCCGGAATGCCGTTTTCGATGTGGCAGAAGACGCGACCGTTTGCGAGTCAGCTGCCAACTGCTCTTGGGTTCGATAACTTCAGGAGTTCCGACAGGTTTTCCGTCAGCACATCCGGTAGAATTCGCTTCGAGCCGCGGACACCCGGTGCTGACAGGAAGCCGCATTAACAGCAACTAATGACATGAGATCCATAATTGCCAACTTACGCCATTGGCACTGCAATAGCGGGGTCAACGGTTCTCGCACGGCGAAAGCTTTCGAGGCCAGCGTCCAGCTTGTTGCTAAGGGGTTCGCATAATGGATCGATCGGACTGCGCTCAGGCGGCTCACGACCAACATGAGCGCTTCGATACAGCATTTAGTTTCGCGCGTTGGCAGGGGTGTGCAGTGAAGCCCCCGCCTTTTCGGCCGCTGCCCGCAGACGCTTGTCTCTGGTCCATAAGGCCGCTCGTTGATCGAGGAGAACTGAGGCCATCAAGTGGGCATCTGTATAGCCAATGCCCATACTGAAAATGGCGTGGCGATCAATCATCATCATAACTTCGTCGTGCGTGGCGACGAACGCTTCGCGCTGGGCCGCCAGGAAAGCCAACACGCTACTGCGATCCCGAAGGCTGCCAATTGCGAGCTCTCCGATTACCGCTGGATGGCATAAGAGACGGTCTTCCTCAATAATCCTACGCAGCTCTGGATCGGCCTGCCGGAAATGATCGATCCAGATGGACGTGTCGGCAAGTATCACTTGGCAGCTGCGCTCCGGCGGCGTGGGGCCGCCTCCGCATCCGGCATAGTTCCGCCGAGCGCGATGAGGCGTTTTCCCGACTCCACACGAACAAGCGTCTCCAACGCTTGGCGGACCAGAGTGGCGGTTTCTTTCGTGCCGGTTAGGGCCCTAGCCCTTTCCATGAGGGTGTCATCGAGATTGATCGTCGATCGCATCGTTTGGCTTCCTGATTATGATGCTGTAGATAGCACCATTTGGTGACAAAATCTACGCCTTAACTCTACTCCAATAGGTCGGGCGTCGGATGTGCAAATCCAGTAGGGTGACATATTGTTGCAAGCGCGCGGCTTCCTGTCCCATCGACTGCACAGTTGTGGAATGGCGGTGGGGTACCGCGCTACTGCGGCCAGATGTTATCCGACCTCACGCATCTTGTGATCGATCCTTCTGATAAATGTTGGGATAGTCATGGAGATGCAAAAAGCTGCCACTGGCACCGAGCCAACCCGTGTTGCTTTTGGGCGACCGTCAGCACGGAATCGATACATGGATCTTGGAGTAGGCAAGCCTGGAGTATTCCCGATCCGGCCTACCTTGGCCGGAAGTCTGGAAGAGCGGGGATGTCGTCTGGGTCCTCGACGTTGATCGCGCCGCCCTTCGCTGTCTCGGATCTTGTAGGCGCGCGTTCTTAAGGAGCGGACCTCGGCATCGCAACGATACCGAGGCTGATCCAGCTTACTTGTTGAGTTCCTTAGCCAACTGAAGGTGATGTTCCAGGGCCGGGCGGGTGCTCGCGGCCCATGCTTTAAGCTCTGGATTGTCCCCTTCATCGCCATAGCGCTGGAAGAGGTCGACCGCATCTTCGTGGGCTTCCTCTTGATCGGAATGATATTGCTTGTTGAAATCGTCGCCCTTCAGGCCGTTCAGCTTGTCGAGCATACTTTGCTGAGCCGACGACATGGCGTCGGGAAGGGTGGCTTTGACCTTGCCGCCGGATACCAGCGCTTTCAATTCATCGCTTGTCTTTTGATGATCGGCAATCATTTGCTTCGCAAAAGCCTTCGTTGCATCGTCACCGCGCTCGGCAGCCAGTTTGCTGGATGCAATTTCGAACATGTCGCTGGCGGCCGCTTCCTTGACGAAATCCTCGGTCTTGGGCGGAACGCCCATCAACGAATTGACGCCAGTTTTTTCAGCGGCCGATTGGGCAAAGGCCGGAACGGCGAGTGAGAGGGCAAGTGACGCAATGATATAGCGTTTCATCGGGATCTCCTGAGTTTGTCACGGCTAAACTATTCGACAAGCCGAGAGTTCCCGCGTCATCGCGCCGAGCGTAAAGTTCCCGATGCCGTGTACCGGATGCGCCGCAGCTCAGCCGTCTTGACCGATCGGGGGAACGAAGACTACACGCCGAGATCGTCTTCCTCGACCGCCGCGGGCCCCGTGCACGGCGCGTTTCAAGTACTGCTCCCATCGCCTCGATGACGCTTCGTTCGCCAATGCCAGATGTCCGATGACAAAGTCTTTTCGACCATGAGCGAGCTGGAAAGAGCTAGCGACGATGCCGGGGACGATGCGGCAGAAGATCCTTCCCCGGATCGCCTTGGCCGTATCGCAGCTGGACGTAACCACAACTTCTGGCCTTGAGATTTGCCGCTGCCAAGTTGATGCGTTCCTATCCGGGCAATGATGCGATCATAGCCGTCTTGCGACGACCGCAAGGCCTTCGGGTGATTACGGGCCATAATGCGCCTCCTCATGGTTTCAGAACGACCTTAATGCATCCGTCCTGCTTGTCGCGGAACGTCTTGTAGAGAGCAGGCCCATCTTCCAGCGTGCCGCGATGGGTGACGACGAAGGAGGGGTCGATCTCTCCACTTTGAATCCGCTCCATCAATATCGGCAGATAATGCTGGACCGGCGTCTGGGCCATCTTGAACGTCAGGCCGCGATTGATCGCCGAGCCCATGGGGATCTTGTCGAGGAAACCGCCATAGACGCCGACGATCGAGACCGTACCGAAATTGCGGCAGCAGTGGATAGCCTGGCGCAGCACGTGCGGCCGGTCGGTTCCCATGAACATCGCGACCTTGATGCGGTCTAGGCGCGAATCCCAGCTGGCGGCGGCCTCGGCTTCGGTTCCGACGGCGTCGATGCAGGCGTCGGCACCACGACCATCGGTCAATTCCATGATCTTGTCGTAGATGTCCTCATCCATGAAGTCGATTGGGATGGCTCCGGCCACCTTGGCAAGCGCCAAGCGCTCAGGCACGGAGTCAATGACAATCACTCTCGCGGCGCCCAGCAGGAAAGCCGAGCGGATCGCCATTTGGCCGACGGGTCCGCAGCCCCAGATCGCGATCGTGTCGCCGGGTTGGATATTGCAGAACTCGGCTGCCATGTAGCCTGTGGGGAAAATATCCGAAAGGAAAAGCACCTGCTCGTCGGAAAGCCCCTCCGGCACCTTGATCGGACCGACATCAGCATAGGGCACGCGCAGATATTCCGCCTGTCCGCCGGCATAACCGCCAAGCAGATGCGAATAGCCGAAAAGACCGGCCGGCGAATTGCCCCAGAGTTTCGTCACTTTCGTGCGGTCGGGGTTTGAGCGCTCGCAGCCGGAATAGAAACCGCGCTTGCAGAAGAAACATTCGCCGCAGGAAATGGTGAAGGGAACGACGACGCGATCGCCGACCTTGAGCTTGGTATTGTCCTTGCCGACCTCGACGACCTCGCCCATGGTTTCGTGGCCCATGACGTCGCCACTATGCATTTCCGGCATGACGCCGTCATAAAGATGCAGATCGGATCCGCAGATCGCGCAGGCGGTGACCTTGATGATGGCGTCGCGGCCGTCCTCAACCTTTGGATCGGGAACGCTCTCGCAGCGGATATCATGCTTGCCGTGCCAGGTCAGAGCTTTCACGATGGGGTTCTCCTCAGCAATTCTCGACGGCGCTCCAACCCCGGCTTTGCGCAAAAGTTCCGCTGGCAGGTGCCGACGCGTGGGCAAGATCGAATTTGAAAGAGTTTTCACGCCAGTCGCATGGTCTACGAGCTGTCTCATACGGCCATATCTGTTGGGGTTTGCACCGCGACGACCTTCTGTCAGGTCTGCCGGGACATTCACCATCGTCTGTTGGAGAACGTGATGAAGAGAGGCGCTAAGACATCGACCGGTGCAAACGGCTGCCGAAGAATGAGATGATTGCTCAAAGCGGCCCTGGCAGTCCCTATGACAGCGGCCATTTGGTGTCTCACAAATGCGGGAAATCGATAGCGTCAAAGCCTCGCCACTGCGCGGAGGTCCTGATGAGCTGAAGGACGAGCTTGATGAACAGATGAGGTCGCCATGAGCGCGAGGAGGAAGGACTGAAACTCGGTCGTCGCTTTACGCTACGAAAACGCAAAGGCGCCGCGGCGAATGATGCTGTTCGTCGTCACAGTATCCTTTCTCGGGCGCCTTGGCGCGGCTCGCTTTTACATTGATCATCCATCCCGGGACCGCATGAGACATCACTGAAGCGGCGACGGAGCAAGCACGATGAGCGCCGGGTCGGACAAGGATCCAATACGGCGGCCTGCATTTTGATCCGCCAGAAAACGTCCCGGGCTCATGCAGGCAGGAGCTTTCTGATCGGAAGGGTGGGAGCGGTCGCGTTTATTCGGTATGCAACGATCGTCGTCAACGGCCTCGTCAAGGGCACCTAGGATCGCTCGCCGCTTGTGCGATAGATCCGGTCGATTGCCTCGGCAACCGCTATGAATTCCTCACAAGCGATGTCGTGACGCTGACCGCCAGCCAGTCGTCTTGTCCAGTCGACAGCTGCGCGTCCACCCCAATCGTCCGGCGGCAGGGTCAGCATTTGCCTGGATGTGCCAGACAATCTCTCGGCCGTAAAATCGTAAAATGAGCCGTCAACGTTGCGAAATGAGGCGCCACCTTCGGTCCCGAAGAATTCAGCACAGATTGCTGCGTTGCAGCCGGCATGAAGCCTCCACGAACAGGTCAGGCAAATGATTCCGCCGTTGGCAAGCGTCATCGTCGCAGAGGCGAAATCCTCAACCTGGCCAGTGTCACGGAGCTTTTCTCCGCCCGATCTGAGCTCGCTGGTGACAGCAGTGATCGATGGGAAATCGAGACACCACAATGCCAGATCCACAAGATGAACCCCGAGGTCGATGACGCAGCCGCCGCCGGAGAGGGCTTTATCGTAGAACCAGGCTTTGTCGGGTCCATAGGCGTTGTGAAAGGTCAGATTGGCGGCGAATACCTTCCCCAGAACGTTCGAGCGGATGATCTCACGGATCTGCTGTAGGCCCTGGGTGTAGCGATAGGATAGATCGACACCCAGGAACCGGTCGGCTGCCTTTGATGCGTCAACGACCGCCCTCACCTCGGCGGCCGTGCGTCCGAGAGGTTTCTGACAGAAGACGGCGACGCCGGCTTCCAGGACGCGAATTGATTGTCGGGCGTGGGTCGCGCTCGGTGTCGCAATCACGACGCCGTCGAGCTTTTGGTCAAGTAGATCGTCAAGATCAACGACCACCCGGGCATCTGGCGCAAGCTTGCGGGCCTCCCGAGCCATTTCGGCCGAGGGATCGGCGATAGCGACGGCCTCGGCCACGCCGCTCTCAACTATTGCCTTCATCCGATGCCGGCCGATCCATCCCACACCGAGAAAACCTAGCTTTAACGGCTTGACGGCAGAGACCGCCGCCTGTCCGAAGATCAACTCATTCATCAAAATCGCACCAATGCTTTCAGGAAGCCAGCCGGACGGTCGCGCGTTGTGTTTAGCGCTTCGTCCAGCCTCTCCAGGGGATAGATATGCGTGTAGAGCGGCAGGGGATCGATCCGCCCCAGCCGCACCGCTTCTATGGCCTCGCGGATACCCCGCATGTAAATGGCGGGATCGCGCTCATGGGCATTGATGACGTCGAGGCCGCGCCAGTTCCATAGCTGCATATTGACTTGACGCGGCCCATCCTGGTGATAGCCGGCGACGATCAACCGGCCCCGTTCCCTGGTAAGCTCGCCCGCCAAGTCGAGCGGCCATTGTTTGCCGACGGCCTCAATGACATTGTCGCAGAAATTGCCGCCTGTCAGCGTTTTGACGCTGTCGATGATGCGCCAGTGATCGTCCATCGCAATCGTTTCGGCTGCTCCCATCTTTCTCGCCACCTCGAGCGAGTATGGCCGCCGTGAAATGGCAATGACCCTCGCTCCGGCTGCTGCGGCGAGCCGGGTAAGGAGTGCGCCGAGAAAGCCGATTCCGATGATGGCGACAGTCTGGCTGCGTTGGATATTGCTGCGGCTGAAGATGTTCATGGCACATCCAAGCGGTTCGCCTGGAAATGGCTTCCCGTCCAACTCGCCAGGCAATCTCGCAACTGTCGAAGCGTCGGCGATATCGTGCGTGGCGTAGGCATGGTAGGAAAGAGCGGCAACGCGGTCTCCCAGTTGAAGGCCCGTGACGTCGGCGGCCATGGCGTCGATTGTCCCCCAGCCCTCGTGGCCCAGCCCGCCGGCCTCCGTCGGAAATATCATCCAATCGGGTCCTGCCCAGGGCGTAAGGTTCGACGCGCAGACGCCGCAGCCTTCCAGTTTGATCCTGACCTGGCCGGGACCGGGTTCCGGTAAGACGCGGCTCTCGACCGAAAGACTGCCGGGGCCGGTGACGATTGCAGCCCGCATGAGCTCTGCCGCGGGTCTTGCCGCAATATCCATGAGATGTCCTCCAGTATGGCACGCCTCAAACTGCAGTGCCGCTGAAGAGTTCCGGGGGAAGTCAAAGAAGTCATAGATGATGAAGTCAATAAAGATGTCATTGATGAAGGAACTTTTCCATCTAAGTCCGGTTCGACCGCTATCTCTGAAGCTATTTCTTCAACCGGATAGGTCCAATAATGATGATATTGATAACAGGCGGTTGCGGCTTTATCGGTCGCCATGTCGCTGAAGAACTTCTGAAATCCGGCTATCACGTGCGCATTTACGATGCGCTCATCGATCAGGTCCATGCCGATGCGGAAGTGAGCGTGCCAGAAGGAGCGGAGGTCGTCCGGGGCAATGTCATGGACAAGGACGCCGTCGGCGCAGCGCTCGCTGACGTCGATGGTGTCATCCATCTTGCCGCCGAGGTGGGTGTTGGACAGTCGATGTACGAGATCGCCCGCTATGTCGGCAGCAACGATCTAGGAACAGCGGTGCTTTTGGAAGCGATGATCGGCTTGCCAGTGCAGAAAATCGTCGTTGCATCCTCGATGAGCGTCTACGGCGAAGGGCTATATGCCACGGCCGACGGTCGGCGGCTCGGCTATGTCAGGCGGCGCGCCAATCACGTGAGGCAGGGCCAGTGGGAGCCGCTCTGCCCTGACAACGGGCTGCTGACGCCGGTCGCGACCGACGAGGAGAAGCCAGTCGATCTTGCCTCCATTTACGCTCTAACGAAATTCGCGCAGGAAAAGCAGGTCCTGATCTTCGGCGAAGCTTACGACGTTGACGCTGTCGCCCTGCGCCTTTTCAATGTCTTTGGCGCCGGGCAGGCGCTGTCCAATCCTTATACCGGCGTGCTAGCAAATTTCGCCTCGCGACTTGCCAATGGTCAGCCGCCGATGATTTTTGAGGATGGCAGGCAACGGCGCGATTTCGTCCATGTTCGCGATGTGGCAACGGCGTTTCGCCTGGCTTTGGAAAAACCGGCGGCAGCCGGCCACGCGATCAATATTGGCAGCGGCCAGGCTTATTCGATCGCCGATGCTGCGACGCTGCTCGCCGACGCCTTGGGCGTGCCGGAGATCAGTCCCGACATCATGAACAAGGCTCGCTCGGGTGACATCCGCAATTGTTTTGCCGATATCTCCAAAGCACGCGAACTGCTTGGATACGAGCCGAGATATCTGCTCGAAAATTCGCTTGGTCCTTTTGCCGAATGGGTTCGCGAGACCGGAGCTGTCGACCGCGGCGCCGAGATGAAGCGTCAACTGGAAGAGCGGGGGCTGGTTTCATGAAGAAAATCAGCTCTCAAACAACCAGCCAGCAGGAGACGAGGCAGTTCGGCTTCGTCGAGTGGTTTCGGCCGGGAGAGTATGAGCGGACTGAGGCCGTGCTGCCTGCTATTCTGGCAAGCGGCGCTAGTTATCTCCGCACGCATCTCTCCTGGGCCGAATATTTGGCGCCCGGCGGCCAGCAATGGTTTGATTGGCTGATCCCGCGCGTCGGAAGCAAGACCGACCTTCTGCCCTGCATCCATTACACCCCACCTTCGCTCTCGCGAACGGGAAAGGCGTCAGGCGCCCCGGTCGACCTCAAATCCTATGCCGATTTCGTCGATCATATCCTGACGCGCTACGGCCAACATTTCCGCCATATCGAGCTGTGGAACGAACCCAACAACCTGCTTGATTGGGATTGGCGCCACGACAGCGATTTCCTACTTTTTTGCGAGATGGTCGGAGGCGCCGCTTACTGGGCTAAGCAGAGAGGCTTTAAACCCGTGCTCGGCGGCCCGTGCCCCTTTGATCCCTATTGGCTCAATCTGATGGGCGTGCGCGGTGTGCTCGGCGTTGTCGATGCTGTCGGCTTCCATGGCTTTCCCGGAACCTGGGATAGTGAGGAAGCCACATGGGGCGGCTGGGATATGCATTTGGGCGAGATGCGAGGAATTATAGATCGCTACAATGCCGAGGCGGAGATATGGATTACCGAAGCGGGCTATTCTACCTGGCGCAATGACGAGATCGAACAGGCGCAACGCTTCATCAAGGCGCTTAACGTGCCGGCCGACAGAATGTTCTGGTACTCCTGGTGCGATGTGCCGCCGGACGTGCCTGTTCAGGAAGGTCTGTGGTTCGATCCGCGACACTATCACCTCGGAGCCGTTACACACGACAACAAGCCGAAGCTCTTGGCCAGACTTCTGATGGAAGGTGGCGTCACCAGACTGGAGGAGGTTGCTGCCCTCGCTGCTCCGCACATTGCCTCTGACGCGGCACCTGTTGTCATCACCGGCGGCAGTGGGTTCATCGGATCCAATCTCGCCGACAGCTTGGCCAGCGACGGTGAAGACGTCATCATTCTGGACAATCTTGGTCGCTCGGGGGTCGATCAGAACCTCTCATGGCTGATCGAGCGGCATGGAGCGAGGGTGTATCCGGTCCTTGCCGATGTTCGCGACTTGATGGGTATCGAAGCCGCCTTTAAGGATGCCAAGGCTGTCTTCCACTATGCCGCCCAGACAGCTGTGACCACGAGCATTGTTGATCCGCTCGCCGATTTCGAGACGAATGCTCGAGGCACCCTCAACGTGTTGGAAGCGGTACGCAAGGCAGGCAGACAGGCGCCAGTCATCTTCGCCAGCACCAACAAGGTCTATGGCGCCCTCGACGATCTCGCCATGGTCGAGCTCGAGGACCGATATGTTCCCAAAAACGACACCGTACGGATGGAGGGTATAGCCGAGGATCGGCCGCTCGACTTCTGCACGCCCTACGGCTGTTCGAAAGGTGTCGCCGACCAATATGTCCTCGACTACGCCAAATCCTTCGGAATACCGGCCGCCGTTTTACGGATGAGCTGCATCTATGGTCCGCGCCAATTCGGCACCGAGGACCAGGGCTGGGTCGCGCATTTTCTCATCCGGGCGCTCGGGGAAGAAGCCATTTCGGTTTACGGCAGCGGCAAACAGGTTCGCGACGTCCTTCACGTGGACGATGCCGTCGCTGCCTACCGCTCGCTGCTCGCCAATGTCGACCGTGTCTCCGGCGAAGCCTTCAATCTTGGCGGGGGACCGCGCAATGCCGTCAGCGTTCTTTCGGTGCTGCGAGAGATCGAGGAGATTACCGGTCGTCCGGTCAACACAAGTTTCGGCCCGTGGCGGGCCGGCGACCAGGCCTACTTCGTCGCGGATACGCGGAAACTTGAAAGGGAAACTGGCTGGGCCGCCCGCGTCGGATGGCGCAATGGGCTCCGGCACCTTGCCGAATGGCTGATCGCCAATCGTTTCGGCGGCCAACAGATCCGCAGGGAAAAGCGGAAGGTAATGGCATGACCGCAAACGCGCGAGATACCCGGCACCGCCGCGTGCTGATGACCGTCGACGCCCTCGGCGGGGTTTGGTCTTACGCCATGGATCTGGCTGCCGCCTTGAAACCAAACCATATCGAGGTTGTCTTCGCCGGCCTGGGGCCGGTGCCAACGGCGGAAAAGGTTGCCGAAGCAAAGGGGCTCGGCACGCTTAACTGGCTGGAGGCGCCGCTCGACTGGATGGCAGGGCATGAAAGGGAAGTTGCCGAAGTGCCGCGTTTGATTGCCGATCTCGCCCGCCGCGAGGAGGTTGATGTTCTGCATCTCAATACGCCGTCGCAGGCAGCCGGCATGCAGACGGACCTGCCGGTCATCGTGGTCTGTCATTCTTGTGTGGTGACCTGGTTTGCCGCCGTGCGCGGCACCGCGGTCCCACGTGACTGGCAATGGCAATATCGGCTGAATCAGGCAGGTTTTATCCGTGCGAACACGGTGATTGCCCCGAGCCGCAGCCATGCCGCCGCGATGGAGGCGACCTATGGACAGATCCAGGACCTCAGTGTGGTTTACAATGCGAGCGCTCTCGATCATTCCAGCGAGCCCAAACAGGATTTCGTCCTGGCGGCCGGCCGCTGGTGGGACGAGGGGAAAAACGGCGCCGTTCTGGACGCAGCGGCAGCTCTTTCCCGCTGGCCAGTGATGGTGGCCGGTGCCGACAGCGGTCCCAATGATCAATATTTGCGGTTTCACCATGCCAACCATCTGGGCGAGATTGCGCGTCAGCGGATGGCGGTCCTGGCGCGGCAGGCGGCAATCGTCGCTTCTCCATCCCTTTTCGAACCGTTCGGGCTGGCAGCGCTCGAAGCGGCGAGGGCCGGCGCAGCCTTGGTGCTTTCCGATATTCCAACGTATCGGGAGATTTGGGACGATGCCGCGCTGTTTGCAAATCCGCATCATCCAGAAGCTTTCGCCGATGCCTTCAATCGCCTTGCGGATGATCCGCAGCTGCGCGCGACCCTCGGCCAGAAGGCGCAGGAGCGATCGGTTCGCTTCAGCCTGGAAGCGCAGGCCGAAGCCATGTTCGGGATCTATTCCGGCAGGCTTGGCCGTACCCTATCGACAGCCGCGGAGTGATCATGAAGTTCGTTTTCTATACCCATTCGCTCATCTCCGACTGGAACCACGGCAACGCGCATTTTCTTCGCGGTGTGATGCGCGACCTCCAGCGGCGTGGCCATGAAACTTTGGCATTGGAACCGGAAGATGCCTGGAGCCGTACCAACCTCGTCGGCGATCAGGGCGCCTCGGCAGTCGCGAGGTTTTACCAGTCCTTTCCGCAGCACCGCTCGCAGATCTATGAAAAGAGCTTCGATCATGAAGCCGCGCTTGGGGATGCTGATGTCGTCATCGTCCACGAATGGACGGAGCCTGAACTGGTGGCTCGTCTCGGCCGCATCCGGAGCAATGGCACCAACTTCACGCTGCTCTTTCACGACACACATCATCGGGCAGTCTCGGCCGAAGGCGACATCGCCGGGCTGAGCCTTCGCGATTATGACGGCGTGCTGGCTTTCGGCGAGACCTTGCGGGAACGCTATCTCAAAGCAGGCTGGGGAAAGTACGTGTTCACATGGCACGAAGCCGCCGACGACACTTTGTTTCGGCCAATGCCGGACATCGAAAGAACCGGAGATCTCATCTGGATCGGCAACTGGGGTGATGATGAACGGTCGGCCGAGATCGCTGAATTCCTGGTCGGTCCCGCCCAATCGCTTAGCCTGACAACCACCGTTCGCGGCGTCCGCTATCCCGATCAGGCGCTCGACGCCCTTCGCAGCGCCGGTATCGCTTACGGCGGATGGATCGCCAATTCGGATGTTCCTGCCGCCTTCGCCAGCCACAAGGTGACCGTGCACATTCCGCGACGCCCCTATGTTGAGCATCTGCCGGGTATTCCAACCATCCGCGTCTTCGAAGCCCTTGCCTGCGGGATACCATTGATCTCGGCACCGTGGGACGATGCTGAACACCTCTTCTCCCCGGGCACGGACTTTCTTCTCGTTCACGACGGCGAGGAGATGAAGAGGAATCTGCGTGACGTTCTTTCGGAGCCCGATTACGCCGCAAGCCTCGCCTCGGCGGGTCTGACGACGATCAAGGCGCGCCACACCTGCCGGCATCGCGTCGACGAGCTTTTCGCAGTCCTGACGCGCTGCGGCACGAACCGCGTCACCACCAATCTCCAATCCCGCGAGGCAGCCGAGTGAAGATCGCATTTTACGGTTCAAGCCTCGTCTCCGCCTATTGGAATGGCGCTGCCACCTATTACCGCGGCCTGCTGCGGGCGCTGGCGGCTAAAGGACATGACATTACTTTCTACGAACCCGATGTCTATGATCGGCAAAAGAACCGCGACATAGATCCGCCGGACTGGTGCAAGGTCGTCATCTACGAAGGCACGATCGACGCCTTGAAGGCCGTCAGCGGCTCTGCGGCAGAGGCCGATATCGTCGTCAAGGCAAGCGGCGTCGGTTTTGAAGACGATCAGCTTCTGGAAGAGGTGCTTGGCCACGCGCGGCCGCAGGCCCTGAAAATCTTTTGGGACGTCGATGCACCGGCAACGCTTGCCGAACTCAAGGCCAATCCCGATCATCGGCTGCGCCGAGCGCTTTGCGGGATCGATCTTGTACTCACTTATGGCGGCGGCGATCCTGTGGTAAGCACATACCGCGCAGTGGGCGCGGCCGACTGCGTGCCTATCTACAATGCGCTCGATCCGCAAACGCACCACCCGGTGCCGGAGGACATACGCTTCTCTGCCGATCTCGCCTTCCTCGGCAACCGTTTGCCGGATCGAGAGGCGCGGGTCGAGCATTTCTTTCTGAAGCCCGCGTCTCGTCTGCCGGACCGGACATTCCTGCTTGGCGGTTCGGGCTGGCATGACAGGCCGGTCGCGCAAAATATTCGCTATATCGGCCATGTGCCGACGCGGGATCATAACGCCTTCAATGTGACGCCGATGGCGGTTCTCAACGTATCGCGCGCCAGCATGGCGGAAAACGGTTTCTCGCCAGCGACACGAGTCTTCGAAGCTGCCGGCGCCGGCGCCTGCCTTATTACCGACGACTGGGAAGGCATCGAGTTCTTCCTGAAACCCGATGAGGAAGTCCTGGTCGCGCGCGATGGACAGGACGTGGCGGCGCTGGTTGCCGGCTTGTCGCGCCAGTCGGCTCGGAAAATCGGCGAGAGCGCGCGTCAGCGCGTGCTGTCAGAGCACACCTACACCAATCGTGCCGAAGCCGTGGACAAGATTTTCCGCGCTCGTCTCGGCGCGCGGATGGAGGCAGCCGAATGACCCGGTCGCTCGACATCGTCTTTATCGGGCTTTCAATTTCCTCGTCCTGGGGAAACGGCCATGCCACGACTTACCGCGCTCTCATCAAAGGGCTTCGCCAGGACGGTCACCGGGTTCTGTTCCTGGAGCGGGACGTCCCCTGGTACGCAAGTCAACGCGATCTTGCTTCACCGGACTTCTGCGACCTCGCCTATTACGCCGACATCGAGCCGATGATTGACCTTCATCGAGACCGGCTGAGAGGAGCCGATGCCGTCATCGTCGGATCCTACGTGCCTGAGGGTGTGGCGCTCATCGACAAACTCGGCCAGCTTGAGCCAAAAGGGCTCTGCTTCTACGACATCGACACGCCTGTAACGCTCGCAAAGCTTGATCGCGGCGAGGAGGAATATCTGGCGCTGCGGCAGATTCCGATCTTTGACGCCTACTTTTCCTTTTCCGGAGGAGAGGTACTGACCTGGCTGGAGAATAGATATGGGGCGAAGAGAGCTGTGGCACTTTACTGCTCGGTCGACGAAAGCCGATATGCCAACACAGGTGAGACATCTTGCTGGGATCTCGGCTACCTCGGAACCTACAGCCCGGATCGCCAGCCGACATTGGAGCGCCTGCTTCTGGAGCCGGCACGTCGCCTGCCATCCATGCGTTTCGTCGTCGCCGGGCCGCAATATCCCGCCGAGATCGACTGGCCGGCGAATGTGGAGCGCATCGAGCATTTGGCGCCGGCTGATCATGCAAGCTTCTACACCAGGCAACGGTTTACCTTGAATGTGACCCGCAGCGACATGATCGCCGCCGGTTGGTCGCCTAGCGTACGGCTGTTCGAAGCCGCTGCCTGCGGAACGGCTGTTGTCAGCGACTTCTGGCGCGGGCTCGATGAACTTCTGCCGGCTGGGGAGGCTTTGCTTGTTGCGCAAGGACCAGCCGATGTCGTGGCGGTGTTGACCGAACTTGCCGATGCGGACCGCATCGCGATTGCCGCTGCCGCCAGAAGGCGCATCTTGAGGGGCCATACCGGCACCGCACGTGCTGTCGAACTCGCCCAGACCATTTCGACACTGCCGTCAATCCGAGCTTATGAGCGTCTTTCAGCGTGAAGGAGAGTATCGATGCTGCAAGTCAATCGTCGCGGAAAAGCCAAGACTGTTCTGGTGGCAGGGGGAGCCGGCTTTGTAGGGTCCCATCTCTGCGATGCCCTCCTCGGTCGTGGTGACTGCGTTATCTGCGTTGATAGTTATATTACCGGCTCGCCGGATAACGTTTTGCCGTTGACCAACCACCCGCGCTTCCGGCTTATCGAAAAAGATGTTTGCCAGTTCCTCGAAATCGAGGAGCCGCTGGACCAGATCTATAACCTCGCCTGCGCGGCAGCGCCGCCGCAATATCAGGCGGATCCTGTCCACACGATGATGACCTGCGTTGCCGGCACCGGAAACCTGCTTGCGCTTGCCGAACGAAACGGCGCTTCGTTCCTCCAGGCTTCGACGAGCGAGGTCTACGGCGATCCGGTCGAACATCCCCAGCGGGAAGACTACCGCGGCAATGTCAACTGCACGGGGCCGCGCGCCTGCTATGATGAAGGAAAGCGCGCCGCCGAAGCCCTCTGCTTCGACATGCTGCGTGCCGGCCGTGTTGATGCTCGCGTTCCCCGCATTTTCAACACTTATGGCCCGCGCATGCAGGCAAATGACGGCCGTATTGTTTCCAACCTGATCGTACAGGCCCTGTCTGGAAAACCCCTGACCATCTATGGAAGCGGCACGCAGACGCGGTCGTTCTGCTATGTCAGCGATTTGGTCAGCGGCCTGATTGCGCTGATGGACCTCAGGCGCAACCCCGAAGTGCCGGTCAATCTCGGCAATCCCGGGGAGTTCACGATCAACGAACTCGCCCAGATGATCCGATCGATGGTGCCGAGCCGGACGGGGGTGGCCTATAAGCCGCTGCCGAAGGATGATCCGCAGCGCCGCCGTCCGGATATCTCGCGAGCGCGGGAACTTCTCGATTGGCAGCCGACCGTGCCGCTTTCAGAAGGCCTCGTCTATACGGTGGAATGGTTTGCCAACAGCCTCGCCACCGGCCCGCGGCGGCAGGCAACGGCGTCTCGCAGCCATCTAAACGTGGCGGCTACCGCGCAGGGCTGATCGAAAAACGGAGGCAAGCCATGATTAACCTCGCCCTGAAGCGCCGCGTGGCTGAGCTCGGCCCCTGGTTCCAGAACTTGCGGTTCGGAGAGATTGAAACCGCCCCGGATCATTTTCTCGGCGATTATCCCGCTTTCAAATGGGAGCGCTTCAAACATGTCGTTCCCGAAGATCTGGGCGGGCGCAGCGTGCTCGATATCGGCTGTAATGCCGGCTTTTATGCACTTGAGATGAAGCGCCGCAATGCCGGGCGGGTTCTCGGTATCGATTCAGATCCGCGCTATCTCACGCAGGCGCGGTTTGCCGCCGCGCATTTCGGCCTCGACGTCGAATTCCGGCAATTATCGGTCTACCAGGTATCCGCCCTCGGGGAGACCTTCGATTTGGTCCTCTTCATGGGCGTGCTTTACCATCTGCGTCATCCCCTACTGGCGCTCGACCTTCTCTATGAACATGTGGTGAGCGATTTGATGCTATTTCAATGTCTGCAACGCGGTGACGAGCGAAGTACCATTGCGGAGGAGGACTATGATTTCTCGGAATGGGCCATCTTCGACCAGCCGGATTTTCCGAAGCTGTTCTTCGTCGAAAATCGCTACGCGAATGATCCCACCAATTGGTTCATCCCGAATAAGGCAGCGGTCGAGGCGATGTTGCGCAGTTCGGGATTTCTGGTTGAAGCCAATCCTGAGCGAGAAGTTTATCTTTGCCGCCGCTGCGCGAGGCCCTACATGGTCGAGCCGCCGCCGGTCTGAGTCAAAGACACCACAATGTCCGGTGCCAAAATGCTGAAAGGTCCCCGGTTATTTTCGATTGCGATCGCCGCGATCGTCCTTGTCTCCGCGGTCTGGCTTTTGACTAGACCGCGTCCGCCTTTCTCTGCCGACGATCCAAGGCTTACACCAGGAGATGCTGAGCGCGGTCGGCTGGTATTTGCCGCCGGTGGCTGCGCCTCTTGCCACGCGTCTCCCGGCCAGCCCGATCGCCTGAAGCTGGGAGGCGATTTCGCCCTAGCTTCGCCCTTCGGAACCTTCAGAGTTCCCAACATATCACCCGACCGCCACGCCGGCATCGGATCATGGTCGGTGGCCGATTTGGCCAATGCCCTGATCGCCGGCGTATCGCCATCAGGACAGCATTATTATCCGGTCTTTCCCTACCCCAGCTACACCGGAATGACGCTTGACGACATAAGGGATCTATATGCCTTTCTGCATGGGCTTCAGCCTGTTGCCGCTCGGCCGCAGCCCCATGATATCGTTTTCCTGTTTCGCGTTCGCCGGTTCGTTGGCTTCTGGAAGTTCCTTTTCTTTCAAGAGGGCCGGCCAGAGGGGGTGCAAAATGGTGAGCCTGTGCACGATCGCGGCGCCTATCTCGTCGAGGTACTCGGCCATTGCGCAGAATGCCATTCCTCCCGCAACGCCTTGGGCGCGATAGAACCGAAAACCCGCTTTGCCGGGGGAGTGAGCTCGGAAGGCGTCGGCTTCAATCCGAACATCACGCCAGAGGGCATCGGCCCATGGTCGGAAAACGATATCGTAGAGATGCTCAGGAGCGGAAAGACGCCAGACCACGGCTATGTGGGCTGGTCGATGGCAGATGTCGTTAGAAACACAGCGGAGCTCCAAGAGCCCGACCGCATTGCCATCGCTCGATACCTGAAATCGCTGCCGCCGCGCCCGACCCCGCATCCGTAGGATCAGATGGCATCCGGCGCGCCCCAAACCGGCGCGATATTGGCTTCGCACGACCACTTGGAACAGGTCGATCACCCAAACGTTTTCATCTGAAACATAACCTGACGTAGGCAGGTAAGTGGTATGAATACGGCTTTCACAAAGCCCGCGCAGATGGCCTTGGTCGTCGAGGACGATTACGACCTTGCAAGCGACCTCGCCTCCGCCTTATCGGAAGCCGGTATCAAGATCATCGGCCCTGCACCCAATATCCAGGAAGCCCTGAGATACATCGAAGAATCTTCACAGATCGACGTCGGCATTCTCGACATCAATCTGCATGGAACGGCGGTATTTCCCGTCGCCGACGAGCTGTCGAAACGCAACATCCCCTTCTTTTTCGCAACGGGCTATAGCCGAGATGTCGTTCCTCCGCGCTTTGCCGATCGAATCTTCGTGGAAAAGCCGCTGGACAAGAAGGCGATTTTCGAGGCCCTGTCAGACTGCGAGGGTTCGACGCTAAAGGCCTCGCACCGCCAGGAAAATCTTATCCTTTCTGCGCTTCCTCCCCGTGAAATCGATCTCCTCCAGCCGCATCTGAAACAGGTACGATTAATGCAAGGTCAGATGCTCGAACAGCAGTTTGGCGAGATAAATTCAGTTTCCTTCGTCGAAACGGGGATTGTATCGCTCGTCGCAGTGTCGCTCGACGGCTCGCAGGTCGAGGCCGGCCTGATCGGACGGGAAGGCATGACAGGTGCCGGCTTGCTGGAGGGCGATTGGCGCACGCCTTACAACACCATGGTTCAGATCGAAGGCACCGCTCAGCGCATTGACGTCGACAAATTTCTTCGTGTCGTGCACAAGATGCCGCAGTTGCGCTCTCTCACATCGTCATTTGCTCGATCACTCGGAATTCAGATTGCCTATACCGCCGTGGCCAATGGCCGATATTCAATCGAGCAGAGGTTGGCGCGCTGGCTGCTCATGATTAATGACCGAGTGGATAGCGAGGTGCTGTATCTAACCCATCAATATATGTCTTTCATGCTGGGTGTGCGGCGTTCTGGCGTGACGGATGCGCTCCATGTTTTGGAGGGAGAGAAACTGATCAGATCTGTCCGAGGCAAGGTGATCATCGTCGATCGGGAAGGCCTCATCCTAAAGGCGCATGGATCTTACGGCATTCCGGAGACTGAATACGAGCGATTGATAGGATTTTCGGTGCGCGGCGCGCAAAAAATCTGATGAATTCGGCCACTCGTCTCCGCTTTTCCCGTCCCTGAAGTGTGGAAGTGAGTGTGATCTTCCAACGGTATCAGCATCTCGTTCGCCTATGTTAATCTTTGCGAGGCCCGCAACTTTTGTCGTCAGAAATAGTTCGACGGAGAAAGGAGACTAGTCATGGAGCCTTCGCTCACGCTGGCACGGCGCCTCTACCCGCTTGCCGAAGACGAGTATCTGGCCGCCTCCAGCACGATGATGGTCCTTGAGGACGAAGGCGCTGAAATCGCGGGACCGGTGTCGAATGTCGTATGTGCTTTGAAGCTCGTTAACGAGCGAACCTTCGAACCCGACGGAGCAATCCTCGATCTTAGCCTTCGCGGAACCATGGCCTATCGGCTGGCTGAAACGCTCACGGAATACCAGACCTCGTTCGTTTTCGTTACCGGCCACTATTGTTCTTCGGCTCCAAAGCCTTTCATGTTTGTGCCTTGCCTTAGCAAACCGTATAAGGAGAAAAAACTAGTGGCGATGCTCGCCAGCCTGCCAGTTCGGCAGAGCAGGCCTGGAGTACATCCAGCGGGTTGACGCTGTCACTCCTGTCTCCTCGGAAAGGTTCCCCCGTGCAAAAAACAAATCAAGCGAAACTCTTTTCGGGAAAGCGTATTCTAATCGTTGAGGACGAATATTTTCTTGCCGACGAGACCCGCCGCAAGCTTGAGGACCTTGGGGCGATGGTTGTGGGTCCGACATCAAACGTTTGCCGTGCCCTCGATCTCATCAAACGGGAGCCCATCGACGCGGCAATCCTCGACGTTTTTCTCGCTGACGAGCTCGTGTTTGCCGTTGCCGATGAACTGGAGGCGCGCGACATCAACTTTGTGTTTGCAACCGGTTATGACCCATCCCACATGCCGGCGAAGTACAAAGGGTTTGCGCTCTGCGATAAACCAATCGAACTCGAGCAGATCGCTGTTGCGCTCTTTGGTCCACGCGGTGGTTCGGACCGGCTTAACTGATCGCGTTGTTGCCGCGCGCCTGACATGATTGCTGGATTTTCGACGGCTAGGGGCTCGAAGAACGGATCCGGCGCTCGACATGGAACAATGTCACCTCGCCGGCTGTTGAGTGATCATTAAAGGTCGACCACCATGCCATCAAGCCCAACCAAGGATATCATTGCTATTGGCGGTTCGGCCGGGAGTGGCGCCGTGCTCCAGACCTTGGTTGGGGATTTGTCCGCCGACCTTCCGGCAGCCGTCTTCGTCAGCACCCACATTCCTTCGAACTCACCCGGTTTCCTGGCGCAAGTACTAGGGGCCAAATCCAAGCTTCCGGTGACGCAGGCGGTTGATGGCCAGCCAATCGAGCGCGGCCACATCTATCTTGCGGCACCCGACCGACATCTGCTGCTCATCGGTGAAACAATCGTGCTTGGCGCTGGCCCCCGGGAAAATATGGCCCGGCCGTCGATAGATCCGATGTTTCGTTCTGCTGCCCTGTCATTCGGACCACGCGTCGTGGGGCTCATTTTGACCGGGATGCTCAACGACGGAGCGGCAGGGCTTCATGCGATCAAATCGCACGGCGGTACGGCAGTGGTGCAGCACCCTCTCGATGCTGAGGCAGATCAAATGCCGATCGCCGCGCTCGAAGCGGTCGAGGTCGATCACGTGGCCTCGGCAGCCGACCTTGGCAGGCTTCTTGTCGGTATCGCGGGAACGTCTGCAGGCGCGGCTCCGGATCTTCCCTTGGGCGACCTGCGGCTCGAGGTCGAGATCGCAGCTGGCGCCCGAACCGGGAGCGTCGAACTTCGCAACATCGCTTCACCGACGGCCATTACCTGCCCCGATTGTCATGGCGTGCTTTCCGAGGTTCGCGGATCGGGGCCGCTGCGTTATCGGTGCCAGATCGGCCACGCCTATACTGCCGACGCGCTTGCTGCCCATATCGATGAGCTCGACGAAGCAATCAGGATTGCCCTGCGGGTGATGGAGGAGCGCGTGACCCTCGTGGAGCGCATGGCCCGGGATGCGCGTGACACGGGCCGCAACGCCGTGGCCGAACTCTACGAGGCAAGGGCTGCGGAATATCGGCGCTATTCCGCTACCTTGCATGAAGCCGCACTCACCTCGCTACGCCTCGGAAACGCGTGACTTTTCAACACGCCTCATAAAAGGTGTATCATTTTGTCGCGCCCGGTGTTTAGGGTCAGCCGCAAACCGAGATATGGATTGATAATGGCCTACGATGAACAGGAGTACATGGAGCAAGGGGCGGAGGCGGCGGATCGCCACGTACAGCCGCTCGTGATCGTCGGCATCGCGGTCTCAGAGCAGTCGCTGAGCTCGCTCGAACAGATATTTTCAGAAGTCGTCCTAGGATTGAGCGTATCCTATCTTGTGGCAGTACGCCAGCAGAAGGGCCTTAGCACCGCGACTGTACTTGGATTGCTCGGGCGGCAGAACAGGCTTTCAGTTACCGTCGCAGCCGACGGTGCACGGCTCCTCCAGAACCATATCTATATCAGTGGATCGGACGATGTCGTGACGATCGAGGACGGTCATATCCGCGTCCGTCCGGCTTCCGAACCAGTCGGACACCGGGGGATCGTCGACACGATGCTGATTTCTTTGGCAGAGCATGCGGGAGAGCGGGCAATCGTTGTTGTCCTGCTGGGGCTCGACAACGACGGCACCGCTGCGGTTGCGGCAACCAAGAACTTCGGCGGCCTGTCGATCGTGGAGATCGGTGAAACCGCAAATGCATCCCTCGAGGATGGGAGAGGGGCGGGGGCAATTGCGGATCTGCGTCTGCCGGCCCAGAGCATTGCATCTGAAATTGCCCGTCGCGCGCGCAATGTCAACGAGAATGAAGACGCTGGAATAGGCGATGAAACCCCAAACGCGCTCGAGGCGCAGATCACCCAGATCGCCACGGTTCTTCGCAACGTCACGAGCCACGACTTTCACGGATACAAGCGCGGGACATTCAGCCGACGCGTCCACAGACGCATGCAGGTGCTGCAGATCGCCAGCATCGATGCTTATATCGAGCGATTGCGCGCCAGCCGAGACGAAGTTCAGGACCTGTTTCAAGACCTGCTGATCGGTGTCACCCAGTTTTTTCGCGACCCGGCCGAGTTTGAAGCGCTCGAGCGCGAAATTCCAAAATTGTTCGAAGGCAAGGAGGCGAGTGACAAATTCCGCGTCTGGGTGCTGGGTTGCGCGACCGGAGAAGAAGCCTATTCGATCGCAATGCTCCTGCGCGAGCACGTATCAACCATGGACTATCCTCCGGAGGTGCAGATATTTGCGACGGATCTCGACGCACGGGCGCTGGGAATTGCGCGCGCTGGGCGCTATTCGGCTGCAATCACCTCCCATGTGCCGCCCGAGCGACTCGCTCGCTGGTTCGTGCGAGAAGGTGACACCTATTGCGTGGTCAAGGAATTGCGTGAGATGTGCATCTTCTCACCGCATAACATCGTCAAGGATGCACCATTTTCCCGCATCGACGTCCTGTCGTGCAGAAACCTGCTAATCTATCTCGACAACGAATTGCAAAACAGGGTCATGCCGATCTTCCATTTTGCTCTCCGGCCAAACGGCATCTTGTTTTTGGGCTCATCGGAGAACGTTACCCGGCACGCAAAGCTTTTTGCCCCTGTCGACCGCAAAAACCGCCTGTTTCGGAGGCTGGAAACGGCAACCAGGATCATTCCGGACTTCCCGCTCAGCCCCCGTCCGCGCAGCCCCGACCATCCGTTCTCGCCACCGGCGCCCATGCTCCAGACCGGCCGGCTTTCGGCCACGATCAGCCGGCAGGCAGAGGTCGTCGCAGAGCGCTTTGCGCCAGCTTATGTGGTTGTCGATTCGCACTATGACGTTCTCCATTTCTCCGGGCGCACGGGTCGCTTTCTCGAACCGACGTCAGGAACGGCGACACTGAACCTTCTGAGCCTTGCCCATCGCGATCTTCGGCTCGATTTGCGATCCGCCTTGCAGCGTGCCACGACTGAAGCCGTCAAGGTAGAAGTGCCGCGCGTGCTGTTGCGACAGGACGACCGTGGCTATGCCGTCAATATCATCGTCGAACCTCTAGGCAGCGGCGACGTCACCTCACTGATCGTGCTGTTCCAAGACGCAGGCCAGGTTGTCGAGGGGACGGCGCCGGACGGAGGACGGCTGACGAGCGAAGAGCACGTCCAGCGTCTTGAGACCGACTTGCGCCTGACGCGCGATCGACTCCAGGCGACCATCGAAGAGCTCGAATCCACAAACGAGGAACTCAAGTCGTCCAACGAAGAATATCAGTCGATCAACGAAGAACTGCAGTCGGCCAACGAGGAGATGGAAACCTCCAAGGAAGAACTGCAGTCTGTCAATGAGGAGCTGCAGACCGTCAACGGCGAACTTGCCCACCGGGTCGCTGAACTGGATCGTGCAAATTCAGACTTGAAGAACCTCCTCGAGGCGACCCAGATCGCGACTGTGTTCCTCGATAACGATCTGCGGGTCAGAAGCTTCACACCGGCCGCAACCGAAATTTTCCACCTGCTCGAGACCGACGTCGGGCGACCGCTCGACCACGTCGTCTCGCGGGTCGCTTATCCGGAGCTTCTGGATGATGTCCGGCTTGTTCTGAGAACGCTGATGCCCGTGGATCGGAAGGTCAGCGACCCCACAAATAACCGGCACTACGCAGCCCGTGCACTGCCGTATCGCAGCGTTGATAATTATATCGGCGGAGCTGTCGTCACCTTCACAGACCTGACGGCGACCTACGAGGCGGAGATGGCGCTTCGACGCAGCGAAGAACGCCTGCAACGCGTTCTGGAGACTGATGCGGTCGGCGTGGTTTTTCTGAATGAGGAAGGCGTGATCGTCGACGCCAATGAAATTTTCTTGCAGATGTCCGGGTACAGGCGCTCACAATTGGGTCGCCCAGAGCTTCACTGGCGCCGGCTGACCCCGGCGGAGCATATCGCCGAAACTGAATTGCAGATTAAAACTCTGAAAGAAACGGGCCGCATGGGCCCATATGAAAAGGAGTATCTCCTCGCCGATGGCACCCGTCGCTGGATGTTGTTTGCCGGACGCGAGCTTGGCGACGGGACGACCGCTGAGTTCTGCATCGACATCTCGGCACGAAAACTAGCACAGGCAGCCTTGCGCCAGGAGGAGGAGCAGTTCCGCCTGTTTGGCGAAGCTTCTTCCGACGTTTTATGGATTCGCGATGCCGACACGCTGCAATGGAAATATCTCGCGCCAGCTTTCGAGACCATCTACGGTGTCGAGCGGCATCAGGCCCTCACGGGCAACAATTTTCGCGATTGGGTGGAGTTGATCATCCCTGAAGACCGGGAACGGGCGCTCTCCGAAATTCGTCGCGTTCGCAATGGCGAAAGCGCGGAATACGAGTACCGCATCAGGCGCGCCTCTGACCACGAAATCCGATGGTTGCGCAACGCCGAGTTCCCGCTTTTCCGAGAGGAAGGAGATTTTACCCAGATCGGCGGTATCGGCCGAGATATCACCGATGAAAAGGTCTCTGCTGATCGTCTGAAAGTCCTTGTCGGCGAGCTTCAGCACCGCACGCGCAACCTCATGGCAGTCGTCCGGTCGATGGCTGACAAGACCCTGCGTACCAGCATAGATCTGGCAGATTTCCACAAGAAGTTCCGCGACCGGCTGGATGTGATGGCGCGGGTGCAGGGATTCTTATCGCGGCTGCAGGATGGGGATCGCATTACCTTCGATCAGCTTATTCGCTCCGAACTGGCATCCCACGGCGTGGCGGAAGGCGAAACGAGCCGGGTCATCTTGCAAGGTCCAGACGGTGTCAGGCTTCGATCGACGACTGTCCAGACAATGGCACTGTCGATGCATGAGCTTGTGACCAATGCCGTTAAGTATGGGGCGCTTAGCCAACCTCAGGCCCATCTGGCGATCGTTTGGCGTGTCGAAAAACAAGGCGAAGACGGCAAGCCATGGCTGCACGTCGATTGGCGCGAAAGCCGGGTGAAGATGCCGCCTCCCGGTTCTGGACCACAAGGGGGCGGCCAGGGCCGCGAACTGATCGAGCGCGCGCTGCCCTACCAGCTCGATGCGAAGACGTCCTATGTCCTTGGCCAGGATGGGGTCCATTGCACGATCGCAATCCCTGTTTCCGTCAGCAACCTCATCGAGGGTGGTCATGGTTGAACGGGTGCTTTTCGGATACCGTGTGCTCGTGGTCGAGGACGAATTTATGCTGGCGGAAGATTTGTCCCAGGAGCTGGCCGACGCAGGGGCCACCGTCATCGGCCCGGCGCAATCTCTGGAGCGTGCGGTTGAGCTGCTGGCCACAACAGACGGCCTCGACGCAGCCGTCTTGGATGTCAACCTTCATGGGGAGCCGGTATATCCGGTTGCCGATACGCTTCTTGCGCGCCATATCCCATTCGTGTTCACCACCGGCTACGATCGCTCTGTTTTACCCCGCAGGTTCAATTCAATTGCCTGCTGCGCCAAACCCGTTCGCTTCACGAAACTATTGGAAGCCTTGCAGTCTGCTATCGAGCTTTCACGGCCGGCCTAGCCCCACAAATCGTTATTGCGCGATCGTATACTGATCATCGCCCGATACGGTTCGCACCCGGCCGAAGCCACATGCTTCTTATCGGAGAGCATGCAGCTCGGCCTTGAGCCTATCAAGGTGAGCGACATGCAACACCTGCGACTCCTCATAAACCTCCAGAAGTCGTTGCGCTTCGCTGGCGTCGGAGCCGCGGTTCGTCAACTGAGCCACGATCTCCCGCTGCCGAGCGATGTGATGTCCTCCTAGGGCCACATGCTCTAGGGCCTGCTGCAGATGTTTCTCCACCATACCTCTGTCCATCCCTTTGTCCTTTCTCCCAGCCGCTGATCATGCGCTTATTCTGCAGCTTGGGAAACGGATAAGTGCGAGGGGACAGGTGATATCGTCCGGTCGCTCACTGTGGGCCCCCTGCTTGCCGTGCTATCGCCAAAAAAGGTTAGATGCGCCAAGTTCACCTGAACGAGTTCCGTTGGGAGCCCCGGCCGAGAGTGATTGTATCTAATGGGCGTAGAGATAGGCCGCGAGGTCACGTGCTTCCTTCTCCGATATCCCGGTCGTCGGCATCGCGGTCTTCGGAGAATAGCTCTGGGGCGTGACGATCCAGCCGACCAGGTTATCGGCGGAGTTGTTGAGCACGCCGGCGATATAGACCCGCTCGCGCAGACCGGAAAGATCGCCCCCGACCTTGCCGTCCGCACCGTCGATACCAGGGATGGTATGACATCCGCTGCACCCGTATCGACGAAAGATCACAGCGGCACGGCTGGGGTCGCCTCTTGTCAGGGCAGTCGCACTGGCGAACCTTTCGGAGCGCGCGCGATAGACGTCGGTCAGTGCCAAAGCGGCGGTCAGGCTCAGCGCACAGGCGCCGACGATGATGGCCGGGCGAAGCGAGCTACGAAGCAATGATGCGTGTTCCACCTGCGCCTCCCTTTGCCGAATCCCTGATCCAAAGAGCTACCAACGCAAGCGCCGCAGCTGCGTAGACGATCCCGGCGGGAACCCACATGACCAGGCCGGCCAGCTGCTGGTCTTCAAGCGGCGAGAGACCCCAATTCCCGGAGGTTTGTGTCTGCAGGCCATAAAGCACCTTCGGCGAAAGTGCGATCAGGGCACCAAGAATGCTCATATGCAACATGGTGAGAAAGAGGTGCCAGGCGGCAAGCCCCCTGTTGGTCTTCCATATGACCGACCACCAGAAGAGGAAGGCGGTCACAAAAAAGCAAAGATGCTGCAGGCGATGGAGTGAGACGCTTTCGATGGCTGCGTCGAAGAGGACGGGTGCGTGCCAGGCCCAGATCGCGGCGCCGTGCACCAGCGTTGCAACCGTGCCATTGGTGAGGAAAGTCCATGTCTTGCGGACCGCCTTGTTGGAAACGGCCTGTCCTGTCCGGCGTCTTATCGACTTTGGAAGGCTCCAGAGCAGCATGGCGGAAGGGCGCGCCAGCACGATGAGCGGTGCGGAAACCGCCATGACCAGCTCATGTTCGATCATGTGAACGGTAAAGAGCTGTTCGCCAAGCCAATGCAAGGGTGAGATGAGCGCGCCGGCAAGCACGCACCAGCCTGCCCAGAAACTCGTCATCCGGCGTTGAGACGCGCGGCGGCTTGCAGTCAATCGCGGCCGGAAGCGAAGGCTGCCGCAGCCGTAAAGGATTGCGCTGAGAACAAGCGGGGAAAGGATCCACGGATCGGCGGTCCACGGGAGTACGCTTGAATGCGCATGCCCATCGTGGGCGATCGCCGGTTGGCTTATCGCAGTGGCAGCAAAAACGATGATGGCGCTTCGTGTTCTCATAATCGCGGCACCCAGTAGATGCACCCGTAGATGGGAAGCCAGGCAAGGACGACAAAGTTCCAGTAGAGCGCGTTGTCCTCGACATCGCCGTAGCGCCGCATATTGTCTCCGTGCTTTGAAAACATTAGGCAGGAGAGAACGACGGTATCGACGAAGTCGGTCACGATGTGGGTCGTATGCAGGCCAAGCAGGGTCCAGCCGATTGATCCGTAGGCGTTATCATCCCAATTGATATGGAGGGCCGAGAATTCAAACGCGCGCGGTATGAGGGGAAGAAGTCCCAGAATGGCCATGACGATCAGGCCGGCCCGCACCTTACGAAGGTCCCTCTGCTTCGCCCACCGGGAAACCAACATGTTCGGCACGACGCTCATAAGGAGCAGCAGTGTCAGGATCGTGCCGGCGGGAAGGTCCGGAGGAGGGGCTTCGATCGGCCACTGAGGCGCAAGGTTCATCAGGTAGAAATAAACTGCGATCGCTAGCGCAAAACCTGTGCCTTCGATCAGCATGAAGGCGCTAGTACCCCAGAAGGTCAGGCTCGCGCTGCCCATGCCATGCGGGGGAAGCTTCGACAGATCGAGGGCGATGCGTTCTTTCATGATTCGTCCTCCGGCGTTTGTTTCGGCCAGAACCAGCCCGTGAGCGTGATCGCCACCGGGACGGCGCCCCAGATGACCGCCCAGGGACTGAATATCGAGGCGATCAGCATGATACTCGTGGCAATGGCTGCCAGAAATGGCCAGATCGAATTGGCCGGCGACAATTCCCGGGCTTCCGGATCGGCAGATGTGAGACCGCTGACGATCAGCTCGCGCCGGTCGAGCCGCAGACCGGTTGCCACCGCCAGCGCATCGCCCGACGTCCAGAGCGGCTCCCTGGAGTCGACGATGGGAATGTGCCGGAAGTTATAAGGCGGCGGGGGCGACAACGTCGCCCATTCCAGTGTCGAAGCATTCCAGGGATTGGCGCCTGCCGGCGGCCCATACCGGAAACTGCGCAGGACGTCGATGAAGAAGACGAGGAAGCCCGCCGCGAGGATGACGGCACTGAGGCTGATGAAAAGGTTCAGGCCCGCCCAGGGCAATTCCGGCGGATAGGTGTAGACGCGCCGCGGCATGCCTTGCAGGCCGAGGACATGCATCGGGAAGAAAGTGAGGTGAAAGCCGGTGAAGATCAGGCCGAAGGCCCAGCGCCCGAGCCGTTCGCTCATCATTCGCCCGGTCATTTTCGGAAACCAATAATAGATCGCGCCGATGAGGGGGAAAACCGAACCTCCAATCAGCACGTAATGAAAATGCGCTACGACGAAATAAGTATCATGAACCTGGGTGTCGAACGGTACCGAAGCCACCATGACGCCGGTCAGACCGCCAACCACGAACGTAATGAGGAAGCCGATGATGAACAGCATCGGTGTCTTGAAGACGGGGCGTCCGGCCCACAGGGTTGCCAGCCAGCAGAAGATCTGGGTGCCTGCCGGAATGGCGATCGCCATGCTTGATGCGGTGAAGAAGCTGCTGCCCAAAGGCGGTAGGCCGGCCACGAACATGTGGTGCACCCACAACCCGAAGGCGAGAGCACCAGTCGCAATCATCGCCAGCACCAGCGGCAGATAGCCGAAGGCAGGGCGCTGCGTAAAGGTGGAGATCATCGCCGAAACCATGCCGACGGCAGGCAAGAAGATAATATAGACCTCCGGATGGCCGAAGAACCAGAACAGATGCTGCCACAGGAGCGCATCGCCGCCTTCTGCGGGATTGAAGAACTGGGTGCCGACCAGCCGATCGAGAATCAGCGATGAACTGGCGAGCATGATTGCTGGCATTGCCATGATCACCAGAAAGGCGGTGACCAGCATCGACCAGACAAAGATCGGGATCCGATCGAGCGACATGCCCGGCGCTCGCATTTTGAAGACGGTGACGACAATTTCGACGGCAACGGCCAGGGCTGAGACTTCCGTGAAGGTAATCATCTGGGCCCATATGTCAGCGCGTTTGCCCGGGCCGTATTGCGGGCCTGCCAGTGGCACGTAGGCGAACCATCCGACATCGGGGGCAGTGTCGAGCGCGAGAGACGCCCATAGAAGCAGCCCGCCGGCGAGAAAGATCCAGTAAGAGAAGGCATTCAACCGGGGAAAGGCGATGTTGCGGGTGCCCACCATGAGGGGAACGAGGTAGACCGCCATCGCCTCCATCACTGGCACGGCAAACAGAAACATCATATTGCTCCCATGTACGGTAAAGATCTGGTTGTAGCGGTCGGCGCTGATGAAACGGGCTTCCGGAAACGCGAGCTGGAGGCGCATGGCCAGCGCTAGGACGCCGCCAAGCATTAAAAACGCGAAGGCCGTGGCGATGTAGCGCCGTCCGATGATCTTGTGATCCACGGTCGAGAGAGCCGCAACGATCCCTGCTGGCGTCGACCATGTGGCCTTAAGGAAAGCTTCGGCCCTTTCATCGCCGGCGGCCAGATCAGCATGGGTGGGATTTTTGGAGTGCGGTTTCATTGGAGCCCACTCATATAGGCGCTCAATTGGCGCAACTCCTCGCTGGTGACGGGAACCAACGGCATGTTGTTTCCCGGCTTCAGCGTTTGCGGATCGGCAGTCCATGCGGCGAGCGATCCGCGCGTATTTTGAGCCAGCCCCGCGCCGATCGTGCTCCGGCTGCCAACATGGGTGAGGTCTGGTCCGGTCGTGCCGGATGCCTCGGTGCCGCGGATCGTATGGCAGGCGGCGCAGGGCTTGCGCATGAACACGATCTTGCCGGCGGCGGCTTCACTTTCTTTCGGAGCGGCGGCTACCTCCCTTTGCGCATCCAGCCATTGGGCATAGGCCTCTGGCTCGTCGGCGATGACGAGCAGCGCCATATGGCTGTGCTGCAGGCCGCAGAATTCGGCGCACTGACCGCGGTAGACGCCGGCCTGGCTCGCATGAAGCGTCAGCGCGTTTTCGCGGCCGGGAACAAGATCCTGCTTTCCGGTGAGGTTCGGCACCCAAAAGGAATGGATGACGTCGCTCGCCTCAAGGCGAAGGCGCACGTCTTTCCCGACCGGGATATGCAGCTCGTTGGCGGTCTGGAAGGTCTTCGCAGGATCGGGATCGAGATAGGTGAATTGCCACCACCACTGCTGGCCCCGAACGAGAATCGTCGGCGCATCGACCCCGCCGCGATTCAGTTCGGGCGTGGCGTAGAAGCTGGCCGCGGTCAGGAAGGTGATGATGATGGAAGTTGCAACAACGGCGCCGGCGACAACCCTACCCATCGAACGCTCCGTCTGCGGCCGGCCCGCGGGCGCATGCCTTCCGCGCACCAAGGCCCATACCATCACCCCCATCACCAACACGAAGACGAGGCCGCAGACGGCGATGAACAGAAATATGAGGTTCTGAAGTGCAAGGGCCGACGGCCCATTCGCATTAAGCGCCGATTGTGTACCGGCGCAACCGGGAAGAAACGGAGCGCATGCCAGGACGATTTTCAAGGCTGGACACCTCGATCGGAGCGAACGCCGGCCGGTCCTTGCTCGAAAAGACCCGCGGCCGGTGCGCGGTTTTCAGACGGCCTGGTATGCTTGTCGTCGTTTCGGCTCGTAGCGGTATAGGGTGGGGAATAGGCCCCAATCGTCCTGACATAGCCGGCAAGCTGCCAGATCTGGTCGCTCGTCATTTTCTTGGCGTAGGATGGCATGCCGTGGGGTCGGCCATCACGAATGGATGCGACGACCGATACCATTTCAGAACCGTAGAACCACCACCCGTCGAGAAAGGAGGGCCCTGTTCCGCCGCGTCCATCTCCATGGCAACCGGAGCAACCAAACCAGGAATAAAGACGCTTGCCCTGGCTCAGATCGAAGGCCGTCGCCTCATAGGGTTTGCCGATCGCGAAATAAACATCCGGCGGCGTTCCGCCGATGCGGTCGGGCATCAGCTTGAACTGATCGAGCGCTGATGCAACCGGGGGATCGGCCCGGTATTGGCGGGGGTGTCGTGCCCAGCCGATCGCCGCGCCGATCAGCAACATGCAGAGAAGGGTTCCTGCCGCAAGCCAATTGAAACGTCTGGTCTCGCCCATCGCCGCGGGTCCAGAATCAGGATGGCGACGCGGCGCCGGAAGGGCTCACTCGGACCGGCAATAGCTTGTAGGACGGCGTTTTGGCTTTGGCGTCGTGATGGGCAAGCGGGAAGAGGGGGTTTGCCTCCGGGTAATAGGCTGCGCAGCATCCCTTCGGCATGTCGTGCCGAGCGACCCTGAAGCCGGTGACACGACGCGTCGTCGCAACATCGATTGCAGTTGTTAGATCAACGACGTCGCCGTCCTTGAGGCCTAGCCGCTCGATGTCTTCTTCGTTCATGAAAACGACCTTTCTGGTGCCATCCACGCCGCGGTAGCGGTCGCCATAGCCGTAGATCGTTGTGTTGAACTGGTCGTTCGAGCGCAACGTCGCGAGATTGAGAACCTCGATGGCGGCCGGGCTGATGTCGAACTGCGGAAAGAGCCGCGGCGGCGTGATGAAATTGGCTTTCTTGTTGGATGTGGCGAACTTTCGCTGCCGGGCCGGCACCGGCCGCGGAAAGCCCCCCGGCTGAAACATGCGTTTGTTGAAGTCCCTGAAGGTTTCGGGATAGGTCCTTTCGATTGAATCTCGAATTTTTGAATAATCGCCGACCCATTCGTCCCAGGGGACCTGGCCCTTCGTCAGGGTTGCTTTTGCAATCCCAGCGATAATTGCAGGCTCCGAAAGAAGCTCCTTGCTTGCGGGTTTTGCCCTTCCGCGCGATCCGTGGAAATGCGCCACCGAGCTTTCGATTGAGACAGCTTGCGGCCCGCTTGCTTGTTCATCGACTTCCAGCCGGCCGAGACAGGGCAGGAGATAGGCAATTTCGCCATGGACGACATGGCTGCGGTTGAGCTTGGTCGCGATTTGTACGGTCAGGCGAAGCTTCCGCCATGCTTCCTCCATCGCGTGCGTTTCCGGTATGGCTCGCAAAAAGTTGCCGCCGAGACTGACAAAGGCTTTCGCTTCGCTCTGCATAATCGCCCTGCAGGTATCGACGGTCGAGCGACCTTCCCAGGTCGGCGGCTCGAACGCATAGAGTTCCGAAAGCTTATCGAGCGGCGCCAGACCGGGTTTTTCCGTGATCCCGACCGTGCGCTGGCCCTGAACGTTCGAGTGGCCTCGCACGGCACAGATGTTGGCGCCGGGTTTGCCGATATTGCCGCGCAACAGAGCTAGATTGACGACCATATGAACATTCTCGACGCCCATTACATGCTGGGTTAGCCCCATGCCGTAAATCATCAGCACGGCCTCGGCTTTGGCATATGTGTCTGCCGCCTGGGTCATCTGTTCGCGGGAAAGGCCTGACACCCTCTCCAACTCCGCCCAGTCGTGTCCGCGCGCAGCAGCGGCAAATTCTTCGAAACCCGACGTGTGGGTCTGGATAAAATCGTGGTCCAACACATGCCTGGTATCGGCTGCCGCCATCGAGGCGGCAAAAACGACCGTTGCAGCATTTGTCGGATCCTTTGGCATGGCATCACTGCCAGAGACCTTGCTGATCCCTGACGTCTTCAGGGCATCGTCGGCTTCGATCAGCGCCTTGCAGACACCGAAGAGCGCTGCAATGTCGCCCCCGTTTCTGACCTGATAATACTCCGACGAGATAGGCGTCGAGTGACCTGTCAGCATCTGGCCGGGCATTTGCGGATTGATGAAGCGCTCGAGACCGGGTTCGCGCAATGGATTGAAGGTCACGATCTTCACGCCTCTATCGACGGCATCCTGCAGGTCATGAAGCATTCGGGGCGATGAGGTGTTGACGTTCTGAGCCAAGTAGAAAATGCAGTCGCAATTTTGAAAGTCCGACAGCATCGCCGTGCCGACGGAGGAGCCGATACTTTCCGGCAGAGCGACCGAGGAGCTTTCGTGACACATGTTGGAGGAGTCGGGCAGGTTGTTGCTGCCGAAGATGCGGGCGAAAAGCTGGTACATATAGGCCGTTTCCAGGGAGGCTCGTCCGGAAGTGTAAAAATCGACCTGCTGCGGAGCAAGCGACCGAAGTTCCCTGCCGATTTCTTCGAACGCTTCGGTCCAGCTCACCGGCTCGTATTTGTCGGTTTCGCTGTTCCAGCGCATCGGGTGGGTCAGGCGGCCTTGCTCCTCAAGATCGTGATCGCTCCACTCTTCCAGCTCATGCAGGGTATGGGCTGCGAAGAAGGCGCGGTCGGCACGCCGGGAGGTAATCTCCCACGCAGTCGCCTTGGCGCCGTTCTCGCAGAATTCCATCGGATGAGGCTTAGCAGGCTTGGCCCAGGCGCAACTGACGCACATATAGCCATCGGCTTTGTTTTGATGGGCAAGCAGCGACGGTCCGGATCGCGGCACGTGCTCGCGCAGGAGAATCTCTCCGGTCGATCTGGCGGCTCCCCAACCGCCTGCTATATGGCTGCCCTTACCGATTTTGGGATGATTTTTTGCTCTGGCTGACATTTGGGCCTCTCGACAAATCTTGCGAAGACAATCTGACCGACGTTCCGTCACGCCGAACTCCGACAGAGCCCAACTGTTCCATGCAACGGCTTCGCGGCATTTGAGGCGGGAAACTTAAGTGTGAGCATCCATTGGATGAGTGACATGCAATGTTGCTTCAACGGGTCGGGCGCGGGTCTCTCAAGATAGAATCCCTGCATAGTTTTCGACTGATCACGGCAGATGGGATCAGTCGACCAAATTGTTTCCGAGCATCGACAGCAAGGATCCGCGTGCCCGGTTGACCCGGCTTTTCAAGGTGCCGAGCCGGCAGCCACACAGCCTTGCAGCGTCCTCATAGCTTGTCCCGGTCGCCACCAGTATCAATGCGCGTCGCCTGTCGTCTGGAAGTTTCGTCAAAGCTTGCTGCAGCTCGCGCTCGCGCAGTGCCCATTCCTGGCTCGGCGCAATCGCGACTTTTTCCAAAGCCGCCTCCACTGCCGTTGGCTCACGTTTCTGTCGGCGGTAGATCGTGCAAAAGGTGTTTTTGAGTATTGTGAACAACCAGGACTTAAGAGAGGTGCCGGGCTGGTAGAGGTGCAGAGAGTGCAGGGCCTTCACCAGGGTTTCCTGCACGAGGTCATCGATGTCGTCTTCGCTGCGCAGGAACCTTCGAGCAAAGGCGCGTAACGCCGGTGTCAACTGAACGATTTCCAATTCGATGGCGGACGTTTTCCTGCAGTCAGACGCGGTGCTTGTTGGAAATGAGGACTTCATGTTTCCCTCCTGTGATAAGAAGGAAAGCGGCACGATGCGCTTCGTTGCAGTACGATATCGGACCAAAGCAGATTATGTGATCGATCGTCCGATTTCAGCGCCTACAGAGAGTCGCAGAGCTGAAGTTTCCAAATTCTTCTCGCTGGTCCGTATCAAAGTACTATAGCCGCCTCCACGGCGAGCGCGACAATAGGGTTTGGTTAAAGCTGCATTAGAGTGCCATCGGCGAAGGAGAGTTGACGGGTGGAGCGAACAAGCCGTCGGCGTGGTCCGGATGAAAATGGCCGATCGCATTGGGGAGTTGGTCATCGTATAGGCAGCTTGCATCAAATTTGCGGAGCAACGAACGGCTGACCTTCAACAGCGGTGTTATGCTTCCACCTCGCCGTAGAGCTGGCCGCACATCATCAGCGAATGTCGCATCGCTGCCACCCGCTCTTCGGCATCCTTGGACGAGTATGCCCATATTTCGGTCGCCCAGTTTTTTCCGTCCATATTGTATTGGAGGGCGAACCTGTAGAGTTTCCGGTCATCGCCGTCACTGGTCACGAAGGCTACATCCGGAGCTTCTCGATCGCTTCTTACTCTGCTGAACATCAAGACGGTCACGATGACGTGCCCCCAATAATTTAGGCCATTTGGAACTGGAATTTTCCACTTATGATCCCCGATGGGAAGAAGAGGAGAATTCGATGAAGGCCTCGAAGTTTTCGGAAGCGCAGATCGCGTTCGTGCTGAAGCAGGCAGCGGACGGCACACCGGTCGGTGAGGTCTGCGGGTCTTTTTGCTGCCGCCGCGGGGACCTTTTTGCATCGCTAACGTTGTGTTCCTACGACAACAGGAGAGCGAGATGTCATCGAAAGCCACCGCCACGAAGCAGCGCGATATCCAGGCTCAGGTCGAAAGGGCTGACAAGAAAGCGAAATTGAAGGCGACCGGCGCAATGCAGGCTGGCGCTCGGCATTATCCTGAACCACCATTCCCGAAAGTTCATCAAGACAAGCCCGGCTCCGAAGCCGATCTTCCACTCGCCCCGATGTATGACGCACCCTTCTATGAGGGCTCGGGAAAACTAAAGGACAAGGTTGCCCTCATAACAGGTGGGGATTCCGGCATCGGTCGTTGCGTTGCGATCCTGTTCGCAAGGGAGGGTGCCGATATTGCCATTGTTCATCTCGACGAGGATCAGGATGCGGCGGGCACGAAGGCGGCTATCGAAAAGGAGGGCCGCCAATGCCTCGTCGTCAAGGGCGACGTAAAGGATCCGAAGTTCTGCCGGGAAGCTGTTCAAAGGACTACCGAGCAGTTCTCCCGCCTCGATGTACTCGTAAACAATGCAGCGTTCCAGGTCCACACCGCTGACATCGAGGACCTGACGGATGAACATTTCGATGAGACCCTGAAAACCAATCTCTACGGCTACTTCTACATGGCGAAAGCGGCCATACCTCACATGAGGAACGGGTCGGCGATCATCAACACAGGATCGGTGACAGGACTGGAAGGGTCGATGGAGTTGCTGGACTACTCGATGACGAAGGGTGGTATCCATGCTTTCACCAAGGCTCTCTCTAGCCAACTTGTCCCAAAGGGCATTCGCGTCAACGCCGTCGCGCCAGGCCCCGTCTGGACGCCATTAAATCCTTCGGACAAGCAGGCCGATAACGTTGCGAAATTCGGCAGTCAGACGCCAATGAAGCGTGCGGCCCAGCCCGAGGAAATCGCGCCCGCGTACGTCTTTCTCGCGTCCCCGCAGATGTCGAGTTACATCACCGGCGAGATTTTGCCGATCGTCGGCGGATATTGAGGCCGGCGATGGCGATATTCTATTTCCAACTGCTCGACCACGAAGGCGTCGCTCCACGGAATTGGCCTACGAGCTCAATTCAACCGAAGATCCTATCAAAGAGGCGCGAACGGCCCTGTCCGAAATGGCGGCCCGACGTTCCCCCCATGCTGTGCGTCCAAGTCTTCGACGCAAATCGCAACACAATCAGACTGGTTCTCGAGGAAATCGACACGTCTAAGGCTACATCTTGAGGAGAATAACATGGGTACGAACCGCAGCGGCCCTGGAGAGCCAAGGGTCACGGAAACTGCCACCGAAGCAAGGCAGGGGAGCTACGGAAAACCGGTTTTTGCCGTTCTTGTCTTCGGGATCGTGCTCGCATTGCTGGCGTGGGGCGGCGTTGAGATATGGGGCGAGAGTATCGATGGGGATGCGAAGCCGACCGCCTCGACGACGCCCGATCCGATCAATGCGCAGCCTTCCGGACCGGGTACGTTTGACAATAATGCCGCCGATGGCAGCGGCCGTCCGCCCGAGGCGACGGACCGGTCTCCAAGCCCGAGCGGGAATGGTGGTGGCCCGACGCAGGTTACGACGCCGGCGGGGACAGAAAAGACCCGGTAGCCCGCGCCATTCCGGCGGCTCGCGGGAGCCCTTGCCGAAACTGGACCAGGGCGACCACCGCCGCTGACGCGCATACACGACCTGGAAGGACGAAGGCCGCCTGGAGGACGGGAGCATTGGCGGCGAGGCCCGGAGAGAGATGGCAGACGTTGCTCGAGCCAACAACATGCATCGGCTGAACGAAATGACTGCGGAATGATAAAGGGTGGGGCAGACGACTTTACCCTCGGCGGCTGCTCCTGATCAAACGACGTCGGCGACCAAGCGCATTCATTGCACATGCAGCCATCGCGTATAGTCGAACTTTCTTGGGAACTTGATCTTCAAATCAAAGTTCACTCCCCCGGGATCATCAAGATCTCTCAAGGAGGAATAGATCATGGCATCCAGTGGAACAGATACATCGCATTCCAAAGGCGGCTCGAAGTCGGGCTCAGCCAAGGGCGCTTCGTCGGCAAGACAGGCACCTCGTCAGGCAAGCAGGGCGGGTCGCACGAGCAGCACGTCAAGGCCGGCGAACAGAGCCACAAGAATTCGAAGTAACGTCGCCTCATCCGAATGTTCCCGACGGGCGCGGATTACTTCGCGCCCGATCTGCATTAGGGGGTTGGACCCCGTGGTCTTGTGGGAGGATTGCATCAACCACGCAACTTCCCGAGCTCAGCTCCTCAGGTGATTTTTCCTCATTCGCAGAGCGTGTCCCTTCGTCGAAGGAGCCGGAAATTCCAACCTTTTCGAAAGGCGGTAAGAACCGGTCCATTGCCGATATGGAATGCCTGCCTTCGAGGATCATCGTTTTCCATCTTGCATCGAAGTTGCCAAGGGAAGCATAGATGCAGAACTCATCCAAACGACCGAATTTTCAGGCAGGGACATTTGGCTCAACGACTGTACGATACGGTACCACAGCGAAGACGCTCTCATCTTGAAGATCGTAACCAAATCAATCTACCTGACCCAACGACAAGCCCCGGCATCGGAGTGATCGACGGTGCTCTGTGTCGGTCGAGCGGCCTCGGCGTGTCTGCCAACCTTGAGCAAGGATAATTGACCAAACACTCGCTGATCATCTTCCTCCACGGCATCGGCGCGTCTGGGGCACAGCTTGCGCCGTTGGCGTCTTCTTGGCGCCTCAGCCTCCCGAACGCCCGCTTCGCAGCTCCCGACGCTCCCTTTCATCATCGCTATGGGCATCAGTGGTTCAGCGTCGAGGGCAATCCGCTTGCCCCGGCATTGTCGCGGTTAGAGAAGCATTTGATAAGGTGATCATTACCGTCGCCCGGCGGGAAGGCCTTGGGAACGAAGAACCCGACGAGAGCACCCCCACGAAGGCGATCTGGTCATGAGCGCCATCAAGAAGCCTGTGAAGACCGCAGGGAATCGCGCAAGAAGGTCGAAGTTGAAATCGACCGTCACTAGCTGTTGAGATCGCGACCTAGCCGCCAACCGCTTGACCGATAGGCCAGAACTGCCTCGCGGGCCGGAGAGGTGGCTATCCCCGCCAATTTGGCAACCAGGAAAGTGTTGCCCGCAGAGGCGGAGGACCAGCGCAGCGAGTTTATCGACGCCACAGGGTGCGGCGGCCGGCGTCTGGCGAAAAGCGGAGCTCGATATGCATCCGTGGCGGAGCGAAGCTGCGATGATGCGCCGGTCTGGTTCGGAAGAGAAACTCGGGACCGCGACCGGGATTTCGGTCTTTCGCCTGGTGAACGTCAGGGTGTGAAAAATGGTCATCCTGGTGTTGCCGTGTTTTGGCCAGTTGCTGCACTGCCCTTCAATGCATCCACCTCCTCCGACAAGCGATCTTTGATCTCGTCGTGCGCGTCCGATGCCACTTCGACCGCACGTTCAAAGACGTCAGATGCAACGGCTTTCCCTCGATCCACAAGCTCGGAGGTCTGCGCGCCCAACGCGTCCTTGGCGGCGTCTGAGGCTTCTCCTGCCAATTGGTCTTCCGTCTCCGTCCTTGGAAGAGCGGCGCCAATAGCAGCTCCGACAGCAAATGCCAGCGCCCCTCCGACCAGCGGCTGATCGCGAAACTGCGTAAGGAAAAAGGTGTTGAGGTCCGTGGCCTTTTCCTGCAGATTTGCTGTTCCCACCGCTCTCTCTGCAAGATCTTGCGCTGTCGTCTTAACTTGCTCCCATTTTTCCGCAGCCCATCCGGATGCCGCGTCGAACATCGCCCCCGTCTCGTCGAGGATCTGATGGACTTGTTTTCCGCTGGCATCGACGAAACCGCGATAGGTCTTGCCTGTCTCGTCCATAAAATGGCCGGCGCGCCGTCCCGCTTCGTCGGTGAGCGCTTTCAGTTGCCGGCCAGAGCCATCGCTGAAATGACTATATCGCACGCCCCCGATCGATGTTGGCGGGCCAAGTCGACGAACCGGTCCCTGAACAGGGTAGAGTTCGTATTCCGGCTCTCGTGAAGAATCGCGTGCGGTCGTCGAAGGGGAGCCTTTGGCCATCAGCCAAGCCAGACTGACGCCCATCAACGCCGCCGGCAAGGGATTTTCTTTCAGCGTTCGCCCAAGGTTTCCGACGAACTCGCTGCCTCCGCTATTCCTCGCGTAAGCAAGAACCTCGTCCACCAATTGGCCAGGTGACATTCGCTCCTGGATGGCGTCTATTCGATCTCCAAGCCGTTGCCGATCTCGCTCGATTTCTCGCTGCAGCTCGGCCGATGTTTTGTCTGTCGAGGTTTCCATCACAGTTTATCCTTCACGGTTTGCACGTCGCGACCAAGCGAAGTGGTGGTTCGCTCGAGCATCAGATTGTTGCGTCGGAAGACAGCGAGACCACGTGCGATCATGATCCAAGCAATCAGCCCGATGACGACGCCTACGGCTGCGGACGCCAGCGCATTGGCGGTCGGCTCGGCAAACCCATGAGCCACGAGGAATGCAGCGACACCGCTGACGATGGCGCTCAACAGGATGCCGACCGCCCCGATTGCCAGTACCAGGCCGATCAGCAGGATTTCGACACCGCTCAAAGCATCCGATAGTTTTTCGGCCGCTTCCGTTTTGGCAAGGTCGATTTCTTTGCGCAGCAGACCGGTGACGTCGCGCAGAAGGCCGCTGATCAATTCGGACAGCGGCGTGTTTTCAGAGGTCTTAGTCATTTGAATTGCCCTCGCGTCCGGAGAACGATCCCACCGTTTGCGATGGCCCGGTCGGTCGGGCCTTGTCATTCCTTTTTGCAGACGCGATCAGAAAACGACTTGCGGTTAAGCCCGCGAGTGCCGCGATTCCAAGAAATGCCATTGGCTGCCTGCGCCCGAAATTCTCGACCAGCGTGGCCATCTCACCGAGATCCTTGCCCTCTATCCTTTCGGCAACTTTTGCGATGCTCTGGCCGACTTCGCGAGCGTATCGGCCGACTTGTGGCTGATCAGCGCTTTCTAGTTCTGCGCCGACCTTCTCCAGAGCTTTCGCCACGCCGCTCACCTGATGGGCGGCATAGTGCGTCTTATCGGAAATAACCGCGTCGACCTTCTCGATGACGGCGCCAGACCCCTCCTTGATCATCTCCCTTGTCGAGTCGACATCCTCGTTGAGCTTGTTCTTGAGGTCAGTAACTGGTGGGGCATTGGCAGACGGAACGCGTCCTCCTGCGGGAGCGGAAAAATTATTTGTCATCGAGAGTCTCCCTGGATTCAATCCTTTGTGGGCGCCGAACCTCGGTCTTCCAGCTTTGTTCCCGGGGGGTTGTGTGTTCCATAAAAACTTTTTGCGCCCCAGCAGGGAAGGCGAAGGTGCTTCGGGCACCAGCGCAGACGGAACGAGGAAGCCCGGGCAGCCACATAAGAGTCCCTCGCCCAAGATCCGGCCCCCAAGGTCGTTGTCAGCAAATGTCAGGTGGTTCGATGGATTAACGGACAGACGTTCGAGCGTTCTGATGTGTTCAGCGCCGGTCCGGCCTTGAACCATGGCCGCCCGCTGTTTGTGCCGCATGCTAGAGGCCTGCAAAGCCGTCGGTTTTGGCATCGGCCGATCGGAACCGCCTGCTGACCGATATTATGCCGGGGAGCCGGAACAATCTTTGGCTTGCAGCTTCTGAAGCGGCGCATCGAGTCTGATAACGATACCCGTTGAAGCATAATCGAGAGAGACGTCTCCGAACGCGGCGAGACTCGCTCTAACGAGCCGCGAGCCGAAGCTCTTTTTCTTGGGTCTTCCAACCACTGGTCCGCCGCGTTCCTGCCAAAGCAGGTGAAAGCGAGCGTTGCCGGCGTTTTGCAGCACCGACCACTCGATTTTGACAGATCCGGTATCCACCGACAAAGCCCCGTATTTCGTCGCGTTCGTGACCAGTTCGTGCAGTACGAGGGAGAACGAAAGCGCCGCCTGGGGGTTAAGATTGACTTCGGGACCACTTGCCTCGATACGGTCGGGCTCGAGTCCGAGATTGATTGCAGTGGCCCCGACAATCGTATCCATGGTCGCCGATAGCCAGTTCTTCTGCAGTAAAATATCATGGGCGTTTGCATAGGCGTTGATGCGCGCCGAGATCGACTGCTCGGCCTCCGCCATGCTGTTCGCACTTCGAAAGGACTGGCTAATGATCGCCTGGACGACGGCCAGCGTATTCTTGATGCGATGGGAAAGCTCGTGCATCAGGACGCGCTGGCGCTCCTCGTTTTCTCTCTGCTCGGTTCGATCTCTGAGGATCTTCAGGAAGCCCTCCAGTTCGCCATCATCCGACCTCAACGCCATCATCTGGCCCGACGCCCAGAATAACGAGCCATCCTTTCGAACGTGCCAGCGTTCGTCGTCTCCATGGCCGTCCTTCAAAGCGGCGGTCATTTCTCGTGAAGGCGCCCCGGCCTCACGATCCTTCTCCGTGAAAATCACGGCCACAGGCTGACCGATGATTTCGGTATCTTCCCAACCGAGGATCCGGCGTGCCCCTTCATTCCATGTGGTGACGAGACCTTCTAGATCCACGGCAATGATCGCATATTCGATGGCACTCTGGAGGATGGCTTCGAGAAAGCGCTCACGAGCCCGACTGGGATGCGAAAAGCGGTTCATGGTCTTGCTCCGCACCTGATTGTTCAGATCACATGAGAATGGACTTGCCCCAATCCTATACCTGATGCTGCCGCAGTGCCATCGCGCGGGATGCTTATGCGGCACGGTGTCCGCAAAGCTCTGAAGTAAGGCAGTAGGTGATCGTCGGGAAACAAAGGGGCGCAGGCGACGTTATCAGCCGATGACTGATGAAGCGTAGAAACATGACGACTCACTCGACAAAGAACTTACACGGAGACCTGCCTTCGGCGTCGTCAAAAGCAGCCTTGGCTGATCGGAAAGAATTAGCGGCGGTCGCGTTCGAGCGCACCCGGATGCCCATGGTCGTGACGGATGCGCGCAAACCCGATCTTCCGATCGTTCTGGCAAACAAGTCATTCCTTGATTTGACAGGGTATGCCGCTGACCAGGTGGTGGGTCGCAATTGCCGGTTTCTGCAAGGGCCTGCGACCTCACCGATTGCTGTTGCCGAGATTCGCGCCTGCATTGCCGAGGAGCGGCAGGTCAGCGTCGAGATCCTCAATTATAAGAAAAGCGGGGAGCCATTCTGGAACCGCCTGCACTTGAGCCCCATCCATGGGGATGACGGACGGATCCTGTATTTCTTTGGATCGCAAATCGACATGACGGACTACCGGCGGGTTGAGGCGCTTGAGGCTTCCGAGCATCGCCTCCTCATGGAGGTCGACCACCGGTCGAAGAATGTCCTCGCCATCGTTGACAGTATCGTTCGCCTCAGCAACGCCGACGATGCGGCCCTTTATGCCGCGGCTATCCAACACCGTGTGCAGGCGCTAGCCCGCGCACATAATTTGCTGGCAGAGCGAGGGTGGGCCAATATCTCGGTTGAGGAGCTCGTTCGGCTGCAGGTGACGCCTTTCGCGGCCACCCGTATTGCTTTAAACGGCCCGGATATCAGGCTGCCGGCGAAAGTTGTCCAGCCGGTCGCGCTCGTCCTTCACGAACTGGCCGTTAACGCGGCTCGTCACGGTGCGCTTGCCAAGCCGCAAGGAAAGTTGTCGATTGACTGGGCGCCCGGACCGGCGGATGACGGCTTCAGGTTGAGATGGAAAGAGGTAGGTGCGGGCCCGCTGCCCAAGCCAACCAAACGAGGCTTTGGTACGGTGATTGTCGGCGCTATGGTGGAAAAGCAACTGAGGGGGCACGTCGAGAAAACCTGGTTCGATGACGGCCTGCTTATCGAGATCGAGGTGCCTGCAGCCGGCTCTAGCCCGGTATGATGCACGCCTCTGGTATATCCGCTCGCCTTCTCTGGCTGTTGCGATCCGGATCGCCGTGCCGGCATCCACCTCTTCCTGTGGATGTTGAATTACGTCGGCTCCGCCAGCTTCACGTCGTGTCATTAATCACCGGGCCCCTCTAGGCGTGGAGGGAAGGCTTACCGGTATCGATGAGGACGTCAACCTCCTGCGGAATGAGTTGAGCGACGAGAGGACAACGTTCACGAGAGCCGGTCTGCCATTCGGATCAATCTGCGCGGAAAGCTGTTGAGATGAATGCCGGCTCAATTCCCAGCTGCGCAATCAGCTCACAAGCATAAGGATACGGTCCAGAAAAATCACGATGCTGTCCAGCCAACCCTGAGGAGTGGAAACACCTCAAGTCGCTCGGCTCTGGCATTTCAGGATTGATAGCCTTGCTGGTCTAATGGAGGGAGGGATCGTCGGCTACGCCAGTGACGGCGCTGTGGCCTAGATTAGACACTGGCTGATGATCAACTGAGATATTCTTGCCCGAAAAAGGCCCCGCTTTTTGGGGAGCGGGGCTAGTTCTGGGTTGAGTTGGGTCGCACATCGAAATGTCGAGTGGCTGCCTGCACAAATCTCCGCACGGCCCGACATCCTTACCGCCAATGAAGCCTATTGTTCCCGGCAGTCGGATTTTTTTTGGAGACAAGGCTGGGACCGTTGGGCGCTTCAAAAAAGCCCCGCCGAGACGGGGCAATCTTGGAAAGGACGGATCGCACAGGAAGGGACGAGTTACATACGGCCCCGTCACAAAGGCCACCTGCGCGATCCGTCGCTCTAACCGAAAACGCAATTGTTAGTTCCTGTACGGTTTCGGACAGAGGAACTTAGCCCGCGGGCCAAAGTCCAATCATACAAAAAGAGAATATTGCCGACGCAGTTTCGCCTGCCGGAAGAGAAACCCCGCCTTCGCGGGGCTCAGTGAGGGGGGTGGTTTCTAAAGCTGCGCCTCTGGCGAGGCACTGTCCACTATGATGAGAATTTCATTAGTTGCAATGCATAGACCGTTCTGGAGATTGTTTTTTTCTAAGCGTTTAAATGCAGAAGTGTTCGATATCGTACAAAGCGGCCTGCTACCGATACAACCGCTTTGCAATTTCTGGTAACTTTCATACGGCCGCTCAGCGATCTGCTAAAACCCAAGCATTTACTTCTCCTGTGCGTTGGGCGGCCGCTGAATTTTCTAATTGCTCCAGGTGGCCGCGCAGAAGCGGTTGGAAGAAGGAGTAGACCATAACCTCTGCGCGGTCCGAACCCCTGGGAAGGGGTAGATCGCGAACAGACAGGGCAAACGCTGCTCGACGATCCGAGTGGTTAACCACGAGTCCGAGGAAGCGGTTCCCGTACAGTTTCGCACCATACGGATCGCGGATCAGCTTCGACACTGGCTGAAGATCAACCTCCCACGATCACAGGTCTCGCGGCGCTTTTGCTATACCGTGGATTTCGGGTGTCGGGCCGCGCGGAGCGTCGCTTGGGAGCAGACCGAAAACTTGCCTCCGCACGACCCAACTCTGGGATAGGTGAATTGCTAGGTCGAAAAGCATCCGGCAATTTACTGGACAACCTTTTTGGCCCGCCGCAGTTCCCGGCCGTATAAAGAAAAACTCCTTTGGCAGGCGGATTTGCATGACCGGAGGTAGATGTGCCGCAGTTTCCGGCCGGTTAAAGCACATGAGACACACTATGTAGATTTATTGGAAAAAATCCCCGCGGCGGCAAGGATGAGTAGGGTGGGGGTTGTCGTAGATAAGCGTATCTAGGCGCTGCACAAATATTTTGCGTTACATTTATATCTTTTTGCAATACTTTTTGCAACTGCGGCTTTAAGTATTCCGAGTAAAACAAAAGTGATTGTGCGGTTTATGACCAGAAAAGAAATCAACTAGAACTCAAAAGAATATGTTTTAAGGTTTCATCTGGCCGCTCAGCGATTATTGCTTACCCCAGGCAATGTGTCTCCTGTGCGTTGGGTGGCCGCTAAACTTTCTAGTTGCACCAGGTGGCCGCGCAAAAGCGGTTGGATACGATCAATTCAGCGGTAGTCTTGCTTCCTCGCGGTTTTTCCGCATCCGCAGCCGGACGTCGTCCATCGCATTGATCCAGCCCATATCTCGCCTGCAACGACTTTGCTATATTAGAAAAATATTGTAAACGTGTAGGGGTGGATTGGTCGCGAGCCCATCAGCGCGTGTAGTTGGCATTTGCGATCTAGTTGCCACTACGACGTTCACAGCTGGTCAAGGCCGTGCCGCTGCCGTTTTTGAGCGTGTGCAGGCAATCTGTTTTGCACTGCGCATGAACGCCTGCATTCACCGCAACTAGAACCTGAGCGCGAGCCCATGGCAGGTGCAATCGCCGTTGTCTCCACCAGTGAACCTTCTCCAGATCGAGTGAGGGTGCAACTCGAACGCATATTGAGCAGTCGTGACTTCGGCCTGCCGCATCTAGGGCGGAGATTTCTGCAGTTCATCGTCGAGGAAACCCTCGATGGGAGAGGAGGATACCTCAAGGCCTTCACAATCGCCCAAGCGGTATTTGGCCGGGACGTTTACTTTGACGCACAGAGAGACCCGTGTGTCCGCGTACAGGCCACTCGCATTCGCCGCGAGTTGGAGCGATACTACCTGCTCGCGGGGCCGGAAGATGAAGTTCTCATCACCGTCCCCATAGGCACCTACGTGCCAAGCTTCCGGATAAGAGAGGTGTCGGACGTCCAGGAAACAGCTCCAGCGCAGAAGCCCCAGCCCACGCCTAGGAATGCGATTTATGCGCGCAATGCCGTCGTCACGCTTCCGTGGCAATGGCTTATGACAGCTGCGACCATAGGGGTTTTCGTCCTGGCTGAGTTATTGGTTTGGCTCGACGCACGGAATCCGGCTACGACGACGACGAAACCATCGATTCTCGTCGAGCCGTTTGAGGCGGTACCCAGCACGCCGGCAGTGGCTGCCATCTCTGAAGGCCTTTCCTACGAACTGGTGACCAAGCTGGTCTCACTGCCGGACATCGTCGTAAAGATCGATAGCACGTCGGGTAAAAGAGATGGTCTCTATTTGCTCCAGGGCACCGTGCTAATGGCTGGGCAGAGATTAAGATCGTCGGCCCGACTGGTGAGGCGGTCGGATGGCGCTGTCGTCTGGGCTGAAAACTACGACGACGATATAGGCAAAGAGCCAGCGCTTGATATCCAATCGGACGTTGCGGAGAGCATTGCCACGTCCGTGGCGCGGCCGCTTGCTGTCGTCGGGGAGCGACAAAGCCGGTCACCTTTATATTAGCCCGCTCGTCCTCGCGCTTTTAAGGCGCGCTTAGGCCGCAAATCGCACCGATCGTTCCTCTGCTTCGGCAACGCCGACAAATGGTCACAGGGCTGTTCATCGAAGGTTCATTGTGCAGCAGCCCCAATAGAACCCTTCCGTCATCGGTGTCACAGCTCAGGCGGAAGAGGGAGACTGAAACATCAACATCATCGACCGAGGCCAATCACATGTCGCACAAATTGCTTCTCTCCGCTGCCGGATCGTTGCTTGCTGCTTTTATCATGTCGACGCCGGCGCACGCGCTGACGATGAAGGAATGCAGCACGAAATATCAGGCGGCTAAAACCGGCTCCGCCAAAGACATGAAGTGGAATGATTTCCGCGCCAAGTTCTGCGGCGCGGACGCTGCTGCCGCTGATAAGGAAGACGAAGCGGACATCGCAAAAACAACCGACAAAGAGCCTGCAAAGCCGACAGCCGCAGCGCCAAAGAGCGTCAAGTTCCCGAAGGCGATCGACAAGAAGTATTCGAGCGAGACGCCTGGAAAGGGTCGCCTCCATACCTGCGTCGACGCCTATCATGCCGCCAAGGATGCCGGCACGCTCGGCGATCTGAAGTGGATCCAGAAGGGCGGCGGCTATTGGAGCCTTTGCAATACGAGCATCAAGTCCGCAGGCTGAACGAAGCCTCGCAATCTTGAAGAGGAGGAGGCCGCTATGCAAGCGGCCTTTCCATTATAGCTATCATTCCGGGCGTAGCTGGGCTCAGCTGCACCAATCATTTTGCGTGTCACCCGCTCAGTGGGTCGTGCAAACCATTTCAATCAAAGCAGCAAGTTGATGGCCCTCAAGGATCGCGTAACGATGGGTACCAGTGCGAACAAGGATCTCGATCGCCTGAAGCTCGTTAATGTTCTCCCCAGCGTATTCAATTGCTGCTTGCAGCGAGATGAAATTCTTATTCACGGTGCCGGGGAGCCAGCTATGAACGGTGACAAGAGCAGGCGAAGACATTTGGTTTCCGATCTACAATTCAACGAGATGACAATATCAGAAAACAACCTAAGTGCGCCTGTGACAGGTGTATCTGGTTACCGATTGATTGACGTCGTCGATTGCCACGTTCTGATGCTGCGCGGGCGGCCATTGTTCAGCGCCTTCAATAAAAAAGAGCCCCGCCGAGACGGGGCAATTTTGGAAAGGACGGATCACACAGGAAGGAAGAGTTGACATACGGCCCGTCACTAAGGGCAACCTGTGCGATCCTGCCGCTCGAACGGAAAAGCGATTGCTTTGTTCCCGTACGGTTTCGTACGATGCAGGCGCGGCCGCGGGATCTTCAAAAGTGCCCACAAGCCGGTAGCCGCGCAGAAGGGGTTGGTGAAGGAGTGGACCATTGACCTCTGCGCGGCCCGAACCCCGTGGAGGGGGTGGATCGGGAACAGTGCAGGGCAGACGCTATCCCGCGATCTAAGCGGTTAACCATCACTCAGCGGATGCTGTTCCCGTACAGTTCCGCACAAATCATTTTGCCGCGGATCAAATTAGGAGTCGCAGCAGCGCTGCCTCGTCCTGCACCCCATGCTGGAATGACTGGATAATCCGGCAGGCTAAATCCTCACGCTCAGCGTCTGTGTTGATTTGCTTCAGCGAAACGACGTGGTCGTAGACCCTTTGGCAGAGCGCCACCTCGGCGTCGTTCAGCACGTTTTGCGCCTGCGCAATCTGGAATGGGATCATGACAGCCCTCCCTTTCCCTATAAAAAGGGTAGGGCGGAAAAGGGCCGGTTCAAGCGTGGAGGCTGTGGACTATCGGTCGCACCAGTCATTCCTCTTCGTCGGTTGCCAGGTCCGCGCAAAACCCTCCTGAAGAAGCTTCTTGCCGATTTCTTCCCCATTCGTTCGGTAGATGTTGACGAGCGGCCGGTGTGAAGGCGTCCGGTCCACCGCGCCGCTCGACACGATCCGCAAGCCCTTTTCAGCCAGTAGCTCTTTCAGCCTTCCCTTGGCGATTAGCGCCAGCTTCCGTTCCTTCATGCACTTCGCGTGCGATCCGATCTCCGGCGTGTCTATGCCCGAGACGAACGGAATACCTTCCCCCAACAACCGCATGTTTTGCCCGTCGCATTTTACAGTGTCGCCATCGACCGCCGTCAGCGATGCGCAGAAGATCAGTTCATCGATCATCCTTGCTTCCTCGCATTCCGTTTAAACGCATCAGCCGGTGATAGTATTCCTCGACCTTTCGAATAGCCTCGCGCGGTTCAACTTCGAAGCCTTGGTGGAGCGTCAGCCTTCGGCGCACACTTGGGCCAAGAACACTCCATTGCCACATGCTGTTATTCGGCCCGCCGCTCTCCATTCGTATCCTCCCGATGATTATTTCCCCGTCATAGCCCAGCCAATCGAGATCCGTCGGCTGATCGCGTTCGTCGATCTTCGTGCCGCGCCATTTGTAGAGTGGTTGGTATCGAGTGGGCATACCCGGAACATTGCCCTAGCCGCTTCAATAATCAATCTGGGTGAATTGGCTTTTAAGCCATGAGGGGTCCCAGAGCGGCCCGGTGGACCGCACGGCCACTGCGAACAGGGGTGCAGCAGTACAAGATACTGAAGCCGTGCGGCCCGTCGTCACAACCCATAACTGCCTGAACAGGTTCCCGTATCATGAGTTCACCGCAAAAAAAGCCCCGCTGGATGGCGGGGCTAGTTTGTACAGACGGAAAGGCGGCTGCGCCATAGTTGCTGGGGAGCAGACGAAAGCGCATCCTCGCGCAAAAACCCGCCGTTGCAACAGAAAGTTCCCGGCCCTCACCTAATGAATTTGGGCAAATTGCTTTTCCGAGCGCCGCTGCTGAAGTGTCAGCATGGCGAAGCCGTCCCGCAAACCTTCCCTGCCGCTGCTCGGTGAAGCCGACACGCAGCTCCGAAGCCGCCCGCGCCGGCGCCGAGATCCCGCCCAGCCGAACCTGCCCCTGGACCCGATGCCGGCGCGCGTCGAGCCGTGCCTAGCGCTGCTCAAGGCCAAACCGCCGAAGGGCGATGATTGGGTTTTTGAGATCAAGTGGGACGGCTATCGCCTGGCTGTCCACATCGAGCCGTCGGGCGTGCGCATCCTGACGCGCGGCGGCCACGATTGGACCGAGCGCTTTCCGGCGATCCTGGCCGAGGCAAGGCGCCTACCTGTCTCAACGGCGATCCTGGATGGAGAGGCCGTCGTGCTCGACGCGCATGGCCGGTCCGATTTCGGCATGCTCCAGCAGTCGCTGGGCGGGCGAGGGGGCAAGGGGGCGTCCAAAGATGCAATCTTCATGGCATTCGATCTTCTCTATTTCGACGGCCATGACCTGACCGGAACCGAGCTCACCTCCCGGCGCCACCTCCTCGAGGGACTGGTGCCCGCCGGCGGAGAGGACGCTATTCGATTGTCAGAGGAGATCGAGGCCGATGGCGAGCAGCTACTGCGCATCGCTTGCGAACACGACCTTGAAGGCATCATAGCGAAAGACCGTAACAGCCCGTATCGATCCGGCCGCCTCGGCGACTGGCTGAAGATCAAATGCATCCAGAGCGATGGCTTCGCGATCGTCGGCTATGAGATGTCGACGGCATCATTCGGGGGTATCGGCCGGCTGCTGCTCGCCGCGCGCAAGGGAGGCGAGCTCGTCTATGTCGGGGGAGTGGGAACCGGCTTCAACGAACGCTCCGCCGCGGATCTCCGGAAACAAATGGACAAGCTGACCATGGCCAAGCCGGCCGTCGATTCGGCGTCGTCCTGCGAATGGCCTGAAATCTCCGAAATTAGCTTGATCTTCTCATCGTGGGCCTTGTCGAGATTGGCATAGGCAAAGGTGATCGCCGTCCCGCGCAGATCGTGGAAAGTTACCCCCTTGATTCCGAGGCGTGCCATCTCCTTGCGCGAGCGACAAAGCGCACCACCTATAATATTAGCCCGCTAGTCCGCGGGGCTGGCAGCGGTGCCTTACGCTGGAGGGCCTAATCATTGCCTCAGTCGGTCAGCGCCTTGATGATCGCGTTCGGGCGCGTTCTCGGTCATGGGCAAGAAGAAGTGCGTGTTCTTGGCCTAGGCGGTCTCGTACACGATCTCAGATGATAATTCCTGAGATCCTGAACAAACCAGGGAAGCTAACCGCCGAGGAAATGGATCTTGTCCGCGCTCACCCGCAAAAGGGTTACGAGATGGTGGCGAAAGCGGACTCGGCGCCGGATGAAGTGCTTGATATCTGCCGTTTCCATCATGAGCGCTATGATGGCAGCGGTTATCCCGATCGCCTGTCGGGCAGGGACATCCCTTATGTTGCTCGCGTTGCTGCCATTTGCGACGTATACGAGGCGCTGACATCCATCCGGCCGTACAAGCGGGCTTTCTCGCAGGCGGAGGCAATCAACATGATGATGAACTCTTCCGGACATTTCGACCAGAAGCTCTTGTCGGCGTTCGTCTCGAGGATGATCATCAGTGGCACCCTGCACTGATCCAGACATTGCCCGAGATTTACGAGGGCGCTGGCGTCGAGCGGTTATCGGCCAGGTTGCAGCTTGGGCGCCCTCTTCGTCGAAGCCAGCGACCGTTCTCTGGAGCAGCTAATCATCGCGGGTGACAATCTCATGTATGCAGCAAAACGTCGGAAAACGCACTGCTGCCAGCACCGGGCTATGCGCACTTGCGCTGGAGGGTTTCGTCACCATTCTCACGGAGGCCTTGCCAGCCGGTCTGCTCCCGCAGATCGGGGTTTCGTTACGTGTGAGCTAGACAATGGTTGGTCAGTAGATCATGCTCTGGGATCGCAGCTTGCGGCGACCCTGCCTACGCAGCGACACGCAGCTGGCGCAGGCTGCCGCCGGGGCAGCGACGTTGTTTCAGATTGCATCAGCGCGTGCGGGTTCGGCGGCTGATGTCGCGCAGGCGGATTGCGATTGGTCGATATCGCTATGCTTGCCTGCGCGACCGGATCAAGGTTGTGCATTTGAACGCCGACCCTTTGGATGAAGCCGTCAACCCCCTTAGAGGAGCCTGTTATGGCGGCAGCATCACCTGCCAGCCAGGACATTTCGATGGAACTGAACCCGCCGATGCCAACCAGTAAGCCACGATCGTAGCGTTAAGCAAAGCCGGGCACCAATGGTCGGGCACCGAGACTTCAACAACCACTTTCGCTTCGATGCCGTCCAAGAGCGCCAGACAAACGCGAGGTAATTGTTTTCATCACATCGGGCGCGGGAATTCACAACCGCCGTTCAGTCCTGGCATCGAATAGATGCAGCTTGCCGAGGTCAGGCGCAAGGACCAGTTGGTCCCCGGCGCGCAGTTCGAGGCGCTCCCTCACCGTCGCGATAAGGGTATCGGCGCCGAGCTTGGCGGTGATCTGGATCTCAGCTCCGGTCGGCTCGACAAGGACGACATCCGCCGTCACGGGGCCCCGTCCGACCGTCATATGCTCAGGCCGGATGCCGTAGATGATTTCGGCGCCGCGCGCCAATGCTGCGCCTTGGGGCAGAGGTAGCCTCCCGCCACCATCGGCGATGAATTCAAGAGGTCCCGATGCGCTGACCTGACCGCGAATGAGATTCATGCCCGGAGATCCGATGAAACCTGCCACGAACAGGTTGGCCGGTTCGTCATAGAGGTCCAATGGGGAGCCTATCTGCTCCACGAATCCGTCTCGCATCACGACGATGCGATCGGCCATCGTCATCGCCTCGATCTGATCGTGCGTGACATAGATGGTTGTTGTCTTCAGCCGCTGGTGCAGCTGTTTGATTTCGGAGCGCATCTGAACGCGCAGCTTCGCGTCCAGATTGGACAGCGGCTCGTCGAACAGGAACACCTGCGGATTGCGCACGATCGCACGGCCCATCGCAACACGCTGGCGCTGGCCGCCCGAGAGGTTCCTCGGATATCTTTCGAGCAGATGCTCGAGCCCGAGAATCTGGGCGGCCTCGCGAACACGCTGCTTGGTCTGCTCTCTGGGCGCCTTAGCCAGCTTCAGCGAAAAACCCATATTGGCCTCGACCGTCAGGTGCGGGTAGAGCGCGTAGGATTGGAAGACCATGGCGATGTCGCGCTCCTTCGGCGCAATATTGTTCACCACCTTGTTGCCGATCGAGATCCTGCCGTCGGAAATCTCTTCCAGCCCGGCGATCATCCGCAACAATGTCGATTTTCCGCATCCGGAGGGGCCGACGAGGATGACGAACTCGCCGTCCTCGATATCGATATTCACGCCATGCAGGACTTCGAAGTGACCGTAGCTCTTACGGGCGTTCGCCACACTTACTGACGCCATGATTTTCTCCGGCTGATGTTCGCAGTTCGACGGGCAGCCTTTCGTGGAAGCGGCTGCAGGATTGTTTATTGCATTGCTGTCGCGGCAGAGTAGGGAGCCAAAGCCGCGTCGATGGCCGCAAGGCAAAGTTCGCGGGCGTTGGGAGCGATCCGCTTTGACACCACGTCGGGGTATAGTCTTGCCAGATACTGGCTGATCAATGTCTCGGGGATGTCTCCGGGGAGCCGGCTGAACAGTTCGTCCACGGCCGCGGAGGCCCTTGGATCAGGCCAGTAATAGCGGATACGGTCGCTATAGCTGAAATGCCGCTGCAGGCGCTCTTCTTCGGGACTGGCGCTGTAGTGACCTGCCCAGTGCGCCGGTTGCTCCACCATGATTGCTTCCATGGCAGCGGCCAGTCCGGTTTGCGCCGTCGTTCCGGCAAGCACGCCGGCGATCGCATCGAGACCGTAGAGAGCCTCGCGAAGCGCGAACGTTAGCCCAGGCCCGACTTTGAGGATGGCGAAGCCGCCATCGATCAGAGCCGACAAGGCACTGGACGGTTGGTAGTCGGTGGAATGCGCTTCGAAAATCAGTCCGGGCATTTCGTCCAGCGACCGGATGAGGCCGATCGCTCTGTCGGGCTGGTAGAGCGCCACGTTGGTATTGCCGAACTCGACTCCCGGCTGGACCACGATGCCGATCACCCGCTCCATGGCGGAAGCCAAACCGGCTTCGGCAAATGACGCCCGATGGACAGCCAGGGTCTTCAGCGCCGCATCGGCCCTCGTGATGTCGATTTCCCGGAGTGCGTGGGTTGCACCGCCGGGAGGCGGCACCTCTGTCCCGATGATATAGACGGGCGGCCGCCGGGGCGCGCGGTGACTGGCCTCTTCGGCAGCCTTTGCCAGATGTGCGGCGCGGGCCGCCGTCACTTCGTCCTCCAGTGCAGCCGGTTCGCCCGCGCAGCCCATCGACGTGTCCAGGTGGATCTTCTCAAATCCGGCCTCGACATAGGCCGCGACCATGGCAGACGCGCGCGCCATCGCCTCTTCGGCCGGCAGCTTCCTCCATGGGTTCGGGCCGAGATGATCGCCACCCAGGATGATGCGCTCGGCCGGAAAATCAGCGGCCGCAGCGATGTCCTCGACGAAACGGCGAAATCCCGCCGGCGTCATCCCGGTATACCCGCCTTCTTGATTGACCTGATTGCAGGTGGCTTCGATGAGGGCAGGCCGGTCTTCTGCTGCTGCGCGCCGGAGTGCGGCCTCGATGACCAGCGGATGTGCGGAGCAGACCGAGGTGACGCCGCGTGGAAGCGCAAGTTTTCCCGTGCCCAGAAGCTTTTGCAGAGCGGTCTGGCGGTTCTCTTCGATCGCAGTCATGCCAGTTTCACGACCTTGGTCAGGTGACGGGGAGAAACTGTATCGATCTGCCGGGCCTGAGCGGCGCGTTCGCCCAGGACTTGTAGCGCCGGCAGGACGACCAGACCTGTAAGCGACAAATCGGCATCCACGGCGAGCTCGACATCGCCCGGACCGCCAAGGCCAATGACGACCGCACCCTTGTCTCTCAATTCGCCGGCCAGCTTCGTCTCGGCCTCCCGCTGGTCCGAGCTGTAAAGCATCACGACAGCGGTTTTTTCGTCGACAAGGCTGATCGGTCCATGACGGTATTCCAGGGGGTGGAAGGCTTGCGTCATGATTTGGCTCATTTCCATGAGCTTCAGCGCTCCTTCCAGAGCGATGCCGAACAACGGACCTCCGCCGAGAAATACGAAGTGCGTCCGATCGGCGATCATGGCGGGAAGAACACGATCGAGAGCGCCGGCGATCTTGCGGGCGGCGCCGACAACGGAGCTCGGCACATGCTGCCCGATCATCTGCAGGCCAAGAAGGACCATCAGGCTCGCCGACACCGTCATGACGATGCCTTCGTCAGAATGGGTCTCGGCAGAAATCATCCGATCGCAATTCCTGGCAAGAGAGCTTTCCGGCTCGACCGTCACGGCAGTGACGAATGCGCCGGCGGCCCGGCTCGCTTTTGCGGCAGCGACTGTCTCCGTCGTCTCACCGCTGCGCGACAGCGCCACGACATGGGTGTCGCGCCAGTCGGGCCAGAATGCCGAAGGCCGGCTTTCCCATTCGGCGCCAGGCACCGCAATCGCCTTTCGCCCGGCGAGGTTGGAGTAGGCTGCAAGCGAGAGCGCGAGATTGTAGGACGTGCCGCAGCCGACGAAGACCAGTAACTTGGAACTGCTATCGGCCGGATTTGCACCGATGGCTTTCTCCCAATAGGGAAATTGCTCGAAAATAACCTTTTCGGTCGTATTCATGAAGTCTCCGATTATTTGACCGAACCAGCCAGCAGGCCGCTGACGAGATAACGGTTGAGAAAAATGACGACGAGGGCGGGGATGACGATCGCGATCGAGCCGCTGGCCGTAATCAGCCCGTAGTCGATGAAGTTCTTCGTCACAAATTCAGGTATGAGCACGGTCAACGGCTTCGTCGCCTGCGGTGAAAAGATGAGCGGGACAAGATACTGTCCCCAGGCGCCCAGGAAGGTCAGGATCGCTGCCGCCGTCAGTCCCGGTCCGGCGAGCGGCAAGACGATGTTGAAGAAGATGTAAAGCCTGCCAGCGCCATCGAGCTGCGCCGCTTCCTCGAGCGCGATCGGAAGAGCTTCGAACACGCTTCGCAACAGCCAGAGCGAGAGCGGCAGAAACGCCGAGACGTAGATCAGAGCGATGCCAACATAGGTATCGACGAGGTTCAGCTTGATCATGATTTGGTAGAGCGGGATCAGGACCGCGTAGGCGGGAATGGCCAGCGTCGCGACGACGGCAACGAAGATCGCCTTCCTGCCGGGGAACTGAAGCCGGGTGAAGGCGTAGGCTCCAAGCGCAGATATCGCAACGCAGAGCAGCGTGGCGGCGACCGCGGTGACAACGCTGTTCAGCAAGGCAGCGCGAAACTGCTTGAAGACTTCGACCCCTCCGATTCGGGCAATGTCGATGCCGAACAGTCGCGAATAATGATCCAGGGTGAAGTGCTGCGGGAAGAAGTTGATGGGCCGGACCGAGAAGTCTTCGCTTGGCGTAACCGAGCTCGCGATGGTCCAGTAGATTGGTCCGAGGGACCAGATCAGCAGCACCAGGACGCCGGCCCAGATCATCAGTCGATAGGTTAGGGTGGCTTTCATCAGTCGAACCGTGTGTTGCGGTATACGCGAAGGACGTAGACGAGCGAGATCAGCAGAGAGACGAGCGTGATCACCACCGACAGCGCCATCCCATAGGAAAAGCGGAGGTTCTGGAACGTTTCCAGGTAGATCTGGACGAGCACCGGCCTTGTCTCGAGGCTGGCTCCAGCCAGGACCCAGGCTTCATCGAAGAGGTTGAAGGCATTTACCGTTGCGTTCGTCATCGCCACGGCGATTGCGCTTCGAACCAGGGGCAGTGTCACCAGGCCGAACATCTGGAAGCGCGTGGCGCCATCGATGCGCGCGGCCTCATAGAGATGCGCAGGGATGCTCTGCATTGCAGCCAGAACGATCACGATCGTCAGCGGCATCATCCGCCAGACGTGAACGATGGTCACGGCAACGATCGCGCTGGTTCGATCGTTGAACCAGACGTGATTTTCGAAGGGGAGTCCGAGTGCGGACAGAATGCCGTTCAGCAGGCCGGCGCCGGGTTGATAAATCCAAAGCCAGATGACGGAATTGACGACCCCAGGCAGCGCCCAAGGCAGTATCACCGCGGCGAGAACCCATTGGCGCCCGACCTTGATCTGGTTGATCAGCGCCGCCGAAAGCACGCCGAAGACAGTTTCCGCGATAACCGCCAGGACGACATACATGAGCGTATTGCTCCAGGTCGTCGCGAGCTGGCCGTCGGAGAGCATCCTTGCATAATTTTCCAGGCCGACGAAGGGCGTGCCGGCCTGCATGGGATTGACCCTGTGCAGACTGTCCCAGACCGTTCGGCCCACGGGATAGAAGACAAGCGCGGCCATCGTGATAACGATCGGGGAAATCAGCAGAAGCCCGAGGGTGGTGTCGGCGTTGAAGCCGACCCCACGCTTGCTTGACAGGCCTTCAGATGCGAAGGCGGTCATTGCGCCATCGCCTGCTTGGCAGCGGCAGCGATCGCCTCCATGGCTTGGTCGACGCTCATCTGGCCTTTGGCTGCGCTGTTGATCGCAGTGTTCACGCCACTCGAGAACTGCGGATACCAAGGCGGCGTGCCCTGCGGGAAAAGCGGCTCCACGGTCTTGGACTGCGCCACCAGTACATCGCCGCTATTCAACTTGCCGTCCTGGTTCAACTCGGAGAGCGCGGACGTGCGTGTCGGCAGGAAGCCGTTTGCAGCATTCTTCTTCTGGAAGTCCTTGCTCGTGAACCACTTCACGAAGGCGATCGCCGCATCCTTGTTCTGAGAGACGTTCGGAATGGCGAGCGCCTCGGGAAGGCCGAAGCTTCGCGTTTCGCCGCTCGCGGTCGGCACCAGGATGGCTTCCACCTGGCCGGCGACTTTCGACTGCTTGGGATCGTTCATCTGGCCGAGGCGTCCGGGCTCGCCGGAGATCATGATACTGGTGATGCCCTGGCCGAACATGCTTTCGTTGATCTGGCTGTCCTTGAGGCCGGTGGATGCCGGATCGACGAGCCCTTCCTTGAGAAGCATGAGTTCGAAAGCGAGCGCCTTGTAACCAGCCGAGTCGGGGGATGTGAAAAGCGGGTTGAAGTCCTTGTCGAAAAGCTCTCCGCCGAAAGCCTTCGTCAACAGATACCAGCTCGTCGAGGCGCCCTCCGTTGCCGAAACCGGCAGGCCGATCGGATATTGCGTGATGTCCTTTTCCTTGATCTTCTTGGCAGCCGCGACGAGGTCGTCGAGCGTCTTCGGCATTTCCGATACGCCGGCATCGGCAAAATGCTTTTTGTTGATCAGCATCACGCGGAAGTCGTTCGTATAGGGAACGCCGAGAAGCTTGCCATCGACGGTGAAAATCTTCGCCACGCCGATGTCTTTGACGCTGTCGGCATCGATCACGTCATTGAGCGGCAGGAACCAGCCGGCGGCGCTGAACTGCCCTGTCCATGACCAGTCGAATTCGGTCACGTCGGCCGGCGCCGTGCCTGCGACCAGAGCCGTCACCAGCTTCGGCCGGATATCGTCCCAGGAGAGCGTCTGCAGGTCGACGTGAATGCCGGTCTCGGCTTCGAAGTCTGCCGCAATGGTCGGCCCCTGGGGTGACGGCATCAATACTGTAATTGACTGGCCGGCGAGCGGCTTTGCGTCGTCAGCGAGGGCGGGCATGGCAATGGCCAGAGCCGCCGACGCAAGTAGTCGCAAGATTAATTTGTGCATGTTCCCATCCTTCATTGTTTTCTTGATGCTCGGATTAAACTGCGTGCGTGCCGATGCCCTGGGCAGTGGCCGCGATTTGCCCGAACCAGCCTTCGTCCAAAGGCCAGTCGAGAAGTTGGGCGGCAGCCAGAAGGGCGCCGCCAATGGGGGGGAGTTTCGGTGGCGCCGGAGCCTTGCCGATCCTGCGTCCGAGCGCTTCCAGCAGGAGCCGGCTGGAAAACGTGCCGCCAGCATAGGTCCAATCGGCATCTGTCCGGCAATGACGCGAAATCGCGTGATGGTGTTTCGAGAGTTCGTCGGCTGCCTGCTCCAGCAGGCTCACGGCTCCCTCGTCACCCCCGCTCGCTACCCGATCCACGAGAGCTGAAATCGCTGCAATTTCTGCCCTTGGATTTTCGAGCGAACTCGCCCAGTCGCCAAGCCCGTTCATCGGATCGGCAGGATCGATGTGGAGTCGGTCGAACAGGGCCGCCGCCAGGGCTGTCGCCGGCGCGCGCCCGTCCAGGCTTTGGCTGACGAGGTTGAGCGCCCGCTGCCCAATCCAGTGACTGCTGCCTTCGTCGCCGATCAGATCGCCCCAGCCGCCGGTTCGTTCCGATTTGCCCGCCTCGTTACGCGCCCAGGCCATGGAACCCGTACCGGAGAGAACGAGTATCCCCGGCTTGCCCGCGAAGGCGCCGAGATGGGCGGCATCGACGTCATTCAGGACTTCGCGACGAACATTCGGAAAGGCGCGCTGGATCGCATCGCGCTGCAAGGCGGACAGGCGTGCGACCTCACCATAGGCGGGAAGCCCCGCGGCGACCGCCATCAACTTCGTTTCGTCACGAAACGGGAGCAGGTGCCGCTCCAGCTCTTCCAGCCAGTTCGGATTGTCCATGGGATTGACGCCGCGACCGCGGGAACAGCGCAAAATGCGGCCGGTCCGGTCTGCAACGGCAACGACGACCTTGCTTCCGCCACCATCGATACCGAGGACCAGCTCGTCGCTCATTCCTTGGGCCCCAGCTGCGCGATCGTTGCGTCGACACCGAAATTCGCCAGTTCCTCGCGCCAATGGCGCGAAAGTGCGGAATCGGTAATGACCTTTGCGGTGTTCAGCGGCGCCACTTTGTACGTCGCCATCGTCCCGAATTTTGATGAATCGGCGAGAACGAAGCGGTTCGCCGACCGAGCCAGCATCCGGCGATTGAGGCTCGCTTCGGCGCTGTCGACGCTATAGATCGCCCCATCGGGACTGATGGCGCTTGCGCCAAGAAAGAGCTGGTCGAACCAGATCGTCTCGATCATCGCCTCCGCCTGCGGTCCGACGAGAGACGCGTTTTCGCTGCGCAGCTGGCCGCCGAGAAGAATGACTTCGAGGTTCGGAATGTTCAGGAATTCCTGCGCCACGGTCAGGCCATTGGTGAAGATCCTGAGTGGCGTGGGGTTGATCCTGATGAGGCGCGCGAGCTGCAGCACCGTGGTGCCCGCATCGAGGAAGATCGCCGTGCGCGGATGCAGCAATTCATGGGCAGCAGTCGCAATGGCGCGCTTGGCCGACAGGTGACGTTTTTCCCGCTCCTGAAAGGCGACCTCGACCGAAGAGCCTTGCGCGATGCGGGCCCCGCCGTGCACGCGATCGATCGCTCCTTCCTGCTCGAGGATCTGCAGGTCTCTGCGCACCGTAGCAAGCGACGCGCCAATGGCGTCAGCAAGTGCCTGGATGGTGGAAAAGCCGTTCGCATAGAGATGGCTGCGGATTGCATCCAGACGATCGACCTTCATTCCGCCTGCCTGGTTCACTGAAAGCCTCCGAGAGTTTTCTCTATATCGATCACACTTCCACTCAATATGATCAGAGTCAATCAGATTTTTGATCCTTTCTGATGTTTTGTCGATAAGGCAAAGGAAAACGCGCCGCGAGTATCGCGGCGCGTTCCATGGAAACAGCTATGGCTCACGCGTCAGTGATATTCGGGCAGGAGATCGCCATGTGCATCGATAAGATCGTCGACAAGGTTCCAGATCTGATCGGGGGAAAGTTCGGCGGAGGTATGAGGATCCAGGAGGGCGGCCTGATAGATACGCTCGCGGCTCTTTGTGAGAGCGGCTTCAACGGTCAACCGCTGAACTGAAACACTCAGGTTCATGACGGCGGACAGCTGAGATGGAATCCGTCCGATGCGAACAGGCTGAATTCCGTTCCTGTCGACATGGCAAGGCACTTCCACGATGCAGTCGTCGGGCAGGTTCTCGATCAGGCCGTTGTTTGGGACGTTCCCGTAGATCAGGGCAGGGGTGCCGGTTACGGCAGCTTGGATGATGCCGGCAGCATATTCGTTGCTGCGGCAGACCTCGATCGGCCTCTCGCCTTCCAGTTCCCGCCTCAGGGCATGCCATTCGCCTATCTGCACTTCGCAGCGACGGATATATTCGTCCAAGGGGATGTTGAGCCGGTCAATCAGGTCACTGCGGCCTTTTTTGATGTACCAGGAAGTATATTCCGAGAAATGTTCGCTCGACTCCGTCACGAAATGGCCGAGGCGCTTGAGCACATCGAAGCGAACGCGGTCATCGGCCGGGATGGCGCCTTCGTTCGCCAAGGCTTTCAGCCGTGGATAAAGGTCTTCCCTTCGGCCATCGCTGTGAACCTTCTCATATTTCAGGAAGAAGGCGACGTGGTTGATGCCGGCAGACAGGTAGTTGATGTCGGCGACGTCTTCGCCAAGGCAATCTGCAAGCTGGGCGGCAGTGTGCTGCACGCTGTGGCACAGGCCGACCGTTCGTATGTCAGGCGCGAATTCCTTGATTGCCCAGCAATTAATAGCCATCGGATTCACATATTGCATCAGCAGAGCCCGCGGGCAGACTTCCTGCATGTCCCGGCAGATCGCCTCCAGGACCGGGATCGTCCGCAAGCCACGGAAAATGCCGCCAATGCCAAGGGTGTCGGCGATCGTCTGACGCAAGCCGTATTTCTTCGGAACCTCGAAATCCGTCACGGTCGCCGGCTTGTAGCCGCCGACCTGCATCATGAGGATTACGAAGTCCGATCCGCGAAGAGCCTCACGCCGGTCCAAGGTGGCTTCGATCCTGACGCTGGAATGCCCGATCGCTTCACAGATCCGGCGAGCAACGATTTCAGAAGTCTTCAATCGCTCCGGATCGATATCGAACAGACTGATGACGTAGCTCCCCTGGCTTTGCGAGGATAAGACATCTCCAAGAATATTCTGCGCGAACACGGTGCTGCCGGCACCCACAAGGCAAATCTTCGGCATTGCAATCTCCCTATCGGTTGTGATTGCTTGATGCTCCTTCTGAATCAGAATTTCTTCCGGCGCTCAGACGAATAATTCCGGAATTCGAGTCGGGACCAGAAAATGAAGCGCAGTCACGACCGAACCGAGCGGATCGCATCGAGAGGCGAATTCCTGATCGAGCGCCACATAGCCGATGCGATGGCTGCAGCGCACTGGCACGACCATGTCGAGCTGAACCTGCTGATGGATGGCCGGATGACCTATCTTTTCAACGGCAGGCAGGAACAGGTGGCGGCCGGGCGGCTCGTCCTGTTCTGGGCGGCGATCCCGCACCAGACGATCGCCGTGACCGAAAACGCGCCCCTCGTGTGCGTCTATCTCCCCCTCGTCGATTTTCTTGCTCTGCCCATAGACAGAGGGGCACGGCAATCGATCATGCAGGGGCGTTTCCTGACACAGGGAGATCAGGAAACGTCTGATCCTTCGATGTTTCCGCGGTGGGAAAGCGAATGGCAGTCAGGAGGCAATGCACGGCGGAAACTGATCGTCGAGGAAGTGCGATTGCGCATACGACGCCTGATCCTCGATAATGGCGAGCCGGAAAATGCCGCGACACAATCAGCTCCGGCGCCTCTGGCAGGCCAGGCCGTCGGGCATGTCGAATCGCTGAGCGACCTGATCAATATTCACTATGCGAACCCGATCAGCGTTCCCGAGCTCGCCAGGCTCGCAAACATGCATCCGAGCACGGCAAACAGTGCGTTCCGGAAGGTCCTCGGAATATCGGTCAACGAATATCTGATCCGATACCGGGTGGCGAGGGCGATGCAGCTTCTAACGGATACCGACGATCCCATCCTGCAGATCGGTTTTGACTGCGGCTTCGGCTCCAGCAGTCGCTTTTACGAGATATTCAAGGAGCGGACGGGGACCACGCCGCGTCATTTCCGCGAATCGGTGAGCGGGAGGAAAGCCGAGGCCGGCTGAGCCTGTCGTGACAGGCTCGTTTGTCGCGCAGCTCACGGCCTTGCGGCGAGCGTGAGGAGGCCGTCGTAGAGCGCCGTGGCCAGTGGGTCGATATCCGGTGCCTCCTGGTTCAGCCGGAAGGTGGTCGCAACCAGCTTGCCGCGGCCGAGCCGTTTTTCGATGATGAAGGCGGCAGGTTTGTGAACCCAGCCGACGACGACACCGGCATGGACGCGACCTTGGAATTCCTAGGGACGGAAGCCTGTCATCAACTGGTGCGGCACGACGCCGGTGAAAGACATGTCGAATAGCGGACCGCCCGGAATATGAGCGAAAACGCCGTCCCTGCGCAGCCAGGAGAAGTTGCCGACCCAATCGCCGCGCCAGATTGATTTATGACGGTTGACCAGGCCATAGCCTGGAAAGCTGAAATATGGGCCGGAAAGCATGCCGCCGCCGCCCGCATCAATCTCGATCGACATCGGACCGTCGCGCGGTGGCGTGTCGTCGCGAAGGCGGCCGGGATCCTTGGCAACGATCTGCAATACGCGCTGACCGGAATGGATCGCCTCGACGCGTGCGGCATCGATGTCTCCAGTGACGAAGACATCCGCCTCGTTCGGCGAAACCATCGCGTGACCAAGGGCCGACAACCGCTCGGAGAGGCCGTCATCGTCGGCGGCAAAGCGGATAGGCGCAAGTGCATGCCGTTCAGGTGCAGGAAGCCATCCTTGGCTTCGAACCGCCGGAAGCCGAACTTGTCCTTCCGGCTGTCGGTCGCGGCGGCCGCTACCCTTCATCTGTGCCCGCAGGATCTGCACGAACAGTAACTGCGCCAGTTGCGATGCGTCTACATCGCGACCACGAGCAATTTCAGGCAGCACCCCAAAGTCGCCGATGGAGCGTTGCGCACATCCATGTCCACCACCGACAGATCGAACCATTCCGGGTCAAAGTGGTCGGCGATGAGCCAAAAATGGCCTAATATCGCTGGTCGGCAGAGTCCAATTACCTTTCGGAACGGCGGTCCAGCGCCGTGAGTTCGGATTCATCGCAAAGCAGCTTTAGCTCGGCCTTGCCGAGTTCGATTTGATCCCATCGTATGCGAAAGCCGCGCGGTTCACGGCGGAGGCGAAAGAGATCCAGTAATTCTGCACCTATCGGCGACGCAGACATGCGTTCCAGGGCTGCGTACGAGCCGATATGGAATTCAGTTATAATAAGGTCGGGTCCGTCTCGTTCGGCTCGTACCTCTTCGATGTGGCCAATTGTTTTCCCTGCTCTAGACGAGACGGCGCGACCGACCAGCAATTCGATATTGATTTCTACCACGTCAGGCTCCGGGAATTTTAGTTACCACTCTGTCTCGTAACCAGTCTTGCCAATCGAAAATTGCGGTATCGCTCACGGACGCTTCTAACTGAACGTCGACGCCAATAGACCGGACCTCGCTCCACGCCACCCGATGAGGTTTTGAGTATCTTTCTCCACCGAGTTTGGTCGCGAGCCAGGTTATCCATTGCTGTGGCCGGTGGCCAAATCGGCGGGCCATCGCAATAGCGCCGACCTCTATCGCGACGACGCGGGGCGGGCCATCTCGCCCCAGTTCGGCGACTATGCCGTCAACCTTGCCCATCTTCACGCCGTCCCGGTCGACCAGTTGCTTGTCGAGTACATCACGCAGCAAATCCATCACGTGCCTCCGATCAGTTCGAGTGGGATGGTCACAATCGCCAGCACAGAGCCCAGCAGGATGATGAGGACGACTGCCGAATTCGAGATGATCCCGTTTCCATGTTTCCCAATATATCGCTTATCATTCATCAGGAAGAGAAATGGGACGACTGTCAGCGGAAGTGTGGCTGCAGTCAAAGCCATGGACATAATGGTCAGTTTCAGCGGATCGAGGCCGAAAGCGATCGGAATGGCGCCAAACAAAAGTGCCAGCGTGTATGCAGCGCTAAATCCGGGGTCTTCGCGCGGTTTGCGGTCTTCGCCCCAGTTCCAGCCCAGTCCCTGAGCCGCCAGGTACGCCTGCTGCAACCCAACTTCCAAGATCGCGCCGAAACAGGCAATTCCCAAGGAAGCGACAAATAGCCAGTATCCCCACAACCCGAACACGGGAACGAGCATGGTCGGTAATTGATGGTAATCGGTGATTTGATCCACCCCATTGGAAGCCAGCACAAGAGCGGCCACGATGAGAACGGCGATCGATATGGTGCCACCAAAGCTCATTCCAAGGCCCGCGATTGCGCGATTGGTGCCTAGATACGTTTCGTCCCACTGGTCTTCGACCGCGCCGGATGAATAGAATAAAAATAGATATGGTGATATCGAGGCACCGAGAATGCTGACCGCTATAAACCAATAACTGGCATGGTCGTGATGCGGCGTGCTTGGCAATACACCGGCCGCCACCGCCTCCAAATCGGGTTTAAGCAATACGGCAGCAACCACGAAACAAAGGGTCACCAATCCAAGGACGGAAACGCCTTTCTCGATGAAACCGAAAGTTCCCTTCCAGAGTAACAGCCAGGCAAGGAACGCAACGGGGAGTGCCCACCATTGAAAGGCCACGCCTGTAGCGAGCTCCAGAGCAACAGCCGCACCTCCTATTTCGGCGGCAAGGACCATCAGATTGAGCAACAGGATCGAGAGGAAAGGCAGAAGGAAGAAATTGAAACCGAACCGCTCACGGATACCATCCGAGATAGTGTGACCGCTTACTGCGGCAAAGCGGCCAGCCATTTCAACAAGGAAGATGATGCAGATCGTCCCGAGCACTATTGCCCAGATCAGTTGAAAGCCGAATGCCGCTCCCGCTTGGGCCGCCGTTGCCAGTGATCCGATTTCCAGAAAACCGCCAACGCTCGTTACAATTCCAAGCGATATTTCTAATATCTTCTTCATGTGCGTCTCACACCTGAGGTCAGGTTGAGGCGGTCGCTCGCAGCTTTTAGCTGCGTCGCCGTTTGGTTGGTGTCGCGATCCCCCTGCGAAACCTGGTTCCGCGCTTGTCGGAGTATATCGAGAATATCGCTCGCCGATCGCGTCACTTCGCGCGCTGTCGCGTCGAGGCCGCGGACGGTTTCGATCTTTGAAGCGGCAACTTCGACATTGCGCTCCATCGACTGCAAGGTCCGCTGTACATAAGCATCCGGCAACTGCATCAAGTCCCATTCGACGAGCGCCATGCGGGCCGAATTCGAACAGGACGCAATAATTCTCGCTTGCGCACTGATCTGATCAGCATCCGAAGAGGAGGAACAGCCTGCCAGGGCTGCGACCAGGTAAAGAACACATGTGTGGATTTTCGAGAAATTCCGCCGGTCCATGTTCGTTCGGGTCAGTGCTTAATTGCCTTCGCAACAAAAACGCGGCTCCAGTGAGCATGTTCCGCAGGAGTTGGTCCCCTTTGCAGTCCCCTCCACCCGGCGATAAGGTTTGGGATTTCCACGAGCCCAAGGGCGCGTGTGTGCGGTAGCGTCGCCCTTTTTGCGACCATCCCGAGCGCTTGCACAGCTTTGTATTGGTCGATGTCTCATCGATAAGATCAATCGCGCCAAGGCCTTGCCGGCGCCATCCAATCCACAGCTCGCGCGCTTGGGCAATCTGCGGACGCTCATGCTCACTTGTCCGTAGGCTTTTCTTATGGCTCAGCCCGAGCCGATGCAGAAGGCGTGCCACATTGGAGCGATGCACAATGACACCGCGCCCGGCCAGGTCCAGGCACAGCTCATCCAGTGTAAGCTCGCCATTCTCATCCAAGCGCTGGCGTACCCAGTCGCCATGTGCATTCAGCTTGCCGCCACCCACATGACCTTGCCGTCGCGGCGAGAGCGATCCGGTCTCCCGCTTCAAGATCACCAGATTGTTCACAAAACGCGGCGACACGCGGAAGTGCCGTGCCGCTTCACGATGGCTATGACCATCCTCGACAAACGCAACGACACGACTACGCAACGCGATCGGATGTGATTTGCCCATTGGCACTCTCCCTTCAAGAGAAGGGAATCACAACTCAGCTGATTTGCGAATCCTGGATTTCAAAAACCGCGACATGCTTTAGGGCGATGCCGGACTAACGTAAAGCCCTTGCCTTTCGCACGAGTGCCAGATTCTGGCCGACGATGTGCCGGTTTAATTCAGCTTTCGTGGTGATCCTACTGCCGCGACAGGAGAAGTTTTGTGCCGAAGCCGACGAACACGGTCGCGACACCGACATCAATCTTGCGCTTTGCCCTGAGATAACCGGCGGCCACCGCGGGATGGGTAACCAGGCTGATCAGGCAGGTGTAGTAGATGGTTGAGATCATCATCATCTCGGCAATTGCCGCCGCGCCGTAACAGAACGGTGTGCCCGCTGGCATTGTCGCGGCGAAAACCGACGCGACGAAAAGCGCTGTTTTCGGATTGGCAAGGTTGGTCACAAGACCCATGCGATAAGCTGTTGCTAATGGTACTTCGATGCGCGCCGGCGAAACGTCCGCATCGCCGCCGCGTGCTTTCCGTAGGTCGAGGAAGAGTTTCAGCCCGAGCCAAACAAGGTAGAGCCCGCCGGCGATTTTCAGAGCCAGATAGGAGAAAGGAGCGGCCTGAAACAACACGTTGATGCCCAACCATCCCGCCAGGCCCCAAATGAACGTCCCAGTGACGGTACCGCAAGCCGCGGTGAGCGCAACCTTGCGCGTCGATGTCAGGCAATAGCGGATGGACAGCAGCGTATTTGGTCCGGGCGTTATGGAGGCGATGGCCCAGATTGCCGCAACTGAAAGGAAAAACATGCGATCCTCGATTTCGCTTGTGGCAGCTGTGCGCCTTGGTTGAGCCGCAGGTAAAGACAATAAACGCGGCAGCGTGTGTAATTGATAATTCTACCTGCCCGGTCCCGCGAGCATCAGACGCGCCAAGTCACAAAATTGTCCTTGGGGATATCTGGCAAGGTAGGCTTCGATCATTGCAGCACTCCCATCGCTGCGTACCGTGTCCCAGAAGGCAACTTCGACCGCCAGCTCTTCCGTCGACGGCTTGCCGTTTTCAAGGCGAGCCTGCGCCAGATCGACAAACTTGCCGTTCGGCGGGAGCTGCCGTCCGAGTATCTTTAGATATTCCTACCTGAATCTACATCAGCTTAAAATTATCATCTGACATTGTTGGGACAAAAACGCGGCTTGGTTGCGCCTTGAGTGCTCAGAGCGACGTACAAGATCTAAAAGTCGCTGATCGTTGCTGGCCCGCAAGCTGCTGGTGGCCTGATGACCTCTGGACTGGTTGTCACTCTAATCGTCCGAACTCTCTCTCAGCCGCTCGCTCAGCCACCGCCTCCCAAATGCATTTGTCATGGAAGCCAGTCGTGTCGGCATGCGGTTGAACCCGTGAGGGCCATCCGGCACCACGGCAAGCCTCCGGCAAGCATGAGACGCTTCTTCGCAAACTCGGCGCAAACCAGTTCATCGACTACACCAAGTCTTCCATCAATGCCGTCTCACAGGACTTCGATCTGGTGATGGATGCCGTGGGAGGCGTGAACATGGAGCGCTTCCTAAGTGTGATCAAAGCGGGAGGAACTCTCTTCCTCGTCAACCCGCTGAGATTTTCCGGGCGGGAAGAGGCGACAAGGCGTGGAATTACGGTCTCATCCACACAGGTTCGCTCAAACGGCGCGCAACTGGCCGAGATCGCTCGATTGCTCGATAACGGCACGATTCGCATCGTCATCGACAGCAAGTTTCCGTTGACGAAAACGTCGGCGGCCCATCAGCGCGCTTCGCAAGGGAGCATCCAAGGCAAGGTCGTACTCACGGTGGCTTGATGACCTCAGGTCACACGAACGCAGTCCCCCAGCGAAGGGTCAACAGGTAAGGCAAGCATCATGCTGATAATAACAGGATATATGCACATCGATCCTGCTGAGGTTTCGAAATTTCTTGCGGAACTGAAGGATCTTGCGATCGTGACGAGACAGCGGCCCGGAAACATCTCTTATAATGCCGCACTTGACGATCCCGAGACGGGTAGGCTGCTGATCGCGGAACGCTGGACCGATCAGGGGGCGCTGAGCGCTCATCTTGATGCGGAGGAGACCAAAGCTTTCGTTGCGCGGTGGCAGGGACGGATGCCGGGCGACCTGAGGAAGTTTGATGCTTCGAATGAAAGGGGCTTGTTGGATTGAAGAATTGTCTCTGCCGCTCGGCCGGGCACCTTCAACAGACCCTCATGGCCAAAAAGACATGCAGGAAAAATGGCGTAGTAACCGTGGGGGCGGGTTAGACGCGTCGAGCTCTGGTAGCCTGCTTCTGATTTCACAGACGGAAAATCGGTGCGAAGCGGGCCGAGAAGCAGTACCTGCATAGACTGAGCATACCCACTGATTCCAGGGAGTTCGATGTGCCGATCACCTTAGCCGTGGGGCCATATCTGACCGGACGGCGTCTGATTCTCGCCCTCCGAAAGCTGGCCGGAGGAGCAAAGGTGAAGGCAGTGGCGCGTCAGGTCGGTTTTGGCAGCGCGACGGCTTGTCCCACGCATTCTTGCGGAAATTTCGGGACTAGTCGTCGGTCCGGTCGCAAGCGCGATAGAGGTCGCCGGGCACACTGTTGGCCTTAGCTTGTCATCGTTGGACTTAGGTTGCAGAGGTTGTTTCGTTGCGTCGAGCTCCGCCGCGATGTGCCCTGGCAGCTGGGGCGTCAGCACGGCGGCGTCGATCTCGACAGGGGCTGTTATCCGAAGCGTTCCTGTGGGCTCCTACGCCGTCTCGGCGACAATCGCGTCGGCTGCATCCACGGACTGCGAAGGCAGATGTCGCCGAAGCTGCAAGAACAGAGCGACGCGAGAGTTGAAGTTCCATACCCATGCTATCCTCCCAATTAGACGCCGAGCAAAAGTCACCCGACAAAAAAGATCGGCCGACCGGCCGATCTGTCTGATGTGATTTTCTGTTGGGATAGCCTATGCGGGCCGCTCTTCCCCCGCGTTCGGTCGCCAGGTGATCAGTTTTTTCTCTGCTATATCGAGGATAAGGTCGATGATGAGAACGAAGACCGCCAAGATGATGATACCGGCGAAGACGCCCACGGCATCGAAGTTGCCTTCCGAACGGGCGATCAGATAGCCGAGACCTGCGGAGGCTCCGAGATATTCGCCGATGATGGCGCCGACGACGGCAAAGCCGACGGATGTGCGCAGCGACGACAAGATCCAGGTCGCAGCAGCCGGAAAGTAGACATGACGCAGCAGATCTGAGCGCCTGGCGCCGAGGATACGGGTATTCGATAACACGACCGGGTTCACTTCGCGCACACCCTGCATCGCGTTGAAGAAGGTGACAAAGAAGACAAGTGTCACCGCAAGCGCAACCTTCGACCAGAGGCCAAGACCCAGCCAAAGAACGAAGATCGGCGCCAGAACGACGCGTGGAATGGCGTTTACCGCCTTGATGAACGGATCAAGCACCCGGGCGACGTAGGGGCTGAGACCCAGCCAGACGCCTGCGCCGACCCCGAGACCGGTCCCGATAATGTATCCAAGCACGGTTTCGCTGAGCGTGATGCCGACATGCTTGTAGAAACCAGGATCACTAACCCAGGAGATCACCTGTTGAACGATGTCGTAAGGTGCCGGGAAGAAGAAGCGGTCAATTGCACCGGAGGTCACACCAAGCTGCCATCCACCTAAAATGGCGACCAGGAGAACGACCTGGATGATACGAATATTAACGGCTTGCATAGCTTTTCTCCACTTCGCCCCGCAGGGACGCCCAGATATCGCGGTAGAGCGTCATGAATTTCGGATCGAGTTTGATTTCGGCGACGTTACGCGGTCGTTCGAGATCGACAGGAAAGCTCTCGATGACACGGCTTTTAGGGCCGGCGGCGAGAACGACGACGCGGTCACCGAGCGCAATTGCCTCCTCCAGATCATGGGTAATCATCACCACGGCGCGGCGGTCTTCCTGCCACAGACGCAGCAATTCGTTCTGCATCAGGTGGCGGGTATGAATATCCAATGCGGAGAAGGGCTCGTCCATCAGAATGACCTTCGGTTCGGTGATCAGTGCCTGCGCCATTTGCACGCGCTTGCGCTGCCCGCCCGAGAGTTGGTGCGGAAACCGGTCTCCAAATCCTTTCAGGCCCACCTTCTCGAGCCAGGCCATAACCCTGGCGCGGCGCTCATCCTCTGGAACGCGGCGGAACATCAAGCCCAGCTCGACATTCTGAAACGCGGTCTTCCAGGGCAGAAGCGCATCCTGCTGGAACAGATATCCGATGTTGTTCTGCACACCCTGGACGGCCGTGCCGTCGATCGACACCTTGCCTTGTGCCGGCTTCAACAGCCCCGCAATGGCGTTCAGGATGGTGGATTTTCCGCATCCGGTAGGGCCGACGATCGAGAGAAACTCCCCATCGCCAACTTTCAGGTTCACGTTCTGCACGGCAACGAACGAACCGAATGCCATGGTCACATCATCGATTGTGACCATGGGTTGGGGTCTGAGTTCCGTCACGGCCTCTAGCTTTCTGACTGGCGAAGACATCACAGATCCTCAGTTTCCGCTCTTGGAGGTCGCAGCCTCGACGAACTTGTTGGTGTAGGTGCTGTTGAGGTCGATCGTCGCCTGGGCGACGGATTCGTTGAAGCTCTTCAGCACCGCTAATGGCGTCTCCAAATCGGCTGGGACAAACTTGCCGTCCTCGGAGAAAATCGCCTTCGCCGCCTCGACCGCCTTGATGTAGGTCTGTTTGTCACCGGAGACGTAGTCCTCCGGAAGCTTTTCGACGATCTCCTCCGCGGAATGCTGTTTCATCCAGTGCAGCGCCCGAACTGTGGCGTTGGTGAGCTTCTGGATCACATCAGGATTGGCTTTGATGTAGTCCTGCGTGGCATACAGCACGGAGGTCGGATAGATGCCGCCGTAGACATCCTTGGCACCCTGGTCGCTGCGGGCATCGATCAGGATCTTGCCCAGTCCACGCTCGACGACGATCGTCGCAGCAGGATCGTAATTAACAAGCAAATCGATCTTCCCCTGCTGCAGGGCGGCGACCGCCGCGGCGCCTGAACCCACACCAATAATGGAGATGTCGTCTTCGCTCAGCTTATGCTGCTTCAAGTAGTAGCGAATGAAGAAATCCGAGGAGGAGCCGGGCGATGTAATGCCGACCTTCATGCCCTTGATCGTCTCGGGCTTCGCCGGGTCGAACTGAGTGTCTTTCTTGCCTGCGAGAACCAGCCCGGAATTGCGTGCAAGCTGCACGAAGCCGACCACATGCTTGTTCTGGGACTGCATCTGGATCGTGTGATCGTAGAAACCGACGGCCACATCCGTGGACCCTGCGACGAGCGCCTGCAGAACCTTCGATCCGCCTTGGGCAAAGTTCTCGGTCGTCACGTCAAGGCCCTCGTCCTTGTAGAAGCCGAGGCTCGCCGCCACTGGAAAAGGCAGATTGTTAAGGTTGTACGAACCGACACTCATTCTGACCGATTCGGCATTGACAGATGTCGCCAGCGCACAGAGCGCGGCTGCCGCAAGAAAATATTCACGCATGAGGGTCTCCTCCCTGTTTCATGTGTTGTGACAGTATGGCCGTCTTTAAGCTGCGTGTTCAATTGCAGCGATTGGCTTGGCGAAGGCGAAGCCTTCGAATAGTCTCCGAGCCGTTCTGACGAGCCCGGCGGTAATTGCACCGTTTCGCATTTCCAACTGTACATCGAGGCGCCCGGCAGGATGTTCGATACGGACCTGGGTCGGCACAGAAAGACGTCCTGCCATATCATAGGCAATCGAGCCTTCGGTTACAGCCGCGGTCGCAAGACCAACAGCGCCCGTCGTTGCCAGTGAAGGATGGCAGTCATTGGGCATAAAGTATCGGACGGAAAGAGTGCCGCCGTTGCGGGCAGGCGCGACCAGGACCGGTTTTGGAATAACCATGTCGCTCACATCACCCATCCCCATCAGGGTCCCGGCGATGACGCGGATGCGGTTCATACGGTTGATGAGATCGCTGTTGCCAGTGAGCGCCTGCGGGTACTCATAACCCGTAACGCCTAGATCGGTCGCGCGCATCAGGACCATGGGGATAGCGCAATCTATCGCCGTCACCTTCACGCCGTCGATCATGTTTACGGCTTTGCCTGTCGGCAGTAACTTGCCGGTTTTTGCACCAGCGGCATCCATGAAGGTCAAGGCAATCGGTGCTGCTAGCCCCGGTACACCATCGATCGAAGCGTCACCGAGATAAATAACTTCGCTACCGCGTGTCGGAACCTTTGCTTCGATCAGCTTACCGGTATTGACGTTATGAATGCGCACCAGCGTGTCGTTGTCCTGGGCCGCAACAAGCCCCGCCTCGATTGCAAACGGACCGACGGCAGCCAGCATATTTCCACAGTTGGGGGAGTAGTCGACATACTGCCGGTCAGTCCGAACCTGTGCGAAGAGATAGTCGATGTCGGCACCCTTGATCGTCGAAGGACCTATAATAGCGACTTTCGACGTGACGGGATTGCCTCCACCGATGCCGTCGATCTGCAGGGGGTGGCCTGAACCCATAATGGAGAGAAGGGCCGCGTCCCGTTCGGCCCGCTCACGGGGGAGATCTGACGCGAGAAAGAACGGCCCACGCGATGTTCCGCCACGCATCAGCACACACGGAATCTTGAGCAGATCGTTCATAGCGCATCCTCAATCTTGCATTTGGCGTATTAATGTCGCTCGTTGTTGCAATATGGGGAAAGAAATATAATCTGTTAAATGCAATGTTCGGAAGGTTTATTGCGATATGAGCATAAATTGCGAAATTCTTGATCTGCGAGCGTTTCAGTCTGTGGTTGAGTTGAGAAGCTTCCACCGAGCAGCTGACGCGCTGAACATTTCGCAACCGGCGCTGACGCGCCGTATCCAAAAACTGGAGCAGGCGATCGGCGCGCCGCTTCTTGAGAGGACCACCCGGCATGTCGCGCCGACGGCAATGGGCCAGGAGGTCATGCCCCTTGTCCGGCGAATGCTGGAGGAGTTCGATGGATCGCTTTTTGCCATGAAAGACGGCGCGCAGCGACGCGGGCTTATCACGATGGCCTGCGTCCCAACTGCCGCTTTTTACTTTCTTCCCACCGTCATCAAGACATTCAGCCAGCAATATCCGTATATTCGGTTGCGGATCCGAGATCTGACGGCAAACGAGGGTCTGCAGGCGGTGGCACGGGGCGAAGTGGAATTCGGGATAAACTTGATGGGGAACTCCGACCCCGATCTGGTTTTTGAGCCTCTCATTGATGACCCGTTTGTCCTGGCGATGCGGAAAGACCATCCTCTTGCAGCTTTTGAGACGATCCAATGGGATCAACTGGAGCCATACCCGCTGGTCGTTGTTGACCGCTCCAGCGGGAATAGGACACTCTTGGACGGCGCGTTAGCGCGGCACAATCTAAAGCTGAACTGGTTTTATGAAGTGACCCATCTCAACACCTCGCTTGGCCTCGTGGAGGCCGGACTTGGGATCTCAGTGCTGCCGCGACTGGCCACTCCTCAGGATGAGCACCCGTTCCTCATCACCCGACCAATTGTTGATCCTGTAGTCTCGCGAACGATCGGGATTGTTCAAAGGCGGAGCGGCGCACTATCCCCCGCGGCTGAAAAATTCGTTGAGATGCTCTTGAAGACTTGGAAAACGCCTGGTCCTTAACCACCGGATCAAATTCCATTGAGGTCGGATGCGCAGCGTAACCGCGAGTGCATTCTGGCGGCGGCTGAGGCCGTGTCTATGGAAAGAGGTGCGGCCACCCCCTGACGCCGTTGCAAAACGCGCAGGCGTCTGGATCACAAGCCTCTCCCGGCGCTTCCCGACTCGAGAAGATCTTTTAGCCGCGTATTAAGTGCTCGACTTTTGGCGCCGTGTAACGAAGCCTTACGCAAGACGCGGGTGTGGACCATGAAAAATAATTGGCTTGCCAGCGCGCGCAGAGGTTGGCTTAGAGTCAAAACAAAACGGTTGAATTTTCCGAGGTTCCATAAATCTGCTTATGCGATTTGTTATAACGTAACATGGAGTATCCATGATGAGCGTCGCCAGTCGATCGCGGTTCGGGGCCCGGTCAAGGCGATCTGACGCCGCTGTCTGCTTTGGAATGCTGCCTAGTCCGGATCGGAAGTGCGCCTTTGGGCGCCGCGGGATCAGGGGCCAGTCGATCGAACAGGAACCCAGACCCGAGCCGATGCTGGATGGCCTGATGACAGGACCAGGCCGCCGACGATGGCGACCATGGCAATCAGGATTACGATGATGGGAAACGCGAGGCCGGACGGGTCATCTTCATGATAGATCATAGATTGCTCCTGCGGCCCGGCGGCGCATTAGGACGCCGCCGGGAAACGCGTGTTAGGCCTCGATGATGTAGACGATCGTGAGAGCATCGGGATCGACGATGACGATCCTGCCATCCGCGAGGATGAAGAAGCGGTAGCCTTCATACTGCGGAACGATCTTCACGATGCGCGTCGGCAGCCGTTCCAGCCGGACCTTCTTCGGGATTTTCGTTCCGACGGAAACCGTAAAGTCGACTTCCTTCACAGGAGCAACGTGAACCTCCTTCACCACCGTTCGAATTTCGGTCTGCTGCTCGACCGAGATGCTGACGTTGGTCTTGGTGTTAGTCTGGTTGTTCGTCGTGGTGTTGTTGTTGTTTCCGGACGAACTTTTGTTTGTGGTCGTCGTATTTTGATCGGTGGACTGCTTGGACGCATCGCCGCTTTCCGTAGTGCTCTTCGTGCCTGTGGTGGATGAGCCGGCGTTATCCGTCGTGCCGGACTTGGCGGCGGGTTTCTGTTCTGTCTTGGTGCCACCGCTGGCGTCCTTCGATGCAGGCGTGGTTTCTGTCGAAGTCTTGCCGGACGCACTTCCGCTTGTCGCGCCATCGGTCGAAGGCTGCTCGGCACTCTTTTTCATGTCCGAGCCCTGACCGGATTTCTGCTGCGATGACTGGCCCTTGCCTGGGCAGGCTCCCGAAGCGTCGGGGGTGCAGTCGGTGCCAGTCTTGGCGGAGCCCGACTGCGAGCCGGCGTCAGCGCCGGACTGGGCCTGCCCACTGCTCTTTGTGTCCTGCTGGGCCGCCGCCGGCAATGTTGCAAGTGGGGACACGCTCAGTGACAGTGCTGCCACGAACACTGCGAAATGGTTGCTTTTCATGATCGATCTCCGAGGTTTGGACATACGACGCCCGCGCATCTATGCGGTGCGAGCATGCCCTCATGGTGGAAGAGGCGGCTGGAGCCGCCCGTCGGTCACTGGATGACCTGGATGACCTTCCGCGAGGAAGGTTCGACGATCACACGCTGATCGTTGACGATCGCATATGCATATTTCGGATCGTCGGGAATTGGCGTCACGACGACGGTCTCCGGCAGGGGCTGGCCGACGACGACCTTCTCCTTCACCACGACGCGTTCGGTCGGGGCCGGAGCCTGCTGAACATAGGTGACAACCTGCTGCGGCGGCGGATCAATGACGCTCCCTGCCACGCCGCCAACAATGCCGCCGACAGCCGCACCGACCGGGCCGCCGACGATCGCGCCCGTTGCAGCGCCACCGACGGCGCCTGTCACAGTAGACTGCTGGGCAAAAGCGGCTGTCGATGCCAACAGGACGCCCGCGGCAATACCTACAACATTGATACTCATATGTTTTCCTCCTTGGATGCGGTTGGTTCCGCTGCAAAGCGAAACCGTCGAGTGGAGGAAGTGTTCCAGTACCGGGACTTCGTACCGGGGTTGCGCCGGACCTAGGTCCTAGCCTCTTGAATTGCCTCTCGCTACTGCGTGGGGAAGCGGCTCAGCATCCGATCCTGGACGTTGTCGTGGCCGACGATCATCCCCGCAAGCGAGATGGCTTTCTCGCGGTCTGCGGCGTTTGTTATGTAGCCTTCGAGCAGGACCACCGGGCCGAGCATCCTGATCTCGATGGCACTGCTGTCGATATTCTGATCGGCGGAAAGCGCCGCTTTGATCGTCGCGACGGTCGAGGCCGAACTATGGCCTTGGGAGCAGCGCCCTTCATGGTTGGTGTTGTCGGAACCGAACTTCATATCGTCCTCCTGTTCCGTCCCTCCACGGACCGTCATGTTACCTCAGACCTAATATGAGAAGCAGGTGGCGGCGTCGCCAGTGCGACCTAAGTCCCTCTTCCCCCCGACGGTATTTGGCATAAATTCCCTCTTCCTTGTTGAAAGGACACCAGGGAGGTTTTAGCGATGTTGCTGTCTCCAGTCAGAACCTCCCTGGTGAAGCGTTGTAGATCATGTCGGGCGTCGCTTCCCGGGAGTAAAGGGCCGCCATCAATGCAAACGGTCGGTATAGTGAACTGGCATAAAAGCGAAGATTTCGCCCCTCTGATGCTCGTGATGAGCAGTCAAGAAAAGCATAGGCTGATCCGATCACTTGGCGAGGTTGCCGAGGCCCTCGTCGCCGCTTGGCCGACAGACGACGGCAAGGAATACATTGCGGCCGTAAGAACCTGCCTGGATGCCATTCAAGGCAATATTCCCGCAAAGACAGCGCGTGCCGCGCTCATTCGCGCGGCGGAGGAAGCCGGAATTCCCGTGATTGCCGTCGTCCACTGACAGATTGCCCTTCCCGCTTCAAGCAGTCAATGTTCGCTTCCCAGTTCCGTTGAACAAATCGATGATGGCCGCGCGGGCAAGAGGCCGGGAGATTAGGAAACCTTGGAGGCTGTCGCACCCAAGGGCCACTAGAGCGTCGCTCTGTTCGTTCGTTTCCACTCCTTCAGCCGTGGTCTTAAGACCTTTCGCTCGGGCCATATTGATCATCGCCTCGATGAGCGGCTTGCTGTCTCCTTGCACTGCATCGATGAACGACTTGTCGATCTTGATCCTGTCGATCGTGACATTCTGCACTCTCGAGAAGGACGAGAAACCCGTTCCGAAGTCGTCGATGGCGATTCGCACACCCGCATTTCGGAGCGTAGCAATGTTCCGATCGCTGTGTGCTTCTCCACCAAAAGCCAAGGACTCGGTGATTTCTATCTCCAGCCTCGTTGGATCGATGTTCCACTTCGCCAATCTGGACAAGACACGAAGGGGATAACCGTCGGAACAGAGTTCCAGCGTCGACGCGTTGATTGCCATCGAGATAGAAGGAAGGTCGGCCATGACACTGCAAGCATCTTCGAGCACGATAGCGCCGACTTCCTGGATAAGGCCGATTTCCTCGGCAATGGGGATGAAGACGTCGGGAGCGATGAAACCTTCTTCAGGATGCTTCCACCGGGCAAGCGCTTCCATGGATGACAGGCTCTTGTGCTCTGCCGAATATACTGGCTGATAAAAGGTCTCGATCTGGGACTTCGTCTCGAGCGCCAGTCGAAGGTCGTGTTCCAGCTTCCGACGGCTGCGCAGCAGTTCGTCCATATGGCCTCCGAATTTCGCAAAGGTATTCCGACCCGCAGCCTTTGCGTGATAGAGAGCTATGTCGGCCTGACGGGTGAGCTCAGACGGATCCGCGGGGCCGGCAGCAAGCGCAGCGCCGACGCTGGCACCAATGACGATGTGAGCGCCATCGATCTCGAAAGGATCTCGCAGACGCTGTACGATCCGTGCGCAAGCCGCGTCGACCACTTGGCCGTCGGCTTCTTCGAGCAGGACGGTGAATTCATCACCCCCGATGCGGCCGATGAGCGCCGCCGGCATGATCTCATTCATGCGCTGGGCCACGAGTGAGATGAGCTTGTCCCCCGTCGGGTGCCCGAAAGTATCGTTGACCGCTTTGAACCGGTCGAGGTCGATGAACAGCACGCAGTGGCACTGGTTCTGGGAGGCCGCCCCAAGCCGGGCGGCGAGTTCGGTGCTGAAATGAGCGCGGTTGGAGAGGCCAGTCAGCGGATCGCGCGAAGCCAGTCGCTGGAGTTCCTCACGACTCGAGGCAAGACGTGCTGAACGTCTCCAGATCGCACGCCCGAACATGTTTGCCGCGACGAAGATGGCAACGGCGGCCAGACCGACCGCCGGCAGGGTCGCTTCCATCACGTTCGCACCAGGACGAAATGGGCGCCAGGTGAAGTAGCCGATAGCGGCGCCCGCACGAGATTTCAACGGAACGAATGAGTGCTCAGCGTCCGTAGGAGCGTCATCCGAAAACTTCATTTCGGCAAACTGGTAGTCCGCTCCGATCTCGGATACGAAACTTCGATCGAGGAACCTCACAGCGACATGGAGATTTTGCTGCCCCGGCGGTTGCTCGATGTCGCCCGTGTCCGAGACGATTGGCTTGACGCTCACAATCGCCGGTCGCCGCCCTACATATGCAAGGTCGCTTTCGCCGATCGAGAGCACCCGGTCCGTGACCCCTTCAGCGTCGCCAGCAGCAAGTCGTTTCTGCAAAGCATCCGCCAACGGCTCATAAGCGAGGCGGAGATCACCCAGCGTCAAAGCGTTGTCCGAGGGCGCAATGAACTCGTAGATCGGGCTATGGTCGGCCGAAAGTACGATGGCCGCGTCATGCCCGAAGTAGGTTTGCATCCATTCGCCGAGGTTCGAGCGAAGCCATTCCAGATCCCGCGCGTCGGTTTTTCGAACAGCGTCGTCCCAGACTGTCGCGCTTTCCTGATCATGAGCAACGCTAGCCTGCATCTTCGAGACGATCAGTTTGACGAGATCCCGCTGGCGAGCCTCCGCAACCATATCGGTCTGCCCTGCGGCCCATTGGAGGGTACCAAAAAGAACGCACCCGATGATCAATGACGTGGCTGCCGGGAGAACCCATTTTAAAACCCACTGCGACCGCGCCTGCCAGTTCATCTGCATTACGTCCTTCTATGTTCGCAGACCGTAAAACAGCGATCGTTAAAGCACGCGGAAGGGGATTGGTTAGCACTTCCTTTCTGTCTTTCGGCGGCGGCTGACATACCTCCCCATCCTACGAAAGGAGAGGGTCTAGCTCAGACTAAAGTCCCTTTGCGCCCGCACAACGAAGTTAGAATGTAGGAATGTTGAAGGAGATCTTCCAACATCGTCGGCGGCTGGGCTTTGCCCGCTCCGAACTGAATGTAGGACAACGGCAGAAAGCACTAACGCAGTCCCTTCCATCTATGTTGACGTGGCGAGAGATCTGCAATGATTTCAGTTACAGATGACGATCGACGAAGAGCCCTTAATTCTGACCAGCCTTTGGTCTCAGTGGTCATCCCGGCCTTAAACGCTTCCACCTATATTGAGCGCACGCTTCGGTCCGCTATGCGCCAGACCTACACCGCCTTGGAGATTATCGTCGTCAATGACGGTTCCACGGACGACACGGCAAAACTCGTCGAGCAGACAGCGATGTCGGACTCGCGCATCAACCTCCTGTCTACGCCGAACCGCGGTGTCGCGGCCGCAAGGAATACTGGGATCGAAGCATCATCAGGTCGATTTGTGGCATTCCTCGACGCCGACGATCTCTGGCACCCCACGAAAATCGAAAAGCAGGTGAACGCTCTTAAGCGCTTGTCCTCGCGGTGGGTTGCGGTCTACGCGCTGCACTACGTCATTAACGAGGACGACGAGATCATTCGCCCTGGCAGTTCCGACGTCGCAAGAGGGTATATCTATGCCCGGCATCTGAACCTTAAATATATCGGCAATGGAAGCGCCCTTCTCGTCCGTCGGGACGTTGCGCTTAAGATCGGTGGGTTTGATAGCTCGTATGCAGCAGCCGGCATTGGAGGCTGCGAAGACCTCGATTTCGAACTCAAGCTGGCCGCTCGCTACTTCATTGAAGTCGTTCCGGAACGGCTGGTGGGATATCGAAAGCATCCCGGCAGCATGTCGTCCAATCACCTGCGAATGGGCAAAAGCGCCTTGGAGGTCGTCAGGCGTTCGTTGGCCGCAAACCCGGTTCTCCCCCGATACGTGATCGGAAGCGCAATTGACGCCACTCGCAAATACGCGTTTTGGGAATTCCGACAAGCTCGGCGAGCTTATTTGTCGCTTGTGACCATTTTGCCGATATTGCGAAGCGACCCGCAGTTTGTGGTTCGGCTTCTTCTCGAGAAGAGCCTGCGTTTGATGCAATACCTTCGTCCCGCGTCGGTCATAGCAATCGGTGAAGATTCACTGCGAATGAACAGTGTGAAGTTCGACGATCAGGTTGTGCCTTCGTTTCTGGACTGCCCCAGCGAGACACCTCGGTTTCGACGTCACCTGGTGCGACTGGCTGCGGTGGATGCAAGTCTGAATTCAACTCTTGCACCCCGAGTGGAAGAGATTGTGATGAGGGCGAAGGTGGAATGACGAGGAACCGCGGGCCATGGACGCAGGCCCGCGATTCTTTCAAGCTATTGGACGACTTCGATTACCGCGCGGGTCTTCGGATTGACGAGGACACGCTTCTTGTTGACGACTACATAGCCGTAATCAGGTTGATCGGGGATTGTGTGGATCTCGACTGTGTCAGGAAGCGTCGTGCCGACTGCGACGTCGCCTTCGAACGTCACGGATGGAGTTTCCTGTTTTTGGACGTAAGTTTTGACCTCGCCGGGAACGACGACCGTCGTCGTCTGCGCGACCGCCGCTCCGCCGAGTGCCAGAAACAGCGATGCCGCAGAGATGACCAGTATTTTCATGTTATCCTCCCAGGATCTTGAGTGTCACGGCAAAACGCTACTGGCAGGATATGGTTCCTCCGTCGGAATGACTGCAGGTACGTTCGGAGAGTCGGCAGGCGACCTTTGCCAGCATGATCTGCAGAATGTCCGATAGTTGGACGGAGACCGCGCTCAAGGGAACATCACGGCCTCGAAAATGCGGCGATGTCCGGTATAGTATCGAGAACATCCGCTCGTGGCTTGATGGATCCGACGCAACATGGTCATGAACCCCTTTTCCAATTCCAGTCAGGCCAGGGAACGCTTCCTCGAAGCCATCCTCCAGAGCGCCATCGAATATGCGATCATCTCCATCGATCTTGATCACAGGGTGACCACATGGAACGAGGGAGCGCGCCGGATCCTCGGGTGGGACGAGAGTGAAATCATTGGCCAGCCCATCGGCGTAATCTTTACGCCGGTGGACCGCGAGACGGGGGTTCCCCAGCGGGAAATGACCGCTGCTTTGATCGAGGGCCACGGAGACGATGAGCGCTGGCACGTTCGAAAGGACGGCTCGTTATTCTGGGCGTCGGGCCAGTTGATGGCGCTGAGGTCGGATAACGGCGAACTCGAAGGTTTCCTGAAGATACTCAGGGATCGAACCGAGCAGCGCGAGAATGAGCAGCGACAGCGCGTCCTGATGCACGAACTTTCGCACCGCGTAAAGAATACGCTGGCCGTCGTTCAGGCTATCGTCAGCCAGTCGTTGAGAAGCGCCGGCAGCATGAAGGATGCGGAGCAGGCGATCTCGGCGCGCATCAGCGCCTATGCCCACGCGCATGAAATTCTGCTGCAGAAGAACTGGCTGTCCGCGACCATGGACACGATCGCCGAGGCGGCCGCAGTCAATCTCGGACTTGGGCCGGACCGTCTCAGAGCAAGTGGCCCGCCAGTCACGCTCAACCCCCAGGCCGCGTTAGCGTTCGCCCTGGTGCTACACGAGCTTGTCACCAATGCGACGAAGTACGGCGCCCTATCGGTGGATTCCGGAGTGGTCGAAATCGATTGGAGCCTGCGTCGAGAAGCGGGCGACGACCGCCTCGACGTCCGTTGGCGGGAGCGCGGCGGCCCGGCTGTGGTAGCTCCGAAAAGGATGGGCTTCGGCTCCCGGCTCATCTATTCCAGCCTGGCTGCTTTCGGAAATGTTTCTGTTGATTATGCCCCGACGGGACTCATACTCAGCCTAGATGCCTCGCTCCAAAACCTGCAAGATCAAAATTGCTCCGACTCTCCGACGTAGAATAGTGGGGGCCCGGCCCTGCAGATACAGGTCCCGCGCAGGCGAGAACGATGACGCCGCCCCCCTGCGGACTACCGATTCTGCGGCGTAGTGTCTGGCGAGACCGTTCAGCGGAAGGTGGACCCGCTCGCGACGCGATGCGTTCTTGCGCGGGCGTTTTTGGCTGCAATGGACAACGCGTCCGCTATTCTTTCGGGCTTCGTCGGCTTGGCGACGACAGGTCGCCCCTTAGGGTTCTCGATAAGGCCGGGGTTCACGGTGAAATACACCACCCCAAGTCCGAATCCAGAAAAGAGGGCGCGGGCGATCGACGGCCCGGTGAGTCCATCCCCCAGCCGGACGTCGATGATGGCGATGTCTGCTTCCGCGCCGAGATCCAGAGCCTCAGACATGTTTCCCGCGATTCCCGCGATTTCGAATCCGGCGTCGATCGCGACATCCTCGATCGCCAGAGCAATTCCCAGTTCGTCTTCGACTATGAGCAGGCGCATGTATCGTCTCCGAGGATGGCTCCAAAATCGGCACGGCACCCTCTGGCGTCGCCAATCGAAAACACTCCCCACCACATCCGGTTCCACGCGTAGGACTTGAGTCGCAGCCATCCCCCAACTTAGGTCCCAGGTCGTCCGGGATCCCGCGACGACATGCAGCCGGCGCACCATGAGGCATGTTCATTTATAAGAATTCTGATATCTTCCGCGCTCGAACGGGAGTGAGCGTTATGTTTACCGCGAGTTTGATTCCGGAAGCCTTTTACTGGGCGCGTTCAGCGAAGCACTTCGACGGGAAGCTCACCGTAGTGCAAGTCTCGACTGTCTTCGGAGAAGATCCCAACTACTGGACCCTTGCGCTACTCGGCACAGACCAGCACGCAATGCCTTGCGATTTCGAGATCATCGGTCCATTGGTGCTCCCGGACGAGAACCCCGTGCGGCAAGCCGCCGAGTAGTGTTTTTCTCCGCAGGCGAACGCCATGCGAAGGAGTCCCACGTCGGACGATGAAGATTGGACCCGTGGGCTCGTCCGGTCCGGGCTCGGGAAGCGGTGGCGCCTCGCCGGGAATGCGATCGGGACCGAGTGGTGGCGTATCGAAAGCCGGGGGATGGCGACGGCACGATGGGTTCGTTCGGAACGGACACCGAGGTTCCTCCTCGCTCGACGACATGGGAAATGAGCGTGAGTTCCGTTGACGCTCGACCCTTCGGATACCATCTGCTGCAGCATGCCCAAGACGACGACGAAAAAGAAAGAACGCGACGATCCCGAACTGATCAGAGAGTGGTCGCTTCCGGTGGCTGCGACGTTAGGATCCGCCGTCCGGGTCAAAGGAATCTTGCAGGAGATACGCTCCCGGCTGCCGTCCGCGGTCAGGAAGTCGCTCGACATGCAGTCGAGCGCACTCACCCTTGTAATGCCTGAGAGTTCCAAGACATCGTTCCGCGCGACCTCGGCCATCATCTCCGCGGCACTGGAAGACATCGCAGGCCTTCCGATCATCCCACGCGAGATCGAGGAAATCCTGACGATTACAGCTTCAGAAAGGAAGCGTTGGCTGGAGGACGGGCGGCTCCCGAGCGCGGGAACGAGAACGGTCCGGTTGCAAGGCCGAGCGAGACGGATCACCTTTCACATATTCGACCCACGGATTGTAGAAGATCTGCTCGACCGCGGCGCCGTGGACGGATGGAGAGAGGAGGACGCGGCGGCTAAGACTGAAAACCGGAGGCGCGCTGCTTACCAGGCGAAGCTGACGCGCTCGCTGAAGAGTAAAGGAAAGAAGCAGTCGACACCCGAAATCGACGCCGATGATGCGCCGTCCTCGACACTTCTTGGATGGGAAGAGTTCGGTCGCGACGGGCTGCTCCGATAAGAGGAAGGTGGCAAGCGGTATATGGCCGCTTTCGCCACGAGCGGACATAGCCAGGTTTTGGGATTTCACCACAGTCAGACCACCATTTGCTTTTGGTCTCACCGCTCTACCTCAATCGACAGCGACAGTGGAGGAGGTAGCAGTGCGTAAGCCGATCATATTATTTGCCGTTGGCGCGTTCGCCTTGCCCGCAAATGCGATGGCGCAGTCGCCTGAGCTCGAGGATACCTGCAAATCCGTGGCAAAGAGCTTCTTCATGACCGATCAGCTCGCTATCGGCACCGTGCAATCCTTTCCCGAGTTGAAGCCGCCGGGTGTCCGCATGTCGTATTCGACGCGGCAGGGAACGGCGCCGGCCGAAATGACCGACATATTCGAATGCGAGTTCGACAAGGCGGACAAGCCGCACAACCTGGCGCGCTTCTGCGTGTCGAGCACGTGCTATTCACCGAACGCCGATGACGGTGACCGTAAGCGCCGCTTCGACGAAATGCGCATTCTTCTCAACCGCGCTGAAAAATAGGATTGCGTCGCGCTCGGCCTGATGCCGGTCACACCGGCTGGACTTCGCCCTTCGCTTCGGAGCGACGCCGGTAGCTGGGGTGCTGACCAGCGCAGACAAGCCCCAGCGAGACGCCAGTCGGGTTGTAGGGCTGACGAAGCAAATGTGGGGCAGGATTGGGAAGCAAGTTCTGCATCATCCCTACCCTCCTGAAAGGCCGAGCGCAGCTCAATCAAGACTGGTTCCAGGAACGCCACTTCTCCGCATACGGCCGCCATCCGAAGAATAGCCGCGCTTCATCCGACATCTCGTCCCCGATGGATTCGATTTCCTCAACAACGGCCGAAACCTCCCGCAGAAACGGCAGGTTTCTCGACATCCGGTTCACGTCGTCCTGCGCCGACGAAAGGTCTTAGTCTGCATCGACGTAGTCCTGATCGGGGAACGGGAAGACCCGCGCCGCCTCGACGCCGCGCCGATAGGCGACTTGCCGAAGGTCGTCCAGAATGCGGTCGGCGGCCGCCCGGTCGAACCGCGTGCGACCTCTCGTCCGGAACAGGGCCGTCTTCAAGCGTTCGAAGTGGGCGGCGTCGCTCAGTCCTTCGAGCCAGTTACCTTCGGAGGTTCGGTCGTCGTCATGGGTTCGGTGGTCATGCTGTCTCTCCTCTAGCCGTGTAGGCGCTGTCTGATCTTCCGGCGCGCCTTCGGTGTTGGCGGCGCGCAGGTGTTCTCGGTCATGGTCATCCTCTTTCACGGAATCAGATATCGCGAGCGTCGTGAAGCCCGCGTGGTGCCTATGCTTGCCTGAGATCGCGCACCGGTTTATGAATACGCCTCCAAAAACCAGAGCATCGGAGAAGTTGGTGGCTACCGGCACTGTAAAGTTTTTCAATCAGGACAAGGGTTTCGGCTTCATCACGCCGGACAACGGCGGTCAGGACGTCTTCGTCCATATCTCTGCCGTTCAGGGCGGATCGCTGCGCGACGGCCAGGCTGTCAGCTATGAGCTCGGCCAGGATCGCAAAACCGGGAAGTCCAAGGCTGAGAACGTCCGGCCGACCTGATCGTCACCAACAAAAAAGGCCGGGGCGAAATCGCACCGACCTTTCGTTCGTCTACCTATCCCTGCCAGTACATCCGTGGTCAAAGCCAGTCGACGAGGCATTGCGAGCGGCACTATTTCCAGCGCTCAGCAGCAATGCCGATGCGCCGTATGTAGTGGCGCAATCTGTCGATATCAAGGCAGTGTCTCATCTACCTGTTCGCCAAGGTTGCGCCGCCGTTCCCTGGACCTCGCCGCGCTCCTCGCAGCCGCAGCTCCTCGATCGTCGGCTGCCACCATCCCCGCAGCCTCTCGTATTCGCCCGGTTCCGCTCGCGCCGGCCATGTGCGGACGAGTTCGTCCAGCGTCGCCGCCCGCCATCCTGCCCAGACGTGCTCGCCGACGGCGTCCGGATGATGCTCGGCGGTCTCCTCGGCATTGACGAGTTCGCCCATGATTTCTGTCACGACAACGATCCCGTAGGCTGTCGTGGCGGCTGGCCGCTTCAAGGACGGGAGATCGTCGCTGGGCACCGGCAGTCGCTTCTTTCTCCGCTCGGATGTCCGGCGCTTCGCTTTAGCCTCTTCGTCCCTGGCATGCCGTTCTGGCAGGACCGTATGTTCATCATGCTTGCGCAGAACGCCCACCAATGCGACAGATTACCCGCAACTCAAAACTTACAGTACGATGGGTCATTGACAAGACCCTATCCGACATCGAACTGGGCGCCCTTCTGTCCGTGCCCGACGCCCACGCCGACAGCCCACTCGTCTTTCGTTACGACGGCCGCGACGTGAAGGCGGGCATCACGTCACCGAGGTGAAGACGGGCCGCTTCGACGCTCTCGGCTGCGGTGGCAACCCTGAATCATGGACGGAGATCTTCGTCCAGCTCTGGGACATCGACGAAGATGGCCGCACGCACATGTCTTCGAGAGCGGATCGCAGATGGCCACGTGACTGTGGAGCTCGCTCCTCGCCCGGCAAGCTGCAAGCCTCGCGACCGCTGGCTGGAGGAGCAGGCCCGGACATCGTCATCGCGCTGCGGGACGACGTCGGCCTGCTGCGTGTGACCGCCGGACTGGACAGCTATCAAAGCTCGCAGAGGTCCTAATGACCATCTCGTTCGTGAACCTGGACAGAGTAGCCACGAGCCCCTTGACAGGCCGAACAAAATAGGAACATATGCGCATCGGCATCGATGCCTGCAGCAATGATCGCTGTAACGCCAGCACGGTTTCCACTCGCGGAGACATGACATGACCCGGATCGAGTTACGAATACGCCACTAGGTGCGGCCTGAGGCAGCGCGCGGGACTTCCCGCGCCTCCACGCACCGCGTATCGTGTTCGGCCCGGCGACGACGTCGACTACTTTGGCTACAAGGCCACGAGGCATTGACCGGCCGTCCTTTTACCTTCTGGCGCGTACTACTCCTGCCCGGCGAAGCGGCTAGCAGCTACTTCAGCCGCCTGGTGATGGACGAATGCGCACACTTGCCAGAACTCTACGCCTCCGAGATCGGGATCAATGCGATATTTCGGTCGGAAGAGGTGCTCGAGCGGATCTTCCGCCTGCCCATCTCCGAGCGGGATAAGGAACGTCTTCGATATTGGACGCCTGTGGAGAAGCACGGAAGGATTCACCTCGCTGGTCAGATATTCGGACGAAACCAGTTTCGATGGGCGCGGCGTCTCCACTGCCGAAGGTGTGTCGCCGAGACACCCTATCATCGCGTATGGTGGCACCTCGAATGCTTCAGGGCGTGTCCGATCCATAAATGCGCGCTCGAACCTCTCGCCTACGATCGGAGAAGGCAGGCCGGTGGTGGCCTCGCTTTGAAAACGTCGTGCAAGAAAGAGCCGTACACGTCGAGCTTGGAGACGCCGCGGACACCTTCGAGGCCTTCATCGTCCGATCCCTTCTTGATGCCTCGTGCGCGGCTCGCCCAGCGAGCTGAGTGATTTCATCGAATGCGAAGCAAAGTCGGTTGAGGAGGCCATTGCGAAGACCAATGAGGCTCATTCCGATCGCCATTGAGCAACCAGCTTAACTTGAACAGCGGGCAGCCAACAACGTGACCCGCTAAATCGAAGACTCGAGTAATCGGCCGCGGGGAACGCGAGAAGCTGGCACCAAGCCCGAAAATCGTGCGGCAAACGGTGACTCAAGACGGCAGCAAGCCAATCCCGCCCTTTGTGATGGCGTCCTGGCCCGGTTTCGGATCTTCCACGATCAACCCATAAAGGGTCCGCTAGCAAGCTGCGGCCGCTTCCGCTTCGCGTCGCGGTGATCGCGCCCGGACCCCGTGCCTTTTGAGGAGCCATCGAGCGGGAATTGGCCCGCTCCCGAAGGAGCCTCTCAAATGTCGCACGATCTCTCTCTCGCCCAGTCACACGCCTTCCAGCTCTCCCGTGACCTCATGGTCCCGGTCACCCTCTTCGAGGTTGACGGCGAATACGGCGTCATTCCTTCCGATGAGATCGACGCCGATGACGATCTGGCGATCGTGCATGAGTACATGCCCTGGCCAGCTCATTGAGCCGGCGCCGCCTGGGTGCCCCTTGCGAGCGGCAGGCCGCAAGGGAGGGCTTCGCCGCGGCCAATTTCAGCTTGCATGATCCGACAATTGCAAGTCGCGCCCTTGCGGTCTTTGCTCTTCGGGGCCTGCCGAAAGGTGTCGGGAAACCGACAGGCAAGGAAGGACTATGGAGGCCGATCGCGGGGCGATCGGAAGGAAAAATGAAGAGAAGAGAGATAGAAGCGCTGCGCGATCAGGTCAGTTGTGCGGCGGTGCTTGAACATGCCGGGTTTGCGATAGACGCGAAGGAGAGCACGCGGCGGGCGGTCAAGTTTCGTCGCGGCGGCGAGATCATTATCGTCACCTATCAAGGGCGCGGATGGTTCGATCCTTTGTCCGACGCGAAAGGCGATGTGTTCCGGCTCGTCGAGCATCTCGATCGGGTCGGTTTTCTCGAAGGTGCTGAGCGGGTCGCGAGTCTGGTCGGGTTTCAGATCACGCAGGCGGAGTGGCAGCCGGCGAAAGATGGCGAGAGATGCGACCTCTCCCTTCCCGATCGTTGGCAGTCCCGCCGGCGACCCTGGCCTGGTTCTTCGTCGTGGCGATACCTTAACGGCGAGCGCTACCTGCCAGCGACCGTGCTTCGAGCGACCGTCAAAGGCGATCTTCTGCGCGAAGGCCCGCAAGGCAGCATGTGGGCGGCGCACCGGGACCAGGCCGGGGTTTTGACCGGCTGGGAAGCGCGGGGTCCGCAATACCGGGGTTTTGCATCCGGAGGAACGAAGGTTCTTTTCCGTTTCGGTTCGGAGAACCCATTGCGCCTGACTGTCACCGAAGCCGCAATCGATGCCATGAGCCTCGCGGCGATCGAAGGTTTACGGCAGGGCACGCTCTATCTCAGCACAGGCGGTGGATGGTCGCCGACCACGGAGGCAGCATTGCGGGCGTTGGCCGCCAAGCCTGGCGTCCAGTTGGTTGCGGCGACCGACGCCAATCCGCAGGGCGACATGTTTTCCGAACGGCTGCGGACGCTTGCCGACGATGCAGGCTGCGACTGGACGCGGCTTCTGCCGCCCGAGGAGGACTGGAACGAAACCCTGAAGATCAGGGAAAGGGAAAAGAGGGAAAGGACGGAGGGAGGAGGCGTGCCGCATGCGCGCCGTCCGCGTCAAGGGAGGCTTCGCCCGGCGGAGCCGGCCCTTGACCCCGACGGTCGCGATGTCGGCGGCAGCGAAGGGGTCATGAAGGACTGAAGAGGAAGGCAAGGTCGAGAGGACAGTGCCGCGCTTCGGCCCGAAACCTCCGAAGGAGCTGCAGATGAACCCCTCTCCCGCAATCCGAAAAGTCTTCCAGGGCGTCGCAAGCCGGCCGCAGATGTTCCGCATGTTCGACCGTCATCTCCAGCGGGCCAATCGCTGGGAAGACGAAGCAAAGCCGCTCTATGCCGGCGAATGGTTCGAAATAGGCGAGGCCGAGCACGACTATATGTTCGAAATCCTGCCGCCGATCTGGATCCGCGGTTCGATGTTCGCGATGCGCGAATTCCTGACCGGCTCGGTGACATCAGTGTTCTTCGCGCTCCGGATCGACGAGGCGATCCGCCATTTTCACGGCTATTGCGACCTTGCCGATCGATCGGCCGTCGAGACCATGCGCCTTGCGATTATCGAGCGCGAGAGCCGCCCGGTCCGGGCCATGACGCGCGAGGAACGCCTCGAACATATCTGGAGCAGTACGGCGGACGACTATCGCGGCTATGCGGGCGAGCGCTGGTCGGAGGCCTCGCGCGGCAAACGCACCCTGATGATCTACGGCGGCAAAGGCGGCACTGTTCTGAAGCTGCTTGAGGATCTCAGCGAGGACGAGATCGCCGCCAAGCTGCCGGTGCAGCTGCGCCACCTCCCCTCGCCGATCGCGGCCTGAGAGTTTCCGTTTGCATCCGTGCGCGAAAGCAATCGCGCTCGGCCCACGATAGCCGCGCAGCCCATGCAGGCGGCAGCCCCTTTCCACCCCTTCGCGTTCCTCGACTGCCCCTTGCTGCAGATCGATGACGCTCGTTCACAAGGAGCTTTCGATGAGCACCGATCCCTTCACCCTCGATATGTTTGGTAGCAGCGCTTTGTCATCAGGACTCGGTCTTGGCGTAAACGCGTTCGGCGGTTTTGCCGCCAACGACGACGAGCCTGACCCGACCCCGCCCTCTCCTGCGCCGGCGCGGGCTCTGCCTGCGACCAACCGGCCGGTCCCGCGAAAGCAAGGGCAGCGCGCCAACTTCTATCTCGACGACGGCGACCGCGATCTCGCCGCGACCTGGAAGGAGCGGGCACGCATCAATGTCGCGGCCATCCTCACCGCCAACGAAATCGAGAAGATGAACCTACCCGCCACCCCGGCCGCGCAGGCGAGGCTGATGCGCTTCACTGGTTTCGGCGCCGGCGAGTTGGCAAACGGCATGTTCCGACGACCGGGAGAAGCCGACTTCCGCACAGGCTGGGACGATCTCGGCAACTCGCTGGAAACAGCGGTCAGCGAGGGCGAATACGCGTCGCTCGCCCGCTGCACCCAATATGCCCACTTCACCCCCGAATTCGTCATTCGGGCAATGTGGAAGGGACTCCAGCGCCTCGGCTGGCGCGGCGGCCGCGTGCTGGAGCCGGGGATCGGTACGGGCCTGTTTCCGGCGCTAATGCCGAAACAGTATCGCGAACTGAGCTACGTCACCGGTATCGAGCTCGATCCCGTCACGGCCCGCATCGCGAAACTGCTGCAGCCGAAGGCGCGCATCATCAATGGAGATTTCACGCGCGCCGATCTCAATGCGAGCTACGATCTTGCCATCGGCAACCCGCCCTTCTCCGATCGGACGGTTCGCTCCGACCGGCAATATCGTTCGCTCGGTCTTCGGCTGCACGACTACTTCATCGCCCGGTCGATCGATCTTTTGAAGCCGGGCGCCCTGGCCGCCTTCGTCACCAGCGCCGGCACGATGGACAAGGCGGATAGCACCGCACGCGAGCACATCTCCAAGTCCGCAGACCTGATCGCCGCGATCCGACTGCCCGAAGGCAGTTTTCGGCGTGACGCCGGAACTGACGTCGTGGTCGACATTCTCTTCTTCCGCAAGCGCAAGGCGGGTGAACCGGAAGGCGACCTTTCGTGGCTCGAATTGGAGGACGTCCGACCGGCTGCCGAAGACGAGGGCGCGATCCGCGTAAACAGGTGGTTCACGCAGTATTCTGATTTTGTCCTCGGCGATCATGCCCTGACTTCCGGTCCCTTCGGTGAGACCTATACGTGCCGGCCCCGCGCCGGCGAGGAGCTCGACGCGGCACTGACGGCCGCCATCGCTCTTCTTCCGGAAGGCCTTTATGACGGCGTGCCTACTCCCATCGACATCGATCTGGAGGACGAGCTTGGTGAGATCGTCGATCTCCGCCCCGACAATGCCAAGGTGCGCGAAGGCAGCTATTTTGTCGACGTCCGACATGGTCTGATGCAGGTTGTCGATGGCGCCCCGGTCGCAATCTCGGTGCGGAAAGGGCGAACAGGCGAAGGCCTGTCGGAAAAGCACGTCCGCATCATCCGCAAACTGATCCCGATCCGCGATGCCGTGCGCGACGTCCTGAAAGCCCAGGAACTGGACCGGCCGTGGCGGGACTGCCAAGTGCGGCTGCGCATCGCCTGGTCGAACTTCGTGCGCGATTTTGGCCCGATCAACCACACCACGGTGTCGATCATCGAGGACGAGACGACGGGTGAGGTTCGTGAAGCCCATCGCCAGCCGAACCTTCTGCCATTTCGCGATGATCCGGACTGCTGGCTGGTCGCCTCCATCGAGGACTATGACCTCGAATCCGACACCGCCAGGCCCGGGCCGATTTTCTCAGAACGCGTCATCGCGCCCCCTTCCCCGCCGGTCATCACCTCCGCCGCCGACGCCTTGGCCGTGGTCCTCAACGAGCGCGGGCGCATCGACCTCGATCATATCGCCGAGCTCTTGCATTGCAACCTGGATGCGGTTCTCGATGCGCTCGGTGCCGCCATCTTCCGCGATCCAACCGACGGCTCCTGGCAAACTTCGGACGCCTATCTTTCCGGCGCCGTGCGCACCAAACTTGCCGCCGCGGCAGCTGCGTCCGAGCTCGATGCCGCCTATGAGCGAAACGTCCGTCCGCTTCAGGCGGTGCAGCCCGCCGACCTTCGCCCGTCTGACATCACCGCCCGGCTAGGTGCCCCCTGGATTCCGGCGGCCGATATCGTCGACTTCGTCCACGAGACGATGGGCGCGGAGATCAGGATCCAACACATGCCGGAACTCGGCTCATGGACGGTCGAGGCGCGGCAACTCGGATGGACGGCGGCCGGCACATCCGAATGGGGCACCGACCGACGCCACGCCGGCGAGTTGCTTGCCGATGCGCTGAACAGCCGGGTGCCGCAGATCTTCGACGTGTTCAAGGATGCGGACGGCGAGCGGCGGGTGCTGAACGTCGTCGACACCGAAGCCGCCCGCGACAAGCTGCAGAAGATCAAGACGGCCTTCCAGAATTGGGTGTGGACCGACCCCGATCGCACCGACCGGCTGGCGCGGGTCTACAACGATCGCTTCAACAATATCGCGCCTCGAAAGTTTGACGGCTCGCATCTGAACCTTCCTGGCGCCTCCGGCGCCTTTGTTCTTTATGGGCACCAGAAGCGTGGCATCTGGCGCATCATCTCGTCGGGCTCGACCTATCTCGCCCACGCCGTCGGCGCCGGCAAGACGATGACGATGGCGGCCGCGATCATGGAACAGCGTCGGCTCGGGCTGATCGCCAAGGCAATGCTGGTTGTCCCGGGACATTGCCTGGCGCAGGCGGCGCGCGAGTTTCTCGCGCTCTATCCGAACGCCCGCATCCTCGTCGCCGACGAGACCAACTTCACCAAGGACAAACGCGCTCGTTTCCTGTCGCGGGCGGCAACGGCGACCTGGGATGCGATCATCATCACCCACTCGGCATTCCGGTTCATCGCCGTGCCGTCGGCGTTCGAGAGCCAAATGATCCAGGACGAACTGGAGCTCTACGAGGAGCTGCTGACCAAGGTCGACAGCGAGGACCGTGTCTCCCGCAAGCGTCTGGAGCGGCTCAAGGAGGGACTGAAGGAACGACTGGAGGCGCTGTCCACCCGCAAGGACGATCTGTTGACCATTTCCGAAATCGGCGTCGACCAAATTATCGTCGATGAGGCGCAGGAATTCCGCAAGCTTTCCTTCGCCACCAATATGTCGACCTTGAAAGGCATCGATCCGAACGGCTCGCAACGCGCTTGGGACCTCTACGTCAAGTCCCGCTTCATCGAAACGAAGAACCCAGGCCGGGCTTTGGTTCTTGCCTCCGGCACACCGATCACCAACACGCTCGGCGAGATGTTCTCGGTCCAACGCCTGCTCGGCCACGCCGCATTGGCTGAGCGCGGTCTGCATGAATTCGACGCCTGGGCGTCGACCTTCGGTGATACCACGACGGAACTGGAGATCCAGCCATCAGGCAAATACAAGCCTGTCAGCCGCTTTGCCTCGTTCGTCAACGTGCCGGAACTGATCGCGATGTTCCGGTCCTTCGCCGACGTGGTGATGCCAGAGGATCTTCGCGGATACGTCAAGGTGCCCGATATCTCGACCGGCCGCCGGCAGGTCCTGACGGCCAAGCCGACGCAGGCCTTCAAGAATTACCAGGTGATCCTCGACGCCCGTATCAAGGCGATCGAGATGCGCGAGGGACCGGCGCAGCCCGGCGACGATATCCTGCTCTCCGTCATCACCGACGGTCGCCATGCCGCCATCGATCTCCGCCTGGTCGACGCGGACAACGACAACGAACCGGACAACAAGCTCAACCTGCTTGTCCAGAATGCCTTCCGCATCTGGCAGGAGACCTCGCAAAGCACGTATCTCCGTCCCGACGGCAAGCCCTTCGATCTGCCGGGTGCGGCGCAGATGATCTTCTCCGATCTCGGCACCATCAATGTCGAGAAGAGCAGAGGTTTTTCCGCCTACCGGTGGATCAGAGACGAACTCGTGCGCAGGGGAGTTCCGGCATCCGAAATCGCCTTCATGCAGGACTACAAAAAGACCGAGGCCAAGCAGCGTCTGTTCGCCGACGTCCGCGCCGGCAAGGTCCGCTTCCTGATCGGCTCGTCGGACACGATGGGGACCGGCGTCAATGCCCAGCTTCGTCTCAAGGCGCTGCATCATCTCGACGTCCCGTGGCTGCCCTCGCAGATCGAACAGCGCGAGGGGCGGATCGTGCGTCAGGGCAACCAGCATGACGAGGTCGATATTTTCGCCTATGCCACCCAAGGCTCGCTCGACGCCTCGATGTGGCAGAACAACGAACGCAAGGCCCGCTTCATCGCGGCCGCTTTGTCCGGCGACACCTCGATCCGGCGGCTGGAGGATCTCGGCGAAGGGGCGGCCAATCAGTTCGCCATGGCCAAGGCGATTGCGAGTGGTGACGAGCGCCTGATGCAGAAGGCGGGACTCGAGGCGGACATTGCCCGTCTCGAGCGGCTGCGCGCCGCCCATGACGACGATCAATATGCCGTGCGCCGGCAGATCCGCGACGCGGAACGCGATATCGAGATCTCGGAGCGGCGGATTGCGGAAATCGGCAAAGATATCGTGCGCCTCGTTCCGACGGCGGCCGACGCCTTTGTCATGACTGTCGCTGGCGAGGCTTTCAACGAACCGAAAGCCGCCGGTCGCGCCTTGATGAGGGAAATTCTCACCCTTGTTCAGCTCCAGCAGGAAGACGAGAGCGTCATCGCCTCGATCGGAGGCTTCGATCTCGTCTATTCCGGCGAGCGGTTCGGCAGGAAAGATGGATATCGCTACACGACCCTTCTCCAACGCACTGGAGCCGATTACGAAATTGATCTGGCGGTGACCGTGACGCCGCTTGGCGCTACCTCCCGCCTCGAGCACGCGCTCGACGGTTTTGACGACGAGCAGGAACGCTATCGCCATCGCCTGCATGACGCCCAGCGGCGTCTTGCCTCCTACCGCTCGCGCGAGGGTGGCGCGTTTGCATTCGCGGACGAGCTTGCCGACAAGCGCCGGCAGCTACGGGACGTCGATCAGGCATTGGCAGCCGTGGCACGCGAGGAGAGTTTGGCCGACTCGGAAGCGGCTTGAGGTCCGACGCCATATGCCGGACCTTCGTCCACTGGTTTTGGAAGCACTGCAGCATTTGCATAGCTGCAGTGCACAAAAAGTGTTTTCCAAGTGGTCAAAAATCGGGCATAGTGCACACAGCTGATGCACATGGCGGCTTTCCTCCCAGTTCCGCCGCAGCAGCTGTTCCCCTCTGGAGGTTATTTGACCTTCACACTTCATGGGCCGCGGTCTTCCGCTGGCCCATTTTTTTTGTCTCCCATCTCATCCCGATCGACATCCAGTCGCGTGCAAGCCGATGCGTTTTGCAGGCCGGCGCGTCAGCCGCCGAAATGAGAGGCAAGCAAGGGGACAAAAGGAGGGAGAGGGAGATGAACCGGTCGCAGAGCAGTCCGCCGGTCGCCGCTTCCGCTCAACCGCCGCCTACGCATCCCGGCCACTCGTCCTTCGCAGGGCTGTCAGCCCCGCTCGTCCTTTGCGGCAGCAATGCTCGGCCGCAGTTGCACCCGGCCGCCCGCTCCGCGGTCCGGGAGATGTCTTCGAAAGAATGAAGACGCGAGAAGGGCAGGCAGAGGGCCGTGTCCAAATCCCCCGAGAAGGAGCATCCCATGCAACTGATGAAGGTCGATCCGCGTGCACTGAAGGACAACCCGGATAACACGCGCCAGTCGAAGTCGACGCCGCAGGCTGACGCCCTTCTTTTGGCGACGATCAAGGCCGTCGGCGTGATCCAGCCGCCGGTCATTTTCCCGGAAGCCGGCGGCAACGGCTATGTCATCGAAGCCGGCCACCGGCGTACGCGCATGGCGATCGCCGCCGGGATCGAGGAAATCGACGTGATCGTCGTCGAGGCGGCCAACGACAACGGCGCCATGCGCTCGATGGTCGAGAACATCGCGCGCGAGCCCCTCAATCCCGTCGACCAATGGAGGGGCATCGAACGGCTGGTCGCGCTCGGCTGGACCGAGGAGGCGATCGCCGTGGCGCTTGCTCTCCCCGTCCGGCAGATCCGCAAGCTACGTCTGCTCGCCAACGTGCTGCCCTCCATGCTCGACCAGATGGCGAAGGGCGATATGCCGAACGAGCAGCAGCTCAGAACGATCGCCGCGGCATCGTCCGAGGAGCAGAAAGAGGTCTGGAAAGCCCACAAGCCGAAGAAGGGCGACACGGCGGCCTGGTGGCAGATCGCCAACGGCCTCTCGAAAACCCGCATGTATGCCCGGGATGCAAGCTTCGGTGACGATCTTCGCCTGGCTTACGGTATCGAATGGGCCGAGGACCTGTTCGGCCCTGCCGATCAGGACAATCGCTACACAACCAATGTCGAGGCTTTCCTCGGCGCCCAACAGGAGTGGATGGCGAGCAACCTTCCGAAGAAGGGCGCCATCGTCGAGGTCAACAATTGGGGCCAGCCGGACCTGCCCAAGAAGGCCGAACGCGTCTACGGCAAGCCGGCCAAGGGCGATTGCACGGCGATGTATCTCGATCGCGACGGCAAGGTGCAGAGCGTCCACTACCGGATGCCGGAGCCAAGGAAAACCGATGGGCGACCCGGTCCGGTCGGTGGCGCTTCGACGGAGGCCGACGATGACACCGATGCCGTCGGGAAGACCAGGCCTGAGGTCACGCAGAAGGGCCAGGACATGATCGGTGATTTCCGTACCGATGCGCTGCATGAGGCGCTCGCCCGGGCGCCGATCGAGGACGACATGCTGATGGCGCTCCTGGTCATGGCCTTCGCCGGCACCAATGTTCGGGTCGATTCCGGTGCCAACGACACGGTGTTCGGGCCAAAGCGTTTCCAGCGTCATGTCGCGCGCCTCTATTCCGCAGACGGAAGGTTGTCGCTCGACATGAACAGCGTGCGCGTCGCCGCCCGTTCCGTTCTCATCGACGTGCTCTCATGCCGGCGCGGCATGTCGAACAGTGGCGTCGTCTCGCGCATCGCCGGTGAGGCAATCGGCGCCGACGGTTTCCTTCCGAACATGGGGACCGAGGACTTCTTCTTGTGCCTGTCGCGCCATGCGCTCGAAGCCGCCGCCAGATCGGTCAGTCTCGTCCCGCGGGCGCGGGTCCGCGAAACCCGCGCCGCACTCGTCGATCACTTCGCGGCCGATACCGCCTTCGTCCTTCCGGCGGCGCTGTTTGCGCCTGACCCGAAGGACATCGCAGATCTCATGAAGCACGCCGATGATGTCGCGGGCGGCGACAGCGACGGTGCTGAGGGCGAGAGCGTCGGTGTCGACGGGCTCGATGCAACGGAGACGGGACATGACGATGCCGCCTCCGACGAGGAGGAAACCGCTTACGGGATCGCGGCGGAATAGCCGCCCCCGCCCTTCTCCGCCTGATCTTCCGCCGCCGGTCCTCCCGGCGGCGGTTTCGTTTCCACCACCCGCAAAAACTTGAAGGAGGATGCGATGTCCGCGTCTCTGATTTATGACCTCGCCCCGATCGGCTCCACCGTCGCCTGGTCGGACGGTACTCCACGGCCGCCCGAGCGCCACAAGAAGAAACTGTCAGCTTGGCAAACCCGCAACAGCCAGGGTCGGCTGATTCGCAAGGAAGGCGAGCGCGGCGTCGGCAACACCAGCCTGTCACCGTGTTTCACGTTGCATGAAGGCGATCTCGGCGCAAATGGCATCATCACCGTCCGTATTCACCGGACCTTTTCGCTCGATAGCGGTCTGACGTTCAAAGTCGTCGAGCGTCCCGCTCTTGGATCTGTTCGCGTCTTCGATCGCCCCGGCGCTAATGCAGAACTCGTTCACCTGGCGCACAATCGGCAGGCAGCCGCGGAATGGCTCACCCGGCATGGATATCCAAATGCCGCCCTCGAGGAGGTGACTGCCGACGAGGTCGCCGCCGATGAGATCGAGGGGAGGACTGCAGTATGACGATGCTTCCTTCGCAATCCTTCGAAATCTCCGCCCCTGACGCGTCAGGGGCGGAGTTCGGCAGAAGCGCCGACGGCATGGCTGTCGCGCGTGTCGGCGATCTCGTCTTCGCGATGGTTCCCGCCCGGGATGGGCAGTATTTTCTTGCCAGCGCCTGGCGCGTGTCACGGCCGCTTGCCGAACTGAAGCGCGATGATTTCTACTCGCACCACGGCTCTGTCGAGGACGAAGCCGCTTTTCGCAACCGCATGATCGAACAGGTCGGACACAGCCGCGAACTGCGGCTCCTATCCCGCCGAACCGTCCGAGTGACCTGCAGCACGCCATGGGGTCCGTCGCAGGGCGCCACCGTCTACGCAGACGGAATTGTCTACCATACGACGGCAGGTCATGGCGGTTTCCGGCTCTCCGACGCCCGCAATGCCAGGGTCCACCCGATGCTCAGGACCGATGGCGGCTGGTATGAAGAGGACGCCGCCTGGGCAATCGTTGCGCTGACCTCTCCAGACCTGTTCACGACCTATGAGCGCAAATGTGCCGACAAGACGATCCGCGACAGCTGGCCGGATGCCTGGGAAACGATTTTCGGTCGGTCGCTCGCACCCGGCGAGTCTTACAAGAGGGACGCCGCGGCGTTCGCGCGGGAGCATGCCGGCGACTGGATCGTCACCGCGGCACTTCGTTCGGACCATCACTCTGGTATGACCGAGATGATCGCCACCATCGGCGGCAGGCGCGGCGCGCATGCGCAAGAGCGCCGCTTTCTGGTGCCGAGCGACGAATACGCGGTCGGCCGCTTCGGCTTCGTCATCGATGAGACGCGGCATGCCGCCTATGAGGGTCCCTCGAGCTTCGTCGCTTGGCGCGGGAGGGCGGTGTAATGTCAATTTCCGAGCAACGCGCCGCGCAGTTTACCAGAATGGAATCGGCACGACGCCAGACGCAGCACCAGCTCGATTTGATCGACCGCCAGATCACGCGACGCATGACCACAATCATTCCCCAGCTTGGTCGCCGTCACTCCGGATATCGTCGCGGCAAGGCGCCGGAACCAGGCGCCTTTCTCGAACGCTACCGGGCCAATCTGGCCGCGATTACCGCCGAGCGTCAGCCGGAAATCGATGCGCTTTCGAGAAAACTCGCCCGACAGGATGCGGCAATCGCGGCGCTGCGGGCGAGAGCCGGTTCCGACGGCACAGTCGTGGCCGATACCGGCCCGGGAGGTAGGAAGCCATGAGCACGATCGGAGACCTGGAGCGACGAGCAGGCATCGGTGCATCACCGGCGGAGCGAACCGCTTTCTGGCTGCAGTTCCATCACCTCGAAGGCGAAGCCTGCTCAATGCCGGTGTCGTTGAACCCAGGCGGCTGATCGCCCAGAGGGAAGCACGGCCGGATCCCAGACCAAAAACGCGCGCCGTTCGTCTCGCGCGCGAAGTCCTGCCGCCTTTGACGCCGGAACAGGAAGCAGCACTTCAGGCCTATGCCGCCAGGCATGGCCGGCGCTGGAAATCGACCCTCAACAACGCCTGGATGGGCGGGCCGCCGTATGATGACGGCGGTTTGCTGCGCGGACTTCGTAACTCGCACGGTCCGACCTGGCTGCAATCCTACCGGTTGCCCAAGCCGGATAGGCGATAGCCCGAGCGCTTGACATCAGCGAGATGGAAAGGCGGAGACAGGCGGCAGCGCCTGTCGTTTCGTTCGAGGACGCCATAATCCCTCGCCTGCCGGATCGCCCTTCGGTTTTGCTGCGGTCTGAACCGGCGGCCGTGCGCTTCAAGGCCGCTGTCGCGCCGCAGGGCGGCCGGACCCCGCCGTCCTTCGCGGAGCAGGCTCGCGTGCTCTTTCGAGGGCAGTTTGCCCTCTTCGCACGCAAACCGGCTCCGCTCGTCCAGGCAGGGCCGGACCCTGAAGCGCCCGTCTTTCGCCGGTTCGGGGTGACCGCACCGAAGGGCAAGCCGGCAAGGGCCGGAACCGCTTCGGACGACCTCGAAAGGAAACGATCATGGCCAAGCCCGCACCCTCCTCTCGCCAATCCGCCCGCGTCGTGCAACTGCGCAAGGGCGCCACCGTCGAAATGGTCCGGCTGACCTGCCCGGACGTCAGCCAGGCGCTGAAGATCGCCGAGAGTTTCGGCACCGCGGTCATTGACAGCGACGGCATCCGCGACCTGCACGAACGGCTCGTCATCGAGACCGCCGATGCGCTCGGTGACGGCCTGGGCGACAAGGCCATGCAGATCCACCTGCAGCGCATCGTCGGCGCCTTCGTCGGCTCTGCACACGGCGCCGGGCAGTTCTACAGCCGCGCCGTCACCGAGGCGCGCGATGCCACGGCCAAGGCCGCCAACGACGCCCGCGACGAGGACCTCGACGGCCCCGTCGGCTATGACAGCGCCGCCCAGCGCAAGCGCGAATTCGCCGCCGACATGGGCATACAGGCCCATTCGCTGAGAATGGCGGCTGAGGGCGCCGTTGCCGCCTATGCCCAGGTGATCGGCGAGACCTGGAAGCCGTTCGACCGGCCGGTCGAGCAGCCGGGTCATTCGCTGGGCCGCAAGGCCGCCGAAGCGCAGATCTCGGCCTTCGACTAGGCAATGCCGGCGGGGCTCCGGCCCCGCCTTCGATAAACGCGAGAACGGCCGGTTCCCGGGCGGAGCCGGCCTGTTTTCGTGTCGCTGACGCGGCCAACAGGGAAACGGGAATCAGACGGATGGCAACGCCGTCGCGGCCCGTTCCGCTTGTCGGGTCTGCAGGAGCTGCCGGCAGATGCAACGGCTCCGCCGTCCTCCACTGAAGTTCCGGCCGTTCCGGTGCATCGTCCGGCTGATCGGCTCCTGCCTTCCGCCCTCCGCAACGGGCCGCGACGTACGCGGCCTCAAAACGGAGGCTTGAAGATGAGCAATACGGAGAAACAGCGGGTCGATCTTTATACCCGTATCACGGACAGAATCGTTGAGGATCTGGCGAAGGGCGTGCGGCCGTGGATGAAGCCATGGAACGCCGAGAACACGACCGGCCGTATTACCCGGCCGCTGCGGCATAACGGGCAGCCCTATTCGGGCGTCAACGTACTGCTTCTCTGGTCGGAGGGCACCGCCCGGGGATATACGTCATCCACGTGGATGACGTTCAAGCAGGCGCTCGAACTGGGTGCTGCCGTCCGCAAGGGCGAGACGGGTGCCACGGTCGTTTTCGCCAGCCGGTTCACCAAGTCCGAAACCGACGGAAATGGCGGCGAGGTCGAGCGGGAGATCCCTTTCCTGAAGGCCTACAGTGTCTTCAACGTCGAACAGATCGACGGACTCCCCGACCAGTATCGAAACCAGCCGGTGCCGGTTCTCGATCCGGTCGAGCGTATCGAGGATGCCGACCGGTTCTTTCGCAACACGGGCGCTGTGATCCGCCATGGTGGCAACCAGGCCTTTTTTGCGCCGGCGGCCGATATCATCCAGATGCCGCCGTTTGAGAGCTTCAAGGATGCGGCAAGCTATTATGCGATTCTGAGTCACGAGGCCACGCACTGGACGGCGCCGGCCCATCGCCTCGGCCGCGACCTCAGCCGCTATGCCAAGGACAAATCCGAGCGGGCGCGAGAGGAACTGATTGCAGAACTCGGCAGCTGCTTCCTGTGCGCCGATCTCGGCATTGCTCCCGAGCTCGAGCCCCGCCCCGATCACGCCTCGTACCTCGATTCCTGGCTCAAGGTCCTGGCCGACGACAGACGGGCGATATTCCAGGCGGCGGCGCATGCGCAGCGGGCCGTCAGTTTCCTGCACTCCCTGCAGCCCGAAACCGCTGGCGAGCGGCTCGCGGCCTGAAGGCCATCAGCGTCGGTCGTTGGTCTCGCCAGCGGCCGGCACCTGTTCAGGCCTCAACGCGGAGAGCGTGTCGGGATAAGCCGTGAGGTCCAGTTTGCCCCAGATCGAAATTTTCCGGTCAATCGGCTTGAGCTTCCGGGACGGCTTGATTTCGACGATAAACGGCTTTGACTGCTGACGCATAGATCCTCCAGGCGACGATTCGCGAGCACGACGATAGCCCGAAGAACGGCCAACGCAACGCCCTTGTTCGGATGTTCCCGGACGTTTGGTTTTGACATGTGGCAAGGCAGCGGACGCACCGTTGCGGGATCCGGCTAGCCGTCGGGGCACAGCTGCCATCGCCATATTCCTTATGCCCCTGAGCTAGGCCACGTCCTTCGCGGGCTCGATGAGGCATGTCTGATCGAAAACCGGCTTCGCCTCGATCGTCCTCCCGCAACGGCCTTCCAAAACTTTCTTCCCCTGAGCGCGATGCGCCCATTCCTCGCGGAACAACAAAGTTTCTCCTGGCCGCCCTCCATTTCATTGCGGCCTTTCAGGTGCGGTCCGATCGTCCCCGATCCTTGCGACAGCCATCGAGGCCGCGATGGGCGCGGCCCGAAACAGCAAAAGGAATACGACAATGGCAACCATCGGCACCTTCACCACCTCCGAAACCGGCTTCAACGGCTCGATCCGCACGCTCGCCCTCAACGTCAAGGCCCGGATCGCCCGCGTCGAAAACCCCTCCGACAAGGGCCCGCACTACCGCATCTACGCCGGCAATGTCGAGCTGGGTGCCGCCTGGCAGAAGCGCTCCGAGCAGGACCGCGACTACCTCTCGGTCAAGCTCGACGACCCGAGCTTCCCCGCTCCGATCTACGCGACGCTCACCGAGGTCGAGGGCGAGGACGGCTACCAGCTGATCTGGTCCCGCCCCAACCGGGACTGAAATCAGGATAGGCCCCGCCGCCAAGGCGGGGCCTATCCCACGCTCTGACTTTTTTCCGCCGTTCTCCTTATTGGATGAAAATGGATGGAAAAATGGAGTTCGGTATGTCATATCCCATTCGGATGGAAACGGATGGGATAATGGATGACAGCCCTTGATCTCGCGAAACTGCGTATCACACCTGAGATCCTGTCGTTAATCGCCGAGATCGACGAATTCAAAGGTGCATGGCGAGCGCTCGGTCGTATCGCGCCAGACCGCCTCTCCAGCTTGCGCCGGGTCGCGACGATCGAAAGCATCGGCTCTTCGACCCGTATCGAAGGCGCAAAACTGAGCGACCGAGAAGTCGAAAGGCTGCTCTCGAACCTTCGAATCGGCTCGTTCACCAGCCGGGACGAACAGGAGGTCGCAGGCTATGCCGAGGTCATGGAAACGATCTTCTCCGCCTTCGACGCGATCCCGCTTGACGAAAATCACATCCGCCAACTCCATCGCGATCTACTCGCTCACTCGACCAAGGATGAGCGACACAGGGGAAACTGGAAAATCCTTGCCAACAACGTCGAAGCCTTCGACGAAGATGGACGAAGCCTGGGCGTCGTCTTCGCAACAGCATCCCCCTTTGATACGCCGGGCCGGATGTCGGAACTGGTGTCCTGGCAACAGGCGCAGGAGAAGGATGGGACGTTTCACCCTCTGCTCATCGTTGCTGCCTTCGTGGTGGTCTTTCTGGAAATCCATCCTTTCCAGGACGGCAATGGCCGCCTATCGCGAGCCTTGACCACTTTGCTGCTCCTTCGGGCGGGCTATACCTACGTGCCATACAGCTCCCTCGAAAGCGTTGTCGAGCAGAACAAGGAAGCCTATTACCTCGCGCTTCGTCGAACGCAGGGCACGATCCGGACAGATCAACAGGACTGGAATCCGTGGGTCGAGTTTTTCCTCCGGAGCCTGCAGCGCCAGAAGCAGCGGCTCGAGCGCAAGATCGAGCGTGAACGCATCCTGCTGGGCGACCTGCCGGAGTTGTCGGTCTCGATCCTCGAACTGGCGCGTGAGCGCGGGCGCGTTACGGTGATGGACGCGGCCAAGGCCACAGGCGCAAGCCGCAACACCGTCAAGGATCATCTTCGGGCGTTGACCGAACAGGGGCATCTGACTCTTCATGGAGCGGGTCGCGGGACCTGGTACGGCCTGAACTAAAGCCGGAGTGATTGGTCCGCCGATGCGCCGGGATCGGAGCCATGGCCCAACTGCGCGCGACCGCCGTTGCCACGTCCCTTTGCCAAGGGTCAGCGGCGCTCCATTCGCGGGCTCGATGAGGCATGTCTGACCGGAGAGCGGCTTCGCCTCGATCGTCCTCCCGCAACGGCCTTCCAAAACTTTCTTCCCCTGAGCGCGATGCGCCCATTCCTCGCGGAACAACAAAGTTTCTCCAGGCCGCCCTCCATTTCATTCCGGCCCCTGGGGTGCGGTCCGATCGTCCCCGATCCTTGCGACAGCCATCGAGGCCGCGATAGGCGCGGCCCGAAACAGCAAAAGGAATACGACAATGGCAACCATCGGCACCTTCACCACCTCCGAAACCGGCTTCAACGGCTCGATCCGCACGCTCGCCCTCAACGTCAAGGCCCGCATCGCCCGCGTCGAAAACCCCTCCGACAAGGGCCCGCACTTCCGCATCTACGCCGGCAACGTAGAGCTGGGTGCGGCCTGGCAGAAGCGCTCCGAGCAGGACCGCGACTACCTCTCGGTCAAGCTGGACGACCCGAGCTTCCCCGCTCCGATCTACGCGACGCTCACCGAGGTCGAAGGCGAGGACGGCTACCAGCTGATCTGGTCCCGCCCCAACCGCGACTGAGGCCCGGACGGCCCCGCCACCAAGGCGGGGCCAACTGGCCACAAAGACAAGCAGGCGGCAGGCATCGAGCCTGCCGCCGGCTTTTTCGGTGCGATACGGAACCGGAATATGTCTGCTCAGTGGAGCTATCGTGCCGGGAAGAAATGCCGGCCTCGAGGACGAGCGGTTCCCCCAATTTTGCCTCCGCTCCGGTTTCCTGCGCTCCAACAAAATCGGCTCCCCCACTCGCCGGCTCCGCCGGTCGCTTCCGCGCTCCTTGACCCCGTCATCTCTTCCCGCCCCGCCGTCTCGTCTTTCACGAACTCAAGGAGATGAGACGATGACCATCGAACAGCACATCGAGGAACTGCGCGCCGAATTGAGGAATGCCTGCGACGCCGTCGAGCGGGCCCAGGTCGAAGCGGAGCTTCAGCTCGCCTTGGCCGATCTGGCCGTGGCGCTTGCCGAACAGAACGGCATCATCGAAGCCGAGCCGCCTTTCTGAGGCGGCTCTCATTCTGCTGGATCATGAGCCGGTCCGCCGGATCGACCGGCCTCCCGGCTGTCAGGGGTTTCCCCCTCGACACTCTTGCCGGCTCGCGCCGGATACGGTCACGTCCCCTCCAGGGCCGTGGGTCTCTTCTCTCTCTGACGTCCCATGGTACTCCAGCAAATCCGGCGTCAAGGACGGCGCGGTCTCCCCCAATTTTTCCGCCGCTGCGCTTCCCGAAAAAATCGGTTCCCCCGCTTGCGAGCCGCGTTCCGCGATCCTTGACCCCTCTTTGCCACGGAGTGGCCGATCTCCGTCATCAAGATGAAGGAGATCACACAATGACATTCGACCAGAACCTTGCGCTCTACACCAAGCTTTCCGGTTTCCGGCTCGTCGTCCTGGCAAACCGCTTCGGCTGCGAAACCGACGTCTCGCGAAAGCTCCATGAGCGACTGCTCGAAGGGCTCGAGGCGGCTGCCGGTCGTATCCGGACCATCATGGCATTGGAGCGGAGCATTCTTGCCGGCGACGACGAATATGCCGCGTACCGGCTGGAAGGTGAGACCGAGATCTTCGAGCGCTTCAGCATCATCCTGCTGGATGAGCTCGACATCGATTTCGACACGCACGAATACCGCATCAACGGTGGCGATTGGTGCATCGCGTTGACGGCGGACTATACCTGCGTTGACATCGACTATCCGGAGTTGGTTGCGCTCACCGACGACGAACTCGGCTCACTTGCGCCGATCATCAAGGAAATCACGCGGGAAACCGGTATCGCGGTAAATGCCTCCCGTGTCAGCTACATCAGGTGCACAGGATCATAATCGATCCTGCGGCGGGCTCGATCATCCGGAGGGCGGCGAGAGCGGCCCTTCGTTGAGATGCCGACGAGACCATCGCGATGATGGCGAGAACGACCAGTTGAGCCTCTTCCTTTCGACCTGCCGTCATCTCTCATCGGGGATGTTGCAGCCCGTCCGTCGGGACGCAACCTGCCGCCGCCAGAATTTTCCCCGCCGCTTTCTGCGGCTCCTCGCGGATCAAAATTCGGTCGCCGGCAGGTCCTCCACGTCCGGTCCGGCCCTTTGGGTGCGTCCCTCCTTTCCGGTCTGCCGCTTATCCCCTGCGATGACCGCATTTCGAAAGGAGAAACGCCATGCAACAGCTCGCCCAATTCCTCGCCGCCACCGGCCGCCGGCTCCGGACTCTCGGCAAGGTGATCAGCCACGTCTTCCGCAAGGGCAAGCTCGGCCTGAAGCTTGCGATCAAGATCCCGTTCTTCGTCGAGATCGAGGTCCTTCGAGACCGACTGGAACCGGCGCCGATGAGGCATCTTGGCCCGCTTGGGCGGGCCTTTCTCAATTCGCCACGGAGGCGCGCGGGCGGTAACCGCGTTTTCGCTTCTGTCGGAGCAGATCGAGAAACAGTTCGACAGCTTCCTCCTCCCGTCCGAAATGATGGACCATCATCTGCCCCTTGCTTCCGATGCGGCCCCATTTACGCAGGAGACAGACGTCCCCGAACAGGTTGGGTTCGATCGACATGGCGTAGTATCGCGACATGTTCCTGGACGCGTCTGAGCGCTCGACATAGAGATGGTAGGGTTGCGAGATCATGAGATTAGAATCGCCGATCCCGGGAATCGCGTCCAACGACACTTATGAATCGGTCGGCACAGATCGATTCACATCGGTGATGATAGGTGAACGGTCATGACAGACTTGGGCGAGACGCCTTTGGCGCACGGCTCTACTCGCTTACGCTCCCCGAACCCGCGGGGCGGTTTCGGCCATCCGGCAACGATCCTCTCGCGGGTCCTCAACCGCACCATCCGTGTCTGGCACCGTCCCAGCGCCTGGCAAGGCCCTCATCGACAAGTGTGTCTCCGAGCGAGTGTCCCGATCGCAATACGGTCCGGAGCTTGCGGCCATACTTGTCTTCGTCGCGCCAGCCGACCGCCAGTGAGAAGTTGCCGGCATTGAGCAGCGCCAGCAGGCGTGCTTTCGCGGCCTCGCCTTTGATCCGCTCCGCCTCACAGCGCGGCGGGCTGAGTTCCGGCGTGTCGATATCCGCGATGCGGATTTTCTGCCCCTGGAACCAGAACGTGTCGCCGTCGACGACGCAATTGACATGACGGCCGTCGCCGCAGACTGAAAACGCGGCGGACGATGAGTCCGCTACCGGTGTCTTCGCCACAGCCGGCAGTCCGGGGAGGTTGCCGGCGCCGCCGGTGGCGAGCCATCCCGCCGCACCAATGACAATGGCTGAGACGACTGCCATCAGCGATATACGCGGACCGTTCTGTCCCGTTCGAGGTTTTCCCTGCGGGCTACGGCGATGGATCTTGCCGCCGGACTTTCGCGGCTTCCTGAACGGAACCACATTCGATTTCGCCACTTGCCCGCTCCTCTCCTGTTTTCCTCAATCTATATCGGACCCGGTTTCATCTGCGTTTACGGAGACGCTCGGCCTCGACCTTCAGTCGGGCCGGCAGGATGGTGTGCGGAAGCGGGGCGCAGTCGGTCCCGCCTCCCCTGCGGGCCACTATGTTGAGGCTCCTGCGGCTGCGCTCTCTCCCGCTCTCGCACGACGAGAATTCCCGAAATCCCACCCCCGGGTGGCCGCTATGCTGATTTCTCCGATACTCTTCATTGTTCTGGATCGGCCTTGCTCGTTGCACTGCGCGCCGGCTCGATCGGCTGGGCTTCAGCAGTGCCTTCGAGCCTGTGAAATCTGTTCGCTCCAACGCAGGCTTTCATATCGTTGCGCCGGAACCAGATCGCGCGTCCGCATCGGAGCGGCGCGTTGCCAGCGGTGAACACGATCTGCTCGTCTGCCCGCATGCGAAGGACTTCATGCGGCTGGATCAAAGGTCGCGCCGCCAGCTGTTTCGATCGCGTACGCGAAGATCCTTTCGACTGAAAACTTCGGCTCACCTGATCGATCTCGACCGTCGTCATGCCGCAGCGCCGCGAGATGTACTCCGCTGTTTCCGGATCGTTGATGGCTGCGAAACTTATCCAGCTCGCGCTCTCGAACCATTTGCTTGCGGCATCGCGTCCACCATAGGTTTCGCGTAGTTGCCCGATCGACTGATAGATCATGACAAGGGTGATGCCGTATTTGCGGCCGGCATCCCTCGCGGTTTCCAGGATCCGCATGTAGCCGAGCCGCGCCACCTCATCGAGAAGGAAAAGAGCTCGGCCCTCCATCGAGCCGTCGCGATTGTAAATGCCGTTGAGAAACGAACCGATGATGACGCGCGCGAGGCCCGCATGCGTCTCCAGTGTCTTGAGATCGATATTGATGAACACGTCGGTGTTTCCATCGGCAAGATCGTTCGTCGAAAACGTCTTGCCCGAAACCAGCGCGGCATAGTTCGGATAAGACAGCCAATGGGTTTCCTTGATCGCATTGGAGTAGACGCCCGAGAAGGTTTCGGGCGTCATGTTGACGAAAGCCGCGACATTCTCCTTCACGAAATCCGAGTCCGAATTGTCGTAGATCTCCTGCAGGCGTTGGCGCAGTTGCGGCTCCGGCTCGGAGAGATTGGCGCGAACCTGGCGCAGCGTCTGGCTTTCCTTCTCCGTATGGCCGGACAGGCAAACGTCGGCGATCATCGCCGTCAGCAACTGCAAAGCCGAAGCCCGGAAGAAATCATCGCGCACACCGCGCGTGCCGCCGCTGTCGCTCATGATCCATGAGGCGACGGAGGCGATATCCTCTTCCTTCGTCCCGCCGAACTTGCCGATCCAGTCCAGGGCATTGAAGCCTGTTTCCGGCCTCTTGGGATCAAGGACGAACACGTCGCGATCGGCGCTCGTTCGGTGGGCCGCGACCATCGGCGCCACCTCGTTCGATGGATCGAGAACAATCAGCGAGCCGCCCCATTTCAGCGCCGTCGGTATCGTCACCGACGTCGTCTTGAAGCCACCGGAACCGGCGAACACGATGCCGTGCGACGAACCGAACGTGGCGTCGAAGCAGAGAAGTGACGACTTGCCACCCATGCCCCATGTGTCGAGATCGTCAGCGCGAAACGCGCGTGTCCCCACGCTGTCCTTATCGACGCGATATCGTTCGCCGATGACAATGCCGCCGGTGTCAGAAAACAGGTTTGCCGCTTCCGGCAGCTTCATCCAGTCGGCCTCGCCATGCAGCGCCCGCTTGCCGCGGATGCGCTTCGGCTCGGCGCTGGCGAATGCCGCATTGCCGGCCAACGCGACGCGCAGCGCGAAGCATGAGGCCATCGCCGCCGCCCCAGCTCCGATCAGTGTCGCCGAATCGACATAGGAGAGAATGGATTTGCCGGCCGGAATCTGCTCCGCGAATGCCGACAGCCTGATTGCCTCGCGAACGATGGCGACAATGATCGTCGCGACGCCGCCGGCAACGACGCCCCACCCTGCCGTCTTAATCCTGATCGCGCCCGCGCTGGCAAACAGGAAGACGATGCCGATGGCGGCCGCTGCGATATAAGGCAGAGCAATGCCCGCCCGGCCGAGCGTCTGCCGCGCAGCTACCGTCTTTCCAAAGCCGGACAGCCAGTGCTCGATCCCGGTCAATCCGATCGTGACCAGGAACATCAGCGCGGCGGGTACGATGAAGAGCATGATCCTATTCATCGGCTTTCCCGAAGGCCTCCGCGCCGATCGCCATCAGTCGCGCTCGTTCCATCTCATCGACTTTGAGCCGCTGGCGCAAATCGATCAGCGCCCCCAGTAGAAGCGCGCGTTTCTCGTAGCGAAGACCCGCTTTGACGACCAAGCCGCCAAGCTCGATCTTTTCCCGCGTGTCCTTCTTGCGGGCGTCGGATGTTGTCGTGCGCGCCATCCGCTCAAGCCTCAGCAGTCCCGCCCGCAGCCGCGCCAGCCGCGTCCTGCGTGGACGATGCGCTGATTTCGCCGGCGTTACCTCCTTTTTTCCCTCCGGTCGTAACGGCCTTTCCTCCGCGAAACCGCTTCGCCAGATCCTCGAAGGCCGCCTGCAGTTCGGACTCGTCGATCTCGATCTCGCCAAGACCGGCCTTGAGGGCGATCCGGCCGATGCGCTCGGCTTCACGGGTCTCGGCGGCCTTGAGCTGCTCCTGGAGTTTGGCGATTTCGTCGCGGATTTTCGAGGATGGCTTCTTCATTCCGTCTGTCTCCCTTGGGTGAGAAAGCTTGTCTTTCGAACCCAGTTTTAGGGAGCGGAGTGCCGAACGCACTACTGTGAATCCTGCAATCGCCAAAGCGCGAGCTTTGGTGAATGATCCCGGCCGTTCCGAAGGAGCGGATCCGAAGGGCGCAATTATACGTCGCTGGCGCGACGCCCTTGCTTGAGGCCCCTGGCGGGTCTGCCGCTCCAGACGAACCTGTTGATTTCGTTTGCAATCGGGAAAGAGTTTCGCCGTGGCCGTCCCCCATTTCTCCGTCAGCGTCGTCGCCCGTGGCTCCGGCCGCAGCGCCGTCCTGTCGGCCGCCTACCGGCACTGCGCCAAGATGGATTACGAGCGCGAGGCCCGCACGATCGATTACACCCGCAAGCAGGGATTGATTCATGAAGAGTTCGTCATTCCTGCCGATGCGCCGGAATGGCTGCGCTCGATGATCGCGGACCGTTCGGTTTCCGGCGCCTCCGAGGCTTTCTGGAACAGGGTCGAAGATTTCGAGAAGCGCTCCGATGCGCAGCTTGCCAAGGATGTGACGATCGCCCTGCCGATCGAGCTGACGGCAGAGCAGAACATCGCGATGGTGCGGGATTTCGTCGAGCAGCATATCACGTCGAGGGGCATGGTCGCCGACTGGGTCTATCATGACGCGCCCGGCAATCCTCATGTTCATCTCATGACCACCTTGCGGCCGCTGACTGCGGACGGTTTCGGCGCCAAGAAGGTCGCGGTAACAGGACCGGACGGCAATCCGATCCGCAACGACGCCGGCAAGATCGTCTACGAGCTTTGGGCCGGAAGCATCGACGATTTCAACGCGTTTCGCGATGGTTGGTTTGCCTGCCAGAACAGGCATCTGGCGCTCGCCGGTCTCGACATTCGCGTCGATGGCCGGTCCTTCGAGAGGCAAGGAATTGACCTGGAACCGACCATCCATCTCGGCGTCGGCACGAAGGCGATCGAGCGCAAAGCCGATAGCACTTCCAAGCCGTTGGAGCTCGAGCGCCTCGAACTGCAGGACGCTCGCAGGGCCGAGAACGCGAGACGAATCGACCATAATCCGAAACTCGTGCTCGACCTGATCACGCGTGAGAAGAGCGTCTTCGACGAGCGCGACGTGGCGAAGATCCTGCACCGTTACGTCGACGACCCGGATCTGTTCCAAAGCCTTATGGTCCGGATCATTTTGCACCCCGACACGTTCCGCCTCGATCGTGAGCGGATCGACCTTGCCAACGGTATTCGAGTGCCGGCCAAATACACGATCCGCGAGATGATCCGGCTCGAAGCCGAGATGGCCAATCGAGCGGTCTGGCTGTCTCAGCGTTCGTCGCATGGCGTTCGCGACGCGGCACTCGCCGCGACGTTCAAGCGCCACGAGCGTCTATCGGACGAGCAGAAAACCGCGATCGAACATGTGGCTGGAACCGAGCGGATCGCGGCCGTGATCGGCCGCGCCGGCGCCGGTAAGACGACGATGATGAAGGCGGCGCGTGAGGCCTGGGAAGCGGCCGGCTATCGGGTTGTCGGGGGCGCGCTCGCCGGCAAGGCAGCCGAGGGCCTGGAGAAAGAAGCGGGCATCGTCTCGCGCACGCTTGCGTCGTGGGAGCTTCGCTGGAACCAAGGCCGTGATCAGCTCGATAGCAAGACGGTGTTCGTCCTCGACGAGGCCGGCATGGTGTCGTCGCGGCAGATGGCGCTGTTCGTCGAAGCGGTGACGGAGGCCGGCGCCAAGCTCGTTCTCGTCGGCGATCCCGAACAGCTTCAACCGATCGAAGCCGGTGCCGCCTTCCGCGCCATTGCCGATCGCATCGGCTATGCCGAACTCGAAACGATCTATCGCCAGCGCCAGCAATGGATGCGCGATGCCTCGCTTGATCTTGCGCGCGGCAAGGTCGGCAAGGCGGTCGATGCTTACCGCGCCAATGGCAAGGTGATCGGATGGGATCTCAAGGCCGAGGCCGTCGACAACCTGATCGCCGCCTGGGACCGCGATTACGATCCAGCGAAGACGTCGCTGATCCTCGCTCATCTGCGCCGGGACGTGCGCATGCTCAACCAGATGGCGCGCATCAAACTCATTGAACGCGGGGTTCTCGATCAGGGAACCATGTTCAAGACTGCGGATGGCGAACGCAACCTCGCCGTCGGCGACCAGATCGTTTTCCTCAAGAATGAAGGATCGCTCGGCGTCAAGAACGGCATGCTGGCGAAGGTCGCGGAAGTGGGACCGGGACGCATCACCGCGCTGATCGGCGATGGGGAGAATGCTCGCCAGGTGCTGGTCGAACAGCGCTTCTACAACAACCTCGATCACGGCTATGCCACGACCATCCACAAGAGCCAGGGTGCGACGGTCGACCAGGTCAAGGTGCTCGCCTCCCTTTCGCTCGACCGCCATCTCACCTATGTCGCCATGACCCGTCATCGTGAGGACCTGGCCGTCTATTACGGCCGCAGATCCTTCGCCAAGAACGGCGGGCTGATCCCGATCCTGTCGCGAAGGAACGCGAAGGAAACGACCCTCGACTACGAGAAGAGCGCCTTCTACCGCCAGGCGCTTCGCTTTGCCGAAGCGCGTGGTCTGCATCTTGTCAACGTCGCCCGCGCCCTGCTCCGCGACCGGTTGGAATGGGTCGTCAGTCAGCAGCAAAAACTCGCCGATCTCGCTGCCCGTCTTGCGGCCGTTGCCGGCAGGCTCCGGCTCGTCCGCGGTGCCGCGCAGTCCCCAACCCAAGACAACACCAAGGAGGCAAAGCCGATGGTCTCGGGCATCACAACCTTCGCCAAATCGCTGGATCAGGCCATCGAGGACAAGGTCGCCGCCGATCCCGGATTGAAGAAGCAATGGGAGGAGGTCTCGACCCGCTTCCACCTCGTCTACGCCCAGCCGGAAAGCGCGTTCAAGGTCGTCAATGTCGATGCAATGCTGAAGGACGAGACCGCTGCGAAGTCAACGATAGCCAAGATCGGATCGGAGCCCGAACACTTCGGCGCGCTGAAGGGCAAGACCGGGATCCTCGCCAGCCGCTCCGATAGAGAGGAGCGAGAAAAGGCACAAACGAATGCGCCGGCTCTTGCCCGGAATTTAGAGCGCTATCTGCGCCAGCGGGCGGAGGCGGAACGCAAGTTCGAGGTCGAAGAGCGGGCCGTCCGGCTGAAGGTCTCGATCGATATTCCAGCGCTTTCGCCAAACGCAAAACAAACATTGGAACGGGTTCGCGATGCGATCGACCGGAACGACCTACCCGCCGGCCTTGAATATGCGCTCGCCGACAAAATGGTGAAGGCTGAACTAGAGGGTTTCGCCAAGGCTGTCTCCGAGCGTTTCGGCGAGCGGACCTTCCTGTCGCTTGCCGCGAAGGACCCCAATGGACAGACCTTTAAGGCCGCGACCGCGGGAATGACGGCCGGACAGAAGGCCGAGGTGCAATCGGCGTGGAATATGATGCGGACGGTGCAGCAGCTCGCCGCGCATGAGCGCACGACCGAGGCGCTGAAACAGGCGGAGACCCTGCGTCAGACGAAGAGCCAGGGGCTGTCACTCAAATGAAGATAACCGTGTTTGCGTTCGGGACGCGACGCGCTCAGAGGACGAATGCAGTCGTGCTCTTGGCCCTGGCGGCATCCATCGTTGGCGGCGGTGTTGCTGCCGCAACCGTCGGCGGCTTTCGCATCAACATGACACCCAGTGAACCTCTCGGTCTCTGGCGCATCGTGGCGCTCGATCGCCCGGCGGCTCTTGGAGACCTTGTCTTCATTTGCCCTCCGCAAGCGGCAGCAATGCGGGAGGCAAGAGAGCGTGGTTATCTCCGCCCTGGCACCTGCCCGGGCGGCGTCGCGCCCTTCATCAAGACAGTCGTCGCAGTCGCCGGCCAGCATATCGATATCGGCACCAGCGTCACGATTGATGGGCGGCCGATCGCTCTTTCCGATCTGGCAGAGCGGGACGGCAAGGGCCGGCCGATGAGGCCATTTGCCGGCGGCGTCGTGCCTGATGAAAGCGTCTTTCTCCATTCACCCTTCAGGAGCTCCTATGACTCCCGCTATTTCGGGGCCCTGCCCGCCTCCGGAATCCTCGGCCTGGCGCAACAGGTGCTTACCTATGCGCCGTGAGCAACTCCAGCCAACCGCATTGGTTGCCGTTTCGATCGTCGCCGGCACGGTGGGCTGGAGTGGCGACGTCCTGCTTCTGCCGGTCGCGTTCACGTTTCCGGTTCTCTGGGCGCTGGCGCGAACAAGGTGGACGGCCGCGGTTGTCTCGGCCGGCTATTTCCTGGCCGCATCCCGGGGATTGCCGCAGGGTGTTGCGAACTTCTATTCCTCGGACCTCTGGCCTGGATTATTGCTCTGGCTCTGTGCGTCCACCGGCTTCGTCATCGTGCACACCGTCCTCTGGACGAAGAGGAAGGATGCTCGTCCGTGTCGCTACCTCCTGGCAGCGGTTCTGATGGCCATTCCGCCATTCGGCATCACCGGCTGGGCTCATCCGGTCACTGCTGCGGGCGCGCTGTTTCCAGGGTGGGGATGGTGGGGGCTGGCTGCCGCGACAGCCGGCCTCATGGGCCTCGTAACCCGCATGTGGCCAGCTACCGCGACTGTCCTGGCGGGCTTTTGGATCTGGTCCGCCGCAATCTGGGACGAACCGAAACTACCGGAAGGTTGGCAGGGGGTCGACCTCGAAATGGGTGCATCGCTGGGGCGCGACACCAGCATTGAGCGCCACCGTGATCTGATTGCCACGGTGACGGATCGGGCATCCGGTGGCGCCCGGTCCATTGTTCTTCCCGAAAGCTCTCTTGGCTTCTGGACGCCGACCGTCGAACGGCTCTGGGTAAAATCTCTGCAGGAAGCTGACATCTCCGTTATCGCCGGCGCGGCAGTAGTTGATGCAGGCGGATACGACAATGTTCTGATCTTCCTTTCCGGCGACGGGGCTCGGCTCTTTTATCGCGAGCGGATGCCGGTGCCAGGCTCGATGTGGCAACCGTGGCGCCCTCTGCTCGGTCTGAGCGGCGGAGCGCGGGCGCATTTCTTCGCCAACCCCGTCGTGACCGTCGCCGGCGGACGCATCGCACCGCTGATCTGCTACGAGCAGCTGATCGTCTGGCCCGTCCTGCAGTCCATGCTCCACGATCCGGACGTTATCGTTGCCGTCGGAAACGGCTGGTGGACCAAGGGGGCATCCATCGTCGCCATCCAGCGCGCCAGCACGCGAGCCTGGGCGCACCTATTCGCCAAACCACTCGTCCTTTCCTTCAACACCTGATTACCAAGGAGACGTCATGCTCGACGCTGCCCTCATCCAACAATGCGCCGACCCCTCATTGAAGCCCGCGATCGTCGAGCAGTTCGTGACCGCCGCGGGCGCGAATGATCCACTTGCCGTCACCGTCAAATCAGGTGGCCGGTTGATCCTCGTTCCGAAGGCGACGTCGCCGGACGAAGCAATGGCAGTCATCCGGAAGTATGTCGGTCAGACCGTCGTGCGTGTCGGCCTGACGCAGTTTCCGGCTGGCGTTGGTGTGAAGGACGCGGCTGATCTGAAGCCCGATCTCGTCGACCCCTGCGAAAACCTCCGCAAGGGAACGGCGATGTTCGCAAAGGTCTTGCGGATTGTCGCCAAGTGGTACGGCAATCCAAAGAGCGATGACGTCTTCCCCCAGATTTTCGAGGACGCGGTCTATGCCTGGAAGACGGGCGAGTTCGAGGGCGTGAGTGTCTTCCAGGCGGAGGATCCCGGAAAAAGCGTCACGATCGACAACGTATTGCCTGCAGAGGAGGCCGAGGAGGGCGGCGACATACCTCCTTCGGACACGAGCACTGAAAGCGCCGAGAAAAGCGAGAACGTTGGATCAGCTGAGATGCGGGTCGACTTGTCGAGGATTGGAGGAAAATGATTTTTTTGGGAAGGTGACTATGCTTCCGGAAGCGAATAGCGCGTGAGAACCGCGTCCTCTGCGGCGAGGGTCACTTCGATGACTTCATTGACCATATCCTGCGCGCCTGCCAGATCCTGCAATATGAGGGCAAACAATTCTCGTTGCAGCACAGGCAGCACTTGGGGGACGATAATCACCAGACCCGCATGCAGCTCTTCTTTGGCGTAGAGCTTCCGGAAGTCGCGGGCATTGTTCGTTACGAACGTAAAATCCTCCTCGATGATCCGAGGCATCAGATCCCAGTCGGTTTCGCCGCTCAGTCCGAGCCAATTCACATGGAAGCAATCGTGGCCGTGCGCTTGCGCCACGGCCACGAGAGACGTGTGAAGGCATTCATCGATAAGAAACTTCACGAGGTCGAGCCAGAGGGTTTGGAGACGTTCTCGTTCCGAAGGCTCAGGCGCTTCACGGATTTCACCTTCAGGCCCTGCTCCGAAAGCTTCCGCGGACGTCCCCTGGCGGGATGGGCTGCAGCCCAGATCTCGGCAAGTTCCACCATGCGCTCGGTGAGCGACGGATAACCCTCTACGATTTCCGCTGTACTTGCGCCTTGGGTCTTCATCGCGGCAACTACTCGCACGGGAACACGGGTTCGCTTGAACACCGGCTCGCCGCCCGCGACACCCTTCACGCTCTCGATCATTCGTTCGGCTTCTCGAAGCGCCTCGGCCCGCGCGGCCAGTTGCTCCCGTGCCCGCGCGACGTCGATAATGAGATAGTCGTCTGCTCTCACGGTTTCGGCATCGGGGTTTTGGTCGATCGTATCGAACAAGCGTTTGCGGCGCTCGGCAGACAAGATCGATCCGACGCCATACCAGAGCTTCAACCGAAGCAGATCCTCATCGGTGAGCGCTCGACCCCTGCTACCAACGAGATGAGTCTCGATAATCCGCTTGTCGATCGCATTGTGCACCGACTTCACAGCGATCTCGCTGACAGCCGCCGCCTCGGCGGGCGTGTATGCGTGTGACGTGGTGGTCATAATCATTCTCCTTGTGGAGAATATATAATACAGCTCACGTACCCCGTAAAGATCGACTGAGTTTTCGACCTCGCAGCTCGCAGCCGGGAAGAAGGTTTCACTTCTTCTCCGGCGGCCGCTTCAGCAGATCAGACGCTTCCACTTCCAAAATCGCTGCCAGGCGGTCTACCACATCGATGCTCGCATTGTAGACGCTGCGCTCCAAGGAGCTGATGTAAGTGCGATCGATATCTGCCCTGAAAGCAAGCTCTTCTTGCGACAGGCCCTTGGCCAGCCGCGCGGCTTTCAGATTTCGTGCAAATACCTCTCGAATCTCCATGATCGAGAGAGCATCGGCTTGTAGAGTATTTCACCACGGAGTATTCTCTACAAAGACATTCCGTTGACGAATCAAGATGATGCAGCAGCGTAAGAAAGTTCCTTTCGTGCGCGAGCCGAGCCGCTCCAAATATGAACTCCCTCCCATCCTGTGACGATCTGGTATTAATCACGAGCGTATGCAGCCTCGGTTCTTGACGTCACAAAACGCAATTTGAGGAGAAGGGGATGAAGGACGCCAGCTTATCCGGCGCAAACGAAACAAACGGAAGACAATCTCGTTACAGTTCGATGCTAAAATCGGACTTGAAGGCGCTGGCTATTTCGGCAATCCGCGAACACCGTCGGCTCCTCGCAGCCGACCAAGCCGTATATGACGAGTGGGCGCACGCAAGCGACGATCCGTCGATCTCCGGTTCGGTCCTTCAAGCCCTTCAAAACGAATACATCTCGCGCCGGAAGAAGTCTGAGAACCAGCAGGAGGAACTCTCGGAAATCCTGGACGCGCTCGGCTACGTTCCGGACGTGCCGCTTGAGAATGACGAATAATCGTCAGATCAGGCCACGATCCTTGGCAATGGCGACGAGCTGCGGCACGGACTGGGCGTCGAACTTTTCACGCGCCTTGTCGAGATAGTGTTGCACGGTTCTAGCATTGATTCCGGTAAGCATCGCCGTTTCAGGTGCCGTTTTTCCCTTCGTCGCCCAAAGCAAGCACGTCATTTCCCGCGGTGATAGCGTTCGCTTCGGCGCCAGCTGTGTCCTCGCGGCTATGAAGCGCAGCCGGTAATGAACGACCAGCAACGCCTGCAAAGCTTGGAACGTCTGCTGCATCTCAACTAAGTCGGTCCTCGCTTCGGAAGTCGCAAACGTTAGCATCAGACGCGAGCCGAAACTGCCATCGGTCCCGATCGTGACGCCGCTTCTTAGCCCATGATCCACGGCTTGTTCTCGGAATTTTCGAAGGTCGGACGTCCCGCGAGCTGGCCAATTATCTGCAGTCCACGCAAAGGCCTCGTGTCGACGCTTCGCCTCAGTGACTACGGGGTCTATCCGTGAATAGTGACCGGATAAATATGCTTCCTGCCAGTCTTTAGGATAGTTGTTGAATGTGCGGACTTCCGCACCTGACGCTTCGAGGTAAGCGTATCGCTCGAGCCCGAATGCAGCTCCATAGTTACGCAAAGCTACTTTGACCGATACCTCGTCCTGTGACGCCTCAACGGTATCGATCAAATTCCTCAGTGCGTCATTCAATCTCACTCTCCCCATGTTCGTGCCACTGTTCGAACATGCGACGGGAACGCGAGGAGATAAATCCCCCGAACCGATGCCCCTAACTTGGGGTACCCACGTGAGGCGTGATGAGGTTCAGGTGTACTGCATGGGCTATTGCGGCCGACAGCGTGGGGCAACCGAGCTTATAGCGTGCTGATTTGAGGTAGCCGCGTGTCGTATGCTCGGATAGCCCCAGGATCTTGCCAATGTCCTTGCTATCTTTGCCGCGCGAGGCCCAATGAAGGCACTCGATTTCCCGTGATCCGAGCGCAGGTACGGGATCATTTTCACCGTGGAGTTCGAACACTGCTTTGCGATGCAGAAGAAATCCAAGCTCAAGCCACTCTGGCAAAAATTGGCGCTCGATCAACGTCCATTCTTCATCACTCTTCTGGGAGTTGATCGAGAGGAGCGAACGCCTCGATTTGTCGACAATCGGTACAGAGACTCCGTTGGTACCGATCCCGTGTAGCTCGGCATCGACCATGAACTCGTGCGCAGTCTCGGTAATATCGATCTCGCGCCAATCGAAAGGCAACTGTCGAGAAAAGCCCTCTCGAATGATTGGATCGACGTTTATGTAATCGTTGAGCAAATAGCGTGAAACCCAGCTATCGGGATAGGTCGTTCGTACAAACGGAGCGTCAACGTTATCGACGATTGTTCTCGCAAGATGAAACGTGACGAAATCAATGGGATAGTGCGATTGGAATTCATCCAAAGCGGCCGCCACTGTCGCCGCATTTTTCATCGCGCTGAAAGCGTCGGGATAGGTGGTCGAATGCTCGTTTTCCTGCATGCTTCTTTCCGTAACAGTGATTATCGTTTGCGGGTTAGCGACCATAGAATCGCCGAGCTAGTCGCTAAATGCAACCCCTGAGAGCGGGAAAAGCCAACATGCTGCGGCATCCGCTATCGCCGCGAGTATTTTTTGGAGCATGTGCGATGATAAGAGAACTCATTACAGTTGCGACTGTCGATAAGCTTGCGGAAAAATAATATCCTGATCGACGAGCACATTGAATTTGTAGCCTGGGCGGATTTGGATCGTCGGCTGGACATTGAGGTTCTTCGAGATCGTCTGTTCCGCGACGCGGCCGAAGCTTTCCGCGAAATTCCGCCTGGCAGCGTCGGACGCCGTGTCCTGCGTCGCAAGCGTCGAACTCTCCGGCATCGACATGTCGATCCCGGTTCCGATGAGCGCGACGAGGGCTGCCGAACTCCAGGTGCGCCAGAGATGGCGATCGACCTTGTCCTTGAAGCCGCCATATCCTTCGGCATCCGTGCCGGCCATGCCACCGATCTGGAGGGTCGATCCATTCGGAAAGATGAGGTCAGTCCAGACCACGAGAACACGCTCCTGACCGAACGAGACTTTGGAATCGTAACGGCCAAAGAGCTTGGCACCCTGTGGGATCAGAAGCCGGTAACCGGTGGCGCTGTCATAGACGTTCTGGCTGACCTGCGCGCTGATGCGCCCGGGCAGGTCGGAGTTGAGGCCGGTGATCAAGGTGGCGGGAATGACGGATCCGCGATTCAGTTCGTAGGGCGATATCTGCGGCACGACCTGGTTCGGCAGATAGCCGAGGTCCTTGATGTCCTGATTGAAAAAGTCCTCCTTCGAACTCTGGGCATTCTGGTCAACGTTCTCGCCCATGAGACCGGATTTCATGGCGGCGGCGTAGAGGTCCGATGCATTATTGGCTGTCGCAGTCGTCGTCTGCCGGCCCGTGTCTGTGGAGTTGTTGGCGGTTTTCTCGACGTCGGAAATATCCACCTTCAACGGCGAGTCCAGCGCCGTTGCCCGGGCCTGCAGCCGAGCCATCCTTTGGCGCTGGGCCTCGCGGATATATTGTTCATCCTGCTCTCGCTTCAGGCGGGCCTTCCATTCCTCTTCGGATTCGAGCCTCGGCCGCCGTTCTTCCCTTTCTTTTGGTAGGCGGTCGACAATGGGTGTTTCCCTCTCGATCTTCTGTTCGACGGCGGGCGTTGGCTGAAACGCCTCACGTTCCACCGGTTCGCCGATGATGCCGTCGGTGACGCCGCGTTTGAGCTGGTCTCCGAAGTTCGTCGCGGGAGCATTCGAGGCGCTGTCGAGATCGTTGTTTCGATTGAAGGGGAGCCCGCGCCACGAAAGTCCGATCACGACCACACCGACGAACAGCGCGATGACGACGATGGCGATGATAACCGGCAGCCGATTGAGACGGCGCATGCCTTTTTGATCGTCAGCTTGATTGGATGCGCCGAGCTGGAGCGATTGGACCATACCCGCCTCCCCTCAATTTCGCTGAATGATCGAGAGCGGGCTTGCCGGCGTAGCGCCGGCTGCCGTTGTCGTGTAGGCCCGGCCAAGCGCGATCGACTGCGTTGAAAGCTGCGCCAGCACCTGACCCTCGACGTCATCGACCGAATAGGCGAGCTCGACCGGTTTCACGTCCTTTCCGACCTTGCCATCGGTGATAACAGTGTAGCCCCATCCTTTCAGCGCCGCCTCCAGTGCCGTTGCGAAGTCCGACGAGTCCTTTTGTATTTTAAGCGTGGTCGCACCTGCCGGACCGATCTGTTCGGCGAGCCGGTTCGCCATGTCGCCGGCAATCGCACTTGCGGCGGGGCCGGTGACGGCGACGGGTGTGGAACTGCTGGTCAATCCGTCTTCGGCTGTCTGGCAGCCTGAAAGCAGCGCGGCGGTGATAATGGTGACGAGAAGCTTGCGCATGGCTTAGCCTCCCCGCCGGATGGTGATTTTCTGCTGGCGCCAGCCGACGCCGGAGACAAGTATCGCTTTGTCGACCGCATAGTCGACGATCATCATGTCGTTCTTCATTCGGTAGTTGACGATGCGGTTCTGACCGCCAGAGACGACGAACAGCACCGGGGCATCCTGGCTCGAGACTGATTTCGAGAATTGAATGTAGGTCTTGACGCCATCCGAATAGACCCGCTTCGGCGTCCAGGACGCGCTCCCGCTCACCGAGTAGGAGAAGTTCAGCTTGTCAGGTGCCGTCCCGGGAATTCCGCCTGTCTCGAGCCGGGAATTGATGTCGGCGAGCTTGGTCGAGACGTCCTCCGGATATTCGAACCCGATGCGGGCCATGTACTGGCTCGGATGGGACTTGAGTTGGATGTGATAGGTGCGGCGCGACGTCGTGACCACCATCGATGTGATGAGACCTGCTTCCGACGGCTTGACAATCAGGTGTATGGCCTGGCCGCCCGTGGCCCCCGAGGTCGCGGGCTCGACCTTCCACCGCACAGTGTCTCCAACGAGAACGTCGCGGACAATCTCGCCGCCCTGCAGTTCGATATCGCAGACCTGGAGGGGTGAGCAGACGACCGATGGCTGCGTTTCGCCAAAGAGGAAAATGACCTTGCCATCCGGACCTGTGGTGACCAGCCCGGGCGTGCCGCGCCATTTTCGGGAAATGTTCGTGCCTTTCGTCTCGTTCGTCGTCATGCTCTGAGCCTCAGCGCCGCCCACAACGACGAGTCCGGCCAGGCAGCCGGCGGCTGCGATCAATCCTGTTCTGTGCATTGAGAAATCCCCTGCCCTTAAAGCTGTGCTGTCCAGTCGAAATCCCGGACATAGAGACCGATCGGATTGAGGCGGATGGTGGCCTCGTCCTGCGGCGCGGTGAGCGTCACCGTTGCGATCCCGCGGAAGCGGCGCGTGCCGGTTTCCTTGCCCTTGCGGTCGCGCTCGTACTCGGTCCAGTCGATCTGATAGGTCTGGTTCGACAGCGCCACGATGTTGTTGACCTCGATGGCGATGGTCGAGGACTTGGCCTTTTCAAAAGGCGAGTTGCTCCGGAACCAGTCATTGATTTTTTGGGTCGAGGGATCGGAGGTCCGAAGCAGCGCGTAGGTCCGGTCGATGTATTGCTTCTGCACCACCGCATCCGGCGTGATCGAACGGAAGCTGGTCACGAAGTTGCCAAGGGTAGCCCGCACCACCCGAACGTCGGCATATTCGATCTGCTCGGGGAACCCTGATGTAACGGACGTGCCGAGCTTGTCGACCTGGACGATATAGGGAACCAGCTTGACCTGCGTGCTCAGATACATCGAATATCCGAAGCCGATCACGGCCATGGTCAGACCGAGGATGCCGACGATGCGCCATGCGGCGGCGGCCTGCACATAGGAACCGTATCGCTCGCTCCATTCCTGGCGCGCGGCAAGATACGGGTTTTCGGGGGCGCGGTTCGCTGCCATCGATCGATCACTTTCTGATTGTTGTTAGTCTTTGTGTTCGGGAGGTGGCTTTGGTCCGCTGTGCCCACTACGCGCTTGATCCAGCTTTGCGTTGGCAAGCCCGAGGATCGAACCAGCGTACGCTCCCGGCGAACCGATGGCCTTTTCCTTGGCTGCAGAGCCTGCGGCCATCCCGGCAGACCCGATCCCAGCGCCGAAACCTCGAAGAGCCGCACCAGCGACGGATGAACCTGCAGCTCGGGCAGCCTGACCCGCCGCAAATCCCGCACCGGCAGCGCCAGCCGCAAGGAACCCGGCGCCTGTTGCAAAGGAGGCTGCCTGTCCACTATGCCGGATCGCTTCCATTCCGCCGGAAACCGAGGCGCCCTGAACAACACCCTGAATGATGTTCGGAACGTACATTGCGATAATGAAGACAACGACCGAGATCCCGGCGATGGCGAGCGTCGTGACGAACTGGTCTGAGGAAGCCGTTGGCGCATTCGCCAAGCCCATCAGGACCTCCGATCCAATCTTTGCGATCATCACCAGCGCCATGAGCTTCATTCCGACGCCGAAGGCGTAGACGAGATAACGGACTGCGAAGTCTTTGGTGAAGGAGGATCCGCCGAGCCCGAGCATGATCATGCCGGCGAGTAGGCCAACATACATCTCCACCATGACCGACACGAAAATCGCAGCAACGAGCGAGAAGCAGATGACAACGACGCCCATCGCCAACACCGCCGCGATCGCCAACGCATTGTCCTCGAACACGCCGAATTGCGCCTGCTGCGACATTTGCGAGGCAACCCGGATGCCCGCGTCGAACACTTCGGCGGGTGACGCCGATCCGCCGCCGGCGCCGATCTGGAAAAGGCTGTCGACGACCGCTCGGGCAAATGGCGGCCCTTGCGTGAGAACAAAGGCGAAAAAGCCAATGTACATGATGCGCCGGACAAGCTCGGCAAACCAGCTATCGAGGGAAGCCGCCTGGAGCGCCAGCCAGACTGCGGCAATGCCCACCTCTATGGTTGCCAGGATCCAGAACAGGGATTTCGCCGCGTCCATGATGGTGGTTTCCCACCCTTTCGCGGCGGTCGACACCTGATTTTCCAGTTCGGTCAGGACTTGTCCCTGTTGCGCGAAGGCAGGAGCTGCAAAGACGAGGCAAAGGAGGCCTGAGATCAGGAACGATTGTTCAAGGCTACGTTTCACCATCTCGGACGCATCTCCTGGCCTTCCTTGATCGGCGGCAGCTCCTTGCTCGAGCCAAAGAACTTCTCCCTGACGATGCGTTGTTCTTCGGTGAGCGCAGGCTTGTTGGATTCCTTGGAATTGACGATCAGCACGGTCGCCGCTGACGAGAAAGCTGCCACAAGCGCGAGCACGGCAATGACAACGGCGCGGCTCACCAGCGGGGCTCCATCTTCTGACCTTCGGGAATGCTCTTGACCTCGGCGTTGAAGAATTTCTCGCGCCGCGCTTGGGCAAGATCCTTGTCGGTCTGCTCGGTCTGAAGCCAGGTTCCCATCATTGTCATCTGTTGGGAGACGAGGCCGCGAAGCTTCTGCATCTGCGCCACCTGTTGCGCAGCGATTTCGTGACCGACTTGCAATGCCTTCATCTGCCCGTCGGCGGTCTCGGACATCGACCGCAGCGAGGACATCGTGCCCTCCTCGCTATCGAACTGGTCGGCCGTCAGGCTCGCCGCCTTCAGCGTGCTGGCGATCGTGTCCCGGTTCGTATCGGACCACGTCTGGTAGCTCGACGAAAAACTTGTCGCGTCCGGTAAGTTGGTCTTGAGGCTCGAATAGCTCTGGAAGCGCTGCTGCAGCACGTCATCGGCATTGCCCATCGAAAACGAGATGCTCTGACCCTGATCGACGATGCTGCGGAGCTGATTGAGATCGCTTTCAACCTGCCCCCACATGTGCGACGGAAGGGTCGCGGTGTTCTGTAGCAAGTTTTGATAGATGTTCAGCTGCGTTTCGATCTGTTGCGCCAACTGGCTGATCTGAGTGAGCTGGTTCTGGATTTGCTCACCAGATTGGCCAACAAGCGATACGAGCTCGCCATTGTTGAGGACCTGCGTCCATTCGGTTGCGGCACCCGTGGCGGTTCCGGCATTTGCGGGCACGACAGAGCCGGCCATCAATGCGACGGCCGCCAGACCAGCGAGCAATCTATTCGAAGTTGAGCAGCGATGCGGCATCGTGAACTCCTCTCGTTTGAAGCCAGTGGATCGGCCAGTCGTGGCCATGGTCGGAATGGAGCGCGCGGATACGCTTCAGGTCTTCCTTGCCCGACGCGCCGACGAAACTGAGCGCCACAGGACCGAGCGCCATATCGAACAGCCGCCGGCCTTTGGGGGTGACCACGTAATATTCGCGCTTGGGGATCGCGTTCGATACGATCTCGATCTGCCGTTCGTTGAAGCCGATCCTCTCATAGAACTCGCGCGTCCCCGGCTCCCTGCCGGCGCCGTTGGGAAGGCAGATTTTCGTCGGGCAGGATTCCTTCAGCACGTCGATGATGCCGGAACGCTCGGCGTCCGAAATCGACTGCGTGGCAAGCACGACCGCGCAATTCGCTTTGCGCAGCACCTTGAGCCACTCGCGGATCTTGCTGCGGAACACTGGATGACCGAGCATCAACCAGGCCTCGTCCAGCACAATCAGGCTCGGTGAGCCGTCGAGGCGCTTCTCGATCCGGCGGAACAGATAGGTGAGCACGGGCACCAGATTGCGCTCGCCCATGTTCATCAGCTGCTCGATTTCGAAAGTCTGGAAGGCACCGAGCGAGAGACCGTCTTCCTCGGCGTCCAGCAACTGGCCCATCGGACCATCGACCGTGTAGTGATGGAGCGCGTCCTTGATCTCGCGCATCTGAACGCCGCTGACGAAGTCCGAAAGCGATCGACCGGCTGCGCTGGCCATCAACCCGATCTGACGCGAAATGGCGTTGCGATGATCAGGGGTAATGGCAACACCCTGGAGGGCGACCAACATTTCGATCCATTCCGTGGCCCATGCGCGATCTGCGTCATTGGAGAGCTCCGATAGTGGGCAAAAGGCCAGTGCCCTCTCCGCTTCATCATGCTCTCCACCAATCTCATAGTGATCGCCACCGACGGCCAGCGTCAGCGGCAGGAGCGAGTTCCCCTTGTCGAAGGCGAAGATCTGGGCGCGTTCGTACCGACGGAACTGCGCGGCGATCAGTGCCAGCAGCGTCGACTTGCCCGAACCGGTCGGCCCGAAAATCAGCGAGTGGCCGACGTCGTCGACATGCAGGTTCAGTCGGAACGGCGTCGAGCCGCTCGCCACCTGCATCAACGGCGGCGAGTTCGGCGGATAGAATGGGCATGTTGCGATCGGATTGCCCGACCAGACAGAGTTAAGCGGGACGAGATCGGCGAGATTACTCGTGTTGATCAGCGGTTCGCGTATATTGCAGTACCAGTTACCCGGCAGGCTGCCGAGAAAAGCGTCCGTGGCGTTGAGGGTCTCGATGCGTGCACCGAAACCCTCCGCCTGGATTAGCCGGCGGATTGCTTCTGCTTTTTCCTGCAGTACCTCCCGGTCGCGATCGAAGAGAACGATCACCGGCGTATAGTAGCCATAGGCCACCAGCTGCGAGGAGGCTTGCGCGATGGCGTCTTCCGTCTCGGCCACCATGGTCATGGCGTCCTGGTCTACCGACCGGCTCTGCGTCTGGAAGAGCTGATCGAAGAATGGCCGTACCTTCTGCTGCCATTTCTTACGGGTGCGTTCGAGTTTCTGCCGCGCCTCCTCTGCATCAAGGAAGATAAAGCGCGATGACCAGCGATAGGTGAGCGGCATCAGATCGAGGCTGTTGAGAACTCCGGGCCAGCTCTCGGCTGGCAGCCCGTCGATCGCCACGACGCCGAGGAAACGGCTTTCGACCTTCGGCGTCAGGCCATGCTCGAGCTCGGCCGTCGCAAGCCAGTCGAGATACATGGGGGCATCCGGCAGTCGGATCGGATGATTTTCGCCTGTGATGCAGAAGCGAACGAATTGCAGCAGCTCGTCATAGCGGGCGACGCGCTCCCCTCCCCTCTCGACTGTTTCCCGGGTTTCCATGCGACGGATCGAAAGGGTATTGGCGAAATACTGCTCGATCTCGCGGACAGCGTTCTTGAAAATGAACAGGACCGTGTCCGCATAGGTCTTCTTGCGGCTCTCCTCGTCAGAGTAGATGTATTTGCTAAGCGCCGTTTTTTTGGATTCGAGCGGCCGATAGGTCAGGATGAGCGCGTGCTTGCTCTCGAAATGGCCCTGCTCGCGCGCGAAATGCGCCCGCCGTTCGGCGTCGATCGCGCGGGTGACCGCATCGGGAAAGTAGCAACGATCATCCGACGGGTAGTCGAATGTCGGGATCCGAACTGCCTCGACCTGGATCATCCAACCGCTTCCGAGCCGCGATAGGATCGTATTGATCTGCCGCGAGAGCTCGTTGCGCTCGAGGTCCGTGGCGCTTTCGGAATCCGGCCCGGCAAAATACCAGCCGGCCATCAGGCTTCCGTCTTTCAACAGGAGCACGCCATTGTCGACCAGGCCGGCATAGGGAACGAGATCCGCAAAGGAGGGGCCGGTGGCCCGGAAACGTTTGAGAGCAACCATGCCTGCCCCTCAATACCGGCGCCACGGCGAGGAGGTCGCCTTGTAGTAATGCTTGTAGGAGATATGGCGGACATAAACCTGTCGCATCAGCGGATCGGCCTTGGCCATCATCCTCAAAAGCCCCACGATGACGATCCAGACGGCAACGCCGAAGAGCGCGGAATAGACTGTGAGGACGACGAAGATCAGAATGACTGCGGCAAGGCCGGTGATCAGCACCAGTTCCCGGTCCGCGCCCATCAGAAGGTTCGGCCGCGACAGCGCACGGTGGATGCGGTTGCGTTGCAGCCCGGACAGGGACTCAGCCATGAGCCCCCTCCCCTGTTTCGCTTTGACCGATTGAGGTGGTTTGCTCGTCTGGAGTTCCGATGGAAGCTCCCGTCGCGCCGAATAGGCCGACGATGTTGGTGGCCCCAAGTAGGATGCCGGCGACGAGCACGATGTACATGAGCCGCCGCGCGAAATCGTTTAGCTCGCCGCCAAAGATCAGCATGCCGCCGGCGATCGCGACAGCTGCAAGCGCGATTGCGCCGGCGACCGGTCCGGTGATCGACTCCTGGATTTGCTGCAGCGGCCCTTCCCAGGGAAGACTGCCGCCGGAGCTGGCGAGCGCCGGCGCGACCGAGGCAAGGATCATAGGCGCAGCAAGGAGTGCGACGGCGATGAGGGCGTTTCTAAGCGACATGGCGCGCCTCCTGTTCTTCCGTAAGCTGGTCGGATTCGATTTCGTATTGGCCGCCGGCGAAACGCTCGACCTGGATGACGTCACGAACACGCCGCCCGCGCGGCGTCCGTTCAATCGAGACGATGAGATCGACCGCTTCACCGATCACTTCGTGCATCGGCTGTTGGCTGGCTTCGGCGGTCAGTTGCTCAAGGCGGCGCAGCGCCGACATTGCGGTGTTGGAATGGATGGTGGCCACCCCTCCGGGATGACCGGTGTTCCATGCCTTCAGCAACGTGAGCGCAGCCCCGTCGCGGACCTCGCCGACTACGATCCGATCCGGACGCAGGCGCATGGTGCTCTTCAGGAGCCGCGCCATGTCGACGCTATCGCTGGTGTGCAGGAGCACGGCGTTGTCGGCCGCGCACTGAATCTCGGCGGTGTCTTCAAGGATGACCAGGCGGTCTTCCGGGGCCGATTTGACGATTTCAGCGATAACGGCGTTGGCGAGCGTTGTCTTGCCCGATCCTGTGCCCCCGGAGATGATGATGTTGAGCCGGGACGAAATCGCGCTGCGGATGGTCGAAGCCTGATGTTCGGTCATAACGCCAGACCGCACATAATCGTCGAGCGGTATCAGGCGCGAGGCACGCCGCCTAATGGTGAAGGCCGGTTTTGCCACGACGGGTGGCAACAATCCTTCGAAACGATGACCTCCGATTGGCAATTCCCCTGAGATGATCGGCTGTTCGGTATCGACTTCGGATTGGAGTGCGTGCGCCACGGTTCCGATCACCATTTCGGCAGCCGCGGAGGACATTTCGCCGGCCGGCGCCACGCCATGCCCCAGCCGCTCAATGAATAGCTTGCCATCGGGATTGAGCATGATTTCAACGACGGTCGAGTCGTCGAGGGCGATGCAGAGCTGGTCGCCGAGAGCCTCCTGGAGTTTACGGACAAGTCGAGGATGAGAGCGAAGCTGGTTCACGGCGTTTCTTCCTTACGCTGCCTGGCTGACGGTGCTGAGTTCGGAACGGTAGTTGGTTGGCCGGAGCCGTCGGAATGTGTCGGCGTTTGCGGGGAGGATGCCAGCGACAGCCATGGTCACGCCGATCTTCTTCGGCTCAGCCAACCGGTGCAGCGGCCAGCCGAGGCGCGCCAGGATCCGCTCGAACCGGAGATCGGTTACCGTGACAATCTCGGTGAAGGCGGTGGCCATGCACCACTCGATGATGCCCGCGAACATGGTCAGGGTCGCTTCATGGACGGTGCCGTCTCCCCTGCCCTCCTCAAGGGTAGTATCGACGCAAAAACGGGAGCTCTCGATCATCGCGGTGTGTGCATTCAGCCGGCCATTTGGAAGAAGCGACGGAAAGATGCTCGTCACCATCGTCGCGCCAAGTGCCGGGAGCAGTCTTGCGCAGCCGGTCACGGCGCCACCTTCGGAAATTGCGAGGATGTAGGTCGGCAGGAGAGCGTCGAAGGCGTCCGCTTCTCGACCGTCGACAACATTGACCTCCCAGCCCAGGCGCTCGGAGAAAACGCGTGCTCGTAGCTGATGATGGCGGTGGAGGAGTTGGGCTTCGTAAACATTTCGCGGTTGGGAAATCGCGAGAATCTGCATGAATTTCTCCGTCGTCGTTGGTCGGCGGAGAAACCAGCACAGATGAGAATCGGATGGTAGTTGTAGGATTCAACATACGCGTTGCGTGGTGCGTCGCGGTTCATGAAGGGTGTGGTGCTACAGAACTTCCAAATCCGCCTACTGTGATACTTTGCGGATTTGTAGGATTCACAGGAGAACAATCCGGGATCATGGAGCCGTAGAGCGGAGCCTAACTCTCGGAGCGGAAAAGCAAAAATTCGAATAGTTTCGTGTAGATTGTCCCCGGTCGTTAACCTTTCGTTAACCCTAAACTTCTGGACCAGTTCGGAGAATCGTGTTCTATCTTTGGCGGGCAATGGCCGGTAAACCGGTAGGAAGCCGCCAAGAGGGACAGATGGCGATAGCAAACCGAGTAGAAGCAATAGTTGGCTCGAAGGAAGATGCCGGCAGCAAAATCATGCGCCATGCCGGGCTCTTGTCCGGGCAATTGCAGCAGCTCAGAACTCGCATGTATCCGCCAAAATCGGAAAAGACACTGCGTCCCTTTCTGACCAACGAAGTGTCGAAGCTGACGTCTATACCTGATTCCACCCTGAAGCTCATGTCCACCGAAGGGCGTGGACCGGTTCCCAGCAGGCTGGAAAATAACCATCGCGTCTACACGTTGGCCCAGATTAATGAACTGCGTGAATTGTTCGCGATGCAGAAACCTGCAGACGCCTTGCGGTTCCTCCCTCGTCGTCGTGCCGGCGAGCACCTCCAGGTTCTTGCGATAGCCAACTTCAAGGGCGGCAGCGCGAAGACGACAACCTGCGTCCACCTTGCCCACTATCTTGCCCTTCATGGGTATCGCGTCCTCGCACTCGACCTGGACCCGCAGGCATCCTTGTCCGCTTTGTTCGGCGCCCAGCCGGAAGTTGACGTCGGCTCGAATGAAACGATCTATGCCGCGTTGCGCTACGACGAAGCCGAACGTCGTCCAATCCGCGAGATAATTCGCAAGACATATTTCGATGGTATCGACCTCATTCCTGGCAATCTTGAAGTCATGGAGTATGAGCACGAAACTCCACGGATCTTGGCGAACAAGTCCAGCTCCGGCGCGATCTTCTTTGAACGGCTGAAACTCGCCCTTTCGGAAGTCGAGGCGGACTACGACATCGTGATTCTCGACACTCCGCCGTCGCTCGGCTTTCTGACGCTGAGCGCGATATACGCCGCGACTAGCATGATCATCACGGTCCACCCGGCCATGCTGGACGTCGCGTCAATGAGCCAGTTTCTTCTCATGATGGGCGATCTGATTAGTGTTTTGAACGAGAGCGGCGCTCAGTTGGACCAGGACTTCATTCGGTATCTGGTCACACGGCACGACACAAATGACGCGCCACAGTCGCAAGTCGTTGCGATGCTTCGGCACCTGTTCGGCTCCGATGTACTATTGCCAACCGCCATTGAAAGCACCGCCGTTGAGGCCGCCGGTTTGGCGAAACGCTCGGTATACGAGCTCGAATTGGGGCAGATCGGGCGCGATACTCATAAGCGTGCCCGCGAGGCAGTAGATGCTGTGAACGAGGCGATTGTTCGCCTCGTCAATGACAGCTGGGGGCGGACATGAGTAAATCCCCCCGCAAGTCGATTGTCGCCAGCTTCGGGTTGCTTTCCGCGGAGCTGGAGAGTGATCAGGCTGCGGATCAGCAGCCGTCGCAGCCCCCTGCCCCGGTTTCCGGGAATCGTGTCGGAGCGGGTGTTATCGGTGCTGCTCACCGAGCAATCGACGACATCCGAACAGAACGAGATCGCTTGAAGGCTATCGTTGAGTCGGGTGGTGGTGCGGTTCGCGAGTTGGATCCGTCGATCATCGACCCCTCCCCTTACCCGGACAGACTGCCGGACGATGACGGGGCGACCTTCGAGGCGTTCAAGCGGTCGATCGAGACTGAGGGGCAAAAGGTTCCTGTCCAGGTTCGCAAACACCCTTCGTCGCCAGGTCGCTATCAGATCGTCTACGGTCATCGACGCTGGCTCGCTGCCATGCAACTCGACAGGCCTGTTCGCGCTCTCGAAGTCGAGATTTCCGACCTCGACCTAGTTCTTGCACAAGGCATCGAAAACGCGGGTCGCCAAGACCTGACCTGGATCGAGCGCGCGCTATTTGCATCGCGAATGGATGATGCGGGGATCAAGTCTCGGCACATCTACGCCGCGCTTTCGATCGAAGACGCGGAACTGGCACGTATGCGGAGTGTCTACAGGGTCGTCCCCGCGGATATTATTGAGGCCATTGGGCGGGCGCCAAAAATTGGACGGCCACGCTGGCTCGATCTTGCCAAGACGGTTGCGGGCGACTCAGGATCGCTCGAGGCCCTACGGGCGGAGCTGGTTAGGAAGTGCGATGCGGTTGAGACGTCCGATCAAAGGTTTCAGCGTGCATTGAACGCCGTCAAGCCGGCATCTGGTCGTCGGGAGCCAACCCCTCTCACGGACAAAAGTGGAACAAAACTCGGCGCCTTGTTGATGTCCTCGAAAGAGGTTCGGATCTCGGCTGAGGGCACGCTTGGGATTGAATTTTTGAAATTTGTTGAGGCGGAGCTCCCAGCGCTAGCTGAGCGCTTTGCGCGCCTACGGGAACACGAGAAACCCTGACAGCTGTCAGGGTTTGGAGATGAAGAAAGGAAGAACTGCAAAAGAAAAAGGCCCCCAAACGTTGCCGTCGTGGAAGCCTCTCTCTCTGTGTGACAACTAGAGAATCGCATTTCCCCGAATCCCAGTCAAGAGTCTTTGGCACCGTAATTTGGTGAGCAGGTTTCTTTTGCCTTTTTGAAGGTGAAGAAAATGCAGATTGGAAGTGTGACGACGCCATTTGGGCGGCGGCCGATGACGCTTGCCTTGGTGAGGCGGCAAATCGAGGTGAGTGAGATTAAGCCGGGCAAGACGGCGGACAAATGGAAGGTCTTTAGGGATGCTTCCGAAGCGAGGGAACTGCTTGGACTGCGGGATCGCAGCCTGGCTGTCCTTGACGCGCTCCTGAGCTTTTATCCGGACAACGAACTGAAACAGGATGCGCAGCTCATCGTTTTTCCTTCCAATACACAATTGACGCTTCGGGCGCACGGTATCGCGGGCGCTACACTTCGCAGACATCTGGCTGTTCTCGTAGAGGCCGGACTGATAGTTCGAAAGGACAGCGCGAATGGGAAGCGCTACGCCCGGAAGGACAAGGCGGGTGCGATCGACAGTGCATTCGGCTTTGATCTGTCACCCTTGCTCATGCGGATGGATGAGCTTGCCATGATGGCGCAACAAGTTGTTGCCGATCGTTCTGCGCTCCGGCGTGCGAAGGAAAATTTGACGATATGCCGGCGCGACGTTCGTAAGCTCATTTCTGCTGCGATAGAGGAAGGTGCGTCGGGTAGCTGGGAACGCATCGAAACGATCTACATTGGTCTCGTGGGCAGGATTCCGCGCTCTCCGACGCTCAGCGACGTGAATTCAATCCTGGACGAGATGGAGCTCCTGCGGCAGGAGATTATCAACATCCTGGAAATGCGGCAAAAAGACGAAAATATTAGCATCAATGCTGACCATAGTGAGCATCACATACAGAGTTCAAAAACCGAATCCTGCAATGAATTTGAACCAAGCTCCCGAAACGAGCAGGGCGCAAAGGCGGTGGACGATGATCGGCCAAGGCGGGACCCAGTCCGGAATTTTCCACTCGGCGTGGTGATGCGGGCTTGCCCCGAGATCGCGATGTATGGGCCGGGCGGTACGATCGGCAGCTGGCGCGAAATGATGCGTGCAGCGGTGGTCACCCGATCGATGCTGGGCGTCAGCCCATCGGCTTATCAAGAGGCCTGCGACGTGATGGGGTCGGAAAACGCGGCGACGGCGATTGCTTGCATCCTCGAACGGGCAGGGCACATCAACTCGCCGGGGGGATATCTCCGAGATCTCACACGCAAAGCGGCACGGGGCGAATTTTCACTCGGACCGATGCTGGTGGCGCTTCTGAAGGCAAGGGGCGAGAAAGAACTTCGCGCGGGGTGAAGACCGTGAACTCGAAAACCCTGACAGCTGTCAGGGTTTCTGACAACGCCGTTAATGTTCGTTGGTAGTCGTCGCTCGCTCTTCAAGAGCTTCTGCACGAAATAATGTCGGGCCGAACTGAGATGGGCTTACCAGGTTCATCGACGACGGCCGCATCGAGATCGACTCCAATACCGTCGAGCGATCTATCAGGCCCATTGCGCTCAATCGAAAAGATGCGCCCTTTCGCGGCTCCGCCGCCGGGGCCGAGCACTGAGTGACCATCATCGCTCATCGAAACTGTCAGACTCAACAACGTTGAGCCGCTGGCCTATCTCACCGACGTCCTCACCAAGATCGTCAGCGGCCATCCCAACAGTCAGCTCGACGAGCTATTGCCCTGGTCATACAGGGCCGATAAAATATCCCCGACAAAAGACTTGGCGTGGAGTGTGCCGTGACAGAGCAGAGCATCTCGTGGGAGCAGGATGGAATCGACTCCGGCTGGTTCTTCGCTAAGAACGTCGGCTCCGTACGAAGCAGCGCGAGCTATCGCCCTGGAGGATGGTGGTTCCTCGCACAGTGGCTCCCTGACACCGAAGAGCATGATATTGGGCCCTTCAAAACCAAGGCAGCAGCAATAGCTGAAGCAGAGCGCCTTGCCGCTCTGCAGTGAGAGCCCAACTGGCCAAGCCGACACCAATGGACATTTTGGAGCTTATCAGGACAGCTAAGATTGGGTTGGAGCGCAAGGCTGCTCAGACCGAAACCTGCGCTCCTTTCGCAGCGGCGCTTTACGACGCTTTGGCAGAAAATGGAGTGAAAGCCACTCTCGCGGTGGCCTGTCGCAAAGGCTACCGTTCAGACCGGACTTGGTATCACCTCGTCGTTGCGCACGGCGGTCGATATTACGATTCCCTTGGCGAGTTCAGCAGTGAAATCCTCCGAAAACGCTTGAAGATTCACCCTTCTGTCCAGTTCGAATTGGAATTTAAGCGAGAGCCACGCGACGGATGTTACGAGGAAGCAGACCACGACGCGCTTCATTCGTTTTTGCTTCATGCATTCAGACGCGCAGTGAACAAGATGAACGCCTTGCAGGTTCCGCTGCGGGTCGACTAGGTGCTTAGTTCGTCTCCGAACGTCATGCCGGGAGGTCATCCGCAAAAGGCGTGGTTTTTGAGCTGCCAGGCGTGTGCGGATCCCATTGACGAGAAGAGTTTGTCTGACCAACGCAGCGTAATTTTCTGAGATCCGCGCACCGCCGGAGGGGGTTGCGGCGGCCTACACCACTAGGTGGCTGTCTCCTACGATCTAGATGGATGAACGCCTTTGCTCGTGCATAGCTTCACAACGACCTGACCGACTGTATCGGGAAAAGCAATGATTTCGTGTTCTCCACGGTGTAGGAGAAAGGCCTTAATATGCTCTTTGGGCACGAGCCCCGCCGCGATGTACGCCTGTCGACGATTAAAGCGCGCAAACCGTTGTGAGAACCAGTCCGCGACGCCCTTGTCCGTCGTTCATGACAATCCGAGCGTTTTTTCGTCCTCCCTTTCCAATCCGTGCCACACCGGTACCATGTTGGGCAGTTCGTCGAAGGCCACCTGTTCCTTGGCATCAAGAGTCAACTCCGACTTGGCCTTATTCCATGTCGAAGTCCAAAACTGATCGTGCTCGTGCACATTCTCGCTATCTATCCAGACAGCTTTTATCAATTGCCAAGTGACTTGTTGGTGAAAAGGAAGACATCCCTCAAACAGTACGCGCTGCAACGCCTCAGCTCGATAGGGGCGCTCATGAAGGAAAACATAGCGGCTCCAGTATTTTTTATGCCAGGATTGCTCCGCTTCCTCCTTGCGGTGGAGGTACATCATATTGTCGGCCTTGTGATGACCGGGAAGCGTCATCACATTGATGATCAAAGGGTGATGAAGCATTTTTCCAACTGGACCATCGCGGAAATGCGACCGAAGATCAGGATGCAGGGCCTCCGGGGACTTAAATAAATCCAGCACGTCGTCTACCGCCTTCGTCTCCTTTTGATTTTCGTGCATCGGAGATTGCTTTCCCCCTCATTATGTCTCGACCTTAATAGCAGAGCTTTTCGAGAAAGCGACGTTTACCTCTCGATCGAAGTGGTGAGCTGAAAGACCGCCACCCAATTGACCCAGCGGCTTCGCAGCTAGTGTAACAGGCGGCTTCAGAGCACTGGCGCATTGATGAAGGCTGACGCGAAACGATCGCGGAGTCGCTGATATTTGTGGGTCATTTCGGCTGGCACGCTTCGGGCCGTATCGACCGAAGTCGATGAGCGTTTCGTTTAGAAGCAGCTTCATCATGTGTCGCGAACGCAATCAAGACCGACGATCTAGGACAAGATTGTCGGACGTTTTAACCGAATCCAGCTATATCATTCGAGCGGCCCGACCACTCCGACGTGTTGCATTGTTATAGTAACTCGAAGCTTGCTGCACAGAGCGGTGCCTTGACTGTTCCATCGCCTCGGGCAGGGGGATCCCGCGGCTGGCTGCCTCCGTCAGGTATCCCGACCGCAGCCCATGGGCGGAAAACTCCCCATGCTCCAGCCCGGCCATCTTCACCCGATGCTTGACGATATCATTGATCGCCTTCGGATCGAGCGCCCGCTTGGAAACATTGCCCCAGCGATCGATCGCCCGGAACACACTGCCGCTCTCGATCTTCGCGGCCGTCAGCCAGGCGTTCAGCGCCTCCACCGGCCGGCCGGTGAGGTAGACGACCTCGTCCTGACCGGCGCCGGAATTCTTGGTGCGGCCGAGATGGATGGACAGCGAGGGCAGGGGGCCTCCGTGCTCATCGCTGACCGGTGCCTCGACCGTCAGCTGTTCTTTCCGCAAACTGGCGACTTCGCTGCGCCGGCGGCCGCCGGACGCGAAGGCGACCATCAGGATCGCTCGGTCGCGAACGTCGCGTAGGCTGTGTTCGCCGCAGGTCGCCAGCAATTTCGCCAACACGTCTGATGTCACCGCCTTGGCGCTCTTGCGAAGACGTTGTCTTGGCGCGGCGCGGATCGCCAGCCGAATGGCTGATTTGAGGGCAGGGGAGGCGAAGGCACCGTCGAGACCGCGCCATTTGGTCAGCGTCGACCAGTTGGCCAGCCGTCGTCCGACGGTCGCCGGCGCATGCGGTCCCACCGTTCTCAGAAAACCGCCACTTCTCAGCGCCCGGTCGACTACGCCCGGCATACCGTGCTCCGGATCGGCCTCGCGCCGCGCGGGATCCCAGAGATGGTGCGCTACGAATTTCAGCAGCAGCGCTTCCGGTGCCGGCCAGGGCAGGGAGCTGCCGGTCGCAGCCAGGCACCAGGCTTCGAGGTAGCCGAGATCGGAGGTCAGCGCCCGAAGAGTGTTGTCGCCCATGCCCTCGTTGACCAGATGTCTGAGCGTCTCTACGTCCTGGTCGGAAAGAATCTCGGCGAGCTTGTCGCGCCGGTCGATCGGCAGCACGGCGGCGATGGTATCGAGGGCTTCGGCGCGGCGGGCGATGGCGTTGGGCGCTGATTTCGGGGCGATGATGTCCACTGGGCCTCCTGAAGCGGCGAAAATCCGGCTGCCGGAACGGCGTCGGCGCCCGTCCTTCGTCCCGTTTTCACTGATTTGCGCCTCGAAATCAATCACTTCCGATAAGCGATACTTATCGATGGTTAGCGACCCGACCCTCAATCGTCAGCAGCAGCAGAAGCAATGGATGATATCGCTTCTGGTTAATGGCGCGTTTACCATGATTTCAATGCATTACGGTTTAGCTAATTTGCCAAAGCGACGTCCTTGCACGGTAAGCGGGGCTGATTTGGTGGCCGTGCCGACGCAATCAGCATGTCTGACGCCGAGCAGGGTGCTCGAAGGGCCGAGAGCGTTCAGGCGCGAGCTGCAACCAGGGAGGCGAGGGGTGCAACAGCATGATCTTCGTCACTGATCCCCAGCCGATCGCCGAGATAGTGCCAGAACGACAGACCGAGCTTTTGGCAGGTCTTCATCAGGCCGAGCATGCTGTCACGCGCTTGGCGACCGTTGCGACTGACCGTGCCGCCGGAAATCTTTCGCTTGATGACAAATCCGCGCAGATCTCTTTCCGACGCATTGGTATGGAGCGGGGTTTCAGGCCGCTCGAGAACCCGCAGCAGTTCTGCCTTGCGGCGTCTCAGCCGAAACACCAGTTTGTCGAGATCGCCATAACCGGTGCGCAGCGAGAAAATCCGATCGAACCGGGCCTGAAGGCTCGGGGCTGCACGCGATCAGGTCTTCGCTGATAGGCTTTCAGGGCCTTGTAAAAGCGCCAGATGAGATCCCGCAGGGTTTCGACATGCCGTACTTGGCCGGGTGTCGCCGGCATCAGTTTGTGCAGCAACCGTTCGGCGTGGACCCAGCACAGCGCATGGGTGCCGACGCGGAACTGTCCGGCATCGTCGGAGACAATCACCGCATTGCCGACCAGACCATGATGGCGGATGGCGCCCCAGATGCCGGCCTCGGCAAACGGGCGGATTATTTCTTTGTCGAAGATGTCGATACCATTGGCGGCCAGATACTCGAGAAACGGAACCTGATTGGCAAACCGCCGCGGTTGGCGTGTATTCAACCGCGCCAGAAGGGCGGGGTCGACCTGACGGTCTTGCAGAAAGGTGAAGGCGGCATCGTTGAGAACATAGTCCTGATAGTTGCCGCGCAGCAGGGCCAGAAAGTTCAGCCGCGACTTCGACGGCGCCGTGCGGAAGGCAGTGAAATGTTCGCCTCCGATCTGTGTCGTATGGAAATTGCGATTGGCATGACGGGCGCCAGTGTCGTCAACCGTGACAAAGGGAGCCGAGACCAGGCCCGCATGCAGCACGGCAGCATCCTCGGCATGAAAGCCGTCCAGCCGCTCTGTCAAAAACCGGATGACCTGGCGTTTGGTCGCGATCATCGCTAGCGATGACGCTGTAATCTCGACACCGACATCGTTCAGCAAGGTCGTCAATCGCTGCGTCGTCACCTGCCCATGGCTATGAAGCATCAGGCAGAAGCGACGCAGACTGGCGCCGTAGCCGCCCTTTATCCCCGCAGGCAGCGGCGCGACGATCGTGCGTCCATCCGGAGCCACCCAGCATTCGCGGCGATAGCGCACCACTTCGGCCCGCACGACCAGATCCCGCACCACGCAATCCTTGTAGCCCTTGAAGCGCGATCCGGGTGGTGCGTTGGCAGGCAGCACCTCTTCGCGCGTGACGCTGCCCTTGTCGCCTTTCGGCCCGCGACGCCGCGCAGGCTTTCGGCTGCCGGCAACCGTTTTGTCACTCGTTGCCTGTTCCATACCGCAGGTTTTTGAGCCGCGCAATCTCATCGCGCAGAAGCTGGTTGTCGACCTTCAGCCGCGTGTTCTCTACCCTGAGCAGGTCGTTTTCTTCTCGAAGCTTTCGGTTGTCAGCCTCAAGCTTCTCGATCCGGATTTCTGCCCGATCAGCCCGCTCCACCAGACCAGTCACCAACTCCCGCAGCGCCTTCAGCGACAGCGTGTCGGCATGCTCGGCCATGGGGAGGCGGCGCTTCGTCATAAAGGAAGTGAATCATGATTCACAAAAAACAGGAATCCCTTCTGCCAACAGATCTGCTCCAGTTACCGATGCGGCCGGCTTTCGACGCCGGTATAGCCCTCACGCGTTTGGACGAGCGCATTGCCCGCTCGCCGGTAGGGCAGGGCTGGATCGAACGATCCCATTTTGCCGACGCCTGCGCCTCGCTGTGGATCGATGGCGAACTTGTCCACCTCGAAGACCTTGTCCTGCACGATGACACCCGCGATATTCGCACACCGACCCATGAGCTGACAATCGCCCGCGACGTCTTGCGCACCCGCCGGCGCATCGCTGCCCAACTTCCGGACTGGGCGTTGTCGCCTGACGGGATCCGCACTCTCAGAAAAACCGCAGAGATTACGTCGGCTGACACGGAAGAGGTGCAGGCGGTCGGTGCCATCCGGCGCGCCGTCGCGGACGATCCGGAAGGGGAGGGGGACGATGTCGACGACATCGAAAATCTACCCGGCGTTGACTACGCCGCAATCGATGCAGTGCTGGCCCGCTCCGAAGCTGCGATCGAGAACGCGACCCGGCCCGGCCGCGGCGGCGCGGCGGAAAAAGATCCGCTCGTCTATGATCTCGACTGGGACGAGGATTCCAGGCTCGACGAATGGCGGAGCGTGGTACGCCAGGCGGAAAACTTGCCAGCGATGCTCCAGGCCATCGTCGTCCTCGATGCCTGGAACGAGCTTTCCGTCCTGCAGCACGCGCCTTGGCTTGGCCGGCTGTTGGCCGCGTCGATATTGCGCAAGACCGGCGTTACCACCGGTGCCCATCTCGCCGCCATCAATAACGGCCTGAAAACCATTCCCGTCGATCGTCGTCGGCATCGCGACCGGGAAACCCGGATGCTGGCCATCGCCCATGGACTGATCGCAGCCGCGGAGATCGGTCTGAAAGAGCATGACAGGCTAGCGCTGGCTCGAACACTGATGGAGCGAAAGCTGGAGGGGCGCCGGACATCTTCAAAACTGCCGGAGCTGGTTGAGCTGGTGATGGGCAAACTGTTGGTGTCGGCAAAAATGGTGGCGAAGACGCTCGATGTGACGCCGCAGGCGGCGCGGCGGATTGTTTTGGAGCTTGGCCTGCGCGAGATGACGGGGAGGGGGAGGTTTCGAGCATGGGGGATAATATAAACATCATCTCTCTCTCCCCTATGGCTCAGATGAGCCTTCGAATGTGTGGAGGTTCTTAGTGCCGTCATCGGGCATGCCTATGCGCGCAATCGAACGCAATATATTCGACCTAAGACTCTATTGGGGACGCCATGCACGACACATTCCGCGCTTTTACCGAAAACCTGCATCCGAAATTCGAAGCTCTTTTGGCCCAAGTGCCGGTCACAGACGCGACCTTGCGTCCTGACGTTAAGGGATCGGGAATCTACATGTTTTCGGAAGGCGGAAATAGCCTCTATGTCGGCCGCACTCGCGATGTGCGCAAGCGCTACGGCCAGCATACCCGCCGATCCAGCGGCCACAACAGCGCTCCATTTGCCTTCAAACTTGCGCGCGAAACAACCGGCTTTCTGAAGTCGGACTACCGGCCAGGAGAGACCTCGCGCGCCGGGCTGCTGTTGAAGCCCGAATTCGCATCGGCATTCGCCGACGCGATCGAGCGCATCAGGCGCATGGAGTTCCGTTTTGTAGAGGAGCGGACCCAACCCGCCAGTGCTTGCTCGAGGTCTACGTCTCGGTCGTGTGTGGATCACCATACAACGATTTCGATACGCATTGAGCTGCACTTCACCCCAGCGCAGCAACAGTCGCCTTCCTCTCGTCTTCCAGATACTTGAAGTGTTTATCGAGATCGGCAGGAAGGGCCTTATCAGGGGCTGGCAGCGACAAAAGGTGCCGCCAACGCTTGTCTATCGCATCAAGCGAAACTTCATCGACCAGTCCCCGCTTGGTCTGGCTGGCAAACAGGTGTCGTAGCTCGGGGGGAACATCTCTCTTTTCCTCCAGACGTTTCGTAATCCATAGGGTTACATCCACCAATTCCAATCCAGCGCTTTCATCACCGGCTGTGAAAGTCGGCGGCACTTTTGGCATCATTGAATAATCGAATTTTGGCATGCCTGGGCCGAGATCAGTGTTGTGCTTGACGGCCCGAAGGCTCTCGTACCAGCTCGCAAGTTCCCCTTGCGCCTTATTGAATTCGGTCTGGCGATCAACCGTGATCTTGCGGATGGAGCGCCCCTTCTTATTCGACTGCACGGCCATGGCCTGCATGACTTGCTGAAATCCGACCAGGTTCGGCGAAATTTGTAAGGCCGTGTCCTTGTTGCCGACGCCATAGTCGATCTCGAACGGGTTGGCTGCCGCCCATTTTAACGCGCCAGACACCAGTTCGCGGGAGCGCGCGTCGGGTAGCCGATTTACCCGGGAGAGCAGAGTGTCGCAAATTTTGACTAACGCAGCGGCACTCTTCGCCGAATTGGTTTCCCTGCGAGCCGCCCAGGCATCCTTTCTGGATTGATCATCGAATAGGAATGCGACTTTCATGAGCATTGGGTAACGAAGGGGAGTGAAGTAGTGATGCCAAGACACAGCCTTGTTCAATCCAGAGTCGAACACCTGATCGTAGAAGCTAATCACCGCATGATCTGCTTTCGTAACCTTGAGCAGGGAAAACCGCAGGTCGTGTTTCTTGCTAAATGCGGCGATACGCTTGGCAACTGGGATAAGACGACCCACCCCGAGTTCTGCAGCGTGGATACGTTCTACGCCGAGCTCCCGCCTCAATTCTGCGAGCAGCGGATCAGCGATCACATCGAGATTAGCCGCGCACCCAAGCACTCCATAAAACAGCTTGGGCTGGTTTATATCGAACAGGTTCAGACCGGTATTTCCGCTTTCATCGATGTAGTAGTACATTGTATGGCCCCGAATGAATCATATTGTCGCGGTGGCACGGAATGCATCGGTCTCAAGAGCAAAGTGCGGTTTTGGTTTGAGCAACTGGGCTATTTGTATTTTCGGATTTCCTAAAGCTTCAGAAATAATGCATTTCCCAGAAATCCTGAGAGAAGGGCTCAATCAGAACGCCTTCATCCACGTCGGCGATCTCCTCCAAAGCTTCCTTTTCCCGAATTGCAAAATCGTCCATTTCACGCAGCGCGTCCTTCAGCCGTCGCATTTTTTGGGACGTCCAAATGGGCTGCGGAAAAGTGCCGTTCTCTACAAATCCGCGCCGGGTTGCCTCGTCGAATTCGTCCTTGTCGCCACTCATGACACGATATGGCTTTTCGTAGTGATCGCTCATAAGGAACAGCTTAACCTCCGCGTAGACACGCAACGCTTGTAGCGCCGTTCGGACCGCTTCCGCGTGTTCATTAAAACGGGCGATTACGCCTTTAATATCCGAGCCATTGTATGTGGCTTTCAGCTCGGACACCGCGTGTCGATCCTTCAACAGTTCGGTAGCGGACAGCTGTCTCTTGAGGCTCGCGATCTCCTGCTCGTTGGTGTCAAGCTCACGGTGTGCTTCAGAAAGCCTCACCTCCAATTCCTGGACTTTCTCTGCAGGCACGGTTGTCGGTCCAGAAACCCTAGCAATCAGTGGTTCGATGTTTTTGAGGAAAGCCCGTCGTTTGATGTCCCATTTTGTCGATGATTTTGCGTCAAGCGCTACCTCCCTCATCAGGTGGTCTCGCAGCTCATTGTACTTTATATCGTCAGTGATCCTCGACACCTGCGTGCCCAGCAAAACATCCCTAACATCTTCGTAGCCGAGGGGAGGAACCAGTATAGGGAAAATGAAGTGTGATTTCACCCACGCGGCGCCCAATTCGCTGAGGCAAAACTTACTCTCAAAGTAGGAGGGAGTGAGCAGGAGAATGACAACCTTCGGCTCAAGCATCTGTTCCTTCATGAACGTGACAAATGTCTTTCCGGTGGGAATGCCATAACCATGAAGAGAGGAGCAAAAGATCTCAGCTTCAGGAACACCAATACCCTGCTCGATCAAATCAACGATCTCCGCAGCAATGTCGGCGTCTTTAGTGGCGTGGCTGACAAATACGGACTTGCTCATCGGCTCCCCATGCGTTTCACGATTTGGCTACAACATTCTCGGTCAGGCCGCAGCCAGTGGTAAGAGTTAAGCCAAATCCGTTTGTAGTAGCTTATCGAAGTTCCATTCATGCTCGCATCTCAAAAGCTCTGACAACATCCAGCTCGCTGAAATCGAGGATTTTATACGGAACATTTTTCTGAAACTCCCACTATTGGAATAGCGAAAATCCCGGAACTGTCTTGCCTTCCGGAAGGTCATGGACGACAGCAACGACATGCCGTGCCCGCGTCAAAGCGACGTACAGCTTGGCACGCGCCTCTCCTTCCAATTGGCCCTTTGGATCTTCCAGCCATGTCATCATTTTTTCCGTGGGATAGATAATGACGCGGTCAAAACCGAGGCCTTTGGAACGGCCGAACGTGAGCGTCGGCAGATCGTTCGCTACGACCTTGATGTTGGAACTCCATCGAAGCTGAACCGGTTTGACCGTTGCTAGATAACGAGGCAGGTCCTTGCGCCTGACGATATAAAGTCCGGCATCATCAGGGACCGGCTGACGGCAATGGTCGCACTCGCACTCCGCGGTCTCCGCCATGGCAGGATAGAGTTTGGAAGACAGGGAACATATAGCGGCACTGTTGCGATGCGATGTGGCAAGGCTCGTCGCATCGATATCGCAGGAAACCTTTTTAGGCATTTTCTCGCGAATGAAGTTCTCGATTCCGCCGTTCCTGTATTTCTCGTGGCGTGCTTCCAGATGGGTGAGATAGGTCACCTGCCTCGGATCACCAACGAGCACGACATGGGAAGGGGTTTTGAACAAAGCCACCAGGATATCGAGATCGTAGCCAGCAAGATCCTGCACTTCGTCCACAAAGATGTAGGGGTAGATCCGTGAGAACCGCTCGAACACCGCGCCGGCGGATTCTTTGTTGCACCGGATCACCAGCTTCGCCAGTTTGTCGGAATAGACGCGATTGCGGTGATCGAAATAGTGGCGCTGAAAGTCATCCTCTCCCCAGTAGACGGGGAAGCCTTGTGCGCTCTTGTAGCGCAATCCCGACCGCTTGGAATCTAGCAGTATGCCGGCGACATCCCACTCGAAAAGCCTGCCCTGAAATGGCTTGATGCCATGCTCAATCAACAGGCTGAACCATGTCTGGATGTGCACATTATCGGGGACCGAACCATGGAGTTCGAAGAATTTCCGGCGGATCTCTTCTTCGTTCGATTCCGTATAGGTGGTGATGAGGACGCGCTTCGCTGCAACAGCGAGCGCCTGCTTCACGAGGTAGGTGGTTTTCCCCGATCCGGCGCCAGCAATCACCAGCTTGTTGGGCCCCGTCATTTGGCGATCGCGTCCAGAATATACTGCGGGTAGGTGATCTTATTGTCCGACGAAAAGATCGTCAGCGCGCATTCGGTCTTTTTGTTCAACATGTATTTATGAAGATTGTCGAGCTCATGATCCGTGCCGAACAGCCTATTGAATAGCTTAAGGCTATTGGCCTTCAGCAGCTTGGGCTCGAGCGTATTGTAATTGAAGGCCTTGTCACCAATGACCAGGTCGCCTGTATCGATCTCGGGATCGTAGCAGATCTTGATGTGGTCGATGCCCTCGTAATCTGCATATTTCTTTTCCAGCTTATCGATACGGCCGTCATTATCCGTTGCGACCACAACGGGAATTTTGAGGGCCTTTGCCAGCTCAAGAAAGCGGAGGAATGCCGTGCCCACCGAGATCACGTCGATCTCGTCATCGATCGGTAGTTTCCCATTATTCGCGTCCATGTAGGCACGCTGGATGATCAGTTCGTCGCAATCCCCTTCGACCAGGATCGATTTCTTCGCCAACACGAGACGCAGCGTGTCGTAACCGGGAAGCTTGTGGAAGAAATCGCTGGCCTTCAGCCCCTTGATACGCGTCACCCGTATTCCGCGCAGCAATATCAGATGGTCCAGCCCCAGCTTGTTGGCAACAAAGCTACTGTGGGTGGTGATGATGACCTGCTTGCCGCTATTATCGGTGCTGATGTCACTGATGAGCTGATTGAGCTTGGAGTGCGAGAGATGGTTTTCCGGCTCTTCGATCAACAGAACAGTGGCTTCGCTGTTCTTCTTGCTGCTCAGCGCGAGCCTTGTCTTGACGATACATTGTTCGCCTTTGCCGATATAGTGGAACGGGACATCCTCGATATAGGTCATGAGGCTGTTTTCCCAAGCATTGTGAGACGACATATCGACCGAGATGCTGACGTTCTTGCGGCTGATCTTGGCCGCTTCCGCCAACCGTTTGTTGATCGCGTCCACATGACCATCTTTTTTGAACGCGTCCTTCAGCTTCCGATGCGCCTGCGAGACCGCCACTCGTTCCTTCTCGTCGAGGAACTCCCTGACGATGCGCGAGATATACATGTCCGAGCCGCTCTGCACCCGGGTGCTTGTTGAATCGATAAGTGCGGACTTGATGGGAACAGTCCGCGCGGTCGCAGCCTGACGGGAGAATTCGAACCATTGAACCTGGTAGAATTCCAGCGGGATCGAATTGATCTCCTTCGTCTTCAGCAGTTCGGTATAAGGACCATCATATTTTTTATCGAATTCGATCGTGAAAAGAAGACCTGACAGCTTGTCGTTCTTCTCGGAATTCTTGTTTCCACGCAGACCCTCGAGCACATCTTTATCGCCGGCAAGATATAGCTCGATCTGGATATCCGGCGGCTGGAGCGGATTTCTTGTCCCGATGCTTTCAAGGTACTCGCGCTCGACCTTGCGATTGAAGAGATACGGTGACAGTTCGTTGCGAAGGTATTTCCCGTTCAACACGCCGGTCAGGCATAGATGGATCGCTTCGAGAAGGGTCGATTTGCCGGCTTCGTTGTTGCCGACGATGATATTGACCCCCTGATTGAGATCGACCTCGAACCAGCCTTCGAAGCACTTGAAGTTCTTGATTTTGACCTTCTCTATATACATTGCTCTCCCCATTTCAAGCGAAGCAACCATAGCTTGTTCGCCTAAACGCAGCGAGCGGGAATCGAGATTTCCTGTGGAAGGTCACGGGCGCCAAGGGCTCGCTGCACATAGCTGCGGCGGGTTCGTTCTATCTTTTTTCGTTATTACGACCTCTTTGGCGCAGGCGCATCACATAGTCCGCGCTAACAGCTTTGCCCGATCTGCCTTGGAGGCAGAACAGGAGCGGCTGCTTTTGGTGGAAATGAGCGTTGAAAATGAATACTGAGACGGAGATAGATTGCAGAGCGGGTCGCCACAATCGCGGCGCTGCCTAGGGTGCTGTGACGTCCGCGCTGAAATCGGACATCTAGCCATTTGGCCGTTCCTTTCTTTGTATTAGTCGGTAAGCTGCGGCAAAGAGGGAACAAGCGCGAAGTTTTGGCGCGATCGAACTCCAGCCGCGCGTATGACCAACACCGACACGATGGAAGGCGGCCGCGATGCATCCGAACTGAGAGGTCGGAAATATGCGTTTTGACAGGGCTGCGGGTGAACGGCAGAATGCTGATGTTCAAGTCGAGGAAGTGGGCGACGTACCTTACGTCACAGTGGAATTCTTCGCGCTTTTCTCGCGCCTTGAGTTCGCGCTGCTTGCGTCGGGATACGCGGGTGGTGACATTGGCGAGAATGCTTGGGTGCTTTGGGACAGCGTCGCTCAGGATCTCCACAAGTCTTTCCTCGCCGAGGTGGCCGCCGACGCGGGGGCTGCAATCCTGTTTCGCGAACCGGCGCGCACTTTGATCAAAACCGCAGACGGGGGATGTGAATTCCGAGATGCGTCGATTCCTGAGACAGCCGTGGAAGTGCTTCTTCAGGTGAGGACGATACGGAACAACCTCTTCCACGGTTCGAAGGTGTATTTCACGGATCGAGACAGGGACCTTGTTTCGGCAGGCATCCGCGTGATCCGCCATATGCTTGACGCGATTGAGAGGTCCGAGAAGACGAGGAGGATCCAGGCCGCTTGGGGCTATGCGCATGTAGGCCATCAATAGCGGAGGAAGAGCCTCAGCTCGGCCGTTCCCCATCCTCGGTGCATCCATCGCCAGTCTGCGACCGGCGACAAGTTTGCCGGCATCCGACGCAAAGTTGGAGTTTAAGGTTCCCGCCGGATCTGGCCGAGTAGGCGCTTGAGGTTCTCGAATACGAGTGATTGCACCGCGGTCGGATCGCGCCCGATCTGGGTGGCGAGATGGTTGACGCAGATACCGACATCTTTCGGGCGGCTGGCTTTGCCGCCCGTTTCGGTGAACGGACCATCCGTCTCCGTCAGCATCGCCTCCTCCGGAATGGCCTTCAGCAACGCTTGGGTCTTCGATCCGGTGAGCATGCGGTCGTTGATGGAGAACATGCAGCCGAGCTTGGCCGCCCGGCGCGCTTCCGATGGTGAACCGGAGAACCAGTGAAATACCGGGGTGTTCGCCGAAAGGTCGAGATGTTCTTCAAGCATGTCCAAAACCAGGGAGGCCGACCGGACGGCGTGGATGGAGAGGACCTTGCCGCCCTCGGACGAGCAGGCTTTGAGAACCCGTTCAAACACTTGTTTTTGTTCTGGCAGCGACTTGGCATATTGGGGACTGGCATCGATTCCGACTTCGCCCACGTAGACGGTCTCGTGGAGAAGCTTCTCCCAGAGATCGATCTCCTTGCTATGCGTGCCGACAAGTTGGGGGTGGAGGCCCAGCCCGACACGGATGTACTTCGTCTTGGAGGCGACCGCCTTGTTCTTCGACCAGGCCCGCGGCGTGGTGGTGACCGCGAGCGTGTATATGGAAAGGCGCTCGCACTCAGCGACAAGGGCCTCGAAATCCGGGTACAGGTCGAGGTGGCAATGGAAATCTACGAAGCGGGTCAGGTGTCGGCCTCTGAGGATATGGTCTCGATCCCCTTCAGGAATGCTGCGACCTCCTCCATACCTCTCGTGTAGACACCTTCCAACCCCTCAATCCTATCCAGCTCTTCCATCAGGGGGCCTGTCTTGTAGATGAAGGATCGGGTGCGGGTTGGATCCTGGCGAAGCCGTTCGATCGCGTATTCGAAGGCGCGATACTGCTCGCCTTTCTTGTTCGTGCTGTCTAGGTGCGCGTTCGCAGGATCCTCCATTCGATACCGCGATGGATCGACCATGACCTCCGCACCCTTGAGGAAGGCGGCGCGTCGGATGATGCAGGGGAGGCAGTAGCCGCAATGAGGCTCACTGCTACCCTCCCACCTGCCGTGTGCGGGCTTGGCGCAGGAGATCGACAACCCGGCTGTCGTCTTCAGGATGTCCGGGCGAGCGCACTCCAGGATCATCTCACCTTTGGTCCTATTCCAGTAAGGGTTCTGCACTGTCCCCGCGATGCCAAGGGTTGTCAACAGCTCGTTCCAGCGGTGGAAGTAGTAGGGATGCGTCGTCCGGGTGCTGTTGCTCGCCAGCCGGGTTGCATCAAGGGGCACGTTCAACGAGATGAGGCCGTTCTCCGGCACATAGATGGGGAAGGGGGTACCAAGTGCCGAGCCTGCGAATGCGGCAAGCGCTATGAAGAGGAAAGAGCGCCCCCGTGTGGAATTCTCACCGCCGAGTTCGGGGAAAACGTCCTGAACCTTTCCCGCAGGAAAGGCCAACCGCCTCGGAGAGCGATTGCCGAAGTTCCGGGTGGCGAGATCATAGACATCGTTCTGGGGCTTGCTGATCGCGCCGTCTGCCTTGTGGCTCACGAAATAGATGTTTTCGGTGCCATCCTGGAGCTTATCGATCGCGCCGATGAGACTGTCGAGCCCGCCCGAGAACAGCGAGACGGCATTGAACGTCGGTGTCATCAAGCTGCCCTGCAGACGTGCCCGGCCAAGCTCACCGAACCAGGGTCTGAAATCCACGGTCCACAGGTCTCCGGTCAGGAAGCGGAGCATCTTTTCGAGGATGGGCTTCGCAGGATACCAACTCGCCGGGTCGATCACGGGTAGATAGAGCCCGATCTCTCGGGTCCATCCATCCTGGCTCGATCGTGCCCGGTTGATCCGGGTGTCTGCCAGAGAGACCAGCGTGGCAAGGAGGAGCAGCTCGAGACCATGCCCGGTCGGGACGCCTTCCGCCTTTCTGAGCTGCGATAAAGCGCTCTTGATGCCGAGTCTCAGGTGGCCGTCGTGCAGGATGTCGAAACGATGGATCCGCTCTTCACCCCTTGGCGGGGGATTGAACCCGTCAGTGAGGCCGAGCAGGGGAGCGAGTACGTATCTGGTCACTGGTCATCTCCCTCGTCCTGCCCGGCTCTTTCGAGGATGCCGTGGGCCCGCTCGTAAATGCGATCTATCTGAGCTGAGACCTGACCCTCGCGGAACACGCCCCTGGTTGCCTCCATGGCATCCTGGACGCGTCCGAGAATCCATTCCCGGAACGAATCGTTCAACGATACAGCGGAGGTGGCCGTCTCAGGCAGCGTGATGGCACCGTTCCCGACGGCGTTCAGCAATCTGCTCATTATGGTGTTCGTGATGAAGCGTTCGAGCACGAAATTGATCGTCGCGCTGTCGGGGCGCTCAAGGCGGTCGATCATGTCCCTGGGAACCTCGTGCAGGGCCTCGGAATACGCGTCGCGAACGAACGCCTGGTCGAGATCCCCGCCCGGTTCGCAGACATAGTCGATCAGAGCCTCGAATATCTCTGCGGTCGAGCGTTGCGCCAGGGACGCGAGGTCAAGGCGGCGCAATTCCTGGCGGATGTCCGATCCTTCTGCGCCAGCGCGCAGGAGGAGATCGACAAGTCTTCCGGCGGCACGTCGGTCAGTGCTCGCTCTTGCCGACGCGCCGGCTCCGCCGCCCGAGCGGGATACGTACGACGACGCGGATCTTCGGAAGGCACGCTCCCGATCTCCGAAGTTCTCCGAGCGCGCGCCCTTATTGAAGGCTTTCCGACCCGGAGTATACCGATTTTCGGACGGCGGAGGCGGCGCTGGTGATGCGGGAGGCGTCTGGGGTGGTTGAGGGGTGCCAGGCGGCGGTGCATCCGGCTGAGGGCCGCCCGGTGGAGTGTTCGGGTCAGGCGGTAGCGCATCGCCCGGCCGTGGGGGGCTGGGCTCCCCCGGTTCCTGCGGGACTGGTGGCGCTGGTGGATCGGCAGGTGGCGCGCCGGGATCACCGGAGGGATCGTCCAGCCAGGATGGCAGGAGTGGATTCGAATTTTTGCCGCCGTTAAAGGGTGTCGAGGTTCCCATCAGGCTGCCCCGTCTACCTGGATCATCGACTTGAGGCTCTCGCTTCCCGTTGTCTTCCAGCCCTCGATTATCTGCTGGAGGCGAGCCTGTCCGCTCGGGGTCTTAACCGCGCGGCCATGACCGGACGCTGCCCACGGGCCAAGCTTTTCCGCGGGGAGCTGTGCCAGCAGTTCGAGGTATCGGTTCTCGAATTCCGGGACCTTTGTCAGGAACTGGACAATACCTGCGAGCGCCTGCGGCTTCCGCTCCCAGTCAGTTGTCCTGAGCACTTTGGCACGGAGTTCCTCAAACACCAGCATCTGGTCTTCTGGAGCGAGTGCGGTCGCTGCAACGAGCACGGAAGCTGCCGACATGTCGTCCTTTGTGAGCTTGTCGACGATGGCGAGCAGGCGCGGATCGAGTGCGGCGGCCAGCATGGCGAAATTCTTGACGTCATTGACCACGAACAGATACGGCCTGAGGTCCTCCGTGCCAATCTTTGGATCCTGCCCCGCCCACGGTATGATGTTCGGCTGGGTCATCCAGGCATCGATCCGCGGTTCGTGGGCTTGCGCGCTGGCCACGGTAGCGATCGGTTCCGACTGTTCGCTTGCGTCCACCTGCGCCGTCGCGTTCTCGGCTGGCTTCGCCTTCTTATCGCAGCGCTGCTCGAGGCGGTGAAGGCTGGGGCTGCTGCCTTCCGTGTTCGTACCGACCTCGCGTGCGATCTCCTCGAACACGTCCGGGAAGAACTGCTCGGCCAACATGATCTTGGCAAGCATTTTGCTGTCGATCGCGTTCTCGAAGCCTCTCGCCTTGGCCACGGCGAGCCGCAGCGTCAAGGAGTTGAGAAAGCGTTTGACGTTTCGCGGGTTACCCTTCGTTCCTGATGCCAGAACTGCGGATATCTGGTCGACCATGGACACCGCCGCGACAACATCGGAATCATACGCATTGCCAAGGGCCTCGGAGACTTCGCTGTCGCCGATTGATTTCTGAAGCCACGGTTTCGACATGTATCCTTCGGCCTTGTCCAGAAGGGCCTTGAACTCGTTGCTATCCTCGCCCACCAGCGATCCGACAGCCAACAGGGTGAGATATGTCTTCGTCTCAGCCTCGCCCATCGCGGGGATGCGGAACGGCACCTGGATCAGTTTCTCGAGATAGGCGCGCGGATAGTCCTGGGTCGCCGTTCCGGCGGGGAGGTCGGGGAAATGCCGCGTGACCGCATACCGGATCATCGCCTCGTCAGCGCCGATGACGAAGGCGGTTCTCGGCAGCATAACGAAGAGCCGGATCGCCTCAAGCGTCTCGATTGCCGTCTCGGGAAGGCATCGATCGAGATCGTCCACCAAAACGATCAGGCGTTCGATTTCCGCCTTCTCGATCAGCGTCTTGAACGCGCTATTGAACTCCCGGATGTTCTTCGCGACCGTGGGCTTGTCCTCTGCATCCTTGAGGTAGCCCTTCACGCCTTCCGCGGCCGCCTCGATGTTTTCCTGGGTCGCCCATTCTCCTCCGGTGATTTTGGCCATGGCGAATTTGGCGAGGTCGATGGCCTGGTCGGGTGATGGTAGTCCGGTTGCCGCCATGAAGGCGAGGCCGCCTGCTTTCTTAGCTGCCTTAAGCCAGTCGATGCGTTTGACGACATCGAGGATCTGTTCCTTAGCCTTCGAGTAAATGGTCTTGTTTGCCATCAACTGATCGACCACGCCCTCGATCAGGGCGATCTTGGCATCCTCGAATCCTTCGAACTGCCATCCGTTGAAGCGGATGACTAGCGTCTCTTCACCTGGGAATTTATGCTCTGCGATCATTTCAAGGACGCTGGACTTGCCTGCGCCCCAGTAGCCGTGAACGCCGATCGTAAGGGGCTTTGTCCCGCTTCCAGCGATGATTTCTAGGATGGTGGTTGCGATAGCCTTGTTTCGGAGGAGATCGACCTTCGTTTCGTGATCGCTGATATACCCCAGCTTCCGGGCATGAGATGCGTCTGCCAAGCGATATCTCCGCTGAATACTCAACCTAGGATAACAACTTGGCTCCAGTTGCGATTTACATGTCAATTGCTTAAATCGCAGACACTCACCGGTCGTATCCACAGCCTTCTGACTGCAGGTGGACGCGAGTTCATTGCAACGAGCCATCAAAATTCCCTGGCAAAAATCAGGCGACGAATAGAGCGCTCGCGATAGTGCTATCGATGCCCCTGACTTTCCGGCAAAATCGAAAATTGTAAGTTTCTCAATGTGAAAATCTTGATGCACGAAGGGGTCGCTGGTTCGATTCCCTTCAAGGCGACAGTCCCCACACAAAGCGATGGTGAAATTTGCTTGCAACGCCGAGTTTGGCGTCCGGTGTCTCGCCGATCTTGTGGTCTAGGTTTCTCATCCTAGCTGAGCGCCATTCAGAAATGCCCTTTCTAGGCCTATGCAGAAAATACCGTCTAAACGGATGCTGCGGACGGTCATATCTAATCCTGTAAATAGAACCCGCCACTGCTATGGCCACCATTCGCAACGCCAACGGGCGTCTGTGAAGAGACACCCACCTGGCCTGGGCCCTCGACAGGAGTTGCACCGTGGATCAGCAGAATCACGAAGCGCGCCAGTTTGAAATCGGACGACGCGACTTTCTGACCGGAGCAGCTGTCGCCAGGGAAGCGCTCGACGTCGAGGCCTGACCTTCCGCCCCGTGGCACCCGGGGACATTCGATTGCCGCCAATCGCTCACATCTCCCGCAGCAGGAAAGGATCCCCATGCCTTTGTCACGTTTTCGTTCTGTTTTCTTTGCTACGTTCGCAGCTATTTTACTTTTAGCGAGTGGCTTCACCGCCACGGCCGCTAACCGCGTGACGTTCCCCAAAGATTTCAAGCAAATGGTCATGTATGGGGATTACAGGCGTGGCTCAGGCGGCGAGCTGGCCTACGCCCTGAAAGAAACGATCGACATCGCCAAGGCCGGCCAGCCACTGCCGCCGGGCACAAGGCTTGTATTGGAGATCTATGATAACGGCGCACTGACAAGCTATTTCGTCATGGAAAAGGGCGTCGATTGGGGCCTTGAAGTCCAGGAAGAGAAGCGCACGGGCGACTGGCATTTTCAGCAGTTCGGCGTCAATGGCGAGGTTAAGCGCACCTCGATCGCGGAGCGCTGCGAGGCCTGCCACCAAGGGCAGGAAAGCAATGATTTCATGTTCACTCGTGGGCGCATGGAAGCGTATCTACCCTGATGTCCCTCCAGGCACGTTTGCTGATGAGTCTCGTAGCGGGCAGCTTGTTGCTCGCTGCCCTGGCCTATGATTGGCTGGGGAACCCCACCCATGAGCTAATCGGAACGGTGATGTTTGGGCTGCTCTTCGCCCATAACACCTTCAATCGCCGATGGTACGGGTCGGTCGTCCGCAAGGGTGGCCGAGATTTGCGGGCCTGGATCAACATCGGCACCATTGCAGCGCTTGCGGCTGCGATGCTTACCCTACTGGTAACCAGCATTGTCATCTCACGATCACTGTTCAGTGCCCTCCCGGTTGCCAGCTCCTTCGGCGCGCGTCAACTGCACGCCCAAGCCGCCTATTGGGCTCTGGTGATCGTCGCGGTCCATGTCGGGATGCGTTGGTCGATGATCATGACTTCCGCACGCTCTTGGTTACGCCTCGGCGCGCCCAACGCCGGTCGTACGTGGATCCTGCGTGTTATCGCTCTTTCCATCGCCGCCTACGGCATCCAAAGCTGGGCGATCATCGGCATCGGCTCGCGTCTTTCGGCTGAAATGACCTTGACCTTTTGGAATTTCGAGGTGGCCGCATTGCATTTCTTCCTCCACCAAGGTGCTGTTGCGGGGTTGCTCATTTGCGTGACGCATTACACAACCGCATGGCTGCAGAGGCTGAAGCAGCGGTTAAAGGCCCGATGAGCGGGCAGAATGTTTGCGTGCGCGCTTTCTTGTCCGAGTAAAGTGAAAACCTAAGAATTGGCGGTCGCTCCGCGCGACCGCCATGGCGATGGCGTCGTCGGGTCAGCCGTTCAATTCCATGATGGCTTGCTTGCTGGAATCGACGTATCGATGACGCTGAAGAACGCCAAACGGTCCATAGGGATATTCTTCAGGCGACGGCGCACTTACCGCGTCGAGCTTGTTCATCGCGGCTTCATCGAGGATAAGGTTGCCCGCCACAAGATTGTCCTTCAGCTGCTCCATTGTGCGCGCGCCGATGATGCTCGATGTAACGGAGGGGCGGTTTGTCACCCAGCTCAAAGCAACCTGGCTTGGGGTCGCGCCGATCTCTCCGGCAATTTCCTTGACGGCATCCATCGTTGCCCAGTTTCGATCGCTCGCGAAGATTTTCTCCCCAATCCGCTTGAACATGGCGTTGCCGTTGCCAAGGCGGGTGTCTGGGCCTGGCTCCATCGCGCGCGAATATTTCCCAGTCAAGAAGCCGCTTCCGAGCGGAGACCAGGGCAGCAGCCCTATGCCATTATGCAGCGCCGCCGGGATGACCTCCTATTCTACTTCACGCACAACCAAGCTGTATTGCTGCTGCAGCGTGATCGGGACCTGCAGACACATTGAACGCGCAGTTGATAGGAACAGCTGCAACTGCCAGCCGGTGAAGTTCGACAGGCCGATGTAATGGATCTTTCCTGCCCGTACCGCTGCATCCAGGAACGTCAACGTTTCCTCGGGCGGGGTGAGGGGATCCCATCCATGCATCTGGTAGAGGTCGATCGCTTCGACACCCATTCGAGCAAGCGAGGTGTTCAGCGCCCGGTGGAGGTGCGGCCGCGAAGTCCCGGCGTCGTTTACGTCGGGACCAGTTCCGAAACGAGCTTTCGTGGCGAAAACGAGCCGGTCAGTCTTGGCCTTGCGGCTCGCACGCCAACGGCCAATCAGTTCTTCCGATGCCCCATTCCCGTACACATCGGCTGAGTCGATCATATTTCCGCCGGCATCGACGAAAGCATCGAGAATGGCAAAGGCTTCTTTCTCCGGGGTCTCCGTCCCAAACCCCATCACGCCAAGAATGAGATTGGAAACCGAGAGGCCGGAATTTCCGAGCGTGCGGTACTTCATGAGCTTCTCCTAGTCGTCCTAAATTTTGTTTGGACCGATGAAATCGGCGTGGTTAGTGCGAACATAGGGGAAGCAGCTCTCGCGATTATGTGCTGGAATTCGCATGGGCCTATAAACGTCATTTCTGAATGTTACAGCGGCTAACCAGCCCGCCCCGAATGAGCACTCTGCCAGCCGACAGAACAGAATCCCGCCCGAGAACAGACGCTCAAGTCATTCAGAAATGCCATTTCTAACATCATGCAGATTATGATGAATTATCACAGATCGGCTTCATTGCTAAAAACTGGCTCCGATAGAGTAAACGGAGCGACGAAAAAGAATGCCAATAACGAGATCCAGCCTGTTCGAACCCTTCAGCTTTCCAAACGGGTTACGCCTTCGAAACCGTGTTGTGATGGCGCCGATGACGACATGGTCCGGAAATGACGACGGAACGGTGTCAAATGCGGAAATCAACTACTACCGGCGCAGGGTGGGCGGTGTCGGCCTGGCTTTGACTGGCTGCACCCATGTGACGGCCAACGGCGTTGGTTTCACCGACGAATTTGCAGCTTACGACGACAACTACATACCGAGCCTCCGGCAATTGGCTGATGCGGCCAAGAGCGGCGGAGCTCCAGCGATCCTGCAAATCTTCCACGCCGGCAACAAGGCAGAACCCGATCTCGTGCCGGACCGGGACGTTGTAAGCTCGAGCGCAATTCCGATGGCCGCCGGGCCGTTCAATCCAGGCGGCGTCATTCCGCGTCCGTTGAGCCATGACGAAATCCTCGATGTGATCGCCGATTATGGCACAGCCACCCGTCGCGCGATCGACGCCGGCTTCGATGGCATCGAACTGCACGGCGCGCATGGGTTCCTGCTTCAGAACTTTTTCTCGCCGTTCTACAACAAGCGCAATGATGAGTGGGGTGGGTCGCCGGAAAACCGAATGCGCTTTCCACTCTCGGTGGTAACCGAGGTTAAACGGGTCATTAGCGAGTTTGCAGACCGCCCGTTCCTTTTAGGCTACCGGATTTCGCCTGAAGAGCCCGAAGAGGGCGGTCTCCGTATCAACGACGCCTATGGCTTGATCGACAGTCTCATCGACGTGGGTGTCGACTATATCCACGCCTCTCTGCCCAATGTGCTCGGAGCAAAGCCTCTTTCGGGGACCGATGACCGCACGGTCGCGGAGCTGATTGTCACGCGCGTCGCAGGACGTGTTCCGGTGATTGCCGCGGGTCACATCAGGACCCCCGAGCAGGCAAGCCGTGCTCTCGAACTGGGTCTGTCCCTTGTCGCGGTCGGCCAGGGATTGGTGATTAACCCGAACTGGGTCGAACTGGCAGCGAGCGGTCAGCAGGATCTGATCGAGACCGCGGTCAGGACCTCGAACGTTTCGGAGATCGAGCTTCCCGCCAAGCTTTGGGGCGTTATCCAGACCGCGACAGGCTGGTTCAAAATTCATGATGACCTCGCAGAACGAGCAGATCAAGCACAAGCGTAGCTGAGCGTTCCACTCGCGGGCCACTCGGCTCGGCCAATCATTCCAACATTGAAAGAAAGTCCCATGAGTAAGATATGGATGATCACAGGCGCCGGCCGCGGCATGGGCCTGGATTTCGCCAAAGCAGTGCTGGCCTCAGGCGACAAGCTCGTTGCCACGGGCAGGAACCCGGAGCGTGTGACAAAGGCAATCGGTGCTTCAGAAAATCTGCTGGTGACGACGCTGGACGTGACAAAGCCGGCAGACGCCGTCTCCGCAGTCAATGCGGCGGTCGAACGTTTCGGGCGGATCGATGTTCTGGTCAACAACGCGGCAAGCTTCTATGCGGGCTATTTCGAAGATCTGACGCCTGAGGAAATGAATTTGCAGCTGGCGAGCGCTCTGATCGGCCCGATGAATGTTACGCGTGCTGTGCTTCCGGTGATGCGCAAGCAGGGGTCGGGCAGGATCGTGTCCATATCGTCGACAGCCAGCCTGGTCGGCTTCGAGTTCTGCAGTGCCTACGCTGCCGCAAAGTTCGGTTTGGATGGTTGGATTGAATCGCTGCAGCCGGAGGTTGCGCCCTTTGGCATCGAGACGATGATCGTCAATCCGGGCTTCTTCAGAACAGAGCTCCTCACTGACGACTCCACGCAATATGTTTCATCATCCGTCAGCGACTACAGCGAGCGACGCGCGCAGAACATTGCGTCGTGGAAATCCGCCAGCGGTCAACAGCCTGGAGATCCGCACAAGCTGGCGGAGGCCCTGATCACGCTGGTCAACTTGCCCGAACTTCCCCGGCGCTTCGTCGCGGGTGCCGACGCGGTTGCTATGGTCGAACAGAAGCTTGCGCTTATCCAGCAGCAGATCGATGCCCATCGCGAACTCTCCAGTTCCTTGGCCTTCGAAGCCGAGGCTTAAACACCTTCGCAGCGGGGCGCTTCATGCAACCCGCTGCTTGTCTGTTTTCACCTAAAGCGATGCCGGCCTGGATCGGTGCCTATAATGTCGACGTCCCACGACCGTTGGTCGGGCTCGTGGCGCGATTTTTCGCGCTTCCTACGATGGGAGCGTTACTTTCTTGCTCATTGGTCCGTGCTCTCCCCCAGCGAGCTTGCGCTTCATAGAAAGCGCCGCAGCAAAGTCCGTCGAGCCCGTCTCGGGTGGCCTTTAAGATCTCAGGTGCATGGGAGAACTGCGCCATATGGCGCATCGCCGGCCATCGCGGTCCAGCCCGCCTGCATGGTTTCGCGCATATCCAGGCTCGTAATCCCAATACAGCAGAAGATCAGTGCAACGAGCAGCCACCCCGATCCGACGGACCGTGCGTCGAAATGATAATCTTTTGGATCGTACGACATTGGATTCACTTCCTGCGATTGTTTGATCAGCCGGCAATTGGCCGCGGGCCTGGGGCGTTCAATTCTGTGATAGGGAAAAGGCCTGTGCGATGTCTGCGACGACCGAAAGGGCCAAGGCATTTGCGTCGCGCGTCGGGCCGAACATGCCGATCGGCGCCTTGATCCGGCCTATCTGGGTAGGTGAGTAGCCCAGCTCGCGCAGCGTTTCGCATCGACGCTCGTGCGTTCTCCTGCTTCCGAGCGCACCGATGTAGAACGACTTCCCGCGCAACCCCGCTTCAAGCCAAGGCAGTTCCTGATCGAGGTCATGAAACAGAACCGCGACCGCCGTCTCCTGATCGATCATGTTCGCTTCGAAATCACGCGATGTCTGATCAAACGCAAACACCTCGAAATCCGATGCCACGGCGATCTGGGTGGTTGCTTTGAGCTCGATCCCACGTCCGCACAGTATTAGACGGAGGTTTGGTCTGTAGATGCGGAGAAAAGAATTATCGCTCCAGGAAGAGACGGCCCCTGTAGGGGCCCTCACGGCTGTAACGGTCTGGGTGTCGGGGTCATAGCGAAGAGCGATCCTCCTGCGATCATCGAGGGCGGCAAGCACTTGGCGAAGGGGCCTTGCGTCTCTGACGACATGGATTGCCAGAGTAATTCCGCCGCCGCAGGGTAGACTGATGTCGAAGAATGGGGAGCCCTCGCCGAGGCGAAGATATCTGTCGGTGCGCCTGCCGATTGCCGCCATCGCTTCCGCGGCAACAGCGGCTTCTGTACAACCTCCGGAGACGTAGCCACAATAACTGCCATCACCACGGACTGCCATCTGAGCGCCGAGCGCGCGCGCAGCACCTCCACGGATCTCGACAAGCGTGACCAATGCACTCCCCAATCCGCAATCTGCGCCATCGGCTGCATAATTTATGATCGCCGCGGCGTCGTCGGTGACGAAGGCACAAACCGGCGCCGGTGGCGTCTCGACTACGGAGAACGAGCTTAGCATCGGAAATCCTCAAAAGGAGTGGGCGCTGCACGAAACCATGTCGCAGTGCCCCGTTGTTCAGACCAGCTTTTCGAGCGTGATCGGAAGGCTTCTGATGCGCTTGCCGGTCGCATGGAAGACGGCATTGCCGATGGCAGGCGCCACGCCGACGACGCCAATCTCACCAACGCCTTTTCCGCCAAGAGCGGTTGCCTGCATGTCTGGAATGCCGACAGAGATCGCCTGAATGTCAGGAACGTCGGCATTCACCGGGATGGGATAGTCGGCGAAGTTTGCATTGACCGTCCGTCCATCGCGCTGATCGATAAAGCCCTCTTCGAGCAGCGCCTGACCAAGCCCCATGACCATGCCGCTGATCCACTGGCTTTCAGCAAGCTTTGGATTGAATAACCGTCCGCTGTCGAAGGCTGCCACCATCCGCTTCACTCGGATCGTGCCGAAGTCTTCATCGACACGAACCTCAACGAACTGCGCGCACCAGCTGTGGGCGGAGACGCCTCCTTCAACAGCGCCCTTCAGCTGAGCGAAACTGCGGTCAGCGGCATTTTTCGTGTCTTCCGTGGCGCCTGGAGCAAAGGTATTCCCCTCGACTTCCAGCTTGTTCTTGCCGACAGCTTTCAGCAAGTCTGCGATGCTGATGCCACCGGCTGGCCGACGGGTTGGCCTGACCGCTCCGTTCTCGAAGATCAGGTCGGCGAGCTTCGAAGCCTGAAGCGGCGACTTCGGGTCAGACGCGGCAATCGAGAGCAACGCGGTGCGGGCATTCTCGGCTGCCTTGACCAGAGCGCCTGTCAGGTTGTTCGCTTGCTGGGAGCCGCCGGCGAGCGCCGAGCGCGGGAGCGTCGTGTCCCCAAGGCGGACGGTAACATTCTTCACCGGAACGCCAAGGTAGTCAGCTGCCGTCTGGGCGAGAATGGTATAGGTGCCTGTTCCCATGTCGGTCGCAGCACTTAGAACTTCGACCTGTCCATTGGCGTGAAGAACGATTTTAGCCTCGCTGGCGGTTCGGATCATCGGATAGGAGCCCGCAGCCATGCCGTAGCCAATGAGTTCACGGCCTTCGCGCATCGAACGCGTCACGGGATTGCGTTTCCACCAGCCGATAGCCTCTGCGCCGGCAGCATACGCTTCTCGCAATTGCCGCGTTGTCCACGGCATGTTGTTGCTGGGATCGACATCGGCCCAATTGGCGAGGCGTAGCGTGACGGGGTCCATATTGAGAGCATACGCAAGTTCGTCGATAGCGCTTTCCAGCGCGTAGGCACTGGGGTTTTCTCCGGGACCGCGTTTCCAGCCGGGCTGGACCGTATTGACGGGAACGACGTTCAAGCGCGACGAGAAATTCGGTGTCGCGTACATGATCTTCGTCACGTTGTTGCAGGCTTCGACATGGACCTCATCGATCGCAGTCTCGTTCCAGCTCTCGTGAACGATCGATGTGATCTTGCCGTCTTTCGAGGCGCCGATAGATAAAGTTTGCCGCGTTGCAGGCCTGCCGCCAAGCCCCGTGAACGTCTGCGGACGCGTGAGCGAAACCTTGACCGGACGGTTCAACTGACGAGAGGCAACACAGGCGAGCCCGACATGGGGATGCGCGCCAATCTTCGAGCCGAATCCACCGCCTACATAAGGTGAGATCACCCGCACGTTTTCGATATCGATGCCCAGAAATTCCGCTACGACGCTTCTGGCGCCACCGACCCACTGGCTGGGCTCCCACACCGTGATCTTTCCATTATCCCAGGAAGCGATGGTGGCATGAGGCTCCATGGGTACGTTGTATTCGCGGGCCGTTGTATATGTCACGTCGACCTTAACGTCGGCACTGGTGAGCCCCGCCGTTGCATCGCCCCAGGTCGCGCCCATCGGTTCGATGAGCACCGGCTTGGCCTTGGGGTCGTTGATATCGAGAATGGCGTCGCCGTTTTCATACTCGACCTTGAGAAGACTTGCCGCTTCCGTCGCGGCTTCAAAAGTCTCGGCAACAACGAGCCCGATGTGCATGCCGTTGAAGCGAACCACATCGTCCTGGATGGGCGTAAATTCTTCGGTCGCGCCGCCGCCCTTGCTGTAGACAGTCGGCTTGTTGATCTTGAGGGTGTTCTGGAAGGTGTAGACGTCGATCACACCCGGAACAGCTTTGGCCGCCGAGGTATCGATGTTGAGGATCCGCCCAGCCGGACGCGTCGACTGGACCGTGACGCCATAGGCCATGTTCTCCAGCTTCTGCTCGATGGCATAACGGGCATGGCCTGCAACTTTCAAAGGCCCTTCGGCACGAGAAAGCCGGGAACCAAGGGCTGTCGCCTTTGCAGTTGCTGGCTCGGCAGCGAATGCTGCTGGCGCTAGATTGACGCCAGTTCCGGCAACCGCGGCCACGCCCGCCCCGAGCTTCATGACGGTCCGGCGGTCGATTGCGAAATCGTTCTTCTGTGTCATGCTATGTCTCCTACCGTCATCAAGGCGCGTGCGACGACCTTCGGGGTCAGCTCGATCTTGAAGGCATTGTGTCCACTCGATTTTGCGCCATCGACAGCGGCTGCGGCTGCTGTTCGAAGCGTTGCCTCGTCGATCGGCTTGCCTTTGAGCGCATCTTCGACGGCGCGAAAGCGCCAAGGCTTGGTGGCGACACCACCAACCGCGATACGAACATCGCGAACGGTCTTTCCATCAGGTTCGAATTCGATCCCGACGGCGGCACTGGCTGCGGCAAACTCATACGAAGCGCGATCACGGACCTTGAGATAGTGCGACCGCTTCAAGGCGGGTACACGCGGGATTTCGATCCCAACGATCATCTCGCCGGGTGACAGCTGATGCTCGAGGTTCGGCGTTTGCCCCGGAAGCAGGTAGAATTCATCGATAGGGACGCGGCGCTCGACAGAGCCTCGAATGAGCACAGTGGCGTCGAACGCCACGAGCGAGACGGCGAAGTCGCCGGGATAAATGGCGATACAGGCATCGCTGGTGCCGAGCACCGCGTGGTTGCGGTTGACGCCTTCAAGGGCTGCACACCCGGAACCGGGATCGCGCTTGTTACAGTTGGAATAGGCACCGGGGTCGCGGAAATAGGTGCAACGCGTACGCTGCATCAGGTTGCCGCCGATGGAGGCCATGTTGCGCAGTTGTGCCGAGGCGGCCCGCCACAAGCTTTCCGACAAAACCGGAGCCGCCTCGATAATATCGGCATGGGCAGCGACCTTGCTCATCTTGGCAAGCGCACCGATGCGAATGACATCCGTCGAGACATCGATCGAGTCTAGACCCGGCAGGCGCGTGATGTCGACCAGACGCGCAGGGCGCTCGACATTGAGTTTCATGAGATCGAGCAGCGTGGTGCCGCCTGCAAGAAACTTGGTCTCCGGGTTGGCCGCCTCGGTGATCGCCGTCGTGGTGTTTTCGGCGCGCATATAGTCAAACTGTCTCACAACGCAGCCTCCTTCTTCAGGCGGCTGGCGGCATCGCGGACCGCGGCGACGATATGTGGGTACGCGCCGCAACGACAGAGATTGCCGCTCATGTATTCGCGGATCTGATCGTCCGAGTCGGTGTGGCCTTCGCGAATGCAGGCAACGGCCGACATGATCTGGCCAGGCGTGCAGTATCCGCACTGGAAAGCGTCGTGCTCGATGAAGGCGGTCTGGACGGCGTGCAGGACACCGTCTGCTGATTGAAGGCCCTCGATTGTCGTGATCGGGAGACCCTCGACCTGCGCCGCTAGAGTGAGGCAGCTCAGAACGCGCTCGCCATTAACGTGGACAGTACAGGCACCACACTGGCCGTGATCGCAGCCCTTCTTCGTTCCAGGCAGATCGACGTGCTCGCGAAGTGCGTCGATTAGCGTCGTGCGTATGTCGAGGTTGAGATCACGGCGCGTGCCATTGATCTCAAGCGATAATTGACGGGCGGCTGACATCTCGTTTCCTCTCGAACCCAGGTATCGATGGTGGAACGTAGCTCTGCGGCCGAGGAGAGATTAGGCGGCGTTCTCCGCATGACGTTAGAAACGGGACTTCTAAATCAGTCAGCTAAACGCCTTGATGTTCCGCCGCTTGCATATCCCTCTTGCCGGCACGCGCAGGGGTGTGCGCAGTGATTGGCAAGACGTAAATCGCGAAGATGCAGACATCGGCCAGGAAATCCCTATTATCGACTTCACTTTAGAAATGGGATTCATGAATGAGACAGGGAGACTTCAGCGAACTTGCAGCGTTCATCGCTGTCGCGGAGGCCGGCAGCTTTACGCGGGCCGCCGCCAAGCTGGGGCTCTCTCAGTCTGCTGTCAGCTACTCTGTGCGAATGCTGGAACAGAAGCTTGGCGTAAGGCTGATCTCCCGGACAACGCGAAGCCTGTCATTGACAGATGCCGGTCAGCGCATGTTGCGAAACCTTCGCCCATCGTTTGAGAACATCGAGAACGAGATCGCCGCCATCTCTGCGTTACGGGACAAGCCAACCGGCACGATCCGCGTCACGACCTTCCGATATGCGGCTACGAGTGTCCTCTGGCCCGTCGTCACGAAGTTTCTGGCAGAATACCCCGATATTGAAATGGAAATTATCGTCGATGAGGGTCTGACAGACATCGTAGCCGATCGATTCGACGCCGGTATCCGGGTTGGTGAACAGGTCCAGAAGGACATGATTGCTGTTCGCATAGGACCGGATCTGCGTATGGCAGTTGTTGGATCGCCCTCCTATTTCGCAAAGCGCGGTGTGCCTGAAACACCCCGCGACCTCGGCAATCACCTGGGGGTTAGCTATCGGCAGACAACAGGTGGTGGTCTCTACGCGTGGGAATTCGAGCGAGATGGAGAAGAGCTTCAGGTCAGAATGAACGGCCCGCTGATCATGAACGACGGCCTGATGCTTGAGGCTGCTGCTCTGGACGGACTGGCACTGGCCTACACATTCGAAAATCAAGTTGCGCAATACGTTGAGGATGGTCGATTGGTCAGGGTGTTGGAAGACTGGTGCCCTCCGTTTTCGGGATATCACCTGTATTATCCGAGCAGGCGCCAGCACACCGCTGCGTTTGCGTTGTTTGTCGAGGCGCTACGCTACAGAAGCTGAATGCCAAAGATCGAAGCCGATTGACCGGGAAAGCGACGTCATTGAAATGCGGCCAAATCTGCCTGCGTGGTCGCCGGTTCGAATCTCTTCAAGGCGCACGACCGGAACCGGCCCTTGGACACTACCTGAAAGGAAGGCGATTACCGTGCGCTTTCCTCCTTTTCTCAAGATTGGGTCGTTCACCGACCAAAGAGACTGGCGACTAGGCGCGAGCTCACGGAGGGAAGGCGATTTTCATCCAGTCTATTTGTTCGATAGTAGGTCAGAAGCCGCTCGCGCCCCAAGCTTCCCCTTTCTAGGGGAAGGAAACGAAGCGCGTTGCGACGGAAGATCTTGTCGCAAATATCGTCAGAAAGACCGCAGTCGCTGCGCAGGAAGGCGTCCACGCTTTCGATATAGTGGTTGTAGCCTGCTTCCTTCCCGAGCATGATCCAGTCGCTTCCAAAGACGATGTGATCGCAACCACGGTCGAACAACTCCAGCCATTTGTTGAAGGATTTCGCGAGGAAGCCCCGTTCTCTCGGGGTGGCCGAAAGTACCTCGGAAAAATAGCTGATGTCGGCGACCACGTTCCGGTCAGAGTTCTCCTTGATGAATTCACCCAGCCTCCATTCCCAACTGCCGTCCGGCAAAGGCATTTCTTCCCGCCCAGCCGACCGTGCGCTGAAACGACCGAAATGCGCGATACAGACCCGTAGCTTGGGGAATTCCTCTAACACGGGGATCCAGTAGGCCGGATCGCCCCGCTTCGCGTAATCTGGACCGGAACCGTTCGATGAATAGCCATGAGCTAATATTGGGGCATCAAGATTGACACAGAGCGCGTAAAGGTCTCGAAGTGCGGCATCGAGTTCCTCGCTTGGATCAAACCCCAGGCTCTTCACTGTTCGGTCCGGATATGGCGGCTGGTTGCCCGTGGGACGAAAGCCCATCGGCGGATAGAGCTTGATGCCGATGAAGCCATGTTTCATTAAAGCCGAATGGGCCGTCGCAAGGGAGCTGACGCGACTTTTTCCTTTCCGGAATGCCACTTCCCGGAGTGGATCAAAGCCCATGTAGCCGTGGACGACGGGACCGGATTTCGCATTTGCCATGCGCTGCGAAATCCGATCCATCACCACCATTTGGCGTGGTAATGGCGAGGAATCCACATCTTCATAGAGCCACTCATCATAGTCGACGAGCGCCGGCGTTAACAGAACCGGATCGAAGCCCTGGGCCTTGCTGTCGGCCACCAGGCGATCGACAAGGACGTGCCGGTAAAGGCGAAAGAGACTGAACCAGTTGAGATACCGACCGACGGGATCTTGCCTGAGGAAGGCGCGCTGGCTGGCGCTGCGGGCTTCTCCGATCGTGAGCGGTTCGTTCACACGCAGAGTCTTGATCGGGTCACCGAGCATGTAGTTGAGGAACTTTTCCTCGGAGGTAGAGGATCGTGTCGCCAGATCGCCCGGCGCCGCCATTGTGACGATCCGTCGTCTCTTCCGATCGAGTTCCAAGAGATGCTGGCTTGTGTCTTCGACCGCCGCTGCGCGCGCCTTCTCGATCGTGAGAGAGGCGGCCTTTCCGTTTCGCCCGGTATCGAGAAACGCGATCTCTTCATCCGCAGTTGGTGCGCTACTCGTGCCGAGAAGCTTTAGAAGAAGCGCGATGAATTCGTCGGTTACGTCGGGATCGCGCACTGCGAGAATGCGGGCGGCGGACTGCTTTGGAAAATCTTCGAAAACGACTTGCCGCAGGAAACGGGTAGTCGGCAGATCCGACGCATTGAAAACGTGGCAGTGAGCATCGACCAACGGGACGCCTTCTCCCGGTACCGAAGGGCTCGACTGTCCGCAACCCGCAGTCAATGCGACAGCAGACAAGGATGCCTGCGTTAGGAAAGTTCGCCGCAACATAGTTATCCCCCAACCCGGTCTCGATGCAATGCAGACACAAAATCCCCGCCAACTGTTCTGATGGTAACAGGCGAGGAGTCAAAAATTCAGCCGAGCGATCATCGGGCAGTGATCCGAAATCGCCAGCATCTGGTCTTTGCCGTTCGGTGTGCCTGCTTTGTTGCCACCCAGGTTTCCAATGCTCAGATGCTCGGCGGGGCCATCGCTGTTGATGCCGGGGCCGACGAGGATGTGATCGAGGCCCACCGGATTACGGCACCCGAGATAATTTTCCGATGCGAGCAGCTGCGTCTCCGGCGTGGTCAGGTCACGGATTTCAGCCTGGGTGCAAAGTGCCTGCCCGGCATCGCCGATCTGGCAGTGCTCGTCGAGAATCTTGAGATTGGCGGCCGCCGGCTGCCCATCGGCGACTTCTTCTATGAGAGACCGGGACAGCACGCCCGCCGGTCGCGTCGATGAGGTTCCGCTGGCATCGGTCCTGGCCGGTCGCTGATCCCGCAGTTCATGCCAGAGGTTGCGGTTGAAATCACCGAGGAGAACGATCTTGGCTCCGTCTGCCGCCGCGCCTTCGATCCAGCTTTCGAGCGGGTCGATCTGTTGCTGCAGGATGGTGCAGTCCTTGCCCGATCCCTCAAGATTTCCGCCGTCGAAGGGCGACACGCAGCTCGACTTGAGGTGAACATCCATGATGCGCAGCAGTTTGCCATCGATCTTGAGCGTGAGCGCAAGACCTGGACGCGGCCGCTTGTCGTCGGGATTGGAAGGGAGGCTGAGCGCTTCCTCGATGGTGCAGGATATCTTTTCACCGAGCGTCTTCTTCCAGGCGATGACCAGGCGCTGCACCTTGTAACCCGTCACGGGGCAGAAATCGTAGTCGGCACCGCCATTCGGAAGCACCTCCCTGATAGCTTGCTCGCCGCTGACCTCCTGGAACGCGATGATGTCGGTAGGAACGGAGCGCGAGATGAAATTCGCGATCTGCTCCTGCCGTTTGCGATAGGCCTCCAGATTGACGCGGACACTCCCCCCGGCAAAGTAAACATTGCAGACTGGCAAGCGGCTGACGTCCCAACCATCGATCTTGAAGGCGTCGATGTCCCAGCCCGGCTTGAAACCAGCCTCCTGCGATGGCTTGAACTTGCCGGTGGCAGGATCTTCGACATAGTTCTTCGAACATTCGTTGATCCAATGTTCGGATGTCTCCAGGTCCATGTGCCAGCCGAGGTTCCATGTCGCAATGCTGACCTGACTGGCCAGCGCCGCCGTGGAGCCGAACAGAGCAAAAAGGCATGCTGCCAGATACCTGATCATCGACGTTTCCCCTCGCCCCATAGTTGATTGCGAGGAGTGAATTACAATTTGCAAATCTGCGCAAGAGTTCCGCGAATACAGGGATGCAATATTCAAACTTGCGGCAATCGCAGTTGGTCCTCCACTCAGAGGTAAGCGGGCTCAGCCCACGTGTTCCAAACCTGCAGCTCCGAAAGATTCTCGAGCGATTTGGCCTCTGCTGAATGTTCAACCAATTGCCAGCCTTCGAGTTCAGCACAGCTTCGCAATCGTCGACTACGAGAAATCGAGGGTTAGCATTCCGCCAGGTCGGGGCCTTGTTATTGGTGGCGCGCAAGGGCGTCGAGGTCGTCTAGGCCGGATCAGTCGGAACAGGATTTAAGGAAGGCGACGCCTGGTAGCGCGAGCCACAATTGAACTCGATCCTCGGTCATTCAGGCTGTCCCGTCCACTTCGCCGTCCTCCTCCAGCTCGTGCACTGGCAGATAAGTGTTCTTCTCCATCCACTCTCGGACGATGAATCGAACCATATCATTGCGCGTTTTGCCGAACTCACCTGAAAGGTCCCGAAGGGCTTCTTCGATATCGTCGTCGAAGGCCATCGAGCCGGAGTTGCGCAACAGCAGCGCGGCGCGACGAAGCATGATCTGCAAGTCGGGCCGGGAGACGTCCGCGATCCGATTGGCAGCGTCTTCGAGCAGGGTTGCGGTGTCGGTGGTTATCATGGTGCTCCGCCGGCATTGGTTTCGGGTTTCGGCCCCGCAAGGGTCATACTCGATCACCGTATGCTTTATTGGAGGTGCGGGGGTAAAATAAGCGCAGCCACCGAGGAGGAGAGCCGCCAGGAACATGCAAAAGAAGCTAGCCTCCAAGTGCTACTCGTCAATCTCATTTCCGTCGTCATCGTATTCGGCATCGCGGTCCGGCTCCTCGACATAAGTCCGACATCCTTCTTCAAAAGATGATGAGTTGCCCGAACATTCATCCTCGTTTTGAATGCCATTGTCCTCCGCCCAAATCATAGCCGGCGCTGTGCCCCTCGCAATTGTCGACGCATGAATTCCCGCCGAAGCTCTGCGCGAAGGTCAGCCCTGAGAGACTTGGCACCAGCAGGGCGCTCGCACACAACATGGCCATCACTCTCCACATTACCAACCTCCCGGACGCGACATGGCACTTCTGTTTCCGCACAAGGTCCCGTCTGCAGCGCGATCATAATAGGAATAGCAGTTGCCGGGGTAGCGTCTGTATGGCGCATAACCACCCCCGCAGTTGCCATTTGCGCAGACAGCAGCGGCCGTCCCGACCAACGCGAGCCCAACAAGGACAGCGGCGGCTTGCTGTTGCTGAGCGACCATCTGCTGACATTCCATCATGCTCATCCCACGTCGGTTCACTTCCGCCACGAGCTGGAACTGAAACGCTGGGTCTTGCGTCTCCAAGGCCGTTTTGCAAAGCGCGGCTTTGCTTACGGCCGATGGCTTGTTGTTGAACTCTGCCGGCGTTGTTGTGCAGCTCGTCAACGCAACGGAAATTGCCACGGCGCCGAAGCGTCGAGCTAGTAGATATATTTTCACGGATAACCCCTCAGTTGCCCAAGGGAAGCATCGCAGAATTCCGCTCCACGTCAAATTGCGTTTTAATTCATCATTAATGCACCTTATGGCTGCATCTCGACGCAGGTGTGACGCCGTCTTGTTACTTTAGTCTTTCAGACTTTTCCTGACCTATTCTCACGATATCGATATGCATCATTCGCTACAGAGGCGCTCACTATCCGAACTCGAGGCGATACCAAAAAAAATGGCCACATGACTCCACCTGCGTTTCCGACTAGGCCGTCATTTGGCGTGAGGCAGATCGTTCCACTTTATCTTCAGGAGAGGTTTCGTCGTTTTGGGAAGCTTCTTGCGTTCAACCATCCGGGATGAGACTTCGAAGTCGACGTTGATCTTCACCACGAGGAGTTTGCTAAAGTTGCCTGACACCTTCACGAAAACCTCGTCCTTGGATTTGAACGGCGTGATGGTTTTGATCTCCACGTGATCGTTGCCAAGCCGACCGTCGGCGCCCTGCGCGTAGTTCTTGTTCAGCTTTATTCCGTAAGTGATGGCGCCGAACAGTTCACCAATGACACCGTACACATCAAGATGACGACCTGTCTCGAGGTGGTAGCTTTCGGCTAGCGCCAATAGCTCCTGAAAATACGGGATCAGATGCCTGATCGCATTGGGATATTTGGCGCGCCACTCATGATACCGGAGCTGTTCTTCCACGTCGGACCAGGAAACCCACTCGCCATCGTCATAGAAGGCTCGATTCCATATATCAGCATCCATTTCAAACCTCTTGGAATTCCGATTTTCGCGACGCCGCCATTGCGACCTTTCGATCGACCCATGCAGAAAGGCCGGTCCAAAGTTCTTGGTCGAGGCCGACGTGACAAGCGATCGCAATGATCTGCTGATAGGAGATGGGTGTGATGGCAGCTTGGCCACCGAGAGCCGGATCCATCAGGCCCCGCTTCGCCTTCCGCGCCGTCGGAAACTTGGATGATCGGCAAAGACTGCGAGAGCGGCCGCTTGGAGCTTGTGGTGCCTGCCTAACGCTGCTGCCAGCACGGCGTTGCGCATCCATTGATAGGCGTCTGCCTTAAAAGGGCAGGGCGTATGGTCGACAGCTGGATCGAGCGCGAAGACCTTTGGCACGTATTCCCAGTAACGAATGCCCTTGCCTGTAAGAGCACAGCGTCCGCGCAAGCCGTTACCCGGATTGATTTGATCGGCGTAGCCTCCGTTGCATTGGCGCTCGCCTGAGCGCAACACGGCCGTTTGGCTACATTTTCCGCCGGGTTCGGTGAATTTGCACTCTATGACAAGCGCAGCCTTCGAGCCGACGGCAAGTGCATCGACTTGCGTGGGCCTGGGTTCTCCCAGAAGCCGATCGGTGTCTGTCCACTCGAGTGCTATCTCCCATGGGCCGCCCGGTGCCACGCCGACTCTTGCGGCGATGGCGTCGAAGATGCGGTCGCGATCTGTGCTCATCTTGACCGTGCCGAACACATCAATTGCGATGGCTTGCGACGAATGTGCCTTATGGGCCTGAATTCGGTTGGTTCGATCACGATGCCAAGGAAATGCCTCCCAGTCCTCGATGGCTCCGTGGCTAGCCGGAAACAGATTTTCGCGAACTGCCTGGAAATCGGAGTTCATCTCGATTGCGCCTCCATTCCATCAAGACAAGGCGATTGCTTCTTCCGATGGAAGCGGCTCGGCGGTGCAGGCGTGAGTGATGGGAGCGCATTAGCTGACAATCGGTTTGTCCACCAGCTTTTCGACCAATCGCCTGAGTTCCGGTGGCGTCGTTTGGCCAGCCACCACCTCGTGGTAGCCGACCCCGGCGCGTCGCAGCGCCTCTTTTTTGACCGCATCGCGCGCGGCTGCGGCGCCTTGATAGTGTGCTCCGCCCTGGTATTCGATGACGTGCCGCGGCCGGCAATTGCTGTCCACGAGCAGCAAGTCGACGCGCTTTGAGTTGATGCAACTGTAGGCATCCACATCGGTGCTCCGGAGGATCTCGCCCAATGACACCTGCGCCATGACCTGCCAGGACGAATTGCAGCCGATCACGATGCTGTCGAGTTCGCGAAATACGCGGGCCTCGCTCTTGTTCAGTAACGGCTGAATAGTGAAATCCGAGCGCATCACGATACGCAGCTGATCTGCGGCGTCGACGGGTTTCAATGGCGCTGCAGCTGGCATCGGACGCCAGGGTCGCAGCACGATGTGCTCTTTGCTGCGCCGTTCCTCCCGGCGTGACCCGTTTTTCTCCTGTCGCGCCTGTTTTCTCGTCGTGGCTAGGAGCTGCTCAACGGCCATGCCGGTGACGAGGCCGACAAACAGCGCGGCGATCAGCAGTTCTGGATTATCGAAGTCTGCAACCGTTATGCCGCCTGACGCGCCTACTGCTGCAGCTCCGATGATCAGCGAAGGCGCCGCGAACAGCACCGACCGTTGGCGATAATGCATGCCCCTCTCCGGATTTCCCGCCAAGATAGTACAACGCGTGTCCGATGCGCGAAAAGTTATCCAAAAGACTGAGGTCGCTACTCGAACTCCTTCAATGATCGATTTCCTGAGTCCGAGGAGCAGTTGTAGCGGTCGTTCGACATCCCGCTTCGGCCGGGAAGTCTTTAGTCTCTGGCACGGCGAGCGCTTCGAGGCCACTGGCTTGTTGCCATAGCGTTCACGTTTTAGGCCAGGAAGATCGCATAATGGATCGACGGGAACTGACCCGGCAGGCAAGCAAGAAGATAAGGGTGCCAGGCAAATCGCTATTCACGCAAATTGTTAATGCGAGCCCTTTGGGCAACTGAGTTCCATCGATCCAGCCAGGGCCGGTTGGAGCAGGTCATAGTCATTGGAATGTTAGGATGAGCAGCCGAGAATTCGTGAAGGATGTCGAGGAGCAAGATGACGGCGTATGGTCGGACGTTCCCGTGCGAATTTCTTCTCGCCTCTTCATCGACTCGAGCGGAGACCCGTCGGCAGGGCACAGCCGACGACTATCTCGTCAAGCCTTTCGGTCCCCGCGAGCTTCTGGCACGGGTGAGGGCGCCGCTGCGCCGAGCGTTGCCGCAGCCCTTCCAGCCGCCGAGCCGGCGTTACGCTTTCGACCGCTTCGTGGCTTTGGTGCAGCGATCGCAGTGTAAGTGGATTTCTGTCTTTGAAGTCCTGGCTATTCGGTAACGTTTCTGCATCGGACGGATTTCGGGCGGGCGCATGCGAGCATCCGTTTCAGGACGCCGCAGCCAATGGCCACTTCCGTCTGCTGTGCTGCAAACGAGCGTGCCCTCAGCCGGGTGCCGATGATCGATTTGTTCGCCGATCGCGTTCTCCACCAGCGATCGCTTGCCATAGCTGGTATCGAGTTGCCACTTCATCCGGCCATCGGCGTCGATGGCCGCGATATGTTGGTTTCGTTGATCGGTGGGATCGCTGGCTGGCTTTTCCACTGCATTGGCACGTGGCGGAATCACCACCGTAGCGCGGGGGCTGTGCCTGATAACCGCCTCATAGGTGGGATTGCCATTATAAGCGCCATCGGCCGTGAACTGCCCGCTCGGCATCTCTCTATCTGGTCAAGCAGCGGTTCACCTGAGAAGCGTCGCCAGCATCCTGATCCGTTATGACCTGTGCGATGATCCCGCCGCTGTCGGCCTCCAGCGCCAGATGCAGTTTACGCCATTTGCGACGGGATCTGGCACCGTGTTGTCCTCCAGCCATTGGCCCGCACCGTAGATCTGCAACCCTGAACTATCGATGAGGACGTGGACGGGCCCCTTGTCGGGGACATGAGAAAACTGCCGCTTGTTCGGCGCTCTTGGTTTGCTTGCCCTTCGGCTCAACGTCGTATGATCGGGAACGGCCAGATCCAGCCCCATCAGCTTGAGCACCGAAGCCATAAAGCCTTCCGTCTGTCGCAGCCTCAGGCCAAACACCAATCCCAGCGTCAAAGCAGTCTCTATCGCCAGATCGGAATAGCGCGGCTACCGCCGCGTGTTGTTCGCTTCGGCGCCTGCCAGGACGATACTTGAGGCGAGATCCAAAGCGTCAGGCTGCCTCGCCGACGAAGACCGGTCTCATATTCCGGCCAGTTCGTCAGCTTGATTAATCTTCTCGATGCGATGGCGGCGAGAGGCGTTGTGTTTGAAGGGCATCGCGGGCAGACCAGTTATGAGACTGGAACAGCACCCAACCCCTGCCATTACCGATCCCTGCACCAACGCCCGCTCAAGGCGATTGAATAAGCGGCAGGGCGATGCCGCTCGGCTTGGCTTGCTGCGATACATGACGCACGCATTGGATATTCGTTACGCTGCGGCCTTAGAGTGCCGGGGGAAGCCGGATGCAAACACTTCTATGATCTCGGTGCGTGTGGAACCTGCCAATCGGTCTATTGACGCGCCTCAGCCACGCAGCACGCCTCCATTTTCAATAACGGCCGCCGGCGTATCGACATCAAGCAAAGCGGCTGGACCGATATCGATCAGAATGACCGGGAGTTTGCTATCGGCAATCAACTCTCGCGCCCCCACATCACCGGACAGTCCGATCAAGCGGTCGTAGAGCATTCGGGGGAACAAGACGGGATGTCCAAGCTTGCCGTCAAAGCTGGCCCGCACGATCGCTTCCCCGCCGGAGTTCTTGAAGGCCTTTACCAAACTATCGATATGCTTGGTTGCGATGCCGGGCATGTCTGCCAACAGGACAAGCACACCATCGCAATCAGCAATCTGAGGATGCGAAACCCCACAGGCCACCGAACTCGCCATGCCCGTCAGGTAAGACGGATTATATAAGGTAGTGATATCGAGGCCAGTCATGGCCTCTTCGATCTCTTCTTGCCGATGGCCCGTCACGGCGACGATCGGCGTAGCATTTGAGGCCAGCAATACAATTGCGGCACGCCGCACCAGCGGCACGCCATCGAACTCGGCCAACAGCTTGTGGGGGCCGTTTTTTCCCATGCGCTTTGCCTGTCCGGCCGCCAGCAAGATCGCTCCGACCGAAACGCCTTCGCGTTGTTTCATGTTTCCGGACCGATCTGGTGATGGAACCGACGCAAGGAGGTCGTGACGCCTTGCGAATTCCTGATTAAGCTGTATTAGCTATGACGAAAGCGCGCCGCAAGGCCAACCCCGATTATGGTGCTACTTTGTGTTCCCGGGCAGCCTCGCCGCGCGATGCGCGCGAAGTATCTCGCCGCCATGGTTGGAGACGAAGGTGTGCTGGCGTCGAACCGGCTGACATAAATGTCATTTGCGGTCTCCCTGGTTGAGACGCACCGCGACTGGCACCACCCACAGCACGGCTATGGCGCTTACGATGAACACCGCGCCGAAAGCCACATGGCCCGACACCAAGCCTAGGACCGGCCCGGACACACCCAGCGCGAGATGCAGGCAAGCCGTCAGGCGCCCATGGCAATACCACGTCCCTCCGGCGGCGCGCGCCGGACTGCTTCGAGCGTCAGGATCTGAAGCCCCGATCGCAGATCTGGTGTTCGTCGGCGTTGGCATGGGCGCAAGACATTACTGACCTTCCAGGTCGACCGGGCGATTGAGCGTCCCCGTAAGGGGGGTCGGCATGCGCCGATAGAGGAAGGGCGTGCGAAAGGTCGCCGTTGTCCTGCGGCTCCGATACTAACCTGGCTGTTGCGGATCGAGGTTCCCATCCCTCCAAGAACTTGACAAACCCGCCGTCATGGGTGTCACGGGAAGAACTGATTGGCTCGCTCTATGATCCGCATTCGATATCGGCAGATTTCAATCTGGAGCGGAACTTGCGGTGGTCGGAGACGGCACAGGCTAAGGCAACAATAGCCCGAGCCGCGCCTATTGTGACCGGACCGGCGGCAAGGGAATATCCGCTCATAACTGCACCAACTACCGCCGATCCCGACCCACTACCCGCTGCATAGGCGAGTGAGAATGCAGCACTCCCGGTCATCAACCCATCGCCGGCGTATCGTTCGCCAAGAAGAGTAAGGGCGCAGGTGTAAAGCGCGAAACTGGCAGCACCCAAGATCGCAAATGCGACGAGGAAGGCTGCGCCACTTTCGATGAAGGGGATCGTCAAGAACGATGCGCTCGCAAGAGCGGAGGCCGCGACGGCGATCGCCGGACGATTGACCCGGCGGAGCAGCCAACCGACGATCGCCTGCGACAGTGCGGTGGGCAGCGCAACCATGCTCACCGCGGTCGCCGCAAAGGCCTGTGAGAAGCCAGATACGCCAGCATCGCCGAGATGGCCGCAATATCGGCAAAGCCGTACATGAAGAACATGCCCGTCAACAAAGGCGCACTCGTCATGAACCTGATCAGGCCTTTGGGGTGCGGAGGCTGCGGCAGCGTTGTTGCGCGCCCTGTCGGCAAAGCCGAAAAGAACGCGATCGCCGCTACATAGATCGCGGTAACGGCAAAGCTGAGGCCAGACTGCGTTCCGAAAAGCGGAATGGCAAGGGGCCGAGTGCGAATCCGCCGCAAAGGCCGGCGCCATAAAGCCCCGAGACGCGGCCGCGAGCAAGCACTCATGAAGGCTCATTTTCAACCTTTTTTGCGTGGAGACTAAGTTCGGATTTCTCTCGTCCCACCGACTGCTCCGATGGAGCTGCACAGACCGTGTCGAGTTGCGGCGATTAGGTATATGCGATCTCTGATGCCCTGCAGTTCGACCACGCGAGCGTCCTGCCTCGTTGTTATGAACGGAAAAACGACGACACTGGACATGTGAGACTTCTCCCGGGGATCATTGATAAAACGTTGGCGTGCTCTGACCTATGGGATTCCGGAACCGCGCCGGGTGCGGTGTTGAATGTGCTGAGGACCAGATACGTCACCTGGCGCGGCGGGAATAACTCCGAAGTCAATCACCACTCGGGCGGGCATTCGGCGAGGTTATCTTTCGTGATTGGGGTGAGATCGTAGGTCACAAACCGCGCTTTCAAAGTGTCCTTTTTGGTGGCCGCCTTGAACAGTTCCTGGAACATAAGCCTGCCCAAAAATGCCGGTTGGGTACAGACAGACGCATCAATCTCACCTGCGGCGATTGCATCGTTGCCGAGTTTCGAACCGCCGCCTGTCGCAACAAGCTTGGCGCTCGAGTGCGCAGCCTTAATCGCCCGGGCGCAGCCAATTGCCATGTCGTCAGCCTGGCTGAAAATCAGGTCAATGTCGCTGGTTTTGGCCAGGAAGTTCTTGCAGACCTCCTCACCCTTCTCAGGCGTCCAGTCGGTTGGCTCCGAGGCAACAATTTCGTAGTTCGCGGCGGCGGCGTCGAGGGCATTCCGGAAGCCCCGGCTGCGTAGCTCGAGAACCGCATAGCCTGGCGCGCCTTCGACAACGGCGATCTTTGCTTTGCGCCCGGACGGAAGCATCGTTGCAGCCAGTTCGCCTGCAACTTCGCCAGCGCGTACATCGTCCGTCGAGACCAAAGCGACAAGCCGCCTGTAAACGTCGCGGAGGTCAACCTTGGTGGGATCACCGACTTGCCCGGCTATCGAAATTGCTGGGATGCCAGCGTTGTCGATCTTGTCGACATAGCTCTGGGCGAGAATGGAATCGAGCGGTAAGAACGCGATCCCATCGACCTTTTGAGTTACCAACTGTTCGATAGCGGTGGTTTGTTTTTCGACGATGCCCTGGGGGTTGAGAACGACTGTTTGCACACCCGCTTCCTTTGCTGCGTCTTCAAAACCTCTAGCTGTGGCCACATTATACTGGTTGGCCAGAGTTCCGACAACGTAGCCTAACGTGATCTCCTGAGCCGAGGTCGTTCCGGCAGCGAGCATCAGGATGCTTGCCACCACGCTAAACTTCAAACATGTCACTAAATCTCGCATGGCGTTTACCTTACATGCCGTGATGTCGGGGCGTTGGACCGTTCGATCCGTCTATTCCGCCGACGCGCTATTTTCCGAAGAGGTCCGCTTCCGAGGCCGGAAGGCCGCATGTCTTAAAACTCTTCCCAGCTATCGGCCGCAGTCGCCGCTTGACCACCGCCAAAGGCCTTGGCTACCGAGCTGGCCATTCGACGCACTGGGGAGACAACCGGCCTATGCCGATCAGTGGCAACTGTAAGCCTTGCGGGCTTTCTGAGGGTCGCCGGCGAACTGCTTTGTCCCCCAAGTTGGAACTGGCTAACCAGCTCTCGCAGACGTCCGGCCTCATTGGCAAGCGCTGCACCCGCAGCATTGGTTTCTTCGACCATAGCTGCATTCTGTTGTGTCACTTGGTCCATCTGGTTCACCGCCGTGTTTACTTCCGCAAGTCCGACGGACTGCTCACGCGCGGATGTCGCGATGGAGTCCATATGCTGGTTCATCGTGATGATGTAAGTCCCAATCGTCTTGAGCGCATGGCCGGTTTCGCTGACAAGCTCAACTCCACTCTTGACTTCCAGACTCGAGTTGCGGATCAGGTCCTTGATCTCTTTTGCAGCTTGCGCTGAACGTTGCGCTAGTTCGCGTACTTCTTGTGCGACAACTGCAAAGCCCTTGCCTGCATCTCCCGCTCGGGCGGCTTCCACTCCTGCATTCAAAGCAAGCAAGTTCGTCTGGAACGCGATCTCATCAATGACGCCAATGATATTCGCGATCTGATTCGATGACTGCTCGATCTTCTGCATGGCATTGACGGCGTCTGCGACGACCTTGCCGGATTCAGCCGCGCTTCTGTTCGCTTCGGCCGCAACAGTCCGCGCTTCTTCCGCGCGTTTGGAAGAGTTGGTAACGTTCACGGTGATCTGATCCAGTGCTGCGGCGGTCTCTTCGAGCGAGGCAGCTTGCTGTTCGGTTCGCCTTGACAAATCGTCTGCACTTTGACTGATCTCTCGCGTACCGTCGCTAATCGATGTCGTTGATCGAGCAACAGAAGCCAGCGCTTCGGCTAGCTGTTCCACCGCCGAATTAAAGTCGGATCGTAGGCTCTCAAAATCGGAAGCAAACGGTTCCGAGAGTTGGAAAGTCAGGTCGCCGCAGGCAAGGTGCTTCAATCCGTTGGCCAGACCAGAAGTCGCCTGAGCCATAGCGTCCGCTTTTATCCGCTCGACCTCGGCAACCTCGCGCTGTTCTTGTTCAGTCTGGTTCCGCTGCATATGGGCTTCCTGCTCAAGGCGCTGATTGGCAACAGCGTTGGCACGGAACACTTCGACAGCTGCTGCCATCTCCCCGATCTCATCCGTACGTCCATCGTAGGGGATCGCAGAACTCGAATCGCCTTCCGCAAGCTTCTTCATCGAAATGGTGATTCTCTCTATCGGCGTGGCGATGCCCGCCAATGCAAACCATATCGAGCTGCCAATCGCTGCGGCACACAGAGTTATGGCGACCAAGGCCATGATCAGGGAGGTGTTATAGACCTCCTGGCTGTTCGAATACGTATCCTTCGCACCGCTCTCGCTGATTTCGACAAGCTTGCTGATGTCCGTCATCATTTTTTCGCCGAGGGGCGCCAGTTCTGACCAAAGGACTTGCTTGGCTGTTTCGTACTTGCGTTTGCGTGTGAACGCGACGATCCTATCTCCGATCGCATTGTAACTCTGCAAGTCTGCTCGGAGTTGCTTAGTGATCTCGACCTGAGTCTGATCTGTATAAGTCGCTTCGTAGGCTGAGGTTCGTGCGATGAAAGACGCAGACAACTCTTTCATCCTATTTTCTGCTCGTTCCCATCCTGCGTAGTCCGCGGACAAAATATGGTCGCGGGAAACGGTGCGCAGATTGGTCATGTCGTCGCTCATGTGCTTTGCGAGAGCAAGGCTATACATCGAGCTCGTAGCAAGATCACTAACGTATTTATTGATGACTTGCAGACGGTTGACCGAGTACAACGCAAATCCGCCAAATAGGATGCTGATGGCGATCATCACGCCAACGAGTGCAGTTTTGATTTTCGGACGAGACATAGATCCCCCTATCGCCGGATCGCGGTCCAGCGGAACAAATTAAAGCTTCGGCGGGAATACATTTCCCTTAGCTTAACTATGTCCTTGAAGGTTACCCTTTTATTTAATTTCGATAGGTATTGGATTGGAAAAACCCGGGCGCCAAACACGTATAACCTCAGAATATATCCAGGCGCGTTGGGCGCAATAACGTTACCCCACGGGACTTGACACGGACACAACCTCTGCTTCGATGGAGCCTGCGAACACGCTGGCACCGTCATTGCGAGAACGGCGTCAACGCCATCAACCCGCTTGCGGCCTCGGCTGCTAAACGGGCGGAACTGTTGTTCGGGCGCAGCAATGCAGCGCAAAAGGCCGACTCAAGATAGAGCTTAGACGCCGCCGCGGTACGCTGTTACAATTGCGAGATCCCCTTATAGCATCGATCCCACTCCCGACCGCGGCGCTCGTTCAGCCGTATTCATGAACACAGCTTATTACGGCAAGTGATTGTCACCCCCTAATCCCCCGTCCCCCGCTCGGCTAACATCGATTTCACTTTATCACCAGGCTCTCAGCCGGAGCCTCCTCGGAGGCGCGACGGCTCGAAAGTGTCAACTCGAAAGACCTCGATGGGCGCACTAAGGCGCGAGGCGAAAATGCCCGTCCGCAGCATCATGTTCTGACGCACAACAATTGAGGAATGATCCATGGAACTGACAATCAACGGCTCGAAACACCAAATCGACATAGAAGCGGATACGCCGCTGCTTTGGGTTTTGCGCGAACAATTGGGGCTAACTGGTACGAAATACGGATGTGGACTTGCGCAGTGCGGAGCCTGCACCGTCTTGGTTGACGGACAAGCGACGCGTTCCTGCGTAACGCCGGTCGATAGCGTCGTTGGCACGTCTATCATGACCATCGAGGCGATTGCGGAGGATGCTGAAGGTCAGAAGGTCGTCGAAGCTTGGGTTGCTAACCAGGTACCCCAATGCGGCTACTGCCAGTCCGGCCAGGTCATGACGGCAACGGCACTGTTGAAGCAGAGCGCGCAACCCACAGAAGAGGACATCGCCGGCGCGATGGTCAATCTCTGTCGGTGCGGCACTTACAACGCAATCGCTGCTGCCGTTCGGCAGGCTGCTCAAGCTTAAGTGAGGGAGACACGATGAACGAGATGACCACCACGGATTTTGGCGCCACCGCGCGTCCGACCGATGGGCCGTTGAATCTCTCCCGCCGCGGTTTTCTCGGCGCCACTGCCGGGGCACTGATCCTCGGCGTCAATTTACCCGCGGGCCGCGCCAGAGCGCAGGCTGCTGCTCCGGCGATCGTGCCAGGCACGCGCGTTTCCGCATTTCTTGAAATCCGTCCTGACAGTACGGTGCTGTTTCGCAGCGCCTTCATCGAAGGCGGCCAGGGCATTTTCACGGCCATGGCGCAGATTGTAGGCGAAGAACTCGACGTCGATCCGACCCACTTCGTCATCGAGTGTGCACCTCCCGGTCCGGATTACCTGCTGACGGGCGGCGGTCGCTTCACCGGCGGCAGCATGTCGGTCCGTATGAGCTACGATGCGATGCGTAAGTTGGGTGCAACCGGGCGCCAGATGCTGCTGCAAGCTGCAGCAGTGCAATTGAACGTACCGATTTCCGAATTGACCACCGAACCGGGCAGGGTGGTCCATGCTGCTTCTGGGCAGGCGAAGCCCTATGGCGAGATTGCCGAGGCTGCTGCTGCTCTCCCCGTTCCGACCGAGGTTGTGCTGCGAAAGAGCAGCGATTTCCGCTGGATCGGTAAATCTGTTCCGCGGCTGGACGTGCGTGATAAGTCTACCGGCAAGATCAACTACTCAATCGACCAGAAGGTCGACGGCATGCTACTTGCCGCTGTCCAGCATAGCCCCCGCCTTGGTGGAGAGCCCGTCGCTCTTGCGAACGAAGGCGAGGTCAAGGCTATGCCAGGCGTACACTCTATTCACAAGCTGCCCGGAGCCGTTGCGGTTCTGGCCGACAGTTGGTGGCGTGCGCGTCGTGCGGTCGAGGCCCTGCTGGTAACATGGTCGGAGCCGGCTGCTGGAACGGCGCATGCGATGCCCGCAGATTTTTCGTCTGAAGCCCATATAGAAAAGCTGAAGGCCTGCTCGGAAGAAGGCGTTGCGTTTGAGACGTTCGGCGATGCAGCGGCGGCACTTGGCGGTGCTGCGACCGTCATTGAAGCGACCTACGACGCACCTTATCTGGTGCATGGACAGCTCGAGCCACCCTCGGCATTGGTGCGCTGGAACGAAGATGGTACTCTTGAGCTGTGGATCCCGAACCAAGCGCCGGATATGTTCCAAGCCGACGCCGCCAAGGTGGCTGGCATCGCGCCTGACAAGGTCATCGTCCATTCCCAGATTCTCGGCGGTTTCTTCGGACGCCACTTCCTGTATCCGGCATCCAATCCATACCCGCAGGCCATCTTGCTGTCCAAGGCGGCCGGTCGCCCGGTCAAGCTCATCTGGAGCCGGGAAGAGGAATTCCTGCGCGACACGCTGAGGCCCATGGCGGCGGCAAAATTCCGTGCGGGTCTTGACGCAAACGGCAATCCGGTCGCGCTCAGCGCTGTTGCCATAGGCGAAGGCCCTGTGGGCCGGCTTTTTGGCCGCCAGCCGGACAAGGTGGACGGTTCGACCGTCGAAGGCATCGCTGGAAAGGTTTATGCGATCCCGAACAGGCGTGTTGGTCAGTTCCACATCGACGATCCCGCGATGATCGGCTTCTGGCGCTCTGTTGGTCATTCGATGAACGACTTCTTCTACGAAACGTTCTTCGACGAAATGGCCGACGCCGGCAAGCAGGATCCGTTTGAACTTCGCCTCAAACTTCTCGCCGAAAGTCCGCGCCACAAAACACTCCTGCAGGCAGTGGTGGATCTTTCCGGGGGATGGAAGCGCGGACCATTCACCGCTGATGATGGTACCGAACATGCGCGCGGTATCGCGATGGCGTCGCCTTTCGCGAGCGAGGTTGCGACGATTGCAGAAGTCTCGTTGCGAGACGGCGCGGTCGTCGTTCACGACGTGTGGGTGGCGATCGATCCCGGCAGTATCGTAAACCCCGCAGTCATCGACTCTCAGGTCGCTTCGGCTGTTGCGCTTGGGCTATCATCAGCACTGCTGGAACAGGTTGTCTATGCCGACGGCGCTCCGCAGGCCCGCAACTACGATGGGTATCCAATCCTCACTCCTGATCGCATGCCGCGTGTTCACGTGCGGATCGTGGAGAGCGGTGCCACGCCAATGGGCGGGATCGGAGAGCCAGGTTTGCCGGGTGTTCCGCCTGCCGTAGCAAACGCCGTCGCCGTACTGACCGGACAACGTGTTCGCAGCCTGCCGATGTCCAAGACGGTTTTCAAGGGAGTTAATGGATGAGAAAGCTGAAGTTTGCGGTTATAGCATCCATAGTCACGGTCGTCGGGGCCTCCGCCTCAATTGCACAGGAGGCCGACGCCGGCTTAGGCCAGAAGCTGTTCCAACAGCGGTGTGGCGCTTGCCATCAGATCGCGACACCACGCAACGGCGTCGGGCCGAACCTGCAGGGTGTTGTCGGTCGTGCGGCCGGCAGTGTTGAAGGCTTTAACTATTCTCCATCCCTCCGAAATTCCGGAATCACCTGGAGTCCTGAGACGCTGGACACATTTCTCACCAACCCGGGAACGATGGTTCCTGGCACCCGCATGACCCAACGCTTCAACAAGGCGGACGAGCGAGGCGCTATCATCGAATATCTGGCAACCCGCTGAGCGAAAACCTAGCTGCCACCACCAATCTGCCCGCAGTGGGCGTCGGATCGCTTTCCCCCGTCCCAGTGAGCGATCAGCGTGTCCGACATGGTGGCGGCACAGCTTCGCGAGCTGGAAGCGGACGGTCTCGGTCCGACGATGAAGGCCCTGACCACCAGGTGGGAGGATTATGGCTAGACGATTCCGGCTAAACCTGACTCCAGAGGGCCCTGGCCAAGGCATTACGGTCTCCAAGCCCGCTCGAAGTCATCCTGTTTCCAGTTGTTCCAAACAATACGACCACCTGACCCGACCCTTTGCTCCGGCCCCATTACAGGCCCTCAATGCTCATACGGGTCGGTCCGCCCCAGTCTCCTGCATCGGTACCCTCGCCTTGCGGTTTGCTCCCCTTGAGCTTCTCCCTTTGCATCAGGAGCCTGGTTCCTGCAGTTCCGCGTGAAAGCCTATGTCCAACTCACGCCCCCTCTACGCCAGTCGCCGCCCGCCCTGTCATCAGGCACCCGGCGGACTTGTCCCAAGCAACCGTGTTGTTGCGGCTCGTTCCAGGGTGTGTCGCTTTTGAGGATAGTGTTGATCATGATGATGAGTTTTCGCATCGCGGCGACGAGGGCAACCTTGGGCGGTTTGCCGGCGTCGCGCAGCCTTGTGTAGAAGGCCTTGATGGCTGGACTGCAGCGAATGGCCGAGAGCGTTGCCATGTAGAGGGCGCATCGGACGGTGGCGCGGCCGCCGGCGATGTGGCGCTGGCCACGCCAGGCGCCGCTGTCGTGGGCCATCGGTGCGACGCCGACGAGCGCGGCGAGTTTCTTGTCGTCGATGCCGCCGAGTTCGGGCAGTTCGGCGATGAGCACGGCGGCGCCGACTTCGCCGATGCCGGGCACGGTCAGCAGCAGGTCGCGGCGTGCGGCCATGTCGGGCTCGGCCTCGATGACGAGCGCGATGGCGGCATCGACGCGGGCGAGCTGGGCCTTGAGGGCGGCGAGGGTCTCGCCGATCAGCACGGCGACGGCTTGCGGGGCATGTTCGAGGCGGTTCTTCTCGGCGACGCCATGTCGATGAGCTGGCGGCGACGGGTGACGAGGGCAGCGAGCGCGATGCGGCCGTCGTCGATATGGGGGATCTGTGCCGGCCGGATCGCTCTGGCGAAGTGGAGACGCGGGCATCGACCTGATCGGTCGTGGCCAGACGGCCGCTGGCCCTGGCGAAATCGCGGATCTGGCGGGGATTGACGACGGCGACAGGAATATCGGCGGCCATCAGCGCCCTGACGGTCGCCATCTCGTAACCGCCGGTGGCTTCGACGACGACAAGCTCTGCGCCGGCTATCGCCGTCGCGAGCGCGGCCCGGCCTGCTGCATCGTTGTCGAAGCGGACAACGGTGCGTTTGCCTTCGACAGCAACGTCGAGATGGGCCTTCGAAACATCGATACCGACCATGAAAGTTTTGGGGGCATGCATGGGGTGCTCCTCCTTGCAACGCGGGCTCAAGGCCCAACCAACCGTTCGAGGGAAGACATGGCGACGGAGATGCTCGCTGAGGCGCGAGTTCAAAACCCTAGGATGACACGCATCCCCGCCGCACAGCCGCATTATACAGCAACGGCAACGTACAAGGATGACGAAACAGTCCTGGTTTCGACGACACTTAAATTCATAACGGTGCGTCTTCGGAAGGTTCACTTTCGTTCGTCTTTGGGACATGCACCTGCTCGGATCCGAACTTTTCATCCGACGCTCACCACCATGGCTCTTAACCGCAGCAGCTCGGACTGGTTTGAGACCCGCTCCTGAAAGCCGATCCCGGAGGGCCATCCTCCATCATTCACGCAGCTTTAAGCTACGGCATCAGTTCATGTTGAACTCCTTCCGCTGCTGCAGCACATTTTTCGTCGATGAACATAAAGACCATTGCCGCGGGCACGACACTTCATCGGACGCATTTGACCGCTTTTCGGGCAGGACAATTCAATCCGTGCATGGGACAGTCAACGCGATTTGCCTCCTTCAACGACGGTGTCGGTTTGTTCGTTCCCTCGCTTTATGCTGCCACCAACCGAGAGGCTGCAGCTTACGAGAGTATCTTCCATGATGTTGCTGCCACTGCGCGGTTCAAGACGGTCCGCCTGGCGTCAGTGCAATTGCGCAGCGTGAGCAGGATCAAGACCAAGAAGGATCTTCCGGTCGCATGTCTCTACGCACCCGACCTCAAGATCTGGGGCATTGCACGGACAAACCTCATCGAGACGTCGAAAGCGACCTATGCGACGACCGTTCTTTGGGCACAGGCGTTGCACGCTGCATATCGCGATCTGGTCGGCCTGATCTGGACCTCGCGCCAGTGTGACCCGGAAAATTGCCTCGTGTTTTTTGGGGACCGGGTGAAGGAGGCCGATTTTGATATCGTTGATAGCATCGACGTCAGCACAAGCGCTGCATTACCGCTGGAACTGCGAAACTTCGGCAAACGTGGTGGCATCACCATTATATAATGCGCTCGTCGGAAGCCGGTCAAAGCAACGCCTCCAGAGGGCAAAAAGACAGAGAATTGCATGCTGAGCGTTCGCATTTTCAACGATGCCAATATCTTTATTGAATTAGGGACCTTCAAGCGATTGGCTTGCCGCATGTTCCCTTCGCCAGCGCCTGAACGTTGCCGAGACCTTCGTTTCTGCGCGAAGCCGACAACCAAGGTAAGTTTGGTCAAGGGGGCAACCCTCTTCAGGTTTGCAGGCTTGGCCAAAGGGTGGAGGGTGCTATATCTCCAAGGGGAAACTCAAAAGAATTGGAATGCACTTCATGAGACCGCAACTGATTTGCCTGATGATGACGTCGCCGGATGGCAGCCTTCATCCCAGTCGTTGGACAACGAGTCCCGATGGAACCAGATCCGACTGGTCGTCCCTCTACGAGAAGGTTCACGCCGAGCACGCGGCGAACGCATGGATGGTCGGCCGCGTCACAATGGCCGAAATCTCAAAGGCAACAGCGCATCCGCCGTCGCAGACACTCGACGTCAAGCGTCCCGCGTATTTTGCCCGTCCCGGCGCGTCGAGCTTTGCCATCGCGCTTGATCCGGGCGGCAAGCTGCATTTTTCCAATGACGAGCTCTATGGCGATCACGTGGTAGTGTTGCTCGGCTCCAACGTTCCCGACAGTCATCTGGCCGAACTTTCCAATGACGGCGTTTCGTATATCGTTTCGGACACCCAGGACGTCGACGTCGGCGTGATGCTCGAGCTTCTGCACGCAGAACTCTGTATCACACGTATTTTGCTGGAAGGCGGGGCCAACATCAATGGTTCCCTGATGGCGGCTGGTCTGGTCGATGAGCTCAGCTTGATCGTTGCTCCGGCCCTTGAAGCAAGAAATGGCAGCGACCCGGTCATCGCCTTTGGCACGGAAGGGCTGGCGGGCAAGGTCGAGCTGTCACTCTTGTCGTGTGACCCGTTGGGCCACGGCGCCGTCCATCTGCGATATTCCATTCGCCAAAACTGACAATGGGCGCATGGTGGTCACGCGGTTCCTGATTGGTCGTCGCCGTCCCCGCAAAACGGTTTTGGAAGAAGAGCGGACGGAGGGCCCGCGCTGTCTGAACCAGCACCTTGGTTGCGTTTCATCTCCAAAGATGCCGCCTGTCAGATCCACGCCAACCCCCGTTCGGGCGCGCATTGACTCTTGCTTCCACTCGGACGAAAACAACGGTCGGCTACAGAGGAGATCCCGATGGCTAATGAGGAAAATACGGCGCCTATTCCTGAGGTTGCTGCTGCGAATCCGCAACTTGAAACGTCTGTGGTCAAAAAGAGCCGGGCTCCACGGCGTCAGAAAGCCGCGGCAGATGCAACGACATCTGACAGCGCAAAATCTGGCAAATTGCCGAGAACTCGACGCAAGCGCAACGAGGACACCGGCGACCTCGAACCCGCTTCGGCTCCGGACAAAAGTGCCCCGAAGGCAGCTGCTCGATCTGCAGGCCGGGTAGTCAAGGCGACGCCAGCACCTGTTGCAGCCCTCGACGAGATGGCTGATCTCCTCCAGCTTGAAGAAGAAAATAAGCGGCTGCGGAATCTGTTGGCCGAGAAGCTGCGGGGCGAAAACGCCGATTTGCGCAAACGATTGGGCCTTGACTGATTGCTTTCGACATCGGGGAGATCTTGAGATCGACCCCGATTCTTGCATTTTCGACCAGGGCATAGCACCAGCGGCGTGCAAGAGCCGCGTAAGATTGCCCACGCACCTGATGCGGATTGATCAAGGTCGTGCCGTATGAAATCGCCATGGAAATTTCTGACCGAGCTGACGTCGCGAGGGCGGCGAGCGGGTGTGTCCCCTGCGTCCCCCGCGCCTGTCGAAGATGATACGAACGGCCCCGTTGCGACGTTCACGTCCGGCCCGCACGCAGCGCCGCCAGCGGTGCCTGATGTGCGCGACGCTCAACAGCTTGGTGGCCATCATGACAAGATGCCTCCTGAGGCGGTTGGGAATGGCGGCATCATGTCCACCGTCTTGCAATCATCCGGTCCCGATCGGCACGATCCATCGCTTGCTGATGCCGTTTCCGTCACGCCAGTGAACAAAGCGGTCGAAAAGTCGCCGCGGAAGCCTGTCGCAAAGTCTGAACGGAAAAACTCGCCCTCTAGCATGAAGAGCGTCACGGCCGCCAGAAGACAGCAAGCCGGACCGGCGACCAATGCGAACCAGGCCCTGCACGAGGAGGTCAGTGCGCTTGACGAGGAGATCACCCGATTGAGAGGGCAATTGGCAGAAAAGCTTTATTTGCAAAATCTTCAGCTTAAAGGGATGCTCGAGCGATTCGATGCATCGTGACGTCCGCAAACGATCTCCAATACGGAACATACATGAAACCACAGCAGCGGAAATTTATTGTTGAATTCAAATCGGGCCGCCGGCGGTCGTCGGTGCAACCAGATTCTATCTGGGGCAACACGGACCTCAAGGCGCTGGCGCGGGAGGCGGAATATGATGCGCCGCATCTTTTCGCGCCGTCTTTCGTCTTGCAGAGTTCGGACGAACAGGACAGCCCTCAAGACGATGGTGTGCCCACGCACCATCCGCGTCTGTCAAACGAGCGAGTGAATGGCAAACAAGTTCCCGAGGCGTCGGTAGCGACGCGACAACTCGAGGTGGCGGGCCAGGACGAGGGTGTCAAAGCTCCTACGCAATCTTTGAAAGGTGAACAACCCTCCCTGAAGCGATCGACAGGAGTGAAAAAACGTCCGAGAAAGGTAGTTGCCGAGCGGCGCGAGAGAGCGACGCTGCCAACACATTCTGGGGGGCCTGAGCGTAGGTTTCGCGATGAATTGGATCTTCTCGACAAGGAGAACCAAGAGCTCAAGCGATTGTTGGTCGCCCATCTCGTTGACGAAAACGCAAGTCTTCGAGAGATGCTTTCACGGTTCGTGGCCTGATAGGCTGATCTAAAGCTACGGGCGAGGGTCTTGGCCTTCAGTGACATCCGTGGGCGGTGCTCGCTACAAAATCCCTGCTTGCGCATGACCGGCAGCACGGCACGGGTCACGCTTATGGGACCCGAAAGACCGCTGGCAAGCGGCAAGTCGACCTGGGCCGGTGTCAGTTCTTCGAAATATGTTGCATGGAAGCTTGTCGCGTTGTTGACTGACACGTCGATGCGTCCGAAACGCCCGAGTGCCGCTTTAAAAGCAGAGTCCGCGTCAGCGGACTTCATCACGCGCGCCAATGTCGATAAACATTCAGTTGCTAAGCACGGCAGGTTACGTTGGCCCGGAGATAGTCGATCGCATCAAGACTATTTGCACTGGCGCAATATCGCGCGATAACTCCAGCTTATAGCCGCGCATCTCGTCACCATTGCGACAGGGCCGCGACGAAGTTAAATGAACGAGCAAAGGGATTACCGGTTGCGGGTTCATGTAAATCTTGTGCCTTAATAGTCCCATTTTACCACGGTCAGCAGGGAGGTCCATATGGCCTACGCGATAACGTTCGTTGACGATGAGGGTGTTGTAGAACGGAAAAAACAGGTCAGGCCCATTCACCTGGACTACATCATGCAGAACGAGCATCGCATTATCGCGAGTGGGGGCTTTTTTCCGGACGACGACGACTTTCCCAACGGTGGTCTCATTCTGCTGGATACCAACGTTCGACAGGAAGCGATCGATTACATTGAAAACGATCCTTTTTTTCTGAATGGCATTTTCAGCAAGTACACGGTGCGTCGGTGGAAGAAATTTATTTTTGACCATAAGCGCGTGCCGGCCTAAATGGCATTTGCCGTGTGCCGGATTTACAGCATGCGGTGTCACAATGGATTGGGGCTAAGGCCACAGTGCCCACGACTTGATCGGGGCGCTGAGGCTGAATGAGGCCATAGAATATACCCGCAAAGGCCGGGTTCCCTTCAGGCAACGTTTCACTCCGTCATGTTCGCCGGTGGTTATTTAACTACCTCAACGTTGACCGTGATGGCGCCGGGGCGATCGAAAATGGACACGTCGCCGGTCACCGTTCCCAGGATGACAATACCTGGCTGCGGGACCCGACCATTCCGATAGTAGATCACGAAATCGCGCGAACTCCATAGCCTTCCTTGGACTACGCTATGTTGCGTCCGGTCTGGCTGACCGACAAACTCTCTGAGGAGGTGGAACTGACGAAAAAGGGCGAGCTGTACAAAGGCACGGAAACTTCGCGCGCCAGTCTTGCTGGTTCCGTTGGGATCTGTCAGCCTGATACAGATGGCGCAAAACCCGCGGCATATCGTTGATCTGGAAGTGGTCTTACTCGACAAGAAAATGGGGCCTGCCCAGGCAGACCCCATCGCGTTTATCCTAAGCGGATAGGTGCTGGTCGAAGAAGGACTGCAGCTTGTCGAATGGGATAATGTCCACCTTGTCGTAAAGATCGGTATGGCTCGCACCCGGGATGATGATGAGCTCCTTAGGTTCCGCCGCGGCCGCGTAGGCGGTCTGGGCAAAGTAAAGCGAGTGAGCCTTTTCGCCGTGGATGAAGAGGACCGGACGCGGGGAGATTTCCGCGATATAGGTCAAGATGGGCATGTTCATGAACGAGAGCGGTGTGGTCTGCGACCAAGCATTACCTGAGTTGACTGCGCGCTTATGATATCCGCGCGGCGTCGAGTAATAGTCGTGGTAGTCGATCATGAATTGCGGCGAATCTGCCGTGACGGCGGCGTTATATGCTGGCTGATAAGCCGGGGTTCCCTTTTCCGCATCCACCCAACGCTGGCGGCTCATCTGCTCCAGCGCCTGTGTGCGCTGTTCGAGGGTTACGCTGTCGTTATAGCCCTTCGACATGACGCGGGTCATGTCGTACATCGTGCTGGCCACCACGGCCTTTACGCGCTTGTCCGAAGCGACGGCATTCAATGCCATACCGCCCCAGCCGCAAACACCGATGACGCCGATACGCTCGCGATCGACTTCAGGCCTCAGACCAATGAAGTCCACCGCTGCACTGAAATCCTCAGTATTGATGTCCGGCGAAGCGATATTGCGTGGTTCGCCGCTGCTTTCTCCCGTATAGGACGGATCGAATGCGAGAGTAATGAAGCCGCGTTCGGCCATGGTCTGTGCGTAGAGACCAGAGGATTGTTCCTTTACGGCGCCGAACGGGCCACCAACAACAATGGCCGGCAGCCGTCCGTTGCCCCGGTTCTTCGGCAGATAGAGATCAGCCACCAATGTAATGCCGTAGCGGTTCTTGAACGTGATCTTTTCGTGATCTACCTTGTCGCTCTGGGGAAAAACCTTGTCCCATTCGTTTGAAATATTTTGGGCCGAAGCATTTGATACAGTAAAGAATGAAGCGACGCTGACTGCGGCAACGCTTGCACCGGTCATCTTCAGCATGTTCCGGCGTCCAGCATCCGGCTTGTCCTGATAAGCGGCCATAGCGGTGGTGTCATTTTGATCTTTCATTGCAGTATCTCCTTGATGGTTCCATCCGACATGTAATCAACGAACAGCATGACAATTAGACCGCTAAAATCGCTTGTGGTCATTAGTCTGGCTCATCAATCGAGGAGTTCATCAAGGCTCGGCCCTGCAACCGGTTAGCAGCCTCACGTCGCGAGAACTCCTTCCGCCCTGGCCGGCAATCGTCAGTCCGTTGCGATCCGTTCAAAACAGCAAATTCCCTTCCGCAGAGCGCCTGGGGTCAGCCGCTCTGTTGATGCCGCTTCAGCTTATGAGACCTCACGAACGGCAACGTCCGAATTGACCGATGCGAACACATTTTTTGGCATTGCGAATGCGCACGATCCAACTGAAGCGTCCTCTCAGCATGAGAAGCCCAGCGTATTCTCAAGCGACGTTACAGTGGCGCCGTCAATGGAAGGTTCTGCCGCCATCCACAGCGAGCGTCGCACCGGTGACATAGGACGATTCCGGCGATGTCAGAAACAGCATGGCCCTGGCAATTTCTGCCGGAGCGGCAATCCTTTTCAAAGCGTAATTACCGACGTTGGCGCGGAACCCATCCGCCATGGGCGTATCCACCATGCCAGGACAGACGCAATTCACACGAACGTTGGGGGCAAGATCCGCGGCAAGCGCCTTCGTCAGTGCGATGACCCCGCCTTTCGAAGCAGCATAGGCCGCAAGGCCGGGTGCATTCGGCAAAAGTCCCGCTCCAGAGGCAACGTTAACGATCGTTGAGAACTCGTTGCGTCTCAGCCATGGCAGGCAGGACTGAGTAACAAAAAAGCTTCCGGAGAGATTGACATCGATGACCTGACGCCAGATTTGGGGTGAGAGTTCGGCGGTTGGTCCGGTAACCATGATGCCGGCCGCATTGATCACGCCATCGATGCCACCGGTGGTTTTCCCAGCGTGAGCGATGACCTCTGCGACCTTCTCCTCCCGCGTAATGTCAACGCCGGCGATGACTGCGTCAAGACCTTCAAAGGCCGTCCGCAGCCCGTCGACGTTTCGATCGAGAAGGATGACTTTTGCACCTTCTTCGATGAATAACTCCGCCGTCACCCGCCCAATTCCGGAGGCGGCCCCTGTGATCACGATCCGCCGGCCGGCAAGGCGAGCGTTATTGGAAGGCTTCGAGGCGTTGTCTGGCATGATCGTCGTTCCAAAGTTTTCAATATTGCACAGGTCGTGGCGGACGAGGCGTCAGCGGGTGGGTAAATGAGCTCGGATCATCGCGTTTGCGAAGCCCAGAGTTCTGCTCGCCTGCGTCACTTTGAATGTCTATTCGATCAGACACGCGCTTATGAAGCGAGACAAAATCAATGCTCGAAATGGCGCAATATAAACAGAAATTGTACCCTTGGCGTAGCGGAAGGGTCCAATTCATTGCTGCCAACTTGACAGAAGCAGAGCGCTGCCCACAATTCGCTGATCGAAATGCAGGTGATGCTTCAAGGGCTGCCGATTGATGAGCCAGATCGATAGCTGCAACAAATGAAACTTACCTAATCATCCCTCTCCAACGCACTAGCTAGTTCCATGGTGTGCGTTACATGCGCCGAACAAACGCAATGGAGCCGGAAATGCAAAGCCCCATCCAACTCGAGATATCCCGCCGAAACTTACTGATCTCATCGGCCGCGACGCTCGCCGTCTCGGGCGCTGCGACAGGTCAGGCGGCGGCGCAGACAGAGGGAGAAACCGTGCAACACATGTCGAAGCTGACACTGACGGTCAACGGTGAAAGCCGCGACCTTGATGTCGACAATCGAACGACGCTCCTCGATGCACTCCGCGAGCATCTTCACCTGACCGGCACGAAGAAGGGTTGCGATCACGGCCAATGTGGGGCCTGCACCGTCATGGTCGATGGTCGTCGCGTCAATTCCTGTCTGACCCTCGCGGTGATGCACGAGGGCGACCAGGTGACGACGATCGAAGGACTTGGCAAACCAGGTGCGCTCCACCCCATGCAGGCGGCTTTTGTCAAGCATGACGGGTTCCAATGCGGATACTGTACGCCTGGACAGATCTGTTCCTCCGTGGCGGTGTTGGAAGAAATCAAGGCCAACATCCCCAGCCACGTCACCGGCGACCTGACGGTCCAAGCCGTGGTCACTCCCACCGAAATCCGTGAGCGTATGAGCGGCAATATCTGTCGTTGCGGCGCCTATTCCAACATCGTCGATGCCATCGTCGAAGCTGCGGGGACAAAAGCATGAAAGCCTTTTCCTATGAACGCGCTGGGTCTGTCGAGGCCGCGGTAAAAGCCGCCGCTTCCAATCCGGACGCGAAATTCATCGCTGGCGGAACCAATCTGCTCGACCTGATGAAGCTCGAGATTGAAACACCGACGCACTTGATCGACGTCAATGGACTGGGACTGGACACGATCGAGACTACGCCCGACGGCGGCCTGCGGATCGGCGCCCTCGTTCGCAACACCGATCTTGCGACGCACGAAACCGTCCGGCGCGACTACGCGCTGGTGTCGAGGGCACTGGTTGCAGGCGCTTCGGGCCAGTTGCGGAACAAGGCAACGACGGCGGGAAACCTGCTGCAACGCACGCGCTGTCCTTATTTTTATGATACCCACCAGCCCTGCAACAAGCGACAGCCCGGAAGCGGCTGCTCCGCCATCGGCGGTTTTTCCCGCCAGCATGCGGTCGTGGGTGTCAGCGATGCCTGCATCGCCACTCATCCAAGCGATATGGCCATCGCCATGCAGACACTCGATGCCGCGGTCGAAACTGTCAAGGCCGACGGCACGCGTCGCTCGATCCCGCTAGCCGACTTTCACACTTTGCCAGGCGACACACCGCACATCGAGACGGTGTTGGAGCGTGGCGAGATTATCACGGCGGTGTTGCTGCCGCCACCGATTGGAGGCAAGCAGATTTATCGAAAGGTTCGCGATCGTGCGTCTTACGCGTTTGCCGTGATCTCGGTTGGGGCCGTCCTGCAGTCGGATGGAACCGGCCGCGTTGCCGTTGGCGGTGTTGCCCACAAGCCGTGGCGCGTGAGGGAAGCCGATGCGGCACTTCCAAACGGTGCACAGGCAGCCGCGCGCTCATTGCTTGCTGATGCGCATCCGACAGAACAGAACCGGTTCAAGCTCGATCTGGTCGAGCGCACGCTCGGCGCAGTGATCGCTGAAGCAAGGGGTTAAGTCATGCAGTTCGACACACCAGCAACCACCAATCCGATCGACCGCATGAAGGTGGTCGGCCAGCCAATACTGCGGATCGACGGCGAGTTGAAGACCACCGGACGGGCGATGTATGCCTATGAATGGCACGATACCAACACGCGCTATGCCTACGGATATCCCCTAGGGGCAGCGATCGCCAAGGGCCGTATCAGGGCGATGGACGTCACCGCCTCCAAACGGGCACCGGGCGTTCTTGCGGTCGTCACCACACTCGATGTCGGCGAGCGCAAAAAAGGCAAGTTCAATACCGCCAATCTGTTTGGCGGCGATCAGGTCCAGCACTATCATCAGGCGATAGCCGTGGTCGTGGCCGAAAGCTTCGAGCAGGCGCGTGCCGCCGCAGCACTCATCAAGGTCGATTATGCGGAAGAAGAGGGCGTCTTCGATCTTCGGGAGGCGATGGATAACGCCGTCAAACCTGAAACAGGGGATCCGGATTCGAAAGCCGGCGATTTCGACGCCGCTTTCATGGCCGCACCTGTGACGTTCGATGAGACCTACGCCACGCCCGACCAGTCCCATGCGATGATGGAACCGCACGCCTCTATTGCCGTCTGGCAAGGTGACGAATTGACGTTGTGGACGTCGAGCCAGATGATCGATTGGTGGCGCGCCGACCTTGCAACGACGCTCGACATCGACAAGGATAAAATCCATCTGATGTCGCCGTTCATCGGCGGTGGTTTCGGCGGCAAGCTTTTCTTGCGTGCCGACGCGGTGCTGGCCTCTTTTGCAGCACAGGCCGCCAAGCGGCCGGTCAAAGTCGCGTTGCCTCGGCCTTTGATGATGAACAACACCACACATAGACCCGCGACCATTCAGCGGGTGCGCATCGGCGCCGAACGCGACGGCAAGATTACGGCGATTGCACATGAAAGTTGGTCGGGCGACCAGAAAAGCGGGCAGCCGGAGGCGGCCGTGATGCAAACACGTTTGCTCTATGCCGGTGAGAACCGCATGACCGCCATGCGTCTTGCTACGCTCGATCTTCCCGAGGGAAACGCCATGCGCGCGCCTGGTGAAGCGCCGGGTCTGATGGCGCTCGAAATCGCCATGGACGAGATGGCTAACAAGCTCGGCATGGATCCGGTGGCCTTCCGGATCCTCAACGATACACAGGTCGACCCTGAAAAAACCGAGCGGCCGTTTTCTTACAGAAATCTCAACGGGTGCTTGGAGCTCGGCGCAGAGCGCTTTGGCTGGGGCGCACGTGGTCGGCCGGGCGCCCGCCGGGAAGGCAATTGGTTGGTCGGGATGGGCGTGGCTGCGGCATTCCGCAACAATATTCACCTTCCGTCGGGTGCGCGGGTTCGGTTGAATGCCGACGGTATTGTTACTGTCGAAACCGACATGACCGATATTGGCACGGGAAGCTATACGATCATCGCCCAGACCGCCGCCGAGATGATGGGACTTACGATCGACAGGGTTGCCGTGCAACTGGGCGACTCGCGTTTCCCGGTCTCTGCGGGTTCCGGCGGTCAGTTCGGCGCCAACTGTTCGACATCAGGGGTGTATGCGGCCTGTGTAAAGCTTCGCGAGGCCATTGCACAAAAACTGGGCTTCAACTCCGCGGACGCCGTCTTTGAAAACGGCACCGTGCGCTTGGGCAATCGCGCTGTTCCGCTCGCGCAAGCCGCAGGGCAAGAGGGTCTGGTCGGCGAGGACACGATGCAGTGGGGGAAGCTGACTGAAACGCACCAGCAATCAACCTTCGGTGCCCATTTCGTCGAGGTTGGTGTCGATGCCGCAACCGGCGAAAGCCGCATTCGCCGGATGCTGGCAGTCTGTGCGGCAGGACGAATTCTCAATCCGGTGACGGCCCGCAGCCAGGTCATTGGTGCAATGACCATGGGAGCGGGCGGCGCGCTGTCCGAGGAGCTGGCGGTCGACACGCGCCGCGGCTTCTTCGTCAATCATGATCTCGCAGGTTACGAAGTTGCAGTTCACGCCGATATTCCCCATCAGGAGGTCGTGTTCATGGACGAGACCGACCCGATGTCGTCTCCGATGAAAGCCAAAGGCGTCGGCGAGCTTGGTCTGTGCGGCGTATCCGCTGCCATTGCAAACGCCATCTTCAACGCCACCGGCGTCAGGGTCAGGCATTACCCGATTACGCTCGACAAGCTGATTGGCGGGCTCCCGAACGTGGCTTAATGGGCGCAACTCTGGCGGCCGGGTTTCAAAACCCGCCGCCACCTTTCAAGGACCTGGCCTTTGGACACGCTTTCTCTCATAACCCTGCCGACGCCCGCAAGGGCGCTGGTAACCGATGATCTGGTTGACGTTCTGACCTTCGCTGTCGAAGCCTTCGCGCAAGGCAAAGTTGCGATTGCAACGCTCGTCGACATCCGTGGCGGTGCGGCTCGCGCGCTGGGATCGCACGTTGTCGTGGCGGCCGATGGCGGCTTTTGCGGCTATGTCTCCGGCGGATGCGTCGAAGCTGCCGTGGCAGCGGAGGCGCTTCTGGCGATGGACGAAGGGCGTGACAGGACAGTGATGTTCGGCGCCGGGTCGCCCTTCATCGATATCGTTCTTCCCTGCGGCGGCGGCATTACCGTGTTGATCCACGTTCTGCGCGAGATCAGTGGGATCGTCGATGTGCTTGATAGGCTGAGGCGACGCCACGCAGTTGGCCTGCATTATGTGTCAAAGACACAGTTGCTTGCTCCCGTTGACCCGATTCCACGCTCCGTCTGGCAGGGCGACGGCTTTGTGACGGTCTACCGGCCGTCCACACGTGTGATCCTGTCCGGTCAGACGGTCGAGGCACACACCACGGCGCGCCTGGCCAAGGCAGCGGGCTATGACGTGATCATGAGGGGGGCGGGCGAGGCGGCCCGGTTGGGCGACGACATCGATGCCTATACCGCGATCATCCTGCTGCACCATGACCTGGATCAGGAAGAGGCGCTTCTCGCCCTCGCGCTACGCACGCCGGCCTTTTACATAGGCGCACTGGGCAGCACGCGAACGCACAGGCGACGGGTCGATCGGATGAAGAAAGCCGGCTTCAACGACACCGAACTGTCGCGCATCAAGGCGCCCATTGGTGTGTTTGGACCGACGCGAGATGCGTCCTCCCTGGCCCTTTCCGTGCTGGCCGACGTGGCGGCAACCAGGCTCATGGTGTACGCGTGACGACGTCGGCGGAAAATATGGTGCTCGATCGGCCAGCACCTTCGGGCAAGATGGAACCCATGCGGGTTCCGGCTACGATGATCGACCCGTTTCAAAGGGCGGTCACGTATTTGCGCGTGTCGGTGACCGACCGCTGCGATTATCGCTGCACTTATTGCATGACCGAGAACTTGACCTTTCTCCCGAAGAAAGATCTTCTGACGCTTGAGGAGCTCAACCGTCTTTGCGCCGCCTTCATTGCCAAGGGCGTTCGAAAGCTGCGGCTAACGGGCGGAGAACCCTTGGTACGCAAGAATATCATGCATCTGGTCCGCAACCTGGGCAGGCAGCTGGGGTCAGGTCTGGACGAGTTGACGTTGACCACCAATGGCTCCCAACTCGCACAGTTTGCCGACGAGCTCTACGACTGCGGGGTCAGGCGCATCAATGTCTCTCTCGATACGCTCGATCCAGACAAGTTTCGCCAAATCACGCGCCGCGGCGACATAGACAAGGTCATGGAAGGTATCGACGCGAGCCAGAAGGCGGGATTGAAGATCAAACTCAATGCCGTGGCGCTCAAGGGTTTCAACGATGTCGAGATGCCCGACATGATCCGGTTCGCGCACCGCCGCGGCATGGACCTGACCGTGATCGAGACGATGCCAATGGGCGAGGTCGAGCAAGACCGCACAGACCGTTACCTGCCATTATCCAAACTCCGCGCCGATCTCGAGCAGCAGTTCACCCTAACCGAAACCGGCTACCGAACCGGCGGCCCGGCGCGCTATGTTACAGTCAAGGAAACCGGCGGCCGTCTGGGTTTCATCACGCCGATGACCCACAATTTCTGCGAAAGTTGTAATCGGGTACGGCTGACCTGCACCGGTACGCTCTACATGTGCCTTGGCCAGAACGATGCAGCGGATCTGCGCTCGACACTCCGTGCGACGCAAGACGACGATCTGCTCTGTGCTGCTATCGACGAGGCAATTGCCCGCAAACCCAAGGGCCATGACTTCATCATCGACCGGACGCATAACAGACCGGCCGTTGCCCGGCATATGAGCGTCACAGGAGGCTAAGCCATCACCGGATTGATGAGTCATTCTCATATCCGTATGCGGATAGTGGACGCTAATCAATGACTGGTGTTTTCGCTACTGTGTCTATCAGCGCATTGTCAGGGCGCAATGAATGAAGGTGACCATCAACAGCAGGGATAGATCATGGGCAACAATCTCATCGGCGATATCATGCTTGGCGCCAGCGCTGCTCTTATTGTCCTCGTCGCGACCACATTTCTCCTGTTTTGCTTCGGCGAACCCAGCCTCTGATGACGACAGCTGGGGCCGCCTATGCGCTCAGAAGAGCCTGCCCATGCCCCCGTTGGTTCGCGAAATAGCAACCCGGGAGTGACATGGGCATTCCCTTGAACGGCAGCTATCAAAGTTGATGGATGCATCGGACCTCTACAAGACGTAAGGCAAAGACGATGGCAGTAGAAAGAACGGTATGACACGACGGCGAGTGATGGCGATGGCCTTGGCGACCCCGGACATGCCCTCGCGTAGGCGAACCGGTCGCTTGTTTCAGCGAAGGAGACTAATATGAAAGTGGAGTTCTCGTTCTCGGACTTCGTCTTCACCGCGACGCTTGAGGACAATCCGTCAGCGCGCGATCTGGCATCGATGATGCCCCTCGACCTGACGATCGACGATTATTCCACCAACGAGAAGATCGCCTACCTGCCGCGAAAGCTCACCGAAGAAGGCCGCGCGGCTTTCGGGAACGAGGCCCTTGGAGACCTTTGCTACTTTGCGCCTTGGGGCAATCTGGTCTTTTACTATGAGCGCTATCAATACAGCAGCGGGTTAATCCGGCTCGGCCGCCTGGACAACGGGTTTGAACCGCTCCTAACCCGCGGCGCGTTTCCGCTGAAAGCAAGACTTTTGGCGTGATGGCAGATGGCGGCCACGTTTTGTCTGCCTATCGGCGAATTCTGAAAAAATCAAACCTGATCGGTCGCCACGCACCTGATCTATGCCTACGCGGCCGACTGCGCCGGTCACGCGCCGTGGCGAGGGCGGCGTCGAAAACCGGGAGACAAGTCAATGTTGATGGAATCAGCCTCTCGCGATAATGTAGCGGCCAACTGGAGCGCGGTCGTCGCATTGTCGCTTTGCGTATTTGTGCTGATCGCATCCGAATTCCTTCCCGTCAGCCTTTTGACGCCGATCGCCAGCGAACTTGCGCTCAGCGAGGGACAAGCTGGCCAGGCGATCTCGATCTCCGGGCTCTTTGCGGTGGTGACCAGCCTGTTCATCTCCTATCTGTCTCGGACGATCGATCGCAAGACCGTGCTTTTGTCGTTGACCGGCCTGATGTGCGTGTCCGGTATTGTCGTAGCGCTGGCGCCGAACTATCCCGCGCTCATGTTTGGCCGGGCACTTCTCGGCATTGTTATTGGCGGCTTCTGGTCGATGTCGACAGCGATAGTCATGCGTCTCGTTCCTGAGGACACTGTGCCCAAGGCGCTCGCTTTCCTCAATGGCGGCAATGCTCTTGCGGCAACCATTGCAGCCCCGCTCGGCAGCTTTCTCGGCGGATTGATCGGCTGGCGCGGTGCCTTTTTCTGCGTGGTCCCTCTCGCCGCGATTGTCGCTATTTGGCTGGCTTTCTCCCTGCCACGGATGCAAGGTGGCAACGCCTCAGGCGCTACCGCAACATTCCGGCTTCTCGCCAGACCCGTGGTCGCCATTGGCATGGCCGCGGTCCTGTTCCTGTTCATGGGCCAGTTCGCACTTTTCACCTATCTGCGGCCGTTTCTGGAAACCGCCACCCGTGTCGACGTTCCCACGCTGTCCCTGCTTTTGTTAGTTGTTGGGGTGGCAGGTCTTGTCGGGACGATGTTCATGGACCGGTCTTGAGCAGAAGCTTATACGGCGTACTTGTCCTTGCACCTGCCTTCATGGCAGCCATTGCCGTCGCGCTGAGTACTTTCGGCGGCGCGGTGATTGCCACCGCGGTGCTGCTCGCAGCCTGGGGGCTCGCAACCTGCGGCCCGGTCGGTTGGGGGGTGTGGATCTCCCGCACGCTGCCACGAGACGCGGAGACGGCTGGCGGACTGATGGTGGCGACCATTCAATTCGCCATCACGCTCGGCGCAACGATCGGCGGGCTGCTGTTTGACGCCGGCGGGTACCAGACCACATTTTTGACCAGCGCCGGTATTTTGCTGGCGGGCGCTATGCTTGCTTACGTCTCGCGCGCAACCTCGCGAAAAGCGGCCCGACCTGAAGTCGAAGCGGCCCTCCATGGATCCCCTTGAGGTGTCCTTTATCCGGGCCATGCGCGCTGACCGGCACCCTCAAAACACTTGGGAGAACCGTGGGGGTCTTGTCAGGGTATAACGCCGTTTAATACCCGCCGCCCTCTTAAAAACCACGGCCATCATATTGATTGTAATCACTTTTTTAATCTGCCACGCAAGTACGCGTGATGGAATCGGCAGCGATGCCCACCGTCCGTCCGTTGACAAAAACTGGTGCACTACCAATACCGTTGCGTCGCGAGCGGAGGATGCTTGCTAACCCATCTGCGGTCGTCAGTCAGGCAAGAGACCCGGATCGGCATGTCGGCGCATGCGCCATCAGTGGAGGAAATGATGAATAGATTTGAAGGCCGTGCTGTGATGGTAACCGGGGCGGGAAGCGGCATTGGCGCTGCCTGCGTTCGCCGCCTGCATTCGGAGGGCGCGGATGTGATTGCGATCGACGTGACAGGCCAAGCCGTCGACAAGATCGTCTCTGAGTTTGACGGTAGCCCGCGCGTCAAGGGTGCAGTGCTTGACGTCTGCGACCAATCGGCGGCTTTGGCGCTTGCCGCAGAAACCCGCACGCGGCTTGGTCGGCTGGATGGCCTGGTCAATTGCGCAGGTATTACCGGCGTCGCCAACATTCTGGATGTCGAACCGGAAAAGCTCGAGCGCGTCCTGGCGGTCAATTTCGGTGGCACCGTGAATATGTGTCAGGCCTTTGTAAGGGCAGTTCAAGACGACAAGGGGCCGCGCGCCATTGTCAATATTTCATCAGGCGCAGGCGTCATGGGCGTGGCGAACCGACTACCCTATGTCGCTTCCAAATTCGCAGTCTCGGGCATCACCAAATCGATGTCCCCGGAACTGGGCCCGCTTGGCATCCGCGTCAATGCCGTGGCACCTGGCATGACCAACACGCCGCTTGTTGAATACATGCTAAAGGATCCGCAAGCCGTGGCACGCATCAAAGCCGCCCATCCGATCGGACGCATGGGCGAACCCGAAGAGATTGCCGCGGTCATTGTTTTCCTCTTGACCGACGATGCCAGCTTCATGACTGGCGCGATCGTCTCCGTCGATGGCGGCCAGACAGCCTGCCTGTAAGCGCTCAGTGCCAGCACGCACGCCGGGCAATTCGACGTGACAAAGCGCAGCCGTGCGCAACATAGCCGGCACACCGAGCGACGGGCCATCCAGACAACGCAACTGGGTGCCCGCACACTGCAGATTATCTTCGGGAGGAGGATAGGGTGGGAGACGATACAAGAACCGCACGGCAAGCTGGAGCAGTCTTCATTTCCGTTTGTGAGCTGTCAAAGAGCTTCGGTGCCAACACGGTGGTTCGCGACGTCACGCTTGACATCCGGGCCGGAGAAATCCTGGTGCTTTTGGGACCGAACGGCGCCGGCAAATCGACCCTCCTCAACATGATCGGTGGTACGTTGCAGCCGAGCGCGGGCGCCATGGCGCTGGATGGGCATCCGGTTGATTTCGAAAGCTACATGGCCGGTTCGGCGCGCACGCGCGGTATCCAGCGGGTATTTCAGGAACTTTCGACCTTTCCGAACCTCACAGTTGGCGAAAATCTGACTCTCACCTCTGAGCGAAAGTCCGGCGTATCGCGGCGTGAGATGATGCGCAACGCCCGGCAGCGCATGCAGGTCTTTCCCGGCAATCGCATCGATGTGGGTGCGGAAGTATCGCAACTTTCGGTTGCGGAGCGCCAGATGGTGGAAATCGCACGGGCCATGACGGAACCGGGCACGCGACTGGTTATTCTCGACGAGCCGACATCAGCATTGTCGTTGCAAGAAGCCGATCAACTCGCCGATCTGGTGACCCGCAAAGCCGCCGAGGGCGTGGCGATCATTTATGTTACCCATAAGCTTGAAGAGGCGCTGCGGCTTGCCCACCGTATCGTCGTCCTGCGCGACGGAAAGCTGCATTTTGACGGCGACGGACGCGCGGTCACCCATGATCAACTTCTGACCTTGCTTGGCGCCACCGCGGAGCAGGCGATCCCCGTGACGGCGCAACCGACGCATGCCGCCCAGCGCGACCTCTTGACCGTTCGGGGCCTGTCTGCGCCTCGATTGCACGACATCGGCATTCGCGTCGGTGAGGGCGAGATTGTCGGCATTGCCGGGCTGGAGGGGGCAGGGCAGCGTGAGTTGCTTCAGGCGGTTTTTGCGGCGCGCAGTCGCACGCTAGGCGCCGTGCATTCGCAAAGCGACATGGCCTATGTCAGCGGCGACCGCAAGCGAGAGGGCCTCTTGCCACTATGGAATGTCGAGGACAATGTATCGATCTCGGCTGCACCGCGTTTCTCGCGATTTGGACTCGTCGCTTTCGCAGCACTCAAGGCAAACGCTCAAGACTGGCTCGCCGAACTGGGTCTTTCCCACCGGGCGAGCTCACCAATCGTCAGCCTCAGCGGCGGAAACCAGCAACGTGCGCTGCTCGGCCGAGCGCTGGCGAGTGAGGCGCCGCTTCTGCTTCTGGATGATCCGACCCGTGGCGTCGATGCAAATGCCAAGACCTCCATCTATGCCATCCTCGACAAGCTGAAGGACAAGGGTCGCAGCGCGATACTGTATTCGACCGAGATCGCCGAGTTTCACAAATGCGATCGGGTCTACGTCATGGCGCGTGGCCACATCGTCGCCGAATTCAGCGGCGCTGAGGCGACCGAGGAGCGGATCGTGCAGGCCTCCTTCATGCAGCCCGCCGGCCAGCATTCGAGCGGCGCGTCCGAACCCGGAACGTCTGAAACAGGCGCATCGGGCCAGGCGGCGTCAGGGCGTCTGCTATCGTGGCGAGCCCTGCCGGCCGCACTGCTGATGGTGGCGATGTTCGCTTTGGCCTTTTGGCAGCAGCCAAACGCGCTGAGCACCTTCGGGCTCGAGCTGTTGCTGCAGGCCTCTATGCCGCTGGCTTTTGCGGTCGTGGCACAGATGCTGTTCTTACTCGGCGGCGATATTGATCTCGGGCTCGGCTTTGCCATTGGCTTGGCCAATGTTGTGGCAGCAACTTATCTCGTAGATGCCCCAGCGATCGGGATACTCGCCATGGCGGGTATTATCACGGGTTACGTAATCCTGGCACTCATCGTCGAGATCTTGGGCGTCTCGTCGGTGGTGGCGACGCTTGGCGCCTCGTTCGTGTGGCTTGGCCTCGGGCTGATGGTGCGGGAGACCCCAGGAGGCCACTCGCCGGGATGGCTCGCCGCGTTGACGCATGTGAAACTTTGGCCGCTCCCCCTGGCCTGTTATGTGTTGGTCGCAATTGCGCTGCTTGGCCTGTGGATCTGCCAGGGATGGGGCTACAGCATCCGCTTGCGCGCTCTGGGCCACAACCGGCGCACCTATGTGTCGCTCGGCTTTTCCGCCTTGGCGGGTCGAATCACGCTCTATGCACTGGCGGGGATGTTTGCCGTCCTGTCGGGCCTTATCCTGACTGCTGCCACCGGCGCCGGCAATGTTCATGTCGCGTCGAATTTCACCTTGGCGACGATCGCTGCGGTGGTGGTTGGCGGAGCAAGTTTTGCCGGTGGGCTTGTGTCTCCGATTGGCGCGGTGATGGCGGTGGTGGGCATTTCCCTGATTACCACCAATCTCGGTTTCTTCGGTATCAGCTCCGAATATTCGACCGCCATCGGCGGGTTGGCGCTGATCACAGCATTGAGTTTCCGCTCCTTCACCAGGTCAACTGCGCGATGAACCAAACCACCAGCATTACAAATCATCCTGCACCGCTCCCTGACGCGCCTGTTTGCATCTGGCGCCGGCTTTTCCGGCAGTCCTGGATGGGCGCGCTTGTCGCAGCCGTACTCCTTTGGCTGCTTGCAGGGGCTGTGACCGGCTCTTTGTCGGTGTCTTTCATTCTTGCCAATGCAACCATTGCGGGGTTTCTCACGTTGGCCGGTACGGCGCAGATGATCGTGATCGCCAGTAAGCCCGGCAACTTCGACCTGTCGCTTCCCTATGTGATTACCTTCGGCGCCTATATCATGTCAGCGGGCTTCCTGGGTCAGGGTAATACAGCCGGCTCGCTGGCCCTCACCGTGCTGGCGGGCGCATTGGCTGGGGCCTTGAATGCTCTTTTGATCGTGCGGTTGCGCATCCCGGCGATCGTTGCGACTTTGGCATCGGGTTACATCATTTACAGTCTTATCGTCGCCATTCAAAGTGGTGTGTTCAGTCGCGTGGGCGGTCTGTTCGAGGCGGCACTGCGGTTACGGATTGCCGGCGTCTCCGGCGCGCTCGTGGCGACGGTCGCAACTTTGGTCCTGGTCTCCATCTTGTTGTCACGTACCGTCTTCGGATTGCAGCTGCATGCCATGGGCCAAAATGGCGAGGCGGCGCGACTGGCCGGCGTGCGGCGCGGCTGGCTGACACTTGGCACATTCATGTTGTCTGGAGTTCTTGCTGCGTGGCTGGGCGCACTGCTCGCGACCTATCAGGGCGGCGTGTCGGCCGACCTTGGCCGTAGTTACCTCTTGGGCTCAGTCGCCGCAGTGGTCGTGGGAGGAACGCGCATTACCGGAGGCGCCACGTCGGTCTTCGGGACGGCACTCGGTGCTTTGGTGCTGACACTTGCCCAGTCCGATCTGATCCTGCTGCAACTGAGCATTGGAGCCCAATACGTCATCCAGGGTCTGCTTGTCCTGGGGACGGTCTGTCTGGTGGCCGCCCGGTCATCGAACCGTAGCTGACCGCAACGCGGGACGCAGCGATCAAAACGAGGAGGAGGAACATATGCAGAGAAGTTTCGTAAGGCGCTGGATGCTGACAGGAACGCTGATGGTGGCGGCAGCCTTAGGCGCCGGTTCGGCCATGGCCGCCGGCGACAAGATCACCATCGGCGTGGCCATGCCCTTCCAGGGCAATGGCTGGCAGAAGGGCTTTCTTGCCGCAGCACAATGGGCAGCCGGCGAGATCAATGCCAAGGGCGGCAAGACTGTTGAACTGACCGTGGTGGACGCGGCGGGCGACACACAGACGCAAATCCAGCAGATCAACAACATGACCCTGCAGGGTGTGGATTTCATCATTCTCGAACCATTGTCGGACACTGCACTTAACGGCGCGATCGACAATGCCGTGGATGCCGGCATTCCGGTTTTGACGACGGCACTTGGCTCGGTCACCAACCCCAAGGCCATCGACCTCCAGTTCGACTACGACGAACTGGGTGAGAAATATGTCAGCTACGTCGCCGAGCGGACAGGCGGCAAGGGCAATGCCTTGAACATCCGTGGCCTAGCCGGAAATGCGGCGGAACAGGCGATCCAGGATGCCTATGTCAAGGCGCTTGCCAAGTATCCGAATATCAAGATTGTAGCCGAGGTCTACGGCGACTGGAACCAATCGGTGGCTCAGCAACGTGTCTCCGCCATTCTGCCGACCTTGCCGCAGGTCGACATCATATTCTCGCAAGGTGTCGCCGCATTTGGTGCCGCTCAAGCCTTCATTGCCGCAGGACGCGAGGTTCCCCTTCAGGTCTATGGTTTCGATGGGGTCGATACAAACCTGCTACTCGATCTCAATTCGAAATCGGGCTATCAGTCGGTGGCGATCAACACCGATCCCGGCATCGGCAGCGTGGCCGTCAATGTGGCGGTAGCCAAGCTCAGCGGTGTCGACGTCCCTCTGAAGATGATCTCGCCGGTTCCGACCATTACGATGGATGACCTGAAAACAACCTACAAGGGCATGGCTGACAGCGACATCGCATGGGTGAAATACCAATATGACTGGACACTGGCGAACGTCATTTACGCCAAATAGCCTCGATTGTTGGTAGGCTGCGCGCCCGCGGGTACCTTTTGGAGCCTGCGGGCAACATCGCGCGCCGATGGGCAAAAGCCGTCACCAGTTCCGATCCACACGACGTTCCGCTGCAGGGTGCCCACGTGGCTGAAAGCCGCACCATTATTGTGTGACGCGAGCGCAAACGATCGGCCACACCTTGTGTGGTTTAGACACGATGACAGACCAGCGGAGGAGCAGGAAGAATGTCCGAACATTACGAGATCGTCGACAAACGTTTCCACGATAAGGTTGCGTCGCTCTTTCCGCCCGAAGAACTGTTCAGCGGCGGTCTCTTTACGGAAGGTCCCGCCTATTTTCCGGCGGGCCGCTATCTGCTTTTCACAGATCTCCCCAACGACCGGATTTTACGCCTGGACGAGACGGATGGTTCGATCAGCGTGTTCAGGCAGGAATGCGGTCACCCGAATGGTCAGACGGTAGATCTGCAAGGCCGCCTGCTGAGCTGCGAACACCGCTACCGTCGCGTCAGCCGAACCGAGCATGATGGCAGCGTCATCACAATCGCCGACCGCTGGCAGGGAAAGTGCCTAAACTCTCCCAACGATGTCGTCGTGACTTCCGACGGTGCAGTCTGGTTCACCGATCCACCCTACGGCATTTTCCACGATCTCGACGGCATCAAGGCTGAATCGGAAATCGACGGTTGTTATGTTTACCGCGTCGATCCGGTCACCGGAGCGGTCGAGGCCAAGATCACCGATATGATTATGCCGAATGGTTTGGCCTTTTCGAAAGACGAGTCCGTTCTTTATGTCGTGGATAGCGGCAAAAGCCATCACGAGGATGGACCGGCGCATCTGCGTTCTTTTACGGTCGATAGTAACCATCGTCTCGTGAGCCGCGGCGTGTTTGCCGAGTGCCCGGTTGGCATTTATGATGGCCTTCGGTTGGACAGCGACGATCATCTGTGGATCACTGCTGGCGATGGCGTCTATTGCTACGAGCCCGGGGGGGACCTGCTGGGGAAGATCAAACTTGGAAAGATTGCCGCCAACCTGACCTTCGCCGGGCCCCGGCGCAACGTCATGTACGTGTGCGCGACAAATTCGCTCTTTCGCATCCGGCTGAAGATCAATGGCAGGGTCCGCTAAAGGCGATCTGTTATCGATGAGATGGCGGCAAGCCGACGGTAGCGGCGGTCCGGCTCGAGTAAATGTGTGCGTGGCGCGATGAACGGTCGCAGGGGCAGCTCCCAAGGGGAGGCGGCCCCTGGAGCCGCCACGCCGTTGATTTGAAACATTGACGAGATGGGCGCGGCGCGGGCAAGCGATGGAGAGCCTGGACGGCGCAACTGCGGCATGAATTTGCCCATCGCTCCAGAGGGGGCGACAGGCAATTCTTGTTTTACAGAGAGATCCCCAGCTCGCGGATCAAGGGCTGCAGAATCGCCTTGTCGTCGTGCCAACGTTTCATGAAAGACTGCGGATCACTGGCCGGCATGCCCAAGCCAAGCTCTGCATACCGCGCCTTCACACCGTCATTCTGCAGAGCAAAGGCAAGCGCATCGCTGAGACGATTGACCACGTCGTCGGGCGTATCATGGGGCACGATCATGCCCTGCCAGGCGCCGGCCCTGAAACCTGGGAGTGCTTCTTCCCCAAAGGTCGGAACCTCCGGAAGGGCCGCCAGACGTGATGCCGAAAATGTGGCAAGTGGCCTAACGTCGCCAGACCGGATCACTTCGCGTGCCGTGCCATAGTCGATGACGATGGCCGGAACAACGCCGGCAAGAACGTCGTTCAGTGCCGGGGCCATGCCACGATAGCTGATATGTTCAAGCGTCAGTCCGGCTTCGCGCGCCAGCCGTTCCATCGCCAAGTGCAATGGACTACCAACGCCAGGGCTTGCAAAGGCAATCGGCTGGGACGTGGTCTTTGCCTGATCGATGAAGTCCTTCACCGTTTTGTAGGGCTGAGCCTTTGAAACGGCCAGCAGTATGTTGATATCCGCATAGACGCCGACAGGCCGAAAATCCTTGTCCGGATCATATTGCAGATTCTTGTAGGCGACGGGGTTGATGATCAATGTGCCGTTGTCGGCAGCCCCGACCGTCAGACCATCAGGGTGGGCATGGGCGAGCGCCGTTGCGCCGATTGAACTGCCCGCACCGGGCCGATTATCGACAATGATCGTCTGTCCGAGCTTTTGCGACATTGGAGCACTGAGCAAGCGAGCAATGAGATCGGTTGACCCTCCAGGGGGATATCCGACAATCCACCGGATCACGTCAGCGGCCGCAGCGCGGCTACTCATTACGCCAAGCGCGCCCAGCGCCAGCCCGCCCATCAGCACAGTTCGTCTCGTCGGGTTTCTTGGTACCATTTGCTTGCCCCTCCCAGGCTTTGAAGCAGGTCCGCAGCGAATGACCCGCTGCCCCTTACATTCGTGCACACGAAAGCGCCTTTCCATCGGCACCTCGTGGCTCTCCAGGAACCGACGATAGCGCCGGCGGGTATCGGACCACAAGCGCCCGGAGCCGCAGCGGTATAAGCTGGGTTTATACATAGGGTAAAATGGATCGCCGTCTGCCCGATGGGTGTAGCGAGCAGCACGACATTGAAGGGCGTGTCCCGAGGTTTCGACAGAACCGCACAACGGCGCGATCATCCATCCTGATGTCGACGCACCGGCGCCGATCGCCTGTTGCTAGCGCCGCGCAACCCATGCCGGCTGGGTTTGCGACCTGCAGCGGGTTTGCTGGACGGCAGGCCACCGGCGCAGCGGACAGAATTGATGAATCTGTCTCATAGCTGCAAACGGCCTGGCCCCACTAATGATTAGCCGGCGTCTCTGTTATGTCTCCGGTTTGTCGAAGCACAACCGCGCTTCCATTGTTCGTGCAGCCGCCATTGGCTCGCTGCAGGGATGGGACCGACAAACCATAACCGGCAGCCTGCGGAAGGGCCGGCGGCAGTCGTCTTGAAGGGACATGGACGGAAATGGCAATAGTTTTGGCGCGGATCGGGCTGGCTGCAATAGCGGGATTGATTGTCCTAGTTGGCGGCTACTTCCTATCGCCGGGGGCCGACGGGCCAACGCCTGCCTATGCGGAGGCAAACCAGGTGACCTTTCCGCCGCTTGATCAACTCACGCACTACACCACCGTCCGGCGCGGAATCACGAGAGAGCATATGCTGACCAGTCACGCAGCCCTTGCGGCCATCAAGGCCGGCCAAGATGTTCCAGTCGGCACGCATGTGGTTCTTGTCGATTACCAGAGCGATGTCCTGACGCGTTATCTCGTTGCCCAAAAACTGGGAGAGGGCGTGGACGATTGGCAATATCAGTGGTTCTGGCCGGATCGGACGGTAAAGACCGACGAAAATATCGCCCAGTGCTACTCATGCCATCAACGCTCGCGCGGGGACCGCCAGTTCATGTTTACTTTCAGCGATGCATTGGCCTTTGACGGGAGCCAGCCGAATTGAAGAACTCTCTTGTCACAAGGCTGGTTTTGCCGGGCTTCATGGCCGTCCTGCTCCTTCTCTCCCTTGCCTACTGGTGGCTTGATAATCTGCCCCACGAACTGTTCGGCACGGCATTGGTCGCCCTGCTCGCGTGGCACCTTGCCGTGAACCGGTTGTGGTTCAAGAATCTGTTGCGCGGCCGCTATGATGGCCGACGCGTGGTGACGGCGCTGCTGCATCTGCTTCTCATCGCAAACATGCTGGTGCTGGTCATCACCAGCGTGATCATCTCGAAATCCGTCTTTGCTCCGCTTCCGATCCCCGACAGCATTTACCTCCGAGACATTCACTGGTTTTCGGCCTACTGGGTCATGATTGTCGTCGGCATACATCTCGGCCTGCACTGGACCAGAGTGATGGCCATGGTCCGGTCCTCCATTGGGGCGACGCATGGTTACCGGATATTGCGCTGGGCGCTGCGTGTGGCGGCAACCGCGGTTACCGCTTTTGGCGTCTGGAGCGTCGTGGTGCTGGGCGTGGTGGCCAAGCTGACCTTCACCTACAGTCTCGATTTCTGGGATTTCACCGCGTCCGTCACGCCATTCTTTGGGCATTGGGCCGGCGTCCTAGCCCTTCCGGCTGTCGTGACCCATTATGGCATGGTCTGGTGGCGCCGCGCGACGTCGGCACCATCCGGCCAGCGACGGCCGCTAAAGGCAGAAGGTCGCGCTATAGAGGATGCAACCGGTGCCTGATCAGACACCTTCCGTCCTCCTAATCACGATGGCGAAGTGCATCAAGCACCGCGATGAACGCAGGCGACGACTGGCGGCGACTGGGGTAATAAAGGTGGTAGCCATCCCAGTGCGGAGAAAATTCCTGCAGCATACGGACGAGGCGGCCCTCCTTGATATAGGGCAGGATGATCTCCTCCGGGATGTAAGCGAGACCGAAACCGTCCAGGGCGGCTTCAAGGATATCGAACGTGTTGTTCGAGCTGATCTGGCCATCGACGCGAATGCGGATTTCGCGACCGTCTTCCTCGAATTCCCATACGTAAAGTCCGCCGGAGCTTGGAAGTCTAAAATTGACGCAGCTGTGGCTGACCAAGTCCTTTGGGTGTTGCGGCATTGCGCGACCGGCCAGGTACGATGGTGCACCGACTACGGCCAGGCAAAAATCCGGACCGATACGGGCAGAGATCATGTCTTTCGCAAGATGCTCTCCCATTCTAACGCCTGCATCGTAGCGTTCGGTAACAATATCGGTAAGCCCGTTGTCGAGCACCAGCTCAACTTTGACATCAGGGTATTCGGGAAGGAGTTTGCGCAGTTTTGGCCAAAGCAGATGCCTGATTGCATAGTCGGAGGCGGAGATACGAATGGTACCGGCAGGTTTGTCTCGAAGGGCGCTGAGTTGATCGACCTGTATTTCGATCTCGTCGAAATGCGGCCCGATGCCGTCGAGCAAGCGCTCACCGGCTTCGGTTGGGGTCACGGCGCGCGTCGTGCGCGTCAAAAGGCGAACACCCAAGCGCGCCTCGAGTTGGCGAATCGTATGGCTCAAGGCCGATTGCGAGACGCCAAATTTGGCGGCAGCCCTCGTAAAGCTGCGCTCTCGGGCCACAGCGACAAAAACCATCAGATCGTTAGCATTCTCGCGAGGCACTCATGAATCCTTCTCATATGACTGGCTCGTTATAGCGTCAGAAGTATGAAGAAGACAGTGGCGGAATAGTGAACTTCGGTCACGACGCCATCACGCATGGATCACATTTGTGCGGGAAACCCGGGAATTCGACGGAGGAGAAAATGGGCAATGCGTATCGCGGGAGGAGACACGCGTGACATCGAAATGCAGTGAAGGCTATGTGAAGGAGCTTACGGTCACTGTCGGCGAATTTCGGGAATTCGTCCGCCGCACCGCATATATCACCGATTGCGAAAGGCACGACAGCGGCTGGATCTTCGTGAGAGGCAAGTGGCAAAAAAAGTACGATGCGTCCTGGGACAACCCCTATATTGACCAGGAAGAGGATGATCCCGTTGTCCTTGTGAGCTGGCATGATGCGGTGATGTTTGCAAACTGGAAGAGTGCGCGCGACGGCCTGACCAAGGCCTATAGCTTCGTGCGGACGCAAGATGATTGCATCGTCGGCGTTGACCCTTCTGCGGCCGGCTATCGCCTGCCAACCGAACGAGAATGGGAGGCGGCAACCTGTAGCAGCCCGGTCGCACTTGTCCGGCCCGAGACACTCAAACAGTCCGACCAGCGATTTCCGGGCGCGCGCTGGTCCCAAGGCGGATCGGCGTGCGACCGATTTGAGTGGTGTTGGGACCCGGGCGAGCCGGCAGCCAGCGGCGGCGCTGGCAATCACGCGGTCTCGGGCTTTACGGAGCCACGGATCTGCCGGGGCGCTAACGTCGTCGGACTTGATGGCCGGCTGGAGGCCAGCCGCGGCGCCTGCGATCCGTTTTCAGCAGCGACCACACTTGGCTTCAGACTGGTCCGGGGAACATAAGACGTAAAGAGGCGCGGGCGCAGAGCGATTGATGAGCCTCGTTCATGTCGACAAGCGTTTTGCGCCTCTAATCCCAAGACCTGTGTACACCATCTAGACGCGGGCCGACACACGCAATGTTGCCGGCGCCGAACATCAAGAGAGGTACACATGTCTTACGATCCAGATGACTATACGGTTGACGACCGCCGGCTGGTCGCGGGATTCGGCTTGGCCGGGATGGCCCTGTTGGGTCTCATCTTTGTTAGCTGCCCGGTAACGCCGACGGCATCTCCTTTGCAGGAAGGGGCGTTCTATCGGCACGGCGCCGTTGCGCAGGCCGGGCGCATCGAAGACCTGTCAACGGTGGATGGGCATCTCGCCACATGGCGATGTCTGGCCGCGTGATCTGCCGCCACGCACTGGTCGGCGCTCGAACTGATGAACCGTGCTCATAACAGCAAGTGCGTTTTGCCCCTAATCATCCATTGTTGGGATCACGCAGCGCCTTGACGTCATCGACACTGACCTGGCCGCCGTGGTTTCCCCAACTCGAACGCACTTAGGAGAGAACGTCAGCAATCTCCGTCGGAGAGCTTCCGTCGGAAGGGTGGCATCCGGTAGGCATCGGGAATGCTTGCGGTGGCATGCCACTATCGATCCCCAGGGCGCGCTAAGATAGCTGAAAAAACAAGGAGGGGCGCTCCAGCGGAGCGCCCCTCCTGACACGCCAGGCGCTCTACTCTTCCCCGGTCGCTGCGGGAGGGGCAGGCAAGGGCTAAAGAGGTCCGCCTCGCGTATTCCGCACGCCGGGATGAGATACCGGCATCGAGCCCAGATGGGCTTGAACGGCGGCGCGTAACAGGCCGTCCACTGCTGCAGCCAAAGGACCGTCGGTGACAGTGAGCGAGGGGATTTGGCTCGCGTCCAACGGCGTCGCTGAAAATCCTTGTCACTTCGCCGCTTCTATTTTGACAGAAACCGGGCCTGGCCGATCAAAAATCGAGACATCGCCCGTGACTTTGCCGAGAATGATAATGCCCGGTTGAGGCACACGACCATCGCGGTAGTAGATCACAAAGTGATCCGAGCTCCATAAGCCAAGCGTTCCCATGGAAAAACCACGTTGACGGGAAACAGCCGGCAACGGCGACGGCAAATTTCCAGTCTTTTCTTGGCGAAGATGGTCGTTCATCTCGATCGTCAGAGGCAACATCCGATAGAGTGAACTTGACGCCTCGTTAAGCGCCAACTCAGCGGTGACCTCTCCCCAATCGGAGGAAATAACAATGCGTTCCTGGGCCATCGCGGCGGCTCCCAATGCGAGCGTCGTCAACACAGCCGACATTACCGTTTCCATCATCCTGGTTACTCCCTAGAGTTCATCGACCGGCCGTGTTGTGGTCGTCCGTTTAGTTAGTAATCTAGTGCGCGGTGATGCAGCCTATTAGAGGGCTCATTTCGCTTGACGTTATGAGGACCGCTCACGAATAGGCCACGCGTCACGATGCTGCTTCATCTGCCGGATTATTGTCGCGTGCTGCAAACGGCGCCTATCGTGCGAGATGGGCACCAGCCGCGGTCATCGGGCATGCGGGCTGCTCGCCGTGACGGGTGGCTAGTCTTGCGGTGTAAGCCGCAACAGCTTGGCGGTGCTGCCATCTTCAAGCAGCCAGACCGCACCATCGGGTGCGACAGCCACATCGCGGATGCGCGCGCCCATATCCCACCGTTCTGACTCATCGGGGTTGCCGCCGGGATCAAAGCTCAGTCGGACAAGGGATTGAACCGCCAATCCGCCAATAAGCGCAGAACCCCGCCATTGCGGGAAAAGGTTGCCCTGGTAGAAGGCAAGCCCGGCCGGCGCGATCACCGGCGTCCAGTATACGGCCGGCGCCGCGAAATCGGTTCGTGTCGAATGGCGCGGTATCGGCACGCCGCTGTAGTTGTCGCCATTGGAAACGACGGGCCATCCATAGTTCCGGCCCGCTTCGATCAGGTTGAACTCATCGCCACCGCGCGGGCCCATTTCATGGAGCCAAATGCGTCCATCGGCCGCGAATGCAAGACCGTAGGGATTGCGATGACCGGTTGTCCAGGTTTGCGCAACAACGCCCCCCGCAGCAGCGTTGGGATTGTCGGCGGGCAGGCTCCCGTCGAGATTGAGCCTTATCACTTTGCCGCGCGCCTGATCCCGGTCCTGCGCGCTGCTTGCCTGCATTCGATCGCCCACCGCCAGGAAGAGATGTAAACCCTGAGGATCAAAGGCAATGATGCCGCCCGGTTGACCGCCGCCGCCAGCAGGCGCCTGCTGCCATATCGTCGTGCGGTCAGCCAGCGCCACACCGCCGCTCGATGTTGAGAGCGTTGCGCGCGCAAGTACGAGCCTGCTACCTTCGCCGCCAGGCTCGGTGTAGGTGAAGTAAATGCGCGAACTTGTCGCAAAGTCTGGAGCGACCGCGATGTCGAGCAGACCGTTCTGGCCCTCTGCGGCAACGGCGGGCACGTTTGCGACCGCGTTTTTCTGGCCAGCCTGGGTGACAAGAAAGATCTTGCCGTATTTTTCAGTCACGATCATCCGGCCGTCGGGTAGGAATGCGACCGCCCACGGTCTGTCGAACTCAGCTATTGCCTCGCTCGAAAAGAGGCGATTGGGCGTGTTGGCGCGGTCACCGGCATTGATGCTTTGGGCGTTGGCGCCGTGGTGATGGACAAGGGACGCTGCGGCGACCAGCGCCAATACGATGATTGTCTTGCTCCGGGTCATTGTTTCTCCGCGGGTAGCTTAGGGCAGATCGCACCGCTGGCGAGCGATGCATGACCGCAAACACATAGGCAGTGTGATGGACGGAGATTACCGCCTCAAGACCGCTTGCCGTCATGAGCGGTGTTCATCAAAGAATAAACAGGTCGCATTGCGGCCGTGAATGGCTCCGCAACCCCTTACCGCCAGCGGGAATAAGTTTAAGTTATAGCCCGCGCGCTAAGCCAATAAAAACAACCTCGGGCAGCGCGCTAGATTTGGTAAAGTCCAGCAGGATCACCTGGACCAAGTTCATGCCGCATCATCCGTCACCCCTCCAACGCTTGCGTTCCGTCGGTTTGAGGCCAACACAACAGCGCATCGCACTCGCGCGGCTACTGTTTTCCGGTGGGCACCGACACGTCACGGCCGAAGATTTGCACGCCCAGGCGACCGCGAGCGGTGTCGTGCTGTCCGTTGCTACCGTTTACAACACCCTCAATCAGTTCACCGATGCTGGCCTGGTGCGCATTCTCGCCGTCGAAGGATCGCGAACTTGGTTTGACACCAACATTGCTGACCATCACCATTTCTACGTCGAGGGGCGCGGCGAAATCATCGACGTCCCTGACAATCATATGGACATTTCAAACCTTCCAGAGCCGCCGGCCGGGTATGAAATCGCCAATATCGACATCGTCATTCGTCTGCGCCCCATTGCGGATAGCTGAACTCAAATTTTTGGAATTCCATTTGCCGCAGTTGATGTCTCCAAATTCGAACCTTGATAGTGACTTCGCGGTCTTTAAGGGCCTTGCGCCGAAAATGGCTGTCGTTTTCGTCGGTTTTCTGATCGCCGGCATGGCCATGCCGGTCCTGCCGTTGCATGTTCACAACGATCTCGGCTTCGGAAATATCGTCGTCGGGCTGGTTGCCGGCACCCAGTTTGGTGCGTCCTTCTTGACCCGGCTCTGGTCAGGGAGCTATGCCGACCGGCGCGGCCCCAAGCGAGCGGTGGTCCTGGGGCTGTGCACCGCCGTTGTCGCAGGTGTCTTCTACCTGGCATCGACGTTTTTTCTCGATCAGCGCAATCTATCCGCCGTCATCCTTTTGATAGGCCGCGCTCTGCTTGGCGGGGCCGAAAGCTTGATCCTCACCGGCTCGGTGGCATGGGGTCTGGCCACTGCTGGGCCTGGCAATGCCGGCAAAGTTATCGCCTGGGTCGGGACGGCAATGTTTGGCGCACTGGCGGCGGGCGCTCCGGTGGGAACGGCTCTCTATTCGGCAATGGGCTTTTCGGCGATTGCGACGGCTACGGTCGTTCTGCCCGTAGTGACCGCATTGATCATTGCGCCGCTAGCGTCTGTGCCCGGTCGTGCGACCAGCGCCGGTTCACGGGGGCGCGTTATTCGCGCCGTCTGGCTGCCCGGCCTTGGTGCAGGATTCAGCAGCGTCGGCTATGCCGCCATCGTCACATTTTCGGTTCTCCTGTTTGCAAGCCGGCAATGGCCGAATCCTTGGCTCGCCGTGACCTGTTTTGCCGCGGCACTCGTTACCGCGCGAATTTTGCTGGGTCATTTGCCGGACAGGCTGGGAGGCGGACTGACGGCATTGGTGTTTGTCTGCGTGGAGGTCGTCGGCCTGATCTTGATATGGATTGCGCCGCAGCCGATCATCGGGATGATCGGTGCTGCCACGGTTGGTATCGGCTACTCCCTTGTTTTTCCGGGTTTCGGTATTGCCGTGGTCGGCGCCGCCCCGCCTGAAAATCGCGGTATGGCCATGGGCCTTTACTCGGCCTTCCTCGACCTGGCACTTGCGCTGAGCGGCCCGCTTCTTGGTCTTGTCGGAAACGCAGCCGGCTTGCCGGCGATCTTCCTGGTCAGCGCAACCATCGTTTTGTGCGCGGCCCCAATTGCCTTTTGGACCTTGCGCCACGAAGGGATAAAAAGCGCCTACTCGGCGCAAAATTCGAGAGATGGCGAGCGGATTGATCCTTGAAAGAGCGCTCGCACCGACCCTAGCCGTCACTGCTCGATCTCGCTCGGCCGTCGCACCGTCAGCATTTCAACGTCGTGCAGTCGCGATATGCCGTCAAAAGCACCGCCGCCCCGAAAATGTCAGGGCGGGGGATGGAGGGGAACGCAAAGATGTTTCATGCGTGGGCATTGTCGACGCGCCGGTCATATGTTTGTTCCGGCAGGTGGCTGGCACAAAGAAAAACCCAAGACGGATGACGCTTTGTTCTCAATTGCGCTTATGCCACGCCGGTAGCGCCAGATCTGACCAGCCGAGGCCGCTCTGGCGCACATCAAGCAAAAGTTGCCTTTTAAGCGCCCTTGCGCACTTCCTCTTCCATGTTAATGCCGTTCAACGCCCCTACCAGGTCGCTCAACATCGGTACATAGTCACTGCCATGACCCGTGGATTCGGCATGCGCGTAGTATTGTACCGCCGCTGACGCCATGATGCTCATCATTTTCGATTCCGCGGCCATATTGTTGACGTAGCGCAAATCCTTGGCTGCAAACGAAATCGCAAATTTATGCGCGTCGCGGTCGCGCTCGACGACATATTTCATGAACGTATCGAAGAAGCCGCTGCCCATACGGCTCGGTGCAATGACCTCTCGCAGGGTCTGCGGCGAGATGCCGATCTTCGCGGCAAGCACGACAGCTTCAGCGTAGAGAGCGCCATAACTCATGCCGATGAAGTTCATCAGAAGCTTCATCTTGTGACCATTGCCGACGGCGCCCACCCGGATGATCCGGCCGGCCCAGCAGTCTATGACAGGCTTCACGCGTTCGAAAACCTCGTCGTCGCCGGCCACCATGGCGTCCAGCGTACCTTCCTCGGCCTCCTTCGGGGTCCGCCCAAGCGAGGCGTCAATCATCCGCGCACCCTTGCCCTCAAGTTCTTCAACGAGCTTCAGGGTTGAGGCAGGATCTGAGGTGGAGGTATCGATGACGATGAGCCCCGGTCTCGCGCCCGCCAGGATGCCGTTATCGCCGCGAACCACACCTTCGACCTGACCCGAATTCTGCAGGCAAATATGGATGATATCGCACTTTTGTGCCATATCCCTGGCGTTTGCGGCTTCGTGAGAACCCAATGTCAGGAGACTATCGATGGGCGTGCGGTCGAGATACCAGAGTTCGTAGCCCTTATTCCTGATGTTTTTTGCCATTCCATGGCCCATCAGGCCGACGCCGATAAATCCGACGACTGGTTTGTCGCTCATTGCATGTTCCTCTCTTCCCGGTCTTGCGATTAAAGTGCCCTATATTTGCTCAGCCACGCCGTATCTGGTGGGGTGTCCGCCTCGGGCAGATATTCCGCACCGATCGGCCGCTCCCAGCCCAGTTTTCGCACACATTGCAAGACGAATGCGTAGTCGAGCTCGCCGTGATCAGGCGCTCCGCGGTCCGGCACGGATGCAATCTGCACATGCCCGATCAGTGGTAAAAGGTCCTCGAAACGACGTGTGACATCTCCCTCGATCCTTTGAATGTGGTAGAAGTCGAACATCAGCTTGAGATTTGGGCGGGCGACTTCGCGGATAATACCGGCCGCCTGCTCGGTGCTGTTGAGGAAATATCCCGGGGCATTATAGGGATTGAGCGGCTCGATAAGAATTGTCGCTGCACCGCCGGCGACGTCGCAGGCATAAGCAAGGTTCTCACAAAACGTCTGCCTGGCACGCGGACCACTGGTATTGCCGGCCATGACATGCACGGCTGGTGCGGCGAGGCCAACCGCGTAAGCGAATGCCTCATCGATTGCGACCCTGGCATCGGATTGGCGTCCCGGAAGGGCTGACAGTCCGTTTTCCCCGATAGATGTGTTGCCCCGGCTGGTATTCAGCCCAAGCATCTTCAGCCCCGTTTCCTCAAGCGCGGCGCGTGTCTCAGCAACAGGCACCGCATAGGGCCAATGACACTCTACGGCATCGAATCCGGCAGCCTTGGCAGCGTGGATGGCTTCGGGAAGCGGACGGTCCGCAAAGAGAAAACCGAGATTGGCAGAGAATTTCATGCCTCCCACTCCACGTTGAAACTGCTAACGATGTCAGCAACCTGGCCCTTGTTCAACAGCCGCCGGTGACAGCCGCAGGTCAAGACCGCGAGCCGCGCTGTGGCTTCCAGCTCTTCGATCGCGTTGCACGCCGCTTCAACGTCCTTTCCTGCAACAACCGGCCCATGGTTGGCGAGCATCACCGCCGATCGTTTCCCCGCCAATCCCTTGACCGCATCGCCCATGGCAGGATCACCTGGACGGTAAAAAGGCAGGAGCTTGACCCGCCCAAGCTGCATGATGGCATAAGGCGTCAAGGGCGGCAGAAAGTCATCCTCGTCGACATCGGGCATCAACGACCATGCCACGGCATGGCATGAATGGAGATGAACGACGGCACCGGCTTGGCTCCGTGTGTCGTAAAAGGCCTTGTGAAGAGGCATCTCCTTGGTCGGCAGGTCACCATCAACATGCTGGCCCGTGGCATCAAACCGGCTCAGCCGCGCCGGATTCAATCGGCCAAAACTCGATCCGGACGGTGAAACCAGCAGTCCGCCATCGGCGGTGCGCGTGGAAATGTTGCCGGTTGAGCCATGCGTCAAGCCACGGTCGAAGAGCGACTTGGCAAGCGTGCACATCAAGTCGCGCAAGCGGGTTTCTTCGGTCATGCGTCAAGCACCTCCAAAGATTTCGCGAAGAAGTTCTCGCTTCCAAAATTTCCAGACTTAAGAGTTATAGCGATGTCGTGTTGTTCACTTCGCGCAAAGCACCAGGGAACACCGGGAGCAATTTCGGACCCAATATCAAGACGCGACACACCGAGGCTCTTGGTGACGGCACCTGATGTCTCTCCTCCAGCCACGACAAAACGGCGGATACCCAGATCTCTGGCCACGACTGCGCAAGACGCAAGGGCTGCTTCCACCAGCGCGCCGGCGCGATCAGTCCCTAGTCTCGCCTGGGCTTCACGAACGGCATCAGGCGCGGCGGTGGCATAGAGGATTGGCGTCTTGCTTAAATCTTGGTGCGAAAGCCACTCCAGGGCGGACCCGACGCCGCTCTCGGCAAGCTCAAGGGGGTCCAACTTCAAGCTGGGCCGGCCGGCTTGGCCAAGAAAGGCTGCCACCTGCCGGTTTGTCATGGCTGAGCAGCTGCCTGACAGGACGATCGCAGGACCGTCTTCAAATCGATGTTCCCTTTTGACGTCACGTCCGTTGACCAATCCCTGGCGCAACCAGATCTTCGGCAGAGGCATCGCGACCGCACTACCACCCGTCAGTAGTGGTAGATTCTGGCAGGCGTCAGCGATAATAAACAGGTCGTCATTTGCAACCGCATCAACAACGACATGCGCCACACCCTCTGCCTTCAGGCTGGCAAGCCTTTCGCGGAGTGCTTTTGGACCTTTGGCCACAGTGTGACGATTTGCAAGCCCGACCGGCAAGGTAACCTGTGGCTCCAACAGCCGCAGGAGATTGGAATCGGGCATTGGCGTCAGCGGGTGATCCTTCATCGGGCTTTCGGCCAGCGGCTGTTCGCCGACAAACAGGTTACCCATGAAAATCGAACGGCCGTTCTCCGGAAAAGCCGGACAATAGATTGTCTGATCCGCTCCAAGCGCCTGCATGAGCGCTTCGGCAACCGGGCCGATATTGCCGCGCGGCGTTGAGTCGAAGGTGGAGCAATACTTCCAGAAGAACCGTTTGGCGCCTGCCTTGCGAAGCCAGTCGAGTGCAGTTTGCGTGTCCTTGATCGCCTCATCGACCGGAGAGGTGCGGCATTTCAATGCAATGATCTCAACCCGCGCCGTGCCGGTCGGCGGACTGTCCGGCACACCGATACGCAACGACACTTCGACGCCGGAGCGTGCGAGAAGTCCCGCAAGATCGGTCGCGCCTGTGAAATCGTCAGCGATTGCACCGAAATATGTAGTCATGCCTGCATCCCGTCCTGCGATAACTCACCGATGGCAGATCATTTGCCGGCGCCAGGCAATGTCAGCCCGGCATTGCGGGCATAAACCTTGGCGACGGCTGCGTCGTCTTCTCGCCCCAATCCCATCCCGGATGCTGCGAGAAATTGTTGAAGCGCTGCCGCTGTGATCGGCGCGGCGAACTTTGAAGCGCGGGCGGCGTCAAGCACGATCCCGAGATCCTTCGGCCAGATATCGACGGCGGAGTGGGCGGTGAAATCGCCCGACACCACATGCGGCGCACGGTTTTCCAGCATCCAGCTTGTTCCCGCGCAACGGGGAATGACCTTGATGAACGTTTCTGGATCAATGCCTTGCGTCATACCGAACGTGATCGCTTCGGCCATCGCCGCAATATGAACGCCGGCGAGCATCTGGTTCACAGCCTTCATCGCCGATCCAGCGCCGGCCGTGTCACCAAGCTCGAAAACGGTTTCAGCCATTGCATCAAGCGCGGGCCGGGCTCTGGTGAATGCTTCGGGTGTCCCGGAGGCCATGATCGAAAGCTTGCCTTGCGCGGCTTTGACAGATCCTCCGGAGATCGGGGCATCGAGAAAATGGACCTCATTCTCTGCGCATTTTTGCGCAGCATTTCGTGCAAAGTCGGGTGCAACCGTCACACAAAGCATGACAACAGCATCCGCCGGCAGCCAGCCGACCAGTCCGTTCTTTCCAAACAGAACGTCCTCGGCTTGAGCTGCATTGAGGACGACGACAACGAGAGCATCAAGCTGCGGTGCGGCTGATGTAATATCGTCCTTCGAACCACCTTCGGCGCGAAGGCGCTTGAGGGCGTCAGCATTCACGTCGGCGCCGAACACCTCGTGGCCGGAGCGAAGAAGCGAGGCGGCAATCCCGTAGCCCATCGAGCCGAGCCCAACAACGCCGATTTTCATATGAATCCCTCCCATGGTTATAAGCCGTTAGGCATTCGATGCGCGGATCGCTTCGATGACTGCATCGGTCACGATCTCGGTTGTCGCCTGCCCACCGACATCTGGTGTCATCGTACCAGAAGCACAGACGTCCTCGATTGCCTTCATCAGACGCGAAGCACTCTCCATTTCCCCCAGATGCTCGAGCATCTGACAGACGGTCCAGAATGTCGCGATTGGGTTGGCAATCCCCTTTCCGGCAATATCGAAAGCCGAACCGTGAATGGGCTCAAACATTGAGGGAAAGCGCCGCTCCGGATCGATATTGGCGGTTGGCGCAACGCCCAGGCTTCCAGCCAGCGCGCCCGCCAGATCGGACAGAATGTCCGCATGCAGGTTGGTGGCGACGATGGTATCGAGGCTTTCAGGGCTTCGCGTCATGCGCACGGTCATTGCATCGACCAGCATCTTGTCCCAGATGACGTCGGGGAATTCCTGCGCCACTTCGGCGGCGATCTCGTCCCACATGACCATGCCGTGACGTTGAGCATTCGATTTGGTAACGACAGTCAGAAGCTTACGTGGCCGAGCCTGTGCCAGTCGAAACGCATAATGCATGATCCGTGCCACCCCGGTGCGCGTGAAAATGGCGACCTCGGTTGCCACTTCCTCGGGCAGTCCCCGGTGTACGCGCCCGCCATGACCGGAATATTCGCCTTCCGAATTCTCCCGGACGATCACCCAGTCGAGGTCACCAACCCCCTTGCCGTGCAAGGGGGTTGGTATCCCCGGGAGGATCCGCGTCGGGCGGATATTGGCATATTGATCAAAACCCTGGCAGATCTGCAGCCGCAGTCCCCACAGCGTAATATGATCCGGAACGTCCTGAGAACCAACCGCACCGAACAGGATCGCGTCGTGACCTTTGAGGCGTTCCAGCCCGTCGGACGGCATCATCTTGCCATGTGTCTTGTAGTAGTCCGATCCCCAGTCGTAATCGGTGATATCGAACGATAGGTCCCCGGTGCGCGCGGCCAGGGCCTTGAGCACCCGAAGGCCGGCGCCGATGACTTCCGGTCCAATACCATCGGCTGGAATTGCTGCAATCTTGTAGGAGCGCGTCTCGGTACGCATCAGAATGTGAACTCGGGCATGCGGCTCGCTTCCTCATCGAACCCATACACCGATTTGATCTCGAGATATTCCTCCAGACCGACGCTTCCCATCGAACGTCCGATGCCGGATTGTTTGTAACCGCCCATCGGCGTCAGCGAATTGGTGGCTGCACCATTGAAGCAGATGCGTCCGGCTTGAAGCCCGGAAGCAAACTCATAGGCTTTCTTACGGTCGCCGCCGAAAACATAGCCACCGAGTCCGTAGATGCTGTCATTGGCGATATCGAGCGCCTCTTGCTCCGTCTTATAAGGTATGACGGCCAGCACCGGTCCGAATATTTCCTCCCTGGCGATTGTCATGTCGGGCGACACACCGGCGAATACGGTAGGCTTTACGAAGAAGCCTTGATTGCGCCCGTCGGGTTTGCCCGTACCGCCACAGGCAAGCTTGGCACCTTCGTCGATTCCGATCTGAATATGCCGCTGGATGCTGTCGAACTGCGCCTGATTGACGACGGGTCCCATCGTTGTGTCGGGGTCTCTGGGATCTCCCAAGCGATACCGGCCGACCTCATCGACCAGATAGGGCACAACCGTGTCCATCTGGCTTTCATGCACGAGCATGCGGCTCGGTGCGTGGCAGGACTGTCCGGTGTTGAAAAAGCACCGCTGGATATTCCAGCGCGCTGCCTTTTCCAAATCGGCATCCATGAGGACAATGTTTGCCGACTTCCCGCCAAGCTCCAAGGACACCCGCTTGATCGTGCGCGCAGCCGCTTCGCCCACCTGTGCACCCGCCAGTGTTGAACCGGTAAAGGACACCAGATCGACGTCGGGGTGGCTCGCCATGGCAGCGCCGACGTCTCGTCCTCGACCAATGATTAGATTGAAAACACCTCGCGGAACGCCGGCCTTCTCGAAAATCTCGGCGAGCACAACGGCACTGACCGGCGATGCGTCGGAGGGCTTCATAATGACCGTGCAACCCGCTGCCAGTCCGTAGATCGCCTTGATCACCGGTGTTTGAACCGGCCAGTTCCAAGGCGAGATCAGCGCGCAAACCCCGATGGGCTCACGCCGGATGATCGTGTCTCCCAAATGCCTTTCGAAGTGGTAGGTCTTCAGGAGGTCACGGGCGACTTTCATATGGCCAATAGGGCCGGTGGTCTGTGCCCGGGCGCTAATCGGGATGCCGACTTCCTGCGCCATAATATCCGCAATCTCGTCGGCGCGTTCCTCGTAAGCCGCGATGATGCGGTCAATGAGCGCCACCCGTTCATCAAGTGTCGTCTTCGAGTAGGTGGGGAATGCGCGGCGAGCCGCGGCAACGGCTTTGTTGACTTCATCGACGCCGCCGCCCGTGACGACGCTTGCAAAGGCGCTTTCCGTGAACGGGTTGATGAGAGGCTTTTGACCGGCATTGGCAGGTGCCACCCACATGCCGTCAATATAAAGATTTCCGTAGTGCTTCACGTTCGATCTCCTCGGCAAGCGCTCGATCAAAAGCTGTGGGTGTAGCCGCCATCGCAGGCTATCGTCTGACCGGTGATAAAGGCTGCGGCTGGCGTTGAGAGAAACATTGCAAGCCCCGCCAGATCGGATGGTACGATGGTTCGCGGAATACACTGTAGATCGATATTGCGCTGGCGAATGTCTGCAGTAAGGCTGGCGACCCGTTCCTTGACTTCCGTCGCAACAGTGCCTGGGCGAATGCAGTTGACGGTAATGCCATCGGCACCGACCTCGCGTGCAAGGGAGTTTGTCATGCCAATGACGGCTGATTTGGAAGTGACATAGTGCAGGTAATTCTTCGTGCCGCGATGGACGGAGGCCGAAGAGATATTGATGATGCGGCCAAAGCGCTGTTCGCGCATGGATTTCACGACCGCTGAGGCGCAGAAGAACGTGCCGTTGATATTGACCTCCATCACCTTTTGCCATTCGGCTGAAGGAATTTTCTCAAATGGCCGTTTCGTCAGGGTCGAAAAGAGGGAGGCGTTATTGATCAGAACATCGATGCGCTTAAATGCCGCCAGGGCTGCAACCACCATCGCATCAACTGATTCCCGTTTGGAAACGTCGACTTGCAGCGGAAGAGCTTTGCCGCCCGCCGCTTCGATTTCGCCTGCCACCGCTTGCGCATTTTCGATGCTCAGATCTGCAATGACGGCAACGGCTCCGGCTGCGGAAAACTGGCGCACGATTTCACGGCCGATGCCCTGTCCGGCGCCCGTGACGATAACAACGCGGTCCTTGACGCTGAAGTCGCGGGCAGCGGCGGGGACCTCAGCGTCTTCAGTTGATTGTGAGGCGGTGTCGATGTTCACGGTTGATCTCCAAAAGTAAAGGATCGGTCTGTCAGGTTCGAGCCGACGGGCCCGAACAGGCACACATCATAGCGCAAGCTGATTGCAAGCTACCGATACAACTGCGCGGTGGCATTTGCCGCGCTGGTCAGGAAGCCGGTGTCGCTGCCCGCCGATACATAGCGAGCGCCCAGGCCAATCATTTCTTTCGCTACGTCCGGGCGGGTGTTAAGGCCACCCACACCAAGATGCTTGCCCTTTGCCTGGCAAACGGCCGCGACTTGCTCATAGGCTTCACGCACCTGGACATGATCAAGCTGACCGGGCAGGCCGAGTGAGTTACAAAGGTCGTTGGTGCCGATCAGAAGCATATCCATGCCATCGACCGAGGCGATTTCCTCAGCATTCTCCACAGCACGCACCGATTCAATCATTCCGACTACCAGAGCAGCCTCGTTCATCTTTGCCATTGTTTCTGCAGCGGGACCGGCGCGAAACAAAGTGTGCGGATTTGCTCCCAGAAGGGACCGGTTTCCCATCGGCTGAAATTTTGCTGCGTCGACAATGTCTTCGGCTTGCGCCCGCGTTTCGAGATGCGGAACGATAATTCCCTGCGCTCCGGCCTCAAGCGTCCGGCTGATCTCAGCTTTGTCGAGCCCGGGCACACGCACAAGCGGCGTCACACCCAAGGCAACAGCGGTCATGCTGATCTGGCTGACCGTCTCCAGTGAGAAACTACAATGTTCGAGGTCGATGTACAGGCAGTCGAAACCGGCGCTCTTTGCAATCGCGGCGATCTCAACATTGCGCATGAGGCGGACGATCATACCGACCGCCAGTTCGCCGGCGTCCATCTTCGCCTTCATCAGGTTTTTTGTCGGAATTTCCAAACCGGTCATAGGGGATCCAAAACTCGCGAAGCAATCGCGCACTGTATTGGCGCACCCAGTCGGTGCGCGGTCCCCATGGTTTTGCAGTCTATGGTCCCCGTTATCAAGCCTGCATCCAGCGCACGGCGCAGATGCGATAACATAATGTTATAACTGAAAAATTTAGAGGATGTCAGAGCGCCGGACTTTCCTATTATCTGGGAAAAGCCAATCGAATTCGAAACGCGAGACACGAGAGGAGTGACAATGCGTATCTCAGAAGCATCAACCGCAGAAGGCGGTGCCGTCGGTTCAATGCGGGACGGAAAGCTCGACCAGAAGTTCCTGCTGTATGGGGAAGATGGGTCGCCGAACAATTATCTGCTCAACGTCGGTCTGACCGGTGGTGGCGGCTGGGGAACGCCGCGCCATCGGCACAATTTCGATCAGATCCGCTATGTTCTGAAGGGCAAATATCCTGCTTCGCCCCACAAGATCATGGATGAAGGTTCTGTCGCCTACTTTCCGGAAAGCGTCCACTACGGTCCGCAGGACCGCCCGGAAGGCCTTGAAATGATGGTCATCCAGTTCGGCGGTGCGAGCGGAGAGGGCTTTTTGAGCACGCCACGGCGCGAAGCCGCGAACGAAGCGCTGAAGGCCAAGGGCGAATTCAAGAGCGGCATTTTTACCTGGGTGGACGAGAAGGGCCAGACGCACAATCAGGACGGCGCGACTGCGTGCTACGAAGAAGCGATGGGCAAGAAGATGGTGCTTGCCCATCCGCGCTACGACGATATCATTATGATGGATCCAAAGGGCTATAATTGGATTGCGACCGATCAACCGGGCGTTTCAACCAAGCGTCTGGGGACGTTCACGGAACGCAATATCGATATCGGTTTCGTCAAGGTCGATGCCGGCGCCACCTTCAACACGGGTACGCGCGATCAGATCCAGGTGCTGTTCATGAGCAAGGGTAATGTCACTGTCGACGGCAAGACCTATGGCGAAAAGACGGCAATTGAGCTTCTTCCGACCGACGCACCGGTCGATATCAAGGCGAGTGAAGAAGCCCTGTTCTTCACGGTCACACTCCCGAAGTTCTAAGGAAAAGTGCTGGCGCAAAATCGGTTGCGCCAGCACCCCTCTGACCGGATGAACCATCTCAGAGATTGCTCGGGCGTCTACGCGTGCTGGTCGAAATTTTTGTCGCGGCAGAGCTCCAGACCGACCTCGGTCACGCACGCCACCAAGTCGCGGCGCGGCTGATCCATCACATACCCCTCGCGAAAGAACACGGCGATATCTCGGTTTAGCGTCGGATCATAAAACGGCAGTGCAAAAAGACGTTGCTCGGCGACTTCTTCGCTAACGGCGTGAGCCGGTAAGAGTGCAAGGTGTTCGGTTTCTGCCACGAGAGATTTCAGCAACGACACCGATCCGCACACAGTAATCTGGGGCAAGGGCGCATCCATCGTCTGCATGATGTGCTCCAAAACGGTGTGCGTGCGCCTCGATGTCGGACTGATCCAGGGATAGGCGACAAGATCCTTCCAGGTGAGCGTCGCATGGGAACGCAGCGGATGGTTGGGGCCAGCAATTACGCATAGGGTGTCTCGGAACAACACCCGTTGGCGCAGTCCGTCCAGCATATCAAAAACCTTGGTGAAGCCGATAACGAAGTCGAAATCGCGGCGCAGCAGGCCCGTCAGGAGGTCGACTTGAGCATTCTCGACGATCTCAAGGTGACCGTCATTGTGCGTTTCACGCCACTTGCTCAAAGCCATGGGTACGATCTTGCTTGCCAGGCTTGGCAGGCTTCCGATCCGGATCGACTCGCTGCGAGTATCGCTGGCATTCAAGAGATCACGTTCTGCCAGCTGAATTTCTTCGCGAATGAGCCTTGCGTGGCAATACAAGATATCGCCGCTGCGCGTGGCAACGATCCCTTTTGAACTGCGCTCGAGAAGCTGAATTCCAACCTCTGCCTCAAGGCGAGCCATCGATGTGGTCAAAGCCGGCTGTGAAACGCCTAATAGCTTTGCCGCACGGTTCAAGCTGCCATGCTCAATGACAGCTGCAAAGTAGAGCAGCTTTTTCGGATCGATTTCCATCGTCATTGAACGAACACTTCTCCCCTTCATTCCCTCAGAGGAGTGTAAGCACCTCAACAGCGTAACCTAGACCCGGACTCGCCGTTCAGCAATGGTTTTGGCGACTGTGTAGCTGTGATACATTTCCGGTCCTCCTTCCCGGCCGATGCCGCTTTCACGGACACCGCCAAAGGGTGCGTCAGCGCCCGGGCTGGTAAATAGATTCAGAGCCACTGAGCCGACTTGGAGTTCTCGGCTGAGGTGATCTGCCCGTTCCATGGAGTTGGTGAACACGAAGGCCGCAAGCCCCATATTCAGGCTGTTGCTGATCGTCAGTGCTTCGTCCATTGAATCGACCGGTGCACAAGGCGCAAGCGGACCAAAAGGTTCTTCGCTCATGATCCTGGCGTCCGGTGGGACATCGGCCAGTACGGTCGGCGCGTAGAACCAACCGCGATTGCCGACACGTTGCCCCCCTGTCGCAAGTCTCGAACCCCTGGCCACGGCATCGTCCACAAGATCCTGCATCGCCGCCAGACGACGACGATTGGCAAGCGGGCCCATCTGAACGCCATCCGTAAACCCGTCCCCGACCTTCAGCTTGCTTGCCTTGGTGGCGAGGCTTTCAACGAATTTTTCGTAGCCGGATCGGTGGATAAGAAACCGCGATGGCGCCGAGCAGAACTGCCCCGCCATTCTGAATTTCCAGTTGATCGCCATTTGGGCGACCGCATCCACATCCACGTTCTCGTCGATCAGCACGGGCGCGTGCCCGCCCAGCTCCATCAACACCGGCTTCATCGTTTCAACAGCAAGGCGTGTCAGATGCTTGCCGACATTGATCGATCCGGTCAACGTCACCAGCCGCGTGATCGGTGACAGCACAAGCGTGCGCGATACCTCGTCGGGATCGCCGAACACGACATTGAGCACGCCCTTGGGCAGGCCGGCATCCAGGAAACATTGTGCAAACAGGCATGCTGTGGCCGGCGTCTCTTCAGCAGGCTTGAGGATGATGGAGCAACCGGCTGCCAGGGACGCGCTGATCTTGCGCGACGGCGCACTCATGGGGACGTTCCACGGCGTAAATGCAGCGACCGGGCCGATAGGCTCGCGAACGACATATTGCTGAATTGGCGGATCGGTCGGAACGATGCGGCCGTACATACGACGCAGTTCCTCCGCGTCCCAGTCCAGGAATGTGGCGGACCGCTCGATCTCGGCCAAAGATTCGCTCAGCGTCTTGCCGAGTTCGAGCGTAAAGATCGGGGCGATCGCGGCGGCCCGTTCGCGCACCAGCGCGGCGGCCCTGCGCATCAAGGCAGCACGTTCAGACGGCGGTGTCTTGCGCCAGATCTCAAAGCCACGCGCAGACGATTCCAACGCGTTCTGGAGGTCTTGGGGCGAGGCCTTCGGAACCCGCCCCAAGATCGTCTCGTCGCTGGGATTCTCGACGTCGCAAAGGGTCGGACGATCATAGATCCACTCACCGTCGATCAGCAGGCCGATGCGGGGATAGGAATATCGTGGCGTGTCTGTCATTCGGGTTGGTCCTTGTTCGAGCCGTGCGGCCGCGGGCGCTGATCGATACTGTTGAGACTAGGCACTGGAGGATGGGGCTTGTTACCGCTCTGCCGGCCAGACACCCTTTGCCCTTAGAAAGGCGATCACTTCGTCCTCGGCGATCTTTGCGCCACGCGCGCGTTGTCCCCACGTTTGGCCGCCAATATGCGGCGTCAGGACAACGTTCTGCAATGCAGCCAGCCTTTCAGGGATAGCGGGTTCGGTATCGACGACATCAAGCGCTGCACCGGCAATCGTGCCGTTCTCGAGTGCTTCGATCAGGGCGTTGGTGTCGACGAGCGTGCCGCGGCCAACATTAACCAGGCGGCCTTTCGGCCCAAGCGCCGCAAGTTCCTCAGCACCGATGATATGCTTGAGATCAGCGGTTCCCGGCACAGCTAGTACAAGAACATCACTGGCCTGCGCCAATGCCTGCCATCCGTCGTGAAGCGAGGCGCCCAGACCCTCGTTCGAGGCGCGAGCTAGACCTGCAATTTTCATGCGCGACACTCTGGCCCGTGCTGCAATAGCCTGGCCGATCCGGCCACTCAGGCCGGCAATTCCCATCGTCATTCCGACCAGGCTGTCACCGACCTCGAAGCGCCCCTGTTGCCACGCTCCACTGCGCGCGAACGCATCGGCGCGAACGAGGCTTCGGGAGATCATATGGGTGAGCGCAATTGCGAGGTCCGCGACATCGTCGGTTAACGCTTCGCCGACGCACCGCACCTTTATGCCGCGACGCTCAAGTCCCGCCAGGTCGATCTTGTCGTTTCCAGCCCCTTGCGAAATGACGAAACCAAGGTTGGGCAAAACAGCGGCGACATCGTCGGTACATCCACGCGTCGCGCTGGTCATGACAACACGCACCGCAGCACGGTCTGCTTCCGGTAACGCGGAAATGTCATCCAGGCCGGGCACGATGCGCATCAGGTCGCGCCCTTCCAGTTGCGGATATGTCATACCCGCAAGGGCGGGAAAGGCGATGATGGGCTGCATGTCGGCTTACCTATTCTTCGTGATTGTGCGGACGCTATCGACGCGTCGCGTCGTGATCAACCGGCAACGTGTCAAATCCAGCCCTGGATATAATTTTAAATTATAACCCACTTTGCGGCGAATGCCTTATAGGCTGAACGGCCTTGCCAACTTCCAGATTGACCATGAAGACAGCGCTGTTGCGCTTGCCGGCAGTCATATCGTCATCGGTTCCGAGAAATACTGTCATGAAGAGAGTGCGCCCCTGTCTCCCGCCGATTGTGCAGGATATGCCGGAGCCTTCAAACGCAACGCGGTGCGTGACCTCTCCGCCATCCAGGACACGGATGAACTCACCGGTATTGTAGATTCCCGCCCAAATCGCACCGTCGGCATCTGCGCAGATTCCATCCGGCTGGCGCCCATTCAGGTCAGCAAAAACGCGCCGATTGGTCAGCCGACCGTCGTCGCCAATATCAAACGCGGTCAGCCGCGCTTCCCACGTTTCGGCTACGATCAGGGTGCGTCCCTGATCGATCACCACGGAACCATTGGGAAAATCAAGGCCGGAGGCCACTTTGCAAATTGACCGGTCCGGATCGATCCGGTGCAAATTGGTCAGCTTTCGCGCCTCACCACCCACGAAATCATAACCGAAATCGCCGACGTAGATCCGATCCTGCGGGTCTACGGCAAAATCGTTTAGCCATGCGGCAGCATGATTTGAAAGATCCGCATATTCACTCAAGGCAGACCCGTCGAAACGCAGCAATTTGCGGTCCTTTGCCGAAGCAATGATGAGACTACCGTCCGACAGAAACCCAAGCCCGGAAGGGCGATTGGAAACCTCAACGGTCTTGATGCGCTGGCCAACGGACGACAACGCATAGACCTTGTGGTCGAACACATCGGAGACCCAAAGCTCGTCGTGCTGCCATTTTGGCGCTTCGAGAAACAGGAAACCCTCCGCAAAAGGTACGGGCTCAAGCGTCTTAGCCGAGGTGTCCATGACGTCCTCCCTCTGGTTTACCAGCCACCATCGCAATGGATGTTCTGCCCACTGATAAGGTCGGCTTGAGACGACGAAAGGAAAATCGCCAGGTTTGCGATATCGATAGGCTCGATCCGGCGCTTTAGGCTCTGCCGCTCCAGGATCCACTGGTGATAGGCCTCGCGCTTCTCACCAAAGTGGCGCCACTCGGCATCTGACACCACCGCCCCGGGCGAGATACCGTTGACATTGATGCCATGATGACCCAGTTCCCGCGCCATGCCTTTGACCAGGCCGTACATCGCCCCCTTGGATGCAATATAGGGAACAAATCCCTCCCAATGACCCGTGAGGGTCAACGAGGTCAGATTGACGATCTTTCCGTATTTCTTGCGCTTCATATGAACGCTGCAAGCACGCGACAAGACAAAGGCGGCCGAGGAATTCACGCGGATTTCCTCCTCGTATTCTTCGATCGAAAACTCTTCATGCGGCTTGTTCACCACGAAGGCGGCGTTGTTGACCAGAATATCGATCCCGCCAACCGTGTCGGCCAGTTCAGTCACCGCGCGTTCCGTCCCAGGCAAATCGTTCAAGTCCATACCCAGATAGCGTATGCCTTGGCCAAGTCTGTCATTCAGAGCGTCGACGCCGGGTCGGTCTGAAGCGATCACGCTGGCGCCTTCCTCGGCATAGCGCGCCACCATCGCCGTTCCGATCGTTCCAAGTGCCCCGGTGATCAACACGGTCTTGTCAGCTAGAATTCCCACGTTCGCCTCCTCCGCGATTGTTTGCAGTCCCCTAGATTTCACTTTGACGGTGAAATGAGAACAGCGAAAGCAATGCGGTACAACAATGCTATAAGAAAATATTATAGCATTGGCGGTTCGGTCCGCCTTAGACAGAAACTTCGGGATGTTCATCCAGATGGAACATGCGAAATATCCTGCTCGAAGAATTGGCCCCGAGAGCATCGCTTTTACCGCCGGAGGAACTAACGTGCCCGATCAAAGCGACCTTGTTCATCATTTCGCGGATTACGCTGCAAATATCTCCTTTGATGATCTACCGGATGCCGCGCGTATGGCAGCCAAAAAAACCATCCTGGACACATTGGGTGTCATTCTCGCTGCAAGCGGAACGGAACCCGCCATCCGGGGCCTTGTGGATATCGTCAAAGAAACTGGGGGAACCCCGGACTGTACTCTTTTGGGCTTTGGGGGCAGGGCGCCGGCAATAATGGCCGCCCTTGCGAACGGGGCGCTGGCCCATTGCCTCGACTATGACGACCAGACACCCTGGGGACAGCACACGGCGAGTTCGATCATACCGGCTGTCTTCGCAGTCGCGGAGCGACAAGGTGGCGTGTCAGGCCGTGACCTTATTGCTGCGGTCGCGGCCGGACAGGATATTTTCGCCAGGTTGCGGTGCAATGTAGAATGGAAAAAAGACTGGAATCTCTCCACCGTTCTTGCGGTCTTTGCAGCAACGGCATCAGCTGGCCGCGTTATGCGACTTTCCGCTTCAAGCATCGGCCACGCGTTGGGCATCGCCACAATGCAGTCCAGCGGCATCATGGAGATGGTTGCAGGTCGCGGCAGCGACTTGCGCGGCATGTATGCAGGCTTTTCGTCAAAGGGTGCGGTTCTCGCCGCCATGATGGCACAGAAGGGCATCTCAGGCATTGATCGGGCGTTCGAGGGCCAATACGGCTTCATGAATACGTATTTTGCAGGCGGCTATAATCGCGATGAGATTCTTCGCGATCTCGGCCTAGAGTTTCTTGGAACCGGCACGCTTTACAAGCGGTGGCCCTGTGTTGGCACCGCACATAGCCACATGAAAGCGGCCATCGATATTGTCACCAACAACCATCTGGAACTTGACGACATTTCAGAAATTCGGCTGCACGTCGGCGACTACCATGACCTGATGTGTCAACCGCTTGAGGAACGCCGCGCTCCAGCGACGCTCGCAGATGCCAAGTTCAGTCTGCCATTTCTGGTATCCGTTGCCATTGCGCGAGGCGGGATGAGTGTGTCTGATTTTTCCGAGGCGGGCCTGCGAGATGCCCAAGTCCTTGATATCGGGCGCAAGATCGGCCTGGTGAGGGACGCAACGCTCGACTGGAAACTCGAATTGCCGCCGGGCCGCGTCGAAATTGTTGCCAGCGACGGTCGTCATTGGATTGAGGAAGGCCGCAATGTTCCTGGAAACGCGGAGAATCCGATGAGCTGGGAAGATATTTGCGGCAAGTTCCGGGAATGCTGCTCTGTTGCTGCCACGCCTGTTGCGGATGGAAACCAGGCGAAGGCGCAAGACCTCGCCTGGAGATTGGAGCAACTGTCCGACGCGACAGAGCTGATCCGATGCCTTAGCTAAACGGTGGGAATCAAATCCCGGCGGTTTGGCCCCCGTCCACGACCATGGCGTGCCCGGTTACGAAGCCGCCAGCGTCTGAGCAAAGCCAGAGCACCGTTCCCGCGATCTCTTCGGGCCGGCCCATCCGTCCGATCGGTTCCTGAGCGATGATGTTGGCGCGGCCTGCCTCGGTGTCACCGGTGTAGCGGGCAATCATTGGTGTGTCGATGATACCCGGGCAAATCGCGTTGACCCGGATGCCCTTACCGGCATTTTCGAGTGCCGCAACCTTGCTGACAGCGACGACGCCGAACTTGGAGGCGCAGTAACTGGACTGTCCGCGGATGGCAAGGACCCCTGCGCCGGACGCCGTGTTGACGATCGCCCCGCTGCCCTGGCGCAGCATGATCTCGAGCTGGTACTTCATGCACAGGAAGACGCTTTTCAGATTAACCGCGATAACACGGTCGAAGAGCTCCTCGGAAAGTTCGACAAGGGGCTGAGCGGGTTGCTCGATCCCGGCATTGTTGAACGCAGCATCCAGCCGCCCAAAGGATTTGAGCGTCTCATCAAGCGCCGCCTTGACGCTGTCACCGCTGGTCACGTCGCAGTTGATCGGCAGGATCTTGGTGCCGAAACCTTCAAGCAGTTCGACCGTGCCCGCCAGTCCTTTTTCGCTGATATCGACAGCGGTGACAGAAGCTCCCGCCTTGGCGAAGGCAACCGCCGTCGCACGGCCAATACCACTGCCTGCGCCGGTGACGAACGCCACTTTGCCGGTAAAATCGATTGTCGGTATGTTGGTCATGGTCTCTCGCCTGGTTTTTCTAAGGTTGAAATCTGCCGCGCGATACGGACTTGCCGCGTTGCGCTAAAAACACGACGGTCATCGTCGGACTCGTTAGCCGCCCGTCTTCGATTTCGATTTGTTGTCGCCAACCGTATAGATCGCTGCCGCGACCACGACCACAATGCCCTCGATCAACCCCTGCCAGTTTGCCCCTAGATTGAGCATGTTGAAGCCATTCGTCAGGGAAAAAAGCAGAAGCGCGCCGGCAAGCGTCTTGATGACACTGCCCGCACCGCCGAACAACGACGTTCCGCCAAGAATGGCCGCGGCGATCACGGTAAGTTCGGCGCCTTGCAAACCCGCTGGATTGATGGACCGAAGTCGGCTTGCAAACAAAATACCGGCAAATCCTGCAGTGCCGCTGCAGAATACGAAGGCGAGAAGCTTGTATCGCATGACATTGATGCCGGACAGACGGGCCGCCTCGGGATTGCCACCGACCGCGTATAGGCGGCGCCCCACCATGGTGAAGCTGAGGACCACCCAGACGATGGCCGTGAAGATTGCCAGGTAAAGCACCGGGTTGCGCAAGGAGACTTCACCGTCCGATGCATAGGCAATCAACAGGAATAGGATACCGCCGATTGCCATTCCGAAGGCGGAGGGCCGCAAGGCCTTGCCCGCGCTCCAGTTCTTGAAAAGCCCGATCGCGCCCAGCGCAAGCAACAACGCTCCGGTCACGAGCACGAACCAAAAGACCTCGTGTCGCCCTCCCTCAAAGGCTCTCATGGCAGCAATCACGTCGGGATTGCCGGCCGACAATGAGCGGCCGTCGGTGTAAATCAATACCAGGCCGCGCACCGCCGTCATCGTGCCAAGTGTTACGATGAAAGCGTTGATCCCGACATATTGAACGATCACACCATTCAGCAGACCAACACCCATGGCGACGGCAAGCGCAAGCGCTGCGGCAGGCACAAAGCCAATGGCGTCAGCGTTCCCGATGAGAACAACGGCAGCAAGAGCTGCGACAGAAGCGACAGAAAGATCAAAGTTGCCACTAATCAAGACCACGGTCATCGCCACCGCCATGATTGCCATCAGCGATGACTGGTAGACGACATTGGAGAGGTTGAGCAGGCTGAGGTAATTGGTCTGGCCAAGGTAAGTTGTCAGAATTGTCAGCACAGCAATGAGCAGCAACAGTGCGTAGTACACACCTCTCTCACGCAGGCCGAACAAGCGTCGCCAATTTGTCTTGCCGTCAACGTGCTCCGTTGGGGGGATCGCGGCTGCGGGCTCAATTTTCGTCTGTGTCGTGGTCGTCATTAGATCAGTCTCGCTTTTAATGGGACGCGGGCTGGTGGTGCGCGCCTGCAGGGGCTGCGCTTTGCCCGCCGGCAAGCAGAAGCAGTTCGTGCTCGGATGTTTCAATGGTGTTGCGTTCGGCAACGCAAGCCCCGTCGCGCATGACCAGAATACGGTCGGAAACCGCAAGCAGCTCTTCAAACTCAGATGACACGACGATCACCGATTTCCCCTGGCTGGCGAGCTGCCGGATGAGCCGTAAGATGTCGGTCTTCGCGCCGATGTCGATGCCTGCTGTTGGTTCATCCAGCAGGAAGAGTTTCACATCGCTGAAAAGCCACTTGGCAATCGTCACCTTTTGGGCGTTGCCGCCGGAAAGGTCGCGCACGAGAATATCAGGCGAGCTTGCCTTGATCGATAACAGACGGATTGCCTCCCAACCACGTTCGCGTTCCCGTTCGGCAACAGGCAACGAATTGAGAACCGACACGCCACCCAATGCCGTAAGCGTGGTATTGCGCCAAATCTCGAAATCCGGCACCAGACCCTGGGCCATGCGATCCTCAGGAACCATGCCAATGCCGGCGCGGACTGCCGCACCGGTGTTGCGTGCGATCGGTTGCCCATCGAAAATCACCGAGCCGGTGGCATATTTGTCAGAGCCGTAGATTGCATGCAGCAGTTCGCTGCGACCAGACCCCAGCAAGCCGGCGATGCCGATGACTTCGCCTTGCCGGAGATCGAGTGACACGGGAGATAGCTTTCCCTTCGAGGCCAGATCTTTCAGCTGCAGCCTTGTCGCTGCCGCCACCGTTCCGGAAGCCGGACGTTCTTGCGCTTGACGCTCAAGTGCAACGATCTGTTTTCCGACAATGGCTTCCGCGATCTTATTCTCATCGAGATCGCACGTATGGGCGCGCATCACTGCTACGCCGTCGCGAAGGACGGTTACGTGGTCCGTCAATGCCATCACTTCATCCAAGAAATGCGAGACGAAGAGGATGGCCTTTTTTTCAACTTTCGACAGCCGTCTTACCGTCTCGTAGACAAGTTCGCGCTCTTGCGCGGCAAGAGAGGCGGTGGGTTCGTCCATCACGATCAAGTCGGCGCCAGTGCCAACTGCCTTCATGATCGATGCCATCTGACGCTCGCCTATCGATAGCGAACTGACAGGTGCATCTGGGTTCACCCAATAGCCAAGCCGCCGACAAAGCTCGTCGAAACGCTGTCTGATCGTGGTGGAATTCCGCCAAAAACCTGCTTCCCCCAGGTAGACATTTTCAAGAACCGACAGCGTCGAAACCAGGGGGATATGCTGGTGGACGGTGGCAACACCCATGTCGTTGGCGTTTTTGGGATTGTCCCAGATGACAGGCTTTCCACGCCAGATAATCTCGCCAAGCGTTGGCCAGTAAGCCCCGGACAAAATCTTGATAAGCGTGGACTTGCCGGCGCCGTTGGCGCCGAGCAATCCATGAACTTTTCCCTGCTCGATCTCAAGATCGACACCGCGCAGGGCAATGGTTCCATTGGGAAACCCCTTCACGACACCACGCAGTTGCATAATTGGGTTTTCGTGTTGCATCGCAGCCTCCCACTGGCTCTTTTTCACAAAGCTATTTCACCACTGCTCAGGGCAGGCGTCGATAGTTTCCTTCGTGATCGGGGGCATGTCATAGGAGACAAACCGAGCTTTTGGCGTGTCAGGATTGGTTGCCGCCTCATACATTGCCTTAAACATCAGCGAGCCGAGAAGCTTTGGACGCGTGCAGACGGAGCCATACATCTCGCCAGCCAAGATAGCGTCGTGGCCGAGTTTCGACCCGCCTCCGGTCGCAATCAGGGTCGGCTGAGAGCTTGACGCCTCAATGGCACGTGCGCACCCGATCGCCATGTCGTCGGCATGGCTGAAAATCAGATCGATGTCAGGATGAGCCGTCAGAAAATTCTGGCAGACGGCTTCGCCCTCATCCGGCGTCCAGTTGGTCGGCTGCTCAGCAACGATGTCATATTTCGCGCCGGCTTTGTCGAGCGCAGCCTTAAAGCCGTCGGTGTCCAGCTTGACGATCGTGTAAGCAGGATCGCCCATGACGATGCCGATCTTCGCTGCACGATCCTTGGGCAGGAGTTTTGCGGCCATCTCTCCCGATACATAGCCGGCTTGGTAATTGTCGGTGGCCACAAGTGCCGAAAGGCCCGGGTAAGGCTCGGTCACCTTGCGCGATGCTGAATCGCCGACCTGGAGGGCAATGGCGACCACCGGGATCTTTGCGTCGTTGATCTTGTCGACAAAGGATTCGGAGACCACGGAATCGAGCGGCAGAAAGCCAATGGCATCGACCTTTTGGGCGATAAGATCATCGAGAGAGTTGCCCTGTTTCTCGACGCTTCCGCGTGGATCGAGGACGACAGTCTTGACGCCTGCAGCAGCCGCTGCCTCTTCGAAACCTTTGGCCGTCATCACATTATAAGGATATTCAAGGCTGGCCGGCACATAGCCGAAAGTCAGATCCTTTGCCTGGACTGAGCCGATGTAAAGAGCCGTAGTGATCGTAATGATCGATGAGCGAAGCAGTGGACGCGCGGTCCCGAAGAGTTTCGTGCTGCGTGTCTGTGATAGAGTGTGCATAAGGTTCCTCCCTTGATGAAATATTGCGGTTTCTGCTGCACCCCCGCAGTGCCTCCCTTGACGACCGTGGCACGCGTTCGCGTTTCCCTATGCCTTCAAGCTGTGCCGCCAATAGTCCGGTTGCACTTGCAGGGTGGCGAGAATGAACTGACGCACACTTGGCAGTCGTGTTTCCAAGCCTTGCCGGACGGATCCTCCCGTTAAAGGATTGCCTAACATGCCGGGGCAGCGGGAGACAGAGGCCCGAAAAAGAGAATATAATGCCAGGTTATAACTGCAAACAGCCGGAGCAATCTCATGTCGCGGCGCCTCGGCGGCACCGCTATTCCAGTTGCTGCTTCACTGTCTTGACGCGCGGGAGGTAGGTGCGGGGCTATAATATACGCCTATACTCCCGGTGCGCTATCGGCGCTTTTCCAGCCCCAGGGTCATTGTGCGCAACGCTTGGATTTGTCACGAGCATTCTACAGGTTATGACGACGGTTTGGAGCTCGCGTCACCAATTCAACGGCGAAGTCGCGGAGGACATGAAATGCAGGGACTGGTTTTTCTCGGCGAGGGGAAGATGGAGTTTCGCGAGTATGCGGACCCAACGCCCGGGCCTGACGAAGTCATTGTCCGCATCAAGGCTTCGGGCATGTGCGGTAGTGATCTCAACCATCTGAACGAGCCCAAACGCCGTGAAGATCAGATCGTCATCGAAGGACATGAGCCCTGCGGCATCATCGAGCAGGTTGGCTCGGCCGTACGGCCAATGGAAGCCAAAGTTGGCGACCGTGTCATGGTCTACCACTATGATGGCTGCCGGACTTGCACGAACTGCCGTTCTGGATGGATGCAAAACTGCGATCATGATCGCATAGCCTTTGGTGGTAACGGTCATGGTGCTCATGCACCATTCATGAAGGTCCCCGCACATACGATCATCAAGCTGCCCGACGCGCTTTCGTTTAAGGCAGGAGCGGCCGTCGGATGCGGAAGCGGAACGGCCTACGCCGCGCTGAAGCGGATCAACCTTCTCGCTGACGAAACGGTTGCGATCTTTGGTCAGGGACCTGTCGGTCTTAGTTGCACTATGTTTGCGAAAGCCTTCGGTGCGCGAGTGATTGCCTTGGATGTCGGAGAAGAGCGCCTGCAAATGGCCCGAGGGTTCGGCGCCGATTTCACGATCAACCCGGCAAAGGATGATCCCGTGCAAGCAATACGCGATCTTACGCGCGGCGGGCTTGGCGTTGAAAAAGCAGTCGAGTGCAGTTCCAATCCGATCGCGCGCCAGCAAGCGATGACCGTGGTGCGTCAGTGGGGAACCACGTGCCTGGTCGGCGTTCATGGGGGAATGCAGTTCGAATGCAACGAGCTTATTACCAAGCAGAAGACCTTGGTCGGCTCCTTGACGTTCAGCAAAAATCTTCAGGACGAATGCGCTCAATATGTGGCCGAACGTAGCATCAACGTCGATGCATTGTTTACCCATGAATTCTCGCTCGAGCAGGCGATTGATGCCTATGCGCTGTTTGAACAGAGAAAGATCGGGAAGGGCGTCTTTATTTTCGACTGAGACCGACCAATCGACGATCTGCGCCGTCCCGCTGGGACAGCAGTCGCCTGCGTGACTGGCCGATACGGTTGCAGGGGCGCCGGCCGGATCACTAGGTCCACGTCTACATCAACTGATCATGGTCAGCACCCGGCATGGCGACCATCAACTATTGCGCCGAAGGGGGGCGTCTCATGAAAATCGGAGCATTGCGAGAAATCGCCAGTCACGAGGCACGTGTTGCCTTGACACCAGACAGCGCCTTGCAGCTACAAAAACTGGGCTACGAATGTGTCATCGAAAGCGGGGCGGGACTCCAAGCCGGATTTTCCGATCGAGCATATGAAAGCGCTGGGGTGACCGTTTTTGCCAGTGCAAAGGAAGTCTGTTCCGTATCGGATGTAATCGCCAAGGTGCAGCCACCCGAGGCGGAGGAAATGGCGTTGCTTTCGGCGGAGAAGACGCTGATTTCGTTTTTCTATCCGGCGCAGAACAAGGCGTTGCTGGAGAAGGCACGTTCGACCGGCGCCAGCGTCATCGCCATGGACATGGTGCCGCGCATCAGCCGCGCCCAGAAGATGGACGCACTGTCGTCGATGGCCAATATCGCCGGCTACCGGGCGGTGATCGAGGCGGGCAGCAATTTCGGCCGGTTCTTCACCGGCCAGGTGACGGCGGCGGGTAAGGTGCCACCGGCCAAGGTCCTGGTCATCGGCGCGGGCGTGGCGGGTCTTGCCGCGATCGGCACGGCCACGTCGCTCGGCGCGATCACATATGCGTTCGACGTGCGCCCGGAAGTGGCCGAGCAGGTCGAGAGCATGGGCGCTCAGTTCGTCTATCTCGACTTCAGCGAAACGCAGCAGGATGGCGCCGCGACCGGCGGTTATGCCGCCCCGTCCTCGCCGGAATTCCGCGAGAAGCAACTGGCGAAGTTCCGCGAGCTTGCTCCCCAGATCGACATCGTCATCACCACGGCGCTGATCCCCGGCCGTGACGCGCCCAAACTCTGGCTGGAAGACATGGTCGCGGCGATGAAGCCGGGTTCGGTCGTGGTCGACCTTGCAGCCGAACGCGGCGGCAATTGCGACCTGACGGTGCCGGGCCAGAAGATCGTGTCGCAGAACGGCGTTACCATCGTCGGTTACACCGACTTCCCGAGCCGCATGGCCGCTCAGGCCTCGACGCTCTATGCGACCAACGTCCGCCATATGATGACGGACCTGACGCCGGGCAAGGACGGTGTTGTCGTCCACAACATGGACGACGACGTCATTCGTGGTGCGACGGTCGCCAAGGATGGCGAGATCACCTATCCGCCGCCGCCGCCGAAGATCCAAGCGATCGCCGCGCAGAAGCCGAAGGAAAAGGCAAGGGAACTGACGCCCGAGGAGAAAAAGGCAAAGGAGGTCGCCGCCTTCAAGGCGCAGACGAAGAGCCAGGGTATCCTGTTGTTCGTCGCAACCGCTCTCCTTCTCGTGGTCGGCTCCGTGGCACCCGCCAGTTTCATGAGCCATTTCGTTGTTTTTGTACTGTCCTGCTTTGTCGGCTTCCAGGTGATCTGGAATGTCAGCCATTCCCTTCATACGCCGCTGATGGCGGTGACGAATGCCGTCTCGGGTATCGTCATCCTCGGCGCGCTGCTTCAGATCGGCTCGGGCCATTGGCTCGTGGTGACACTGGCCGCCTTGTCGGTGCTGGTCGCCACGATCAACATCGTCGGCGGGTTCCTTGTGACGCGCCGCATGCTCGCCATGTTCCAGAAGTCCTGAGTTAGAGGCCACAATCATGACCATCGGTATCGTTTCGGCTGCCTATATCTCTGCGGCTGTTCTCTTCATCCTGTCTCTCGGCGGCCTGTCGGGCCAGGAAAGCGCCAAGCGCGCGGTCTGGTACGGCATTGTCGGCATGGCGCTCGCCGTCTTTGCGACCGTTTTCGGACCCGGCGTCGGCAACTGGTTCATCATCCTGTTCATGATATCGGGCGGGTCGGTGCTCGGTTATTATGTCGCCTCGCGCGTGCAGATGACCGAGATGCCGCAGCTTGTCGCGGCCCTTCATTCCTTCGTCGGCCTTGCCGCCGTCTTCATCGGCTTCAACGCCCATATCGAGGCGGCCAACATTGCCGGCATGGATGAAGCGGCGCGCGCGGTGCTGTCCGGTTTCGCCGGCATCCTTGCCCACAAGAGCCCGGTCGAACTGGCCATCATGAAGGTCGAGGTCTTCCTCGGTGTCTTCATCGGCGCCGTCACCTTCACCGGTTCGGTCGTCGCCTTCGGCAAGCTGGCCGGCAAGGTCGATGGCCAGGCGAAGAAACTGCCCGGCGGCCATTTCCTCAATGCCGCCGCCGCCATCCTGTCGCTGCTGCTGCTGCTGATGTATGCCAACGGAGCCGGTGCCTGGACGCTCATCGCCATGACGCTTCTCGCCTTCTTTATCGGCTATCACCTGATCATGGGTATCGGCGGCGCTGACATGCCCGTCGTCGTCTCGATGCTGAATAGCTATTCGGGATGGGCCGCGGCCGCGATCGGGTTCACGCTTGGAAACGATCTCTTGATCGTGACCGGGGCGCTGGTCGGATCTTCCGGCGCTATCCTTTCCTATATCATGTGCAAGGCGATGAACCGCTCCTTCGTCTCGGTTATCCTGGGTGGTTTTGGCACCGTCGCTGGACCCACCATGGAAATCATCGGAGAGCAGGTCGCCATCGATGCGGATGGTGTGGCCTCCGCACTGAATGATGCCGACAGCGTCATCATTGTTCCAGGCTATGGAATGGCGGTGGCGCAGGCTCAGCAATCAGTTTCCGAGCTGACACGGAAACTTCGCGCCGCCGGCAAGAAGGTTCGTTTTGCCATTCATCCAGTCGCAGGTCGGCTTCCAGGCCATATGAACGTTCTGCTCGCAGAAGCGAAAGTTCCCTATGACATCGTCCTTGAAATGGAAGAAATCAACGAGGACTTTGCAAACACCGACGTTGTCATCGTCATCGGCTCCAACGACATCGTCAATCCGGCGGCGCTGGAAGATCCGAATTCCCCGATTGCTGGCATGCCTGTCTTGGAGGTGTGGAAGGCCAAGCACGTCTTTGTGTCAAAGCGCGGTCAGGGGACTGGATACTCCGGTATCGAAAACCCGCTCTTCTATAAGGACAACACGCGCATGTTTTATGGCGACGCGAAAAAATCGCTGGATGGCCTGATACCACTGATGGCGTAGCTGCACATTTCAAGATGTAAGGCGGCGAACCGTCGGGGCGCCGTCACAAGCTTTGGAATCGGTGGCCACTTCTATCCGCCGCTTCCAAGCCTGTGAATACAGGCTACGCGTTACGCAAGATCAAAATCACACGGTTTACGGCATCCCGTTCGCGGGCGTGTTACGTATTTGAGTTCGAACCATCATCGTGCGCTCGGCCCGTCAACAAATGCGCTTTTCTGGAGGGCGATCTGTTGCGGAGGCAAGGACGTGCGCGGCCCCGGCCATTTTCGTCAAGAGCTCCAGTCCACGATTATTTCCACATTAGAAATCGCATGCGCCTGAACAACGATCAAGCGAAAATGGCAGGGCTGGGCACTCGTCGAGGATTGGTCGTCGTTTTGGAATAAGGCGCTTTTCAACATATCACTGACGTGCGTGGTTGCCTTTCCGCCGGCGACGGAACGGATGGCTGAAATAAGCCGGGGCTCAACTTTGTCCGCCAGCCGCCCCCCATTGCTACCTATCTATAGGTACGTCAGGTTGACGTCGCAGGGGGTATAATATATCGAATACCCTGAAAGGCCCTAGTGGATGCTGATGGCAACGAGTGTGAACCCACTCTTCAATGGCCTGACTTTTCATCCACCCAAATGGCGACGAGCATGTGTGGGGAGCGATCTGCCCACAACAACCGCACATTGAAAGCTGCCTAGGTTCGGTCACCGTGTCCATCACATCCCGATGGTTCCCGAGAAGCTCTACGGAGGCGGCGCCCCTCGGTCAAAGCGGAAGATACAAGGACGGCCGGATTCGAATCTTCGGAGACATTGAGGAGGAGCAGGATAATGACCGCCAGCAATATGAACATCGATCCCAGGAAACTCCTGTACCTTGCTTCCATCATCGAAAGCGGAAGCTTCAAAAGTGCCGCCAAGGCGATGGATGTGTCTCAACCCGCCTTATCAACGTCCATGAGCCGACTGGAGGCGGAATTGGGGATGCAAATCCTCGTCCGCAGTCCAAGTGGCGTGGCACCCACCGCGATTGGTGAGGTGCTTTACTTTCACGCGCGCCTCATACGAGACGCGATCGAATTGGCCGAACGGGCCTTGTTGAACGTGCAGGGAGAGCACCCACTTTCCATTCGCATTGGCAGTCTACCGAGCCTAGCAAGCACCGTTATGCCAATGGCGCTCAGCCGTTGGCGAGAGGCGCACGCCGATCGCGACTTGCAAGTCGTGGAGGCCCCCCAGATTGATCTTTTGATCGGCTTGCTGCGCGGTGAATTTGACTTCGTTTTCGGTTTTACCGAGTGTTACGACCTGGAAGACGGTTTAAGGCAACGCGTCCTGTTTCGCGATAAGCTTCTGGTGATTGCACGAGCCGAACATCCATTGGCCAGCGCCAAGGAATTGAATTGGGAGACGCTTGTGCGTTACCCGTGGGTGGCCCCGACTGCGCGCCGCGCGCATTCCATTCTTGCTGCTGCACTGAAGATCGCGAAATTGCCGCCGCCGGAGCGCATGACCGTGTGTGGCTCCGTCACGTTGTTGAAGTCGCTTGTCATCGACAGCGATCACCTGGCCGTACTGCCGGCCCATGCGGTTCGCCAGGAGCTGGCGGACGGACGCCTTTGCAGCCTGGCCATCAGCGACGCTGCTCTCGATCGTAACATTGCGGTATTTTTCCGCGACGGATATCATCTGGACGAACAGAGCCGTGATCTGGTGAAGCTGGTAGAATCCGTCGGCCAGGAGCTTTGCAGGCGGTCTGACGCCCTCCCTCGCGAACATGCAGGCCTTGAAGACGTGAAAGTTTCGGACAGACCACAGACGTTCGGCATGCACGAGGCGCTGCTGCCGGCGGAGTGAGGATGTAGGACGCGTTCGGCCGCAGTCAGCATACGGGCGCCTGACGTCTTGGCTTATCCAAACGTGTTGGCGATGGTCCCGATGCCTGCAATGGATATCTCGACCCGGTCGCCAGCCTTGAGGAAACGCGGCGGGTCAAACCCGATCCCCACCCCTGCCGGGGTCCCGGTTGCGATGACGTCGCCGGACTGCAACGTTAGACCGGCCGAGATCGCCGCGACAAGTTGAGGAATTTTGAAGATCAAGTCACGCGTATTTGCCTTTTGACGAAGCTCGCCGTTGACATGACATTCTATTTCAAGATTCTCGGCATCGACTTCGTCGGCCGTGACAATCCACGGCCCCATCGGACAGAATGTGTCGAGACCCTTGCCGGCGAGCCATTGCTTGTGATTGCGTTGCCGGTCGCGCGCCGTAACGTCGTTAATGATCGTGTAGCCCCACACATGTTTCATCCCTTCGGCTTCAGAGATGTTGCGTCCCGGTCGCCCAATCACGAATGCCAGCTCAGCTTCGTAATCGACCGCCGATGTCGCTTGCGGATGAAGCTCGACGGTGTCGCTTGGCCCGACGACCGTACTTGGCGGCTTGCTGAAGATCGCAGGATATTCATCGATCTCCTGACCTTTGACGGCACCTGCTTCAAAGCCGCTGCCGGAAAATTCCTTGGCATGTGCATGGTAATTTTTCCCGACGCAGAAGATGTTGCGCAGGGGAATAATCGGCGCGAGCAGTTTTACGGTATCGACGGCAACAAAGCTGCTGTCTGGCCGGAAGGTGGAAAAACCGCCAACTGAAATCCTGATCAAGTCAGTGACGCTGCTGAGCTTTTCATCGAGCGGATAGATCCGCTGCGCGCTGGTATCCACGATACCTATCCGTGGCCGGTTGGCGTCCAGAAATCGAGCTACTTTCATCAATATAAACCGTTCGATAAAGGGATCAGAGGTTGACGTGCTGATTTGCCGAGCCCGCGGCCTTCTTGACCCTGTCCGCAGATAAAAATCACCAGGCCGATCGCGCCCTCGCGCATTTCGTCTTCCCGACCGCACGCCTACTCTAAGAGCAGTTTCGAGCCTGCGATATCCGCCCTCTGCTCGCGGTATAAACTGCTGTTATCTCCTGCGGTTGCAGTCGCCTTCTCACAGTTGATTCCTTGAGAGACGCGCCGCATGTTCATGTCGATCTCAACGCTGCTGCGCGCCGGAGTGCGGCGGCAGTTCGGAGGTCTCCAATCATACGTGGCACGAGTCGTTGCCGCCCAACGAATTCGACACAATCGACACATGAACCGCGTGCGGCTTCACTCACGCCGCCCTGCGTGTTTTCGACCTCGAGAGGACAACAAGTGACCGAACATATCAAAGTCCAAGCCCCTCAGGATTCTGGGGTTCCCGGCTGGGCTCGGGATTTCAGCCTGACGGATCGCGTTGTTTTGATTACGGGGGCGGGTCAAGGGATCGGTCGGGAGCTTGCCCGCCAATTTGCCGCCGCGGGCGCGGTTCCGGTTATTGCTGATCTCAACATGGGCAACGCTGAGCGCGTCAAGGCTGAGATCATCGAAAGCGGTGGCCGCGCGAGCGCAGCGCAGGTCGATATCGCTGACGCGGAATCTGTCAACGGCCTTGTAAGGTCGGTCGTTGACCAGTATGGGCGGCTTGATGTCTTGATCAATAATGCTGCAATCTTCGCCACCCTCGACAAGCGCAAATTCGAGCACATTCCGCTGGAGGAATGGGACCGCGTTATGCGCGTCAACATTACGGGGCCGTTCCTGTGTGCCCGCGCCGTTGCACCGATCATGCGCGCGGCCAAATGGGGGCGGATCATCAACATATCGTCAGATGCGGTGACCAAAGGTGTGATGAATTACATGCACTACGTCGCCTCTAAATCCGCAATGATTGGCATGACCAATGCGATGGCGCGCGAATTGGGCGAGGACGGGATCAATGTCAATTGCATCCGGCCCGGCGCTGTCTCGACCGAGGTGGAACGTGCAGTCAATCCGACGGTGGAACTGCGGCAAAGTCAGTTGATGCAACAATGCCTCAAGCGAAGCATGCTGCCCACCGATCTCGTAGGGATCATGATGTTCCTGTCCACGCCGGCTTCCGCCTTCATCACCGGACAGACCATCGCCTGCGACGGCGGTTACACGCATAGCAGCTGATGCGAGCAGAGCCGGCACAGCCAACGATGAGCCGGGGCGCAACGCAGTCTGGGTCGCCCGTGGGCGGCCACTGCGTGGTAGAACTGGACCAATTGTGGGCCAATGGTCGTTCCGCCTGCACGTGGCGCCGAAGGAACAGGCAGGCGGTCGATAGGCAAGGTCAATCGGAAGTCTGTGGCATGGTCAAAACAGCAGAAGAGGTCGGCGTCGTCGTTGCTCATCGCCCTTCATCGGAGCGCAGATGCCGATGGTTATGAACTCTTGTTTCGGCCTATCGCGCAACGGCTATGAAAGAGACCGACAGGGTCGGCGCAGTGGTAAACTGGGGACGGCAAAAATGGTGGATGTCGAGCTGGACTTCAATGCAGAATTACATGCGAGACCGTCCATCTATTTTTCGGGTCAGTCCTTCGTTGAACATATTGCATTGCGCCCAGCGACAGCTATCGCGATGAGTTCAGGTCACCGTGCATCCGGAGAAAAAGGGCGTGATGGAACTGTCCAGACTCAGGTCGAGGTTCACACCGAGTTCGTAACCGTCACAAGAGTGACAAAGCTGCCGGATGCTCCGGCGGCTTGGCCAACAACAAATCTGACTATCGACGAGGCCAGAAGCCTGTCCTGCCTGAACGATGCGACGCTGATCTGCCGACTTGAGATTCTCGTTGCAGGCGCGCCTCCGCGCGACATCAGCTCTGTGCTCACAGATTTCGCATTTGCGGACACGGCAGCTTCCATCGTTGGCGGCGGCGCCTTGGTTTGTTCGGACTTTCGTGTCAGCGCATCCAACAGCAGCCGCGCCATCCTATTCAACACTGATCTAAATGCCTATAGGCTCGGTCGCATGGTTCGCCGAGTCTACGAGATTGAGACGTACCGCGTCATGGCACTGCTGGGATTGCCGGAGGCTCGGCGTCTCGGACCCCTGCTGGCTGACTATGACAGGAAGCTGGTTGAGCTTACCAACCGACATTTGACGACCCCGACGAGCGCGCATAGAAGCCTTCTTGAAGAGATCTCCATTCTGTCCGCACAGGTGATCTCTGCGACTGCGGAAACACGAAACCGCTTCGGCGCTACAATTGCCTACGCAAAGATCGTCGAAGAGCGCATTGCGGAATTGCGGGAATCTCATGTTGCCGGCTTCCAGCGCTACGGTGTCTTTGTAGCCAGACGGTTTAAGCCTGCGATACGCACTTGTGAGGCGACCGCAGTGCGATTGGAGCAGCTGTCGCACGCGACCATGCATCTCATCGATCTGCTTCAGACGCGTATCCAGGTTGAAATTGAATATCAAAACGCGGTGCAAATCCAAGCAATGGCGGAAAGAGCCGCCACGCAGGTCAAGATCCAGCGCGCCGTCGAAGGATTTTCGATCCTTGCGATCAGTTACTATTTGCTCAGCCTAATCAAGCTGGTATTGGAAACATCCGAGCATGCAGGCTATCCTATTGACCCACTCGTGATGTTGATCTGTGTGCCTGTGGTTGTCGGCGCGGTCTGCATCACAGTTCTGAGAGTCAAGCACGCCCTCAAGTCCTGAGCAATTCCCCGCTTGGAGCCATCCGTCCCACGTGTCTGATCAGGTTTTGATCAGGCGATCGGACAAGATGCGCTTTTGCCTGCCTTCAATAGTTCGTCCATTCCGGCGCAGGGACAGTTGTCTTTTGCGCGTTAAATTTAGCCCTATCTGGGCGCCCGTCCGTCATAGCCAAATAGTTGGTACTCAATGCATGTCCAACGACTGCTTATACCGCTCATAGGCGTAAGGGACGATGGTCTGTCGTTCGATCATTCGATGGACCCGGGGGGGTGAAGCGCCCTGATGCAAATTTGTGAGACGATCCCCTATAGCGGCATCCGCGTGGGTACGGCGTTGATTGTGGCGGACATATTCGACCCAGGTCGGGACATGATAGGTCTCTGTCCAGACGGTCGGATTTTCGAGATCGCGCATCAGGGCCCATTGCCCGGCGCCATCACGAATGCGGACGCGGCGGCGCTCGGCCATGGCGGTCAGGAACTCCGGAACGTCCTCGTCATCGATGTCATAGTCGATCATCACCACGATCGGACCGCTGCGCGGCTTGAGGTCCAGCTGCAAGGGCGGCTCGGAAAAGCGGTCAAGCGGATCGAGATTGAGCGACTGGAATTCAGGCAGCGGCAGCCGCAGGCCGACGGCGGCGCCGGCGACCATGACCACGGCGGAGATCATCAGCGCGTTTGCCGGACCTTGCAGTTCCGCCAGTTGGCCCCAGATCCAGCTGCCGGCGGCAATGCCGCCGAAGGTGGTCGTCTGGTAGAGCGAAAGAGCGCGGCCGACCACCCAGCGCGGAGTGGAAAGTTGCACTGTCGTATTGAACAACGATAGCGCCAGCACCCAGCCGCAACCGGACAGAAGAAGAGCCAGACATGTGACGACACTGTAGGGGCTGAGCGCGGTGACGAGGCTGCTTACCGCAAATCCCAAAAAGGCGATACGCACGATCGCCTCGCTCGATAGCTGCTCGCGCAGCCGCGCGCTGAGCAGGGCGCCGCCAATGGCGCCGAGCCCGAAGGCACCCAGCAGTATCCCGAACGTGAACGGGCCGCCGGATACGAGATCGCGTGCCACGAGCGGAAGCAGAGCGAGGATCGCGCTGGCCGACAGGCCGAACGCGAAACCGCGCAGGAGTACTTTGCCGATATTCGGCGACATCGCCACATAGCGCAAACCGGCCGAAATCGCCCGGCCCATCGATTCGCGTGGCAGCTTGCTCAAGGTGATTGCTCGACGCCAGCGCACCAAGGCAAAGATGATGGCGAAATAGCTGAGCGTATTTGCAGCAAAGGCGGCGGCCGCACCGGCGGCCGCGACGATCGCGCCGCCGATCGCCGGACCAACCGATCGGGTGATGTTGATGCCCATGCTGTTAAGTGCCACCGCAGCCGGCAATGCTTCGCGCGGCACCATGTCGCCGACCGAGGCCTGCCAGGAGGGATTGTTGAGTGCAGTGCCGCAGCCAATGAGGAAGGTGAAAAACAGAAGGAGCCAGGGTGTGATGAATCCCAACCAGGCACAAGCAGTCAGCAGCGCGGAGACGAACAGCATGAAACACTGGGCGATAAGCATAATGCGCCTGCGGTCGAAATTGTCGGCCAGCGCGCCGGATACCAGCGAGAAGAGCATGATCGGCAAGGAGGTCGATGCCTGGACCAGCGCCACCATGTTCACCGAATGCGAGATCGACGTCATCATCCAACCGGCGCCGACCGCCTGGATCAGCGCGCCGAAATTCGACGCCAAACTCGCCAGCCAGATGGTCCGGAAGGTGTCGTGCCTGAAAGGGGCAAGCGGCGATAGTCTATCCGGCAAAATGCGTCCTCACCCCGAATATGTACGTGTCGACCCTGCTTGCCTGGAACCGCGCAGGTGCGAATGCAGGCGGTGATCCGGGCCTGATACCGTGACAGTATAGGCACCGGTTCTTCCGCATAGCTCGACTGGAGCGCACAGAACCTGCTACTGGACCCTATTCCTCGAGCGCTTCATCCTTCTTGCGCCGGATCGCCGGCAACAGCATGGCAAGCAGAGCGATCGCCGCAATGGCAAGCAGGACGGCGCTGACCGGGCGCTCGATGAAGACCATCGGATCGCCACGCGATACGACCATTGTCCTTCGCAGATATTCTTCGAGCATTGGGCCGAGGACGAAGCCGATCAGGAGTGGTGCAGGCTCACACTTCAACTTGTAAAGCAGGTAACCAACCAACCCGAAAAGCACCGTCTCGAAGACATTGAATGCGGAGTAATTGACCGAGTAGACGCCAATCGCGCAGAAGACGAGAATGGTTGGATAGAGATAGCGGTAAGGCAGTTTCAGCAGCGAAACCCAGACGCCGATGAGCGGCAGATTGATGACAAGAAGCATCAGATTGCCAATCCACATGCTGACAATCAGACCCCAAAACAACGCGGGTTGCGACTGAATGACACCAGGCCCCGGCTGGATCCCGTGTATCATCAAGCCCCCGATGATCAGGGCCATCACGGCATTGGCCGGGATGCCCAAGGTCAACATGGGAATGAATGAGGTCTGCGACGCGGCATTGTTCGCACTCTCCGGGCCCGCCACCCCCTCGATAGCCCCTGTTCCGAATTCATGGCCGTATTTCGAGACTTTCCGCTCGAGAATGTAGGATGCGAAGGTCGACAGGGCCAAGCCGCCGCCCGGCAAGATACCGAGCAGCGAGCCGACGAATGTGCCGCGGAGGACTGACGGCGTTGCCCGCTTGAACTCCTCCTTGGTCAACATCAGGCTTCCGACCTTGGAAATCGTCCCACTGCGATTTTCAGGGTGCTCTAGGTTTCGCACGATCTCGGCGATACCAAAGATCCCCATAGCAACCGCAACGAAGTCAATCCCTTCGAATAGCTCGAAGAAACCGAGCGAGAAACGAACTTCGCCGCTCTGGATGTCGGTTCCGACGAGCCCGAGTGCCAAGCCGAGCGCAAGCATGGCAATGGACTTGAAAATGCTGCCCTGGGCAAGAACCGTCGCGATGATCAATCCAAGCAGAATGAGCGAGAAATATTCGGCTGGGCCAAATGATAACGCAAATGAGGTCAAGACAGGTCCGGACGCAGCCACAACAAGGGTGGCAACGGTTCCGGCGAAGAAGGAACCAAGAGCAGAAACGGCAAGCGCGGCGCCGGCCCGCCCCTTGAGCGCCATTTTGTGACCCTCAAGCGTCGTCACCACGGCTGTAACTTCACCAGGAAGGTTCAGAAGGATGGCGGAAGTCGAACCGCCATACTGGGCACCATAATAGATGCCGGACAACATGATAACGGCTGTGACGGGATCAAGCGCGAAGGTGAGCGGCAGCAGCAGAGCGATTGTTGCCAGTGGCCCGATCCCCGGCAGAACGCCGATGGCCGTGCCGATCAAACAGCCCATGAAGGCGAAACCGAGATTGTGAAATGTCATTGCGACCGAGAGGCCGAGCGCGAGATTGTCAATCATAGTGCTTGGCTCACAGTTCGGTCAGGGCAGGGGGCAAGAACGAGACGTTCAGGTTGAGGCCAAGGATAAACACCAGCCAACAGATGAAGACGAGAGCAACCGTCAATCCCGCAACGCCTAAAACCGTGTGCGAGCGGTCGGCAAGTGTGCTGATGACGACGACTGTTGCAACCGACAAGCCGAGGCCGATCCGCTCGATCAGCACGCCGAACGCGGCCATGGCTCCAAGGATCAGGACCAGTTCCTTCCATGCCCATTTTTCAAGTGGGTCGGGGCCGCTCCGCAACCCGCCCACGATCACCACAACGCCCAGTATGGCCAGCAGCGAGAATATGAGCATGGGCATGTATCCGGGGCCCATTTGAGCGGCCGTACCGAGAGCGTTCTCCATATTCAGGATCAGGCCCAAGGCGGCGACAGCGATCAGAAACACACCCGTCGCGAGGTCTTTGGCGTTCATTTTTCCAGATGTGGTTTCGACTGGTTCTTGTTGCATTTCGAGATGTTCCCCGATTTGTGTTGGGCGTCTTTATGTGGCGCTGCCTTGGCGACCCGCCATGCAGAACAGGTCCGGATGACAGCTCCGCAAAGAGATGGAACGAAAGCCGGCCAAGCAATTCGTCGGTGGATGTAAGGCAGTGTCGGCCGTCAAAATACCGTCTCTGGGCAGGCTAAAGCCGGACCTGACCACCGCTACCGCATGATAAACGGGTTGGTTGGCCCTTCATCGGCAGTCGACAGGAACACGCTCTTGGTTTCGAGATATTCGTTGATCGCCTCGATGCCGCCTTCTCGTCCGAGCCCGGACTTTTTCATGCCGCCGAATGGCATCATGTAACTGTAGGCGCGATAGGTGTTGACCCACACGGTGCCTACTTTCAGCGCTTTGGTCATACGCATTGCGCGGCCAATATTCTGCGTCCAGACACCGGCAACCAACCCATAGGCGATGTCGTTGCCGATCTCGATGGCCTCGTCCTCGGTCTCGAACGTGATGATCGACAGGATTGGGCCGAAGACCTCTTCCTGGGCAATGCGCATATTGTTGGTAACATCGGCGAAGATCGTCGGTTGGACGAACTGGCCCCCTGTCAGGCCCTCGCCGGTTGCAGCGTGTCCACCGAGAATTAGGCGAGCGCCGTCTGCACGTGCAATGTCGAGATAATCCATGACCTTCTTGAACTGTGGCGGTGTGGCGATAGGCCCGACGTTCGTATTGGGATCCATGGGATCACCCATTCTGATGTGACTGGCAAGCTCGACCAGTTTTGCGATGAAAGCCTCCTTGATCGAACTGTGGACCAGAAGGCGCGAGCCGGCCGTGCACATCTGGCCGGCCGCGCCGAAAATTCCCGACACCACGCCCGCGGCGGCGAGTTCCAGATTTGCATCGTCAAACACGATATTCGGCGATTTTCCACCGAGTTCAAGCGACACGCGCTTCATATGTCTGGCGGCCGTCTCATAGATCTTGGCGCCCGTCGCATCCGAACCGGTGAAGGTGATCTTCGTGACATCGGGATGCTCGACCAGCGCCGCACCGGCTTCGTGTCCGAAGCCCGTGACCACGTTAAAGACGCCGTCCGGCATGCCGGCTTCCTTGACGAGTGCGGCAAGTTCGAGAGTGCTCGCCGACGCAAATTCAGAAGGCTTGACGACGACGCTGCAACCAGCTGCCAGTGCTGGTGCACATTTCACGGTCGCAAACCAGATCGGCGAGTTCCAGGCTGTCAGTGCAGCAACCACGCCGATTGGCTCACGAAGGGTGAAGGCAAGCGTGTCAGCCTTTTCAATCGGGATGGACGAACCTTCGATCTTATCGGCCAGACCGCTGAAGTAGTACCAGCACTCTGCCACGCCATTGAGTTGGCCGCGAACTTCGGCCAGAAGTTTGCCGTTGTCTCGCGCTTCTATCCTTGCAATCCTGTCTGCGTTGCTGACAACCAGATCGCCGATCTTTCGCAAGATCTTGCCTCGCGCGCTGGCGGTCATCTTGCTCCAGGGACCGCTTTCCATGGCGCGGAGCGCCGACGCTACGGCGCGGTCAACGTCACCACGGGTGGCGCGGGCGATCTCTGCCCACGCCTTGCCGTGATAGGGATCTTCACTTTCGATCCATTCGCCACCTTCTGCGTCGTTGAACGCCCCGTCGATAAAAAGCTGGTACCTGTGCATGCTCACTCCTGAACTCAGTCTTGATTTCGATAAATAGGCGGCGCTAAAGCTGCGTGTGCTGTGAATGCGCAGGTGTGACGGCACTCCGCAACGGGCGTCACCTAACCAGCCGCGGCCACCGAACCTAGTTACTCAGCTTGATGTTGTTCTCGGTGATGATTTTTCGAAAGCGGTTCTGTTCGCTGGTGAGAAACGCCTTGAATTCTTCACCGGTCTTGAGATCTGTATGGAATGACAGAGGGCCAAAACGCTCCTGGAATTTTTGATCCTGAACGCCCTTGACGATCGCTGCAGAAAACCTGGTCACGACCTCCTCAGGGACACCGGCAGGTGCAAGATAGCCGTACCATACCCGCCCATCGATCTGCGGATAGCCGATCTCGGTGGTCGTGGGCACATCCGGAAGATTGCTGGTGCGGGCGGGCGATGTGACCGCAAGCACCTTCACATTCTCGTCGTCCTTGAGGATGGCGCCTTCGCGTGCAGACACAAACATCATCTGGGTAAAGCCGCCGGCGATCCCCTGAATGCCGTCCGGGTTGTTTTTGTAGGAGACATTGATCCCCTTGCCCTTGGCTTCCTTGATAAACGCCGTCCCTGTCAGGTGGGCAATGGTGCCAACGCCGGCGCTGGCGAAAGTCACGCCTTCAGGCGAATGGATTGCAGCCATGAGGTCATCGATAGTGTTGATCCCGGCTCTCTTCGACACGATCAGAGCCAGAGGATAACCGCCTATCCCGACAATCGGCGTGAAGCTTTCGAGCGTGTAGGGCAGCTTGTCGCGCAACACGGTCTGCACAAGGCCAGACGTTGGCAGACACAGAAAGCTGTAGCCATCGGCTTTGGCCGCGGACGCTGCAGTTACTCCGATCGTGGTCGATCCGCCGCCACGGTTCTCGATTACCACGGCTTGGCCGAGTTCGGACGTCAGCGTTTCCGCCAAGAACCGGCTCAACGTGTCGTCGTCGCCTCCAGGCGCATTGGCGATCGTAATTGTGATTGGTCTGGCAGGCCATTTGGATTGTGCAGCCGCAACACGCGAAAACATAGCCACCGATCCAACCGCGCCGGCACCGATCAATACGTCTCTTCTTGAAATCATGCGTTCCTCCCGAATTTTGGCACTTTGACGCAGTTGCACAGGTCGATACCTGGCAATCGCTCCACCCGCTCTGACCTCCCAGCGCGCCTGCGTTCAAGGCCGCTTGGTGGCGTTGATACGCGGGCCAATCCATCTCCTTAGACGGCCTATGTAAAGGAAAAAGCCGGATTCCCGATCTCGGCCATATAAGCTGGAATTATATCCCAAATACACCCAACCCATCGCAAACTGCACGTTTACAAGGCTTGGACCGGTATTTACCGAAGCTCGCAACTGGACCTGAGCGGCAACCTCACGCTCGTCATCCACTTGAGGATCTCTCCCACTTAAACCCACAGACAAGCAAATGCAGCCCTCCGAGGTATGGCGCGCGCCACATTCTTGCGGACGGTGCAAAGCTGAATGGCATAAACAGTGCCATATTGTTTCGTGCAATCCGTCGTTGAAAGCGCCGATCTAAACCGCATGCCCCAAGTCGCAGATTGGCTCACGCGAGCCAGATCGAGGCAGCTAGTGGCCACAATCAATCAGGCATCGGGCGGGAGATGGGTGTCTTCGGGTTGGAGGAGTATCATGAAATCAAATCCGTCTATGGTTTCGAGGACGAAACCAAGCTGATGCACGAGGTTGCTTTATGATGCGCGGCGGATGCGCCACCGCGAAGGACATCTTCGGGCTAGCCGCATCGCTGCAGATCGACCCTAAATGCTGCTCCACGCGGCACCGGCTACAGTATCTTCCACGGATCTTGCAGTACACGCACCAAGACGCATTTTGTGCCGGTATCCACGACAAGGAATTCGTTGCCAGCACGAGCGCTGACCTGTTTCATCTTTGCGCCAGCTGCAAAATTCTTTTGCCAATTCGTCCGTATCGGACCGCCAGCCATATCGCTAAGTGTTTATATGCGCGACTTAGAACGCTGCGGCCGGCGGGAGAACGGCCAGTCCAAGCGGTTTGTTTTCGGGATACGCATGCCACATCGTGGCCAGGAGGCCTTTCCGCCAAGTTTGGCTGAATGGAGGAGCAAAGAAATGATCAAAGGAGCACGGTTGTTGCTGGCTTCTGCCGGTAGTGTCGCTGTCCTGTCCGGGAGTGCCTGGGCAAAAGACCTGACGTTCGGCTACGTTCCAGGCAGCATGATTTATCCTTATAGCGTCACAACGGCCAAAGGTTTCGAAGCCGAGGCGAAGGCGGTCGGCGTCAAGACCGTCGTGCTCGACCCGCGAGGAAGCGTGGAAAAGCAAGGTAACTCGATCGACGATCTCATTGCTCAGATGGTTGACGCGATCGGCTTCCTGCCACTGGACTCCGTTGTCGCGCAATCGTTCGTCAACAAGGTCTGCGACAAGACTATCCCGTTTGTCTGGCGACCCGCTTTGCGATCCTTCGGCAGCAGATGCAGCGCCAGTTTTGCAGCCTGCTCGCCCCCGATAACGTCATCGGGGGCAACGCGTGCAGTCAGCCCTGGATAAACATCGCGCAGTTCGCGTTTGGTGGGGGCCCATGCTGAACGCAGCGAACGAGCAGACACGACGGCACCGCCCGGCCGCGCGCCGCGCAGGCGAAACTTGAAAAATAGGAGAGCAAAATGGCCCTACTGGCTGGCAAAACGGTCCTGGTTACAGGGGCACTCGGAACCATTGGCCGGGCACTGGTAAGCCGCTACGGCGAGGAAGGGGCCAAAGTTATCGCGTTGGATCGGCCCGACACGCCAGGCGCCCAGGAGACTGTTTCGCAATTGGCGGCTGAAGCCCGTTATTTCGGGTGCGATCTCGGCAATCTGCAAGGAACGGAAGACGCGGTTTCCAGGCTTGCGGATGAATTGGGCGGCATCGATGTGCTGGTCAACAATGCGGCTTATGTGAACAACAGACCCTTTGAAGACTTTTCGATCGCGGAGTATGAGGAAGAAGTGCGCATCAATTCATCGGCAGCGTTTGTGCTGATGCGGGTTGCAAGCCGGCATATGAAGCAACGCAATTACGGCAAGATCGTCAACCTGACATCCTTGACGCTCACCGGGCATTGGGATGGTTTCGTGCCCTATATTGCATCAAAGGGCGCGATGTTCGGGTTGATCAAAGGATTTGCCCGCGAGCTTGGCCCGTTCAATATCAACGTCAACGGAGTTTCGCCTGGTGCCGTGATTTCCGACGCGGAATATCGCCATTTTGGAGACCGTCGCGAGCAGTACCATCAGTGGATCTTGGAGCGTCAGAGCGTCAAGCGCCGAATCGAGCCGGTCGATATTGCAAATCTTGCCGTCTTCCTCTCGTCTGCGCAGGCCGACCTGATCAGCGGACAGAATATCCAGGTTGATGCAGGCTGGTAGGGCATGCTCACTCGCGCCCTTTGATACAACGTCATCGCCAGCGCAAACGAGACTTTAGATCTTGCTGCGTCTCGGGTTCAAGAGGATGAGCTTGGGAACCAGGGGAGAGTTCGGCAACTGAGGAGGTGCCCGATGCCGCTTTTAAGGGCGCAGCGTTTTGCAGACGGCTTCATTTTTCTGGAAAGCCCGAAATGGCAGCATGATCATTTGTGGGTGTCCGATGTGTTTGACCACCGCGTTTACGCCATTTCGCCGAAGGGAGAGCGGCGGGTCGCGTGCCTGGTCCCCCACCGGCCATCTGGATTGGGTTTTCTGCCCGATGGCTCGCTCATTATCGTTTCCTCGAAAGAGCGGAAGCTTTTGAGACTGGTTAACGGTCAGACCGAAACCTATGCCGACCTCTATGACCATGCGGCCAGTGACGTAAACGATTTTGCGGTCGACGACCGCGGCCGGATCTATGTCGGCAATTTCGGCTATGACTATGACGCAGGCGAGGCGCGCAGGCCAACATCGCTGCATCGGATCGATCTGGACGGGACGATTACGGAGGTGGCGAAAGGTGTTGAGTTTCCCAATGGATCAGTCGTCATCCATGGCGGGCGCACTCTGATCGTGGCGGAAACATGGGCCTGTCGCTTGACAGCGTTCGATCTGGGTATCGACGGCGAACTGACGAACCGCCGTGTCTTCGCCGATATGGGCCACCGACAACCGGACGGTATTTGCGCCGATGCCGAAGGCGCCGTCTGGGTGGCCTGCTTTAACACCGGTGAGTTTGTTCGCGTCCTGGATGGCGGGAGTGTCACGCACTGGCTCGAATTTCAAGGCTGTGGCGTATCGTGCACATTGGGTGGAGCGGACGGGCGGCAGCTCTTTCTCTCGACCTATCTAGGGGCGAGCGAAAGCATCGCGGCCGGCGCTCGCCTGGGTGCATTGTTTACCGCGACGGTGGATGTGCCAGCCATCGGATCCTAAGTGAGACGACAGACACGAGCTTGTGAACCGTCACAAATGTGGACAATTTTTGAGAAGCGAGGACGCAATGCGGTTGAAGGATAAGGTAGCGATCATCACTGGGGGAGCGTCCGGCATCGGTAAAGCGACCGCCGACATGTTCGCAGCGCATGGCGCGAAAATTGTGATTGCAGACATCAATCCAAAGGCTATCGAAACAGCGGTCGGCGACCTCCAGGCGCACGGTGTTACCGCAGCGGGTCACCTTTGTGACGTTGCAAACCGCGACGATACACATGCCTTGATGAAAGCGGTCCATACGCAGTTCGGTCAGATCGACATCCTGATCAACAATGCGGGCATTTCGCGTTACAAGTCGTTTGCCGATGCTACGAGCGCGGATTGGGATCCGGTGCTGGCGGTCGACTTGAAAGGTGTCTTCTTCTGTTCGCAGGCGGTCGCGCCCTTCATGCGCGAACGCAGTTACGGGCGGATCGTCAACATTTCCTCGGCACTTGGCACAGGGGCCGCCCCCCATAACACCGCAGGCTCGCCCGGTGGAAGCGCGGCCTATGCATCAGCGAAAGCAGGGGTGATTATGTTGACCAAGACCCTTGCGCGTGAGCTGAGCCCCGACGGGATTACTGTCAACTGCGTTGCGCCAGGCAGCTTTCTCACTGAATTCTCGTCGTCGACCCGCACCCCGGAACAGGTCGAAGAGCACCTCGAATACCGGCGTAAACACCTGTTGTTGCGCCGCGTCGGAACGCTAACAGAGCTGGCAACCGTCATTCTGTTCTTCGCGTCAGAAGATTCAAGTTATGTCACCGGCCAGACCCTGAATGTTGATGGCGGGCGGTCGGACCGCATCTGAACGGAGTGCAGGAGCAAGTGGTGAGGATTGGATATATAGGACTGGGCGCCATGGGAGGCTCGCTGGCGCGCCATCTGGTCGGCGAACGGGAGCTTGTGGTCTATGACCGCGACCCGGCCACGCTGGCGAGTTTCGAGACACTTGGCGCCCGCATAGCCAACACACCGCGCGAACTGGCGCGACAATGTGATGTCGTGCTCCTATGTCTTCCGCGCTCCTCGGATGTCGGCGACTTGCTTTTTGGCGTGGATGGGATAGCGGAACACCTGGGGACTGGAACGCTGGTGATTGACCAGACCAGCGGCGTGCCATCGATGACGACCGAATTTGCCCGCAGGCTTGACGAACGCAATGTGCTGTTTCTGGATGCGCCGGTCAGTGGTGGAATTGCAGCAGCGCAAAGTCGTTCGGTAACGATTATCGCATCCGGCCCCGATGCCGCGTGGGAGCGTGGCGGGACAATCCTTGCGGAGCTGAGCACCAAGACTTTACGATGCGGTCGCCGCGTTGGCGATGGTCAGGCCTTGAAGCTAGTCACCAATGCCATTGGCGCCTGCTACAGACTTTCCACGCTCGAGCTGGTCGCGCTGGGACGCAAATTCGGCCTGACCCTTCCGGACATTGTTTCAGGCCTGAATGAAGGGAACGGCGCAAACTTTACTTCGCGCAATATGCTGGTCGGGTTAGTCGAGGGCCGATCCACCACCAACTTTGCGATGGCGCTGATGGTCAAGGATCTCAACGGAGCGCTTGATCTCGGTACAGGACTTTGCGCAGCGATGCCACTGACTGCCGCAGCGCGCGGTTTAATGCAAAGCGCAATCAGCCTTTTCGGTCAACAGGCCAGGCTCGATGATGTCATAGGATTGACGGAGACATTATCGTCGGTCCGGCTCGCCGGCGGAGGGCCGCAGATGTCTGTCGCGCTTCCGGCATCACTGACCCCTGCTGATCTCACAGATATTCTTGGCCGCAGTGCGGCCGCGTGCAACGTGATCGCCGTGATGGAGGGGGTCGAGATTGCCCGCAAATTCGGCCTTCCGGTGGCAGACATCGCACGTGTCATCGATTCAGGCTCAGCCTGGTGCCAGATTGCCTCGCCGTTGTTGTCGGCTATAGCGGCAGGCGGACCGGCGCTGCGGGACTATGAAGCAGAGCGGCAGGCACTTGAGACGGCGGCCCTGCTGGCGGCGACGGCGAACCTTCCCTTCATCATGCCCGCCACGGTGCTGTCGCGTTGGCGAGATATGCAAGCCTCACCTGTCGCGCTCCAGCCCGACATTGATCGGAGCCCAAACATTAGCCGCGATGGCGCCATCATTTCTCCCATGGCAAGCCAATAGGACGACCCATTCAGAAGAAGCGCTTCTAACTGCATGCAGGTTAGGCCAACTAATCCCGCTTGAGAGAGCACGCTAGTTTGCCCAGCAGACAAAGGGATTTGCATGACAAAAGTATGGTCCATCACGGCAGCCGGACATGGCATCGGCTGCGCTATGGCGCGCACCGTATTGAAGTCTGCCGGAAAAGTCGTGGCGGCCGGGGCTAATATTGAGTTGGTCCATACCAGCCTTAAGGACGTAGCCGGTGAACATCTGCAGTGGTCCGCGTCGACGGCCGTGATGAGCCAGGGGCGCAAAACGCGGTACGTCATGCGCTGAACGAATTTGGACGTATCGATGTGCTTTTCAACATCGGCGGCCACAGGCGGCTCGGCAATTTCGAGGCGTCGACGACCCGCGACATCGAAGAAGTGGTATCAGCCAATCTGTTCGAAGTGATATACGCAATGCGTACGGTGCTGCCGGCGATGCGCGGCCAAGGCTACGGCCGCATCATCAACATCAGTTCAGTTGCCGGCCTCGTGGGCCTGGCGCGGTGCAGCGCCTATAGCGCCGCTACTTTTGCGGTCGAGGGTCTGTCTCAGGCGGTCGCTCGGGAAGTTGAGCCGTTCGGAATTCGAATTACCACAATTGCACTCGGTTTATCCGGCTTCGGTCCGCATAAGCACCGCGACACCGACGACAAAGACCGTCCCCTTGACGATAGCAGCAACATCAGCCTGGGCTACGGTCTTTATGCTCATGCCGATGCCGAAAGGCTTTCCTATGTGCTGCTGACGATTTCCCAGATGAAGGACCCGCCCAGGCAGTTCGTGGCTGATGGCGATTCCCTGGAGATGTACAAGCCTGTTCTGATACGCCAGCTTGACGATCTCAGTACGAACGAAGCGTTGTCGAGATCGATGAGCGAACCAATCCTAATCGAGCAGTTTGCGGCCATGTCGGCAGGACCGCCGCTCACGATAGATAGAGGCTTCCGCCCCGCGCCGGTCGCACAGACCCAGCTCGGGTTTCCCGACGAGACCGCAATTATGCCCCTGCTGCGCAGGGGGTCCTGAACAGCCCGGCCCTTGTCTGCAAACTTCGCCGTTGGCGTGCCTCTCGCCAACGCGAGCAACCTCGCGAAGGTGAAACGGCGCTCTCATATAGAGAGCGCCAAAATGCCCGGTCGGCCGGTCAGGATCTGCTTTCGTGATGGGCAAGCGCCGGCGTCGCACGCTCGTCAAGAGGCTGCCCCTTTACCGATGCGTCTGCGCTCTGTTCCTCATCATTCTTCATGCCGCTCTTGAAGCTTTTGATGCCCTTGGCAACGTCCCCCATCAGCTCGGGAATCTTGCCGCGACCGAAAAGTAGAAGAACAACTGCAAGGACGATAAGCCAATGACGCGCTAAATGAACCCAATTCAGTCACTCCCTGATTGCCGGGAACGTCTGTACATATCCCGATCCCTTTTTCGTCCTTGATAATATCCCGGCGACAGTCTGAATGCTTTCTCGGGTAAGCCGGTCAAGCGTCGCGCCTGTCGCCAAAGAACCTTGCCGCACTGATGCTATAGAATTTCACCGGATGTGATTAGACCGTTTCTATGGCATGCTTTCAGAAGCCAGGTTTATCAATGCAATGGGAGGGCATCTCCCGCAGGGCATCCTCGCGCCTTGAAAGCGCTTGTCGCATGGAGCCCCATCCGATTGCGAGTGCCCGCAAACGGGTCTCAGGATACGGATACGCAAAAGGTTCATCAGGTGAGGAGAGAGACGTTCCTGCGCAAAGGTCCTGCCGTTAGTCTTGCAGAACTCGACCACCATCGAAGATGAAGATAAGGCGCTCGACTTGGCGCAGACAGCATCAGCTTCTCCGCACCGCTCGTCGATTGATGCGAGGACCGACCTGCATGTTCTCATCGATATCCGTCACAGCGTGGTCGGAGGCGATACCGCCCGCCGGAGCTGGACCGCCAGCCGCGCCGCGGCAACCATCGGACTTGCCGCAAGCCACCGGCTGCCTTTGGCTCACCTCGCTCGCGTTTGCGCGTCACGCACAAGGGCTGCCAAGCGGAAAAACATATGCACCATTTTCGTGAAGGGCAGCGTGAGGTAGAAAGCCAGGATAGCTCCAAGATGGCCGATCAACAACGGCCGAACCGCAGCTGTTCCCGTCGCGCAGTAAAGCGCGATACCAGACGCTGCGATGGCTGTCAGCAGCAAAACAAAAGCCATCTCGCCGCCCCACACCGCCGGCGCTCCCAGGGATTTCTCAGCCCGCACCTTCAGGCCAATGAGCACGATGCCGCCGAGCGTCATCAGAACCCCTCCCGGAACACCCAGCAGCTTGGGAACCGAAATCAAGGGGTAGGGCGCTTCCATGCCCATGACGTAGTGCAGAACCGTGGCTGATGCAGTCGAGGCGAAGCATAGAAGAAAGCCCCACATGACGGCATGATGGGCCCAGCGCCGCGCCATGGTAAATCGGTCTTGCTTTTCATAATTGCAGCCTTTTGCCGATCCGCCGGACAGGTTCTTAAGCTTGCCCGCATCAACCAATGCATCGCGCAGATGCTGTAGCGTAACACGATCGCCGCCGACATAACGCCAGTATCGCCACAGTCCGACGCTGACGAGAACGACCGGCAGCAGCGATGCAACGGAAAACAACGTGGCCATGAGCGTATGGGATAGAACGGCGTAAAAGCCTTGCCCGTTTTCCGGCCGCATTGCATAGGCAACCGCGAACAGGAGCGCTATGCCGGTAGCGAGCGCACCGGCAAGCGAGACCCCGCTCTTTTGGAACAGGTGGGCCAGACCGCTTGGCCAGATAAATTTCTCCCAGCTTTCAACCCGGACCTCGGCCAAGGCGCGAGGCAGGTTTAGCTTGAACTCGTGTGGTTCTGTGTACTGGCAAGCATAGTAGCAGCCGCGGCAATTGTGGCACAGATTGGCAAGCTGCGTCACATCGCCGTCAGAAAAAGCACGGCTCAGCGTCATCGCGGGGAAGACCGAGCAGTAGCCTTCGCAGTACCGGCAGGCGTTACAGATATCGAGCTGACGCCGCGCCTCTTGCGTAGCCGTCCCCTGAGGATCGCCCGGATTTGCAAGCGCGAAGATATCAATTTGCATGAGCGGCGGCCTCCCTGCCGGCCTGGCGTCCGAAAACTGTCCCAACGGTCATTCCAAAGCCCGCGAGATATCCTTCTCCGAGAATGGAACCTGCCATGATCTCTCCCGCCGCCCAGATATTTTTGAAACGGCCTTTGGATCCATTTACGCGGGCCGTATCGTCAACCTTCAATCCAAGATAGGTGAAGGTCACCCCCGGACGCAGTGAATAACCATAGTAGGGCGGCGTATCGAGCGGGCGGGCCCAATTGGTCTTGGGAGGCTCGAGGCCCTCAGTCGACATTCCGTCGAGTTCGGTAGGATGGAACCGGCCGGGGCGGCATGCGGCATTGAAATCGGTGACGGTCTTCAGCACTGAATCGACCGGCAAGCCAAGTTTTTGGGCAAGTTCCGGGATCGTGTTGGCTGCAATTGCGGGAAAGACCGATGGCATGAAGAGATTGACGCTCTTGGAATCAATCAAGGAATAGGCGACCTGGTCGGGCTGTGCGGCGACAAGCCGTCCCCAGATGGCGTAGCGCTTCGGCCAGACGTCTTCTCCCTCGTTGTAGAAACGCTGGCCGTCCTTGTTAAGGACAACGGAAAAGGGGACGCAGTCCAGGCGCGTGACGATCCCGCCATCATATTTTGGCGCTCTTCCGTCAATGGCAACAGCGTGACACTGGGTGGGATCACCTACGCTTTCTGCGCCCGAATCGAGCATATCGCGCAGTATTTCACCGCGGTTATACGGTGTACCGCGAATAAGGAAGTTGCGGGCCGCAGGCCCCCAGGCGCGGGCAAGCCAGTCAAGATCCGCCTGAAACCCGCCCGAAGCGAGCACGACGGCTTTCGTTGCCAACTCCATTTCCTTCCCGTCGATGACAACGTGAACAGCCTCGCACGAATCCGACGCAAGAGCGATGTGGCGGACCTTGGCCTCGTATACAATCGTCACACCAAGATCTGATGCCGTGTTGTAATAGGCGTTAACCAGAGCCTTGCCGCCGCCGAGGAAGAAGGCATTGGTGCGCGACAGTGACAGTGTACCTGATAGCGACGGCTGAAAGACCACTCCGTGCGTCTCCATCCAAGGCAGACAGCCTTCGGAGCTGCGAATTGCCATACGAGCAAGGTGTTCGTCGGTCTTTCCCTTGGTCACCAGCATGAGGTCCTGAAAATATTCCTCTTCCTCGTAGGCGCCTGTCAGCACCGACATCGGGCCTTGATGCATGCACCGAAAGTTGCGCGTGTGGCGTGAGTTTCCACCGCGATAGGGTTTTGGCGCACCTTCCAGCAAGAGCACCCGTGCGCCTGCATGGCGCGCTTCAATCGCGGCGCACAGGGCGGCATTTCCGCCGCCCACAACAATGACGTCCCATCGGATCTGCGCCAGCGCCCTTGGTCCACGTCCCGCCATACTTGCCCCCTACCTCCAGCTTAGTATTCGTTTGTATACAATAGCACGCAAACCTGTGCAACAGCGAATATTCCGCTTCCGCTCATGGGGGATGATGCTGTCTACTGTAACCACGGAAATGAGGTGTGGCCTCATGAACAAGACTGATTGAACCGGCGACCAACGGAGGAGGCTGCCAATATGGCCAAGAGCAGTGCGCGGCAGATGTTGGGGCAGAGCGCCTACCAGATCATCCTGAATTTCATCCGCGAGGGTGTCTATCCGCCAGGCGGGCGCTTGCGGGAGGAAGAGGTTGCCGAACGTTTAGGCATCAGTCGAACGCCCGTGCGTGAAGCCTTCGGTCGCCTGCAAGAAAAAGGCCTTTTGCAGGCCGCCCCGGGCCGTGGTTTGGAAATTGCAACGCTCAACATGGAGCAGGTATTTGAACTCTATGCGATGCGGGGTGAGCTCGAAGCATTAGTTGCGCAGTTTGCAGCTCAACACGTCACCGCAGCCGAGATTGCAAATCTGGAAGAACTCAACATCGAATTTGCCGCGGCGGGTTCGCCCCAAGAAGCGGCGAAGCTCAATCGTGCATTCCATGCCCGGCTTTATGATGCCGCACGGAATCGATACCTGCGCGCCGCGGTCGAGGATCTGCAAGAAACCATTGCGCTGCTGCCGCAAACAACCTTTACGCAAGCTGCGCGACTGGAGAGTGCTGCGAGCGAGCATGTCAGCATGATCAAAGCGATATCCGAGCGCGATGGTAAGGCTGCCGCAGACGCTGCCAGGGACCACATCTCCCGCTCTCTGGCAACGCGCCTCACCCTCATCCGCGCCGGCAATATCTGACTCCCACCCACAGGGGCGATAACCGCCCGCACCCACCGGAAGACAACATCTGATTATTGCACCGTGGGTCACAATCTTTGGCGTCCGTGAACATAGGCGACGCATGAAGATGCCCTTAGGGTGATCTGCGAACATACTGAATGAGAGGCTTGCGCCGGTCATTCACCCAGTTTGCCGAGACGACGCGGAAGCATACGCAGTTGATCCTCATCCAAAATTTCCGGGAGGTTTCCAGTGAATACAGTGCAGTTCGCACCGGAGTTGATCGACGTATCGGCCACATCAGCGAGGGAGCGCGCTGAGCGATGGCTTGATACGTTCGAACACGCGCTCGCCAGCGCGGACAGGCAGTCGCTTGAGCATCTCTTTTGTGACGATTGCCATTGGCGCGACCTGGTGGGTTTTACCTGGTCTGTGTCCCAGTTCGAGGGCAAGAAGCAGATCGTTGACCGGCTCTTACAGACGCGGGCCAATGTTACAGCGACACGCTTTAGCGTCTCGCCGACGCGCACTGCGCCGCGCCGTGTGAGCCGTGCAGGGGTGGAAGTGATCGAGGCAATCTTTGAGTTCGACACCCCGGTAAGCCGCGGTGAGGGGCTGTTGCGCCTGCCTGTAGAAGAGCCCGACAAGGCTTGGGTTCTGTTGACATCGATGGACGAAATAAAGGGCCATGAAGAGCCTCTTTTGGCAAACCGGCCCTCGGGCAGTAACTATTCCAAGGGCTTTGGCGGCGAAAACTGGCTGGACATCCGCAAAAGAGAACAGGCCTACGAGGACCGGGAACCGGCAGTCATTGTCGTTGGCGCCGGTCAGGCTGGCCTTGGTATCGCTGCAAGGCTCAAGATGCTTGGAGTCGACACGTTGGTGGTCGAGAAGCATCCGCATGTCGGGGATAATTGGCGCAAGCGATATCATTCGCTCACCCTTCATAACGAGGTGCAGCGCAATCACATGCCCTATATCCCGTTTCCGCCAAATTGGCCCAAGCTTCTGACAAAGGATATGCTTGCGGGCTGGTTCGAAATGTACGCCTGGGCGATGGAATTGAACGTCTGGACGGAGACCGAATTGACGGGTGCCCGGTACGACGACGCGGCGGGCGAATGGGCTGCTACGGTTCGCCGTGCAGACGGCAGCGAGAGACAGTTGAGACCGAGACACCTGGTATTTGCCAACGGCGTCAACGGCATCCCGAAATATCTGAACTTGCCGGGTTTTGAAAAATTCAAAGGGGATATTATCCACACGCATCAGTACCAGGATGGCTCGCAATGGAAGGGCAAGCGCGCCCTGGTGCTCGGCACCGGCAGCAGTGGCCACGACGTGGCGCAGGACCTGCATGCTCATGGCGCGGAGGTCGCCATCGTCCAGAGAAGTTCAACCACTGTTGTCAGCATCGAGGCGTCGCAGATAAACCACGTCTTGTATGCCGAGGGTTTCCCTATCGAAGACAGCGATCTGATCGCCGCGGCAAATACCAACCCGATCCTGATCCGCAGCTATCAGCTTAACGTCAAGAAGATGGTGGAGATGGACAAGGATCTGATCGCTGGGTTGAAAGCGAAGGGCTTCAAACTCGATATGGGCGAGGATGAGACCGGTCACCAGATGAAGCTCCGTCGCCGGGGTGGGGGATATTATCTCAACGTTGGATGCTCGGAGCTGATTGTCGAAGGCAAGATCCGCCTCCTGCATTTCGATGATATCGACAGCTTCGGGGAAGAAGGCGCCTATATGCGCGATGGCCGCGTCGAAAAGGCCGACCTGATTGTCACAGCTAGCGGGTATCTGTCGCCACAGGAGTTGGTCCGTCATCTCCTGGGAAGCGAAATCGCAGACAAGATTGGCCCAGTTTGGGGCATCGCGCCCGACGGCGAAATGAACAACATGTACAGGCCGACGGCGCAGAAGGGCCTTTGGTTCATGGGTGGCGGGCTGGCCCAGTGCCGCATCTATTCAAAGCCGCTCGCACTTCAGATCAAGGCCATCGAGGAAGGGCTGGTTCCCTAGACCGTCATCGTTCTGGTTCTTCGGCGCAAAACAAAAGCAGCGACGCACGGGCAAAAGCGTTCGCGACAGGAGGAAAAATGCTCGATCTAACAGGAAAAGTCGCTTTCATCACCGGTGCAGGATCTGCCGGCGAGGGATGGGGAAATGGCAAAGCGATTGCGGTCTTGATGGCACGACAGGGTGCCAAGGTGTTTGGCGTGGATCTGAGCTGCGAGGCCCTCGATGCGACCTCGTCCGCCATGGCCGATGAAGGACTCGCTGGCTGGGCTACCCATGTGTGCAATATGACGGACAGCGATCAGGTCAAGGCGGCCGTCGACAGTTGTCTGGCACAATTCGGGCGCATTGATATTCTCGTTAACAATGTCGGCGGAAGTGCGCCCGGCGATCCCGTCACCATGAGCGAAGAAACCTGGGATAACCAGCTGGACCTCAACCTGAAAACCGCGTTCATGGGATGCAAACACATCCTGCCTGTGATGGAACAGCAGTTTCAGGCTGATGGCAGTGGCGGTGCGATCGTCAATATGGCGAGCGTCGCCTGCCTGAGTTCGGCCGTGGGGGGTCGCGTGCACGTTGCCTATGCCGCATCAAAAGCCGGTGTCATCGCCTTTACCCGCTCGACGGCCATTGCCTATGTCAAGCGGGGCATCCGCGTCAACGTGGTCATTCCCGGCACCATGCATACGCCACTGGTGGAGAACCGGCTCATGAAACAACTCGATGTCAAGGACCCGGAAGCATTTATCGCCAAACGGCACGCCAGTATTCCCATCGGTCGCATGGGAGACGCATGGGATATCGCCAATGCCGTTGTCTATCTATCCAGCAACGAGGCAAGTTACATCACGGCCACGCAGTTGGTGGTCGATGGCGGCTTGACGGCGGCACGGTGACGAAATGCCAAGATTGACGCTTCCAGAAGCAGGGATGACGCAAGAGCAGCGTTCGGCCTGCGCCGAGGTCATTGCCGGCCCCCGTGGTAAGATCCCGTCACCGATGATTGCTTGGCTGCAAAACCCGGAACTGGCGCGCCGCGGACAGCAGCTCGGCGAAGTATTGCGGTTCCACACCGCACTTGAACCGCATCTGGTGGAACTGGCCATCCTGGTTACGGCGCGTCATTGGATGGCGCATCAGGTCTGGACATCGCACAAGCGGCACGCGCTCGAACACGGCATAGATGAGTGGGTCATCGGGACGATCGCCGCTGGCATGGCGCCTGTATTTGCAAATCAAAGGGACCAGATTGTCTATAATCTTTGCAAAGCGCTGCTCGAACAGCGGCGCATTCCGGATTCGCTCTACACATGCGCTGTTGCCGAATTCGGGCAACGCGCGATCGTCGAGCTTGTCGCCGTCGTCGGATATTACGGGCTTGTCTCGCTGACGGCCAACGCATTTGAATTGGGGCTGCCGCAAAATCAGGCGGTCGAGCTCGGTGATCCGCAATTCACGAGTGCTCCTGGCCAATGAACAAGTCAGCCCAGCGCAGCCACATCCCCATACGTCCTATTTGGCTCTCCACGCGCAAGGAGGAGGTTCTCTATCCCGATCAGCCGATCATCGATGCCCACCACCATCTCTTCGACAGGCCGGGCTGGCGTTACCTTCTTGACGATATGTTGGCCGATATCGGCGGGGGTCACAACGTCCAAGCGACGGTCTATGTGCAAGGACGGGCGATGCTTCGCGCCGACGGGCCGGAACTCATGAAGCCGGTCGGCGAAACCGAATTTGCCAACGGCGTGGCAGCCATGTGCGCAAGCGGGACTTATGGCGATGTGCGCGCCTGCGCGGGCATTGTTGGCTATGCCGATCTGCTTCGCGGTGATGCGGTGCAACCCGTTCTGGAAGCGCACATCTCCGCCGCAGGCGGGGGGGCGGACCATCCTGGCCGCTTTCGGGGAATCCGTCATATCGCGGTTTGGGATCCCGACCCGGGAATGGTGAATGCAGCTTACCAACCCAGTGAAGCGATGCTCGACAGTGATGCCTTTCGTGCCGGTTTTGCGAAACTTTCGCCTCTCGGGTTGAGCTTTGACGCCTGGTTGCTGTTTCATCAAATTCCGCGCCTTACTCATCTTGCGCGGACATTTCCCAATACGGCTATCGTGCTTGATCATTGCGGCGGCATTGCCGGAATCGGTCCCTATCAGGGAAAGCAAAACGAGGTATTCTCTGTTTGGTCGGGTGCAATCTCGGATCTAGCCAAATGCCCGAATGTCATGGTTAAACTCGGCGGATTGGGAATGAGTTTGTCAGGCTTTGATTTTGAGCGTGAATGTATCGCGCCTTCGTCAGAGCAACTGGCGGACCGATGGCGGCCTTACATGGCAACGATCTTGGAAGCTTTTGGCAGTGACCGGTGTATGTTCGAAAGTAATTTTCCGATGGACAAGGGCAGCTACAGCTACGCTGTCGGCTGGAATGCGATGAAGCGAATTGTCGAGCACCTCAGTCAGGACGAGAGAGACGATGTTTTCTGGCGTTCTGCGGCGCGATTCTATCGGCTGACGATTGATCCTGGTGTAAGGCGCATGAACGATTTCGGACCCGGACATGAATGATTTGCCACAGATTGTCGGCGTGTTCGAACATCCGACGCGGTCCGCTCCGGATAAGACCGTCGCTCAGCTCCACGCCGAAGCCGCGCGGGGCGCTCTTGAGGATGCGGGCCTCAGCAAAGACGACGTCGACGGTTATTTCTGTTCAGGGGACGCCCCTGGCGGGGCTTTTTCGATGGCAAATTACCTGAACCTCCGCCTACGGCACTGTGATACCCTTGATATCGGTGGAAGTTCTGCGGTCGCGCAGGTTGCGCAGGCTTGCGCTGCCATAGAAATGGGCAAATGCAACGTTGCCCTTATAACCCAGGCTGGACGGCCGAAGACCGAAGGATTGACGACCGGAACAAAGAAGATCGTCAAGGACGCCGCCGCCCCCGATATTCTCTGGGAGCGACCTTACGGTGTCGCCAACGTCGCCAATTATGCACTCGTAGCCGCCCGTCATTTCTATGAGTTTGGAACGACAAGCGAACAGCTTGCCTGGGTCAAGGTTGCCGCTTCGCATCATGCGCAGCATAATCCGAACGCGGTCTTGCGAAAGGTCATTGCCGTCGACGACGTGCTAAACTCACCGCTGATATCTGACCCCTTGCATCGCCTGGATTGCTGTCTGATCACTGACGGTGCAGGTGCAATCGTGGTAGCGCGGCGAGAAATAGCAACGTCGCTTGGTCATGCGGCCATCCGGGTAAAAGGTTCCGGGATGGCCATCAAGCATCAAGACGCCGGAGCGGTTGATTTGACTTATTCGGCGGCTGCACGATCTGGAAAGCAGGCTTTCTCGCAGGCCGGCGTCACACCCGATGACATACGATACGCGTCTATATACGACAGTTTCACCATCGCGGTCCTCATTCAGCTGGAGGATCTGGGTTTCTGCCCGAAGGGGAAAGGTGGTGCCTTCGTCGCGGATGGCAATCTGATTGCAAATGTTGGGCGCCTTGCCGTAAACACCGACGGAGGAGGCCTGTGCAACAATCATCCGGCCAACCGCGGCGGTATCACCAAGGTGATCGAGGCGGTTCGGCAACTGCGCAATCAGGCGGCGCCGCAAATTCAGGTTAGAAACTGCGAGCTCGCCTGCGTCCAAGCTACGGGCGGACATATGGCGACCCGTCACGCAAGTGCAACGCTGATTTTGGAACGGGTCTGAGAATGCACCAGATTGACGGTCCGGAACAAGTCAGCGTCGAAGCCGCCGCCTTTTTCGAAGCGGCGCGAGCGGGCCGTTTCCTGTTACCAAAATGCGAGGAGTGCGGTCGGTTCCATTGGTATCCGAGGGCAGTCTGTCCTTTTTGTCTGGCGGGCAAGGTTGGTTGGCACGAGAGCCTTGGGCTCGGCCACGTCTATTCGTCGACCCTTTTTAGAAGGGCCGATGTTCCACTTGTCATTGCCTATGTCGAACTCGATGAGGGGCCTCGCATACTGACCAAGATCCTAACCGACAATTTAGGAACGGTTCCGATCGGACAGCGGGTTGAAGTTGAATTCTTCCATTCCTCGGACAAGCCGGACCGGCTTTATCCTGCCTTTCGCCCAACGGACAAGGAATAAGACCCTAATCAGTGTTGGGTCTTGTGGGCTGATCGCGCGCAGGAAGGACCTATGGATTTGGCACAAAATATGAGAGTATCCAGACCGTCGAGCGGACGTCCAGGATAGTGCACGCGCCAGTCGGGCGGGCACCAGCTCCTCTCCATCGCTTACTGCGACCGCATTTTTGCGCCACGGTACCTGGCCGGCCAATACGGCAGGTGGAGATCAAGAAAGTCGAGTCCGAGCTTGCCGACACCTTCATCGAGTGCCTTCACCAACATGTCTTATCCATATTTGGCGTTGGACGGTTGGTGGCAACGAACAACCGCGAGCGGTTCGAGCCGCTTTCGCGGAGGCGTTCGTCCATATGAGCCTCGTAGCGATAGAACTCGAACGGTCCTTTCAGGATGGTCGTTCGAGATCTGTGGCGCGCTGGCGCAAGCTTGGATCGGAACGCAATTGGGCCTTGGCAATCTTATGCGTAGGCGTATGCGGCAGTTCGTCCAAAAACAAGACATAGCGTGGCACCTTCATGGGAGCGAGATGCTGGCGGCACCAATCTGCAATTTCCAATGGGCTGAGCTCGACGCCCGGCTTGCGTACGATGGCGGCCAGGATTTCATCCTCACCAAGCTCGGCAGGCACCGCGACCGCAGCGGCCTCGTAAACGCCGGGGTGCTCGCCGATGACCCGATCGAGCTCGGCGCCTGAAATATTTTCGCCACGCCTCCGGATAATATCCTTCTTCCGGGAGATGAAGTAGAAATATCCGTCATTGTCACGGCGAACAAGATCGCCTGTCATGAACCAACCCGAACGATAGGCGACTCTGGTCGTTTCCTCATCGCGGAAATAGCCCTGCATCATTGTTGGTGAATGCAGCCAAAGCTCGCCGACCTCGCCATTCGGCAAATCCTGTCCTTCATCATCAACCACACGTGCCTGCGTCCAAGGTCGGGTGGTGTCGGGATGTGTTGCGAGAATTCCGATACTGCCCGGCTTGTCGGGACCACCCAGAGGATTGCAGATAACGCCAGGGCACTCGGTCATCCCGAAACCGGTAACGAGAAGGGGGATCTGAAACTCCTCGCGAAAGGTCTTCACAAAGGCGGCACGCACGCCATAGACGACACGAAGCTGATGGTCGGCGCGGAATTCTTCTCGAGGGCGCTTTTGAAGAATATTGCCAATTGCTTCGATAATATTGACGTGGGTTGCCTGTGTTTCCACCACGCTCTCCCAGAAGGTGCTGGCGGAAAACCGCGACAGAAGCGTCCCGCTTGCGCCGACCGAAAAGATCGAACCCAAGGAATAAAACAATGCATTCACATGGAAGAATGGCAGAATAATGAGAACTTTCTCATCGGGCTGGAGTGCCGTCCGCGCGCCAGCGATCTCCGCGCAGGCAACGTAATTCTTTTGGCTGTGCATCACACCTTTTGGCAGCCCTGTGGTTCCAGACGTGTAGATGATGAGGCAAGTGTCGTCCGGTTCGCCACGGATGGGGGCATCGCCGGCGCAAGCAACTTGACCGAAGAATCCTGGTATCTGATCAGCTTCACCGTCTATCAGCATGAGAAACGGCTGCAAATCAACCTGTCCGATGGCGGCTTGGACGGTGGCCAGGACGGCCTGAGAGACCACGGCTCCTCGTATCTCGGCGTGCCCAATGATATAAGCCAATTCAGCGACGCCAAAACTGGGATTGAGCGGCACCATTGCAGCACCGAGACGCGCAAGAGCAAATAGCAAGATGACATGAGCATCGCTGTTTGTTGCAACAACTGCGACGCGATCGCCCTTGCCGACGGCGCGCGCGTGCAGCATGGCGGCAACACGGTCAACTTCGCCTTGGAAGGACTGCCAACTATAACTCTTGTCGACAAAGTTCAGTAAAGGACGCAGCGGCCCGATGGAGGCCCGGCTGTCAAAAAGGCCCTGCAGCGTATTGTCATGCGGCGGGTAAAGCTCGAGCACTTCGCGCGGTTCTAGCACGGGACCTCCCGGTCAAAATTCGTTTTTCTTGGAAAGATATTGAACCCGTCTGCAGGAGGCGGTCAATCAAATCCACCACGTTATTTTCGCGCCACGCGCAAAAGACATTATCAATCGTCGAGAATCCATATTGAATTAACCCATAGTCGCGCTTGCCATCACCGGCATTATGGCGTGGATTGCAAGGAACGGGGAGGTTCGTTGTGGATGAACTCGGCAATATAAAGACCTTTATCGACGTCGTGGAGTGTGGAAGCTTTTCAGCAGCCGCGCGACGCAAAGATACGACCGTCAGCTCGGTTGCCCGTCAGGTCAAAGCGCTTGAGGACGAGCTCGGGGTCAGGCTGCTCAACAGGACAACGCGCAGTAACTCGCTGACGGAACCGGGCACAAATTTCTATGAGCGTGCGCGTATTGTCTTGACCGAATTGCGGGCCGCCAAACAGGATGCGTCATCGTTTCAGACGACGGTAAAGGGACAGCTGCGCGTTTGTTTGCGTATCTCCGCAAGCCGGATCATTCTTCCCGCTCTACCAGCCTTCCTGGAAAATCATCCGGGCCTTGTCCTTGACGTTATGCTGAGTGACGAACGGCTGGATTTAGTGGCTCATAAAATCGATGTGGCAGTATGGCTTGGGCATTTGGAAGATTCGCGCATCGTTGCAAGACGTTTGACGCCCAGCAAAAGAGTGATCTGCGCCAGCCCGACCTATCTTGCCAAACATGGAATCCCCACCACGCCGCAGGAAATCACGCAGCACAATTGCATCGTCTATCAGGGGTCGATCTACCAGGACTTCTGGCGTTTCACGAAAGACGACGAGCAGATCGACGTCTCGGTTCATGGCAACTTGCGCACCAATGCCAGTCCGGTTCTCGTGACTGCCGTCTTGTCGGGTATGGGCTTGGCGGTCCTTCAGGAATTTACAGTGCGCTCAGCTCTTGCCGAGGGGACGCTCGTGCGGATCTTGCCCGACTACGAGGTGAGCCCAACGGAAGTGGATACAGGTGTCTATGCCGTCTATCCAAACGCCAGGGGAATGACACGAAAAACACGGGTATTTATCGATTTTCTGGTCGAGCTTTTTCGACGGCCCTGATAGTCATCTCGCTCGAGCAAGCGGCCGGTGCGAAATGGCGAACCAGGAAAGTTAACCCCTGCTCTGGCGCTGCCGCCTGTGCGTGTATTCTTTAATGATGCAGCGCGGCTGTGACCATGCCACCATCCACACGAAGCGACTCGCCCGTTACAAACCCGGCTGGCACCGAGGCCAAGAAGGTAACGACACTGGCAAGCTCCTCGTGGGTGCCGAGCCTCTTCAGGGCACTCATCGCCGTGCGTTTTGCCGTCTGCTCGGCGGAGTAGGATAAAGTTGCTTCGCGATGAGAGGAATCGATGAGTGCTGGCGCCACACAATTCACTGTTATCCCAGCCGCGCCAATCTCACTCGAAAGATGCCGCATATAGGCTTCTACACCAGCCCGAAAGACGCTTGAAAGCGCGTGATGTGGCATTGGGAGATGGACCGAGGCGGAGGTCAGGGCAATCATCCTGCCCCACTTGTTTGCGACCATCAACGGATAGGCGCGTTGGGTGATCGCAATGATGCAGGCCAACAATGTCTCATAGGATTGTTGCCACCGCGATCCATCCGCTTCCGCAAGCGCGTCGCGCAACGGAGAAGGCGGCCGTCCGGTGTTGAGCACTGCGATGTCCAGCCTGCCGAATTCGTTTTCAATCGATGAAAACAGGCGGTCGTGGTCGGCAGGCTCCAGCATGCTGCCGACGACGGGCATGACGCGCACGCGGTATTCCTCTCGTAGTAGAGTGGCCAGTTGCTGCAACTTGTCCGACGAACGCGCCAACAGCACGATATCGGCACCCTCTCTTGCCAGGCTTTTGGCAACACTCATCCCAATGCCGCCGCTGGACGCCGTTACCAAAGCGACTTTTCCCGATAGACCAAGATCCATTCTGTGCCTCCCAAATATATTCAATACCGCCGTGCAAACCGCCGCAAGGCGTGTTGTGCCGACCTTTCTCCGATGCTGCCTTAGGCGGTGACAAAGACCTCGTTTCCCTCGATTCTAAACGCATGGGGCAGATCGGCCGATGCCCATTCAATATAGTCAACGACCTCCTGAAAACGCGGGTCTCCGGCGTCAAGCGTCCGTGGCCGGTAGGACTGGTCAAAAAACACCGGTAGAAACGACACGCCTGTGACGCCATTTCTGTCAAAGCCGCTCTTGACCAACAGGGCGAACCTGCTGTCCGTGCCATAGGGCATGTAAGGGTAATCCGGGTGAAGGTCCATGTGATTGCGAATGGCCCCGTGGGCCCACGCCGGTTCGGACCACGACGGTGCTGCGAACGGCTTCGTCATGGCGAAGACACCGATGCTGTAAAAGATCACCTTGCCATTATAGACCTCAATGCCTTTTGGTATATGCGGCGCGTGGCATACGACCAGATCGGCGCCAGCATCGATCAACGCGTGAGCAACGGTCACCTGGTAATCGGAAATGACCCGCGGGACCCGAATGACGCCAGAGTGAAACGCAACGATCACGCTATCGACGCTTTGGCGTAACTGTTTGACGATATCCGTGAGCCGGGCCAGCTCGCTGTCATCGGGTTTGGTGAGAATGCGCACCGGTGCATGAGGACCGCGATGTTCATAGCTCGTCTGTATGCCGATGTTGAACACGCCGGGCCTGTCGTTAGCTGCGGTTCCATCGGCTTTCCCAAGCGACGTGCAGCCGAGATAGGCGGTGCGTACCCCATCTTTTTCTAGGATAACCGGTCGGCTGGCTTCGAGGAAGTCTCTGCCTGCACCGGTAACCTGGATACCGCGCGCCTTAAACAATTCGACCGTGTCGAGCATTGCCTCAGGGCCGGCATCATAGGCATGGTTGTTCGCCATTGTGACGCCGTTGAAACCAGCATGGGTGTACAGTTCTGCCATTGCGACTGGTTGTGCGACCTGCGGCGCGTCTGAGTTTGCCGCGGGCCTGGCAGAGTAGGTCCGCATGCAATTCACGAGCCGGAAATCCGCCGCTCGCAGCGCTGGCGCAATGAGTTCGACATAGCCCCCGATAGAAAAGCCTTCTTTCGGCCCATGAGCCGGTCCGCAGTCTCCCGCTATTATCACGTCCACCGGCACAATCCCTCCCTGAATGGCCTCAATGCCGCGGCCTGCCTAACAGCAACGGCTTCCTCTAGCGACAACGCCACCGCCGTCATCATCTGCCGTCCCGCAATCTAGGCGTGGCTGAAATCGGTGCGCAGCCGGCTCCACCGACATTATACCCTTCGACCGCGTTTATCATTGCTCACAGCGCAAAAGATATTCGCGGCAAAGGCGGCACAACATGCCGAAATGCATGCGTGCTACGGGATGAATGAGTGAGCTAACTTCCTCGATAAGGCTAACTTCCGCGAAGTAGAGCAAGTTCGGCACGACTGCTGCGAGCTGTAAGAACCGAGAGAAGAGCGGCAATGAACAGCAGGGCGGCGCTCACGCCAAAAGTCGCCTGATAGCCGCTTACAGCGCCAGAGGTGATTGCCAATTGAACGACGGCCAAGCCGCCATGCCCAAGGCCACGACTGGTCGCTTCAGCAGCTTAAAAACACCCGCCGCGCTTGTACCATGAGGCCGCCGCCGGCTTCGGCCTCATCCGGCATCGTACGCGCTATCCAGGTCCACCAACCGACAGGAGCGCCAGTTGCAAAGAGACCCCAGAGTGCCAGAAGAACACCTGTCAGTGACAGGTTGCCACCAGCCAGGACGAGTGCCAAGGCAATGAGCGCCATCAGACCGGGGATGGCGACAAGCGATCCATAAAGACCATCCTTCACAAATGTTCAGGGATGTCGGTTTCATCGACGGCAGGCTCATCAACTGCCAGACAAACACAACGGCTGCGACCGGGACAACGAAGAAGAATGCGCCCCGCCAGCCGATGAGCCCTCCAAGGAAACTCCCCAGTGGCGCGGCGATCACGGTCGCAAGTGCATTTCCGCCGTTGAGAATCGCAAGGGCCCGGGGCACCTGGTCACTACGCACGAGCCGAATTGCCGTGGCAGCTGACATCGACCAAAAGCCACCGATAGAAACACCGATGAACGCGCGCCCGATCATAAAGATCTCGTAATTGGGTGCGATGGCGACCACCGTTCCCGAGATGATCATCAAGCCCGTCAACAAAAGCAACAGCATCTTTCGGTCGAGCTCGCCCGCGATTGCCGAGATAAACAGGCTCGTCAATACGGCAAAAGCGCCGGATACCGCGATCGCCTGTCCCGCCTGTCCTTCTTGTTATTCTCGTGCCGCTGGGCGGCATTGGCGATGGGAGGACGTCGACGAATTTTAGTTTGCGGCACGCCTTTTGCGGACAACGCTGCTTCGGCACAAGCGCTCACGGGCCAACATTGCGCCGAGCGCCTTCTGTGCGGTCCCTTCAAGAGGATATAAGGGGCGAGCGAATAGCGAACTAGGTGCTTAATCCTGCATGCAATCATGAAGAATACTCATCAATGTGCCGGCGCAAATTGCGGTCAGTCCACACAGCAGTCCAGGTTTGGCAGGCACAGAAACTTCGCTCGTTCGGTGAGTTGCTGCCACCGTTCCGGTAGCGATATTTTTGTGCGGAGGCGAAAACGAGAGCCAGATCTGATCGTCGGAGAGGACGCCTGAGGGCACCGGTCGGATTTTGTATCTCCGCAGCGAGCGGCCTGCCAGGAATGCCATGGCAGCAGATGGAGGACCGCCTGGGGTAACAGCGGCCCTTCAGAACATGTACGTTATTATTCGGTGACGACGATTTGGGTCTGAGATTTGGAGACTTCCTGAGCAACCACGGTGGGCGTCTGGGATCCAGGCGCGGGCTGCTCGGCACTGGCCGTCGTCTGGCGGCGATCTGCAATCCTCAAGGACATTTTTGTCGAGAAAGGTATCAGCCTTGATGAGCTTCCCCCTCTCGCACCTGAACTCTTGACCGTCGAAGAGGCACTTTCGGGAGAGGGCGCTCGTCGCGCATCGCTCCTCCACTCCGAATTCGGGTCTATCGTTCCCGGCCTCGTTGAGATCACCGACGACCTGCTCTATGGTAAAGTCTGGCTTCGTCCCGGACTGTCGCCGCGTGGTCGCAACTTGGTGACCATCACCACTTTCATTTCGACCGGCCAAACGGAATTTCTCCACCGTTACCTCGCAAGAGCGAAGACGATGGGCGTGACATAGGCTGAGATTTCGGAAGTCATCACCCATCTGGCTTTCTATATCGGTTGGCCGGCCGCAATGTCTTCGGCAAAAATCGCTAAAACGTGCCTTGAAGCCGAGAATGCGCATTTAATGAGCAACGGCAACTGACCTTTCCAATAGCAAGAAGCTGCTGGCGGTATCGGACGCATAGCGCCATGCATCCACTGTGGCATTTCAGCGGCAGCGTTTGCGGGCTGCCGCTGCTAGGTTCATGAAGGTAAGGAAACTTGATCAAGCTGGCGGAACTCATCGTCTGAAAGTGTGACTGCGGCGCCAGCCACATTCTCCTCCAGATGAGCGACACGGCTGGTGCCAGGGATAGGCAGCATGACAGGGCTGCGTTTGAGCATCCACGCCAGTGCAATCTGCCCGGGCGTCGCGTTCTTCGCCTGCGCCAGGGTGTCTACCATCCAGCCGGGCTGCGCCAGTTCCCCTGCTGCTAGCGGAAACCACGGAATGAACCCGATGCCATGGGCTTCACAATAATCAAGTACGTCTTCATCAGCCCTATCGACAAGATTGTAGCGATTTTGGACGGTCGCGACCGGAAAAATCTTTCGTGCTGCCTCGATTTCCTCGACCGATACCTGGCTGAGAACGGCAAAGCGGATGAACCCCTGATCGATAGACGAGCGAATTGCCTCGAATTGCTCGATCGCTGGCACCTTGGGGTCAATACGATGGAGCTGCCACAAGTCGATTTGTTCAACTTTCAGGCGCCGCAGGCTCATGCGAACGGCCTGCCCGAGGTAATGGGGATCACCAATCTGCGGCCATTGTCCCTCTGTCCGGCCCGGCCGCACCAGGCCGCCCTTTGTCGCAATCGTCAAGTCATTATATGGAGCCAATGCCTCTGCCATAAGGTCTTCGCTGACAAAGGGACCAAAACTGTCCGCCGTATCGATAAAGTTCACGCGAAGCTCGGGGAGGCGTCGCAGCACGTTGATGGCCTCCTGGTGATCTCGGGCTCGCCCCAGACGCCAGGTCCCGTGATGCGCATCGCACTGAACCCAAGGCGATTGATCGGAATTTCACCTCCGATGCGGAATTGGCCAGAGAGTTTCGCATTGATATCGGTCATTTTGGCTCCTATTGATTGGATGCCGACAACGTGTCGGCCTTCTCATCCCAGGCGTCGGGCCTGGCAGCTGACTACGCGGCGCAAGGTCGGTAATTTTTCATCGCCACACACCTCGTTGAGGTGACGCATCAATTCCATTCCCGCCGGGGGGCGGTTCTGAAGCCGGAGGCAATCATAGCAGGCCTGTCGAGAACGCAAGCAGATCTGCTGCTACACACGATCTCTGGTTGTCGATGCTCCATTCGATCCTGCCGCCGTCGCCAGCGAAGAGCCGGCAGTCGGCGTAAACACCTCGATCGATCCGGAGAGATTTCGGATCGTTACCTTACCCAAGCTCGTGAGTGCCTGATGCTCCTGGGCTTTCATGGCTGTTGTTCCACAGATGAGACAAGTCGTCCCCATTTCCTTGTTCAGCTCTTGGAGCCTTTGCGCCAGGTTAACGGCGTCACCGTAGACCGTGTAGGTTTGACGCTCGCCTGTTCCAACCGTTCCCGCAGAGATAAAGCCCGTCGCCACTCCAATGCGAAGGCGGATCGACCTGCCGTCGAACACACGTGTTTCAGACATCGTGAGAATTTCTTCAGACGCGTTGAGTGCCCTATCGGCGTGACCATCGATCGGGAGCGGGGCGTTGAAAGAGATCAGGGCCGCATCACCGATATAGTTGATGACAACACCGCCGTTGCAATCGACAATATCTGTAATGGCCGTGAAGAATTCGTTAAGTATTTGAACAAGCTTTCCCGGTTTCATTCCCTGTGACAGGCTCGTGAAACCTTCGATATCCGCGAACATCAGCGTCGCCAGCCGTGTTTGAGACGCAAGGTGCCCCTCATCTATAAGTTCTCGGAGAACCGGGGCAGGGACGTAACGTCCGAACAATGTTTGAACGCGGCGCGCGCTGGCTTCGGCCTCGGCTTGCTCCCGCACGACCTTCCGCGCCTGGTATACGGCCAAGGCGGCGATCGCGGTGACCAGAGAGATGATCAACGCTTCTTGCACCCGGGAAGCGATGCCGAGAAAGCTCGGATTGAGAACCGTCTGTATGTAAACATCTCTGGACGGTGAGATCGGCAGATCGCTGTAGCTCACGACCTGTTCCATGCCAGACATGATCCAACATGTTGCAAAGAGCAGACCTCCAGCAGCCCACGCTCCGGTCCACAGGACAAGCGGTGGAGAAAGCGTTAGGATTGCCGCGGCAACGACGAGATAATAATGCTGTACCGAGCTTGTCAGGAACACCAGGTTCTGAGGAATATTTCCGCCACTGCTCAAAGGCACGAATGCCAGCAATATCGTTACCGCCGAAGAATCGAAGGCAAACAATGCAAAGCGCGCTGGTTTCTCAAACCGCGTGCCGATGGCAGCGAGAGGCGTGAGGCCACCGAGAGCTATTGTTCCCGTTATCGCGAAGATCGCGATATTGATGGGAAAATAATAACTCAAGAGATAGACGACGGCGATCATCGTCACCGCCGCTGTTCGACCGATCACAGCAATCTTGAAGCCTGTGCCTTCCGCCTGGCTAAGCGCTGTTGCTGTCGCATCCAGCACACTGGCGGATAAATGCTTGTTGGCCATTACACTCCGTAGTCAATTACCATGGGCGAACACTACAAGGACGTCTGCGATTTGGGAGCGATGTCTGATCGTAATTTCTCCTGACGCAGGATGGCATCCGGCATTTTCAAACATATCCAAAATCCGGCATTCTGATTACCGTATCAAGTCGGCATGTTGTAATGAGCCGCGCTCATGAATGCGTGCCGCCCTAGTGGCGGCCGCAAGGTGCAAACTGCCATCAAATTGCAGCCATGTCCGTTGCGTTCAGCCAAGGCCGCCGATGTGGAAACTCTTCATTTCCAGATATTCGTCGATACCACATTGAGACCCTTCGCGCCCTAAGCCGGATTGTTTGACACCTCCAAAGGGCGCGACTTCGGTCGAGACAGAGCCAGTGTTGAGACCAACCATCCCGAACTCAAGCGCCTCGGCGACACGCCAGGAGCGCCTCAAGCTCTCGGTATAGAAATAGGAGGCAAGGCCAAAAGGCGTGGCATTGGCAATAGCAATTGCTTCCGCTTCAGTCTCGAACCAGAAGAGCGGCGCCACCGGCCCGAATGTTTCTTCATTTGCGAGCAGCATATCTGTCGTAGCGCCTCCCAATACCACGGGTACGGCATATTGCGTGCCATCGGGCATCGAAGGGCGATTGGACAGGATACGCGCGCCCTTGGAGAGCGCATCCTCAAGATGCCGGTTGATCTTGTCGATGGCCGCAGCATTGATCATTGGCCCGATATCGACAGGCGGGCCAGCGCCTGGACCGACCTTCATGGCAGATACTCGTGAGCAGAGCTTTTCGGCAAACTCGTCATAGACGCCTGCCTGGACCAGAATGCGGTTCGAACACACACATGTCTGGCCACCATTGCGGAACTTTGAAGTGATTGCACCTTCGACCGCGAGATCGAGATCTGCATCGTCAAACACGATAAACGGCGCATTGCCGCCAAGCTCAAGGCTCAACCGCTTGATACTGTCGGACGCGCCGCGCATCAGCACCGAGCCAACGCGTGTGGATCCAGTAAAAGATATCTTGCGAACGGTTTCATTGGCCATCAGTTCCTTGCCAATGTCAGCAGGCGTCCCCGTGATGATGTTGATCACGCCTGCCGGGATTCCTGCGCGTTCGGCCAGAACGCCGAGCGCCAAAGCAGAAAACGGGGTGAATTCGGAGGGTTTAACGACCACGGTGCAGCCAGCGGCCAGTGCAGGGGCGACCTTGCGTGTGATCATGGCATTCGGGAAGTTCCACGGCGTGATAATAGCACAGACGCCCACCGCTTCTTTAAGGACGATAATGCGGCTACCCGGCGTGGGGGACGGAATCGTGTTTGCGCCGATCCGGCGCGCCTCTTCGGCGAACCACTTGACGAAGGAAGCGCCGTAGCGGATCTCACCACGTGCTTCCGCTAACGGTTTTCCTTGCTCGATCGTCAGCAGCATCGCGAGATCCTGCTCGTGTTCGAGCATCAGGCGATGCCAAGCCTCCAGAAGCAGGGCACGTTCCGCATGGGTTTTTGCCTTCCAGGGCGCCAGAGCTGTCTGCGCGGCGGCAATAGACCGGCGCGTTTCGTCAGCACTGATGTCTGGTACATGCCCGATGACTTCCTGTGTGGCCGGGTTCGTCACCTGCACACACGCAGCGGACGCGGCATCACACCATACGCCGTTAATCAGACATTGTTGCCGGAATAGATTTGGGTCTTCGAGAGACTGCATCTTGATGATCCTTTTCAATCAGGCAAGAGCCGTAAGTACGGCAGCTGTTATTTCATCCGTCTTGTCGTTGCCTGGCTTGGTGCCAATACCGCGTAAGGTGGTCGTCTCAATGGCGCCGATGATGTCAGCGGCGGCTGTAGCTTCCCCCAGATGATCAAGCATCATGGCGGCCGACCAGATGGCTGCGATAGGATTGGCGATGCCGAGATGAGCGATATCGGGCGCTGAACCATGCACCGGTTCAAACATGGAAGGCGAACTACGATCGGGGTTGATGTTGGCAGATGCCGCATACCCCAGGCCGCCCTGGATGGCAGCCCCAAGGTCCGTCAGAATGTCACCGAACAGGTTCGATGCGACGACAACGTCAAGACTTTCGGGCGCCATGACCATGCGCGCCGCCATGGCATCAATATGATAGTTTTTCACCTCGATATCGGGATATTCGGCCGCCAGTTTTTCGGTAATCTCGTCCCAAAAGACCATGGAGTATTTTTGCGCATTTGATTTTGTCACCGATGCCAGCTTTTTGCGGCGTAGGCGAGCTTGTTCGAAACCGAAACGCAAAATGCGCTCAACACCCTTTCGAGTGAAAATCGATGTCTCCACAGCCACTTCGTCCTGAGTGCCTACATGCACGCGACCGCCGGCACCGGAATATTCCCCCTCAGTATTTTCGCGGATACAAAGAATATCGAAACCACCTGACCTGAGCGGACCTTCGACGCCGGGAAGGAGACGGTGAGGACGAATATTTGCGTATTGGACGAAGGCCTTGCGAATCGGCAATAACAGACCGTGCAGCGAAACGGAATCGGGCACCTCTGCCGGCCACCCCACCGCACCGAGCAAAATAGCATCGTGAGCGCGAAGGATTTCAATTCCATCCCCGGGCATCATCGCACCGGTTTCTCTATAAAAGGAACACGACCAAGGAAACGTCGTCGCCTTGAGCGTAAACTTCGCTCGCTTGGCTGCGCGCTCCAGAACCTGCCAAGCGGCATCTATAACTGCGGTACCGATGCCGTCACCAGGAATAAGAGCAATCGAATAGGTCTTCATTTTGTCTCCGTAGATCGATCAGCACGTTTTCAACCCGGACTTCCCTGACAACCCAAGCGCCCCGCCAAAACGCCACCGCCGCTGGAGCCACTCTGAAAATTCCTCGCCTTCTGCCAGTCAAGGTCGTCCTATCCATATGGCATGTCACGATCTCGCGGTGAAGGCGGCCGGCACAGGCCGGCAAACTCGATGTTATACCCTCTTCAAAACGGCTTTTTCCGACAGCCTTCTTGTCGTCGCCTACAAGCCCATCGGGTGATGTCACAGGGAGTGGTGTAGCTCGAGTGATCGAGCTTTCCGGACTTAGCTCACACGGGTGAAGAGCGAAGTGCATTCGCGCGCCGCACCGGCCGGCCGGCGTCTGTGACCCTGACCCGTACCAGCGCCGTTGCAAGTCCGCCAATGGGCAACTTGCCGCAGCAAGCAGCAATCTGAAAGTGGATAGTCGTCAGCTGTCGGGCGAAACGCGTTTTCCCCGTGCGGCCTTCCGGTAGACGGATGGAGTCTTGCCGACATGGCGAAGAAACGCGCGATTGAAGTTCGACAAGTTGGTGTAGCCGACTTCATAGCAGATATCCGTCACGGTCTCATCGGACTCCGCCAGCAATTTGCAGGCCCTGCCTATGCGCAAACTCACCACGTAATCCGTAAAGCTGCGTCCGGTGTTCTTGATAAAAAATCGGCTGAAGGTGTTTGTCGACATGTTGACTACGGATGCGACGTCGGGG